>JABAOH010160122.1_pt1 | contig 138260 bp, 148 predicted proteins | sample 7062181 | NCBI WGS metagenome assembly JABAOH01 (sample SAMN14538630, study PRJNA623070) | marine sediment metagenome | biome: marine biome [ENVO:00000428]; feature: marine pelagic biome [ENVO:01000023]; material: deep marine sediment [ENVO:00002113]; isolation source: pool of 5 deep marine...
CCCACTAGGCCCTCAACCTAGCGCGTCTGCCAATTCCGCCACTCCGACGCGGCCTCGGGAGTATACGACCGCACCGGTCGAGCTCCCTAGAGCCGGATCAACCGGCGAGGTCGGCGCGATACCACTCCCCCACGTTCCAGGTGTCCCCGCCGAGGAAGGGGCCGTGCACGTACCCGCCTATCTCGTTTGCCCAAACGGCACCCACATCGGGATGCTGATAGAGGGGGATGAAGACGAGGGTGTCGGCGAGGATATTCTCGGCCTCCGCGATCAGATCGACGATCTCACTTTCGTCGACTGTCTGTCGCATCGAGTCCCTCACTTCGGCAAAGCGAGCACTGGCAGCATCGACCACCGCCGATGCCGGCTGGTTGAACCCTGGCGGATCAATCCCTGAGACCGCGGCCGTTCCCCAGCGGTAGGTGTTGAGCCCGAATCCCGGGCCCGGCGGGGAGTCCGGATCCCAAACGTCGTGAGTGGCAACCAGGCTCGACAGGGACGCTGTCTCAGCCCGGTTCTTCCAGGCCCACTCCCCGAGGTCGAACAGGCCGAAATCGATCGTCTCGCCGAGGAAAACGATGGCCGGTTCGAGCCGCTCCTCGTACGCAATGCCCACCGCGGTCAGCATCTCTTCCAGCAGCGGCGACAGAGCGACGCGCTGCTCGGCGCTCTCGCTGGTGCTGAACACGGCGGTGACCGGTCGCGTGGCGCAATCGGTGTCCGCCCTGGCGCAGAGATCGGCCAGATGGCGCCGGGCCTCGTCGGGGTCGTACGGATACTGGTCCCATGCGCCTTGCGAGAGACTCATGCTGTATGCGTCGACGTAGGAGCTCATCGCCGGGCCGTAACCCTGCAGAATCTCGGCCGCGATCCTGTCTTTGTCCAATGCGTGCGCCACAGCCCTGCGGTACTCGAGAAACTCGTTGTACGAGTTGGGGTTGACGGAGAGCCGGTTGGAGCCGAACTGAAATCCGAGGTGCTCCCAGACCGGACCGGGACGCGCATCGAGCAATGCGCCCTCCGCAGTCAGGCCTTCCAGGAGTTGCAGGGTGTCCACTGCCGGCGGCGGGTTGACGACGTCCACCTCCCGCTCTGCGAATGCATCGATGAGGGACGCCGTGTCCGGATAGAACCGGAGTATCACCCGGTCCAGAAAGGGCAGGTCCTGACCCGTGACCGCATCGGTCTTCCAGTAGTTTGGGTTGCGGGTCAGACTGATGAACTCCCCGGGCAGCCACTGCTCGAATTCGTACGGTCCCCCGCCCATCCACGTGACCTCATCGAAGTCATCGGCGAAATCGGCGCCTCCGACTTGATGCGCAGGGAGGATCGTTTCGAAGATCAGTTCAGCTCCCAGGGTGGGGGTGGAGAGGGTGAACTCGAAGCCCTTCTCGGTTGCCACCACCGAAGCAGGAACGATGTCCTCGTAGATGGTGCGGTCGATGGGCAGATCGGGGTTCATGATCGTCTCGTAGGTGAACTCAATATCGAAGCCCGTGATCGGAGATCCGTCGGCCCACACGGCTTCCTCGCGAATCGTGTACCGGATCGTCTCCGATCCATCAGCATTCACGGTTATCCCACCGTTCCCGACGGTGGGGAGCTCCGTGACCACGTCCGGCACCGGCTCGAGCGTGATCCCATCGATGTCGTGCACTCCAGCCCAAACGGCGTTGCCCATGAGGGCGACCGCCGGATTGAGCCCGCCCGGAAGAAACACATTGAGGGTTGTCGGCTCCAGTGTCAGGCCCAGGACCGCCTCTCCCCCATAGGTCTTCCGATCGGGCAGCGGGTCGGCGGCGACTGTGGTTGAAGTCGTTGCGCTGGTCGTCGTCGGCGGCGCTGTCGTGGCCGTCACAGCCGTGGTTGAAGTCGTTGCGCCAGTCGTCGCCGTGGGAGAGGTAGTGCAGGTAGCACTGAGCAACGCGAGTCCAATGACGGGAACAGGCCACGCCGCTGCTCGCGGCGCAGACGAGCGAGTCATGGATGGGTCACCGGGTCGCACCTCGCTGGGGTCGCATCGACCGTAGGCACGGCTCNNCTCAGATCTCGGCCCTGCTCAGTCCAGCACCCACGCCAGGGCGAGGGTGGTGATTGCGAACAAGACCGCGACGATCACCGTGAACCGGTCCAGGTTCCGCTCGGCCACGGTGGAACCGCCCAGGCCCCCCAACGGCCCCATGCCGCCGCCGAAAGCATCGGAGAGCCCGCCGCCTTTGCCGGCGTGGAGGAGGATCAAGCCGATCAGCGCGAACGCCATGATCAGATGGATGGCGATGAGGATGGCTGCGATCACGTCGGGGAGCCTTTCGTAGCGCCGGCCCGCTCCCGAGGCGGGCCGAACCCGCAGAAGTATGGGGCAACCCCGGGGGCTTGGCAAGTTTCTCTTGAGGTTCGCCCACCCCTAGGTCTCGGTGGCCTTTCCCTGAGCGGCGACGGCTGCAGCCGCGGCAGCGATGGCCTCCGGATCACCCAGGTAGTCCGATTTGATCGCCCCAAACGAGTCGTCCAATTCGTAGACGAGAGGGACGCCGGTGGGGATGTTGAGGGCCGGTATGTCTTCGTCGGGCATCCCGTCCAGATGCTTCACCAACGCACGCAGGCTGTTGCCGTGAGCCGAGACGAGCGGGGTCCGACCGGCGACGAGGTCCGGCACGATCGCATCGTGCCAATACGGAAGCATTCGAACGACGACGTCGGCAAGGCTCTCCGCCGCCGGTAGCAGGTCGTCCGGAATGTCGGCGTACCGGGGGTCATGCCGGGGATGGCGCTCATCGGAATGGGCCAATGGTGGCGGTGGCGTCGCATATGAGCGGCGCCAAGCGTGTACCTGCTCCTCGCCGTGCTCCGCAGCGGTTTCCGCCTTGTTGAGGCCCTGCAGCGCGCCGTAGTGACGTTCGTTGAGGCGCCAGGAGCGCCGCACCGGGAGCCACAAGAGGTCCATCACCTCGAGCGTTTCCTGCAGCGTGGCGATGGCCCGGTTCAGCACCGAGGTGTGGGTCACATCGGGCACGATCCCGGCCTCGAGGAGCAGCTCGCCGGCTGCACGGGCTTCGGCCACTCCCTTCTCGGTGAGACCGACGTCGGTCCAGCCCGTGAAGCGATTCTCCAGGTTCCACACGCTCTCACCGTGCCGCAACAGGACCATCGTGTGGGTCATGCCCGAGACGGTAGTCCTGTTGTCGGAAGCCTCGTCAGAAGGCGAGAGTCGTTTCCCGTTCCTCACTTGCCGAATCTGGCTGCACGGGAGACGGGAGACTCGACCGGAGATCAAGGTGACGGGCTGTTGGCGCGTCCGATGAAGATCCAAGGCGGCTCGACCGAGAACGGAAAGCGGACTACACCCAGTACCGGATGATGGCGGCGAACTGGTCCGGGTCCAGAGAAGCGCCGCCGACCAGTGCACCGTCGATCTCGCGCTTGGCCATGAAGGCTGCGATGTTGCCCGGGTTCACCGAGCCGCCGTAGAGCATCCGCACGCCGGCGGCTACTTCCTCTCCGTGACTCTCTCCCAGCGAGCGGCGCAGCGCCCCAATAGCGGTGGCGGCGGTGTCCGGATCGGCGTTGCGGCCCGTGCCGATGGCCCACACCGGCTCGTAGGCGACGACCACGGCGGCCATCACTTCTTGTTCGATCCCGGTTACGGCGGTGTGCAGCTGTGACGTGATCACGGCCTCGGTGTCACCCGACTCTCTTTGCTCCAGGCTCTCCCCCACAGCCACCACGGGGGTCATCCCGGCGGCGATCACCGCTTTGGCTTTGCGAGCCACCTCGGCATCGGTTTCGCCGAAGATCGAGCGACGCTCTGAGTGCCCCACGATGACGTAGTGAACGCCGAGGGCCGCCAGCATGCCGGTGGAGATCGCGCCCGTGTACGCCCCTTCCTGGCGCCAGTCGCAGTCTTGGGCACCGAGTTGGATCAGGAGGTGATCGGTCTCGATCACCGTCTGCGCGGAGCGTAAGGCGGTAAACGGCGGGCACACCACGACATCGACACGGTCGTGGTCTGCCCCGTCCAGCCGGTACGACAGCTTCTGGATCATCTGGATCGCTTCGAGGTGCGTGGCGTTCATCTTCCAGTTCCCTGCGATCAGCGGCTTACGAGCCATCCGGTGACCTCCTCACGGCTTCGACGGCGACGAGGCGGCCCTGCTCGATCAATCGCAGCCCTGCGCCTCCTCCTGTTGAGAGGTGGTCCACGGACTCGTGCAGACCCAGTCGGCGCAGCGCCGCCACGCTGTCGCCTCCACCGACGACGGTATATGCGGGCGACGTCGAGACGGCCTCGGCTACGGCGCGGGTGCCGGCGGCGAAGGCGTCCCACTCGGCAACTCCCATGGGTCCGTTCCAGAAAACCGTATCGGCGCCGGCGAGTATCTCCCCGTACATCGCCACGGTCTCTGGACCCACGTCGACTCCGACTCCGTCTTCGGGAAGATCTGTGGCCGGCACAGTGCGGTGGGGGGCGTCCCCGGCAAAGCGATCCGCTACGACCACGTCGCGGGGTAGGGCGATGCGGGCGCCGTGCTGAGAGGCGAGCACCTCCCTCACCTCATCGATCAGATCCGGCTCGGCAAGGCTCTCTCCTATCTCAAATCCTTCGGCTCGCAGGAGCGTGAAGCACATTGCTCCACCCACGAGCATCACGTCGACCCTGGGGAGCAGGGACCGGACCACGCCGATTTTGTCGGAGACTTTGGCACCCCCGAGCAGCACGACGAATGGCCGCGCCGGGTCCTCCAGGATGCGGTCGAATGCCCTCAGCTCGGCGGCTACGAGGAGCCCGATGGCCGAGGGGAGGCGCTCGGCGACGCCCACCGTCGAGGCGTGGGCGCGATGCGCCGTTCCGAACGCGTCGAAGACGAAGAGATCCGCCAGTCCCGCAAGACGATCGGAGAGCTCGGCGGCGTTCGTCTTTTCGCCCTCCTCGAAGCGGGTGTTCTCCAGGAGCACGACCGCATCCCCTGCATCCTGCAGTGCGCGCCGGGCTCCCGCCCCTCCGACATCCCCCGCCACCCGCACCTCGAAATCTCCGAGCTCTGCCAACCTGGCGCCGACGGGCTTCATCGACAGGGTCGGGTCGGCGCCCTGAGGGCGTCCCAAGTGGCTGCACACCACAACCGACGCTCCCCGTCCGCGCAGTGTTTTCAGAGTGGAAAGCGATTTACGAATGCGGAAGTCGTCGATGACGCCGGCCCCTTCCACCGGCACGTTCAGGTCGGCACGCACCAGCGCGGTGCGACCTTCCCAGTCGAAGTCGTCGAGTGTTCTCAGGGCGCGATCGGCCATCGCCCGTCACGGTAGTGCCCGGTTCAGGGGACCAAGCGTCGGAGGACGGCGCCCAGGCGAGGGGCGTCGTGCTGCGGCCAATCGGCCTCGGGATCGGCGACGTCGCCTGTCTCGACGCGAATCCCTGCCCGGTTCAAGCCCTCCTCGTCGAGATCCACTCTGGTGAGGCCCTCCGGCACCAGCAGCGGGCCGTCATGGGCAACGACCGTGTCCGGGCTACGTAGGCCGGCGATTCCGACGAGAGCTTCCAGGTGCTGCATCCCGTCCAGGCCGAGAGTCTCTCCGTCTTGGGTGGTCAGGTTGCACACGTAGACGAGGCTCGCTTCGGAGTGGTTTATCGCATCGACGACCCCGCCGACCTTGAGAGGAGCGATCAGCGACGTGAACAGGCTCCCCGGACCGAGCAGTATCTGATCTGCCGCCTCCAATGCCTCCAATGCCTGAGGGGTCGCAGCGACGTCATCGGGCGATAGCCGGACGTCGGTGATCATGCCGCGCGATCGGGCGACTGCCACTTGACCATTGACCACGGCGCCGTCCACGTCGGCCTCGAGGTCGAGGCGAGTTGCCGCGACCGGCACTATCGCCCCGCGGGCGCCGAGCATCCGCCCGACTGTGTTGATGGCTTCTGCAAAGTCGCCGCCGATCTCCGTGATCGCCGCGATGATCAGGTTGCCCAGGCTGTGCCCGGCGACGTCGGAGTTGTCGAAGCGGTACTCGATGAGCGATCTCCACAGCGAAGGACGATCGGTGAGGGCGAGCAGGGCGCGCCGAATGTCTCCCGGGGGTGGGATTTCCAGGCTTGGGGCGAGACGGCCGGAGCTGCCTCCGTCGTCGGCCACGCTCACGATTCCCGTCACGACATCGGCGTACTCCAGCGTGGCGCGTAACGCCGCGGCGAGACCGTGCCCGCCTCCGATAGCCACGACCTGGAGCCCGTCGAACTCCTCTTCGAGCTTCTGAAGGAGCGGATCAACGAGTACGCCGACGTCGGTCATCTGTCTATGTCGCGATGCCTCACCGCGACCTCAAGGTCATCGAGCTCGCCGAGGAAGCCTGCTAATTGCTCGGCTAGGGCGACCGACCGGTGCCGTCCTCCAGTGCATCCGATGCCAATCGTCAGGTATGCCTTGCCCTCCTTGCGATACCTGGGCAGCAGAAAGGCGAGTAGGTCCGTGAGCTGGGCGAAAAACGACCCCGCGTCAGGATGCTCGAGGACGTGACGGCGCACCGGATCGTCGAGGCCGGTGAGGGGACGCAGGTCATCTACCCAGTGGGGGTTGGGGAGGAAGCGGACGTCGAACACCAGGTCCACCACTCGGGGCACACCGTGCTTGAAACCGAACGAAGTGACCGACACTCGCATCGGTCTCTTCTCGGCCTCTGCCGAGAAGGCGTCCGTGATCAGGTCGCGCAGTTCGTGGACGTTCATCCTTGAGGTGTCGATCACCAAATCCGCCCGTCCCCGCAACTCCTCTAATACCTCTCGCTCATCGGCTATCGCCTCGGTGAGATCGTCGCCCGCAACCGGATGGGGGCGCCGGGATTCCTCGAAGCGGGTCGCCAGGACATCGTCATCGGCGTCGAGGAAGAGCATCGTGCAGGGGATGCCGTCGGCCGCCATTCCCCGCATCACGAATTCGAGGTCATCGAATTCGAGCCCGCCCCGGGTGTCGACGACTACGGCAAGCCTGCTGTGGGCACTCTCCGGAAGATCGGCGCGCGCCACGACTTGGGCGATGAAGTCCGCAGGCAGATTGTCGATGACGAAGAAACCGAGGTCCTCGAGGGCCTTGGAGGCCTGCGACCTTCCTGCCCCCGACATCCCGGTGATGATCACGAGGTGACGCCTATCCGGCACGGGTGGCCTCCAGCTCCAGAAGACGCTGCTTCATCGCGAGGCCACCGCCATAGCCGCGCAGCGATCCGTCCGAGCCCACGACACGGTGACACGGGATCAAGGGTGCGAAAGGGTTGCGAGCCATGGCCGCGCCGACGGCGCGTGCCGCACCGGGTCGACCGACGCGCCTCGCCACCTCGGAGTAGGTGATCGTGCTGCCCGGCGGTATGGAACAGACGACTCCGTAGATGGCAGCGTCGAGGGGTGTCCTCGCCGCCAGTTGGACATAGGCGACTGCAGTCGACGGAAATGCCTCCCCGCGGAGGGCGGCGCGCACCGCTTCGATCACAGTGGCCACCGCAAGTGGTGGTGGCGTCGGCCGGGTCGCCGGCGGAGGCGATCCCGGAAGTGCGGTCGAACGGACGGCCCCGGCGTCATCCCAGGCCACCCAGCCTCGCCCGAAGTCACTCTCGTACGGCGTCCACCGGCTCGCCATGGAGGACCTCGTGGAGGCGGACTGCGATGTCATCCGGGAGAATCTCCTGCAGCTCGGCTAGGTCTGCGGCGCGGATCCGTTTCAGTGACCCGAAATGGCGGATGAGCGCCTTCTTGCGCACCGGCCCGATCCCGCGCACCCCGTCGAGTATGGAGTCAACCATACGACGCCCGCGCAGGGATTTGTGGTAGGCGTTGGCAAAACGGTGCGCCTCGTCGCGCACGCGTTGCAGCAGGTAGAGGGCATCCTCTCCGCGGGGAATCCGCACCGGCTCGGCGCGGCCCGGGAGGTACACCTCCTCCATTCGCTTGGCGAGACCGGCCACGGGTATCTCGAGATCGAGCTCGGCGACCACCTTTACGGCCCGGGACACCTGCCCGGCCCCCCCGTCCACCAGCAACAGGCTCGGGGGATAGGCGAACTTGCCACGTTCCTCCACGGGGAGCTCACGCTCGGCGAGGTAGGCGGTGAGGCGGCGGCGCAATACCTCTTCCATCGCGGCGAAGTCGTCTTGCCCGACAACGTCCCGAACCTTGAACCGGCGATAGTGTCCTCGCCGCGGCAAGCCATCCTCCATGACCACCATGGAGCCGACCGTGTCCCGCCCCTGGATCGTGGCGATGTCGTAGGCCTCTATGCGCAGCGGCGGCTCGGGTAGATCCAAGGAATCCTGGAGTGAACGCAGCGCCCGTGCCCGGGCGTTGTGATCGTTCTGCCGACGCAGACGATGGCGGGCAAAGGCTTCCCGGGCATTGGCTGCGGCCGTCTCCATCAGACGCCGTTTCGTGCCCCGCTGTGGGGTGCGCAGTGACACCTTCGTGCCGCGGCGGTACTCCAGCCAGGCATTCCACAACTCGGCATCGTCCGGCATCGTGTCCACCAGGACCTCGGGCGGAGGGCGCTCCGATCCGTAGGCCTGGCTCAACATTCGCTCCGTCAGCTGAGGCGTGGTCACTTCCTCGACCTTGTCCACGATCGCGGAGCGCCGCCCGCTCACCCTGCCGCGGCGCACATTGAGCACGACGAGCGATGCCTCGAGATCGTCTTCCTCGACGGCGAAGAGGTCGAAGTCATCTCTTCCCTGCGTCGCCACCTCCTGTTTGGCCAAGGCCTTCTCGATGGCGCTGAGACGGTCGCGATGTCGAGCCGCTGCCTCGAATTCGAGACTCGCGGATGCCTCCGCCATGTCGGAGCGGATCGAGGCGACGATCGGATCACTCCTCCCGCCGAGGAATGCGGCAAGGCCGTCGACGTGCGCGGCGTAAGTCTCCTCCTCGATCTCACCCACACACGGTCCCGAGCACCTCTCGATGTGGAAGAGCAGGCAGGGGCGGCCCTGCGCCTCGTGGCGGCGGAACTTGGCGTTGGAGCAGGTGCGCACCGGGAAAGTACGCAGCAGGAGGTCGAGGGTCTGCCGGATCGCGTAGGCGTGGGCGTAGGGCCCGAAATACTCGGTCCCCTTGCGTCGCTTGCCTCGCATGACGGTCGCTCGCGGCCACTGCTCACTCCTCGTGATCGCCAGGAATGGGTACGACTTGTCGTCGCGCAACCTGATGTTGAATCGAGGCTGGTGCTTCTGGATGAGGTTGTACTCCAACATGACGGCCTCGACTTCGGTCTCGGTGACTATCCAGTCGACCGAGTCCGCCAGCTCGAGCATTGTGCGGGTGCGGACCGGAAGGTCACGGCCGAAGTACGAGCCAACGCGCTTGCGCAACGACTTGGCCTTGCCCACATAGAGGATCGCTCCGTGCCGGTCCCGAAACTGATATGCGCCCGGGGCATCGGGTATCTCTTGGGCAGCTGGTCGGTCCACGCCGGTCGTTCGCTGTCGGGCCCTAGAGGGTACGCGCCGCACTCGGGTTGGAGGAGGCGGCAGCCCAGCGCACCCCGAGCAAGCGCGGAACCCCTGCTTGGGCGCGCAGCAACGGATCGGCCTCATCACCGCTCGGTCTCTCCACCAATCGCTCCAGCACCCACCCGGCATCCGCCGCGCCTCCGAGCAGATCCCCCAGAGGGTGATGGTGGAAACGAACGGATCCGTCACCGGCGGGCTCATCGCTGTGCCCCGGAGTGAGGTAACCCCCGAACCGCCACAGGGCCTCGCCGTCGTCATCGAGGAAGGGACCAGATCCCGGGGCCGTGAAAAGGGGGTGGTTGAGGATCATCACCAAGAAGCCGCTCGGTTTGACCACCCGCTTCGCCTCGGCGAAGGCGGGACCCGTCTCGGCAAGGTGTTCCCAGACCAGCACGGCATACGCACCGGCGAACGAGGCGTCGCCGAAGGGCAACCGCTGCAACTCACCCGCCACGACCGAGCCTTGCGCCGCACCCAGCAGATCGACGGAGGAATCGACACCTACCCGTCTCGGGGTGAGGAGGCGGCCGGTGCCGCAGCCGAGATCGACCAACACGCCCGGAGACGGCGGAAGCAGCTCCTCGAGCAGGGGATCGACGTCCCGCGAGTAGGCGGCGTCGGCCACGACCTCGGACGCCCACCACTCCGCGGCGGCACCGTCCCAGGTCACCCGGCGAGCACTTCGCGCAGGAACTTGCCCGTGTACGACTCGGGGACGGCGGCTACATCCTCAGGGCTTCCGGTTGCCACGACGCGCCCTCCTTCGTCTCCACCCTCGGGGCCCAGATCGATGATCCAGTCGGCCGACTTGACCACATCGAGGTTGTGCTCGATGACGAGGACGGTGTTGCCTGCATCGACCAACCTCTGCAACACACCGAGGAGCTTACGGACGTCCTCGAAGTGCAGGCCGGTGGTGGGCTCGTCGAGGATATAGAAGGTGCTGCCGGTGGAGCGCTTCCCCAACTCACTGGCCAGTTTGACGCGTTGCGCCTCTCCCCCGGACAGGGTCGGCGCCGGTTGACCGAGCCTGATGTAGCCCAAGCCGACGTCGTACAGCGTCTGCAGGACGCGGGCGATGGGGGGCTGATTCTCGAAGAAGGAGAGCGCCTCCTCGACCGACATGTCGAGGACATCGGCGATGCTGTGGCCCTTCCACAGGATCTCGAGGGTCTCCCGGTTGTAGCGGCGACCCTTGCACTGCTCGCAGGGGACGTAGACGTCGGGAAGGAAGTGCATCTCGATCTTGATGGTTCCGTCCCCCTTGCAGGCTTCACACCTGCCTCCAGAGACGTTGAACGAGAAGCGCCCCGGCTTGTAACCACGGGTTTTCGACTCCGGCACGGAGGCATAGAGGGTCCTGATCTTGTCGAACACCTTGGTGTAGGTAGCCGGATTGCTGCGCGGAGTGCGCCCGATCGGCGACTGGTCGATATCGATCGCCTTGTCGATGCTGCCGAGGCCCTCCACCTTCTTGTGTCGCCCAGGCAGCTCGCGGGATCGGTAGAGCTCGAAGCGCAGGGCTCGAGAGAGAATCTCCTCGACGAGGGTCGACTTGCCGCTGCCGGAGACCCCAGTGACTGTGATGAACATGCCCAGTGGGAACTCCACGTCGATCCTCTGCAGGTTGTGCTCGGCGGCGCCCAGGACCCGGATCGCCTCGTCGCCGGGGCTGCGGCGCTCTTCGGGCACGGGGATCGAGCGCCGCCCAGCGACGTAGTCGCCGGTCATCGAGGCGGGCTCGGCCATGATGGCCTCGAGCGGCCCCTCAGCGACGATCCGTCCGCCGTGCTCACCGGCACCGGGCCCTATGTCGACGACGTGATCGGCGATGCGGATCGTCTCTTCGTCGTGCTCGACGACGATCACCGTGTTGCCCAGGTCGCGCAGGCGCAGCAGCGTCTCGATGAGACGGCGGTTGTCGCGCTGATGCAGCCCGATCGACGGCTCGTCCAGGATGTATAGGACGCCCACTAGACCCGATCCGATCTGGGTGGCCAGCCTGATCCGCTGCGCCTCTCCGCCCGCGAGCGTCGCCGCCGACCGGGCCAGCGTCAGGTAGTCGAGACCGACGTCGAGCAAGAAGGCGAGGCGCGCCCCGACCTCCTTCAGCACCGCGGAGGCGATCTTCTGCTCCCGCTCCCCCAGATCCAGTTCTTCGAAGAACTCCGCCGCCTCCCCCAACGACAGTATCGAGACCTCGTGCAGGTTCTTTTCGCCAACCGTGACGGCGAGCGAGGCCGGGTTGAGGCGGGCCCCACCACACGCCTCGCACGGGACCAGCCGCATGTACTGCTGATACATCTCACGTGCCCCATCGCTGTCCGCGTTCTCGTGGCGGCGCTTCAACCACGGGATCAGCCCCTCGTAGGCGGTCTGGTAGCGGCGCTTCCTGCCGAACCGATTCACATACGAGACCGTCACCGGCTCGTCGCCAGTGCCCTCCAACACGATCTTCTGTGCTGCCTTGGTGAGCTTGGAGAAGGGGGTCTCCATGTCGAAGCCCTGCTGCCGCGCCACTCCCTCGAGCACCCGTTGGTAGTAGGTCGATCGATGCCGCCCGATCCAAGGCAGGATGGCCCCCTCGGCGAGGCTCTTGTCCGTGTCGGGCAGCGCCAGACGCCAGTCGGCCTGGTACCTGGTGCCGATCCCGTTGCAGATGGTGCATGCTCCGTACGGACTGTTGAACGAGAAATTGCGCGGCTGTGGCTCCTCGAACGAGAGCCCGCAGTGATCACACGCCAGGTGCTGGCTGAAAGTCAGCGTGGGTCCGTCCGTGATGGCGACACCGGCCACGCCTTCGGCAAGCCGGAGGGCCGTCTCCAGTGAGTCGGTCAATCGTCTTTCAATGCCGTTCTTGCGCACCAGCCGGTCGACGATGACCTCGATGGTGTGCTGGTAGTAGCGATCGAGCTTGATGTCGTCCGTCAGGTCGCGCACCTCGCCGTCGATCAACGCGCGGCTGAATCCTTCGCGGCCCAGCTCGGCGAGCAACTGCTCGTACTCCCCCTTCCGGCCCCGGACGACGGGAGCGAGCACCTGGAAGCGAGTGCCCTCGTCGAGCTCCAGGATCTGGTCCACTATTTGCTGCGGCGTTTGCCGCGCCACTCGCCGCCCGCACTGCGGGCAATGGGGCACACCGATACGGGCCCACAACAGGCGCAAGTAGTCGTGAATCTCGGTGACCGTTCCCACCGTCGACCGCGGGTTGCGGCTCGCCGTCTTCTGATCGATGGAGATCGCCGGCGAGAGACCCTCGATGAACTCCACGTTGGGCTTCTCCATCTGCCCGAGGAACTGCCGGGCGTAGGCGGAGAGGCTCTCCACGTAGCGGCGCTGCCCCTCGGCGTAGATGGTGTCGAAGGCGAGCGACGACTTGCCCGACCCGGAGAGGCCGGTGAACACGATCAACCGCTCCCGTGGCAACTCCAGGGAGATGTTCTTCAGGTTGTGCTCGCGCGCACCTTTGATGACTATCGAATCCGTCGCCACAGCCCGTTCCCGAACGCCGAACGGCGATTGTAACTTCCACCTGCGACCGAATTTCAGCGATGGGATTCACCCGGCCAGCACACTGTGGACAAAGGCCGGTGAGCCCGTCCTACACTCCGCCACATGTTCAGGCAGATCGGCGCCGGCGAGATCATCCTGATAGTCGCCGTGCTGTTGCTCTTCTTCGGCGCACGCAAACTCCCCGACCTGGCTCGCTCCATCGGCCGCTCGGCGCGCGAGCTCCGTAAGGGGCTCAGTGGCGAAGACGAGGAGAAGGATGACGAGCTCGCCGTGGACCCGGTGCCGACGGACGCCGACGGCGACGAACCGGCATCGGACGCAGAAGGCAGCTGATCGGGCCCGGCGTAGAGCGTTTGCGACGGATCTAGGCGCCGACCATCTCGCGCAGTTCGCGCTTCAGCTCGTTTACCTCGTCGCGTAGGCGCGCCGCGTACTCGAACCTGAGCTCGCGCGCCGCCTCGCGCATTTCCTCCTCCAGGCTCCTGATGAGCCGTTCCAGGTCGTCGGCGGGGAGATCCAGATCATGCCGCGGGGTTACTTCACGGCGGCGTCGTTCCACCGCCGGTGAGTCGGCCAAGCCGACCATCTCCAGGATGTCGGACACCTTCTTGCGGATCGTCGTCGGGTCGATCCCTTGCGCCTCGTTGAATTCGCGCTGCAGGACGCGCCGCCGATTTGTCTCGTTCAAGGCGCGCTGCATCGAGTCCGTCACGTCGTCGGCGTACATGACTACTTGTCCGTCGACGTTGCGCGCCGCCCGGCCGATCGTCTGGATGAGAGAAGTCTCGGATCGGAGGAACCCCTCCTTGTCGGCGTCGAGGATGGCCACCAAGCCGACTTCGGGCAGGTCCAGGCCCTCCCGCAACAAGTTGATACCGACCAGGACGTCGAACTCCCCCAAGCGAAGGTCGCGCAGGATCTGCACCCGCTCGAGGGTGTCGACCTCCGAGTGCAGGTACCGAGCCCGCACCCCCATCTCGAGCAGATAATCCGTGAGGTCCTCGGCCATCTTCTTGGTCAGCGTCGTCACCAGGACCCGCTGGTCCGAATCGGCGCGCTGCTGAACCTCGTCGAGGAGGTCGTCTATCTGGCCTCGCGTCGGCTTGACGATCACCTCGGGATCGACGAGTCCCGTGGGCCTGATTATCTGCTCCACAACTCGGTTGGAGTTCGCCGCCTCCCAGGGCCCGGGTGTGGCCGAGAGCAGTACAGCCTGATTCGTTCTCTCCAGCCACTCATCGAAGCGAAGGGGGCGGTTGTCGAGAGCCGAAGGAAGCCGGAAGCCGTGCTCCACGAGAACCTCCTTGCGGCTCCTGTCCCCTTCGTACTGACCGTGCAGTTGCGGAATCGTGACATGGCTCTCATCGACCACCATGAGGAAGTCGTCCGGGAAGTAGTCCAGGAGGGTGTACGGGGCCTGGCCGGGATCGCGCCCGTCGAGGTGGCGCGAGTAGTTCTCGATGCCGTTGCAGTAGCCCACCTCCCGCATCATCTCGAGGTCGTACGCGGTCCGCATTCGCAGCCGCTGCGCCTCTAGGAGCTTGCCCCCCTCCTCGAGTTCGGCGAGTTGGTCGCCGAGTTCGATCTCGATGGCATCGACCGCCTTACCGATCCGCTCCTCAGTCGTCACATAGTGTGAGGCCGGGTACACCCACGTCTCGGGCAATTCCCCGATCACCTCACCCGTGACCGGGTTCATCTCCAGCATCCGCTCTACCTCGTCACCGAAGTACTCGACGCGGACGATTGTCTCTTCGTAGGCGGGAAAGATCTCCAGCGTGTCGCCCTTGACGCGGAACCTTCCCCGGGTGAGGTTCACCTCATTCCGCTCGTACTGGATGTCGACCAGGCGCCGCATCGCGTCGGAGAGCGGATACTCCACGCCGCGCACCAGCCGAAGCAGCTGCCCCTCGTACTGTTCGGGGCTCCCCAATCCGTAGATCGCCGACACCGACGCGACGATGACGACGTCTCTTCTCGTCAGGAGGGCCGCGGTGGCAGAGTGGCGCAGCCGGTCGATCTCGTCGTTGACGCTCGAGTCCTTCTCGATGTAGGTGTCGCTCTGTGGGATGTACGCCTCGGGCTGGTAGTAGTCGTAGTAGGAGACGAAGTACTCGACGCGGTTGTCGGGGAAGAACTGCCGGAACTCGTTGGCCAATTGTGCGGCCAGGGCCTTGTTCGGGGCGAGTACGAGAGTGGGGCGCTGCACCGCCTCGATGAGCCATGCGATTGTTGCCGACTTGCCCGATCCGGTGATACCGAGCAGGGTCTGGAAGCGATCGCCGGCTTCGACGCCGGCGGCCAACTCGGCGATGGCACGGGGTTGGTCTCCGGCGGGTTCGAAATCGGATTCGACCCGAAACGGCTGCATCGCGGCACCATACCGGCCGACGGCGACAACCCTCAGTCCCCGACCAGCTCCTCCCACACCCGGCGACACTCGTCCTCCAGGTCCTGCAAATCACCAGAGTTGTCGATCAGGAAGTCCGCGGCGGCGAGCCACTCGGCGCGGCTCGGCTGGCGATCCATCATCGCTCGTATCTCCTCCTCGTCCCTCCCGTCGTCGCGGCTCAGCGCCCTAAGAAGGCGAACTTCATTAGGAGCGTCGACGACGACCCGCGGCCACTCCGGGAACCAGTCCCGCAGGATCGGCATCTCGATGGCCACCATCTCACCGCGATACGAGGCAACAGCCTCCGCTAGAGCCGCTCGCGTCGCCGGATGTGTGATCGACTCCAATTCTGCAAGCGCCTCACCATCGGAAAAGACACGACGGCCGAGTCGGCGGCGGTCGATGGTCTGGCCGTCGTCGGACACGTCCGGCCATCGCTCCAGGACGGCCGTCGTCTCGGTTGTTCCCGGTGCCAGTACGGCCCGGGCAAAGTCGTCCGCGGACAGCACCAGAGCCCCGAATCGAGCGAATACCGCCGCTGCGGCGGATTTGCCGGCCCCGATACCACCGAGGAGGAGAAAACCGCGGCTCACCCGGCCAGGCTAACTCGCAGTTGGCTGCTCGCCGCGAGCCTCCGGATCGAGCGATTCCACCAGGGCGAAGAAGGCACGAGCCACCCGCGAGCGTGGGCTGAGCAGGACCGCGGGAACGCCATCGTTCACTGATTGTGGGACGAGGCGGTCACTCGGCACCGAGCCGCCGACGCGCAGCTTCAAGCTCCGCTCCAGCTCGCCCAGGTCGAGCCGGGCCTTCGAGTTGATCCGATTGACCACGAGCGTCACCCGCTCCATGGGGAACGAAGCAGCCCGCAGGCCGTCGAGCACGATCTTGGCGTTCTTTACGGATGCCAGGTCCATGTCGACCACCGCGACCACGTCGTCGGCGTGTTCCAGCACGGTCACCAGCCCGTCGTCGAACACCGGGCCGGTATCGACGACGACGGTCTCGTACAGTGGCCGGAGCCGGTCGACTATTGCCACGAGATCCTTGGCGCCGATCTCGTCGGCACGGACCGGCAGCAGGGGGGCGGGAAGCACCCTCAGGCCACTTTCGTGGCGGATGAGAGCCGCCTCGATCTGGGCGTCGCTCATCTCGGCGGTGTGCCCGGCTATGTCGGCAATGGTTCGCACCGGCTCGATCCCGAGCATCAAGGCGACGTCCCCGAACTGGAAATCGCCGTCGACGATGACGACGGACTCCGCGTTGTGACGCGAGCCCATGGCGACGGCGAGGTTGGTCGCCACCACGGTCTTCCCCGAGCCGCCCTTTCCGGTCATCACCGCGATCACTCGGCCCGACCCTCGGGGACGTTCTGAGCGCGCTGCCGGGACGACGATGTCACCAGGTGCCTGCACCGGCAGCTGCGGGATGAGGCGTTCCAGGGCCAGTTCCGGTTCAACGGGCTCGCCGGCGGCACCGTCCGCATCGGCAGGGAGATCGTCCCAGGGTGTGGGCGCGAGTGTCCCGTCGGGCTCAGCGGGTACCGAGATATTTGGATCTCCAGCGGACTGGCCGGTGACCTCGACCACCGGTGATTCGTCGGGCTCCTCGACCGCGGGGGCACCCGGCTCGAAGTCTGAGACCCGGGAAACGGCGGGCTCGAACTCGAAGGTGGTCGGGGGGCCTTCCTCGGTGGGCATCGGGTCCGCAGGGAGCGGCGCAGGCTCTTCGGTCGCATCCGTCGGCGGCGGAGGTGTAGCTTCGCCCGACTCGACGAAGGTCACCGTGATCTCAGGCTCAGAGGAGCGAGGCACTCCCGTCAGCAGACCGGAGACTGAGGCGTGATCCAGGGGGGAGTCCAACACGTCGGCGAAACCGGCGCGCAACGCAGCGCGCAGGGTGCGGTTGGTGGTTATCTCAGCGACCAGCACCAGGGACACGCCGGGATCGGCCGTGGCCAGCGCGCTCGCCGCTGCAATCTGGGAGTCGGTGGAGAAAGCTGGTCCGAGCAGTACGAGATCGACCCTCCCGCCGGCGACGATCTCCACCGCTTCGGCGAGGTCGCCGGCGGTGACTATTCGTTGCCCGACGAGGGCCGCACGGGCCGTCTCCAGGAATCCCGCATCGCGCTCCACGAGGAGGACCAAGCGAGGATCGGTCGTCATCGGCACCTTCCCCCGGGCGCGGCGACGCACCCGGTACAGGAAGGACATCGGAAGGGATATTCCGAACTTGAGACGTCTACTTGCGTCCGATGCCGCGCTGCTTCAGCTCCTCCAGAATCGCCTCCAGAGAGGCGTCTGCGCTGAAGGCGGGGACTTCATCAGCATCGTCCTCGCGCGTGAACTCCTGGCGGCGTTTCTTGCCGCGTCCGCCGCGCTCGTCCTGCCACTGCTGGCGGCTCTCCCACTCGGGCAGAGCCTGCTTGATGGAGAGACTGATGCGGCGCCGGTCGCCGTCGACCTCTGTGATGCGGACCTTGACCACTTGATCGACAGACAGCTCCAGCTCCGGGCTCTCGACGTGATGCATGGCGATCTCGCTCACGTGAACCAAGCCCTCGACGCCGTCGGCCACCGACACGAACGCGCCGAAGGGAACAGTCTTGGTGACGGTTCCGTCTACGACGTCGCCCACGCCGTGGGCCCCGCTGAACGATTCCCAGGGATCCTCCCGGGTCTGTCGGATAGAAAGCGAGATGCGCTCCCGCTCCAGATCGACCTCGAGCACCTTGACCTGGACCTTGTCCCCCACCGTCACCATCTCCGAAGGGTGGCTGACGTGCTGCCAGGAAAGCTCCGAGACGTGAACCAGACCGTCCATGCCGCCTAAGTCGACGAAGGCGCCGAAGTTGACCACCGAGGAGACCACGCCCTCACGAATCTCCCCCGGAGTCAGCTCGTCGAGGAAAGCCTGGCGCTGTTCGGCCTGGGCCTCTTCGAGCCAGGCTCGCCTGCTGAGGACGACGTTGTTTCGGTTCTTGTCGAGCTCGATGACCTTGGCCTCGAGTGATTCTCCGATGTAGGGGTGGAGGTCTCGCACGCGCCGCAGCTCCACCAGGGACGCCGGAAGGAAACCGCGCAATCCGATGTCCACGATGAGACCGCCCTTGACGACCTCGATCACCTGGCCGGTCACGGTACCCCCCGCCTTCATGACCTGTTCCACGCGACCCCAAGCCCTCTCGTACTGGGCTCGCTTCTTGGAGAGGATGAGTCTTCCCTCTTGATCCTCCATCGTGAGGACGAGCGCCTCGATTTCCTCGCCGACCTCGACGACCTCGGCTGGATCCACCGAGTTGCGAATGGACAGCTCCTTGAGGGGGATGACGCCCTCCGACTTGTAGCCGATGTCGACCAACACAGCATCAGGGTCGATTCGGGCGACGACGCCCTTGACCAGGCTTCCCTCGGAGAACTCGACGACGGTCTTCTTCACCGCGGCCGCGAAGTCTTCCTCGGAGAGATCGTCGGGGATGTCACCGAGGGCCTTTACCGCTGCCGCGGGATCGGCCACCACCAATTCGGGGAGGGGCGCACTCGCCTCGGCTTCGGCTTCCGCCGTCTCGTCTGCAGCGGGCTCCTCGACGGCTACTGCCGCCGACTCCTCGGGCGCCGGCGACGCTTCTTCGGCGTCGGGCGCGCTTGCGGTTTTGTCACGGATACGGAATCACCTCGAATGGAAGCTCCCCGGACGCGAGCCGGCCCGGAGGCGCAGCGAGGTTACCACGCCACAAGAGGAGACCGGACGAGTCAGGCCTTGGTGTCGCCCAGCGAGGTCCCGACGGCGACGTCGACGACGAGAGGCACCGAAAGCTCGACTACGCCCTCCATGACCTCCCGAACCAGTGCCGCGGTGTCGTCTACGGCGGAGAGTGGAGCCTCCAGGACGAGCTCGTCGTGCACCTGGAGCAGCATCGCGGCTTCATCACCACCCTCCTCCAGCCTTTCGTCGAGCTCGATCATGGCCTTCTTGATGATGTCGGCGGCGGATCCTTGGATGGGTGCGTTCAGGGCCATCCTCTCCCCCGCCTGCCGCTCGCGGAAGTTCCCGGATGTCAACTCGGGCAGGTAGCGCCGCCGCCCCAGGATGGTCTCGGTGTACCCATCGTTCCGGGCTGCGGTGACGATCCCGCTCATGAATTCGCGCACACCGGGAAACTGGCCGAAGTAAGCGTCCATGTGCTCCTGCGCCTCTTCTCGGGAGATCTCGAGCCGTTGCGCCAGGCCGTAAGCCTCCATCCCGTAGAGGAGACCGAAGTTGATCACCTTGGCCCTCCTCCTCAAATCGGGATCGACGTCCTCGGGAGCCACGGCAAAGACCCTGGCTGCGGTGGCGGTGTGCACGTCGGCGCCCGAGCGGAAGGCCTCACTCAGGCCCTCGTCGCCGCTGAGGTGCGCCAGGATGCGCAGCTCGATCTGGCTGTAGTCGGCCACCACGAACCGCCTGCCCCTGCCGGCGACGAAGGCCCGCCGGATGGTGCGGCCCTCCTCGGAGCGCACCGGGATGTTCTGCATGTTGGGCCGCTCCGATGAGATCCGTCCCGTGGCGGCACCCCGCTGGTTGAAGACACAGTGGATGCGCCCATCCTCCGCCACGAGTGGCAGCAGCCCGTCGACGTAAGTGCCCCGCAGTTTCTCCAGCTCCCGATACGCCAGGAGGTGCTCCACGATGGGGTGTTCGTCGGCCAGTTTCTGCAGGACGGACGCATCGGTGGAAGGCTGGCCTTTGGGTGTCTTCTTCAGGACCGGCAGACCGAGGCGATCGAACAGCACCTCGCGCAACTGGAGGGTCGAGTTGATGTTGAAGGGATCGCCGGCGGCGCGATATATGGACTTCTCCAGAGTCGCCAGCCGGTCGCGCAGGCTCTCTCCCAGCTCCTCCAAGTAGGAGACGTCGAGGCGGATGCCGGCTTCCTCCATGCGGGCCAACACCCTGACCAGCGGTAGCTCCACCTCCTCGAAGAGTGCGAGCCCGCCGCGCGCCTCCATCTGGTCCCGCAGCGGGCCGACCAGGCGCGCCACTGCGGCAGCGCGCCGTCCCGCCGCCTCGAGGTCCGGGCCCCCGGCATCGAAATCGAGCATCCCCTGGGCCTTGCCGCTCGCATCGGATGCTTCGGGGTCGATCTCCAGGCCGAGCACCCGGGCGGCCACATCGGACAGCGACTGGGAGCCACCCGCCGGCCTTATCACGTACGAAGCCAGCGCGGTGTCGAAGCCCAGGCCCCGGAGGTCGACGTCGGCCTGCTGCGCAGCGCGCACCAAGGGCTTGGCGTCGTGGAGGGCCTTCACCGTGCTCGGCTCCTCGAGCAGCCCGGCCAGCATCGCGTCCTCGCCCCAGGGGACGAATACGGCGTCCTCACCGCTGGAGGCCGCCGCACCAATCACTGCTTCGTCCTCCCATACGGGCTCGATCCCGACGATGGTTGCGCTGTGTAATGGCTCCAGATCCTCGGGCTTGGTGGCCACCGTCACCTCGATGTCGAGCACCGCTTCGGGCGCCGGCTCGGCGGCCCCGCCCAGCTCCTGGAGCCGCGTCCACAACGATTGAAAGGCGAGGCCATCGAAGACACGCCGCACTTCCTGCGGATCCCACGGGTCGAACTCGAGGTCGTCGAGCTCCAGTTCGATATCCACGTCGGTGAGCAGCTCGGTGAGATCTCGATTGAGAAACACCTGCTGCCGGGACGCCTCCAGGTTCTCTCGTAGTTTCGGCGTCTGCTCGTCGAGATGGTCGTAGATGCCTTCGAGCCCCCCGTATCCGGCGACCAGCTTCGTCGCCGTCTTCTCTCCCACTCCGGGCACTCCGGGGAGGTTGTCGGACGAGTCGCCTCGCAAGGCGGCGTAGTCCGGGTACTGCTCCGGTGTGATGCCGTAGCGGTCGGCCACATACTCGGCGTCGGCTACCACCACGTCGCTGATGCCGCGACGCGTGTAGTAGACCCGCACCGGGCCTCCGATCAACTGGAACGAGTCCCGGTCGCCGGTGACGATCAGCACCTCCCACCCGGCGCCCGCGGCCTCGGCGGAGATGGTGGCGATCACGTCGTCGGCTTCGTAGCCGGGTGCCTCGAACTGGCGAAAGCCGAGCACCTCGACGACTTCACGGATGAGCGGGAGCTGGCTCCGAAACAGATCGGGTGCGGCGTCGCGCTGAGCCTTGTACTCGGGGAAGCGCTCGCTGCGGAAGGTCTTTGCGGGTGTGTCCCATGCCACGGCAAATGCATCCGGGCTCTCGTCGCCGAGCAGCTTGATGATCATCGAGGTGAAGCCATACACGGCGTTCGTCACCTGACCGGCGGGCGTGGCCAGGTCGCTGGGAAGCGCATAGAAGGCCCGGTATGCCAGGGAGTGACCGTCGAGCAGTGCCAGTTTCGGCATCCTGCAGAGGTTAGGACGCCGCGTCGACGCGACCTCTCGGATATCCAGGCCGGTCAGCCGAGTCGGTCGACCAAATGGTCGCGTTTGGCGGCCAGGGCTGTGATCCGTGCTTCGAGGGTGCCCACGAGGGATTCGAAACGAGCGACGTCTGCAGTCGTCTCGCGCAGGTCCTCTCTGTCGAATGGCGAGTCGTGGACGGCAGCGTCACGCTCTGCGTCGGCTGCCAGGTGGCGATGCACGTCGAGCTCCGCGCGCACCTGCTCCAGGTCGCCGCGCAGGCGCTCGATCTCGTCGTTGAGGCGGAAAATGCGTCGTTCTCTGCGGCCCATGTCGCCATTTCTCCCGGCGGCAGCGGTTCGGCGTCGTCCCCTACCGGCGGTTCGGCGCCCCGCGGTACGTGTACTTCGTAGCGGAACCCTCCCGAGCCATCCTGGAAAGCTCCTGCCGAACAGTGCCGGCCGAGCCGGTACCGGGGGTGGGAGTCGAACCCACACGGGCTTGCGCCCAACGGATTTTGAGTCCGTCGCGTCTGCCATTCCGCCACCCCGGCGCACCGCCGATCATATCCGAGCGCCGTGACAGCCTCGATCAGTCTCCGTACCTGTTGACTATGGGAAGGCGGCGGTCCCGATCGAGGCTCTTGGTCGTGATCTTGACCCCGGGAGCCGCCTGGCGTCGCTTGTACTCATTGCGATCCACCAGCCCGGCCACGATGCCCACGACCTGGGGATCGAAGCCGGCGCGCACGATGTCGTCGACCGACGCGTCTTCCTCCACATAGCGCTCCAGGATGGGGTCCAGCGTCGAGTACGGCGGCAGCGAGTCGGTATCCCTCTGGTCCGGCTTCAACTCGGCCGAAGGTGGCTTGTCGATGATCTCCTGCGGGATCACTTGTTCGCGACGGTTGCGCCATTCGGCGAGCTCATACACGAGTGTCTTGGACACGTCCTTGAGCACCGCAAACCCACCGGCCATGTCTCCATAGAGAGTGGCGTAGCCGACGCTCATCTCCGACTTGTTCCCGGTGGCGACGACGATCCCCCCGAACTTGTTTGACAGCGCCATGAGAATCGCGCCACGCACCCGGGCCTGCAGGTTCTGCTCTGCGACGTCGACGGCGGTCAATTCGAAGGCGTCCCCCAGCGTCTCCAGGAAGCCGGAGAACGGCGGCTCGATCGAGATCTCGTCGAAGGCGATGCCGAGGTTTTCGGCGAGCCGGCGTGAATCGGCCACGGATCCGTCACTGCTGTAGCGACCGGGCATCGTCACTCCGCGCACGGCTTGTGCCCCGAGTGCATCTGTGGCGATCGTGGCCGTCAGGGCGGAGTCGATTCCCCCGGACAGGCCGATCACCACCCCGTTGAAGCCGGTCTTGCGCACATAGTCGCCGAGGCCCAGGCAGAGGGCTCGGTAGACCTCCTCCGGCTCCTCCAGCAACTCGTGAGAGGGAGGGGGCGGCTCCGGGTCGCCATCGAGCAGGTCGCCGGCCGTGACCCGGGTCATCGGCGGCTCGGCGGACGCCGAGTCGGTCAAAGGCACGTCGACCCAGAAGAGCTCTTCCTCGAATTGTGCGGCCCGATACATGAGGTCACCGGCAGCGTCGAAGACCATGCTGCCTCCGTCGAACACCAGCTCGTCCTGGCCCCCGACGAGATTGAGGTAGACGAGTGGGACCTTCGCGGCGTGGGCACGTTCCGAGAGCATTGCCTGGCGCTCGGTCGCTTTCCCCCGGTGATAGGGCGACCCATTGATGTTCAGCAGGATCTCAGCGCCTGCAGACGCCTGGCCCGCAGGAGGTCCGTCGGGAACCCAGATGTCCTCACAGACCGACACGCCGGCGGCGACGCCATTGATCCCCCACAAGGCGTTCCCGTTGGCCCCGGCTACGAAGTAGCGGTCCTCGTCGAAGACGCCGTAGTTGGGCAGCAGGCCCTTGTGGTAGACGCCTCGCAGCCCGCCGCCGGCGATGAGGCCCGCGGCATTGTGCACACGGATCGGACCGGCGTCATCGCGCCGGCCGGTGCCGCGGTCGACGAACCCGATCACGGCGGCGGTGTCGCCGGTGTGGGTCGCCAGGTCGTGCAAAGCCGCGATGTTGTCGCGTACGAATGCCTCACGTAACACCAGGTCCTCGGGCGGATAACCGGGGATCGCGAGCTCGGGAAACAGCACCAGATCGGCCTGACATTCCTCGGCCCACCTGATGGCGTCGAGGATCCGTTCCACGTTTCCCCCAATGTCCCCCACCACCAGGTTGATCTGGGCCCCGGCCACGCGCAGGAAATCCACAGCGGAAAGGTTAGGAGCCAGGCGGGCCCGGTTGGGCGTCGGGGTCTGTCCCTAGCGGTGCGCGGACTCCGCCAGGGCGCCCACGAACTCGGTGACGGCCTCGACGGCTGCGGTCGTACTCGAGGCTTCCAGCACACGACGCACGATCGCTGAACCCACTATCACCCCATCGGCGATCGCCGCAGCAGCCTGCGCCTGCTCGGGATCGGAGATACCCACGCCCAGCACCAGAGGAAGCGAAGTTCGATCGCGCAGCCTTGTGACGAGCTCGACGGCCCGGCTGGTGGACCCGTCCCGCTCTCCGGTCACTCCCATCTCGGCAACGCAGTACACAAAAGGGTGGGCACTGGCAACGACGTCGTCCAGCCGTACGTTCGTGGTAGTCGGCGCGGCGAACTGAACCAGGCCGATACCGGCGTCTCCCAGCGCTGCTTGGATCTCGGCGGACTCGTCGACCGGCAGATCCGCCACGATCACAGCCTCCGCGCCCGCTTCCGCGGCGGCGGACGCAAACCGCGCCGGCCCGGCCTGCAGGATCGGGTTGACGTAGGTCATCACGGCGCAGGGCAGCCCCGTGACCCCGACGATTCGCTTCGTCAAATCGAGACCGCGGCCGAGTGTCATTCCGCGGGAGAGGGCGAGGCTTCCGGCTTCTTGAATAACGGGCCCGTCCATGAGGGGATCGGCGTATGGGATGCCGACCTCGAAGCCGTCGGCGCCGGCATTGGCCATCGCCTCGAACAGGGCGACGGTGGCGGCCTCATCGGGGATGCCGCACATGAGGTAGGGAAACAAAGCAGCCCTCCCCTCGCCGGCGGCCGCGGCGAAGGCGTCGCCGAAGTTCACTGCTCGGACCACGAAGCAGCGTGGTCGACGTCCTTGTCGCCACGGCCGCTCAGGCATAGGACCACCGTCTTGTCTTGCAGCGAGGCCCGCTCTCGGGCCACCCAGGCAAGTGCGTGGCTCGGTTCGAGTGCAGGAAGGATCCCCTCGGTTCGGGACAGTAGATCCATGCCCTCGAGTGCCTCGCCGTCGGTCACCGAGTCGTACCGGGCCAGCCCGTCCATCTTGAATTGGGCGTGCTCCGGTCCCACCCCGGGATAGTCGAGACCGGCGCTGATCGAATGTGCTTCGAGCACCTGCCCCTCCTCGTCTTGGAGCATGAAGGTCCGTGCTCCGTGGAGGACGCCGGGTGAGCCCGCCCCGAGCGTGGCGCCGTGCGCCCCCGATTCGATACCTCTTCCCCCGGCTTCCACACCGACAAGATCCACACCACTTCCGGCAAACGGGTGAAACATGCCCATGGAGTTCGAGCCGCCGCCTACACAGGCGACGATCACGTCGGGCACGATTCCGTCGAGCTGGGATAAGGTCTCCTCCCCTATCACCCGCTGCAGCTCGCGAACCATCCAGGGAAACGGATGCGGTCCGACGACCGACCCGATGGCGTAATGGGTCGTTTCTACACTGCCCACCCAGTCACGTAGCGCGGCGCTGACCGCATCCTTGAGGGTGCCGGCTCCCGCAGTCACCGGGGTCACGACCGATCCCAGCATCCGCATCCGCTCCACGTTGAGCGCCTGGCGGTCGATGTCGACCACCCCCATGAAGACCTCGCACTCCAGTCCGAGCAGGGCGCACGCAGTTGCCGTGGCAACGCCGTGTTGTCCGGCCCCGGTTTCGGCGATCACACGGGACTTGCCCATGCGGCGCGCCAGCAGGGCCTGACCGACGGTGTTGTTGATCTTGTGCGCCCCGGTGTGAGCCAGGTCCTCGCGCTTCAGGAAGAGGCGCAACCCCAGTTCCGCGGAGAGGCGGGTTGCTTCATACAGAGGCGTGGGTCGCCCTACGAAATCGCGCAGCAGGGCGTCCAACTCTGATCGGTATTCGTCGTCCTCCCAGGCGGCGGCGAACTCAGTCTCCAGTTCTTCCAGTGCCGGCATGAGGGTCTCCGGAGCAAAACGGCCGCCGAACTCGCCGAAACGGCCCGCAGCGTCGGGGCGCTCGAGGACTGTCACCGCACCGCCTCTACGAACTCCCGCATGAGGCGGTGGTCCTTCACGCCCGGCTCGCTCTCGATTCCCGAAGACACATCGACACCGTAGGGGTGCAGCGACCGCACCGCGTCGGCCACGTTCTCCGGGGTGAGCCCCCCGGCGAGAACAAACGGACCGAAGCCCGCTGGGATCAGGGAGTGGTCGAAAGCGACCCCTCCGCCCCAGGTGGCCGAATCGAGGATCGGGACTGCCCCTTCGGGCACACCCGTGAAGTCGGCACCGGGGTCGACGGCTATGGGGAACAGCACCTTCAACCCCGCGGCGAGCGCGGCTTCGGCGGCGGCAGCGGCGTGGGTTCCGTGGGGCTGTACGCCGCTCACCGCAGCGATGGCGGCGGCACGCAGCAGTGCCTCAGGGGGTTGGTCCTCCGTCACGAGATAGGTCTCCAGCGCGGCACTCCGGCCGTACTCCGCCGCCATATCCGGCGTGATGTGCCGTATCGAACGCGCCGCCGTGACGAATCCAACGGCGTCCGCTCCGGCCTGCGCCGCAGCCGCAACGTCGGCCGCGCTCTGCATGCCGCAGAGTTTCACCCAGAGGGTCACGCCTGCAGCCCGGCCACAAAGGCACCCGGGTCTGATGCAGCGGCCGCGGCGCGCCCAACCAGGATCGCATCGAAGCCTGCTGCGGCGAGTCGGCGGGCGTCGTCGGAATCGCGCACCCCGCTCTCGGCGACGGAAATCACGCCTTCGGGGATGAGGGAGCGGAGTCGCAACGCGGTCTCGACGTCGACCTCGAAGGTGGACAGATCCCGATTGTTGATGCCCAGCACTGCAGCGCCCGCTGCCACGGCGCGGCGCACTTCGCCCGCGTCGTGTGCCTCGACGAGCGCAGTCATACCCACCGCCGCGGCACGGTCCAGCAGGCTCCTTAGAGCGTCGTCCTCCAGCGCGGCGACGATGAGGAGCACCGCGTCGGCGCCGGCGGCGCGCGACTGATCGATCTGAACCTCATGGAGCACGAAGTCCTTGCACAGCACCGGCACCGAGACAGCGCGGCGCACCTCCTCGAGATCATCCATGCTCCCGCCGAAATGGCGCGATTCGGTGAGCACGGAAACGGCTGCCGCGCCCCCTCCGGCATAGGCATTCGCCAATCGGGCGGGCACGAGATCGGGGGCGATCTCTCCTACCGAAGGCGAGCGTCGCTTGATCTCGGCGATGACCCCCAGACCCGGCGCGCGCAGTGCCGCGGCGAAGTCATGTGCCGGCGGGCTTGCCTCCGCCGCGGCCGCCCACCGGTCGCTTTCCGGGACAAGGCCGGCCAGGCGCTCCCGAGCGTCGTCGAGGATGGAATCGAGCACCGCAACATCGTAGGAGCGGACCCGGTCTCTACTCGTGCGACCGTCTCGGCAGGACCACGGTGATCCGCGTTCCCTTACCCGGAATGGAGTTCACCCCGGTCAGGCCACCCATGGCGTCGACGAGCTCGCGGACTATCGACAGGCCCAAGCCGCTACCTTCGGGCCGCACGGGGCGATATCGGGCGGTGACGTATAGGCGCTCAAAGATGTGCGGCAGGTCGGCAGCCTCGATGCCGGGCCCAGTGTCTGCCACCGAGATCCGCACACCCTGTTCGACTTCGGTCAACCCCAGCACCACACGCCCGGCCTCCGGGGTATAGCGCAAGGCGTTCTCCAGCAGATTTCCGACGACCTGTGCCACGCGGTCGGCATCCACGTCCACCATCCCAACGGAAACGATCGCCTCGTCGAGGACCACCTTGGCTGCATCGGCTCGCTCCCGAAAGCCTTCGAGGACTCCTTTAAGATGCGCCGCGAGGTCCACCGGCTCGAGCCGAAGCGTGAACTCCCGGGATTCGATGCGGGCCAGCATCATGAGATCCTCGACCAGGCGTCGCAGTCGCCCCGACTCTGTTCCCAGGACTGCCGCTACCCGATCGAGGTCGTCTTCGCTGACTCTTCCCTCCTGGATCGCCTCTGCGTATCCGGCGATCGTGGTCAGAGGCGTGCGCAGGTCGTGACCGACGGCCACTAGGAACTCGCGCTCCCGGGTGCGAGCAGCCTCTAGTTGCACAGCCATCTCGTTGAAGGCGGCAGCCACTTCCGTCACCTCGTCCGCTCCGCCGACATCCACGCGCGCCCCGAAGTCTCCGTCGGCTATGCGCCGTGACGCATCGCGGAGCGGATCGACGCGACGCGACAGGCGACGAGCCAGCGCTCCGGCCAGCAGCGCCGCCAGAGCGGCCCCCAGCAGGATCGCCCACGCAAAGCGAACGACGACATCCGCCCACGGGATGAGGACGAGATCGGTCCCAATCACGACCAGCAGCGTGCCTCGCGGCTCGATGGGAAAGGGCTGTACGACCACCGCAACCTTCTCTCCGCCTATCTCCGCGTCGAAGCCCAAGGTGTGCGTGAGATCTGCATCGGCAGGAATCTGGGGTGTAAGCAGGGGCTCGCCGTCTCCGAGCCCGGTGATCGTTCCCCTCGGGCCTACGAGGGCCGCTTCCACGTAGTCGTGCCCCCCTATCGAGCCGACGAGAGCCAGGATCTCGCCGAGACCATCGATCGGACGGAGCACCCCGCCTGCTCCGCGCCCCCCGGGTTGGTCCGTGGCGGCAAAGAACCGGGTCTCGATGATGTGCGCCGTCGCCTCTGCCTGCCGAGCGAACTCGGCGCGGATCGATCCCTCGACGGAACGATTGATGAGCAGCGCCGCGGCGACGCCCCCCATGGCCAGGGTGACCACTGAGACGAGGACCATCCCCCAGAAGAAGCGGCGGCGCACCTCAGCCCTCCATCCGGTAGCCGACACCCCAAACCGTTTCGATCGGGATCCCCTCCAGCTTCTTGCGGAGCTGGCGAATGTGCACATCCACGGTGCGCGTCTCCCCGAAGTACTCGTAGCCCCAGACGGCTTCGAGGATCTGGCCGCGACTGAGGACGAGGCCGGCGTTCTCAGCCAGGTACCAGAGGAGATCGAACTCTCGAGCGGTCGGCCGCACCGCAGCACCGTCGGCGGCGCGCACCTCGCGCCGGCCCGAATCGACGGCCCAATCGCCAACCTCGATCACGGCAGGAGCCCGGGGTGCTTCCTCGGAGCGGCGCAGCACGGCCTTGACGCGGGCAACCAGCTCCCGAGGCGAGAACGGCTTTGTCACGTAGTCGTCGGCTCCGATCTCCAGGCCCACGACTTTGTCGACCTCGGAATCGCGAGCCGTGAGCATGATCACCGGGACGTCGGAGATGGCGCGGATGCGGCGGCAAACCTCGATCCCGTCCATGCCGGGAAGGCCTAGATCCAAGAGGATGACTCGAGGGTTCCGATCTCGCACGGCATCCAGTCCGCGTTCGCCGTCGGCGGCGTGCACCAGCCGAAAGCCCTCCTGCTCGAAGTACATCCGGACGAGGTCGGCGATCGACTCTTCATCTTCGATGAGGACGACGGTTCCCCGCTTGTTCATCGCGTCGTGCTCCTGTGCGGTCTCGGTCAGCTTCGGGTCGACGTGTTAGGAGAGTGTGAGGCGTCCGAGAAATCATCGAGCGGCAGGGGCCGCACGACGGCCGGAGCCGAACCTCCCTGCCAGCGTATCTGCACCTCGGCCCCTGTCTCGGCATTGCGGTGCACCATCGCCAGCGCCACCGGAGCCCGCAGGGTCAGCGACTCGCCGACGGTCGAGAGGACGCCGACCGGTTCCCCGCTCAAGGAAACCTCTGCGCCGACGGGAGGCACAACATTCCTTCCGACGACCAACCCGGCGAGACGCCGGTTGACGCGCCCCCGCGAATCGATCCTGGCCACCAGTTCCTGTCCCACGAAGCAGCCCTTGGTGAAAGAAACGGAGGTCTCGACCAGGCCGGACTCCTGAGGGATAGTGCTCTCGTCGATGTCCACGCCCATCACCGGCTCCCCGGCCTCTATTCGGACCGTGCCGGTGGCGATCTCTCCGACGCGTATCGCTCCCACCGATTCCAGGTCGTCCACTGCCGCGCCCAAGAGCAAGACGCGTGTCAAGGTCGCAGGGAGAAGCGCAGCAAGAGATCCGGATGACTCGGCCCATCCCGCGCCCCAGTCGAAACCCGCTGAACGCGCCGTCTCCCCAGATTTCGCGCCCCAGAGTTCGATCGCAGGCCGGGGATCGAGATCGAAATCGACGTCGACGCGAAACTTGAACCGCTCGAGTTCTCCTATCAATATCTCCGCCCCGTCGGCGCTGGTGACCATGCCGACCCGGCCCTCGGCACGCAGCAGCCACAAGAGGGCCACCATCTTGCCTCGAGGCTCCAAGAGCATCGATCGAGCGACCGACCCCGCCTCCATGCCGGCAACGTCCTGGCTCAACTGGCCATCGAGAAAAGAGACGGCGTCCGCCCCCGAGCCCCACACCACGGTCGAAAAACCGCTCACGATTCCCCGCCCGCGGCGCGCCGCCAGGTATTCCGCGGTCACGTCGCCGTGATCGGGCCGGTTCTCAAACACGGGCGGCTGCTCCGATGGCTGCCAACACGGCCGTCGCCTTCTCGACGCATTCCCGGTACTCCCTCCCGGGGTCGGAATCGACGACCACTCCCGCCCCCGCCTGGACCCACGCCCGGTCGCCGCGAGCAATCATCGTGCGCAAGGCGATGGCGGTATCGATGTTGCCGGAGAAGTCGAGATATCCCACCGCTCCGGCGTAGGGGCCGCGGGCGACCGGCTCGAGCTCGTCGATGATCTCCATCGCCCGGACCTTCGGCGCCCCCGTCACCGTGCCGTGGGGAAACGTGGCACGCAGGACGTCCACCGGACCGACATCGGGGCGAAGGGTGGCGCTGACCCCCGAGACGATGTGCATCACGTGGGAGTAGCGCTCGATGACCATCAGCTCGTCCACGGACACGCTGCCGTACTCCGCAACTTTTCCTATGTCGTTGCGGGCGAGATCGACCAGCATGACGTGCTCGGCTCGCTCCTTGGGATCAGCGAGTAGCTCCCTCTCGAGCTCTGCGTCCCGTTGCGGAGTCGAGCCGCGTCGCCGGGTGCCCGCTATGGGACGGCTGTGCACTCGCCCGTCGCGCACCCGCACCATCAACTCCGGCGACGAACCGGCGATCGTCATGTCCTCGTGCCTCAGGTAGAACATGTAAGGGGAGGGATTCACGAGCCGCAACGCCCTGTATACGTCGAAAGGGCGGGCATCGAGCCTGGCCTCGAAGCGGATCGAGGGGACTATCTGGAAGGCGTCTCCCGTCTCGATGTGGTCCACCGCGCGCGCCACGGCGGCCTCGAACTCCGCCGCCGATAGGGACGCGACCGTCTCCGGAATCGTCTCCAAGTCGGGCACCGGCTGCGGTTCGGGCCGAGGGCGATCGCCCATGCGCTGAACGGCCGACGCCAGGTCGGACACCGCGGCATCCCACGCCGCACCCGGGTCTGCATCGATGAGGACGTTGCGGATCAGAATGATCCGCTGTGCAAACCGGTCGAAGGCCGCCACCGAACCGACGGCATGCCACACCATCGTCGGAAGATCCCGGTCATCGGTGGGTCGGTCGGGAAGGGCTTCGATCTCGCGGACGGTGTCATAGCCGAGATAGCCAACGAGCCCGGAATGCAGCGGTGGCAGCCCCGGATCGGCGTATACCCGGAACGAAGACGTGAGATGAGCGAGCGCCTGCAGCGCCGTACCCGGCAACGGATCGACCCCCGCTGCGCCCCCTTGCACGCCCTCGGTGTCGGCGACGACCACGAAGAGCGGGTCCCACCCGGCGAACGACCAACGCGCCCAGGTATCCCCGCCCTCCACAGACTCCAGGAGAAAGGCTCGATCGCGGTCCCCGGCGAGCGCCTCAAACACCCCGACTGGCGTCTCCGTGTCGGCCAGCAGTTCGATGCGAACAGCGATCAGTTCGTGCGATGCGGCGAGTTCGATGAACTCCTCGCGACCCGGGAACACCTCCATCTGGTCGAGGGTAGGACGACGCCACCGAGAAGCCCGGCCTGCGGTCCGGAGTCGCCTCCTCGTGCTGAGCCCGGAACTGACCGTGGCGGCACTCTCAGATATTCCAGAAGAATTCGGGGAGCCAGTCCTGGAACCAGCGGCTCAGGTCGACCAGCCGGCCGGTGACCATCAGCAGGCCGAAGCCGGCGAGGAGCACGCCGGAGCCGACAGTTATCGGGGTGAAGTGCCTCTTCAGCCACCCAAACGCCGAGTAGGCCCGCGTGATCCCGATGCCGGCGAGGATGAAGGGGATACCCAGACCCAGCGAGTACACCAGCAGCAGGAACATCCCCTCGGCGACGGTCTCTTCGGTCGCCGCCACCGTCAAGATGGCGGCGAGCGTGGGGCCGATGCATGGGGTCCAGCCGAACCCGAAGGCGGCGCCCATCACCGGCGGCGCCCAATTGCCCAGCCGTGAGGGACGCACCTCGACCCGCCGCTCCCGCATCATGGGCATCAGCAGGCCCGGGTTCCATACGGCAGACACGGCGATGAAAAGGCCCATGGCGACGACGATCCAGCCGGCGACGTTCGTGATCGTCGCCGAGTTGCGCAGCAGAGCCGATCCGATCGACGTGGCAGTGGCGCCGAGTGCCACGAACACAGCGGTGAACCCGGCGACGAACAGCAGCGTCACCCGGAGCATCTTTCGAGTCGACGACTGGCCTTCGGCTAGCTCCGCCGCCGAGTAGCCGCTCATCATCGACATGTATCCGGGGAGCAGCGGCAACACGCATGGCGATAGGAAGGACAGCATGCCGAAGACGAACGCTGCGAACACATTGACGCTCTCTACCGACATGTCCACCTTCTGGGGCTTGCCATGTAACGGTATCGGCTCGCGGCGTGTTCCCGGTAGCCTCGCCCCGTGCCCACCATTGAGGACTGGCAGCGGCTCCGGGTACGCGTCGGCGAGATCGTCCGCGCCGAGCCCAACACCGGTGCGCGCGACCCTGCCGTGTGCCTCTGGATCGACTTTGGAGCCCTCGGCGAGCTCCAGTCTTCGGCGAAGATCACCGAGCGCTACCCGCTCGAATCGCTCGTGGGGAGGACGGTGGTGGCCGTCACCGGATTCGACCCCATCCGCATAGGTGGCTTCCGCTCCGACGTCCTCGTCCTCGGCGCTCTGAGCGACGAAGGCGTCGTACTGCTGCAACCGGACTCCCCGGTTGCTCCCGGCACAGAAGTCGCCTGACCTTGGCGCTGCTGGAGAACCTCAAGCCGCCGCAGCCGATCGACCGGCGCGAGGGGGTGATACTCGGGCTCTTCGCGGTCGTGGCGCTCACTCAGGGATGGACTGGGGCGGCGATAACGCATGCTCTCCCCTTCGCTCAAGAGGACTTCGGGTGGAGCGACGCCAGAGTCTTCGACGTGCTCGCTTCCGTTCGGGCCGTGTCGCTGTTCGCCCTTGCTCTGTCGTGGTACGGAGATCATCGGGGTCGCCGGCGCCCCCTCCTATTGGCTTTCTTGCTCCTCCCCTTCTCCAATCTGATGACTGCGCTGATCATCGATCCGGTCGCATTCACGGGTTTCCAGGCATCGGCGCGAATCGGCACAATCGCCATCGCCGGCCTGGCCGTCGTGGTCCTCGCCGAAGAGGTTGCCCCTCCGATCAGGTCATACGCAATAGGGCTCTATGCCCTCGTCGGCTCCATGGGCACGGGCCTCGGCCTACTGCTGCGACCCCTCGCGGATGCCGGTCCCAGTTCGTGGCGGATCCTGTTCGCTCTCAGCGCGCTACCGCTGCTTGCCGCACCAATCCTCAGCTCGCGGATAAAGGAGTCGCGCGCCTACGTTCCCCAGCCGCAGCGCCCGCCTCTGGTCGCCGTGCTGCGCCGCCCGCACGGCCGCCACTTCTGGCCGATGGCCGGGTTGTCGTTCGCCATCTCCGCCTTCACCGCCCCCGCGGCCAACCTCGCGCTGGTCCGTCTGGAGAACCAGCTCGACTGGTCGGCCACGACGGCATCGCTGCTTCTGGCGCTGACGAGTGCCCCCGGGGTGGTGCTCGGCCTGCTCGGCGGAGGCCGGCTCTCCGACCTGGTCGGACGCCGGCCGGCCGAAGCCGTCGCCATCCTCGTCGGCGTGGCCGGTGGCGTCGGCTTCTACTTTCTAGAGAGCGGAGTGATGATGGGGATCGCCGTCTTCGTCTCGACGCTGGGGGCCTTCGGTTTTGCGCCGGCGTTCGGTTCGCATCGCGCCGAGCTGTTCCCCACCGAAATCCGGAGCACTGCGGCGGCGTGGATCATCAACGCCAGCATCGCCGGCGGACTGGTCGGATTCGCCGCGGGCCGGTTCGTGGTCGACGCCTGGGGAGTCCCGGTGACCATCGCCACCCTCGGTGCGGCGCTCCTGGCCTCCTCACTCCTCATTCGCCTGCTGCCGGAGACCCGGGGCGTCCATCTCACCCCGCCCGAAGAGGAGAACTGGCCGCCAACCGGCGCCATCCCAGCGTGACCAGCCGCACTCCGAGGAGGGTCGCGATCCCCCACCACACTCCTGCGAGACCCCAACCCAACGGCAGGACGGCGCTGAGGACCGCGGCGGCTGCCAGCGCCGAGACCACCATTGCCGCGGCGAGGAACCCGAAGTCGCCGGCTCCAATGAACACCCCGTCCCACACGAACACGAGAGCGGCGATCGGCTGTACGAGCGCCATGATCCAATAGGCCTCGGCGAACACGGATATCACGGCCTGATCGGCGGTGAACCACCCGGCGATCACTGGAGCCAGCGCAGCGAGCAGTGCCGTTATCGCCCAGCCGAAGGCGAATCCGAGCACGAGGAGGCGGTCGGATACCTCGACGGCGGCGCGATCGTTGCCGGCGCCCAGGTGCTTGCCCACCAGGGCCTGCGCTGCAATCGCCAGCGCGTCGATGCCCAGGGCGAGGAACACGAAGAGCTGCGACAGGATCTGATGAGCGGCGACGGCGTCGTCGGAGACGCGCGCCGCCACCGCCGTGGCGTAGGTGAAGGCGGCCAATAGCGATCCGCTCCTGATTGCCAGATCACGTCCAATACGGAGAAAGGCGCGAACCTCTCTGGTCACAGGGCGTGCTCCGTCCAGCCCGTACTTGGCTCCATTGCGCCGCAACAGCCCGACGAACACGACAGCACCGGCCCATTGCGCGATCACGGTCGCCCAGGCCGCTCCGGCGACTCCCATGTCCGCCCCGAAGATCAACAGGGGGTCGAGCACGAGGTTGAGCCCGTTGATCCCCAGAGTGACCAGAAACGGAGTTCTCGTGTCCTGAAAACCCCGGTAGGCACCGTGGGCGGCGCGCACCAGCAACACGGAAGGCGCCGCCAGCGCTCGGATCATGACGTATGTCACGGCCTCGGAGCGCACGCCGTTCGAAGCACCCATCACCCCGGCCGCGGGACCGGCGAGGATCGCCAGCAGTGCGGCCAGGGCCAGTCCGAACAGGACGGCGAGCATCCCGGCTGTCAGCGTCGCTCTCCCCGCGGCCGCCACGTCGACGCGGCCGACCGCACGCGCCACTTGGGTAGTTGTCCCGTACTCGAGAAAGTTGAACGCGAAGAAGGCCACCCCAAAGAGAGCTGCGGCGATCCCGAGCCCCGCCAGGGCATCGGTGCCGACTCGACCCACAAACGCCGTGTCGACCAGGCTGAGGAGGGGATCGGCGACGAGCGAGCCCAGCGCCGGGATGGCCAACGCGGCCAGAGCCCGATCGTGAGGCGAACGCAGCCGCATGGCCTCCCTCACTACGGGGCGACGGACTTGCCGGTATAGGAGCATCGATCGGCGAGGGGGCACTCCCAGCACCTCGGCCGCCTGGCGATGCACACCTCCCTGCCGAACTGGATGAAACGCATCGAGATGCCACTCCACTCCTTTTCCGGGTACAAGGCGCGCAGGTCTATCTCGACCTTGTCGGGATCTGAGTGGTCCGTCAGACCCAAGCGCTTCGATAGGCGCTTGACGTGAGTGTCGACGGCGATCGCCGGCAGTCCCCACGCTTCGGCCAGCACGACGCTGGCCGTCTTACGACCCACCCCCCTCAGAGTGACCAGGCTCTCCAAGTCGGCTGGGACCTGGCCCTCGAAACGCTCCGCGAGATCGGCGCTGAGGGCGATGATCGACTTCGTCTTCTGCCTGTAGAACCCAGTGCTGAAGATGACCGACTCCACCTCCTCAGGGTCGGCCGCGGCGAGATCGTCGGGATCGGGCCATCGTGCGAAGAGCGCCGGCGCAACCCTGTTCACGTTCTCGTCCGTCGTCTGGGCGCTCAGCACGGTCACCACCAGCAACTGCCAGGGGTCGTCGTACTCGAGCGCCGTGCCTATCTGGGGATAGCGCTTCTTGAGCCGGCCCAGGATGGTGCGAGCCTGCCGGCGGGATTCAGGATCTCTGCTCACGGCCGGGCGATGGTATTACCGGCGGACGACGCCGGTATCGTGCCGTCGTGATCGAGACCGAGGGCGTCGCCAAGCTGCGAACCGCGATCCGGGAGAGGGGTCGCGTCGAAGGCACGCTCCTCAAGGTCGACGACTTCCTCAATCACAGGGTCGAACCCGAGCTGCTGCAGGCCGTCGGCGCTTCTCTCGCGGCGGCTCACACCGGCTCTGTGGTGGATCTCGTGCTGACTGCTGAAGCCAGCGGGATTCCCCCCGCGCTGGAGACCGCCCGTGTCTTGGGGGTTCCGCTCATCTACGCCAAGAAGTACCCCCGTGACGGCAGCATCAGGCCCGCTTTCGTCCGCGAGGTCTCCTCCCCCACCAAAGGAGTCGAATACCGCGTCGAAGTCGCCCACCGAGTCTTGCCGCCGCGCCACCGCGTCCTCGTGGTCGACGATTTCCTCAGCAGGGGCCGCACGGCCGAAGCGCTCGGCGAGATAGTGGTCGAAGCGCAGTGCGAGTTGACCGGCTTCGGGTTCGTCATCGAGAAGGCGTTCATGGACGGCCGTAGGCGCCTCGAACGCCACGGTTGGACCGTGCGTAGCCTCGCCGTGATCTCTTCGCTCGACGGTGGAGAAGTCGAGATGCAGGACTCACCCGCCGGGACCATGAGCCGGGGAGCCCAGGCCGACCCCGGCTAACCTCCCCGGCGTCCGATCCCGGAGAGTCCGTGCAACCGGAGCGGCCGGTCCAGACCACCCTCGCCTTCCATGCCTCGCGCATCGTCACCGATGCCGGGGTTCTGCTCGCAATGGCCGCGATGAGTCTTCCCTTCGTCACCTCCGGTGCAGGGGACCGATCTTCCATCGACGCCGACGCACTGCCCGCGCTACTCCTGCTGCTCCCGATCTTCGTGGTGACGCTGATCCCTGATCACACCCGTCCCCTGCATCCCGCACTGGGGTGGTCCGCCCTCGCCCTCGGGCTGGCGGCACTCCCCTACGCCCTCGTCAAGATGCTCGATGCCGAAATCCTCGCCGACACGCTCAACGGCTCCGTAGGCATCGGCGCGCGGCTGCTCGTCGTGGCATGCCTCGTCAGCGTGATCGGGATCGGGATAGGCCTGCTGCGCAGTGTGCGCGGACTCCCCTCCGGCGGTACCCCGAACAGAACGGCTACCTACCAAAGTGAACCGCGCCCGCGACAGGGCGATGCGGTGGTGACGGAACCTGCGCCGGAACCGCGCCCACAGTCCGACACCAAAGACACCGCCAAGCTGCCGGAGCCCGTCCCGGAGACCCGCCAACCCGAACCCGCGGAGATCGAGGACGAAGTGCCACCAACCCCCTCCGAACCCCCTCCGGCTCCACCTGCTGCCCCGGTGCAGCCCGAGATCGTCTTTCCGGACACGGGCGCGGTCGCCCGTGAGGCGCGGCCCCAACCAGTCTCCCCCGATGATCCTTCGACCACGGCCGAAAGAGCAGACGCCGCCCTCGACGATCACCTCGACTCGATGTTCGACGGGGAAGGCTCGGGCCGCGAAGGTGCCGAAGACGAGTCGGGCTCGACGCCGGGCTGATGCATCCCTCTCGCCCGGTGATCCTGGCCGGCATCGGCTTCGCCGTCGTTTCCGTGCTGCTCCCGTTTGCCTCCTTTCCGATCATCGGAGCCGTCGACGGCTTCGAGGCAGATGCCTGGCCGGCGTTGATCCCTCTGGTGCCCATGGCGATCGTCGCCATGCGAGGAGATTGGGAGTTCGGTTTCGAGTCCGGGCCGGGTATCGCCGCAGTGGTCCTCGGAGGGGTATCGCTCGTCTTCGCTCTCGTCAAGGTGGCAGATGCCGTGGTCGCGGCCCGCAACACCGCGGGAGCGGCGCTGGGGCCCGGCTCTCTGGTCCTGGCGGGAGCTGTTGCGGCAGCGGTCGGAGGGGCCGCCTTCGGGGCCTTCTCTAGATGAGAAGCAACAAACCGGCTCCTGCGTAGATGAACCCTCCCACCACTTGCCAGAAGGCATGGGGGTTGGGAGGCGGCCGGAGGCCTTTGCGCAGCCGCTCCATGGGGTCGCGCCGCTTTTCTTCTTGCCTCAGCTCGGCATAGTGCTCAGCAGAGGGGTCGTGCACCTGGCGCCGCCGCTTGGCCAACGCCTCCACCGCGCCGAGGGACAGGTTGTTGTAGCCGCCCCCGCGGATTCCCCCCATCAGCAGCTGATACACCCCGAACAACATCCACGTCTGGCCGACTCCGCTGGCCAGTGACAGGTCGGTGATCCCGGCGATGCCCGCGCCGACGAGGCCGGTGATCACGAGCCCACGTCCGAACGACCTCATGTAGCCGGGAAGACGCTCCCGCAGAGGTGGGGTGGGCGCGTCCGGCCCGTCTGCGTCTCCGCTGGAGGCGCGACTCCGAGACCGGTCTTCGTCGGCGGGCACACTCGGAGGGTACCGATGAGATACGGCTACCGCTGCCGGCGTCCGAACCGCTCCTGGCCCCCCGCAGCAGGGTCGAGAGCATCGTCGACGTGCTTCGCGTCGAGCAGGCGCCGCGCGTGGAAGGCGGCACGCAGAATCATCAAAAGAAGGATGAGGACGACCGTGAGGATGCCGAGGAGCTCGGGACCATCGAAGTAGGAGGTGCGGCAGGAACCGAGGCCGTCGGGGCACAGGCCGAATCCGTCGCCGCCTCCGGCGAGATCGACCAGGGCGAACATGGGGACGAGGGCGACGATCACGATGGCGCCGATGACGACCCCGATGATGATGCGGATCGCAGTCATGCCTCCCTCCAGGGTATCGAGGCCCCGTTTGCAGGAGAAGCTGCCACGGTGATACCTTGATCGGGCCGCGAATTACAGCAGTGTGATATGCCCGAGGGCCTCGACATCGCCACCACGACAATGGCATCGGATTACCACGTCGAGGCCTTTACTGCCGAGGAATCCGCCGTCCTCGATCGCTTCTTCACCAACACCTCGGGCCCGGTGTTCGGGCTCGTCAACCTCCCCGAGGTGGTCAAGGGAGCCCTCTTTGCCCGCTACAGCCGATCACCGAAGTCGTTGCGCCGGCTGTTTCTCGACGAGTTCTACGATGCGCCCGAAGTCGGTATCGCCGTAACCGCAGCCCGGATCGAGGCTGACGATCCAAAGGTCCGATTGCAGCGTGCCGAAGACCTCTACGACCGCGTCTTTACGCAATACGGCGATGACTCCGTTGCGCAGCTCGGGGGCGTCCACCTGGCTTGCGAGCAGGCGTCCAACATCCTCACCAAGGTCCTCGAGTGGGGCCGCCTGGCCGCTTATCTGGAGCAGAGCACGCGCTACATGTTCTACGACAAGAAGCTGGGTTCCGGCTATCGGTACCACGTGCCCGCCGAAGTCGAGGCGGCGGGCCTCGGGTCGGCGTATCGGGCCGAGATGGACTCACGTTTCGATACTTACGGCTCGCTGACCGCGCGCCTCACGAAGTACTACGAGGCTCTGTTTCCCCAGGAGTCGGCCGACAGCGATTTCGTCTATCGCTCCACCATCCGAGCCAAGGTGTGTGACGACCTGCGTGGACTGCTGCCGGCGGCCACCATCTCCAACGTCGGGATCTACGCGACCGGACAGTCATACGAGATGCTGCTCCTGAGGATGCGCGCCAGTCCCCTGGCAGAAGCGCGCCTGTACGCAGACCTGATGTTGACCGAGCTGCGCAAGATGATTCCCGCCTTCCTGCGGCGCGTCGACGTTCCGGAGCGAGGTGGGGCATGGAGCGAGTACATGGAGTCCACCGCTCGAGCGGTGCAGGACCTCGCCGCGCAGCTGCCCCTGTCGCGGGAGGCCAGGCCTGAGGTCACGCTCGTCGAATACGACCCCGCGGCCGAGACGAAGATCGCTGCGGCCGCGCTCTACTCCGTCAGCGACCTGCCCGACGATCAGTTGCTCGAACACGTCTCCGGCCTGGGTGACTCGGATGTGGACGCTCTGTTCGCCGCCTACATCGGAGAGCGGGGAAACCGCCGCCACCGGCCGGGCCGGGGCCTGGAACGCTCCGGATATCGATTCGACGTCGTCTGCGACTACGGCATCTTCCGCGACCTACAACGCCATCGCATGATGACCCTCGAATGGCAGCGGCTCGGCACCGACCTCGGCTATGTCATCCCTGAGTCGGTCGACGACATCGGTGCCACCGGCCTGTGGCAGGAGGAGATGGCGCGCGCCGCAGATCACCACCGCGTGCTGACGGAAGAAGTCGGGCGCGATGTCGCCCAATACGCGGTGCCCCTCGCCTACCGCGTTCGCTTCTTCATGCACATGAGTGTGCGCGAGGCCTTCCACCTCCTCGAGCTCCGCACGGTTCAAGGAGGTCATCCCGGATACAGACGCGTGTGCCAGCAGATGCATCGCCTGATCGCCGATCAGGCCGGACATACCCGTATCGCCGACGCCATGAACTTCGTCGACCACCAGGACTACGGGCTCGGGCGACTGGAGACCGAGCGGAGAGCGGCGGCCAAGCGTGCCGCCGCCGGACTCGACGATCCGGCCGACTAGTCGCCGAGAGGAATGCGAAGGACCAGGTGGCCCCCTTCCAACTCCCAGGAGGCGTCGGCGACCAAGGAATAGTCGGTGAAGTCCTCCTGGGCCGCGGCGAGGTAGGCCCGGCGGGCATCGCCTTCGAGCGGAGGCACCCCCCGCTCTCGTACGGCTTCGGCGCGCCGGGCGAATCTCTCCAGCAGAGCGTCCACGTCGAATGCAGCCATCGCTCCTCCGCGATCTGGTCTGCCCAGGGTAGGCCTCGGGGACCTCTCGCTACGCTGCGAAGCCGTGCGGGACGGCCACCTGCTCATCGTGACGGGGAAGGGAGGAACCGGGCGGAGCGCGATCACCGCGGCACTCGCTAGAAGTCGGGGCGCGGCGGGCCAACGGGTGCTGGCGATCGCCCTCGACGACGGGCAAGGCCTGGCCGCCCACCTCGAGCTCGAATCGCTGGACGCCGAGCCGGCTTCTGCCAGCGGCGTACAAGCCTGCCGGGTTGTCCCGACGGCCGCCTACGACGAATACGTCCGACGCCGGATCGGGCGAACCCCTCTCAGGCTGGCAGCGCGGGTATTCCGCTCGGTGGCCGAAGTGGTCCCGGGAATACGCGATGTCGTACTGATCGGCAAAGTCGTGGCCGAGGCGATGTCGAGCGCCTGGGACGCCGTCGTCGTCGACGGGATGCCGGCCGGCCAAATCAGCTCCATCCTCCGCGCTCCGGGAACGATCGAGGCCCTGGCGCCCGAAGGGAGCGTGCGCGCCGAGGCGGCAACCCTGCGCACCGTGCTCCAAGACCCGGCAAGAACGGAAATCGTCATCGTGGCCACACCCGACGAACTCGCCGTTGCCGAAGCCAGAGCGGTCGTCCTCGGCGCCGATAGGCACAGGCTGACCGCGGCGCGGAGATTCGTGGTCAACCGGGTCCTGGAGGATCCCGGCTTCACCGCACTCCCGCCCCATGATGGCCCCGCGGCGCAGGCCGCCGCTTTGCACCTCCGCCTTCGTTCCGAACAACAGGCGGTGCTAGAGCAGTTTCCCGCGACGACATCGCTCCCTCTGCTGCTCGGATTGCATCGTCCCGCGGAAGTGTCCGGCCTTCTGGCCCGGGCCATCGCATCCCCATGAGCCGGATTGTCCTTGTGGCCGGAGCCGGTGGGGTGGGCAAGACCACACTCGCCGGGGCCATCGCCGCGGCGGCGGCCCGCAAAGGGCACCAGGCCCTGGCGCTCACCGTCGATCCGGCGCACCGGCTCGCCCAAGCCCTAGGCCTCACCGATCTCCCCAATACACCGGCGCCCGTGCCGGGCTGGCCCGGTCTCGAGGGCGCGATGCTCGATCCTTCATCGACATGGGACGCCCTGGCGCGGCGTCACTCTGATCCAGCGACCGGCGCTCGCCTGGTGGGTAACCGGTTCTTCCGCGCCATAGCGGAGCGCTTTCCGGCCGGACAGGCTTACGCCGCGGCAGAGGAGATGGCGCGCCTCGTCGACGAGCGTCGCCATGACGTCATCGTCGTCGACACGCCCCCGATCGGCGGTGCCGCGGATTTCTTCGAGGCTCCGGCCCGCATCAGGACTCTCCTCGCCGGCCGCGCCCTGCGGGTGCTCGGCGGGCCCCAGATGCCGGGCCGTCGGCTGGCGTACGCCGTCACCGGTAGGCCCGCCCTGCGCGTTGCCGACCGGCTCCTCGGAGGGACCCTTCTCCAGGATGTCGCGGAGTTTCTCTTCGATCTGCGCGTCGTGTACGGCGGAGTCCTCTCCCGAGCGGCCGATGTGGAGGCGCTGTTTGCACGGGCGCACACCGTCGTCGCAACCACGGCGGATCAAGCACCGCTACAGCGCGCCCGGGATCTCTTGGACGATGCCCCCGGTGCCGATATGACAGTGCTCGTCAACCGTGTCCTTCCCGAGGCATGGCGCGGCCTCGGCGACCAGACGGGCGACGACTACTCCCGCAACCTCGCCCTGTGGAGCATGGAAGCGGAACGGCAGCGTGAGGTGCTTGCCGACCTGAGGCAGGCCGGAGCGACGACGGGCGCCATCCCGTGGGCGACCCCGGCGCCTGCATCACCTAGGGCGCTTGCCGGACTGATCTCGGATCCAGTGCTGGAACGAGTGCTCAGCTGAGGACCGACCCGCCGCCGAGCAACTCGCGCAGCTCGGCATAGAGAGCGGTTCGCGGCTCGACGTTGTGCTCGCTGCCGAGTCGCACGACTGTGTCGGCGCCGTCCCCGCTCAGATGCACGAAGACGGCCGTGTCTCCCGGGTGGTTGGCCAGGACTTTCTTCAACTCCGTCACCAGATCGGGCGACATCCTGACGGCCGGCACGCGAAGGCGTACTGACTTCTCGGGACTGAGATCCGGCTCGGTGATCCGCTGCGCGATCAGCTTGGTGTCGTCGCCTCGCTGGTCGACTCTGCCGGATACGACCAACACCGCGTCATCGCGCACCAGGGGCCCGGACTCGAGCACCGTGCGCGGGAAGGCGACGACTTCGACCGACCCTTCGAGATCCTCGAGTTGGAAGAAGAGCATCATCTCGCCCTTTCGCGTGTAGCGGCGCGACACCGAGCCGACGAGCCCACCGACGGTCACCTCCGCCTTGTCGGGCTGCTCGTAGAGGCCGGGAATGGCGGTCGAGACCAGCGAGCGCAGCGAGGCAGCCACTCCCAGAAGCGGATGGTCCGAGATGTAGAGGCCGAGCATCTCCTTCTCGAAGGCGAGCTTGGTCCTCTGATCCCACTCGATCTCCGGGATCTCCACGGCGCCGGACCGTACCGATGGCTCGTCCGAGCCGAACAGTGAGTACTGCCCCATCTCCTCCGCCCGTCGCCGTGCCACCACCGCCTCGAGCATCTGCTCGTGCACCGCCATGAGACCCTTGCGCGGCGCCCCGGTGGTATCGAAGGCACCCGCCTTGATGAGGGACTCCACTGTCCGCTTGTTCAGTACGCCCATGTCGACTCTGTCGAGGAACTCCTGGAACGACTCAAAGTCGCCGTTCTTCTTGCGCTCCTGGGTGATCAGCCCAACCACGCCTTCACCGACGTTGCGGATCGCCGATAGGCCAAACGGAATGGCTCCCGCAGAAGCGACGAAGTCCGCTTCCGAAGCATTCACATCGGGCACCAGAACCCTCACGCCCATGGCCCGGCACTCGTTGAGGTACAGGGCGGTGCGATCTTTGTTGCTCTTCGAAGAGGTCAGTAGAGCGGCCATGTACTCCGCGGGGTGGTGCGCCTTCAGCCAGGCCGTCTGGTATGCGACGAGGGCGTACCCGGCGGCATGGGATTTGTTGAACCCGTACCCGGCGAAGTGCGAGATCAGGTCGAACAGCTCCCTGCCCAGTTCACGGCTGTGCCCTTGCCCCACACAGCCTTCCACGAACAGCTCCTCCTGTTCGGCCATTACGGAGGGGATCTTCTTGCCCATCGCCTTGCGCAGCCGATCGGCCTCGACCATCGAGAACCCGGCCATGACTTCTGCCGCCTGCATGACCTGCTCCTGATAGACCATGATCCCGTAGCTGTCGCGCAGCACAGGCTCGAGGTCCTCATGCGGGAACTCGACCGGAACCTGAGCGTTCTTGCGTTCCGCATACAGGTTGTGCGTCCCCGCGCCCAGCGGCCCGGGTCGGTACAACGAGATGAGGGCGATCAGATCGTCGAAGCGGTCCGGCCGCAGGTTGCGCATGAGGGCGCGCATCCCGGACCCCTCCATCTGGAAGACCCCCATCGATTCACCGCGCGACAGCATCGCGTAGACCGATTCATCGTCGAGGGGGACGGCATCGATGTCGGGACGCGATATGCCGCCGTCCTCGATCAGATCCAAGGCTCGCTCGATAGTTGACAGGTTGCGCAGACCGAGGAAGTCCATCTTGAGCAGCCCGAGGCGCTCTATGGCGTGCATCTCGAACTGAGTGACCACCTCACTGTCTTCACCCTTCTGCTGGATGGGGACGATGTCGGTTAGCGGTTGCGGCGAGATCACCACCGCGGCGGCATGGATCGAATCCTGCCGGCGGAGCCCCTCGAGACCTCTCGCCGTGTCGACGACGCGCGCCGCTTCGGCGTCCGATGCGTACAGCTCCCGCAAGCCCGCCGCCGCCGTGAAGTGATCCCTGATCACGTCGTCCGCATCGTCGTCGGGCGGGGTGAGCGCCTGCTCCAGAGTTGCCTCACGCCCCAGGATCGGCGGCGGCATGGCCTTTGCCGCCCGGTCGCCCAACCCGTATGGGAACCCGAGAACGCGGGCAGAGTCACGGATCGCCTGGCGGCCCTTGATGGTGGAGAAGGTGATCACCTGGGCCACGTGGTCGCTGCCGTAGCGCTCGGCGGCGTACCTGATGACGTCTCCTCGGTACCGCTCGTCGAAGTCCATGTCGATGTCGGGCATCTCCCGTCGGCCCGGATTGAGGAACCGCTCGAAGATGAGTCCGTACTGCAGCGGATCGATGTCCGTGATTCTCAGGGAGTAGGCGACTATCGAGCCTCCTGCAGAACCTCGGGCGGGGCCCACCCTGATCCCATGCTCGCGGGCGTAGCGGATGAGGTCCCACACGATCAAGAAGTAGGCGGGGAACCCCATCTGCTCGATCACCTGCAGCTCGTGGGCGACGCGGGCTTCGACGTCGGGCGGCAAGGGGTCGCCGTACCGCTTCCTGGCCCCATCCCACACCAGAGACTGCAGATACGACTCCTCGGTCTCCCCGGCGGGCACCGGGAAGTGGGGCAGAAGAATCCGGTCAAACTCCATATGCAGCTCGGCGCGCTCTGCAATCAGCAGTGTGTTGTCGCACGCCGCGGGAAACTGATCCTCGGGAAACAGGGCCCGCATCTCGCGCGCCGTCTTGACGTGATAGCCCGAGCCCTGGAAGCGGAAGCGGCGCTCGTCCGCCATCTCGGACCCGGTTTGGATGCAGAGCAGAGCGTCGTGCGCCTCCGCCTCGGCAGCCGTCGTGTAGTGGCAATCGTTCGTCGCCAAGAGCGGGGCCCCGATCCCCTCCGAGATCGCCAACAGGTCGGGAAGCACCTTGCGCTGAGCCTCGACCCCGTGGTCCATGACCTCGACGAAGAAGTTCTCCTTCCCGAAGATGTCCTGGTACATGGCCGCCGCCGCCAAGGCGGCGTCGAAGTCCCGGTCCCCCGCGGTGTTCCCCTCCTCGTTGGAGGCGTCTGGTGCGAGCAATTGCGGCACGTGACCGCCCAGACACCCGGTTGTCGCCACCAAGCCTGCGGCATGCTCCTCGAGCAACTCGCGATCGAGACGCGGCTTGTAGTAGAAGCCATCGAGAAAGGCTCGGCTCGACAGCTTGATCAGGTTGCTGTAGCCCTCTTGCGACACAGCGAGCAGAGTGATGTGATACCTGACGTCGTCGCGGCGGGGTGGACGATCAAAACGCGAGCCCGGCGTGAGGTAGCCCTCCATTCCGATCACCGGTGAGATTCCCGCTGCCGTCGCCTGCTGAAAGAAGTCCACCGCGCCGTAGAGGACCCCGTGGTCGGTCAGCCCGACACCCGGCTGATCGTCGGCGGCCACAGCGGCGATCACATCGCTGACCCGGGCCGCTCCGTCGAGCATCGAGTACTCCGTGTGGAGATGCAGATGGGCGAAACTGCTGCTGCGGTCTGACACTCGGGAGGGCTCCAGGCGAATTACAGGCGTGTCAGTCGACCCTACCAGGTTGCCTCAATGCCTCCCCGGCCGCCACTGCGATGCTCCGTTCGTAGAATCCAGGACACGGCAACGAGACGGGAGCCCCCTATGGACCTCGGCTACGACGGCAGCCTCTTCATCCTGGCGATGGACCATCGCGGCAGCTTCAAGAGCAAGATGTTCGGACTCTCCGGCGAGCCCGACGCCGAGGCGCGGGCGCAGCTGCAGGCGGCGAAGCGGCTGGTGTGGAACGGGTTCCGCGCAGCCCACGAAGCAGGAGTGCCCGACGGCGCGGGAGTCCTCGTGGACGAGGAGATGGGAGCCGGGGTGGCTCGCGAAGCACGCGATCTGGGCGTGCCGTTGGCGGTGCCCGTCGAGCGGTCGGGTCAGCGCACCTTCGACTTCGAGTACGGAGACGACTTCGGTGCCCACATCGAGGAGTTTGACCCCACCTTCGCCAAGGTTCTTGTCCGGTGGAACCCCGACGACGAACCGGCGTTGAAGGCAGAGCAGGGCGGCCGGCTCAAGGTCCTGTCCGATTGGCTGCGCGATCGTGAGACGAAGTTCCTCTTCGAGCTGCTGGTGCCCGCCTCGGACCGCCAGCTCGAACTCGTCGGCGGGGACGCGACGGCCTACGACTCGCGGATCAGACCCATCCTCATGCTGGAAGCGATCGCCGAACTGCAGGGCGCCGGGGTGGAGCCGGACGTCTGGAAGATCGAAGGCGTCGACGAACAGGCCGACTGTGAGTTGCTGGCTGCGCTGACGATGTCCGGGGGCCGCAGCGGGGTTCGGTCGGTCGTCCTGGGCCGGGGTGCCGACGACGCCAAGGTCGAGCAATGGCTGCGCTCCGGGGCACCGGTCGCCGGCTACGCCGGATTCGCCATAGGGCGGACCATCTGGTGGGACGGCGTCGCCGGTTGGAAGGACGGCTCTCTCGAGGAGTCCGCCGCCACCGACCTCATCGCAGCCAACTATCGGCGTTTCATCGACGTCTACGTCGCCGCCGGCGAGTGAGCCCGATTGGAGTCCTCACGGGTGGAGGGGACTGCCCCGGACTCAATGCTGTGATTCGTGGAATAACGGCTCGAGCGGTGGCATCCGGCGAACGCTCAGTGATCGGATTTCGCAACGGATGGGACGGCCTCATGGAGGACGACTGGATCCCCCTGGATCGGGATGAGGTACGGGGCATTCTCGGCAGAGGGGGCACGATCCTGGGGACCTCGCGGCGCGATCCCTACGTACACGGGGAAGGACTCGCCAGCCTCACCCCGACCCTGCGGCGCCACGACCTCGACGCACTCGTCGTGGTAGGGGGCGACGGGACGCTGCGAACGGCACTCGACCTCTGCAAGGAGGGCCTGCACATCGTGGCGGTGCCCAAAACAATCGACAACGACATCAGCTCCACAGACCTAACTTTCGGCTTCGACACCGCGGTTCAAATCGTCACCGATGCCATCGACCGCATCACCACCACTGCCGAGGCGCACAACCGCATCATGCTCGTGGAGGTGATGGGGAGGAGCCAGGGATGGATCGCCCTCTTTGCCGGTCTCGCCGCAGGCGCCGACGCGATCCTCATACCGGAAGTCCAACTGAGCCTTGCCGAGGTCGCAGAGATCATCGTCGAGCGCCACCGACGCGGCCGGCAGTACTCGATCGTCGTAGTCGCCGAGGGCATCACTCCCCCTGTGCCCCAAGACCTTCCCACTGACGCCTATGGCTTCGCCAGGCTCGGCGGCGTTGCGTTTCAAGTCGCTCCGATCCTCGAGGAGTTGACGGGATTCGAATCGCGGGTGACGGTCCTCGGTCACCTACAGCGCGGCGGGAGCCCCACCGCTTACGACCGAATCCTCGCCACCCGCCTGGGAGTTGCCGCGGCCGATCTCGCCCTGGCGGGCGAGACCCGCGTGATGGTCGCCCTGCGCGGCGCTGAGGTGAGACCCGTCCCTCTCGACGATGCCTGCGCCGAGGTACGCGCCGTTCCCCCGGAGTTGTTCGAGGTGGCCCGGAACTTCTTCGGCTAGATCGGCTCCCCGAGATCGCCAAGCACGGTTTCCAAATCGGGTGGAAGGGGAGAGTCCGCTTCCAGGGCTTCACCCGTCACCGGATGGGTGAACGCCAGGTGCGTGGAGTGCAGGAATACCCGCGGGCTGCCTCGGCCGTTGCCATAAGCCCGGTCTCCGGCCACGGGAAGCCCGATCGAGGCGAGATGGACCCGGATCTGATGAGTCCGACCGGTGTCCAGGGTCACGGTCAACAGTGAGGCCTCTGCCCACTCGGTCTCGACGCGATAGTGAGTCACGGCGCGACGCCCGCCGGCATCGATGCGCATTCGAGTGGGACGGTGGGGATCGCGCCCCATGGGGGCATCAATGGTCCCTGTCGCTGCCTGAGCGCGACCCATCACCAGGCACGAGTAGCGGCGAACGATCTCACGTGCCTTGATGGCGGCGGCGAGGGCATCGAAGGCCGTCGCATGCAGGGCCACCACGAGCAGGCCGCTGGTGTCCTTGTCGAGGCGGTGCACGATCCCCCATCGATCAGCCACACCGACTCCTTCGACGTCCGGCCAGCGCTTCAGGATTCCGGCGGCCAGGGTTCCCGATCTCTCACCGGCTCCCGGGTGAGTGACTATTCCGGCCGGCTTATCCACGACGGCGAGATGCTGATCCTCGTAGGAGACGCCGAAGGGAACGTCTTCCGCTTGGAGGCGCGGCGGGGCGGTCTCGATCAATCCGTCGAGCACCTGGCCGGTAGCCACAGGGTGACGGGGGGCCACTACCGCACCGTCCAGGGTGACCGCACCCTCCTCCAGTGCGAGTCGCGCCGCCCGGCGACCCGCGCCGCTGAGGTGGGCCAGCACCCGATCCGACCGCTTTCCGTCCCACTCCGCAGGGACGAGCCACCTCATCGGTCGATGAAGGCGAACCACAAGGCCAGTGCAGCCCCGATGGTGATCGAGGCATCGGCAATGTTGAATGCCGGAAAGAAGGAGAAGTCGACGAAGTCGACGACCCCGCCGTCGAGTAGGCCATCACCGCGAAAGATCCGGTCGGTGAGATTGCCTAGCGCTCCCCCCATCACGAGACCCAGAGCGACGGCCTCGCCGGTGCGCTCCACGCGACGTGCAACCAGGAAGATGAAGACGGCGGCGGCGATGGCCGCCAGAGCCACGATCGAGCCGAAGCCGTCGAGCAGGCTGAAGGCTGCGCCGAAGTTCGTGACGTACCGAAGCTGAAGGAAGCCTTCGATCAGCACTATCGGATCGCCGGGAAGAGTGCGCACCACCCACCACTTCACCAACTGATCGGCGAGCAGCACCGCCGCCCCTACGACCAGCGAGAGCTGGCGGGTGGTCAGTGTCGTGCGGCTGAGCACTTGACGCACAGCTTGGTGTAGGGGATCGCCTCGAGACGAGCCACCGGGATCGCCGAGCCACATTCGGCGCAGATGCCGTACGTGCCGTCGCCGATCCGCTCCAAGGCCTGTTCGGCCTGCGTCAACAGGTCGGTCGCATTGCGGTGCAGGGAGAGTTCCTTCTCGATCTCGAAGGCGAGGGAGCCCCCCTCAGCCGTGTTCGGATCCGGGCTCCTTTCCGAGGAGGTCTCGCTGAGCCGGAGCCGCTCCTGCTCTTCTTCGATCTCTTCGATCACCCCGACCAGGCGCTCTCGCTCCGCCTCGAGCATCTTGCGGAACCGATTCAGCGTGGATTTGGCGAGAGTCCTTGCCATGGGTGCCTCCCGGAAGGCGAGCGACGATACCACGCGCCGCGACCTGGATAGCGCTACTCGGCGGCGACGCCCCTGGAGCGCAGTGTCGCTTCGGCACGGTCGAGGTCCACGCCGAATACGACTATCTGCTTGCGTCTGGAGGAGTTGCCGGCAACTACCGATCCGGACTTCCCCCCGAGGGCCGTCGCCACCAGACGCGAGACGGCGCGGTTGGCGGCTCCCCTATTGGCGGCAGCGGCCACGCGCACCTTGAGAAACCCACCGTGTGGGCCGACCACCCGATCCCTGCTCGATCCGGCGACCACCCACACGTGCACCAGGACGCCATGGGGATGCCTCTCCAGCATCCCCCAAGTGTGACAGGGAGATCCAACGGCCCCTGCTATCTTCTCGGGCCACGGCGCTGACGGGGACGCGCCTCTCCGCATCCCGGTGCTGAGCGAGCCGGCGGCTGGTGCGAGGCCGGTGAACCGGGCGGAGAGGACATCACCTCCGAGCCGCGAGCAGAACGGGCTTGGCCTCAGTAGAACTCGCCGGATCGCCCCCCGCAAAGGGCATGAAGAGGGGCCGTGTCGCGGGCACGGCAAGCCGGGTGGTACCGCGGGCACCGCTCGTCCCGGCGGCAGAGAAAGCCGACCGAGGATCGAGATGCCCAGCAAGAAGCCCTTCGAGCGGGTACCAGCAGCAATCTCCTTCCCCGAGCAGGAAGAGAGAATCCTCGACCTGTGGGATGAGATCGACGCGTTTGCGGTCTCCGTGGGGCAGCGGCCCGCCGACTCGGAGTTCTCCTTCTACGACGGCCCCCCTTTCCCCACCGGAAGCCCCCACTACGGCAACCTGCTGGCAGGCGTGCTCAAGGACATAGTCCCCCGCTACTGGACCATGCGCGGGCATCGCGTCGAGCGCCGCTTCGGTTGGGACACCCATGGTCTGCCGGTCGAGCTGGAGGTGCAGAAGGAGCTCGGGCTCAGCGGGCCTCCCGAGATACTCGATTACGGAGTCGCGGCCTTCAACGAGGCGTGCCGCAGCCGGGTCATGGCGAACACAGAGGTGTGGGAAGCGATCACCCGGCGGATAGGGCGTTGGGTCGACTTCGAGGATGACTACAAGACCATGGATCCCGACTTCATGGAGTCGGTCTGGTGGGTCTTCAAGCAACTCTGGGACAAAGAACTGGTGTACAAGGCCTTCAAGGTGCTTCCATATTCATGGGGGGCAGCCACCCCCCTGTCCAACTTCGAAGTAAACCTGGGCTCGTACCGCGACGTTGAGGATCCATCGATCACCGTCCGACTCGAAGTAACCGAAGCCGAAGGGCCGGCGACTCCAGGCGACTACCTGCTCATATGGACGACCACCCCGTGGACGGTCCCTGCCAACCTCGGCGTGGCCGTCGGCGCAGACATCCGATACTTGCGAATCGACGAGCCGATCGACGGCTTTCCCGGCCGCTATTGGATCGCCGCCGATCTCGTGGACGCCTACTGGGAGACGGCACCTGCTCCTTCCGCTGAGGCTCGCGGGTCAGAGCTACTCGGGACCCGCTACCGGCCTGTGTTCGACTACTTCGCCGATCTGAGGTCTTCAGGCGCGTTCGTGGTGATTGCCAGCGACGAGACCTCGACAGAGGAGGGCACCGGCCTCGTGCACATGGCCCCTGCCTACGGGGAAGCCGACTTCGAGGCGTTCCGCGCTGCCGGGCTCGACCTGATCGTCGACCCGGTCGATGAATCAGGGAACTTCACCAGCCAAGTGGCCGACGTCGCCGGGATGAACGTCAAGGATGCTGACGAGCCCCTGCTCCGCCTGCTGGACGCGTCGGGGGACCTCGTTCGCAACGAGCGAGCGGTCCACTCGTACCCGTTCTGCTGGAGGACCGATACCCCACTCATCTACAAGGCGATCCCCACGTGGTTCGTGGCCGTGGAACGCATCCGCGACCGGATGGTCGAGTTGAACCGCACTGTGCACTGGGTGCCCGAACACGTCGGGGTGCGGCGGTTCGGCAACTGGCTTGAAGGCGCACGCGACTGGGCGATCAGCCGTAACCGCTTCTGGGGCTCGTGCATCCCGGTCTGGGAATGCGGCAGCTGCTCTCATAAGGTCTGCGTCGGGTCCATCGACGAGTTGGAGAGCCTCTCCGGCGTGCGGGTCGCCGACCTCCACAAGCACATCGTCGACGAGGTCACCTTCCCCTGCCCCGATTGCGGGGGCCCGATGCGGCGCGCCCCCGAGGTCCTCGATGTCTGGTTCGAATCCGGCGCCATGCCTTACGGCCAGAACCACTATCCCTTCGAGAACAAGGAACGGTTCGAGGCCCGTTTCCCGGCGGACTACATCGCTGAGGGCCTCGATCAGACCAGGGGTTGGTTTTACACGCTCGTCGTGCACGCCACGGCGATCTTCGACTCGGTCCCCTTCCAGAACTGCCTGGTGAACGGGATGATCCTCGCCGAAGACGGCCGGAAGATGTCCAAGAGCCTGAAGAACTACCCCGACCCCTTCGAACTGCTGCAGGCGACGGGTGCAGACGCGCTCCGCGCCTTCCTCATCAACTCCCCGGTCGTGAGGGCCGAACCACTGCGTTTCACCGAACGCGGAGTGCGGGAGGTGGTGCGCACCGTGCTTCTTCCCTATTGGAACGCATACTCCTTCTTCACGATGTACGCCTCCGCCGAGGGCCTTTCGTCCGCCGACCTTTCGGCGGCGGCACCTGCCGCGGATCGACCCGAGATCGACCGATGGATCCTGTCCGTCCTGCAGAGCCTCATCAAGACGGTCAACGAGGAGATGGAGGGGTACTACCTCTACAACGTGATCCCCCCTCTGATCGACTTCGTGGACGACCTGACCAACTGGTACATAAGGCGGTCCCGGCGCCGCTTCTGGGCGGCAGACGACGACGCTTTCGCCACGCTCTACGAGGTTCTGACGACGTTTGCCAAGCTCATGGCACCCGTCCTTCCCTTCGTGACGGAGACCATGTACCAGGGGCTCGTCGTAGAGCAGCGTCCCGACGGGACCACCGGTCCGGCAAGTGTGCACCACGAGGACTACCCCGAGAGCGCGGAGGGGCTCATCGACCCGCTCCTGGAGGCACAGATGCACGCCGTGCGTGCGGCCGTGTCGCTGGGAAGGAGTCTGCGCGTGGCCGAAGGCCTCAAGATCCGCCAACCCCTCGCCTCGATGACCGTGGTGAGCCACGACGACTCCATCTGCCGGGCGGTGGCCTCACATGCCGACCTCATCGCTGAGGAGCTCAACGTCAAGGAGGTCCTCACCGGTGAGGACGAACAGAAGCTCGCCCACCTGGGCGTGAAACCCGATTACCGCACCCTCGGGCCGCGCTTTGGCCCGGCAATGAAGCAGGTCGCCGACGAGATCGCCGCAATGGGTGCCGACACGATCGCTCGGCTCGTCGCGGGTGAAGAGGTCTCCGTCTTCGGCGAGGGAATAACCATCGACGACGTGGTCGTGACCCGCACCCCGCGCTCCGGCCTCGCGGTGGCCACAGGAGAGGAGATGAGCCTCGCCCTCGACACCGTTCTGACGGAGACCCTGATCGTCGAGGGTCTGGCCCGGGAGATAGTGAAGGCCGTCCAAGCAGGGCGACGCCAAGCAGGGCTCGACGTGTCCGATCGCATCTCACTCACCTGGTCATCGGACGATCAACGCGTGGCTGCGGCCATGGCTGCTCACGGGGACTGGATAGCGTCCGAGGTCCTGGCCACTGAGGTCCGCACCGGTGCCACCACCGAACCGACTCCTCTTGGCGCCGACGTCTCGATCAGCCTTGAAATCGCTCCCGTCCGCTAGCAGACGGCTCCCATCAGCAGGCTGAGCCCGATCAGCAGGATTATTGGACTCAGGTCGAGGCCCATCCCCCCCATTCGGACCGGGGGGATGAGGCGCCGCAGCGGAGCCATCACCGGTTCGGTGAGGTTTCGCAGCACGGAGCGGGCCCGGGCCAGAGGATGGTCGAAGGAGATCGGAATCCACTCCAAGACGATGCGGGCGACGACGACGATCCAGAAGATCTGCAGTGCCCAGCAGAGGACGGTCATCGGCTCGACTCAGCCCTCTTCTGGGCCCTGGTAGTACCCGAGCTCCCTGAGTCGACGGCGTTCATCACGGCTGAGGTTGATGTTTGCCGGCGTGACGAGGATCACGCCTTGGCCGATCTTGCGCATCGAGCCACCCAACGCGTATGTGAGGCCGCTGGCGAAGTCCACCAGGCGACGCACCATCGCCGGCTCGACCTTGCGCAGGTCGAGCACCACGGGGATCGTCGCTCTGATGTGATCGGCGAGCAGCTGCGCATCCGAGTACGAGGTCGCCTCGATGACTTCGCTCTCCAGATCCGTGTCGGAGACCGTCCTCACCAGCGGGGTGTCGGCGGGGCGGATCACGACACCGGCTTCGGCAAGTGCCCCGTCGGCAGAGGTGCGGCGTCTACCGGTCAGCGGCGGCTCAACACGACGGCCCTGAACGCCGGCGCCAGTTTGCGGCTCCACGCGTCGCGGCGGGGTGCGCCGAACCGCCACGTCGGGCCGGTCCGCCGGGGTGCCCACCGAGCGACGCTGCACCGAGGGGCTACGCCGCGGTGCCGGATCCGCGGTCTGCTGGGATCGGACGGCTTGCTGCGGCGCCGGAGCGGCGGCCCCGTACGATCCCGGGTCGTCTTCGTCCACGAGCCCCAGATAGAAGAGCGTTTTCTGCCAGATGCCCATTGCGGGATCAACCTTCGTCTTCGACCGGATCAAAGATAGCCCGTCCCACCCTCAAGACGGTCGCACCCTCAGCGATGGCGGCCTCGAAGTCGTCGCTCATCCCCATCGACAGATGCTTCACGCCGGAATGCTCGGTGCGGATGGCATCGCGCAGCACACGCAGCCGCTCGAAGAAGGGTCGCGCCTCGGCGGAGCTCGAGACGCGCGGCGGAAGCGTCATCAAGCCCCGCACCTCAACCCCGGAACGGGCGCAGAGATCGACCAGGGCCGGCGCCTCTTCGGGAGACACCCCGGCCTTCTGCGGCTCGGCGCCGACGTTGACCTGCACCAGCACGGGTGGCGTCTCCTCCGCCTCCGAAGCCCAATAGCCGACCAGGTCGGTGCGATCCATCGAATGGAGCAGATCGGTGACCGGCCGCACCTTGCGCACCTTGTTGCCTTGAAGGCGACCGACGAAGTGCCACCGGACGTCGGCGAAGCGGTTGGCCCGATCCACCATGGGCCCGGCTCGGTTTTCCCCGAAGTCCTCGGCCCCGGCGGCTATCAGCTCTTCGACCTCGTCGTCGGAGGCTGCCTTGGTCACCACCACGAGCCGTATCGACTCCGGAGACCGTCCGGCGCGCTCGGCGGCCGCGGCGATCCTTCCACGAACAGAGGTCAGTCCGTCGACAGCCATGTCACACCGAATTGACGAAGCTTGGATCCGTCCCGGCGATATGAGACGAAGCGGTCGTCGTGGTGAGTGCACGCGGCGATATCGCGCACGGCCGTGCCCGCTAGTTCCGCGGCCACCGCCGCACCCAAGTCGACGCTCGACGTACCCCATGAAGTGCTCGCGACATATCGAGGGAACTCTTTCTCGACCTCTGGACCCACCTCGAAGCAGCAAGAACGGATCCCGGGACCGATCACGGCCTGACGCACCGCATGCCCCGCAGCTCTCATGGCGCCGGCGAGGGCGGTCACCACGCCCGCGGCGGCGCCGCGCCAGCCGGCATGAGCGATCCCCACGGCATCAGCGGCAAGAAGGGCCACGGGGAGGCAGTCGGCCACCGACACGGCCAAAGGAAGGCCGGGGACGGAGGTGAAGATCGCATCTCCGTCTCCGATGATCCCCGAAGAGTCGGCTTCGATCACGCTGGCGCCGTGCACCTGACGCACCCAGGCCCAGTCCACGGCGATGCCGAGTTCGGCGGATACGCGCACGAGTGCCTCCCCGTCACGCCGGGGGTCCCCGTCCGCTGCCGCTCCGAAGGCTGCCCCGGAGACGCCCTCCGGAAGGATCATCCCCTCAGGAAGTCCGGGATATCGACGTCGAAGGGGTCATCGCTCTCCCCGTCCTCTGAGGGACGTTCCGGTCGCTCCGGCTTGGGCGGTCCGCCGATCTCGGTGTCCGGGGCTTCGAGACGAGGCCGAGTCGTGCCACCCCCGAAACCGGCGGCGATCACGGTGACCCGCATCTCTTCGCCCATCGAATCGTCGACGATGGCGCCGAAGATGACATTGGCGTCGGGGTCGCAGTGCTCGGCTATCACCGTCGCCGCAGCGTTCACCTCGTGAAGGCTCATCGAGGAGGGCCCCGCCACCGACAGCAGCACGCCCCGGGCTCCCTGCACCGACATCTCCAACATCGGGCTCGAAATCGCCTTGTCCGCAGCCTGTTGAGCGCGGCCTTCGCCGGTCGCCTTGCCGATCCCCATCACGGCGGTGCCTGCCCCCCACATCACGGACTTGACGTCGGCGAAGTCGACATTAATGAGTCCCGGGGTGGTGATGAGATCGGTGATCCCGCCCACACCTTGCAGGAGGATCTCGTCGGCGAGGCGGAACGCATCGACCATGGGGAGGCTCTGATCGGAGAACTCGAGGAGGCGCTGGTTGGGAATCACGATGAGTGTGTCGACGGCCCCACGAATCGCCTGGATCCCCTGCTCCGCCTGCACCGAGCGGCGGCGTCCTTCGAAGCCGAAGGGTCGGGTGACCACGGCAACGGTCAGTGCCCCGATGCTGCGAGCGATCTCGGCCACGATCGGCGCCCCACCTGTGCCGGTGCCGCCCCCCTCTCCGGCGGTAATGAACACCATGTCGGCGCCGCGCATGGCGTCTTCGATCTCGTCGCGATGAGCCTCGGCGGCGGCGCGGCCGACTTCAGGGTCGGCTCCGGCACCCAGTCCCCGCGTCAGGTCGCGCCCGATGTCGAGCTTGATGTCCGCATCGGACATCAGCAGCGCTTGGGCATCCGTGTTGATGGCGACGAACTCGACCCCGCGCAGGCCAGATTCGATCATCCGGTTTACGGCGTTCACCCCACCGCCGCCGACTCCGACCACCTTGATCACGGCGAGATAGCTCTGCAGGCCGGGACCCGAGGTCATCATCCGCTCAACTCCTCGTTGCTGTTCACGCCGACGCCGTCGATGCCGGCGTCCCTCCGGCGGGTCGGTGCCGCCTTCACCAGGTTAGTGACCCTCATGCCGCGCATCACGTTCCCTCTTGTTGGGTCTCGACTCCAGGTCGAGAGTCATCGGGGACAACTGCCGGACGACGCGGAGAGCTGACGTCGATGATGTAGCCGTCGGGAACCTCTTCCGCCAGCATCGCCCGAAGGGTCCTCCCCTTGTCGTCGAGGTCGATCGGATGCCCCAAGCGGACCGGATGACCGAACGCTTCCGTCCACATCTCGGCGCCCCGCATCTCCAGGGTGAGCGTTCCTCCTATATCGTCCGCAAGGACGAGTGCCATGTCCACGACCTCATGCCAGGCCGGGTCGGTGGGCACTTCTCCTGGCGTCCGGTCGGGAAAGGCAAGGGCCGCTCGAAGCAGGCCGGTGCCGGGCTCGGTGGCCTCAGCCACGACGGTTCCGTCGCGGGCCACGAGCATCCACCGCATGGTGCCCTCGATCCAAACCAGTGGATCGTGCTCGATCACCTCGATGACGATCCGGTCCGGCCAGACGCGGTCCACGCGCACGTCCCGAACCCAGGGATCAGACTCGACGGCGCGTTCCACCGCAGCTGTGTCGACCCACAAGAGAAGAGCGCCGGGCCCGAGACCCGTGCCGGCGACGGCCGAGGCGACGTCGGCGCGATCCGAGCCGAAGATCTCCACCGTTTCCACGGCGAGCAGGGGCGAATGGAGGAAGACGAGCAGACCCACGGCTGCTGCGGTCGCGGCCACCCAGGGCCAGCGTCGGGGACGGCTGAGCGCGACCCGCCCGCCGGCCACGGCCACGTGTCGCCGGCTCACGCGAACGATCCCAGGAACCGGACCTCAGGCTCCAAGGCGATGCCTGTCTCTGCCAGCACCCGCTCCCGCACTTCGATCACGAGACGGTGCATGTCGGCCGCAGTCGCTCCGGGGGCCGCTTCGAAGAAGTTGCCGTGACGGTCGCTGACGCTGACGAGGCCGCGGGACAGGCCCTTGAGCCCCAGGTCGTCGATGATCCGTCCGGCCGCGTCCCCGGGCGGGTTCTTGAAGATGCTCCCCGCATTGCGGGTCCCGCCGGGCTGGTTCTGCCGACGCCAGCGCCCGATCTCCCTGATTAGACGCTCCCCCTCCTCGGCCTCCTGGGTCCTCGTCTCATACTCCGCTTCGATCACGAAGTCCGTGTCGCCCAGGTTGGAGTGGCGGTAGGAGTGTTCCAGGTCGGCCGGGGTGCGGTGGCCGGCGGCTCCTGCCGTGGCGTCGAACACCAGGGCGTGTCGGAGCACATCACTCGTCTCCGAACCGTGGCATCCGGCATTCATCCGCACCGCACCGCCGACCGACCCGGGGATCCCGGTGTAGAACTCAAGCCCGCCGCGACGGGCCCGCACCGACTCTCGGGCGAGCAGCGGCAGCGGCATGCCGGCACCGGCCACGACCACCCCGTCGTCCTCGATCCGATGGTGATTGAGCTCCGGCCCCGGCCGCAGCACGATCCCCGCGAAGCCCTCGTCGGCGACCACGATGTTGCTCCCGCGCCCCAAGGCCACGATGGGCATGTTGTGGGAGCGAGCGAACGCGAAGGCGTCACTCAGATCGGCGACGCCGGCCACTTCGACCACGTATCGAGCCGGCCCACCCAGTCCGTAGGTGGTGAGCGGGCCCAGAGGCACATCTTCGGTGACGCGGCCAGCGGCGACCAGGCGCTGCAGCGGGTCCACTACGCCTCCGGCAGCAGCGGCGTAAGTTCGTCGGCGACCTGGGTTATGTCGCCGGCGCCCAGGAGCAGCACGAGATCACCCGGCTCCACGCGTTGTGCCACTGCGTCGGCAATGTCCACCCGGCGCGGCACGTAGGTCACATCGGAGATGTCGACCGCTTCGGCGACCGACCGCCCGCTGACTCCGGGTATCGGTGCTTCACCGGCGGCGTAGACGTCGTTGACGAACACGACATCCGCTCCAGCCAAGGCTCGGCCCAGGGCCGCACCATGCTCCTGCGTACGAGTGAAACGATGCGGCTGGAAGACGGCCATGATCCGGCCATCGTGTCCCTGCCGGGCTGCATCGATCGTTGCTGCGACCTCGGTCGGGTGATGCGCGTAGTCGTCTACGAGTACCACTCCGGCTCGTCTGCTACGGACCTCAAACCGGCGCCGCACCCCCGTGAACGTGGTCAGAGCGGCGGCGACCTTCGCCGGGTCGTACCCGAGCTCGGCGCATAGTGCGATCACGCCGGCGGCATTGCGAGCGACGTGGTCGCCGGGCTTGGGCACGAACACGTCCAAGTCGTGAGGACTCACCAGACGGAATCCGACGCCACCGTTGCGGCGCCGCGCCCCGGCCACTCGCCAAATGGCGTCACGGCTCGTCCCGTAGCCGATGAGAGAGTCGAGACCCCCGGCTAGACGACGCACTCCTGGGTCGTCGACGCATCCGACCACGGGACCGGTGACGGCGGAAGCGACCTGGGCATAGGCCGCTTCCATCTCCTCCACCGACCCGTAGTGATCGAGGTGATCGGCTTCGATGTTGGTGACGAGCAGCGCCGCCAGCTGTAGCTCGAGGAACGTGCCGAATGCCTCGTCGGCTTCGAGGACAAAGAGATCCTCGTCCCCCAGGTGAGCGTTGGTGTTGAGGTCGATGATCCTTCCTCCGACCATGAAGCTCGGATCTCGCCCCACGCCGCGCAGCGCAGTCACCGCCATCGCCGAGCTGGTCGTCTTGCCGTGAGTCCCGGTGACGCCCAGCGAACGGAGGCGCCTCGTTACCGAGGCCAGCAGCTTCGGGCGATGCCAGATCTCGATGCCGGCGCGCCGCGCCGAAGCGATTTCGGGATCGCGATCGGGGACCGCCGAAGAGGCCACGACCAGATCGACTTCGGTGATCGAGTCCGGCCGATGTCCCACCCACGTCTCCACGCCCGCGTCGCGAAGCGCGGTGAGCATCGGCCCGGGCTTCAAATCCGAGCCTGTCACGACGTGACCGCACTGTGCGAGGAGCTTCCCCAGCCCCGACATCCCGGCTCCGCCAGCACCCACCACGTGGACGCGCTGGAACGGGATCAGATCAGCCACGGTTCATCTCCAGGAGGCGGTCGGCTATGACGCCGGAGGCGTCCTCGAAGGCCTGAGAGCGGGCGGCGTGTGCCATGGCCGCGAGCCCCGCCTCGTTGCGCAAGAGCGCGGCAATGCGCCCGGGCAGGGAGCCGACATCCCCCTCGGCGACGATCTCGGCACCCCCGGCTGCGCCGAGGCCTTCGGCGTTCCATTGCTGACCAACCCGGGCCAGAGGGACCAGAACCGACGGTGTGCCGGTGGCGGCCAGCTCGCTGACCGTCATCGCGCCGGCGCGGCACAAGACGAGGTCGGCGGCGGCGTAGAAGTACTCCATCTCGGGTTCGAAGGGAAGACGGACCCACGGTAGCGACGAAGAGGCAGCGCGCTGCGCCATCTCGTCAAAGGCGTCCCGGCCAGTGAGATGAACCACGGAACCGGCCGCTCCCGCGGCGATGATCGCAGGGACAGATTGGTTGAGAATGCGAGCACCAAGCGACCCACCGAGGACCCCCAGCACCGGGGCGGATTCAGCGACCCCGTAGCGGCGACGCGCCCGCTTGCGCAGCTTGCGCCGATCGAACTGGTCGATTTGAGAGCGAAGCGGGTTGCCCACGAGCTCCGAGCGGGGCAGGCGTTCGGCGCGCCCCGGCAGGCCGAGGAACGTCACGACGGCCCGACGCGATGCGAATCTTGCCGCCAGGCCGGGAATGGCGTTCTGCTCTTGGAGGATGAAGGGAAGACCGGCGCGCCGTGCCGCCATCGCCGCCGGAACCGTTACGTAGCCCGACATCCCGAGAGCGACGGTTCCTCCTGCGCCTCGGATCTCCGCTGCCATCGCCGAAGCGGTGCGACGCACGACTGCGGGGATCCGAAGATTCTCCAGGGAGGCCGAGCGCCGTAACTTGGTCAGCTCGAACCCGGTGAAGCGGAATCCGGCTCGGGGAGCTGCGGTGGCCTCGAGTCGATCTCCGCCGATGAACAGGATGTCGGACCGGGCGACGCCGCGACTCACCAGCGCTTCCGCTACTGCAAGCGCGGGATAGACGTGCCCGCCGGTTCCCGCCGCTGCGATGACGAACGTCACCGGACGGCCACCGCGACCTCGGGCCGATGACGGGCAACGCTGACGAGTACGCCCACCCCCACCAGGGTCATGACCAGGGCGGTCCCGCCGAAGGAGACGAACGGCAGGGGCACGCCGGTGATGGGCAGGATTCCCGTTACCCCGCCGATGTTGACGATCGCCTGTGCTGCGATCCAGGTCGTCACGCCGATCGCCAGCAGGCGTCCGAAGCGATCCGTGGCGCGAAAAGCGATGGCGACGCCGGCCAGCGTGAACGCCAAGAAGAGCGCGACCACGGTGAGCGACCCCACCAGGCCCGTCTCCTCCCCGAGGATGGAGAACACGAAGTCGGTGTGGGCGTTCGGCAAGAACGACCAGCGAGCCCGGCTGGCGCCCAGCCCGACTCCCCACAAGCCGCCGGTACCCAGCGCAACCAGGCTCTGCACCGCCTGGTACGAGGAGCCCAACGGGTCGGATTGAAGATCGAGGTAGGCGGTGATCCTCGCCCAGCGATAAGGGGAGGCGGCAGCCGCAAGGAGGGCGGCTCCGCCCCCGAGAAGGGCACTGCCGATGACGTAGAGGAAGGGAGCCGCACTGGCCACCAGGACGGCAAATGATCCCGCCCCCACAAGCAGGGTCGTGCCCATGTCGGGCTGGACGATGACCAGGGAAGCCACGATGCCCACCGATCCCACCACCGGCCAGAAGAAGTCACGAACTCGATTCATCGCCGTCTCATGACGCGACACGAGCGTCGCCAGGAACAGAACCGTGGTCAGCTTGGCGATCTCGGACGGCTGGATCGTGATCGGACCCGCCTGGAGCCAGCGCGTGGCTCCGTTGCTGCGCACGCCGACGAGGAGGACGAGCACGAGAAGGAGCACCGTCGTCACAAAGAGTGGGAATGCCATCCGCCGCCACCACCGCAGCGGAGTGAACGAGGCCAGCACCAGTCCGGCGAGCCCGATGCCCAGCCAAACGATCTGACGCTTGAAGTAATAGAGCCCATCACCCGTCTCTTGCAGCCCGACCACCGAAGAAGCCGAGAGGATCGAACCGATCCCGACCACCAGGAGCAGACCGACCGGGACCAGGAGGAACGCGATGGTGCGGGATGACCCGCGGGCGAGCCGGTGAGCCTCGCGCACCGCGGCCCGATTTGCCGGCAGCGTCACCACCCGGGAGGCCATCAGTGGCCCATCCGCTCTCTCACCGCGGCGGCGAAGACGTCGCCACGATGACCGTACGAGTCGAACATGTCGAAGCTGGCGCAACCCGGTGCAAGAAGAACGACATCTCCCGGCTTGGCGAGGGAGATCGCTCGCTCCACGGCATCGTTCATCGACCCGGCGGCGAAACCCCCAGGACGCTCCTCGAGCAGCTCGGTGGCGCTTTCTCCTATGGCCACCAGCTCCCGCACGCTCTCGGCGCGGGCGAGGGGGCGAACGTCGAGACCTTTGGCGCGGCCGCCGGCGATCAGAACCACACTCGGATATGACCCGATCGCGGCCATCGCCGCGTGGGGGTTCGTCGCCTTGGAATCGTCGATCCAGGTCACGCCCTTCGCCGACACCGCAACGACTTCGCGGCGGTGCCGTCCCGGGACGTATTCGACGGCAGCCGCCGCAATGCCTTCCTCCGTGGCGCCGAGGGCCTTCGCCAGCTCGGCGGCTACGGCGAGATCGACGACCATCACTGGGTCGGGACGAGGTAGTGCGTCAAGAGCCAGTGTGGCGTCGGCGAGCCGCACCTCGTCGCCGGCGCGGCCCGATGACTCTGCACCCTGAGCGGCCGACACCCCCACTCGCTTCTGAGTCGATGCGGCCACGAGACCTACCGCTCCGGGATCGTCGGCATCGAAAACGAGAGCGGCCTCCGGGGCCATGTTCTCGAATATGCGAGCCTTGGCCGCTCCGTACGCAGAGACGTCGACGTGCCAGTCGAGGTGGTCGGGCGCGAAGTTGACGATTGCCGCGGCGTCGGGGGAAAAGGTGTCGATGAAGCGAAGCTGGAACGACGAAGCCTCGACGACCACGGCAGCGCCCTCGACCGGCCCGATGCCGGCGATCGGCTCACCGATGTTGCCGGCGGCGATGGCGTCGATGCCCGACGCACGCAGCATCGCCGTCGCGACCTCCGTGACCGTCGTCTTCCCGTTGGTACCGGTGACCGCGATCAGCGGCGCTGCGCCGAGGCGGCGCGCCCCCAGTTCGAGCTCACTCCACAGCGTGATACCGGAGTGGATCACGTCTTTAATCGGCTGTGCCGTCTCGGGGACACCCGGAGACGTGACCACCCGGTCCACGCCGCTCAGCAAGGCCGGATCCCATTCGCCGGTGTGAAGCTCGTCGGCAACGACGCCCTCGGCAGCCCGCGGGTCAACGTCGTACGCCACAACCCGTTCCCCCTCAGAACGCAGCAAGTCGACGGCGGCGCGGCCGCTCGAGGCGAGCCCGATGACGAGAGTGCTGGTCATCCCACACCTCCGCCGGTGATGAAGTCCCCGTAGAAGAGCCCCAGTCCGAACGTGACAAACAACGCGGCGAGGATCCAGAACCTGATGATGACTGTGGTCTCCGGCCATCCCTTTAGCTCGAAATGGTGGTGCACGGGTGCCATACGGAAGATGCGCCGGCCCCATCCTCGAAAGGAGATCACCTGCAGGATGACGGACGCCGTCTCCATCACGTACAGCCCGCCGATCACGATCAACAGCAGGTGGGTGTTGGTGAGCAGGGCCAGTGCGGCCATGGCCCCGCCCAGGGCCTGTGAACCGGTGTCGCCCATGAAGATCCGCGCTGGGGCCGCGTTCCACCACAGGAAACCGAGTGCCGCGCCGGCAAGCGCCGCACTGGAGACGGCCAGTTCCAGCGTGCCCAGGTTGGCGTAGAACTCGGGGTGGCGGAACTGCCAGAAGGAGATGATCACGAACGCTCCGAACACCAACGATGCCGAGCCTGAAGCAAGGCCGTCGAGGCCGTCGGCCAGGTTCACCGCGTTGGCGGTGGCGGTGAGCATCACCAGTACCCACACCACGTAGAACGGTCCCAAGTCGAGGCCGAGGGGACGGGTGAAGGAGAGCTCAGTCTCTACTCCGTAGCCGATCGCTCCCCATGCGAAGAGTCCGGCGATGGCCAACTGACCGACGAACTTCCACCGCTTCTTCAGACCGAGATTGCGGGACCGGGTCACTTTGGAGAGGTCGTCCAGGAAACCGATGAACCCCATCCCGACGAAGGCCACGAGCACCAGCAGGCCCTGCACCTGGAACTCGCGAAAGCCGAGCTGCCACACGCCCTCGGGTGTGCGGGCATCCACATGACCAAAGAGCCAGCCGGCGACCACCGCCACGATGATGACTAGGCCACCCATTGTCGGAGTGCCTCGCTTGTGGTCGTGGTCTACCTCGTCTTGGATGAACTGGCCCACCGCCCGAGCACTCAGGAAGCGAATGGCCAGCGGAGTCAGCGCGATCGTCACCAGGAACGCGGCGGCGGCTGCGGCGAGCATGGCGATCATGAGGCCTGGCCCTCCAGCGCGGCTGCCACCGATTCCAACCCGGCAGCCCGAGATGCCTTGATGAGGACCACATCCCCGGGCTCGAGTAGTTGCCGTAGCTCGTCCACTGCGGCTCCCGTGTCGGGAACGGCCGTGGCGGCGTCGCCGGCTCCACTGGCGATCCCGGGATCATCCCCCACCGCAAGCACCGTGAAGCCCAACGCCGCCGCCTGCTGCCCCGCCTCCCTGTGTGCTGCTGCCTCAATGTCGCCCAGCTCGTGCATCTTGCCGAGCACGGCGATGTGCCTCCCCGGCATTTCGGCGACCGAGGCAAGTGCCGCGGCCATCGAGTCTGGGTTGGCGTTGTAGGAGTCGTTGACGATGACGATCGATCCGGAGCCGTAGGGAACCTCGGCAAGCTCCATTCGCCATCGCGATACCTCAGCGTGCTCGAGGCGGGCGGCGGCCGTTTCGAATTCCTCCCCGAGAGCAATCGCCGCGGCGACGGCGGCGGCACCGTTGGCGGGCTGGTGTCGGCCGGGGAGCCGCATCGACGCGGCGGCACTCACACCACCGTGGTGCAGGACGAAACGGCTACGGCCCGAGTCGTCGACGACGACGTCGCGGGCGTCGACATCTGCGCCTGCAGCCTCACCAAAGGTGATCATGGCGCCGCGCCGCCTGGACACGAGGCGATCATCTGCCGCCGGCAGAACGGCTGTTCCGTCCGGACCGAGAGCCTCGATCAGTTCCCATTTGGCCTCGATGACCTTCTCCACAGTCCCGAACATCTCGAGGTGGGCCCTGCCGACGTTGGTCAAGACGGCTACATCGGGGAGGATGGCTGCGGCGAGGTGCGCGATGTGCCCCCGACCCCGGCTCCCTACCTCAACGATCAGCGCGGTCGCCTCGTCGGGGGCGCCGAGCACGGTGAGCGGAACACCGAACTCGTTGTTGTACGACTGCGGGGAGGCATGGGGCCGCCCGCTCAGCACGGCGGCGATCAAATCCTTCGTCGTCGTCTTGCCACTGCTACCCGTCACCGCGGCGACGGCCACATTCATTTCGCCACGGCGCGCAATCGCCATCTGCCGAAGTCCCTCCAGCGTGTCGTCGACTTCCACTCCGACAACGCCTTCAGGAAGCCGTCCCCGCTCCACCATCACGGCTGCTGCGCCCGAGGCGATGGCTTCCTCGAGGAAGTCGTGCCCGTCATGGTTCTCACCGCGAACGGCCACGAACAGAGCGGCGTCGCCGATCGCCCTGGAGTCGGTCGTCACAGACTCCAGCGATGTTTCACCCGTGGCCCTACCCCCGCAGGCGGCTGCAACCCGGTCCAGGTCCCACCTCATCGCGCCGCCTCCTCACGCGCCACCTGGCGGTCATCGAACGGACGTAATCCCCCGGCCACTTCCTGAGTTCGCTCATGACCCTTGCCGAGAATCAGCACTACGTCGTCGCTGCGGGCCCGCTCTATGGCCGTGCCGATCGCGTCACGCCGGTCCACGACGACCTCAGCCCCTCCCCCGGCACCCGCGGCGACCTCGACGGCAATCGACTCCGGGTCCTCCGATCGAGGATTATCGGTGGTGATCACTGCGAGATCCGCCGTCGCCGCAGCGGCCCCCATCATGGGGCGCTTGTCACGATCCCTATCTCCTCCGGCACCGACGACGGCGATGACTCGCCCCGCAGTCAGTTCTCGGGCAGCGGCGATCATCGCCTCCACGCCTTCGGGTGTATGGGCGTAATCGACCACGACGGTGCAGTCCTTCCGAGTACGAACGATCTCGAATCGGCCCGGGATCGAATCCACCTGGCCGATGCCGTCGGCGATCGTATCCCAAGGGATGCCGAGCGCATTGGCGCATGCGGCGGCAATAAGGGCGTTCTGCATGTTGAATCGCCCAGCCAACCGAAGATGGATTCGGGCCCCACCACCGGCACCGGCCGCGTGGACCACGGAGCCGTCGAGGCCCACCGTGACCGGTTCGCCGCGCACATCGGCCGTTCCCATGCCCACCGTCGTGACCGGTATCGAGGCGGCCGCGGCAATCCGGGCGCCGGCGACGTCGTCCACCCAGATCACACCGTGTCGGGCGCCGTCGAACAGGCTCGCCTTGACCCGGAAGTACTCCTCCATGTCGGAGTGAAAGTCGAGATGATCCTGGGAGAGGTTGGTGAAGGCGGCGACGGTGAACTCGGTTGCCGCCACCCTGCCGAGCGCAAGAGCGTGAGACGAGACTTCCACTGCAGCCACATCGACACCGGCACCCGCCATGTCGGCGAGCAATCGCTGGAAGTCGGTGGCCTCCGGCGTGGTCCTCACCACGGGCACGGCCTCTCCGTTGATCCTCGCTCCCACCGTTCCCACGATCGCCTGCGGAATCCCGGCTGCAGCACAGATCGATTCGAGCAAGTGGGCGACGGTCGTCTTCCCGTTGGTGCCGGTGATGCCGACGAGGCGAAGACGCTGTGAGGGGTCTCCGTAGACGGTGGCGGCGATCCGCCCCAACTGTGACCGAACGTCGGGGATCACGATGGCCGTGATTCCCGGCGGGACGCCGTCGAGATCTTCGACGACGACCGAGGCGGCGCCCGCAGCCAGCGCTTCCGCGATGAAGTCGTGTCCGTCCGCCTCGAATCCCCGCACCGCAGCGAAGAGCATCCCGGGCCGGACCTGTCGTGAGTCGTGCGTCACGCCTGCGACGTGGGTGGTCGCCTCTCCGCGGACGCTCCCCGCGGTCGCAGATGCGACGGCTGCCACCGTCACCTGCTCAGGCATCGGGAGCCACTCCCATCTGGTGCAGCGCGGCCAGCATGACTTCGGCGAACACTGGAGCCGCGCCTCTTCCGCCGCTGGCATCCTCCACCGGCGAGTCGAGCACGACGGCGACCACCAGCTTCGGGTCGGCGATAGGGGCCATGCCGATGAAGCTGGCCACGACCTCTTCCTCACTGTACGCCTGCACGTCCGTCAGGTACTTCTCCGTCGTGCCGGTCTTCCCTCCGACACGGTATCCGGAAACTGTCGCTTGCTGTCCGGTGCCCCGGTCGACGACCGCCTCCAGCATGATGCGTATCTGCGCCGCGGTGCCGGCAGAGACCACGCGGCGCTCGAGTGGAAGCGCCTGAGTGTGCGCACCGGACCCATCGACCACGTCTTTCACCAGATGAGGCTGCACCCACATCCCGTCGTTGGCCACCGTGGCGTAGACCATTGCCATTTGCAGCGGGGTCACCGAGACGTGATACCCGATCGAGGTGCCCGCGAGGCAGGTCGCCAGGCACCACTCTTCTGGCGGGCGTAGCACGCCGTCTGCCTCGCCGGGGAAGTCGATGCCGGAGGCGCGGCCCTGGCCGAACGAGTGCATGTACGTGTACAGGGAACGCGTTCCGAGGAGATCGCCGAGGAGGATCGTTCCCAGATTCGAGGAGTGGGTCACGATACCGGTCACGGTCAGGTGCTCGGGATGAACGGTGACGTCCTCGAACGTGGTGTCGAGTATCTCGATCTTGTCCGGGATGTCGAAGCTGGTGATCGGACTCACCAGCCCGGATTCGAGGGCGCCCGAGACCGTCACCAGTTTCTGCGTCGATCCCGGCTCGAACACGTCGGTAACGGCACGATTGCGCAGTGCTCCTGGATGAGCTCCCTCTCGGTCTCCGGGGTCAAAGGTGGGCAGGTTCACCATCGCCAGGATCTCGCCGGTCTCCGGCTGAACCACGACCACGGAACCGGACGCTGCGCCGGTCCGCTCCAGCGCGGCGCGCAGCGCCTCCGTAGCCGCGAACTGAATCTCGGTCTTGATCGTGAGCACGAGGTCCGACCCCGGTTGCGCCGGCTGCACGAGGTACTCGCCCTGCGGTATCACCCGGCCCTCGGGGTCTCGCTCGACCAGCAGTGCTCCCGGATTGCCGGCCAACGCCGCGTCGTAGTAGAGCTCGATGCCTTCGAGCCCGCTGTTGTCGTCCTCCTGCACGAAGCCGACGACGTGCGCCGTGAGAGATCCCGCCGGGTATACACGGCGCGGCTCGTCGAGGAAGTAGACGCCGGCGACGCCCGCATCCCGTATCGGTGCCGCCGCTTCCGGATCGAGCTGGCGAGCGATGTAGGCGAAAGGAGCGTCACTGGCCAGCACCTGCGCCAGATCAGTTGGGTTCTGCCCCACCAGTGGCGCAAGCCGTGCTGCCGCTCCTTCGGGATCGGCGATCTCGTAGGGGTTGGCATAGACGGTCACCCCCTCGGCCGTGACCGCCAGTTCACGGCCGTCGCGGTCGAAGATGGTCCCCCTGTCGGCGGCGAGCGTCTCGCTCTGCAGGCGCTGCTCCAGGCCTCGCTCGGCGAAAGCAGCTGCCTGAGCCCCTTGTACCACCGTCAGCCGGTACCCGACGATGCTCCATCCGGCGACGAGCAGGATGCCGACGACCAGAAGCCGGGCGTTCAAAACCCGCCGCGGCTGCAGCTCCATGGCCTCCTCCTCTCACCCTGGTGCCGCAAAATCGGCACCGCGCCTACGGCTGGGCGCCCAGCAGCACCTTCAGATCGACCCAGCGCTCGTCGACTCCGGGCCGCGGCGACCCGAGACCCGGAACCTCGATCGTTTGAACGGACTCGGGGTAAATCATTCCCATCTCGGTGGCCAGGCCCGAGATGCGCTCTGGGGACTGCAGCTCGGCGACCTCGAGTCGGAGGTCCCAGTACTCGGCCTCCGCCAATTCGATGCGCCTCTCGATGTCCTCGAGCAGAAAGGCACGCCGATCGAGAGCGATGCGGGAGTACACGAGGAGAAGGAAAGTCGCCGTGAGAGCGGCGGTGAGCAGCACCCAATAACGCACCGAACCGCGGCGCCGCGCCCCGGGGCCCACCACCACGTGAAAGTCGCGCCGCCTGGGGCGCAGTGGCCTTGCCGCCGGCTGCAGTCGGACCGTCATGCGACCTTCTCGGCCGCACGCAGCCGGGCGCTGCGAGCGCGCGGGTTTTCCGCCACCTCCGCGGGCTCGGGAACCTCACTGCGCCTCGTGAGCAAACGGAGTTCGGCAACAGAATCGCAGGCACACACGGGGAAGTCGGGCGGGCACGTGCACCCCGATGCGCCGTCGGCGAAACGCCGCTTGACGATGCGATCCTCCAAGGACTGATAGCTGATCACGACTATCCGTCCACCGTGTCGCAGCATCCGCACGGCGACGTCGAGTGCATCGGTGAGCGCGCCCAGCTCGTCGTTGACGGCGATGCGAATGGCCTGGAAAGTGCGTCGCGCGGGATGCCCGCGGTCGCGGGACCGAGCCGGCACGGCAGCGGCGATGACGCCGGCCAACTCGACCGTGTCCGCAATCGGGCGAGCGGCGACGATTGCCGCGGCGATTCGCCGGGCGTGACGTTCTTCCCCGAAGCGGCGAATGGCAGTGGCGAGTTCGCCTTGGGGCCAATCGTTGACGACAGTCCCGGCATCGAGTGCTGCGTCCGGCCCCATTCGCATGTCGAGCGGTCCTCGTCGGCGAAACGAGAATCCTCGCTCCCCCACGTCGAGCTGATGTGACGAGACACCGAGGTCGAAAACGGCTCCATCGATCTCATCGAGTCCCTCCTCGTCGAGCACGGATTCGAGCGTTCTGAAGTCGGCAACACGAAAAGACAGTCGGGGTCCCAACGCTCTTGCCGCCAAACCTGCGTCCGGGTCCCGATCGAGGGCAATGACCTTCCTGAGCTCGTTTCCCTCGAGCAGGACCCGGCTGTGGCCGCCGCCCCCGAAGGTGGCGTCGACGATGAATCCGTCGATCGGATCCAGCCAGTGCCGAATCCGGTCGGCCATGACCGGTACGTGATAGTCCCGGCCCACCGTCAGCCCTCCGGAGCGCTGGCGCCAAGATGGAAGCGGGCGGAGTAAGGGGCATTCCACATGGCATCCGGAGGGCTGACACTGGGTCGGGTGAGCGGTAGTCGCTCGACATCGCTCAGATCCCTTCCTGACTGAGCGCTTCTTCGATTCCTGAGTACAGATCGTCGGCTTCGCTGCTGTTGGCTTCCCAAGACGCGACGTCCCAGATCTCGACGTGATCGGAGACGCCGACCACGACGACGTCCTTTTGCAGACCGCCGTACTCGCGCAAAGGAGGTGGGATTTGGATGCGGCCTTGGGCATCCATCGGCTGATCGCTGGCGGCTCCAAAGAAGGAGCGGGCGTAGTTGCGACTGCGGCGGTCGGTCCGGGGAAGGCGGTTGATCTTCTCTACTTCGTCGTCCCACTTGTCGACCGGAAAGACGTAGAGGCAACGCTCCTGGCCCTTGGTGACGACGAGCCCGTCCTCGAGACGGGCGCGGAACTTGGCGGGCAAAACCAGTCGGCCCTTCGAGTCCACGCTGTGTTGGTATTCGCCCAGGAACACGACCCGGCGTCTCCGATCTATGCACTTGTCGCCTCCAAGAGGCGTCTCTGGGTGGGGTGGCCGCCGCCTCCCCGGGTTCTCCACGTCCCCCCACTTTGCCCCACATTGAGCCACTTGTCAACACCCCTGGCCCACTTTGTGGATAACCGGAGGCGTGTCGTTCGCGTGCCACTCACCCCCGTGCCGTCGCCACGACCGGGGCTACGCTCCCGCCATGCCTTTGAGCGGGAGCAGGATCCTCGTCACCGGGTCGTCCAGCGGCATCGGACGGGGTTTGTGCCGCGCCTACGCCGGGGCCGGTGGCCGGGTTTTCGCCGCGGGCCGGGACTCGGTGGCACTCGAGGAAACCGTGCAGTCCCTCCCCCCGGGGAGCGCAGTGCCCATCAGTGCCGATCTGACCACTGCGCCGGGCAGGAGGACCATCGCCACGGCCATCGATCATGCCGGAGGCACGCTCGACGTGGTCGTTCACGCCGCCGGCGTCCTCGGCCCTCCAGGCGTGCCGCTCGTCGACTATCCGGAGGATGAGTGGCGGAGCGTCTTCGAGGTGAACGTGACGGCGGTCCACCTCCTCCATCAGGCTGTCGCCCCGTTCTTGGATCGATCGAAGGCACCCACCGTCATCGGCCTGTCGAGTACGGTCGGTCGTGAGGGACGCGCCGGCTGGGGCATGTACGCCGTCTCCAAACACGCCCTCGAGGGCTGGCTCGCCACGCTCGCCGACGAGTTCGATGGCCGCGTCTACTCGGTCAACCCGGGAGGCACACGCACTCCGATGCGAGCAGCCGCCGTTCCCGATGAAGATCCGAAGACCCTTCCCACCGCGGCCGACATCGCCCCCATCTTCCTGCGCCTCGCCCACCCTCGAGTGCCGGAGCCGAGCGGATCCCGATTCGATGCCCGCGACTGGATCGGATCCGATCCCTGGGAAGGGCTTGCGGCGACGCCCGATGGCGGCGCCTAGTCTGTGGAACGAGGAGGACCATGCACGTATTGATCGCGACCGACGGCTCCCTCGATCCCTCGCGGACGACCGAGTTCGCCACAGCCCTAGCCGGACCCGACGGTGCGGTGACCGTGGTGACGATGGTTGAAATCAACCGCAACCTGCTTCGCGACCTGCGTGGGCTGTTCGGAGAGCGGATCGTGGACGCCACCCGTCAGGATGCCGAGTACGTCGGCCTTCAGCCCGATGCCGGGGAGGCGGTGGGTTCCGACTGGCCAGGAGACGAGGAGATGTTGAGCCGCTACCTCGCTGACAAGAAGACGGCCCGCACCCACGAGTTGGTGGCCGCGTTGAGCGCTGCCGGGATCGAACCGGCCGTCGAGGTCCACGAAGGCGAGGCCGCCAGCGGAATCCTCGCCGCGGTGGAAACCAGCGGTGCAGACGTCGTATGCGTCGGATCACACGGCCGCGGCCTGTTCGAGGGCCTACTTGGCTCGACAAGCACCAAACTGGTGCGACGCTCGCCGACACCCGTCCTGGTCATTCGCTGATGACGGATCCGACTCGCCCCGATCCGCAACCGGCGGCTCAACAAGGCGAGGCACCGCGGCGCTGGGTGGGCCCCGCCGCTCTCGCCACCGTGATCCTCGTCCCGATCGGGATCCTCATCTTCTCCAACCTCGACGCCACGGAGGTGGAGTGGGCCGGCTTCAGCTTCAATCAACCTCTCTGGGTGGTCCTGTTGGTGACGTTCGCCGCAGGCATGGTCGGCGGCAAGATCGGTGGCTGGGGGTGGCGCCGCTGGCGTCGCCGGCGCCGGCGCCTCAAGGAGGAACTCGAGGTGCTCCGGCGTCACGCCGCCGACTCGGACGGCCGCGCCGGCTGACTTTCTGCGGGTCGTTGCTCGCCGCGCTGGTATCGTCGCCCCGCGATGGCACAGGCCTTGGTGCTCAATGCGACGTACGAACCGCTTTCGGTGGTGTCGGCCCGTCGCGCCGTGGTCCTGTTGGTCAACGAGAAGGCCCAGCTGGTCCACGCCGGGGACAAGTCATGGTCATCGGAGCACCTCAGCATTCCGGTTCCCACCGTCATTCGTCTGCGCCGCTACGTCAAGGTCCCCTATCACCGTCGCGTCCCGTTGAACCGCCGAGCCGTATTCGCCCGGGACGAGCATCGTTGCCAATACTGCGGCGGCAAAGCGGAGAACCTCGACCACGTGCTTCCCCGATCTCGCGGAGGCGACCACACATGGGAGAACGTGGTCGCCGCCTGCCGCCCCTGTAACACTCGCAAGGGAAACCGCACTCTCACCGAGGCTGCGATGTCGCTGCGCTCGCGGCCGCGCGCCCCGCGCCGTCACGGATGGATCCTCATCGGCCTGGGGAGTGCTCCCCACCCGTCCTGGAACGCATACATCGGCGCCAACTGACCCCTCCCCCCACCGAGGGCAGCCCCATTTGACACTCTCCGTGGCGCCGCCCACACTTCCCCCGGAGGTTCCAGTCGTGCGCATCGCCGGATACGTGCGGGAGTCGGCAGATCCTTCCGACGACAGGCCCGCATTCACCCAGCAGGAGGAGTTGCGCCGCTACGCCGCCGAGCACGGCCATGAGATAGTGGCTATCTGTCAGGACCTGCGCCAGCCCGGCTCACCTCCGAGCCGCGACGGCTATCTGAGCCTGCTCGGCGTGGTGGCCGCAGGCGCGGTCGAGGCGGTGCTGGTCCCCGGAATCGCCACGTTCTCCTCCGATGCCATCGTTCAGGAGGTCATGCTGTGGGACCTGCATGGAAGAGGGGTGCGGGTGCTCTCCACCATTGAAGACGACATCCGCCTCCTCGACCCGGAGTCCGTCCCGGAGCCATCGCGCATGGTGATTCGTGACGTCCTCGGCAGGGTTGGCGAGCACGCGGCCGGGATGGGTGCGCATCGACCCGATCCGCCGGCGGTCCTGCCCGACGGTGACGTCATGGTCCAGATAATCTCCGCCGACGACGCGGAGGACTAGGACCGCAGAGCCCGAACCGTCGCCACTGCGATGGCGTAAGCCCGCCCTCCGGTGACGACGGCAGCGCCGGCCCGGGCCGCCGCGGCGGTTCCCACCACGACCGTGACCGCGTCGGCACCGTCGGCCTCCAACCACTCCACGGCCAGCACCGGTGTCGTCGCATGGCCCGAAGCATCCAGAGTCGCTCCGGCCACCGCCGCATCCCCGGCAGAAAAGGCGGCGCTACGGCTACCGCTGCCCCCATCGGCGAGGGTGACGGTGACGGTTGCTCCGTCGCGGCGCTCTTCCACCGCCACTGAATCCACGGTGGGCGCTTGTGGCGGCGTCGCCTCAGGTTCCGGAATCGGCGACGCCGCAGCCGCCGACTCCTCCGCCGGTGGTCTCGCATCGGGCCCCACCGGAGCCTCGGACTCGGGGGGAGGTTGAGGCGTGTCGGCCACATCCACGGCCTGTGGATCTTCCGCGGGTGGTGCGACGGCAGCGGGAGGCGACGCGCCGAACCGGGAACGCATCCCATGAGCGGCCAGCACCCGCTGCACTTCGACGCCGACGGTGTGCGCATCGGCTTCGGGGGCGAGGTGGACCCGGACTCCGGCCGGCCCCTCCGCGGCGGCGTCGATCTCGGCTGAGGCAACACCCGGCACCGCCTGCAATTCGCTCTGCAGCATCGCCGCGTTCACCGCAGTCGGCCCTTTCGATTCACGTCCCATCTTCCACCACGCAGTGTAGTCTGGCGACTACTTACTGTCACTCTCCTCTCCGTCTCGTTCTTTCGTCCCCCGCTCACCCTCACAAGTGCATCGCACTGATAACCTGCGCTTCCGACCCCACCAGGAGGCCCCTTTGACTTCCCAGCCCGTCGCTCAGGACGATCTCGCCTGGTTCTCAGAACAGTTCCAGGCAGTAGTGGGGAACATCGAGAAGGTCATTCAGGGCAAGCGCGAGGTGATCGACCTCATCGTGATGAGCCTCCTCTCCGAGGGGCACGTCCTCATCGAAGACGTGCCCGGAGTGGGCAAGACACTGCTCGCTAAGTCGCTGTCTCGCTCCATCCACTGCGGGTTCCAGCGGGTGCAGTTCACCCCCGACCTGCTTCCGTCCGACGTGACAGGGGTCTCGGTGTGGGATCGGGAGCGTGGCGCATTCGTGTTCCGTGCCGGGCCGGTCTTCACCAACATCGTCCTGGGCGATGAGATCAACCGGGCCAGCCCCAAGACGCAGGCCGCGCTGCTCGAGGCCATGGAAGAGCGCCAAGTGACGGTGGACGGCGCTACCCGCGTTCTCGACCTCCCTTTCATGGTCGTGGCCACGCAAAACCCCATCGAACACGAAGGGACCTACCCCCTTCCCGAGGCACAGCTGGACCGTTTCATGATGCGCCTCGTAATGGGCTACCCCTCCCGCGCCAAGGAACTGGAGATCCTGGAAGCGCACGGACAGACCTCGACGTATGCCGACTTGGAGGCGGTCGTGAGCGCCGAGGACGTGGTGCGCATGATCGCCATCGCCCGCATGGTCTACGTGTCGGATCCCGTCAAGGAGTACCTGGTCGACACAGTGGAAGCAACCCGCCAGGACCCCGATCTCCTGCTCGGTGCCTCGCCGCGTGCGACGCTCTTCCTGCAGCGAGCGGCCCGAACGAGAGCCGCAGTCGACGGGCGGCACTACGTCACTCCCGATGACGTCAAGACGATGTTGCGCCCCGTCCTCACCCACCGCCTGATCCTTCGCCCCGAGGCACAGATGAGGGGAGCAGTGCTGGAAGAGATCGTCGATGGGATAGCCGCTGGCGTCGCCGTACCGGGGAGCGGAGTGCGGGCCTGATGCCGACGGCGCGGGGCTGGGCGGCGCTCGGCGTCTCCACGGCTCTGCTCGTTCTGTGGATCGGCTTCGGAGAGGCAGAGCTGATGACCACGGCGATGTTCCTGATCGCGGCGACGCTCGTCGGCGTCGCATTTGTTCGCTTCACCTCGGCACGGGTCGCCGTGTCGCGCCGCATCCACCCGCTCCAAGTACACGAGGGCGACGAGGTCGTGGTAGAGGTCGACGTCGTCGCTTCGCGGCGAATCCGCAATCTCGAGCTCCAGGACACCGTGCACGGCCTCGGCATCGCTCGTTTCGCCGCCGCCAACACCATCCCGGGGCAGCCGCTCGTGGCCCGATACGAGGTCATGTGCAGCACGAGGGGCGTCTTTCCGGTGGGACCCGCCGAAATATCGGTGAGCGACCCCTTCTCCCTCGCCGAGCGAATCGGCGAGACCGGCGGCACCGACCGTCTCACGGTCTACCCGCGCGTGGAGCGATTCAGCGGTTTTCCGGCGGTGCGCGGCCTCGACCCCGCCAGCCAGTCGACCCGCCCCACCTTCGCCCCCCACGGAGGTGAGGACTTCTTCACGCTGCGCGAGTACCAGACCGGCGACGACCTGCGCAAGGTGCACTGGCCGTCGTCGGCCAAGCGCGACGAGCTGATGATCAAGCAACTCGAGGTGCCGTGGCAGGCTCGCGCTCTCGTGCTGCTCGACACTCGCGTGGAGCGCTATCCGATCGAGGAGGCCTTCGAACAAGCCGTGCGCGGCGCCGCGTCTGCGGTGACTCACCTCTTCCAGGGCGGCTTCAGCCCCGAGCTGTGGGCTGCAGAAAGGGCCCCGGGGCTTCGCTCTGGCAGCCGCTACCAGCAGGCGATGGACATGCTGGCCACCATCGCCGCCGCGGAGAACCTGGACCTGCGCACCACGGTGAAGCGTTTGCGCCGCCAGGGTGTGGGAGGTGGAGCGCTGGTCATCGTCACCGGTGTCCCCGACGAGGGGGTGCTGGGCGCATACCGGGTCCTCGCCCAAGATTTCACACGCACCGTCGTCATGGCAGTAGGAGATCGCACCGTCGACAGCATCGCCTCCTTCCAGCGCGCCGGTGCCGTGACGGTCATGGTCGGAGCCGAGTCGAAGTGGGCCCCGGCGTGGCGAACGGCAATGGAGCTCTCATGGTCTTCCGCCTCAGTTGGGTAGCCGGAATTGCCGGGATCGCGCTCGCCCTGGCGAGGGCGGAGCGCCTTCTCCGCTCGTCGGTAGACGGCATTCCCTGGGAAGTGATCTTGATCGCCGCCGCCGTGCTCGGCGCCGCGGTCACGTGGGCTGGGCTCGCGTACCGGCTCAGCGGACAGGTGCTCGCCGCGCTCAACGTGGTCGCCGCCACGCTGGCCGTGATCCGAATCGCCGTCCCTTCGACGACTTGGTTCATCTTTCCGACCCCTGAGTCGTTCCCGGCACTGGCCGACGAGTTGACCTTCGCTCGCGACGTGATCAGCACGGGCTCGGCTCCGGTGATCCCTCTGTCGGGAATCATCGCCATCCTGGCCGTCGTGTTCTGGGCCCTCGGCGCTCTCCTCTCCTGGGGCCTCTCTCGCAACCGCCCGTACGTGGCCGTGCTGTCGCCGCTGGTGGTGTATCTCGAGTTCGCCGTGATGGACAGGGGTAGCGGCGGACCGTGGCCGGTGTTGTTCATGATCTTCATCGGCGCGGCGCTGCTCGCCGTGGCGTTCGATCGTCGCCGGGAGAGCACCGGCCTGCTCACATCGGGAGTGACTCGACTAGCGCTGGTGCGTTCGCTCCCGTCGGTGGCCGTCGTCGCGTTGGTGTCCACGCTGCTGGTCGCCGTCGTCTCCGCCAGCAGCGTGGCGGGGCTGGTACCTCGCAGCGGTTACCTCGACTGGCGCTCCCACTCCGGCCTCAGTGGGGAGTACTTCGGCAGCGTCTCCTACAACCCGTTCGTAGGCATCCGACAGGACCTCGTCTCACAAACCAACGTCCCGGTATTCGTCGCCGAGGTGACCGGCGACCTTCCGGCGAATCGGATCTTCTGGAGGATGCTCACGCTCGACTCCTTCGACGGCGCGCAATGGCACGTCGGCGGCGAGCCCGAACTGGAGCTACCCGAGGACATAACTCGGTTCGAACCGGAGGAAAGCGCTTTCTTCGGGCCGACGACGGAGGTGACGCAGCAGATAACGGTTCTCGCTCTCCAGATGGACTGGTTGCCGGCGGCCTACTCCCCCACCTCCATGTCGGCGCCGAACCGGGCAGTCGACCGGGGGTACCGCGTCAAGACCGACGATGCCGCGCTGCGCTTCGACGCCCTCACCTACCGTGGCATGGCGTACACGGTCGAATCCATCGTCCCCCAGCCCGACCTAGACGTGCTCAGCAGGAGGGACGACGGCAGCCCATCGGTCGTGTTCGCCGGCGCCATCGCCGAAGAGGCGTTCGACGCGGAAACGGAGATCCCGGAGATCGAGGTGCGGCCGCTGGAAGACGCTGAGCGTCTCCTCGAACTGCCGGCAGAACTCGATCCCCGCATCCGAGCACTCGCCGCCGAGACCACGGAAGGACTGGAGACCGACTTCGAGAAGGCCCTCGCCCTCGAATCCTTCTTCCGCACCCCGGGCAATTTCGTCTACAGCACCTCGATCGTCCCGGGTCACGGAGCGCGCGACATGGCCGATTGGCTTCTCGACCCTGCCAGTGACAACTACCGCACCGGCTATTGCGAGCAGTTTGCGACTTCGATGGCCGTCATGGCCCGAGCCGAGGGCATCCCGAGCCGCGTCGTCCTCGGCTTTACCCCGGGAACACTCCTGGAAGACGGCCGCGCGGTAGTGAGGGACCGCAACGCCCACGCCTGGGTCGAGCTGTGGATGCCGACCCAGGGCTGGGTCCGATTCGACCCCACCCCGCGCGGCGACGGCGTCAACCCGGCGACGCTCGAGGACCTCCCCTTCGACGTGGCCGAATACCTGGACATCCCGGTTCCGGAGAACCAGCCTCCCGAGATAGACGGCTCCGGGGGGCCGCTCTTCAGGGGCGATGAGCTGCTCGACATCCCGGAGAGAGTCGCCGCTTCTGATGCCGGCAGTGACGCCGGGCCCGGATTCCGGTTCCCAGGGTGGACGACGACGGTGGCGCTGAGCCTGGCGGCGATCATCGGCGTCCTGCCGGCCCTCAAGTGGGTCCGGCGCCGGCGACGACTGCGGCGGCTCGAAAAGGGCGACATCTCCGCCGCGTGGAAGGAGATCGTGGACCGCCTCACGGATCTCGGTGACGCTCCGACCGCTGCGTCGACTCCCCGCGAGGTTGCCTTCGACACCGAAGCGGCGCTGCTGCCCTTGGCAGACATCTATGCCGAGTCGGTCTACGGCCCCCAACCGTTTCCGGCCGGCCGAGTCGGGATGGCACTGCGCTCCCTGGAGGAGACCGAGGACCAGCTCTCTGATCGCTACTCCCTGGGACGCCGCGTCTCGGCCCGGTACAGGCCAGGGACCCTCTTGCCGCGCTGGATGAAACGGAAGCAGCGCAGACGCTAGAGCCGGAGACGCCGCCTAACCGCCGGCGACCTCGCTCTGCACGTCGTCTTCGACCCGGCGCAGCATCTCCAGAAAGCGCTCCCGGTCCAGTTCGAAACGGGAGACGTCCTCTTCGACTTCACGGGCGATCTGGTCGATGGCCACGAAGAAGGCCAACTGCCCCTCGCGGAGGGCGTCGACCAACTCCGCCTCGTCGGAGGCGACTTGAAAGATGCTCTGACCGTCTGTGACCAGTCGTACTTCTGAGAGGTGGGAATCCATGTCGGCGGTGCGCCGCAGGTAGTCCCAGGCGCGCCGCACCCGCTGCACCGACATGCCGTTGTCGAGGAGGCTGCGCACAACCCGCAGCGCGACCAGATCACGGAAGGAGTAGAGCCGTCTTTTCCCGGGGCGCCCCCCCGTCGACTGGATCGACGGCTGTACCAGCTTGACCCGATCCCAGTAGCGAAGCTGATGTGAGGTGCAACCGGTCAGGCGACAAGCCTGCTGAGCCGTGAACGCTTCCAAGCTTCCTCTCTCCCTCATCCCCGGCGGTCAGACCGCCGACGCTCCGTCCGTCTCCCCCGAGGTCGCCGCAGCCTAGCGACTGCGCCAGCGACGTCGCAGCCCGCCCAGTAGTCCGCCTTCCGACTTCGACGTCACTCCGGCGCGGGTGCGGGCTATCGCCACGATGCCAGCCACGGACGCGACCATCAAGGCGAATCCGATCAAGGCAACGAGCGTGTTGCTGGTGAAGAATCCGAGCATGAGCCCGACTCCTGCGATGAGGCCGAGCAGAGCCCACTTGAGATGCTTCCCGGAGAGGCTGGCAAGGGTGGCGGTACGCACCGTCTCGGCCAGCTTCGGGTCCTCCTCATAGAACTGCCGCTCGATCTCCTCGAGGATCCGCTGTTCTCTGTCGTCGAGTGGCATGGGCTGATTCTCCGCCAGCGGTGGTAGGAATTCCGAGTATACCGAGAGCCCTTTCTAGCGTGAGGAGCCCTGATCTGGGCCCTGCGAGCCGGGCTCGACGAGACGGGCTCGCCCCACCGCGTCAGCTCCAAAACGGTCCCGAATGCGGGCTATCGCATCGTCGATCTGCTCCCACAAGTCCCCGTCGAGGTCGAGCTGCCGAGGCTCGGCGGCTGAAACGAGGCCCTCTCCCCCGATTCCCAGGAGACGCACACCACGGCTTTGTGCCTCGGTACGGCGGAGCAACCGGCAGGCAACGGTGAACAACTCGTTGCTCGTCACCATCGGCGCTCGACGGGTCTCGGAACGGGTCACGGTGGTGAAGTCCGGATACCTGGCCTTGAGACTCACGGTGTGGGCCACTACTCCGCCCCGCCGCAGGCGCCCGGCCAGCCGGTCGGCGCAGACGAGCAACTCCCGCTCCATCGCCGCCAGGTCGACCAGGTCGGTCTCGTACGTCTCCTCGACCGAAATGCTGCGAGCAGCCGCGGCGGAGTCGGCAACGCGGCGCTGGTCATCGGCATGGGCGAGTTCCCACAGCGTCCTCCCGACCGCCTCGCCGAGCCTTCGCACCAGTGTCTCCCGCGGATACGCCGCGATGTCCCCAACGGTGGCGATACCGAGCTCCTCCAGGCGTGCGTATGTGGCTTCGCCCACCCCCCACAGCGAACGCACCGGCTTCGGATGAAGGTAGGCAAGCTCGGTGCCGGCGGCGACGATGCGCAGACCATCCGGTTTGGCATCTCGCGAAGCCATCTTTGCCAGCAGTTTGGAGGTTGCGATTCCGACCGATGCCGGCAGCGAAGTCGCCAGGCGGATCGCATCACGCATCGCCGCTCCCACGGCCTGCGGATGCTCGTAGTGACGCCATAGCCCGGCGATGTCGACGAAGGCCTCGTCGACGCTGATCGGCTCGACGGTCGGAGTGAAGACGCCGAGAACGTCGAACACGCGCTCCGACATCTCCCGATAGGCGCGGTGGTCGGATGCGACGACCACCGCCCCCGGAACGAGGCGGCGGGCGTGCTCCATCGGCATCCCCGATGCAGCGCCGCGGCGTCGCGCCTCGTATGACGCCGAGGCCACCACTGCTCTTGCTCCGGACCCGCCCACCAGGACCGGGACTCCACACAGTTCGGGCCGTCGTCGCCGCTCGACCTCGACGAAGAAGGCATCCATGTCGAGGTGCACGACGCGCTCGGCGAACCTCTCCATGCCGCGACCGTACACCGGGATACACTCCCCCCTCGTGCTCGCCACCCTCCACCTCGTTCGACACGGCGAGGTCGCCAATCCCGACGGAGTCGTCTACGCCGATCTTCCCGGCTTCACGCTCTCGGCAAGGGGACAGGCCCAGGCGCTCGCCGCTGCGGAGCACCTGGGTGATGGAGCCGTGGACGCGATCTGGACTTCCCCTCTGGAGCGAGCGACCGACACCGCGGTCCCGATCGCGGCCGCACTCTCCCTGCGTCCCGAAGTCGACGAACGCCTCTCCGAATGGGCCATCGCACTGCGTTGGTCGGGCGTCGGCTGGGGAGACCTCCCCGGGCGGTATCCCGGCGAGCTGGAGGCGTATGCCGATCACCCCACCGATCTTCCGTTCGTGACTGAGAGCCTTCATCAGGTCGCGGCTCGCATGGCGGCGGTGGTTGACGACCTCGGCGAGCGCCACCCCCGAGGAACGGCTGTGGTCGTCTCACATCAGGACCCGATCCAGGCGCTGCGCCTCCTTCTCACCGGGCGAGACTTGAGTGGGCTCCACGATGAAAAGCCGAGGCACGCCGGGGTGATCACGCTGTCCGGCGAGGCGACCGGGTGGATCGAGACCGCCAATTGGGCACCCGCGACCCGATCGGCTCAAGTGGAATAGAGAGGTCGATCGAAGATGCCTCCCGCGCCCCTTGCGCTCTCCGCTCTCCTCGGCGTCACCGCACTGCTCGGCGTGATCCGCCTCGCTCTCGATCCTGCACCTTTCTCGGCCGAGTCAGGAGTCCTGCTGGCGATCGGCATGAGCCTCCTGAGCCTGGTCACGGTGGCCGGCGTGCTCGTCGCCCGGGGACGCTGGTCTCGATGGACCGCAGCGATCCTCGGCGTCACTTGGCTGGCCGTCGCTGCAGCCGCCCCGCTGGACGCGATGGGTGTCGGCCTGCTCATCGCTTCCGCAACCGTCACCACCATGGCCTCCGGCCCCTGGTTGCAGAGTTGGCTGCGTCGGCGCCCGGCCGCCGACGGCGCCCCTCCAGCCGCAGCCGTCCTGCTGCTCCTCCTCATCGGGGTCCCCGCCGCGATCGGCTTGGCAGAGCCGACCGCCCCTGGGATGGCCGGGTGGGCCTTCTCCGCGTGGAGCCTCCTTCTGGCAGGAGGCGTGGGTCGAGCTTTGCCGGTCGCGTTGTGGGCGGGCAGGCTCGCGCACGGTCCGGCCTCGCTGGCGTCGGCATGGCTTCTCGGTCTGGCCGGCGGACCCGTCATCGTCGCCTGCGGGGCCACCCAGCTTGCCTTGCTCTGGCGTCGCGATGTGCGCCTCGCGGTCACTCGGGCGGTCCCCACTCCCTCGGCGGCCGTTCCGATTCCTCCCGAGCTGATGGACGAGGGCATCATGCGAGCGGCCGGACTCGACGACCGAGGCCGTCCTCTGGAGGATCCTTGAGAAGACTGCCCAACCCCTGGGTCGCGCTCCCGGTGGCGATCGCCGCGCTCGCCGGTGGGTTCGTCGGCTTCTTCGTCACCGACGCCTCCTGCACACCCGAGCCGTGCACCTTCGCGGCGGTCCTGGTCGCGATCGGTGTCGCTCTCGCCGCAGCAGTGGGCGTCGGGGTCGTGGTCGTGCTGGCAGTGCGGTCCCTGTCCGAGTGGAAAGAGCACAGCGAGCGGGAGATCCTCACGAGCGAGGATCCGCCGACGCCGCCCACCTGCTGAGACACCCCACCGCCAGCTCGGGGTCCTCGGGGGATTATCGGGGTGATCCCCAATGGCGGCGGTGGCCGGGCCGGGAGATGATTCGTCCATGGAAGCCTTTGCAGGCGAGTTCGCATCCCGACTGGTCGCATTCCTGCTGCGGCCCATGGGGCTCATCACCGTGGCCGTGGTCCCGCTGGCGGTTGCCTCGGGCTTGGCGGCCCGAGTCGCTCTCCTCGCGGAGAGTCTGCACTCCTCGCCTGCAGGTTCGCTTCCTGCTGAAATCGACGGCTGAATGAGCCTGCCCCGGATCGAAACCGATCGTCTCGAGCTACGCCCGATCGCCAGGGGCGACGATGCCAGCTACCACGCCATCTGGGGGGATCCAGAGGTGATCTGGTGGGGCGCCTCGCCGGATCGGGCAACGAGTGCGAAGAGGTACGAGGCCCTAATCGCGCGCTGCGAGGCGATGCCCGACGGCCTCGGCTGGTCGTGGCTGGTCGAGAAGAAAGAGGGGACCATCGTCGGCGACGTGTGCCTGCAGCCCGCCCCCAATCCTCCGGGTGGGGTCGAGATCGGCTGGCACCTGGCCCGCGCACATTGGGGACTGGGCTACGCCACCGAGGGCTCCGCCCCGCTGTTGGAGCACGCCTGGACCCTCGGCCTGGGGGAAGTGACGGCGATGATCATCCCCGTGAACACACCTTCGATACGGCTCGCCGAGCGGCTCGGGATGAAGCGCCGCGGAGCGGTCATCGATCGTGGTGGCCTCGCTCACGGGCTCTGGGTGGCGAGTGCTCCGTGACGGCTACTCGTCCGCGGCGAACACCAGCGACACGTTGTGGCCCCCGAAACCGAATGAGTTGGTCATGGCGGTCTTGACGTCGACGGTGCGGGCTTCGTTGGGCACGTAGTCGAGATCGCACTCTGGATCGGGGGTCGTGTAGTTGATCGTCGGCGGTATGACGCCGTCGCGAATGGCCAGGATGCACACGAGCGACTCGAGGGCCCCCGCACCCCCGAGCAGGTGTCCCGTCATCGACTTGGTCGAAGAAACAGGGATGTCGTACGCGCCGTCGCCAAAGACGGTCTTGATCGCCGCAGTCTCTGTGGGATCGTTCGCCGGGGTGGAGGTCCCGTGCGCGTTGATGTAGTCGATCGCGCCTGGCTCAAGCCCGGCATGGTCGAGGGCGTGCTGCATCGCGCGCGCCGCACCCCCTCCTCCGGGCCGGGGAAGGGTCACGTGATACCCGTCTGACGACATCCCGTAGCCGACCAACTCGCCGTAGATCTTTGCTCCCCGGGCGATGGCGCGTTCTCGCTCCTCCAGGATCACGGTGGCGGATCCCTCGGCCATGACGAACCCATCACGGTCGGCGTCGAACGGCCGACTGGCCCCGGCCGGATCGTCGTTGTTCGTGGAAAGGGCTCGCGACTGGGCGAACCCGGCCAAGGCAAACTCACACACCGGCGCCTCTGCACCACCGGCAACCATCACGTCCGCGGCGCCGCGCTTGATGATCTCCGCCGCATCACCGATGGCGTTTGCCGAGGCAGCACAGGCGGTAACGGTGCAGCTGTTCGGACCGAAGAGGTTGTATCGGATCGACACGAGGCCGGCGGCCATGTTGGAGATGATCTGGGTGATGGCCAGTGGGCTCACGCGGTCGGTTCCTCGGTCCCGCATCGTGTCGATCGCCGCCTGGAACGAGATCATGCCCCCGATCCCGGAGCCGACAACGACGCCAGCCCGGAGCGCCTCGGGATCGTCCTCCTCATAGGAGATCCCGGCGTCCTCAATGGCCTGGTGGGTAGACGCCCAGAACAGCTGATCGTATCTGTCGAGGCGTCGTGCCTCCTTGCGCTCGATGTAGTCCTCGGGGTCGAACCCCTTGACCTCCCCAGCAATACGCACCTTCATCCCGGTGGCATCGAAGGCACTGACCTCCGTCACGCCGGAGACACCACCCAGCGCTGCCTCCCAGAACGAGGCAACATCCAGACCGAGGGGGTTGACGGTTCCGAGGCCGGTTACGACCACGCGCCGCGTCATCGTCAGCCTCCGAGCTTCTCCATGACCACGTCGATGGCCTGACCGACGGTCGCGATCTCCTCCGCTTCCTCATCGGGGATCGCCACACCGAAGTTGTCCTCGAGCGCCATCAACAGCTCGACGACCCCCAGCGAGTCGACCTCGAGGTCTTCTTCGAATGTCGCCTCCGGTGTGATCTTGTCCCGGTCGAGACCGAGTTCGTCGACCAGCAGGTCGGTCATCTTCCCTTCGACTTCAGCCCTGTCCATGAATCGCGCTCCCTTTGTTCCGTGGTCGTTTAGTTATGCCCGTTGGGCCCCTCAGAAAGCAAGGCCGCCGTCGATCACCAGCACCTGGCCGGTGACGTAGGCGGCGGCATCGGATGCAAGATAACCAACCGCAGCGGCCACTTCCTGCGGGGTTCCGAACCGCCCCGCCGAGATCGCCGGCAGAACGGCGTCCTTCGTGGCCTCTCCCAGCGCATCGGTCATGTCGGTTTCGATGAACCCCGGAGCCACGGCATTCACGGTTATTCCCCGCGATCCGACCTCCTTGGCCACCGATTTGGTGAAAGCGATGAGGCCCGCCTTGGCGGCCGCATAGTTCGCCTGCCCGGGGTTTCCCGAGATGCCGGCCACCGATGCGACGTTGATGATCCGGCCCCAACGCGCTCGCACCATGCCGCGCAGCACAGCCTTGGTACACAAGTAGGCAGAGGTGAGATTGGTCCGGATCACCGAGTCCCACGCCTCCGGTTTCATGCGCAGCAGCAGGTCGTCGGCCGTGATACCGGCATTGTTGACCAAGACCGACACCGACCCCCAGCGCTCCTCCACCTGGCCGATCATCCCTGAGACTGCGTCTCTCTCGCCGACGTCCGCCGCAAAGGGGGCCGCCGCGCCGCCGGCGTCCTCGATCGCCGTGACCGTCTCGGCCGCGGCATCCGCCCCGGTCCGATAGTTGACGGCAACTGCATGACCCGAGGCGGCCAGATGCTCTGCAATGGCGCGCCCGATTCCCCGTGACGCCCCCGTGACCAGCGCCACGCGTTCGGCCATCAGACCCCGGTGCCGTGCAGCTTGATGTTGCCGGCGAGGAGATCAAGTGCGGTCTCCTCGGTCGGAGGCAATTCGGCATCCGAGACCGCCAGCGGCTCGACGCGATCGCCCCAGCGGTAAACGCCTGCAGCCCAGGTGAAGCCGCCGCCGAACGCGGCGAACACGAGCGTCGCCCCGGGCCCGATCTTGCCTTCTTCGAGCGCCTCGACGAGCGCTATCGGGATCGTCGCCGCCGAGGTGTTCCCGTATGAGGCGATGTTGACGAACACCTTCTCCGGATCCAGTTCGAGCCGGCGCGCCGTGGCGTCGATGATCCGCACATTCGCCTGATGCGGTATCAGCAGATCGATGTCGTCTAGCGTCAGGCCCGCTTCCTCGACCACGCGTGCCGCCGAATCACCCATCGCGGTGACCGCCCGACGGAACACCTCTCGGCCTTCCATCAAGAAGCTGGGCAGCTCCTGCTCGTCCGGCCTGCCTTCGGTTCCCGTTCCGGGAACGTAGAGAAGCTCGCCTGCCGTCCCATCGGAACCCAACTCGAATGAAAGAAGCCCCAAGTCCTCCTGATCGCTTGCCTGCATCACCACCGCGCCGGCTCCATCGCCGAACAGCACGCTCGTCGCCCGGTTGCTGAAGTCGAGCCAGTAGGACAGCTTCTCTGCGCCCACCACCATGACCGTCTCCGCCGATCCCGCCTTGATCATCTGGTCCGCCGTTCCGAGTCCGAAGATGAACCCCGAGCAGGCGGCGTTGAGATCCATCGCGGCTGCACGATTCGCTCCGATCTTCGCCTGGACCACCGTTGCCCCCGAGGGGACGAGGCGATCTGGGCTGCACGTGGCGAGAAGGAGCATGTCGACGTCGGCAGCGTCGATGCCAGCTGCGGCAAGAGCTCGCTCGGCGGCGACCGCGGCGAGGTCGCTCGTCTCGACGTGACTGATCCGACGCTCTTTGATACCGGTGCGAGTGGTTATCCAATCGTCGCTGGTCTCGGTGACCGTCTCCAGGTCGCTATTGCTGAGCACGGCCGGGGGAACGCACTTTCCCCAACCGGTGATGACTGCGCTTCGCACCGTGCTGTCTCCCTCCTCCTCGTCAAACCCCTCAAGCGGCGGACCATCGGTCCACCACGGCGTCGACGTCTTCGAGCGAGGATACGACGACGGGCTCTGTTCCCTCTACCGACCTCCTCGCAAGCCCCGCGGTTACATCTCCCGGCCCGATGTGTACGAACCCTCCGACACCCGAATCGGCCATTCCTCGGAGCGAGTCGGCAAACAGCACGGGCGAGGTGAGCTGAGCCACCAAGCCGGCACCAACATCCGGCCCGTGGGGCCGCCCGGTGGCGTTGGCCCACACCGGGAAGCCCGGAGCGCTGAAGTCCACCCCCGCCACCGCAGCGGCCAGTTCGGTCGCCGCCGATTCCATGAGTGGTGAGTGGAAGGCGCCGGCCACGTCCAGTGGGACGACGCGCCGGATGCCGTACTCCCGAGAGTTCTCGAACGCCCAGCCGATATCGGCTTCTCCCCCGGCGACGACCACCTGTCCGGGAGCATTCACGTTGGCAATCCAAAGCCGGCCTCCGGTAGCGCGCCGCGCCTCCACAAGTCCCTGGGCGGCGGCCACATCCCCTCCGAGCAATGCGGCCATTCCGCTCGGTTCGGCGTCGGCGGCCGCGGCCATCGCCTTCCCCCGAGCGGCCACCAGGCGCAAGCCGTCTTCGAAGTCGAAGGTTCCGGCTGCCGCCAGAGCCGTGTACTCGCCCAATGAGTGTCCGGCGGCTGCAAGCGGAGGCCCGTCCACTCTCTCCGCGAACGCCTCCCAGAGCGCATAGGCAACTGCAAACAGCGCCGGCTGGGCGTGCTCGGTCCGCGTCAGCCGCTCCTGGGGACCGTCGAGACACACCTCGGCCAGCGACCAGCCCAGAACAGCGTCGGCTCGCGTCTGCAGCAGGTCGGGTCGCGCCTCGAAGACGTCTGCTCCCATACCCACGGATTGGCTGCCCTGTCCGGGGAACAATATGGCGAAAGACACACCGACCTCCGACGACGGAGGCGGGATTCTATGACCGTGAGGCGCTCTTCGACTCAGGTCGTCCAGCGCCCGGCGTGCTTGACCTCGATCCCCCCGAGCGCCACCAGTGCCCGCACCTCGAGCCGGGGCGCACCCGATCCGATCGCGGACCTGTCCGTGGTGTCGTCCCAGCCTCCCAAGATCGGAACACCGCGCAATTCCACCAGCCAGCCTCGCGGCACGAGGATCGTCACACTGCCCAGGACGGCGGTCGCGTCCACCACGCCTCCCGTGGCCACCGGGGTCGCCTCGCTCAGATCGAGGGTGACTCCACCCAGAACGGCCGTCAGCGATCCGCTGCGGAACTGCTGGGACCGCGTCGCCACCCGTGCCGACGACAACACCGCCATTCCGTCGACGGTGTCCAGTGCCGGGACACGGCGGACGGAGCGACGCCCCCAACCCAGGACGAGCCAGATTCCGGCAATGATGAGGGCAACCGGCCACAGCAGGTCCCAGGACTCCTCCCCAAAGACGTCGGTCGTGATGACGAGCAACAAAGATCCCACGGCGATCAGGGTCACTGCACCCGTGGTGATCCGACCGCGATCGACGGCATGAAAAGCGCCGAGCCCTATCACCGCAACGGGCCACCATGCCGAGATCGTCGCCGCGGCGTCGACGACCTCATTGGCATCGAGCAGAAAGAGCACACCGGTCGCGACCAGCACCGCACCCACAAAGAGCCGCCCGGCGTTCACCGGCCTATCTCCATCAGCCGCCGCACCGGCCGAGGAACGACGCCGCCCAGGGCCTCCGTCAAGCCGACCACACCATCCAAACTCTGCTCTGTCCCGTCCCAGTGCTCGGCCACCAGATCCTCGCCTGCCGCCGCCAATAGGGCTTCCACGGCGGCTGCGGCGAGTAGCACGTCGTCCGCCGTGCCCAGGACGGAGAACCTGTCAGGGATCAGGTCGATCGGAAACACCGCGTAGGCGAGCGCGAAGGCGACGCCTGCCTTCGCTCGGCCGTCGACTCGATCATCGCGCAGAAGGCGGTACACCAGCCTCACCCCCGCCGGCAATGCCCGCGCCGTTGCCATGACTTCCTGGCGCATCCTCTTCCTCCTCCTCATCAAAGATACCGCAGCATCGGGACCCTCTCACCTGGCTCGACTGCTAGATAGAGAATCCGGAAATATGAGTGGTCTCGTATCAGGTTATGGTATACAATCGATGTAGCTCTAGAACTGCTACCGGAGGTAATGACAATGGACTTGGTCCGATTCGACCCGTTTTCGATGTTCCGCGAGTTCGATCGCCTGACGGACCGCTCCCCGGCGGGACGGGCGTGGGCGCCCCGAGTCGACGTGCTCGACCGCGAGGAGGAGATCCTCATCCGCGTCGCCGTCGCCGGCGTCGACCCCGAGGCTATCGACGTGACCGTCGAGGACCGCACCCTCACGATCAGCGGTTCGCGGGAACTCGAGGAGGCAACCGACGAGCAGGCCTACCGCCGCCGCGAGATACTCACGGGCTCGTTCAAGCGGACCCTGGTGCTCCCCGCCGGTCTTGAAGCCGGTGAGATCAGGGCTTCCGCCGACCGCGGCATTCTCGAGATCGCCGTGCCCCGCAAGCCGGAGGTCCTTCCCCGCAAGGTGAAGATCGACGTCGCCGGCTGACCGTCTCCTCCCGACGCTCCCTGCAGGCCCGCCTCGGCGGGCCTGCAGCGCGCTCCCGCGGGCATCACCCGATCCCTACTCGACCTCTATCCGCTCCGGGCCGCCATCCTCTTCGCCCTCGTCGTCGAGCGCACCCAACTCCTCGAGAAACGCGCTGATCCCCTCGACCACCTCTATGGCCGCCTTGACCAGATGCACCGCGGCGCGCTGCAGGCCACGACGAGCAGCCTCGCTCAGGTCGTCACTCATCTCTCACCCCAAACCGAACGTCGAGGACCCCACTGCTGAGACGAGCGCCGGTCACCTCGCGTCGCTTCAGCGAATCGGGAAGCAGCAGGGCGCGCCGATAGGGCCCCACGGTGAGAATGATCTCATCGTGGTGACGCACCACGTCGACCTCTCCTCTTTCCACCAGTGGGAGCGACAGAGACAGCATCACCCCTTCGTCGTCTTCGCGCATCCGGAATGGGTTGGCTCGAGCAAGGCGGACCGTCGGGTCGCGCTGCCCGTAGAGCTCCTCGCCGAGGAGCCGGAGGCGGTGAACCCCGACCATCTCCTCATCGAAGAGACGTAGCTTGAGCAAACCGAGGTCGGCGAATGCATCAGTGACTGTCTCCAGGTGCTCCGACTGCAACTCCCGCCACCTCTTGAAGTACGGATCGGTCACCGCGTCGGGAATGATCCGGTTGACGACCGCGGCGTCGACGGCGTAGCCGAACAGCCCCAGGTATGTGTAGGTGCGACGGGCCTCGGCGACGACCATCTTCTCGAGGTTCATCACTAGTCGTGTGCTGGTGATCTCCGGATCGACCAATACGCGTCGCACTCCCTCTATCCGGCCGTAGAAGCCTTCGCCCGCTTCGAACACGTCGTCGCCGGGCAACGGCATCGACATCATTCGCGACAGTACGGGGCGCACTACCCGCGCCACCCGCCTCTCCATCGGGAAGAGCTTCTCCATATACCAGCCGAGGGCGTCGGGCAGGCTCAACAGGCGCAGCGTCTCGGCAGTGGGTGCACAATCGACGACGATGACATCGAACGACTCCGAGGCCACGTGGTCCTGGACCTCGGCGAGGGCGAACAGTTCGTCCATGCCCGGGAACACAACCAGCTCCTCTGCGGCGATCGAATGGGCACCTCCCCAATCGAACAGGTCTGCCAGGTAGTCCCGCACTGTGCCCCAGTGGCTCTCTAGGCGCCGCTGGGCGTCGATCTGCTGCCCGTAGAGGCCGGGCAGGATCTCGGTCGGTTCGTCGCCGAGGCCATCGTCGAAGGCATCCCCCAGGCTATGAGCCGGGTCCGTGGACATCACCAGGGTCCGATATCCGAGATCGGCTGCACGGACTGCCGTCGCCGCCGACACCGTCGTCTTGCCTACGCCCCCCTTGCCCGTGATCAGCAGCACTCTCATTGCTGGGCCTTCTCCTCGGCCTGGCGGCGCAGCCCGCGCAGCGCGGCCTGAACTATCTGCCTTTCGCCCTGCCGCCTCAGGAATCCGGGAATCGAGAAGTTGGGCGCGACACGGAGCGCATAGACGATCGCCGTGCCACCCGTTTCTGTGGACCGGAACTCGTATGAGCCCTCCATGTCCCTGATGTCGGCGCCGGGGATTGCGCGCCACGACATCAGATGGGGCTCGTCGTACTCGTACTCCAGCTCATACTCGATTTGTTTGATGAACCCATCCACGACAAAGGCGGCGCGGGCCGGCCGGCCCGCCTCGTCGGTCTCCAGGATCTCGACCGAGGACACTCCGGTGGCCCACTCCGGGTAGGCGTCGAGGTCGACCGCCACAGAAAAGACGACCTCGGGCGAGGCCGAGGTCTCGGTGCTCCTAATCGTCCCTTCCACCTCTTGGACACTAGCGACGGCCCGCACCTCGGCTTCTCAGGGCTCGTGCCGCAATGCCCGATGCGTCGCCCGGAAATACCCCACGTTGCGGCAGCGCGTCGGTCCGAGCCGCCACGTCGTCGCTTGAGGCTGATGGATGTCGCCGAAGTAGTGCCACTTGGGGCGGTGGCGCTCCAGATAGGCGAGCACTGCCTCCGATTCCTTCACCCTTCCACCAACGACGTCCCGACTGAGAGGAGCAACGGCGGGCGCGGCGTGCGTGCACAGGATGTCGACCGCACCGAGCGAGTCCAACTTGTCCACCATATCCTCGTCGGAGACCTCCCCCGGCACACCTAGGGACACCACTCCACCGCCGGCGAACCCGACTCGATAGCCCTCGATGTCGACGACGACGCCATCGACGAATGTCGCCGAGGAGGGAAGCGCCTCCCGCAGTGAATCGGGGCGGTCCACATTGCCGTACGTCACGTACGCATCGGCGCCGTCGAGCGCCCTGGCCAACTTCCGATAGGCAACGGCGATCAGGTCGTCGTACCGCGCCCTGATCTCAGCCTCCCGGCCGGAACTGAACTCGGACCACATCCGGCGCATGCCCTGCCGATCGCCGGAGTCCCGCATTTGCGTAAGGCGGGCGACGAAGGGCTTACCGGCCACCTCGGCGAGCATTCCCTCGTTGGTCCGGTAGTCGATGAAGTTGAGGAGGTCTCCCAGGACCAGGAGGGTTTCGCCGCGTCGCGCTACCTCTGCGAGGGCGTCGAAGGCACCGTGCACGTCGGCGACAAGCAGCATCAGCCGAGCGTACCGAGGGCGTGGTCGATCTCGCTCCGCACGGCCTCTTCGGGCTCACAGTCTCGTCGTGCCCGCAGCGCCGACTCCGCTTCTCCCCCACCGAGCCGCCCCAGCGCCCAGGCGGCGTGGAGCCGCAGCATGACGTCGTCGTGTTGGAGAAATCGCAGCACCGTGGGCACGCTTCGCCCCTCCCCCGAGTTGCCGAGCGCCACCAGCGCGTTGCGCTTCAAATAGCGTCCTTCGTTGCGGGGTACGAAGAAGTGGGCGAAGCGGTGCCGCAGCTCCTCGTCGTCCAGAGCAAGCATCTCCTCCAAGTCCACTCTGCCCGACGGAGCCGATGCCAGATCGCGCACCCGATCACCGGGCGGGCAAGCGATGAGGCACTCATCACATCCGTAGAAACGGTCCGCCATGGGCGCACGCAACCAACGCGGTATCACCCCGGCCGATTGAGCCGCAGCCGCCAGGCAGCGACGCGAGTCGAGGATCCCGGGAGCGATTATCGCCCCGGTGGGACAGGCAGGAATGCACGCCTCGCATGTGCCACAGTTGCGCCGCATCGGTTCGTCGGCGATCAGGGCGGCGTCGGTGACGACCGAGCCGAGCAAGGTCCACGGACCCACTCCGGGAGTCAGCACCATGGCGCTCTTTCCCCACCAGGCGATTCCTGCCCGAACCGCGGCCACCCGGTCCATGAACCGGCTGTCGTCGCAGAGCACCTCGGTCTGAAACCCGGCCTCGACCAGCACGCTCGCCAGCCGCTCTAGGCCGGCGCTCAGTTCCCGGTAGTGGTCCGCGGTGGCAAACCGGGCGATGCGCCCGGTGCCGCTTCGCACCGAGTCCGGGTTCCCGGCCTCGGGCAGGTAGGCACGGGCGGCGGCCACGATCGATCGAGCCCAAGGGAATGACCGTCGAGGGTCGGTGGCCGTCGCCGGGTCGGAGAACGTGAATCCGAGGCCTGCGGAGCGGCCCGATTCCTTGGCGGCGGTGAGGTCCGCCTCCGCCTCGGGAAAGGGCGAGGCACTGCAGAACCCAACCGCAGTGAGCCCTGCTTCTTTCCCGGCCGCACGCAGCGCAGTCTCCAGCGACACCGCTCGAGGCTAGGGCCGGCGCCTCGGTACCGCCGGGGAGCAGCCCATGGCCACAGGAAACACCGAGCGGGGCTACTTCTTCGGAGGGGACCGACTCACTCGGTCCCGGTGCGGGGCATGAGGCGCAGGCCGGGCACCAGTCCGGCGTCCGCCAGCACCTCCAGCGCCTCGGCGCGGTCCTCGTCTATCTCGATGGGGCCGACCAGATCGTGGAGCAGATGACCGACCACGCAGTCGCGGCAGGCCAGCGTCTGCTGCATCGAGCACTCGTTGCAGTCGATCAACATGTCGGGTCCTCTCCGTCTACCTTCACCAGCAAGGTAGGGAGCGGGTGTGACAGAAAAGCCCCCTCTCTCTAGCGCCGTCTCGCCCAGGAAGCGAGGGCATCCGACCACAACGCGTCAGCGCCGGCGGATTCGGCCCTGTCGCGCAGCTCACGATCGTTGCTGACGACGACGACCGGCTGACGATCCGCTGCGACCAGGGTCACGATCTCGTCGTCTGCCGTCAACTCGGGCGCCGTGAAGCGCACCTCGACTCGAGAGTCGCGACGGACCTTCGAACCCTCGGGATCGCGGCTCGAATCGAAGACGACCGTGATCCTGAGGTCGGCCGAACTCGCCGCCAGCCGCCCGGCTGCCTCCACGGCAAGTGTGCGCGCCGCCCCCGGTTCCCGGGGGCCAAGAGCGAAGCCCAGGTTGTAGCCGTCGATCAGGACGCGGCGCCGTCCGGCGGCAAGCAGCCAATCGATTGCCATCCTGTCGTCCGGGGCGATCGTTCGGTCGAATCGAACTACCTCGTCGTCGTAAGCAGAGTCGACCCCCAGCGCCGCCTCCGGCGTGGGTGCCAGAGCCATGGCTCGATCAGCCAGCGCGTCCAGCTGCTCGGCGAGATCCAGGGCATCCCTGGGGGGTGCCCGGCGTGACTCTTCGGGCTCCCCCACCGTCTCGGCGCGGAGCAACTTCTCCCTTCGCGCCGCGCCCCGCACCTCCTCCAGGCGCTTCTGAAGCGCCGCGATCTCCTCGCCGAGGGCGGCGACCTCTCGGTGGCGAGCCGCCTTCTCGGCGGCGAGGTCGGCGGCGATGCGACGTTGCGTCTTCTTGTCCGCCCGGCGCGGCTCCCTGAGTGCGCTCTGCGCCTCTCGCAGTTCCCCGCGTAACGACTCCTCCACCCGGCGGGCCTTCCTGAGCCGTTCCCGCAAGCCGACCGATTCCTCGACGCGGGCCTCCTTTTCCACCTCCGCTTGGCGGGCTCGGACTGAGCCCGCCGCGGCACCCTCATCGTGCGCGATGGCAAGCACGCGGGTCGCCCAGCCATCTTCTCTGGTGAGAAACAGGTAGCTCGCCAGCTCTGCTCCGCCTGTCGGGGGGCGGTCGCCCGGCCACATCTCCAAGGCCCGACCACGCAGGACCTCGTTGCACTCCAGCTCATCGAGCAACGATCGAGCGAACGGGGGTGGGAGGTTGCCGCCCCCGTAAGCCGCGACGCGGCGCAATACTGCCGGACGTCGCTCCGAATCGAGGTCGAGTAGAGCGCGCCGTGCGGCCGCAACGGCATCGGCCAGGAGGACCTCGGGCTTGAAAGTCACGTGGTCAAGGTACAGCCCTAACCTGCTTCGATGCGCCGCATCGCTGCCGCGATTCTCCTGTACCTCGTTGCCGCGGCGTGCGCCGACGATGTCGGTACCACGACCACAACACTCGCTGCGGCCACCACTTCGCCCAAAACCTCCACAGTCTCGGGAGCAACAGCCACCTCGGATCCTCCTGAGACGACCACGGCGACGGGCCCCGTGGCACAACCCGCCGGGGCGAGCGGACTCGGCGATCCCTACTACCCCGCACTCGGGAACGGGGGCTACGACGTCACGCACTACGACATCGACCTCACCGTCGATCCCGATACGGCCGAATTGGATGCCACGACGGTCATCTCCGCCGTGGCCGAGGAGACGCTGGCGACATTCAACCTGGACTTCGTCGGGCTCGACATCACCGGCGTGTCCGTCGATGGGACTAGCGCCGCCTACCGGCGCAGCGGGCCCGAGCTGCGGATCTCACCCGACGGAGGGATCGTGGCCGGTGAGGAGTTCACGGTGACCGTTGCCTATTCGGGCAGGCCCGAGCTGATCACGCTCACCAGCATCGGTGTCCAGTTCGGCTGGATTCAGACACCGGAGGGAATCTACGTCGTGGCCGAACCCGACGGCGCCCGCACTTGGTTCCCCAGCAACGACCACCCCACCGACAAGGCAACGTTCACATTCCGCGTGACTGTGCCCAAACCGCTGACGGCCGCGGCCAACGGAGCCCTCGTGGCGACGGAGGACAACGGCGACAGCAGGACCTTCGTCTGGGATCTCACCAGCCGCATGGCCACCTACTTGGCGACTGTGGTCATCGGGGAATACGACCGAGTCGAGTCCGAAGGACCGGACGGGATCGTCATTCGCGATTACCTGCCGGCTTCGTTCGGGGGGGTGGCCCCCTCCGCATTCGCGGTGACCTCGGATGCGATGGAGCTGCTCACCGAATGGTTCGGACCCTTTCCATTCGATCGCTACGGACACATAGTCGTCTACGGACTCGGCGGCGCTCTCGAAAACCAGACGTTGAGTCTGATGGGCAACCGGGCCCTGTTCGAGGAGATCGTTATTCACGAGCTGGCGCACCAGTGGTGGGGCAATTCGTTGAGCCCGGCGACGTGGCAGGACATCTGGCTCAACGAGGGCTTCGCCACCTTCGCCGAGTTCTTGTGGACAGAGCAGCAGCGCGGCGAGGGCGCGATGCTCGATCAGGTGGACGACCTCCACACAAGCCTGTTCGCCATCAGCCACCGTCCCATAGCCGACCCACGGGACTCGCAGCTGTTCGGCCCGGCCGTGTACTGGCGCGGTGGCCTGACGCTCCACGCGCTGCGCGTCGAAGTCGGAGACGAGATCCTGAAGGAAATCTTCAGCGAGTACTTCGATCGCCACGGCGACGGGAACGCCTCCACGGCAGACTTCATCGCCGTGGCGGAGGAGGTCTCCGGAAGAGACCTGACAGCGCTGTTCGATGACTGGATCTTCTCCGAGGCGCTGCCGCCCCTCCCCAGCGACTGAACCCTCGGTAGCCTCAGCCCGTGAATCCAGCAGCCGACATCGGGGTCATCGGCCTCGCCGTCATGGGGCAGAACCTGGCCCTCAATATGGCCGATCACGGGCTTCGGGTGGTGGTGCACAACAGGACCAAGACCCGAACCGAAGAGTTCCTCGCCGGACCTGCCGCCGGGAGCGGGATCGAAGGCGCCGACTCGCTGGAGGTGTTGGCCGCGGCCATGGCACCGCCGCGCAAGGTCCTCCTCATGGTCAAGGCCGGCGCCGCGGTGGATGCCGTGATCGACGGCCTGCTCCCCCATCTCGAGCCGGGCGACGTCGTCATCGACGGCGGCAACTCCTACTTCGAGGACACGATCAGGCGGACCGAACGCCTCGAACAAGCCGGCCTCCTCTTCGTCGGCGCAGGGATCTCGGGCGGAGAGGAAGGAGCTCGCCACGGACCTTCGATCATGCCCGGGGGCTCGGCAGCAGCGTGGCCGTTGGTTCGCCCGATTCTGCAGGGAATCGCCGCCAAGGTGGCCGACGGCACTCCCGCCTGCGATTGGGTGGGATCCGACGGTGCGGGCCACTACGTGAAGATGGTGCACAACGGGATCGAGTACGGCGACATCCAACTCCTGGCCGAGGCCTATCACCTGATGCGCGCCGGCGTCGGTATGGATCACGACGAGATGGCCGACGTCTTCGCCGAGTGGAACGCAGGCCGCCTCGAGTCATATCTGGTCGAGATCACTGCCGATGTGATGAGGTACCGCCAGGAAGGAGAACCGCTGCTGGAGATGATCCTCGACGCCGCCGGCCAGAAGGGAACCGGCCGCTGGACGGTCGAGTCGGCCCTGACGCTCGGCACGCCGGCCTCCCTCATCGCCGAAGCCGTCTTCGCCCGCGCCATCTCGGCGCTCAAGGAGGAGCGAACGGCCGCGGCCGGCGTCATCTCTGGGCCGACCGCCCGGATGACCGACGATCGGGATGTCGTTTTGACCGATCTCGAACAGGCGCTGTACGCCTCGAAGATCGTGTCGTACGCCCAGGGGTTCATGCTCTTGGGTGACGCTTCGACCGAATACGAGTGGGAGCTCGATTTCGGCGGGATCGCCCTGATGTGGCGTGAGGGATGCATCATCCGCGCCGCCTTCTTGGAGAGGATCCGCGACGCCTACGCCTCAGATCAACAGCTGCCGAACCTCCTCCTCGATCCCGACTTCGGCGAGACGGTCGCCGCGGCTCAAGGTGGATGGCGGCGAACGGTCGCCCGCGCCGTCGCCGCCGGCATACCTGTCCCGGCGTACTCGTCGGCGCTCGCCTTCTTCGACTCCTATCGCACGGCTCGCCTGCCCGCCAATCTGATCCAGGCCCTGCGCGACTACTTCGGAGCGCACACCTATGAACGGATCGACCGGCCGCGCGGGGAATGGCATCACACCGATTGGGTCGGAAGTGGCGGCGACGTCGCCGCCGGGTCGTATCAAGCGTGACGCTCGATCCTCATCTCTTCGTAGTGCTCGGCGCCACCGGAGATCTCTTCCGCCGCAAGCTACTTCCGGCGATCCACTCTCTCGCCGCCTCCGGCGCCGAGGTCGTCGTCCTTGGCGCAGCGACCTCCGACCTCGGCGACGCCGGGCTCCGCGACCTGGCCTGCTCCGCGTTGAGCGTTGCCGGCGTCGACGAGACAGAGGCGGGGCGATGGTGCGAAGAGCGCCTCTACTACGAGCAGATCGCCACCGATGCCGAGTTCTCTGGGCTCGCCGCCCGAATCGCTCAGATCGAAGACCGTCATGGGCTCGCCGGGAATCGCATCATCTACCTGGCTCTCCCTCCGATCGCCTTCCCGGCGACCATCGACCGACTCGGCGCGGCCGGCCTGGCGCGATCCCGCGGATGGACGCGGCTCGTCGTCGAAAAGCCCTTCGGCAGAGACCTCGAGTCGGCAAGAGCCCTCAACGAAGTACTGCACGCCCATTTCGAAGAGTCGCAGATCTATCGCATCGACCACTACCTGGGTAAAGAGACCGTGCAGAACCTGCTCATATTCAGGTTCGCCAATCCCCTGTTCGAGGCCTCATGGAACCGGGATCGGGTAGACCGGGTGGAGATCACAGTGGCGGAGTCGCTCGGCATCGGCGGCCGCGGCGCCTACTACGACCGTGCCGGCGCGGTGCGTGACATGATCCAGAGCCACCTAACTCAAATACTCGCTCTGGTGGCCATGGAGTCGCCCGTCGCCTTCGAAGCAGACGCCATTCGTGACGAGAAGGTGAAGGTGCTGCGCTCCATCGGCGAAGTCGACCCCGATCATGTGGTCCTCGGCCAGTACGAAGCGGGCGAAGTCGCAGGAACCCCGATCGAGGCGTATCGCTCGTTGCCCAATGTGTCCGCCGACTCGAACGCCGCGACCTTCGCGGCGATCAGGCTTAACCTCGACTCGTGGCGCTGGCAAGGGGTTCCCTTCTACCTGAGAACCGGCAAGGCGATGGCGGAGCGCGTCACTCAGGTGGCGGTGACGTTTCGCCGCCCTCCCATCTGCCTGTTCCACGGCCTGCCCGACGGCTGCATCTCCCACTCCGACGTCCTCTACCTGACGCTGCAACCCGACGAGGGCTTCTCCCTGGAGATCGAAGTCAAGGAGCCGGGAGCTACCAACCGGCTGCGCACCATTCCTCTGCGCTTCTCCTACTCGGAGGCATTCGGGGAGATCCCCGACGCCTACGAGACGCTTCTAGCCGACGTCGTCGAGGGAGACCAGACGTTGTTCGTGCGTTCCGACGAGGTCGAGGAGGCATGGCGGCTGTACACGCCGGTGATCGCCGCCGACGACGACGCTCATCGGTATCCCGCCGGGTCGTGGGGACCGTCCGAGGCGCGGCGCATCCTAGGTCCAAACGTGGCCAACTGGGCGACGGGACCCGAATAGACCGGAACGGGGCCCGGAGGCTGGGGACCACTGTGAGACGGCAACTCTCTGGCCCGGGGACCGGTTTCGGCCGGGACGGTTCCCCGGCCAATTAGCCTTCCGTGACCGATGAAGATCAGAGTCCACCGCGAGACGCGCCCCGACGAACGTCGAGTGGCGCTGGTCCCCCGGGGTGCAACCTTCCTGATCGAAGCCCGCCACGACATCATCGTCCCCGCGGGCGCAGGGACCGAGGCCGGCTTCACGGATGCAGAGTACGAAGCCGCCGGAGCCACACTCGGCGACGGAACCGGATGTGACCTCCTCCTGGGAATCGGGCCACTCGCCGCCGAAGAGGCGGCAGGCGCCGGCACGGTCATCGCCTTTCTCAACCCGCTGGGAGCCTTGCCGGAGATGCACAACTTTGCGGCCGCCGGGATCGACGCCTATGCAATGGAGCTCGTGCCCCGCACCACACAGGCTCAGGTGATGGACGCCTTGAGCAGCCAGGCCACGGCCGCCGGCTACGAGGCCGTGCTGCTGGCCGCCTCGGCCTCGCCGCACTTCTTTCCGATGCTCATGACCGCCGCGGGCACGATCCGACCGGCACGGGTCCTGGTCCTGGGTGCCGGAGTCGCCGGCCTCCAGGCGATTGCCACGGCGCGCCGTCTCGGCGCGGTGACATCCGGATACGACATCCGCCCGGCGGCCCGCGAGCAGGTGGAGAGCCTCGGCGCTTCCTTCGTGGGAGGACCCGTCGTCGACGAGTCCGAGATGAGCGGCGGCTACGCCAAGGAGGTCGACGCCGATACCCGAGCCGCCCAGCAAGAGGCGCTTTCAGCCGCGGTGGCCGATTCCGATGTCGTGATCACGACAGCGCAGGTCCCGGGGAGACAGGCACCGCTCCTGGTCACCACGGCCATGGTGGAAAGCATGCGGCCCGGGTCGGTCATCGTGGACCTGGCGGCAGGCACCGGGGGGAACTGCGAGGTGACCGAGGTAGATGTCGTCGTCGATCACGGCGGTGTCCAGGTCCACGGCCCACTCGATCTCGCCTCCAATACGGCCGGGGACGCCAGTGAGATGTACTCGCGCAACATCACCGCATTGGTCGATCACCTCTTTGGTGAGGAAGGCGCCGCCGGCGATGATGAGGACGAGATCGCCGCCGCAACCTGCGTGGTCCGCAACGGCCAGATCGTCCACGAGCGGGTGCTGGCCGCACTGGAAGGAATGGGCTGATGCTCGACCCGCTCGTCGTCGGGATCATCGTCTTCGTCCTCGCCGCCTTCGTCGGCTTCGAAGTCATCACCAAGGTTCCCCCGACGCTGCACACGCCACTCATGTCGGGCTCCAACGCCATCTCGGGCATCACCCTCGTCGGAGCAATAATCGCCACCGGAGCCGACAGCGGGACCCTGGGCTCGGTGCTGGCGTTCGTTGCCGTCGTCTCGGCCACGATCAACGTCGTGGGCGGCTTCCTGGTGACCGACCGTATGCTCGGGATGTTCCGCAGGCCGAAGCGCTCCGGGGAAGAAACATGAGCATCGAGGCCCGGGCGCTGCTCTACCTGCTGGCCGCCGTCGCCTTCATCCTCGGACTGAAGCGCCTCGGATCACCGCGCACCGCCCGATCGGGGAACACCATCGCGGCTACAGGGATGCTTCTCGCGGTCCTCGTGACCCTCGTCGACGCCGAGGTGTCGTGGGGCGTCCTCGGCGCCGGCCTGGCCGTGGGTGCGGTCATCGGTGGNNTTCAACGGGTTCGGCGGCATCGCCTCGGCGCTCGTCGCCGCGGCCGCCTTCGTCGAAGACAGCGGGATCGATCTCCCCACCGACACGATGCTCACGATCATCCTCTCGGTCCTCATCGGATCGGTGACCTTCACCGGGAGCTTCGTCGCCTACGCCAAGCTCCAGGGGCTCATCGGAGGGGCGCCGGTCACCTATCCCGGCCAGAAGATTCTCAATGCTGCGCTCGGCCTGGGGCTGATCGCCTTGGCGGTGGCCGCCCAGGTATCGCAGGAGACGGTCGTCTTCTGGCTGGTCGGTGCCCTCGCTCTCGTGTTGGGTGTCCTGCTGGTGATTCCCATCGGCGGAGCCGATATGCCGGTGATCATCGCCTTGCTCAACTCCCTCTCCGGGATGGCGGCAGCGGCGACCGGTTTCGTCATCAGCAACTCGGCTTTGATCATCGCCGGCGCCCTGGTCGGCGCCTCAGGTCTGATCCTCACCAAACTGATGACCGAGGCGATGAACCGAAAACTCGGCAACGTCCTCTTCGGCGCCTTCGGTGGACCCGACGGCGCCGCCGGCCCGACCGGCGGCGAAGTCACCACCACGACGCCGGAGGATCTCGCCATCGCCCTGGCATACGCCTCACAGGTGGTCGTGGTGCCCGGGTACGGCCTCGCGGTGGCTCAGGCGCAACACGCGGTGCGCGAGGTGGCCTCCGAGCTCGAGTCTCGCGGGGTGCCGGTCTCCTACGGCATCCACCCGGTGGCCGGCCGCATGCCGGGCCACATGAACGTGCTGCTTGCCGAGGCGGACGTTCCCTACGACCGGCTCTTGGACCTCGACGAGACCAACAACCTGCTCCCCCGCACCGATGTCGTCCTCGTGTTGGGAGCCAACGACGTGGTCAACCCTTCGGCGCGCGACGACCCGTCGAGCCCCATCTACGGCATGCCCATCATCGAGGTCGACAAGGCGACAACGGTCGTCGTCGTCAAGCGCAGCCTCAGCCCCGGCTTCGCCGGCATCGACAACCCTCTGTTCTATCGCGATGGGACCAGGATGCTCTTCGCCGATGCCAAGCAGGCACTCACGGATCTGGGAAGCGCCCTGGAAGACGTCTAGGCCGTGGAGTTCGCCGAGGCACTGCGCCGGCGCCGCATGGTGCGCCACTTCACCGGAGATCCGATCGAGCAGGAGACCGCGGAGCGCATCGCCGCGGCCGCGCTGCGAGCTCCCACCGCGGGCAACGCGCAGGGCGTGACCGTGATCTCGGTGACCGACGCCGATCGGATCGGCGAGATCGCCCGAGCCTGCGGGGAAGAGGGCTACCTGGATCGCGGATTCGACCCCTGGCTGTCCACGGCCGCCCAGCACGTGGTCCTTTGCACCGAGCCGGAGCGGTACCGCGCGCGCTACGCCGAGCCGGACAAGGACGCCGCCGTGCTCGAAGCCGTGCCCTGGTGGTGGATCGACGCCGGCGCTTCGATGATGGCCCTCCTGCTGGCTGCAGTCGACGAGGGACTCGCGGCCGGATTCCATGGTGGACACGGCGTCGACGCCGATCTGCGCCGGCTCCTCGGCATCCCCGACGACGTCCTGCTGGTCGGGGTCGTTGCCGTCGGTCATCCCGCCCCGGATCGTCGCTCGGCGTCGCTGGACCGTCCCAAGCGTGACGATGCGGTGCGCCGCGGCGAATGGTGAGGTGATGCTGGGGTCGGCCAGCGTGCGGGAATGTCACTAGAGCGAAGTTGGTCACTCTTCGGTGAGGTCGATCCAGCCACCGGTCAAATCAGCAACTTGACCAGTGGTCAATTCCTCCAGGCTGCCAATCACACCATCGGCCCTGTGATCTAGGTTCCTCAGCCGGAGGTACATCGTTGCTCCCTGCTCGTACCACATGTAGACGATGCCGCCTGCTTCAACCACCCGGTACGCCTGGAGGCCACGGATCGTCAATCCGGTGATCGCTTCGCCGGGTGAAGCTCGATGTGTCACGTTGTCCGCGAACGCCTCGGGTGGTGACGCTTGAGCCCAGATTTCGACCGAGCCGCCCCAAAGACCCCATTCGAGTTCGTAGTCAGGTCCCTGGCTAGTGAACACAGCCGCTCCGCCGGCGAACGTCGCGTCATCATTGACAAGGCCGATGATCGGGAAGGCACCATTCGTCGTCTCAGGACCCGGGGACGTCACGACCACCGGGTCGACAGCGGTCGGCGCGATCGAGGCTGAAGTGTCGGGTACTGAAGCGCTGCACGCTGCGAGGACCAACGCGAACGCGACGCCGGCTGCCAGCCTCACACTTTTGACGATAACTGGGATCATGCCGTTCGCATCGGCCAGCGTGATCTGACTCGACAACACAGCCCTCACTCCAGCGCCGGTATCTGCGACCCGCCGTCGTGGACCGCTCGGTGGTCGCGGCGACAGAGCAGAACCAGGTTTTCCAGAGTCGTCGGCCCGCCATCTGCCCAATGGTGGACGTGGTGGGCATCGCACCAACGATGGGGCCGATCACAACCGGGATAGCGGCACCGCCGATCCCGGACCACGAGCGCCCGGCGGATCGCCGCCGGCACCGTCCGAGTAGCCCGGCCCACATCGAGCACCTCCGACTCGCCTCGGGTAATCATCCGCGACACCGAAGCGTCACAGGCGACGCGCCGCCTCGGGAGTGATCACGCTGCCTTCATCGAACTCACAGGGAACGCCGATCCGCCCTTCCAAAGCCTCCAGCGAGACGATTGCCGAGACCTGCGGCCGCACCGTGCCGCTGACGGCGCTCTCGCCATGTGCCAGATGGTCGGCGCAGATGTCGACCATGGCATCGGCGCGCCGCTGCGCCGAGGTCCGACGATCTTCAGGATGCAGTTGCTGGGGGTCGGTCAGCGACCGCAGCGCGGTGAGCACCGTTTGGCCCCCCTCGGCATCGAGCTCCCCGTCCAGGCGAACCATGCCCCCCAGGGTCGCCGACACGTGAAGTCGGCGCCGGCGATACAGATGCTCTTCATCGGCAGCGGCTGCGTCGTGATCGGCAGCCTGCTTCCAGTACTCCACGGCCCGACGGGCGTCGCCAGTTGACAACCGGGAGACACTCGGGAACCGCCCGGGCGGCCCGAAGCAGCAGGGCGACCCGCGGCCGATCGATCGCTGCGGCGGCGAAGGCTTCGAACAGCCTGTGATGCCGTCGCAGCTCTCGGGCTTCGGAGACGCGCCGCGATGCCTCCCGCGGCGAGTCTCCTCGATCTCGCATGAGGGCACTTGTGCTCAGATACCCGGCTTCCTCGTACAGCCCGTCTGCGTCGATCTCGGCCAGCAAGGCCGCAGCGCGAGCTTCGAGCATCGTCGCCTCGCGACGTAGCCGGAAGTAGGCCTCGATCCTCGTCTCCCGGCGGGATTCGTCGGCCACAGCTGCATCGGTCAGAAGCGTCTTCACTCGCTCAACATATGACTTCGGTGTGACACGCCTCGCCAGTGGGGGGCCGGCCCTCAGGCCTGTAGGTGAAGGATGAAGGCCAAACCTTCACCCTCGGCCGATGCGCCCTCTTGCGCAGGCAGTGTCAGGTCGAGTGTCGCCGTTCCTGACCAGGGGTACTCGCCGTGGAACCCTTCAGCGGTCACCTCCACCATCTGGTCGCCCTCCATCTCGATCGAGAAGCCGAGACTGTCGACCTCCTCGCCGGCGATGCATGCGCCGCCCAGCTCGATCCGCATGTCCAGGTCTACGGCATAGGTGCCCCACTGCTCGGTGAGCACGTCGGCATAGATCAGCGAGCCGCCTCCGGTGATCGCATTGGGAGAGGGCCCGGGTACGACCGTGAATGGCAGCGAACCGATGGCCGTAGGCTCCAGCCCCACGGCCTCTGCCGGACCGACCAGTAACTGCACTTCAAGTTCGCCGCCGCCGGTGGTGCACCCCGCCTCGGTTCCCGGCCCGACCATGGGCAACGTCGACGACGTAGTCGTCGTGGCGTCGGCGACCAGGCCCGGTGGCTCACTGGTGGTGGTAGTGGTGGTGTCGGCGGCGGTGTCACCACACGCGGCCAGAACCAAACTCACTACGGCGATCCGCCTCAATCCCCTCGATCTGATGAACCACGTGCGCAACATCAGCTCGATCCTCCCGATCGCGGGCCTCACCGGCGGAGACCCAGATGCGATCACCTATGCCGGACTGAGCATGGACCTACAAGAGGAGCAGGTCACAACCTGGGCGTCGACTGAAACGGGATGATCCCTCTGCACAGATGCGTTGCCACCCCCGAACGGCGCGCCCCTAGGCTCGCCGCGCGGGAGGACCCATGCCGACAGATCCGATGATCCGCCTCGAAGAGGTGACCAAGGTCTTCCCCGGCACGATTTCACCTGCAGTAGATCGCCTGTCGCTCGAGATCGCTGAGGGCGAGATCGTGGTGCTCGTCGGCCCCTCCGGGTGCGGCAAGACGACCACGCTCAAGATGATCAACCGGCTGATCGAGCCCACCTCGGGCCAGCTTCTGGTCGGCGGCACCGACACGGCGACGATGGAGCCGCACGTGCTGCGCCGCTCGATCGGATACGTCATCCAGCAGATCGGCCTGTTCCCGCACCGCACCATCGCCGACAACATCGCCACCGTCCCCCGGCTGCTGGGCTGGGACGAGCCCATGACTCAGGCCCGGATCGACGAGCTGATCGATCTCGTCGACCTGGAACCGGAGATGCGGGACCGCTATCCGCGCGAGCTGTCCGGCGGTCAGCGCCAGCGGGTCGGTGTGGCGCGGGCCCTGGCGGCCGATCCGCCGGTGTTGCTCATGGACGAGCCGTTCGGCGCCGTGGACCCGATCGTGCGCGCCCGGCTCCAGGACGAGTTGCTGACGCTGCAAGAGCGGGTGCGCAAGACGATCGTGCTCGTCACCCACGACATCGATGAAGCGATCCGGCTCGGAGATCGGGTCGCCCTTCTCAACATCGGGGGAATCCTCGAGCAGTACGACTCCCCCGCCGAGATCCTGCGTGACCCGGCCAACGCGTTCGTGGAGGACTTCCTCGGGACGGACCGCGGCATCAAGCGCCTCTCCCTGATTTCGGTCGCCGATGTCGATATCGAAGACGGTCCGGTCGTGGAGGTCGAAGCCACCGCCGCCGACGCCCGAGCCGCCATGGAGCGCTACGGAGTCGACTGGTTCGGGGTGCGCGCCGGTGACCGGCTCCTCGGTTGGGCCTGGGGGCACGAGTTGGACGACACCCTGCCGACGGCCGACGAGCTGCGCGACTTCGACGTGCGGCTGGGCACCACCGATTCGCTGCGCGACGCCCTCGACACAGTGATCACCTCGCATACCAAAGTGGCTCCGCTGTTCGACGGGGAGCGCTACCTGGGGATGGTGACCGTCGAGCAGATCAGCGAGGAAGTCGTCGAATGATCCTCGCTCAGGCCAACGACGCCTTCTTTCGCTGGGACTGGGTCTTCGGTCATCTCGACGACATATGGGACAAGGTCGCCGAGCACCTGGTGCTCACCGGGATCGCCCTCGGAGCGGGTCTGGCGATCTCCTTGGTGCTGGCGCTGATCGGGTTGCGCTTCCGCAGGGCGTATCCACCGATCACTTGGATCACCGGCACCTTCTACACCATCCCCTCGCTGGCCCTGTTTGCCTTCCTGGTGCCGATCACCGGCTTCACCCTGCTCAGTGCCGAGATCGGCCTCGTTTCCTACACGCTGCTGATCCTGGTCCGCAACATCGTCGCCGGCATCGACGGCGTCGATCCCGCGGTGCGAGAGGCGGCGATCGGCATGGGATACGGCAGGCGCCGGCTCTTCGTCGAGATCGAGCTCCCTCTGGCACTGCCCGTCATCGTTGCCGGAATTCGAATAGCCGCCGTCACCACCGTGGGCCTGGTGACCGTCACCGCCCTCATCGGCCAGGGCGGCGTGGGGTTCTTCATCCTCGAAGGCCTCAACCGCTTCTTCTCCACCGAGATCGTTCTCGGCACCGCTCTCGCCGTGATTATCGCCGTGGCGATAGACGTCGCCCTCGTCCTCGTCGAGCGCGCCCTGACGCCTTGGGCGCGCCGCAGGCGGCCGGCCTGATGGAGTTCCTCAGCGACCTGGGACGGTGGTTCTTGGAGAACTGGGACGGCCGCGGCGGGTACCTGGTGCGCACCTGGGAGCACATCGAGGTCTCCGGGGCGGCCCTGATCGCCGCCGCCGTCATCGCGGTGCCGCTGGGTGCCTGGTTCGGCCACACCCGCCGCGGCGGGCTGGCAGTCGTGTCGGTGGTCAACATCGGCCGCGCCCTGCCCTCGTTTGGCATCGTCGCCTTAGCCCTGCCCATCACCATCCGCATTGCCGACGCCGTCCCCTTCATCTCCAGCGGCCTCGGCTTCTTCCCCACCTTCATCGCGCTCTTCGCCCTGGCCCTGCCCCCGATCTTCACCAATACGTATGCGGGAGTGCAGGGCATCGACGAGGAGATCGTCGAGGCCGCCCGGGGCATGGGAGTCACTGAGGGCCGCCTGCTGCGGCAGATCGAGATGCCGCTGGCCGCTCCGGTGATCCTCACAGGGATCCGCCTCTCAGCGGTGGCGGTGGTGGCTACCGCGCCCCTGGGCGCTCTGGTGGCCTACGGAGGGCTGGGGCGCTACATCATCGACGGCTTCGCCATCCAGGACGACATCCAGATCGTCGCCGGAGCGCTGCTCGTGGCGGCGCTGTCGGTCCTGACCGAGGTTGCCTTCTCCGCGGCCGAGCGCTGGGTGGTTCCCGCGCCGCTGCGGCGCCGCGGAGGCGCCGGGCGACTCGATCCGGCCGCCCGCCCGGCCGCCTGAGGTCCTGGAACATTGGAACAGCCGTCCCGGTACGGTTGTTTGGTTCCTCGTCGGCCCCACAGGGCCCGACGCCGACGCAGAGAGACAATCGAGAGGAGATACCCATGCGGAAATCCTTCCGCATCCGGGCCGTTGGGGCGACCCTTCTCGCCTTGGCGCTCGTAGCGAGCGCCTGTGGCGATGATGAGGGGTCGGGTGACGTCCCGGCCGATGGACCGACGATCACAGTCGGCTCCACCAACTTCGGTGAGCAGATCATCGTGGGCGAGATCTATGCCCAGGCGCTCGAAGGCGCCGGATATCCCGTCGCCCGTTCCTTCAACCTCGGCACCCGCGAGGTGGTCAACCCCGCCCTCAAGGCCAGCGAGATAGACCTGCTGGTGGAGTACACCGGCACCTTGCTCACCTTCGAAGGCGGCACCTCGTCGACGGACTCCGAGGCCACTTACGAGTCCTTGCTCGAAGTGCTCGCCGAATCGAATCTGACCGCGGCGGCCTACGCACCCGCCCAGGACAAGAACGGCCTGGTGGTGACCGCTGAGTTCGCCGACGAGCGCGGCGTGGCTACGACCAGCGACCTCGCCCAGTTCAACGGCGAACTGGTCTTCGGCGGGCCGCCGGAATGCCCGAACCGGGAGTTTTGCCTCATCGGGCTCACCGACGTGTACGGGCTCGACTTCGCCGAGTTCAAGCCACTCGACGTCGGAGGCCCGCTGACGGTCGCGGCGCTCGAGGGCGGCGAGATCGACGTCGCCTTGCTGTTCACTTCCGACGGCGTCATCGCCGCCAAGGGCTTCGTCCTGCTCGAGGACGACAAGAGCCTGCAGCCGGCGGAGAACATCGTCCCGGTGATGCATCAGGACATCGTCGACGCCTACGGCCAGGACCTGATCGACCTGCTCGACGGCGTCAGCGCCGAGCTGACGACCGCCGAGCTCAGCGAACTAAACAAGCGGTTCGGTCTCGATGCAGAGGACGCCGATGTCCTTGCCAAGGACTGGCTGGCCGCCAACGGCTTCTGATTCGACCCGAGTGAACCCAACAGATCGCCCGGGGCCTCCGGATGAGGAGCCTCGGGCGACGCTGTCTCTGCTCGACTATCGGCGACGCGTCGCCGACATGTACGGTGCCGTGCGCGGCCTTGAGGCGGAGGCGGGGCACGCCTTGTGGCGTTCCCGGCGCGACGAGCTCTTTGCCACCCACCCCCAGTCGCCGATCCCGGCAGCGTCGCGGGGCTCCTTCTCCGGCCTCCCGGTGTTCGAGTACGACCCGGCGCTCCGCTTCGAAGCCGAAGTCGAAGAAACCGAGCCGGCCCTGGTCCGGATCGCGCACAGCGGAGCGGGGGTGACTGCGGCGCACGCCTTTGGCACGGTCGAGCTCGACGCGCCCGGCATGACGGGCAGCCTCACCCTCTTCTGGCTCGACGACTACGGCGGAGGCGTGTTTCTTCCCTTCCGCGACCAGACCGGCGGCGCCGAGACCTACGGGGGCGGCCGCTACCTGCTCGACGGAGCCAAAGGGGCCGACCTCGGCTCGTCGCGCCGATCGCTGGTGCTCGACTTCAACTTCGCTTACCACCCCTCGTGCGTCCACGATCCGCGCTGGTCCTGCCCGCTGGCCCCACCGCAAAACCACCTCTCCTTCCCGATCCTCGGCGGCGAACGCCTCTAGAACCCGTTTGGGCCGAGGGCCAAAGGCCGAGCATCATTCTGAAGATGGCTGATCCGATCACGAGCGTCGCCAACCCGCGGATCAAGGCCCTGGTCCGGTTGCGCAAGCGTCGGGAGCGCGACGCCACGGGCTCATTCCTGATCGAGGGCTACCGAGAGCTGCAGCGCGCCCTCGGCGGAGACGTCGAGATCGAGGCGCTGTACACCTGCCCGTCGCTCTATCTCGGCGACAACGAAGCCGATCTCGTGGGGCAGGCGGCCGCGGCCGGAGCAGAAGTCGTCGAGGTCGCCGCGGAGCCGTTCCGAAAGGTCTCCTACCGGGACCGCCCCGAGGGGCTGCTGGCGTTGGCTCGCCAGTTCGGCACCGGCCTCGATCGGATGGGGCTCGACGGGGATCCCCTCCTGTTGGTCGTCGAGGCGATCGAGAAACCGGGCAACCTGGGGACGATGGTGCGTACCGCGGCTGCTGCCGGGGTCGGGGGTGTGATCGTGGCCGATCCGACGACCGATCCCTTCAACCCGAACGTGGTCCGTGCGTCTCTGGGCACCCTCTTCACCGTCCCTCTGGCGGTCACCGACTCGGCTGCCGCCATCGGGCACCTGCGAGCCGCCGCAGTGCGGATCGTCGCCACCACCCCGAGCGCCGATCTCGCCCACCACGAGGCCGACCTGCAGGGGGCGGTAGCCGTCGTCGTCGGGTCGGAGCAGTACGGGCTGAGCTCGGCGTGGCTCGAATCCGCCGATGAGCGGGTCGTGATCCCCATGGTGGGACCGGTCGACTCGCTCAACGCCGCGCAGGCCGCCGGCATCGTGTTGTTCGAGGCCTTGCGTCAGAGGGACTGAGAACCGCGGCGGCTGCCCAGTGAGCCCACCAGCATCCATTTGGCGTAGACGGCGTGTATACGGCCCACGAAGCGGGCGATGGCGAACATCACGAACAGCATGAGCAGCCCGGCAGCACTTGCCGGAAGCACTGCCCACCCATCGAGGAAGAACTCGGCCCCGTTCACGTCGGGCAGGAAGGCGACCCCGGTGAAGGCCTGAAGCCAAGGAACGACGAGGAACCACAGCCCAAGGCCGAATCCGAAGACGGTGCCGCCGAAGTAGACGATCCCCAGGGGCAGTTGTCCGAGCATGTACACCAGTGACGTCCAGGTGCGCCGATCACCAAGCCAGTGCTTGATCCTCTGCCACCACCCTCCCGCGGGGTCGAGGAGCGGCCGCCGCGGCATGCGGACGTCGAGGAGGGTCTCGATGATCCGCCCCTCGACGAGGCCGATAGTCCGCACCACCCCGATGAAGACGAGGATGAAGGGGATCCCGATGATGAACACCGCCAGCGTGGCACTCAGAACCAAGCCCACCAGGGCCACGGAGAAGTAGGCGATGCCGGTGCCGAGGGACAGCAAGAGATAGGCGAGGCGGGCCGCGGTGGGAACGCCTGGCGCGCTGAAGAGCCCTTGACGCGACTCTCGTTTCGGGCCGCGCAGGGCCTCTGTGATGCCCCGCTCGGATTCCAGGTAGGAGGCTGCCACCTCTTCCGGCTCACCGAAGTCGGCTACCGCATCGGCCAGAGAGCCGCCGTCGGCGATGGCGGCCCTCAGGTACTCGGCGGCGTCGAACTCGGCGTCCTGGACGACGGCCGGGTCCGCTCCGAGGGAGCGCAGAGCCTGCCGCAGCGACTCGAGATACTGACTCACATCATCCATTGCTGGCCTCCAGCCACCGATCGACTCGATCGCGAGTTTCTTCCCAGACCTGGCGCCACGTCTCCAGAGTGGCCACACCCTCGTCGGTGACGTCGTAGTACTTACGGGGTGGGCCGGCGTCGGAGGGTTCGACAGTCGACGTCAACAGACCCTGAGCCTCCAGGGAGCGCAGCACCGGGTAGAGGGCGCCGAGCTTTACCGCATCACCCCCACTTTCACCGAACCGGCGGGCGATCTCGTATCCGTACATCGGCTCCGCGGCGCCTTCGAGCATCGAAAGCAAAACGAGCGCCACGGTGCCCGAATTGAGCTCCTTGCGCAGCTTGCGCACAGCGCGCTCGGTCATGCCATCACCGCGTGAGAAGTCGACCGATCACGAATCGCCCTAGTCCAGCGCCACCACACGACCATCGAGGCCGCTGAGGTGGCAATGACCATCGGCGAACCGGTCATCAGAACGAGCAAGGCGAGATAGCCGAGGCCTCCGCCGATGAGGGCTGCCCGGTCGAGGTCGGTCCACGCCGTGCCGCGAGCCGACCAGCGCATCCAAAGGCCGATCGCAACGGCGGGGACGATCGTCATTCCCAGTGACGGCCACAAGGCGTGCACCGCCGGGTTCTCCGAGGCCGCGTGCGGGATCACGAAGGTGACGAAGCCGGCGATGAAGGCGAGCCAGAAGAAGCGGCGGGGGCGGGGCGCTGGTTCGACCTGAGGCGGCGCAGGCCGGGCTCGCCAGCGCAGCGCCACAGCAGTAAAGAGAAGCACCACCATCGTCGCCCCGAGCAGCTGGCCCGCCGTGGCATCCATGAACCCGGCGTCCCCGACCGCCACCCAGGCCGCGATCCCGGCGCCGCACCACAGAAGCCCGCGGCGCCCCAGCCAAGGTTCGGCACGCCGGTCCGGGAACCACAGCTCGACCGCCGCGATTGGCAGGGCGATGGACATGGCGGAGTGGAACAGGGTGAGCAGATGCGACCAGGTCCAGTTGACCCCGCCGGCGCGGCCGTATTCGGCGAGCAACCCGAGGTCGACCCACTCGGGATCGAAGAAGGAGCGAACCACGATCGCCTCTTCGACGATCCCATAGGCGGCACCGAGCAGGAACACGGCCGGCCAGCCCAGCCCCAGCCGCACCCTTGCCTCCCTTATCAAGAGGGCACCGCAGCCGTAGAGCACCGCCAGCGGGAGCCAGGCGACGATGAAGCCCGGAAGGGGTGACGAAGACGAGAGCAGCTCACCGACCGCAGGCGAGAGGAGGAAGAGGACCGCCGCCGGAGAAGAGGCAATGCGGCTCAAGTTGTGTCGGATCGTCTCCATGGCGACATGGTATTACGAACTTGGTACTACTGTCAAGTTGGTATTACTAGATTCGTTCTAGTTTCCCGAGGATTCCTCGGAGCGAAGCTCGCCGGGCTTGCGGGCGATGAAGTACTTCGCCTGGGGGTGGTGGCAGATCAACGCCGAGGTGGTCTGTTCCGGCTGGTACTGGAACCCCGTCTCCTCGCCGACGGTGATCCCGAGGCGGTCGGCGCCGAGCAGCTCCGCCACCTTTTCGTTGTCCTCCAGGTCGGGACATGCCGGGTAGCCCCACGAGTAACGACCGCCGCGGTACTGCTGCCTGAAGAGGCCGGCCATGCTGGGGCCGTCCTCGTCGGCAAACCCCCACTCCGCACGGATGCGGTGGTGCCACAGCTCGGCCAGCGCCTCGGCCATCTCGGCACCGAGGCCGTGCAGTTTGAGGTACTCGGTGTACCGATCAGCGGCGAACAACTCGGCCGTGCGCTCCGATACCCGGGCCCCCATCGACACGATGTGGAAGGCGGCGTAGTCGACCTCGTCGTCGTCGACGGGCCGGAAGAAGTCGGCGATGCACAGCCACGGCTCCCGCGACTGCCTGGGGAAAGCGAACCTGGTCCACTCCGCAGTCCGCGTCTCGTCGGTCCACACGATCAGCTCGTCGTCGGCGCTGCTCACCGGGAAGTAGCCGTAGACCAGTTCGGGTATGAGCAGCTCGTCGGCCCTGGCCCGGGCCAGCTGCTCCCGCAGCTCGCCGCGAAGCCGATCCTTGAAGGCGGCGTCCTCCTCCTCCGGCTCCGGCCGGTACTGCCACTGATTCCGGAAGAGGGCCGTTTCGTTCACGTAGGCGGCGATGTCGTCGATGGACAGCCCGCGCACCACCCGCGACCCGAGGAAGGGCGGCACGAAGATGGGGTTCTCCGTGGCCACCGAGGGAGCTCGTTTGGGTGCCGCCTCCGTCGCCACCGGCGCCGCTCTCCGCCTCGAAGGCAGGGATCTCCCGGCGACACGGTCCGGAACCGGGCCCGCCTCGCCGCCGGCGATGTACGCCATGGCGTCGAGCCCGGCGAAGGCGTCCTTTCCGTAATAGAGGCTTCCGGGGTAATCCGGGCGCAGCTGATCCTCCACATACGAACGGGTCAGCGCGGCCCCGCCCAGCAATACCGGGACGTCTCCCATTCCGCGCCGCTTCAATTCGTCGAGGTTGTCCCGCATGATCAGCGTGCTCTTCACCAGCAGCCCGCTCATCCCGATCGCATCGGCTCCCACTTCTTCGAAGGTGCGCGCCATCTCGTCGACATCGACCTTGATGCCGAGGTTGTGCACGGTGTATCCGTTGTTGGACAGGATGATGTCGACCAAGTTCTTGCCGATGTCGTGCACGTCACCCTTGACGGTGGCGAGCACTATCGCGCCGCGCGACGCCGCATCGGTCTTCTCCATGTGCGGCTCCAGGTAACGCACCGCCGCCTTCATCGTCTCCGCCGATTTGAGAACGAAAGGCAGCTGCATCTCACCGCCGGCGAACAGGTCCCCGACCGTCTTCATCCCGGCCAGCAGCGTGTCGTTGATGATGTCCAGAGCAGGGGTTCCGGCACCGAGGGCCTCGTCCAGTTCCGCTTCCAGCCCGTTGCGATCCCCGTCGACGATCCGGGCCTCGAGCCGTTGCTCCACCGGCCAGGCCGAGCGATCCTCGACCTCTGCCGTCTCCTCCACGACGCCGGCGAAGGCTTCCAGCAGCGCCTGCAACGGGTCGTACCCGGGGCGCCGGTCGTCGTAGACGAGGTCGCGGCAAATCTTCAGCTGCTCCTCGGGTATCTGGTTGAGCGGCAGGAGCTTCCCGGCGTGAAGGATGGCGGCATCGAGCCCTGCATCCAGGCATTCGTGGAGGAACACCGAGTTGAGCACCCGTCGCGCCGCAGGCGACAGGCCGAACGAGACGTTGGAGATGCCGAGCACCGTGGCCACGCCGGGCAACTCCGCCTTGATGCGGCGCACTGCTTCGATGGTGGCGATGGCATCGCCGCGCAGTTCGTCGTCTCCGGTGGTCAGCGGGAACGTCAACGGATCGAAGATGAGGTCCGAGGGCTCGAGGCCGTAACGGTTCACCGCCAGGTCATGGAGGCGACGCGCCACGTCCATCTTCCAGTCGAGCGTACGTGCTTGGCCCTTTTCATCGATGAGCAGGCAGATCACCGCGGATCCGTGCTCCCGGGCGAGGCGAAACACTCGGTCGAGGCGAGAGCCCGGACCATCTCCGTCCTCGAGATTCGCCGAGTTCAAGACGCTGCGCCCGCCGATCAGTTCGAGACCCGCTTCCATCACTTCCGGCTCGGTTGAATCCAACACCACCGGAGCAGTCACCTCGGTGGCGAAACGGCCGGCGAGGAGCGCCATGTCGGCAGCCCCGTCCCGGCCCACGTAGTCGACCGAAAGGTCGACCAAGTGCGCCGATTCCCGAACCTGGTCTTCGGCGACGGCCAGGCAGGCTTCCACGTCCTCGGCGAGGAGAGCGTCTCGGAATGCCCTGGAGCCATTCACGTTGGTCCGCTCGCCGACGATGAGAAACGAAGTGTCCTGGGCAAAGGGGACGGGGGAATACGTGCTCGCTGCGCCGGGGACGTGGACGGGATCGCGAGGCGCCGCCTCCAATCCCCGGCATGCCTCTACGACGGCGGCGAGGTGTTCCGGGGTGGTGCCGCAGCAGCCGCCGATCACGCGGACCCCGAACTCCTCCACGAAGGTCGCCAAATGCTCGGCCAGAGACGCGGCGCCGAGGTCGTAGACCATCTCTCCATCCACGACCTGGGGCAGGCCGGCGTTGGGGATGCACGAGATGGGCACCCGGGCGTGCCGACCCAGGTAGCGCAGCGGCTCGTACATCTCCTGGGGACCAGTGGCGCAGTTGATCCCAATCACGTCGGGGCGCATGGCGTCCAGCGTCGTGAGGGCGGCCCCTATCTCAGTGCCGGGCAGCATCCGGCCGGTCAGTTCGATGGTCACCTGTACCTGGAGCGGCACTTCGCGGCCGGAGAGAGCCATGGCGCGGCGAGCGCCGTTGATGGCCGCCTTGGCGCCGAGCAGATCGAACTGGGTCTCGACGAGGAGAAGATCGCAGCCCGAATCGATCAGCGCCGCGGCCTCTACTTCATAGGCGTCGCGCAGCTCGGCATACGACACCTGTCCCAGGGAGGCGAACTTGGTGCCGGGCCCCATCGAACCGGCGACCCAGCGGGGGCGACCGTCGGCTGCAATGACATCGTCGGTGACCCGGCGGGCGATGGCGCCGGCCTCTGCGGCGAGCTCGTAGGCGCGGTCGGCGATCCCGTATTCGCTGAGGGGGATCGCAAAGGCCCCGAACGTGTTCGTTTCCGTGACGTCGACGCCGACGTCGAAGAAGGAGCGGTGCACGGCGGCAACGACGTCGGGACGGGTCACGCTGAGCAGCTCGTTGCACCCCTCCAAATCGGGTCCGCCGAAGTCGTCGGCGGTCAGTGCAAACTGCTGCAGGGAGGTCCCGGTGGCCCCGTCGAAGACCACCACGCCCTCATCGTGAACGGCATCGAGATACGTCGGTTTCGCTTGTTGCGCTTCGTGCATGGCCCTCTCTCCTGTCTCGAAACGCTCACTGAGCGCCTCGAGCGGAGGACCGCTCGCCGACGGCTCATCGATCAGGCATTGGCACCGTGCCCGAAGGGCCGGTTGCCGCGGCTTCACAGGGCCTGTCCCTCCACCGCTCGTGATGGGCGTTTCGTGGAGACGATCGTAGCGGGCCGCCGCCGTGTTGCCGGGAAACCGGGATCGGCCGTGTCGCTAGGCCTGGTACTCGTCCTCACCGACCTTGCGCGGCGACCACTCGGTGGGCCCGCCATGCGTTATGGACAAATGCATCATCGGGGCGCTGCCGTCCGCCCCGTGCCAATGCATCTCGCCGGCCGGGGCGTGGACCGCGTCGCCGGGACCGGCCACTATGCGCTCTCCACGTTCGGTGGCTACAAGAGCCCGCCCTTCGAGCACGTAGATCACTTGTCCGGCGGGGTGGCTGTGCCAGTCGGTACGCGCCCCGGGCTCGAAGAGCACTCCGAGCACGTTGAGGTCGGCGTCGTCGCCGGGGGGGTGATGGTGGCCGAACCAGACCCGTCCGGTGAAGTTCTCGGCCGGGGCCTCGGTCCAGTCCAGATCGGCAGCTCGGCGGGAATCCATNNCGCCCATGCCGCTTCCCACGCAACGCTCCTTTGCCGATCTGGGAGCGCCACTTGCCGAGGTCCCCTTCTGCGTGCTCGACATCGAGACCACGGGAGGCCGTGCCGCCGACATGGGTATCACCGAGATCGGCGCGGTGCGTTACGTGGGCGGTGAGCTGCAGGGGACGTTCCAGACCCTCGTCGATCCCGGGCTGCCGATCCCGCCGTCGATCACGATCCTCACCGGTATCACCCACGCGATGGTCGTCGGTGCCCCCAAAGTCGCCGAGATGCTGCCTGCCCTCCTCGAGTTCATCGGTGATGGTGTCGTTGTGGGGCACAACGTTCGCTACGACCTGTCATTCATCAATGCCGCCGCCGAACATCACGGTTACGGCCGGCTCCCCAACCGCTCCGTGGATACCGCCGCCCTTGCCCGGCGCCTCGTCAGGCCCGAGGTGCGCAACCTCCGGCTCGGCACCCTTGCCGCTCACTTCCGCTCGCCGGTGAAGCCCAACCACCGCGCTCTGGCGGACGCAGAGGCCACCGCCCATGTCCTGTGGTGCCTTCTGGAGCGCGCCGGCACGCTCGGAGTCACCCACCTCGAAGACCTCCTTGCACTCCCCCGTGCCCGCGGCGCAGCCACCTACGGCAAGATCGGGCTCACCGATTCCCTGCCGCGGCGACCCGGCGTCTACTCCTTCAAGGATCGCCACGGTGAGATCATCTACGTCGGTAAGGCGAAGAACCTCCGCTCCCGCGTCAGGTCCTACTTCTACGGCGATAGTCGGCGATCGGTGGCCACGATGTTGCGGGAGCTCGTCGCCATCGAGCATCGCGTGTGCGCCACCGAGCTCGAGGCCGAGGTGGCCGAAGTGCGGCTGATCAGAGCGCACCGTCCCCGGCACAATCGCCGTTCCAAGCCGAACCGCAGCACACATTGGGTTCGACTGACGGCCGACGCCTTTCCGAGGCTCTCGCTGGTTCGCTCGGTGAAGGAGAAGGCGCAGGCGCATCTGGGTCCGTTCCGCGGCCGCCGGGCGGCGCGGCTCGCCATGGAAGCGCTGTGGGATGCCACCCCCATTCGCCGCTGCACCCACCGGCCGGGGAGCCGATCGGCTGCGTGCTCCTTCGCCCAGATGGGCGCCTCCATGTGCCCGTGTGACGGCACACTGCACCCCGAGGCCTATGCACAGGTGGTGGAAGAGCTCCTGCGCGGGCTCGACGGCTCACCAGAGCTCGTTCTCGACCCACTGGCGGTACGCATCACCGACCTCGCTCTTCGGGAGCGATTCGAAGAAGCGGGATGGGTAAGGGATCGCCGCCGTGCCCTGGAGCGGGCCCTGGAGCAGCGCCGCGCCTGGCGGGCCCTGCAGCGGGCCGGCACGATCCAGGCCGCGGGAAGCGACGGAGGCGCCGCGATCGACCGCGGGCTGCTCGTTGCCGCATGGCAAGATCAATCGGCTCCACCCTTGCTCCCGGCTCCGTCCCCGCCCGGGGACGGAGAAGTGGCGGCCACGGTCGGCGACGCCGAGGAAGCCTGGCTGATATGGCGCTGGCTGTCACGACCAGACACGGTGACGCTGAGCACTTCCGGACCCTTCGATCTCTCCTCCGGAAGAGTGACCCGCCTGGAGAGCATCGCGGTCTGAGCTCGTCAGTCCAGGGCGCGCCGTAGCAGGGCCGGGTCCACGTTGCCTCCGCTGAGCACCACCACCACCGGACCGTCACCGGGAACGGCCCCAGCCAGAAGAGCCGCCAGGCCCACAGCGCCGCCGGGCTCGACGACCAGCTTGGCTTCCTCGAAGGCAAAACGCATCGCGGCGAGGACCTCGTCGTCGGAGGCGGTCACCACACCGCTGAGACGATTGCGATTGATCGCAAAAGTGATCTCCCCCGGTTCCCTTTGCAGCAGAGCGTCGCAAATGCTCGGTTCCGTGGGGTCGACGGCGATGCGCTCCCCCGCCTGCAGCGACCGGCGATGGTCGTCGAAGGCGTGGGGCTCGGCGGCGAGCACCTCTATCCCCGGCCGATCCTCGACGGCGAGGGCGATTCCGGCGGCAAGACCCCCGCCACTGGCGGGAACGACGACGGAAGCGCTGGTTTCACCCAGGGCCTCGAGGTCTTCGGCAATCTCGAGCCCGACGCTCCCCTGCCCGGCAATCGTCCACGGATGGTCGTACGGCGGGACGATGGTTGCCCCCGACTCGGCGGCGATGTCGGCCGCAATCGCCTCGCGATTCCCCGCGGCGCGCTCGTAGGAGACGACCGCGGCTCCGAGGCGCTCCGTATTGCGCAGTTTGATCGGAGGGGCGTCTGCCGGCATGACGATCGTGGCCGCGACACCGAAACGGGCGGCGGCGGCGGCTACGCCCTGGGCGTGGTTCCCCGACGAGTAGGCCACGACGCCCCGCTCCCGCACCGCGGGGTCGAGCGAGGCCACGAAATTGGATGCTCCTCTCAACTTGAACGATCCGGTGCGCTGCAGGACCTCCGCCTTGAGCCATACCTTGCGGCCCGTGATGGGCGCCTCCAGCAGAGGCGTGCGCACCACGGCGTCGGCGATACGTTCGCGGGCCGCCACGACGTCGGCCCGGATGGGAAGTGACGCGGACACGATCCGCAGACGCTAGTGCCGCAGCCGGCGACCCCGCCCCGGCACACGCCCGCCACGTCCTTACACTCGGCCGGTGCTCCGACGCTTCGCTCCACTCGTCACGTTCCTCGTCATCGCCAGTGCCTGCGGACGTGCTTCCGTCGACGCCACGAAGATCGATCCGCTTCCACTCACCGACGCCGCCGCCGTAGCCACCCTCCTGGCGGAGTCGGACCGGCCGGTCGTCCTCAACGTCTGGGCCTCGTGGTGCACACCGTGCCGCTCCGAGGCTCCTCTCTTGCGCCGGGCTCACGGCGAGTTCGGGGACGACGTCCGCTTTCTCGGCGTGAACGTGCGCGATTCACAAGATGGGGCCCGTGCCTTCATCGCCGAGTTCGGCCTCGACGGTTTTGATCACCTCTTCGACCCGGCTGGAGAAGTGCCGGCCTCTCTGGGCGGCTTCGGCGTGCCACTGACGTTCTTCTTCGCGGCTGGCGGCAGCCTGCAACGGCTCCACTCCGGCGTGCTCGATGAGCGTACGCTCGCCCTGGAGATCGACGAGCTGATGCGGGGAGCGGGCTAGATGGAGTTCACCCTGCTGGGCGCAACGGCAATCGCCGTCAGCCTCCTCTACGTCACCCTGTGGTACGAAGGCGGCCGCACCAACGCCGCCGATTGCACCCGTCGGGTCTGGGATGCCTTGCTCGCGGCCGTGTTGGCCGGCGTGGCGGTGGGCCGGATCGTCGCCATGATGCGCGGTGGGGTCAATCCCCTCACAAGCCCGGCAGACATCCTGATAGTGCGTGGTGGCGTCGACACCGTCGCCGCCGCAACCGCCGCTCTCCTCGTCTATGCGGTCCTGGTTCGCCGCGACTTGTGGTCGCTGGCGGACGCCGCCGCCCCGGCGGCCCTGGCAGGCTTGGCCGGCTGGCACGCCGGTTGCATGGTGCGCGCTGCCTGCCTGGGCACGCCTTCGGACCTTCCGTTCGCAATCGCCCAGCCGGGAAGTGGGATAACCCGCCATCCGGTAGAGATCTACGCCGCCCTGCTCTTGCTGACGGCCGCAATCGTCTTGATTCTGTGGAAACGATCCCGACCCGGCCCCGGCATCATCGCTATGACCGGGATTGCCGCGGCCGCGACAGCGCGGCTGGCGACAGAGCCCATGCGGCCGGTGCTCGGCAACAGCCTCATCCTGTGGTACGCCGTGGCGGCACTGCTGGCCGCAGCGGCAACCGCTTGGCGGGCTCGGGTGCTCTCCGCCGAGAGGTCCTGAGAGCCGCCGTACACTCCGCGACTGATGGACTCCACACCTCTGGTCTCGCTGCGCGCCGTCTCGGTAAGGCGCACCCGTTCGCTGGTGCTGCGCGACGTGGATCTCGACATCACCGCCGGTTCCGCCCTCGCCGTCTTCGGAGCCAACGGTTCTGGTAAAACGACGCTGCTGCGGGTGCTGGCCACGTTGCAGCCCCCATCCCAGGGGAGCGGGGAGGTCCTGGGCGCTCCCCTCGGCCACTCGGCCGTCGAAGCGGTGCGCCGTCGCATCGGTCTCGTCGGTCACGAGCCCGCCCTGTACCCCAACCTCACCCTCGGTGAGAACTTGCGACTCGTGGCCGACATCCTCGGCCGTGAACCGGCTGACGCTGCTGCCGTCATGGAGCAGGTGGGTCTCGCCGGCGCAACCGAGCGCCGCGCCGCGCGATCGTCGAACGGCATGAGGCGCCGGGCCGAATTCGCCAGGATGCTGCTGCTCCAGCCCCGGCTCCTTCTGCTCGACGAGGCCCACGTAGGTCTCGATCCCGCGGCATGGCGCCTCGTCGGCCATCTTGTGGAGAAGACCGCCGGCGGGGGCGGGAGCGCGGTGATCGTGGCCCATGAAGAGGATCGCATCGCCCCCCTCGTATCCCGAGCCGTCCGGCTAGCGGACGGAAACCTGCGCGAGGCAACGCCGTGAGCATCCCCCGTCAGACGGTCACTCTGATGCGCCACGAGCTGCGCGATGAACTCCGCTCCGGCGAGGTTGCGTTCGTCGTCGTGCCTTTCGCTCTGGTGGCGCTTCTCATCATCCCGATGGCCGTGGGGATCGAGACGCCGCTTCTGGCGAGGATCGGACCCGGCGTCTACTGGGCGATCGTGCTGTTCTTCGGTGTCCTCGTGACCCAGCGGCAGAGCGCTGCCGCGAGCCCGGCCGCACGCGACATGCTCAGGCTGCTCGCGGTGGATCCGGCAGCTCGCTTTGCCGCGTCTGCGCTCGCCAGCACGTTCCTGCTCATCGTGTTCGAACTCGCCGCGGGTGCCGCCACCGTGCTGCTCTACGACCCATCTCTCCGCTCCTGGTGGTGGCTGGCTGCGGTCTTGCCCCTCGCCGCCGCCGGCCTCGCCATGATCGGAACCATCGCGGGCAACATCGCTGCCGGGCTCGACGTGCGGTCTCCTCTGGTACCGCTGCTGGTGGTCCCGGCGGCCGTGCCCCTCCTGCTCGGAGCTGCCCAGGCCACGGAGGGCTTGCGCGTAGGCAGCGGTATCCTGCGTTGGGTGCTCCTGCTCGCCACGGTCGACACCGTGCTGGCGGTCGCCGGGGTACTCACCGCACGACCGCTGGAGGAATCCGCCTCGTGAGTCTCCGTCCTCTCGAAATCGCCGCCGGCGGCTCGCTGCTCTTCGCCCTCGTCGCCGGCCTCGTAGTGCCTCCGGACGCCGTCCAGGGCGATCTGCAGCGGATCATGTACGTCCACGTGCCGTCCGCCTGGCTGGCCTACCTCTCTTTCACCGTGACGCTTGTCGGCAGTGTCGCCTACCTCGCCACACGCGACCTGCGCTGGGACCACCTGGCCGGCGCTGCCGCCGAGGTGGGGGTGGTCTTCACCGGGCTCGCCCTGGCGACGGGGATGATCTGGGGAAAGCCGGTGTGGGGCGTGTGGTGGACCTGGGACGCCCGTCTGGTCCTGACCGCGGTGATGTTCTTCGTGTATCTCGGCTATCTGGCCCTCCGTCGCAGCGTTGCCGAGCCCGAGACCAGGGCGCGGCGGGCCGCGGTGCTCGGCATCGTCGCCGTCGTACAGATCCCGATCGTGCACTTCTCCGTGACCTGGTGGCGTGGGTTACACCAACCTCCGACCGTCCTGCGTCCGGACAACCCCCAAATCGACCCGCCACTCCTGTTCGCCCTCCTAATGGGCGTCGCCGCCTTCACGACCCTGTTCGCAGCCCTCGTCGATCGGCGCCGCCGGTTGGCCGAACTCGAAGACGTCCCGCCCGACGACGAGTCCGTCGCCGGTGCCGTGGTCACAGCGCCGCGCCTAGGAGACGTGCCATGAGCGATTGGGCCTGGGTCGCCTTGGCGTACATCGTTGTGTACGGCACTCTCGGAACCTACGTTCTCACGCTTGCGCTGCGCAGGCGTCGAGCCTCAGGATCGCAATGAGACGCTATCGGGCATTCCTGATCCCAGCAGGCGGGCTGCTCCTGGTCCTGATCGGCTTCCTCGTGTTCAACATCAGGGACGATCTCGTCTACTACAAGGTGCCCGACGAAGTGATAGGCGATTCCTCCATCACCGAGACGGCCCGCTTCCGCCTCGGCGGCCAGGTCGTGCCCGGCTCGGTGAGCGATCTCGGCGACGGCGTCGCATTCGAGGTGACCGACGGAGCCGAAACGGTGGCGGTGATCCACATAGGAGCGCCACAACAGCTCTTCCAGGAGGGGATCGGTGTCGTCGTGGAGGGCACCTGGGACGGAACGGTCTTCAGCAGCGACACGATGATCATCAAACACGACGAGCAGTACCGGACAGAGGATGGAGGCGTTTACACGCCCGAGCGGAGGTTCCCGGGCGAGTGATTGCGATCTTCGGTTACGCCGGGATTGTGGCTGCAGTGATCGCGGCGGTCGGGATGGTGGTTCAGGGAGCGCGCTGTTTCCTGCGTCCCGGGTCGGATGCGGTGCGGAAGATGCGGTGGCCGGTTTGGGGCTTGCTCGCCGGCGCCCTGGTGGCCATGGGAGCACTGGAACTGGCGCTGCTCACCGACGACTTCTCAATCGAGTACGTGGCTCGCAACCACAGTCGTGACACACCCCTGATCTTCACGATTGCTGCGGCCTGGGCGGCCCTGGAGGGCTCGATCGTGTTGTGGGGTCTGGTACTGGCCGGCTTCGCTGTGGCCGTCTATCGCACCCTCGACGCACAGGACCGTGTCGGCGCCACGGCACTGGCCGTCGTCGGCATCGTTGCGGTGTTCTTCTTCGGCCTCATGGCGACGGCGGCCAATCCCTTCGCGACGCTCGATGTGGTTCCTGCCGACGGCTCCGGCGCCAACCCACTGCTGCAGAACCACATCCTCATGGCAGTCCACCCCCCCATGCTCTATCTGGGCTTCGTGGGCATGACGGTCCCGTTCGCCTTCGCCATAGCGGCCTTGGCCACCGGGAACGGCTCTACGGCCTGGCTGCAGCGCACCCGCCGTTGGAGCCTGATCGCCTGGACCTTCCTGACCTTGGGCATCGTGCTGGGCGGGTGGTGGTCCTACGAGGTTCTCGGCTGGGGCGGCTACTGGGCGTGGGACCCGGTCGAGAATGCCTCGTTCCTCCCGTGGCTGACGGCGACGGCCTTCGTCCACTCGTCGATCGTGCAGCGGCGGCGCGGCATGTTGCAGGCGTGGAACGTCGCCCTGGTCATCGCGACCTTCGCCCTCACCATCCTGGGGACGTTCCTGACCCGGTCGGGAGTGGTCGCCTCGGTGCACTCCTTCACGCAGTCGGCCGTGGGGCCGGCCCTGCTGGGATTCCTCGTCGTCGTGCTCGTCGGGTCGTTCGGGCTCTTCGCCCTGCGCGCCCATCTCGTTTCCTCGACTCCCCGGCTCGACTCCCTGGCGAGCCGGGAGGGTGTCTTCTTGCTGAACAACCTGCTGCTGTCGGTCTTTGCGTTCGTGGTCCTGATCGGGACCACTTATCCGATGATCCTGGAGGCGTTCTCCGGTGACCGGGTATCGGTCGGGCCTCCCTGGTTCGATCGGGCGGCGATACCGATTTCGCTCACGCTCCTGCTGGCGATGGGCCTCGGCCCGCTGACCCCATATCGGTTCGCAGCCCCCGATCTCATGTGGCGGCGACTGCGGGGGCCCCTGCAGGCTGCATCCCTCACGGCCCTGGCATCAGTTCTCGCCGGGCTTCGGCCCGTGACGGTGGTATTCACCGTGTGGATAGCGGCCTTCGTCGTATCGGGAATCGTCGGGCTGGCCTATGAGCGGGCCCGCGCCACCCTGCCACGAGGCCGTCGCGCGTCTCAGGACCTGCGGCACCGGCTCGGAGAAGGGCTGCAGGTGGGCGCTCTCGTTGCCGGCGGGGCGTTCCTCGCCGGCGTCCGTTACATAGGCGCTCTGGTCCTCGCCGCGATCCTCGGCGTGATCGTCGACGCCGGGCTCGAAGCCGTGGCGGCGCGGCGCGCCCGACCCGGTCATCGCGGCTATCTCGCGAGCCTCGCCACGCTCTTCCGTCGTGACCCTGGATTCTGGGGCGGCATGACGGCGCACATCGGCGTCGCCCTGATGGCGGTGGCGATCGCCTTCTCCGGATCGTTCGGTGTGCGCGACACCATCTCCCTCGATCCCGGAGAGTCGGCCGAATTCGACGGATACACCCTCACCTACGAAGGGCCCACATTGCGCAACGAGCCAAACCGGCGGGTCACGGGAGCAGAGTTCACGCTCCTGAGGGACCGGCGTATCCTCGGCACGCTGGAACCGCGTTTGAACCAATACCCAAACCAGGTACAGGCCATCCCCACCCCATCGGTGCGCTGGGGGTGGAGTGAGGACGTCTATCTGAGCCTGGTACGGATCGAGCCGAGCACGGCGCGGGTCACAATCGACGCCTTTCGGTTCCCCCTCATTTGGCTCTTGTGGACGGGTGCACTGGTCGTCGCCGGCGGCGGAGCGTGGTCGTTTGCCGGTCGCAAGCAACGTCGTGTCGTCGACCGACCGAGAGTGAGCGGCGGTGTCTGAGCGATCCCGAAGCCTCACCGCCATAGCGGTCATCGCGATGTCGCTCGTCGCCACGACCGCCGTTCTGCTTGCCGACGGCGCCGGTTCGGCCGACCGGGTCCATGCCCTGGCAGCGCGGCTCAAGTGCCCGGTGTGTCCCTCAGAGTCCATCGCCGACTCGCCATCCCAGGTTGCTCGTGATCTGCACGAACTGATAGAGGAACAGGTCGCCGAAGGCCTCAGCGACGACGACATCGTCGCCTTCTTCGTTGCCACCTACGGCGAGCAGGTCCTACTGGACCCACCGGCAAGCGGTGGGAATGCCGTGTTGTGGATCGCTCCGCTCATCGTGCTTTTCGTCGGTGCCTTGCTGGTGGCGCGACGACGCGCCGGCACCGCCCGTCCGATCACCGCCATGGAGCGCGCTCGCATCGAGTCGGCCCTGGATGACAAGGCGTGAGCGATTGGAGGCGATTGCGCCTCGAAGAGCGCCGCGATCACGCGCTGCGCGATCTCTCCGGTTTGCGCCGCCAGGTCGCCGCCGGAGAGATCGATGAGGACCGGGCGGCGGCCCTCCGCGCCCGTTACGAAGCCGAAGCGGCCGATGCCATGGCCGACCTCGACAGCCTGGTCGCAGCCCCTGCCTCAGGGCGATCCCCGCGACGGATCCTCCTCGGTGCGGGCCTCTTCACCGTCGCCGCTGCTTTCGTCACAGTCGCCCTTGTCAACGCGGTCGAACCGCGACCCGAGGGAGGGTTCGTTACGGGTGGAGTGGCCACCGACGTGCTCGAAGAGGGCGTCACCGATCTTTCGACCATCACCAACGAGCAGTTGGAGCAGGTCGTGGCCGCCAGCCCGGAAGTGCTCCCCATGCGACTCGCCCTGGCGCGCCGCTACGTAGAGGAGGGAGACTTCAGTGCAGCGTTATCCCATTATCTCTTCGTCCTGGAACGCGAAACCAACCCCGAAGCCCTCATGTACCTCGGCTGGATGACCTACCTGTCGGGGGAGCCGGAAACCGGCGTCGCCCTCCTCGAAGAAAGCCTGGCCATCGCTCCCGGCGATCTGTTGGCGCAGTGGTTCCTGGCGAATGCCCTCTACCACGGAGTGGGCGACGCCGAGCGAGCGGCGCCGCTCCTGGAGTCGGTCATTGCGTCGGGTTCGGCCCCCGATGAGATCGTCGCCCAGGCTAAGGAGATGCTCGGAGGCGGTGAATGAGTCCCCGTCTGCGCGTGGTCTTGATCTCGGTCGTCGCCCTGGTGGCGGTTGTTCTTGCGGTCGTGTTCGCGTCCCGTTTCGGCGCCGATCCGCGCCTCGCCCCGAGCCCGCTCATAGGACGTCCCGCTCCCGAGATCGATGTTCCTCTCATCGACGTCGAGGCAAGGATCACGCTCACGGACCTGGCCGGAGACATAGTCGTGGTGAACTTCTGGGCGCCGTGGTGCGTGCCCTGTCGTGAGGAGCACGCCGATCTGATCGAGCTCGCCGCCGGATTCGAGAACTTTGGCGTCACCGTCCTGGGGATCGCCTACCAATCCCGTGAGGACAATGTGATCGCATTCCTCGACGAGCTGGGTAGGGGCTACCCGGTGGCAATGGATGAGCGGTCGCGAGCCGCCATCGGATTCGGAGTGCGCGGTGTGCCGGAAACCTACTTCGTCGATCGCGACGGCATCGTGGCGGCCAAGATCACCGGCGCCATCAGCCTGGAACTGGCCGCGGCCACCCTCGACCGGATGCTGCTGGGTGAGCCCGTGGACAGCATCACCACCGGCACCGTGCAACAAGCGCCCTAGCCGATCGCCACCAAAGCGTCGAGCTGCCTCCGCAACTCCGCTTCACCGGCGGCCCCGTACCAGGCACCCACTATCACGTCGTCGCCGGAGATGAGGACCGACGACGGTTGTCCGAAGATCTCGTATTGCGCCCAGATTTCGTCGGAGTAGCCCCAAAGGATACGGTCGGGCGAGAACCAGTCACCTACCCGCCGCGCGCTGTCGTCGAAAGTCGACCGACCGGCAACGGCGACGAAGGTGACGCTGTCCTGGTAGTCCGATGCGACCGCATCGATCACCGGGAGCTCCCGGCGACAAACCCCTCACCATTCGGCCCAGAACACCATGTAGATCGGCTTCGTCTCGGCCGCAGGGCTGAACTCCCCTCCCTGACCCAGAGCGAGGGTAAAGGCCGGGGCGTCCGGGCCGTCGGACCGCTGTCGCGGGAGCGCCGTCGCTGCTGTGGTTGTGGCGGGATTCTCCGCGGCGGCGGACGGCGTCGTTCCTTCCGGCGTGCGCTCTGAGGGCGCGGCCGTCGACCCGCCGCAAGCGGCTATCACCAAAGCAATGGCCAGCACCTTTCTCACTGCCATCAGAACGCCCTTCGGTCGCCGCTCAGTTCCCACCCTTATCGGCAAGTTCGGCGCCCAGCGAGACGCAGGCATCCAGCACCCCTGATGCGGCGCCCGAGTCGATCGACTCAGCTGCCGCAGTGATGCCATCCGCGAAGCCCTCGGCCAGTCCTGCGGCCACGATCGCCGCCGCTGCATTAACGACCGAGACATCGCGTCGCGGGCCCTCTTCTCCGGCCAACACGCCCCGGGTCACCGCGGCGTTCTCGGCCGCGTCGCCCCCTTCCAGATCCGCCAACTTCGCTTCGGGGAGACCGAAGTCCGACGGCATGAACTCGGCCCTGGTGATCGAGCCTTCCTTGAGCCGCCACACCTGCGAGGTCGCCGTCGTGGTCAGTTCATCGAGCCCATCGGCTCCGTGGAAGACCAGGGCGAATTCACACCCAAGCCGCTTGAGAGCACCGACCATCCGTCCCGCCATCCGGCCGTCGGATACCCCGATCACCTGCCGGCGTGCTCGAGCCGGGTTGGTCAGGGGTCCCAGGAAGTTGAACACGGTCGGCACACCGAGGTCGCGCCGCACCGGAGCGGCGAATCGCATAGCCGGGTGAAACCGCGGCGCAAAGAAGAAGCCAAAGCCGGTCTCTCGCACAGACTGTGCCACCGCCTCCGGCTCGAGGTCGATGGGGATCCCCAGCGCCTCGAGGAGGTCTGCAGAGCCGGCTCGGGACGACGCCGCCCGGTTCCCGTGCTTGGCCACCTTGGCCCCGGCCCCCGCCGCGATGAACGCGGCCGTCGTCGAGATGTTGAACGTCCCGGAGCCGTCGCCCCCAGTGCCGGCGGTATCGACCACGGGCACGCCGACATCCACTGTTGTGGCCGCGTCGTACATGCCCCGCACCAGCCCAACCATCTCGTCGACCGTCTCCCCCTTGGCTCGCAGCGCCACGATGAAGGCTGCTATCTGCGCCGGCTCGGCGTTGCCGTCCATGATCTCCGTCATAGCGAGATGGGCAAGATCCTCGGAGATGTCCTCGCCGGTGCTCAGAGGCCCGAGCACCTGCGGCCAGGAGAATCCGCTCATTCGAACGCTGAGATACCGGTGAGCGCCTGCCCCAGGATCAGCGTGTGGATCTCGTTCGTGCCCTCGTACGTGTAGACCGACTCGAGGTTGTTCATATGCCGGATAACGGGGTATTCCAGGGTTATGCCGTTTGCGCCGAGCACACTGCGGGCGGTGCGGGCGACCTCGAGGGCCATGCGCACGTTGTCCATCTTTCCCATCGAGATGTGAGCCGTATCCAGCGTGCCGGAATCCTTCTTGCGGCCTATGTGCAGCGCCAGGAGCATCCCGCGGTTCACCCCGATCATCATCTCGGTCAGCTGCCTTTGGATCAGCTGGAACGAGGCGATCGGCTTGCCGAACATCTCCCGCTCGGTGGCATATGCAAGCGCTGCCTCGTAACAGGCACGGGCGGCGCCCACAGCCCCAAACATGATCCCGAACCGGGCCTCGCTCAAGCACGACAGCGGACCCTTCAGGCCGCGCACCCCGGGCAAGGCGAAGTCGGCCGGAAGCCTGACGTCGTCGAGCACCAGCTCCGACGTGACCGATGCTCGTAATGAGAGCTTCTGGTGGATGTCGTTCGTGGAGAAACCGGGGGCATCGGTGGGCACCAGGAAGCCGGCAATGCCGTCGTCGGTCTGTGCCCACACCACGGCGAGGTCGGCGATGCCGCCGTTCGTGATCCACATCTTGGAGCCGCGCAACACCCAATCGGACCCGTCGCGCCGGGCGGTGGTCCGCATCGAGCCGGGATCGCTCCCCGCATCCGCCTCGGTGAGCCCGAAGCAGCCGATCACCTCTCCCCCGGCCATGCGCGGCAGCCAGTCCTGCTTCTGCTCCTCGGAGCCGAACGCCCAGATGGGAAACATTGCCAGCGAGCCCTGCACGCTCACGAAGGAGCGTGCCCCCGAGTCACCGAACTCGAGCTCGGTGCTGGCCAAGCCGTAGGCCACTGCGCTGGTCCCGGCGCAGCCGTAGCCGTCGAGATGCATGCCGAACAGGCCCAGCGCCGCCATCTCCTTCGCCAGCTCGACCGGGAAGATTCCGGCCTCGAACCACTCGGCGACGTCGGGAAGGACCTTGTCGGCGACGAAGGAGCGCACCGTGTCTCGCAGCAGCGTTTCCTCGTCACTCAGTAGGGAATCAATATCGAGGAAGTCGAGCGGGTTGGCTCTGCCCGGCCTCACCGGTTCCTTGGACATGGGGACATTGTTGCAGGAAGGGGCGAGGAGTTAGGCGTCAGGTCTCAGAAAGAAGGGCCTGATACCTAATACCTAACGCCTGATCCCGAATCGCTTCCTCTCAGGCACTCTTGCGCAGTGTCCGACGCCGCTCTCGCTCCGTCATCGCCCCCCACACGCCGTAACGCACCTTCGTTCCCAAGGCCCAATCACGGCACTCGGCGAGCACGGGGCACCCGCGGCAGATCCGCACCGCTGCGTCCGGCGTGCCCTCCGGCCCGGGGAAGAAGAGGTCCGGATCGGCGCGGCGGCAAGCCGCATAAGCGGCCCAGGGCCGCTCCTGGAGGTCGCGCAGCAACAGGTCGGTCGGTGCGGGTGTCGCGGTCATATCCTCCCCATTTGTACGGGCTGGTCGTTATGACGGCATGAAGACGATCTGAGGTTCCCGTAGGAAGAGGGGTTTCTTGGTTCTGCCCCGCGCCAGGAGGAGTACAATCCCGCTTCCTCATCACGGAGTCGACGCGTGCTGTATTTCGCCTACAACGCGAACATCGCCCCCGACCGGATCGGGACGATTGCACCCGGTGCCAGTTTCGAGTTCATCGCCCATCTCCCCGAGTGGAAGATGGAGTTCACAATCCTCAACGGCTCCGGCGGCCTGCCCAACGTCCGCCCTCTCCCCGGCAACACCGTGTGGGGAGCGATCTTCTCCGTGCCCGACGACCAGTTGGGGGCGATAGACGAGCTCGAGGCAACCGAGGGCCGGGTTCCGACTACGACCCAGGCGATGGACCGCGAAGGCCGGCGCCACAATGTCGTGACCCACGTCGCCGATGCCGAGCCGGGTGAGTCGGCCGACCCGGAGCGCCCCTATCTCGAGCTCATGGTCCGGGGCGGCCGGCACTGGAACCTTCCCACCGGCTGGGTGGCATCGCTCGAGGAGCACCTCGAGGATTTCTGAGCAGTGCCCAATCCAGGCGCCATCGTCATCGGCGCAATACTCGGCCTGGGGTTGGGCATCATCGCGGCACTCCCGTTCCTAGCGGTGGGGTGGGACACCGGGTCGCTGCGGGGGCAAACGGTCCTGATCCTCGTAGGTCTCGCCGCGCAGTTCGTCGCAGGCTATGCCTCAGCCCGCATCGCGGCCACCGACCAAGCCCTTCACGGCGGGCTCGCCGCGCTGGTCCTGTACGCGGCGGTCGCATTCATCTCGCTGGCGGCAGCGCAGGATCCTTCCATCGCCACACTCGCCAGCGGCGCCGCCATCGCCCTGGTGATGGGCACGGCCGCAGGCGTGCTCGCCCGCGCCAGGCTGGAGCCGTGAGGACTTGCGCAAGCCGATCCAAGAGCGCATCCTGCAGGGGAGTTCGCCGGGCGACCGCGGCGCTTGCGTCGAGGAAAGTCCGGACTCCACAGGGCACGGTGCTGGGTAACGCCCAGGCGGGGTGACCCGACGGAAAGTGCAGCAGAGAGCAGACCGCCGATGGCCTCCGGGCACAGGCAAGGGTGAAACGGTGGTGTAAGAGACCACCAGCGGCGCAGGTGACTGCGGCGGCTCGGCAAACCCCACCGGGAGCAAGGCCAAGCAGGGACAGGGTGGCCCGCCCGATACGTCCCGGGTAGGCCGCGCGAGCCCTCCGGCAACGGAGGGCCCAGATAGATGGTCGCCGCCGATCTCAAGGTCGGCACAGAATCCGGCTTACAGGCGGACTCGCGACATGAGGGCCCCCGGTATGGGGGCCCTCACCGCATGATCGATGACTCCTAACCGAACGAGTCCTTGATATCGGCCATGTCGTCCATCAGATCGGTGTCTCCGGTGACTACGACCTTGTAGAGCACCCAGCCGAGGAGGGCGCCCACGGCCGGCCCCGCCAGATAGACCCAGAAGTCGGTGAAGTTCTGATTGCCGATCAGCGCCGGCCCGAACGAGCGCGCCGGATTGACCGAGGCTCCCGTAAACGGAATGCCGATCAGATGCACCGCCGTCAGAGTGAGCCCGATGCCGAGGTACTTCGTGTACGAGGTGCTCTTCGCCATGACCAGCACCGCCATGACGAAGACCATCGTCAGCAAAGCCTCGCTGACAAAGCCCCCGAATGTGTCGATGGCGCCGGTTCCGAATGCATCGATCTGCGTGATCGTCCCCTCCACCGCATCGGCGCTGATCACCCACGCCAGCGCAAGAGCGGCCACGGTCGCTCCCGCGAACTGCGCCACCCAGTAACCGATCATGTCGGTCATCGAGATTCGCTGGTCGAGGAACATGCCGAGGCTGACCGCCGGATTGAAATGACCTCCCGAGACACGGCCAACCGTGTAGAGGCCGGCCACGAGCGCTAGGCCGAACGCAAACGAGATCGCCACGATGCCGCCGTTCATGATCTCGGCGGCCATGATGGCCCCCGCCCCGATGCCCACCAGGACGAACGTCCCGTACGCCTCGGCGGCGTACTTCTGCCAATTGTCCACGACAGGATCTCCCTTCTCTTCCCGGTCCTGTCCTGGGGTGAATGACGCGCCCCCAAGATTCGAACGACACTACGCGAAGATGTATCGCCGAGTGAGACCGAGAGGGGCACGTTGACGGACTTCTACTACTTCTGCGGCCACGAGCAGTGGCAGCCCGAGGCTCTCGTGCAACACGCCGTCACGGCCGAGGAGGCCGGGTTCGACGGGGTCCTCGTATCCGAGCACTTCCACCCGTGGGTGGACGACCATGCCGCCTCCGGATTCGCCTTCGCCACGATCGGGGCGATGGCACAAGCGACCACCAGGATCCGGATGACGACGGGCGTGACCACCCCTCTTTTTCGCTATCACCCCGGTGTGGTCGCCCAGGCCGCCGCCACCCTCGATCGGCTTTCCGGTGGACGCTTCGACCTCGGCGTGGGAACCGGCGAGAACATAAACGAGGGCCCCCTCGGATATGACTTCCCCCCCTACGCGGAGCGCGCCGAGCGGATGCGGGAGGCCCTGCAGATCATGCGACGCCTGCTCGACGGGGAAAAGGTCTCCTTTGAGGGAAAGCACTACCAGACCGACAGGGCCCGCCTCTACAGCCCGCCCATTGGAGCCGTCCCCATCTACATGGCCGCCGGTGGGCCCAAGTCGGCCGACCTGGCCGCCCGATACGCCCAGGGCATCATCACCAGCGTCAAGGATCCCACCGAAACGGAGGAACGGGTTGTCGGTCCGGCCCGCGACGCTGCCGCCTCCGCCGGCACGCCCGTGCCTCGCCTTCTCGCGACCCGTTGGGCCATCAAGGCCTCCACCGCCGCAGAGGCTTGGGAGGCATTGCGGTCGTGGCGCGGATTGCGCGCTCCCGGAAGGCTGCAGGCGGTTGATCCACGCACGCTGCGCGAACGCGCCGACGAACTGCCCCGCGACGAGGTGCTCGGTCGCTACTCGATTGCCGACGATCCCGCAGCGCTGGCCGAGATCTACGCCCCTCTCGTCACGGAGCTGGGCGCCGACATCGTCGCCCTCCAGGTCGCCGCCGTCGACCAGGAGGCAACGATCCGCATGCTCGGCGAGGACGTCCTGCCCCGCCTGCGGGGTTGATCGGGTCGAAATCGACCGGCTCTAGGATCGGCGGCGATGAAGCGAGCCGCCATAGCCGGGGTCCTCGGTGTGGGCGCCGGTTTCGTCGGCGGCATGTTCGGAGTCGGCGGCGGCCTGGTGATGGTGCCGGGCATGGTGTTGCTGCTCGGAATGAGCCAACACCGAGCTCACGGCACCTCGGTCGCCGCAATAGTGGCGGCGGCATCCGCCGCGGTGACCCCGTTTGCCATCGATTCTGAGGTCGATTGGGCAGCAGCCGCTTTTCTGCTGATCGGGGCCGCGGTGGGGGCGACAATGGGAGCCCGCCTGATGGGGAGGATCCACGCTGTGTGGCTGGCGCGTGCGTTTCTCGTCCTCACACTGGCTGCCGCCGCGCGTCTGGGGTTGGTGACATGACCGTCGTCGCCCTCATCTTCATAGGGCTGCTGGCCGCGGCGGTGGGAGCCTCGCTGGGCGTAGGCGGCGGGATCGTGTACGTGCCGGCTCTCGTGGCCTTCTTCTCCTTCTCCCAGCACGAGGCTCAAGGAACCTCGTTGGCGGTGATCGTCCCCACGATGCTCATCGCCGCTGTGATCCACGGCCGTGCCGGACGCGTCGACTTCAAGACTGCCGTGGCTCTCGGCATCGGTGGTGTGCTCGGGGGATGGCTCGGGGCCAGACTGGCACTGTCCCTGGAAGGCATCGTCCTGCGCCGGCTCTTCGCCCTGTTCCTCGTGCTGACGGCGATCCGCATGTTGCGACGCACCACCCGCGCCGCTCACGATTAGCTGCTGCACCAATCCCGATCAGACCTGGGGCCGCAGGTCGATCCTTCCGTCGACGGCGAAGCGACGCAGACCTCCCGCACCGGCCAGGTAGCGGCGCCACAGGAATACGAGGTAGGCCGCCCCTGCTCCTTCACCCACCCACACGAGCGGCTCCGTGAGCAGCCGGCCGAGGAGGGCGACGAGGTCTGAATCGGCGAGCCGCGGAAACTCCCAGCCGAAGAAGGGCCACCAGAAAGCCTCCGGCGTCGCCCAGGCACCGTCGAGCAGCAGGTGGATGAACGTGCCGATGACAGCTCCGATCAGGCCGCGCCGCAGCGCCGTGCCCCGTCGCGTCACCAACAGAATCGCGAACAGAGCGACGATCGGGAAGGCGACGGCGTGAGCGAACAGGCGATGAGTGCCGAACACTTCGTTGAAGAGCACCGCACCGATCGGCTTGTCGATCAGATCGGGCAGGATCGAGCCGGCCAGCACCCATCTCAGGTCCATGTTCGGGTCGCGGAACACGTACCTGACGATCAGCAAGGTCGCCCCGAAATGCCACAGAATCACTGGTCTGCCTCGTCGAGGGCCTCATTGGCGAGGGCGTCGGCCACAGCGTTCTTCTCCCGACGCACGTGCTCGACAACGGCGTCGTCGAACCGCTCCAGCAACGCCCCCGCCTCCCTCCGCAGCGGTTTCAGATGAGCAGCCTTGACTCGGTACTCGCCGGTGATCTGCTTCACCAGCAGCATGCTGTCGAGGCGCACCGTGAGCGCCGCCACGTCCAGCCGCAGCGCGGCCTCGAGGCCGGCGATGAGGGCCTGATACTCGGCCACGTTGTTGGTCGTCTCCCCGATGGCACCACCCAACTCGGCCGCGACCGCCCCCGTCGGCTCGTACAGCACATAGCCGATGGCCGCCGGGCCCGGATTGCCGCGCGACGCCCCGTCGCAGTAGAGAACGTGCCTCCGCATCACAAGACCAGGATCCGTCGACAGTGGATGCAGCGCGGCGGCGCTTCCTTGGCCGCCTGTATCTGCTCTGCCGCCGAGAGAGCCAGATGGCAGCCTCCGCACACGCCCTCGCCCAGCCGAACGACGGCCACACCCTCCTTGTTGGGCCGGACCTCCTCGTACAGAGCCAGCAAGTCGGGATCGACGAGCGCCACGACGGCGGCCTTCTTCTCCTCCAGCCGACCCACCTCGGCGTCGATCTCCGCCCAGGACTCGGTAACCGCCGCCTCCAGCCGCTCCTTCTCCGCGCCGGCCGCGTCTCGCTCCGCAGCAAAGCCGCTCATCAACTCGTCGAGGCTCTCCCGCTCCTCCATGAGCGCCAGGATCTCGTCCTCACGAGTGGCAATGCGGCGGCGCAGCATGTCGACCTCGGCCCGCAGGTGCTCGGCATCTCTAGCGGACAATCCGCCGGCGTAGAGACGCTGCTCCTCGCGGTGCGCCTTTTCCTCGTCGATCTTGAGCTCTCCGTCTGCCTTGTCGGATTTCAGATCGGCGTCGCGGATGCGGCCGGCGAGAGACGTTATCTCCGCTTCGAGTCGCTCCAACTCCTGGTGCACCGTTCGGTACTCCTCCAGCTCCGACAGTCCGGCGCGCCGGTCGAGCAAGCGGTCGATGTCGGAATCGACCGCTTGCAGGTCGAGGAGGTCTTCAAGGCTGTTGAGGTCTTCCATCAGCGGTGCTGATCCTGCAGTCACCCGGAGTCGTCGGCGACGGCAGCGTACAGCCTGCCGGGATCCGACGATCCGTGGCGTGGCCCCAGTCCGCCGATACCCTGACGCGCGGCACCCCGGAAGGACCCCCTCCAACACCCCCGGCCCGCACCCCACTTGCCTTCCCGAACACGCAGCGTGGCGGACAGCACGGTGATCTACCCATCACTGAGTGTGGCTTGACCAACTACCCTCTGTGGCCTACCGTCTTATCGGAGTTGGAAACAGGGGCTGTGGTCACTCCGGGAGCTCTCGGAACGGAACGAGGCCACGGCCACGGAGAGTAGGGGTGATGGGTGTAAATGGCGCTATCGCCGTGGCCGGAAACGGGTCCACCACCCTCGTCGTGGCCTCCTGTCTGGCTTCGCTCGGCCATAGCGTTCTCGGCGTCCGCAGCAGCCGGTCAATGCCTGACTCTGCTACCCCCGTTGAGCCGGAACTTGGCGCCCTTCTCCTCAGGGAACAGCGTGCCGGGCGGCTCACCTTGTCCAGTGACCTCAGCGCCGCAGTTCGCGCCGCGGACGTGACATTCCTGTGCATAGATGACCAACCGGATCCCTTCGAACCCCACCGCGCCGAATCGGTTGCCGGAGCCGTCCACTCCATCGCCGAAGCCGCCAAGCCAGGCCACCCCATCGTCGTGGTCACCACCGTCCCGATGGGAGACGGCACCCCACTCCGCTCCACTCTCGATGGAGCCTTGGAGGGGAACGGGAATCGGCCGTCCCTCGTGTCGCATCTCGGATTCATGCGCGGAGGCCGTGCGGTGGCCGACTTCCTCAATCCCGCACAGGTAGTCATCGGAAGCGACGATCCAGCGGCGCTCGATCGGGTGACGGACCTCCTGACACCCATCCTCGACCAGTCCCACGCCGCCGGCGACCCGAAGCGTAAGCCCGAGGTGATCCGTACCGACTTCGAGACTGCCGAGGCAATCAGGCGAGCCGTGGACGACGCGGTCGCCCGGGCCGCGACCGACGGCACACCGGAACCGGGCAACAGGGAGCACCGGCTGATCGCTGCCGAGCGGATCGGCGGCGGTGTGGCTGCATCGCACCTGAAGGGTGCAGCCGAGTCCGTCGTCCCCCNNGAACCGCTACTCCGACCGTCAGTGTCGTCATCCCCACTCTGAATGAAGCAGAGAATCTTCCCCACGTCCTGAGTCGCCTTCCCCGATCCGTCGACGAGGTGGTGATCGTCGACGGACGGTCAACTGATGGCACCGTCTCGACGGCTCGCCGGCTTCGTCCTGATTGCGTGGTGGTCCTCGACGAGAGACCCGGCAAGGGGTTCGCACTTCGCTCCGGCTTCGAAGCGGCGACCGGTGACGTCGTCGTCATGCTCGACGCCGACGGCTCCACGGATCCGCTGGAGATCCCCGCGTTCGTTGGGATGCTGGTAGCCGGCGCCGATTTCGTAAAGGGTTCTCGCTTTCTGCAGGGCGGCGGCACCGATGACATGGAGCGCCACCGCAAGTTCGGCAACCGGATCCTGACG
>JABAOH010005699.1_pt1 | contig 136841 bp, 105 predicted proteins | sample 7062181 | NCBI WGS metagenome assembly JABAOH01 (sample SAMN14538630, study PRJNA623070) | marine sediment metagenome | biome: marine biome [ENVO:00000428]; feature: marine pelagic biome [ENVO:01000023]; material: deep marine sediment [ENVO:00002113]; isolation source: pool of 5 deep marine...
GTCGTCGGATTGGTCGGGGGCGGCTCTTTGGTCGGTGAGGGATTGGGCGGAACGACAGGTGGCTCTGTCACCTTAAACCCGGTCGCGGCACGTTCCTCGAACTCCCCGCCTCCGCAGTTCGAACACACGCTGATCGTATGTCCACCCGGGGAGGCCTGAGCCGGGACCTTGAAAGACATGGAAAAGGAACCGCCCTTGGGCATGGTGAATGTGACCATCTGCACCTTGTCCCAGAAAATGGCTGCTGGGAAGCCTCCGGTAAATCCGGAACCGTTAACCGTGACGGTGGTGCCTACCAATCCTCGATCAGGGTTAACGGAGATCGTCGCCGAGACAAAGGTCGCGGCCTCGGAGGTCATGGTTCCGAGTGGGCTGAGTATCGACAACGTGAAGACAAGGACCAGGGCAAGCATCTTGACCTTCAGGTTGCGATCTGCTTTTGCGTTCATTTCATCCTCCTTGTGCTGAACCTGGTTTCAAGGTTTGTACTTAGTCTTTTAAGGCTGAACATTGTGATTTTTTTTACAGACTTCTAACTCTGTAACAGATGAGGTTTGTTTTTGTGACAGTTCTTTGTGATCAATTTGGAGCATTTAGTTTGATGTGCCAATCTGTGACTCTCGATCTCACGAATCTGTGTCTTTGCGAGGAGGCGACGGCGAAGCCGGTGACGACGAGGCAATCCCCAAGAGGATGGTGGAGGAACCATGTGAGGGAGGAGATTGATTCGCGCCAGCGTGGCTCGGAGTGACATGGAATCAAAAGGAGGCTCCATATCTGGAGCCTCCTGGAGATGTGTAACAGCATATCAAGTCCGGGTTAGTACATGCAGCCCTCTTCATACACCGTCGGACGGCTGGAGCTTCCGGCGTCGTTATAGGCTTCCACGCCGTAGGTGTACGGTCCAGTGTAAGGTGGATTGTCCTTATAGGTCGTCGTATTCGCCTTCAACGTGGCTATCAATAGCTTGCCGCGATACACTCTGAACCCATCCTCGTTATTCGCGTTATCGGTCCAACTCAAGGTCACGCTGTATTCCATATCCGAGCAAACTCGAGCCGAGATGACCAGCTTGGAGGGCGCTGCAGGTGGCGCTGGGATCGGCGTATTGGTGGGTGTGGGCGTGGGCGTATTCGTGGGCGTGAAGGTTGGTGTCGGGGTCCGCGTGAATGTTGGCGATGGCGTATGGGTAAAAGTCGGCGTGATGCTACGTGGTTCCACGCCGCTCGGGGTATCCGTCGCTGTGGAGGTGACGGTGGGCGTTGTGTCCATGTCGGAGGAGAGGACGCTTTCATCACCTTCATCTTTTGTCGGTGCGGGTGTAACGTCGGGGGATTCTGTAGGTAGGACCTCGTGTACGGCAGTGGGAGTCTCCCTTGAGAAAAGCGGTCCTGCAGGAGGCGTACCGCCGAAATACACGAAGAAGAATAGGCTAGTGGCAATGATTAGCCCCAGTCCCCCTGCTCCCATCAATGCAAAGGGCATGATCAGATCGCGAGGGAATGGCGTTGGCCTGGTCGGTTCGGCATGTTCGGGAGATGAGCCTGGCTCGGGTTCGACGCGAGTTCGCGGTTCACTTTCAACGGTGGTTTCCACTTGGGAGGGATCGGGTTCGGATACAGGGGACTCGCCTTGGAAAATTCGGTTGAGTACCCCAGTGGTCCAACCTTTGGAGGGGATGATCGGCGGGATCATGCCTAGCGCAGCAGCCACCTTACGCAGATCTCTTTCGGTGGCCTGGCAATCGGCGCAAGATGCGATGTGTGCCATCACAGCTCTCCGCTCATCTGCCTGGAGCTCGTCGTCCCGATAGGCGGAAATCAGGTCCCCCAATTCCGTGCAGCGGGCTGGACCCTCCACCAGCATCAAGCGCCCTATATGGACTTCCTGGAAGCGCACTCGTGCGCGGTGAACCAGCTGTCGCACGCTGTCATAGGACCGCTGAAGCACTCGCGAGATTTCCTCGTAGGAGAATTGGTTGAATTCGCGCAGGATCAGGACCTGGCGGTACAGCGTAGGGATGCTGTCCAAGGTTTTCCAGACAGATTCCCGAGCTTCCTCACGGCGGACCTTATCTTCGGCCGGACGGCGATCGGTATGCGGCTCGCCGAATTCATCGAATTCATCAACTTGCACCAGACGTTTCTCCCTTTTCAGGAGGTTGAGTGAAAGGTTCCCCGCGATGCGGTAGATCCAGGACTTGAAGTCATATGGTGGGCCCAACCGACCGAGGTGCTGATGCGCACGAATGAATGCATCCTGGGTGATGTCCTCTGCCGCGCCCCGGTCGCCGAGCATGCGATAAGCGTAATTCAAGATGGGTTGGTGAAGGCGTTTGAAGAGTTCGGCAAATGCCTCCTGATCGCCCGCCTGCGCTCGTCGAACCAGATTGACGTCATCCTGCGCCACATGCCGCTCGGTCATCGATGATCTTCTTTCATCCTTTTAACAAACCAGATGCTTACTTTGTGACAGTATCCTCAGTATAAGATAACAAACTGACGTAGGTTTGGGGTCTGTAGATGCTCGTTCAGGTCCCAACAATGGTTAAACTCTATAACACCGTTTACGGTGCTTGGATCCTATCATGTCGGTCCCTCATTTCGCTCAGGACAGGCTCCGCAATCCCGGGCAACCTTAGGTTGCCTTGGTCATTGTTCGCTCTGCTCACAATGACTCCCTCAAATTGGAAGTTCACGCAGTGAACTTTAAGACGAACGAAGTTCGTCCAGATTGCTTCACCTCTCTGGGACTCGCAAAGACAATAGGGTTTTGAGAAGAGGGCTTTGCACCTCCGAGGCCCGCAATGATAATTTGATTATCCTATCTCCTATCAGAAGGTCAATACCTACTCCTTAATAATCAATGGCAGGAAGATATCGAAGAGATCTTCCAAGAATCCTCCCCAGAAGCCCCCGGTCAGGCCGTAGCCTACATTGCATGTAGCGCTGGCATCGGCCTGACCGAGTGTTCCTTCGCACTTAAAAGTTGTTACCGATCAAAATCTGGTGGGCGAGTGCGCCTCGCAGAATCCTCCTTCTCCGGTGGTGCCCCTCCCTCGGATGCTTCTGGGTTGATCACTTATCCTTTGATCGAGAATAGATGATCAGACCGCCCATAAACACGACGACTGCGATCCCAAGGAATGCGATAGCGGCCAATAATGGTAGGGCCCACGGTGGCCATTCTGGAACAGCAGCCTCCTCCGATGTCTCATCAATGGGTTCATCGACAGCCTCTGTGATGGTAACTCCTATCGCTTCTTCAGCGCCGATCACAACCGATATCATCGCGCTCGCGCTCATCCCATCCTGATCTGTCACGGTTAACGTGATCTGATGTCGGCCCTGGGATAATGCCACTCCGTAGAGTCTAGAACCCTGACCCATAGCACCGTCCCGGTCCGAACTCCATTGGAACGCCGTTGATTCAACGACTCTATCTTCTAGATCTACAGCCGATCCTTCGAAGATGATCTGCTCGCCTGTGGGATAGGTCTGGTCATCGATTGGGTTGAGTATCGATACCTGGGGCGGTTTTCGGCCGATGGATAGCGTTGATTCTGTACTATCAGTGCTGGTATTGACTCCATCACTAGTGGTGACCCGAAATTTAGCTTGTTCAGAGCCAGCCACCTTGGAAAGGTCCAACTCATAGGACGTTTCCTCCGTGTCGGTTACGAGTGGCAACCAGCTATCGCCGCCATCGGTGCTGTACTGCAAGTTGTATTTCAAGGGATCACCATCCGGATCCATTCCTTCCCATTGAATGAGCTGAGTAGCCCCCGATTGCCAGGTTTCGCCGCCCTCTGGAGTGATGAGCTGAACTGATGGCGAATTTGGGCTCACAACGGTGGTTAAAAGTAAGTTACCATCCTTGCTGATATTGATGGAAGCTGTCCCCTCCCTCCAGGGCATGAGAACTTGGATGATTTCCGAAGCCCCGGGTTCACTCACCTGAGCCGGTGCAAATCGATTGGAAAGGAGAACCTCACCCCGTTCGTCAACCAACTCGACAAGGAATGGACCTTCATCTTCCAGGGTGAAATCCATCAAATCTTGCGATGGGGGGATAACATAGAATCCGCGTCGAACCTCCGTCGAATCGGAGGTGACACGAAGACTTCCAACCAGGTAGAGCGGTTCGGGCTGAGCCACTGGTATAAGGCTCATGAGCTGTCCCATTGTGGGAATCTGGGCAACTCGATCAATGGCGCTCGCCATGCCTCGATAGGTATATGGGCTCACCCAATAGCCCCCGGAGAGTATGCTGTAATATACGAGATCCGTGCGGGTACCTGCGCCGCCAACATAGCCCATGAAGTCGTAGGCAGCGTTCGGCGGGTGGAGAGTCATGCTGCGTAAATCAATGCCCCATTCCCCTATGATTGGGTTGACATTGCCGTTCACATCAATCCCAACGGGGTAGGATCCATCAGTGTTGAGCGCACTACCTCCAGGTGGGTGACGGCGTCCGTGGTTATGACCGATCTCTTCGGCCATGAGCTTGCCGGCGTAATCGACCCAATGCGCGGCGCCCGTGTTGACGATACTGGCGCTTTCATCTCCAGGCCGATAGCCACATCCATGGGGGCCGTGTGTCACAAGCTCGTCCACCATCCCGTAGTAGCGCAGATAATCGACCGGATCATCGTTCCAGAAGTTGTACCACCAGAGGTCGTCCAATAGATCGCCCCAGCCATCGCCGCAACCTCCACCCCCACCGCTATAGTTGTAGTCGCCATTCAAATTTATATTTGCCCCGATCGTCCACAGCCGGATGTTCCCGGTCGGGTAGAGGCGTTCGAATTTAGAGAGGGCCAGACCGCCGTGGGTGAGCAGGCTTGGCGCGCAAGTCCATCCGCCACAATCCGCCGCAACGGGGATCATGACCACATCCAAGCTTTTGCTCCTTTGATAGCGGAACTGGAACGTAAGGTCGTTATTCGCCAAGTCGATTTCATCCGCATTCTCGCCATCAGGGTTGACGCGCAGGGTGAAGGTATGGAAATCCGTCGATTCCCACCTGCTTGGGATCATGAAGTTGAGCGTCCGGCTGAGATCGCCGCGATAGGATCGCACGGGATTGTTCAGACTCGAGATCGAAGCCCACGGTGAGACCGAGACCATGTTCATCGCCCGGATGCAATCGCCGAAGGTGTCGCGGCATAGCAGGGCGGAGATGTTGGGCACATCGGTCGCCGTCCCCGTGGCGTAGGCATACAATCGGAGAAGCGTTGGCTTTCCGGTGTACATTGGGATGGAGTTATCGGCGCCGCATCGAGGCATGCCGACCGGCGTCTCCAAGCATTGGATGGCTTGGGTAAGCTCATACTTATAAGGAAGGATGTCCAACGACGGCACGGGGGTGGGAGGATCGTAGAAGAAGGTCACCGTGTCGCTGCCCTCCAGTCCGGCGGCGTCCACGCCCCAGATGGTGACCGAGTTCTCGGCGTTGGGGATGAGGTCTGAAGTGGTCACACCGGTGGTGTAGAGGGTGGGATCGCTGGGGGATGCGCTGAAAGCCAAACGTTCGACGCCGCTCGTATTCGGCGAAAACCATACCTCCCGCAGTTCGCGATCTTCGTAGATGTTTGCCCTGACAGCGACGGAAGGGATCCGAATGGTCTCCCCTTCACGCGGTGAGGTGATCTCCACTTCGGGGGCGATTTGATCTTCAGGCAAGGGGATGTCCAGAGGGAGAATTGTCAAGTCGTCAATCAACCGGTAGGGAAAGATCGACGCCCCGGTATCATCTTTGTATTCGAGGGTCGCCCGTGTGATCATCTCGCCTTCTCCGGCTGTGAACTCAATACAGTGCTCGATGTCTGTCGGGATGCTGGGGAATGTGAGTGTGCTTGAACCAAGATTCAGGCTACCCCCTCCGGCGCGGGTCCCCCAAACCTGCAAGGATGCCGTCACCGCTCCGCTCACGCCCTCCGTTGAATCGACTCCCAGATACATACCGATGGCTTGTACCCCTTGAGAGAAGGTAAAGCGGATGGGCATGTTGATGCTGCCCCCGAACTCGTAGGTCTCCAGGCTCTTCCCGGCGTAGTCGGGTGAATGGGCATCGTTGAGCGGGACTGTCACCTCCAGAGATCCTTCGAAGCCAACCCCGAATTCGGACACCAATTCACGGTCAAGGATTGATCCTGGTGAAAGATCATCGAAGTCAATGACAATGGCTTCCGGACCCAGTCCGAGGGTCTCGCAAATGCTGGGTACTCCGGTCACTGTCGGGGTGAGGGTAGGTGTTGACGTGATAGGCTTTACTTGTGGTGTGATGGTGACGACCGGGGGAGGCTGAGGCGTAAGTGTCTTTGTCGGTGGTTGAGTGACTTTAAAACCTACGCTCGCGTTCTCTTCGAACTCGCCGCCACCGCAGTAGTTGCACACCGAGATGGTATGCGGCCCTGGCGCAGCGCTGGAGGGTATCGTGAGTGGCGATGAGAATGAGCCGCCTTTGGGCATTGTAAATGTGACTTGGTCAACGCCGTCCCAACGGATTGCCGCGTTAAACCCTTCGGTGAAGCCGCTCCCTGTGACGGTGACTGTGCTACCGGCTAGGCCACTTGCGGGTGAGACGCTGATGCTTGGTGCGGCATTCGGTGCAGCGTCGACTTTGAGTACCATGAGCGGCACGAATGTGATGAGCGGAACTAGCGTGATCAGTAGTAAGGCCCGTAGATTTTTATGGCGATAGAGTAGTTTCTTCATTTTAATCCTCCTTTGGCGTAACCTTCAAAAACCATCATTGCCGGTTTACTATGCTAATGGTCAATAAAGACATCCCTCCTCATAAACCGTCGGTCGTCCCGACTTTCCAGCGGCGTTATAGGCTTCTACACCGAAGGTGTAAGGTCCGCTGCCGGGGGGTTTGTCGTTGTAGCCGGTGGCATTGGGCTTCAACGTGGCGATCAATTCCTTACCCCTGTACACCCGGTAGCCTTGCTCGTTGTTGGCGTTGTCGATCCACCCCAGGGTCACACTGTATTCCTGGCCTTCGCAGACTCGGTTGACAACCGCCAGCTTGCTTGGTGCAGCGGGGATGGAAGGCTTGGGTGTCAGCGTGGGCAGAGATGGCGGTTGATTTGTAAAGCTGGGTGTCGGTGGCAGCGGTGTGATGGATGCCGTTAAGCTTGGAAGCGGTGGTGGCGTGGATGTTAAAATACCTTCGTCAGATATGTCTATTGTCAATTGGGTGCTGGATGAGTCTGGTGTGAAGATGGGGTCAGAGTAAAGAATTGGGGTGAGGAGCGAGAAATTGAAAGCGGAGGTGATCTGCTCCATACCCGCGAAGTTGCGAGCTCGGGCTACGAACCAACCGCCTACACCTCTCAGTTCATAACCCTCTGGACACAACTCTCGGAGATTCCGGACGTCGACGTTAAGGGCCACACTGAGCACAGAAAGCGCTTCCTCTCCTGATGCCGGATCAGAAGTATTGACTTCATAATAAGAAAATGTGCGTGAGGACGAGAGGTCTCCACGCGTACAGTCGGCTCCAGCTTCGCCTTCAATATTAATTGATTGGACGCCACCGTCCTCATCCGAGGCGATGCCCAGGAGGGTGACCATCTGATTGGCGAACACCGGTCGGGCGATCGGTTTGTCCTCAGGCCTCAAAACGAGTTCTTCTCCGAAGTACAAAGGTCGAAGTTCAACCTGTGGAGGAGTCGTATCACCGTGGTTCGAAATAACCTCGGTGCCACATGCCTGCAAGAGAATTACGCTACCAAAGAGCAGGATGTAGATGATCTGTTTGTGCGCGCATGCTAGAACTTTTCCCATTTGGGATACCTCCAAAAGGATTGGATCGAAGGGTGTCAGTAGAGACATCTTTCTTCGTATACCGTAACGCGCCCTGAAGCCCCTGCGTTGTTGAAGGCTTCTATGCCATAGGTGTAAGGTCCGCTTCCGGGTGGGTTGTCGACGTGACTGGTCGCGTTGGGCTTTAGCGTGGCGATCAATTCATTACCACGGAACACTCTGTAGCCGTCCTCGTTATCGGCCAAATCGATCCATCCGAGGGTCACGCTGTATTCCTGGGCGTTACAAACTTTGTTGGTAATCGCCAATTTATCCGGCGCGGGGGGCGGTGAAGGCTTGGGCGTCGGAGTTGGCGGGGCAGTAGGTGGAGGCGGTTGGGGAGTGAATGTTGCCGTTGAGGCAGCCGTGGGCGTGGGTGGGGGCGCTGTCGCAGTTGTTGTGTCCTCTGGTGTTATTGATTCTATGTCGCCCCCGCCGCAATCTGCCGGGCAGGTCGTGTTGTCCTCTGTTGATAGATCGCACAAATTATCGCCGCAATAACTACTGACGATGGCCTCTGAAGCCATACCAAGATCACAACTATCCCGATCGAGGTTGCAACTGATATAGATATCTAAGACAAGACTCCCTGGTATACGCGATGTCTCCAAAGAGCCACAGTAGCCCCCCAGATCTAGTGAGAGTAGTGGTCTCGCGTATAACGATGTCCCAGGGAATGGAATATCATTGAACGCAGTTGTGCATTCCTCTGGAAAAAGATCAGCACGCATGTCAAAGCGACCATAGGAACGAGTTTCGACATGGATTGCTTCGGAGCTCCTGTTGCAGATAGCAATAATTTCGGAGCAAGGCGACAGGTCAAGTTGGAAGGGATTGTGTCCAGCGTTCGCCCCGACGCAAACACCCTCAAAAACAGCTTGTAACGTCCCCTCTTCCTCATGGAGGACATTGACGTAACCGGTCTTGATCGTTGGATCGTCGAGGCAACCTCGTTCGTCACAGACGATGGCTTCCAGCCTGAAACTTAAGTCGTCGGGTGGCGATACGCTTCGAGATCCGCTGACCTCATTCGCGCGAACAGCAGGGGAGATCAGGTTTGTGGGTGAACTAATGAGACTGATAACGCTCGAACAAGGTGAAGTTCCACCGCATTCACTGTGGACAGGCACATCCCAAGTGACGGTCGTTGACTCGCCCGGACAGATGAACGAGGGCCTGACCTCAAAGCTTGTCGCCGCCTCCGCCTCGGCAGGCAGACCACTTCTATCCAGATAACAACCGCTTAAGATCAATGCGAGGAATAGAAGCAAAATCGTCATCTTGCCAATGGAATATCCATATCCAGATTGATTATGAGTCATCCGGTTCATCCTTCCGCCCTCATTCAAGCAGTGTAAATTCGCTTTCAATCACCCCGAGTTGTTACAAACCATCTTCTGATTTCCATTCGTGAAGTTCATTGATTCTGTTAAGGTATTTGCTCGCTGAATGCGATGCCCATGCCTCTGATAGATGGGCAAAACCCTTTGGAATGTATGTGAGAACAAAAGCGATGCCTTCAATCTATCCATTTTTTCCTTGAATTTTTTCGATTTCCCAATAGGTTCTTTTATCCTCTAAATCGATTTCGCAATGCTCCTTGTATCCTTGAATGTCTCTCAAACTCAGGAGCAGTGGGTTGACCCATAAGTGATGGTTAGTAGAGACATCCCTCTTCGAATACCGTAGGACGCCCTGACGCTCCCGCGTTGTTGAATGCCTCCACGCCGTATGTATAGGGGCCGCTTCCCGGAGGTTTATCAGTGTAGGAGGTTGAATTGCCCTTCAATGTGGCAATCAAGTCCTTGTCGCGATACACACGATACCCAACTTCATTGTTGGCGACGTCCATCCATACCAGGGTTACGCTGTATTCTTTGTCGGTGCAGACCTTTTTTGTAATCGTCAGTTGGATTGGCGCAGCGGGTGGGGAAGGTTTCAGCGTGGCTGTAGGCGTGTGGGTCGGCGGTGGTGGTTGATGAGTGAAGGTAGGCGTGGGCGGCTTTGGTGTGATGGTGGGCGTGGGTGTAATGGGCCGTGGCTGAGGAGTGAGTGTCGATGTAGAGGTGGACGTCCTCATGGGAGTTTCTGTGGCCTCAGCCGTTGCAGCGATGATGGACATTGATTCGGTTTCAAAATCGGCTTCAAAGGCCCCAATATCGCAAGCGTCACCTTGAGGACGGCTCACACCTCGCTGATCGGTTGCCGGACAACGATCACCAGCTGCGTCGATGGCTGGGCTGCCAGGGAGCAGGGCGTGTGTGAAGGTTGGACCACGGTTATACTCAAGGGACCCAATTGAGAGCAAGGTAGTAGGATGGAGAATGTCGCCAAGTGCCGACGCTGTGCCACAAGTATCGTCGTCTAAGAGGTTATGTCCTCCTGAACTTATGGCGGACGCACAATTTGAATCTCTACTGTGAGCAACGATCGAATTCTGTAATGAGATTGTCCCTGACGGGAAGGGATTCGACAAACCAGTGAGCTCATTCTCGAATATAGTCACGTGGTTGAGATCGACGGTACCTCCTATATTCTCGATTACTGCTGCAAATCCGCTTGTCGCGCTGTGGCCGCTCAGGGTGACATTAGTGAGTAGTAGTTCGGCACTCTCCTCATTGTGGATCGCTGCGCCTCCGATGACAGCAGATGCATCACCAGCCACGATGTTGCCACTAATTGTGCTGTCACGAATTGAGAGCTGCCCGTAGTTTGAGATCGAACCGTTTTGGTTCCCGCGAATTGTTGAGTTGAGAATGCTCGCTGAACTTTTCGTGACAATGGCTGCGCCCGAGTCAGAGGTTCGGTTGTCTTCTACGATCGAATCTGAGATTGTCAGGTGCGGTGGGCTATCCAACTCTTCACCGATATTGGAGTAGATTGCCCCTCCCTCGGTTGACATGTTGCCAATGAGGGAGGTCCCAATCACGGATAGATTTCCGCGGCTGCGATAGATGCCTCCTCCAAATTCGACGCTTTCGTTCATCTCGATGACTCCATCGATGATCTCCACGTCACCGCTATCGATAAAAATAGCCCCTCCTGCGTGGCTGCTGCTATTGCCTCGAAACGTTGTCCGTGAAAATACTATAGGGTCACCTCCCCAGATGCTGATGGCACCTCCAGAACCGGCAGAACCACTCGAGTTGCCATCTAGAAGTGAACCCACCATGCGAATACTGGTTCCCCCAACTGCATAGATCGCACCTCCGCCTTGAGATGCGCTGTTGTTAATAAAGCGAATGTTTTCAGCTATCAGGCTTGTGTTCAGACCGGCATATATGGCCCCACCGCTCCCTCGAGGTGAATTGGAGTTGTTCAGGAAGGTAACTTCGCTGAGATGAAGATTACTTCCCTCGCCTGTATCAGTAACCCCGCCGAGGGCGCCTTGGATGTTGATCCCTCCACCATTACCCGAGACCTCGCCATTTTGAATCGTTAGATCTATCAATTCAAGATCCGGACACCCGCAACTTGAATACTCTGTTCTGCGCACATCGAATACGCGATCTAATCTGGCTCCATCGATGACGGCTCCTGAGCCTTCAATGATGAGATCGTCCTTAATATCAAAATCACCTGTAATTGCATCGTTTTCACCTGCGCCATCTCTGGTTATGGTATACGTCAAAGGTGATAACTGAATGGTTTGCTCTCCCTCGCAAGCATTAGCCATCACGATGGCATCCCGCAATGAGCAATCCTCTGTTGTGCAAATACCGTCGCTAGTATCCTCAGTCTTATTCACAACGAAAACTGGTTCACAAAGTTCTAGATATCCCTCTGCACCTGCCCGACCAAGCGTTTCGATCAACCCGCAGCCTTGTAGTGCGGCGGATAGCACGCCAAAGCTCAAGAAAATGATTGCCTGAGCTACATGTTTTCTGATCATTTTCAATCTCCTCAACGAAGCAAGTGGGCGGCCGGATAAGTCCTCGGCGTTATATCCACCTAGCAATTTGGTCATGACATATTTGTTCCGGGTTTTGATCTGTGCACATAATCAGCTTTTCAGGATTTCCCCTCAAATGCATATAAAGGTGCGAAGGGCGTTTTGTCCTACTTGCGACGAACCCTCGCAACTGCCAGCACCGCTCCAAGGACCAACAGGCTCAGCGCAGCAATCACGATAAAACCGATCGCAAGGTACGGAGCAAGTTCGAGAATTTGATCGCTGAGTATGGATTCAGGAGTCTCCGCTTCGCATGCGTTAACGGAGAGTGCCGCCATCTCACTTCGATAGGTCGCACCTGAATCGTCCAGGACGATAACGGAGTATAACCAGTCTCCAGGAGAAGAATCCTCATTCAGTTGAAGCGTACCTTTGTACACACCGCTCTCGCTTTTCTCCATATCGATCCCGATCATGGGCGCATTGCTTGGAGGTAATACCAAGAGCGAAACATATCCTGGATGGATGGCTGGATCGGAGATCAAGGCCGAGAATGTAGCTCGGTCTGGCGAACAACTTGGTACAAAGAGAACTGGATGATCGATGAATACCTCACCGGGCAATGCCTGCTCACCAGTAATCGGAGCTTGTGTCTCCGTCGGTTCTGCTGTCGGGGAAGGCACTTCCGTTTCCATCGTAACTGTTGGCGTTGGGGTGAACGTGGGTGTCGGCGTGGGCGTACTCGTTGGTGGAGGCGTGAATGTGTAGGTCGGTGGAACGGGTGTGAAAGTGCTTGTCCTCATCGGCACGAGAGTGAGTGTAATGATAGGTAACCGCCTCACCTCGAAGGTCGTGCTTACGCTCTCCTCGAAGTCCCCGCCGCCGCAGTTATTGCACGCTGATACCGTATGCGTCCCCGGGGAAGCCCCAGCGGGGACGGTGAGCGTCGTACCGAATTGGCCGCTGGCGGGCATGGTGAATGTGACTTGATCCACTCCGTCCCAACGAATGGCCGCGTTATACCCACCGGTGAAATCTTTGAGCTTGACCGTGAAGGTAGAGCCGGGATATCCGTTGTCGGGATTGAGGCTGATCGACCATGTTATTAATGCAGAAGCATTGACAGATCCATCGGAAATGGGAATGAACATTGCCAGAAGAACCACAATAATTAATAGGGCAACCTTCCTTTGTATGGTGAACTTGACTATTGGATTCATTTTGTGCTTCCTTTCATGGTGGTGTAACCATCATTCACCCCTGTAACAACATGGAAGCAGGATTTGTGACACTTAACTCCCGGTCCTTTTGAAGATGACCGTGCGTTTCTCACATTCGCTGGCTTGGTTGAAATATAGGAATGCTTCAAAACACAGGCCCTTTAAATGAGGAAAAAATAAGAAGAACTAGATTATAGATGTAGTTGATCTATGTTAAGAATGTGTCTTTGCCAGCGCTAAAGGGTTCAACTTGCCCTCAAGTTATGTACCGCTCTTGACGTCGCGATTGCATTTCCGGGGTTCAGTGCGAATCCAATCCCGATTGCTAAGAAAAATGCCCTCCAGCAATAAGATCTTGTAGCTATCACTTGGAGGATTTCACTCCAATGGCTATTCCTCTGAACTAATGTGCCCACGTTCGAAGAATAAAAATGCACAGCGAGCTATAACGCTTGGTGTGCATTGCCCCGGTCGGAATCGACTCCTCCGGGAAAGTTCAATTCACGGGATGCAGATCGGCCGAAGAGTGACGACAATTCTATGCTGTCAGTATCCTGACCATTCGGCGAGTAAGAATCATCCATCTGAAACGCAGGTTTTGCACCTGGACCTGCGCCCCCTCTATGTTGAATTATGGATTTAAAGCATGCGCCCCTACCCCTTTACGGCAAAGGAATAGAGACGTTATCAATGGCACCTCCTTGCGTAGTACCCTAGTACTATTGGTTATTGAGTTTAGCATTTTTATATATTGGAGTCAATTAGTCCGATTAGTGATGATCTTCACAAAAGATGAAGTGCATGGTCGCAAGTCGTCCTATGGAATCTTTTGGGGTAGGTTTCTTGTGAGTTGGAATCTTCGCCAGTGCAGGATCTGTAGCATAGGCGCTCGAACCTTTCACCTCAAAGGGCTGAGTAAACAATGGGTTGTTTTGACGAGCTATGTCTCAGATCGGGTGAGTCCCTTGATTTAGCGCTCCGCAATCCCGGGCAACCTTCGGTTGCCTTGGTCATTGTTCGCTCTGCTCACAATGACTCCCTCAAATGGGAAGTTCACGCAGTGAACTTTAAGACGAACGAAGTTCGTCCAGATTGCTTCGCCTCTCTGGGACTCGCAAAGACAATCGGGTGTGGAGAAGAGGGCTTCGCACCTCCGAGGCCCGCAATGATAATTTGATTATCCTATCTCCTATCGGAAGGTCAATACCTACTCCTTAATAATCAATGGCAGGAAGATATCGTAGAGATCTTCCAAGAATCCTCCCCAGAAGCCCCCGGTCAGGCCGTAGCCCCCGCCGCTCATGGCGCCGGCATCGGCCTGACCGATAGTGCCGTGGAGGACATAAGAACCGCCTTCGCTCTCTCCTCCGCCGCCATCAACGGTCCACCAGGAGAGCTCATATTCTCCTCCTGATGACGCCTTAGCGTTCCCGGAAATGAGGAGCATGAGGATGAGCAGTGTCGCTAGGATCAATCCTCGTCTCATGGCCGGACTCCCGAGAAGCGCCGCTTCACTAGGATCACGCTCACGACGAGCATCCAACCGGCAACGAGCCAGTTGAAAAGGGAAATTTGTACTGATGGTGATTCGCTCTTTGGGATTTGTCCTTCCAGCGCCAACAAGCGGGTTTCCAGTTCCTGAATCTGCGTGTCCTTCTCCTGGAGAATCTCGTAGAGGCCCTGAATGGCAGCGAATGTCACGCCGTCGGCGTCCCCCATGTTGATGGCCGTGTCGCTCACGCCGTAGCCGAATGTGGCGTAGAAATCCTGTGCCACGGGTCCGATGTGGCGGTTGTCCGGGTCCTGGCTTTTGAGGTTGTATTCGTAAAGTGGTACGGAGGCAAGGCTCTCAAGGACAGCTCGGCTGTCTACCGATGAGAAGTTTTCCTTGATTGCCCGATCGCTGATCATATTCCATACATTGCCTCTCGGTTCGACATAAACACCCCAGTAGGTATCCGGTGGAATTGGGCTATCAAAGAAGCCTGTGTAGAAATAAACACCCCCATGAGCCCTGGCAACCCAACGATTATCGGTGTCACATGCTAGGTCCATAGCAAGAGAGGTATCAGACCAAACGAAGCAACCATTGTTGTTGGCTTTGGCGCGGAGACCAGCGGCGAAGCTGTAATCGCCAGCAGCTGTATTTTCAGTCCCTCCAGGGATGGCTGCGGAGTAACCACTTGCGTGGTTATCATATCCCCCACTTACGGTCGATAAAATACCGCTTGCGATGTTGTCGAGACCTCCACTAATGGTGACATATTGAGCGCTGTACGGATATTCATCATCGTTTCCGGCAAGGTTTCCACGCCCTCCACCTATGGTCCCGTAACTATCTGTTACGTGGTTTATGACTGAACTCGCACCACCGCCTCCAATGGTAGCGCCCACAACACCGCTCGTGACAGTGTTCCCGCTGTAACCGCCAATCAGGTTTGGGCTTGTGGCGTTTTGTTGTGTTCTCAGGCCGGGAAGCGCCAGTGCAATGGGTGCTGGTGTCAGCTCCTGCCGTGGGGTGAGGGTGGTGTAAGAGCCTTTTGAAGTTCCAGGTCGGATTCCGATCTCCAACCAGCGCCAAGAGCCAACATATACACCACCGAAATCGAGTTGAGTTGTGAATAGGCCATCGGTCACAGCAAGATTTTCCTTGTAAACTGTCAGTGATTTTGTCCCTCCTGTGCTCGTTGTAAAAAGGCTGAATGAGAAGTCGTAGGTCCCATTCGCAGGATTTCCACCGTCCATCAATTGGCCCTGGTAGGTGAATGCCGTGCCCACGTTCTCAATCAGCGATGGGGCAGTGTAGGGTGAGACAAGTGAATCCTGGGATGAAACCCTCTCATCACCTCGAGCGGCGATGGAGATGGTGAAAGAAAGTGCTACGACTAATACTCCAATGAAACTCAGAATGATCCAGAGATACGGTTTGGTTTTCATGTTCCTCCTCCTTTAGCGATGGTTATGAATGATTACAAATCAATCCTTTTAGGGAACGACTCGAATTGTCTGAAAGAAACATCACTGGCGGCATTAGATCAGCCGAACCCAACCTGATCGGAAACGCATGCCGATTTGAGATTCCGCAATCCCCAAACCTTCAAATGTCATTGCGAGGAGGAGCTTGCGGAGCAGGCGGGATCCTTCGCTTCGCTCAGGACAGGCTCTGCAATCCCGGGCAACCTTCGGTTGCCTTGGTCATTGTTCGCTCTGCTCACAATGACTCCCTCAAATGGGAAGTTCACGCAGTGAACTATAAGACGAACGAAGTTCGTCCAGATTGCTTCGCCCTGCGTGGCTCGCAATGACAAATAAGTGTGTAGGAGATTGCTTCTCCACTTAGTGACTCGCAATAACACCCATACAAGGAAAGTTCACGCAGTGAACTATAAGACGAACGAAGTTCGTCCAGATTGCTTCGCCACTTCGTGGCTCGCAATAACAATTTTGAGTGTCCTAACTCCTATCCGAATGTTTACTCATTCATAATCAACGGCAGGAAGATCTCGTAGAGATCTTCCAAGAATCCTCCCCAGAAGCCCCCGGTCAGGCTGTAACCCCCGCCGCTCATGGCGCCGGCATCGGCCTGGCCGATGGTGCCGTGCAGGACGTAGGAGCCGCCAGCGCTCTCACCACCACCGCCGTCGACGGTCCACCAGGAGAGCTCATAATCCCCTCCTGTAGAGGCCAGGGCGTTCCCGGAGATGAGGAGCATGAGAAGCAGGAATACCGCTAAGTAAAATGCGCGTCTCATGGCCGGACTCCCGAGAAACGGCGTTTCACCAGGACCACGCTCACGATGAGCATCCAACCGGCAACGAGCCAGTTGAAGAGGGACATCTGTATCGTTGGTGGGTCGTTCTTGGGGGCTTGTCCTTCCAATGCCGACAGGCGAGCTTCCAGTTCAAGAATCTGCGCATCTTTTTCATGCAAGATCTCGTAAAGCCCCTGGATAGCAGCAAATGCCACGCCGTCGGCGTCCTCCATGTTGATGGCCGTGTCACTCACACCGTAGCCGAACGCGGCGTAGAAGTCCTGGGCCACGGGACCGAGGTGGCGGATGGAGGGATCCTGGCTCCTGAGGTTGTATTCGTGAAGCGGTATGGAGGCTAGGCTCTCTAGGATGTCTTGGTTGTCTACTGCAGAGAAGTTTTCCTTGGTGGCCCGATCGCTGATGGCGTTCCAGGAGTTTCCGCCAGCGGCTAAATAAACACCGTTTGAGGGAGAAACATTGGAGTAGAAATAGACCCCACCAGTGGATCTGACCACCCAGCGATCATCAGCCGCGCAGCTGATAGTGCCAGATTTACTATCCCCCCATACAAAGCATCCATCGAATTGGGCATTGGCGGAACGTCCAGCAGCGAAACTGTATTTGCCTGAAGCTGTATTGTTATCACCTCCAGGGATGGTTGCATACCAACCACTAGCATGATTAAAAGATCCCCCACAAACTGTCGATGAAGAAGAGCTTGCGGTGTTGTACCACCCCCCACTTACAGTCGAGGACGCACCGCTTGCGGTGTTGTTCCACCCACCACCAACGGTTGCAGAGTCACCGCTTGCAGTGTTATTTGCACCCCCACTAACGGTTGCGAGCCATGCCGAGTCCAGCCATATATCATCGTCTCCAGCCAGGTTACCAGCCCCTCCACAAATTGTGCCGAAATAATCCGTTATGCGGTTTGTATCTCCACTCGCCCCTCCGCCTCCAATTGTGGCACCAAAAACGCTGCTTGTAACGCTGTTCTCCCAGTACCCGCCGATCAAGTTGGGGCTTGTGGCGTTTTGTACCGTCCTCAAGCCGGGCAGCGCCAGGGCCAGTGGTGCTGGCGTCAGCTCCTGACGTGGGATTAGGGTCGTGTATGAGCCAGTAGAGGCGCCAGGTCGCACGCTGATATGAAGCCAGCGGGCTGTGCCATCGAATACGTCACCGAAATCCAACTGCACGGTGAAGATTCCATCTGCAATAGCTAAATCGGCCACATTGATCGTGCTGCCCAACTGGGATCCGCCCGTTAACGCGTCAAACAACTTGAACCTGAGATCATAGGTCCCATTCGCAGGATATCCACCGTCCATCAATCGTCCCTGGTAGGTGAAGGCTGTGCCCACGTTCTCGGTCATGGACGGGGCATTGAATGGCGAAGTAAGTGAATCTTGGGATGCAACCCTATCCTCGGCACGAGCGGCAAGGGCGATGGTGAATGAAAATGCTACGATCAGGACTCCAATGAAACTCAGAATGATCCAAAGATACGGTTTGGTTTTCATGGTGCTCCTCCTTTGACAATAGGTATGAATGAATGCAATTCAATGTCATTAAAAAACAGGTTGTTTTGCCTGCTGGAATGATCGCAGGCAGGATAAGACCACCTTATATCAATTCGATCGGATGAGTGATTGATCGTGTATTTTGTCGTTTCACGCCTCAGATCGGGTGTGTATGCCTATTTGCGGCTGCTTAATCTCCTGAGCTTCGTGGAGATTGCCACGACGCCCTACGGGCTCATCGCAATGACAAAAACCGTCGGTATGTCTTTGCGAGGAGGAGCCTGCTGAGCAGGCGTGATCCTTCGCTTCGCTCAGGACAGGCTCCGCAATCCCGGGCAACCTTCGGTTGCCATGGTCATTGTTCGCTCTGCTCACAATGACTCCCTCAAATGGGAAGTTCACGCAGTGAACTTTAAGACGAACGAAGTTCGTCCAGATTGCTTCGCCACTGCGAGGTTCGCAATGACAATTTTGAGTGTCCTAACTCCTATCTGAATGTTTACTCATTCATAATCAACGGCAGATAGATGTAATACATATCCAGTATCGATATACTGCCGTCTTGATCCACAGGTACGGACACGTCACCAACCACATCGGTTAGCAATGGATTCTGGATGTCCAGCTCGCTCTCGCCGATAGCCAGTGCCTGGAACGTGAATCTTGCGATCACCCCACCGCCATCGGGTCCCGGAAGTGTCGACCCGTGCGTGGCGCCACCGAATGAGATTACACCAGCCACACCGTCCACATCCCAACCAAGGACCTCAACCGTACGGCCGGTGCTTCCGAGCAGGCCGTCCACCGTGGCCTCTGTGGGCTTAAGCAGCGCCGGATCGTAGGACAGCTCGAACTCGAAACCTCCCAGGTCCGTGAAGTCATCGATCACGATCTCAATCGCGAATTCCTGTCCAACAGCCGCGGCGGACGGAGAGTTGACCTGGAGGATGGAGGGAGAAGCCGGGTAATCGGGATTGCAGCAGCTCCGATCGGTGATCCACCGTTCGACCATCAGCATCGCGTCAACCTCATCCACGTCGCCATCCCGATCTGGATCATGGTGGTAGCTAAAGCCAGCCTGGGTGTTGTCGCTGTAGATCCGTGAGGTCACCTGCTGCACATCACCTATGTCCAACCAACCATCGCCATTGACTTCAAAATGGCTTTTACTGTTTGTTACGGTCACGGTGACGGGCACATCGACCGAATCTCCCAGATCATCGCTGGTGAATGTCAATGTTCCATTGTGGATCCCATCCTCGAGCAAGAAAGCGTTGACCAGGATTGTGGGTCCTGCTGGGGTGGTTCCTTCTACAGCGCTGGCAGCGAGCCACGCCACATCCGCCGTAAGCTGCCAGTCCACGGACCTCCGGCTGAGCACCTGAACCTGTTCTTGGGGTAATGGTATATCCATGGAGAGATCAGCCTCGAATTCTAGGCTGGTTGGTACCGACCTCAGTTCGTCGGGCGGCAGTGGTGCATCCACTGCCAGCGGATTGGTCCCCTCTGCGATCTCTTCTGCGTCGGTCCGACCGTCTCCATCCGTGTCAGATTCGTTAGGATTGGTGCCGCGTATTCGTTCCACGATCAACGGCAGGCCATCGTTGTCATCATCGCTGTACGCATCGCTACCGGTTAATATGTTGAGGCCCTCGGCCAATTCCTCGGCATCGGAGATGCCATCGAGGTCGTAGTCGCCCTCGACGGTTACGGTAACACTGGCGCTGTCCTCTAGACCACGACTGTTCGTAACCTCGAGGGTTAGAGTGTGGGTGCCGACGCTGAGGTAGACGAAGAGCTCTGATCCTGTTCCAAGGATGCCGTCCCGGTCGCTGGTCCAGAAACCATCAGCAACCCAACCGTCCTGGTTGTCGTCGGCGCCGCCGGAAAGTTGTATCCGTTGCCCTTCAAGGAATGTGCTTCCGTCTTTCGGGGCTGCAATGTAGGCTCGGGGTGGTTGGTCGGCCACAGAGAAGGCGTCTGAAGTAGCACTGCCATTGTTGAACCCATCGCTTGCGATCACCTGAATCTGGGAGTTGTTGTCGCTTCCAGCGACTTGGGGCACCGGCACCTCGACCGAATCGCTGTCCTCGCTGAACTTCACCGGTGTCCATGTCGCGCCTCCGTCGACGGAGTAAAGTATGGTGATCTGCAATGGATCTCCGTCGGCGTCGGTAGCCGTCCAGGTGACGGGGATCGTCGTATCGTAATAAGCGCCGCCTACAGGGCTACTGATGCTGACGTCAGGTGAGGCACTGCCGGCCTTAAAGGTATCAAGCACCACCTCATCCTTCCGCAGCTCGAGTTTAGCGATATCCTCGTGACGCAGGATGGAAGCTGCGAAGAAACCAAGGTCGTTACCTTCAAGACTGCTTCCTGGGGTTGTGAAGGTTGGTGCGATCCCTACGCGTGCCAATTCTTGTTCTTCGTTATCTAATTGCACCAGCCAATAACCAGTTGCGTAGCTGGCGTCGAGTCGTGCCCCCTCGCCCAATGTATCAACCACGGTAATTTCGCCGGTGTCTGTCACCCGATTGACCGTACCAGAGATGTAAAGGCGATCACCGAGCACGGGACGCGGCGCTGGGATATCATCGCCAACTGCCGAAACTGCTTCTCTTTCATCCAAGTTGGATAGCCTATCAATAGGGGAGGAGATGAGATCGTGGACAAATGACCCTGCCGAATGCATTGCCATTTCCGAGAAAATATCGATCAAGTCGACGGGCTCGAAGAAGACATTGTTGTTTACCCTGCCGCACGCATAGCTCATGATCGCTTTACCTCTGAAGATGTTTCCTGGGTTTCCATCATTCCATGCGCGAAGTTGTTGTGGTCCACCGGGTCCATCAGACAGGAGAGGATTGACCACAGGCTCCCATACGCCTGGTTGGGTGTACAAACTCAAGTTCCAATTAAATAACGCACCACTGCCCCAATCAGCGCATTCACCGAAGCTCAATTCGTCATTAATCGAATGACTAAGGTTGTTAGTCAGTGAGCCGTTATCGGCGTAGGGCTGAACGAGGTTCATAATGTGGCCAAATTCGTGAGTGAATGTGCTTGCAACCCGAGGACGCGTTGCAGTTCCGCCGCCATCACTGGATGCCCAACCCACGTAGAGTGGGATTTCGAGGTCGCACCCTCCACCCGTATCAGCAAGGCCCAACGTGAGAACGGTTAGGACTGCATCGGCAATATCACAGAGTGTATCTAAATCTTCCAGAAGGAGCGTATTCAATAACCTGCTGGTGTCAACCCAAAAGGCTTTACCGTTTGCGTCACCCTCAACTACTGTGCGGTCAACGACTCCGAAAGCGATCAGCGCATGTTCACGTTCACCTTGGTTGTACCAGCGGCGAGCGCGATCCAGATTGTGAGAGGCATCGTAGAGCTCAGCCCAGTCACCGAGGTCTATCCTTGAAGCGCTTCCGATCAGAACATCGTCAACGGTAAACGGCACGCCAAATTCATATGTAACGATGCCTGTAGGCCAGATGCGTAGTGTCAGATCGCGTAATTCGCCATTCACCTGCCTGTAAACGTCATTTAAATCAGTGGCGGTGTAGTCATTTCGCATGATCGGAACAAAGAGCACGCGCAGTTGTTTATTAGATCTGAACCACACATCGGTGTTGGCCCCCACAACGTATGGCCCACGTTTCAACGCGACTTCCACTGTTATGTCTTCTGGGAAAAGGCTACCATTTACATTTGCCCACACAGTGACGTTGAAGCTGTTTACGATATCGGACAACAAGGCATCTGTAGGTGAGCCGGAACTTGTGGGTATCCATCGAAAGCAATGTGGCGCTCCGCTTCTCTCCCGAGTTAATTCTGGGCAAATGTTGATGGTCTTAATGATGGGTACTTCGCCGACTTCTCGGAATGTGATCTGCACGGTATCAAACTCAACCCGGTCGGTATGGCGACGTTGCGGACTGTGGCTGAGGTAACTCTGAATCAGTGTGAATCGATTCGCCACCAATCCAGTTCCCTCGATTCCCTGGTTGAGGACAATCTCTTCTAGGTTAATCTCAATGCGTCGGAATTCCCCAGAAGACGTATCCTCATAAACATCGCAACCTGGCGTCCTGTTTTGCACACGGACCAGACCTACACCGTCCTCAGGCTCGATGATCATCTGCAGACGGGTGGGGTTGATGTAGTGCGGGCGGCGGGAGGATAGTCCGCCCAGAAATACTTGACTGTTGCGGTCAAAATTTGTACCTCGGATACTGATGTATACGCCATCATTGCCCCCTGTAGGTGAGAAATCGTTTAATACTGGCTCGGCGCAAAATGCCGGATCACCACCTGCCACATTTCCATAGAATGCACGTGGGGCACCTCCTACGCTGACGGTCACATCTCCGCTGACGGTATCATCCAGGATCCGCACGTGGACTTCCGTATTCTCCGCAGTGATGACCTCAACAGGCGCGCCGCCGATGGTGATGGCGAGGTCGTCCGGATCCTCTCCAAAGCCCTCGCCGTTGATCGTGACCTCAATTCCTGAACTCCCGTGGTCGGGATTGATACCGTTAATCGTGGGTATGACGTGTGCAAGCGGTGGAAGGTAAGTTCCGCGCACGCTGACGCCGGTATCCGGCGCATGGCTGAACCAGACCCGATCGGCGCCGTCGGCTGCGTTGTCGCTGATAAGGGAGCTACGCAGGCCGGAGTTTGTCCAGTAGTAACCCCGCCAGCGATTACCGTTGAGCACCGCGCTACCGGCCCATAGGCGACCCTGCTCATCCACGGTCAGAGGAAGATTTGATGAGGGGATCGGTAAGGTCTGAGTGGTAAAGATCCCCTTATCGTACAGGCTGAGGCCGCCGGAGGTGCTGATTGCGATTCGTCCATCACCTAATTGCGCCAGGTCATAAATGGAGTCAGAAGGAAGCCCATCAGCAGTGGTGAACACAGTCCAGTCGCTGGCCTCCAGAAGGGCAAGACCTGCTTCGGTGCCCGCCCAGAGATTGTTCTCGTGATCTACGAGAAGGGCATTGATCTTTTCATCTGGCAGATCGGAGTTGTCGGGTGTGAAGGTGGCAACAAAGCGCTCGCGATCATAGAGCGTGAGGCCGTTCAGGCCGCCGATCCAGATGCGACCGGATTGATCTTCCGCTAGTGAGTAAATGGCATAGGCTGGGCGCGTCCCTGGTGCGGTCATTAAGTAGTCCCATCCGCTGGGGGTATAAAGGCGGATACCGGTGTTGGTGCCGACCCAAATGCGTCCCTGGGAATCTCCCATCACATCCCAGATCTTGTCACCGTATCGATTGTCCCAACTCACCCCGTCGGGGAGCAGGACGTGCAGGCTATTACTGGTGCCGAAGAAGGCATGACCACGTGCCATCCACACTCCGTTGATGATCTTCTGGTCGAGTTCATTGCTTTCGTCCAACTGCTCCCAGCGCTGCGCAAGGGTCACCAGTTGGCCGTCCTCTTTGCCAGCCCAAACGCGCTCATCTGCTGCGCCCACCGTCGTAATGTTGCTGTTCGCCCATGCACTATAGCCGACGTAGTTATTTAAGTCCTTGGTACCTACGGGTGCGTTTAACCAGTTAAATTCTTCAGTGCGAATCACTCCTGATGAAGTTCCCGCCTCGTAAGCTGCCAAACCACCGCTCAGGCCAATGTCAGGGGGAGAGCGGACAGAAATCCAAACACGCCCTTCGGCGTCCACGTCCACCGCGTTGGTTAAGTCCCCGATGATCGGTGTGATTGTAGATAGGCTGGGACTGGGCACAGTGTCCGCAGGGATGTGGCAGATACCACGCACATCAAGTTCACCAGTGGAGGCAGATACGATCCACCAATGGTGATTATTGTCAAATACCATGTCCTCAGAATATGAAAGGTTACAAGGCTTACCGTAAGGTGTCTCTGTAGGGGATAATGGATTCATGTAGTCCAGCTGCTGAAGCTGCTCGTCAGCGATCACCCATACATCTGCATCACCAAGATGAGCGATGGCGCTTATATCCTGGCTTGTGAAATTCGTCGCCCATATGTAGCCACCTGGAGGTGGAATCGGATACCACTTTTTCCATTTCAGACCATGTCCGGATGTACCGAAGAATGGAGCCTCCAGCCATTCGGTGTAGCGCGGTCGGAAGTCTGCAGTGAGGATGCGATTGGTTCCCAAAGCTGAACTGTCGTAGGTTAAGATGAAATCGTCGTCGATGATCTTGCCACCGGCGTCCTCGGTAGCAACCCACGCGTCGTCGTTAGCAGCGCTGTAGCGAACATCGTTGATACGACCACTTGGGCTGTCCAACATGATGGGGGTGTAGTGGAATCGCGAGAGGTGATCCTCATCGTACCTGTACAGTCCATCTCCTGTGGTTCCGACCCATACCCTCGTCTCGTCGCCGTCAATGACAGTCACTTCACTGTCGACAGGCGTAGGAAAGTCCCAACGACCGAGAGGAACAGCGGGGCCGTCCCCTAGCGGGATGCGCCAGATGGTGTCGGCGCGGTCATCCACACCGGAACCTCCGATTACCAGTGCATGGCGTGAACGGTGGTTGTAGACGACACCGGCCGCTAATCGTTTATCTTCCAATTTGATCGTCGTCTCCCACAACTGGGCTGTGACCGGGTCGAATATCGTTACACGCTGTGGAATTTGGACACTATGAGGGGTTTCAAGACCAATCAAGTAAATAAGACCGCTTTCGGGATCCTCGACGGCAGCGTGGAACGCGCTCCGGTAAGGTAGTTTGGCGCTAGTCACTTCGGTGACTGTGCCATTGATCCCATCACTATTGATCGTAATTTCGTAGATAGAATCATGTTTGGACGGAAGCTCCCAGCCGCCAAAATAGTAAATTTTCTCGCTCATGTTTGAATAGGTCGCGGCCAAGGCGTATAAGGGCACATGGAGTGACATGTTCGTGGTAGTAATCGTTTCTGTATTCGGGTCGAAAAGGTTGATGCTGTCTAACCTACTGGAACGATTATTTCCGCCCAAGATATAGATTTTTTCTAATCCAGGATGGTAAACAGCGACCGCATTGCTCACTGGGGCTGGAAGCGTTTCACTTACCAGACGTACTGCGCCAGATACAGGATCGATGGCGTAAATATGATCAAGGGATCGCGGACTTGATATGCTTGTATTACCACCAAAGACATAGACGGTGTCATTGACGGACGCGTAGGTAGCTGTAGCTGCGTAAAATGCCTCAGGCATTGAAGGAAGTCCGATGGTGACAGCGCCCGTTGTCGCATCGACGGCGAGGATCTCACTCGAAATCGTACTAGCGCCGAAATCCCCGCTCGCACCGCCGATGAGTAGGATCCGATCCAGGTCAGGGATGTAGGCCGTAGCCGCTTGGGATAAGCTGAAAGGCAGATCATCAAAGCCGGTATCCAAAGGGATTGTGGAGCGTCGAATCGGCGGCGAAGCTTCACTTGTGAAGGTGGCGTCGCCAAGCGGCAGACCATTGTGCGAACCGATGTTGTCATAGGCGTCATTGGTAAGGTGCCAATTGGCCACCAGGCCTGGAAGTGGTTCTTCCAGCGCGAGGTGCATCGTTCGGCGGATGTCATTTTGGCTGCGAGCGACATTCCAAATGCGAACCTCAGCGATATTGCCTGCGAAAAAGTAGTCTATCCCCGGAAAGGGAAAGAGGATTGTGTCGGCTCCAATATAAAGTTCATCGTCATTTGAGCCCGGTGCTGTACCAGCGCTTCCTGTATAGTCGAGATCACCGTTGATGTAATATCTGCGTTGTCCACCAAGCTCCCAGACGACAGCGATGTGAGTCCACAATTCGGCTGGGATAGCTGTGATGCCATCCTGTTCCGTACCTAATCCGCCGGAATAGAATCGGATTTCTTGGTTGCAGAATCCCAACCAGTAGGAATAAGCAAAATTTTTACCGATGATGGTTTCGCAGCGGTCGCCGCTTGTGCGGCGCACCCAAGCCTCAATGGTGAGACCGTCGACGTCATCCAGTCTAAGAGAAGGATCGTCAAAGATTTCCACGAAGTCGCCATCGCCATCCAGGGTTAATGAATTTTCGAAGGTGAAGTCATGCACACTAGGCGCAACTGATGGTTTCTTTGCAGGCTCAGCACCGGCCGAAGCTGGCAACGCAATTACGATGAGCGCTCCAATTAGCAAAACGAGAGGCCATTGGTGTCTTCTAGGCATCGTACACCCTCCCGAGGGACTGATCTAATTACTCGCTTCATAAATATCAGTGGGATCTGCCTTATATAAAATCCTGCGTATCGAATTGAAATATCCTTACTTCGAATCCGCTGCCCACCTGATTGTGTTCCTCGTGAAAACTAACTAGTAGCCACATACCTATTTATCAATCTTTTCTCTTCACACTTCTTGAAGGCCGTCTGGTGCTTGGAGGTGCGGTTCTTCTTGTAGAGTCAGTGGACTCTTGCTCTGACCCTCCCTCTGCTGATTGTGGGTTGATCACTTTTTTCGATTGGTCTCGAGTTGACCTAATCCTCAAATACGCGATGCCGGCCAATCCTGCAATGGAAAGTACGATAAAGCCGATCGCGAGGTACGGAATGAGTCCAATTAATTGATCCCTGATTTGGGATTCTGATGCTTCCATAATACAAGCTTTGACGCTGATAGTGCCCTCCTCGCTGCGGAAACTAACCCCGCTTTCATCCAGGAGAATGACGGAATACGTCCAGTCTCCAGAAGGTGAGTCTTCGTTCAATTGCAGTGTCCCTTTGTACACACCGCTATCGCTTTTTTCCATTTCAATCCCAATGGTCGGGGAATCGCCTGGAGGTAAAAACAGGAGTGATACATATCCTGGGTTGATCGCCGGATCAGAGATCAGGGCAGAGAATGTGGCTTGATTCGGCGTGCAATCTGGACCATAAATGACCAGTTGATCGACGAATACCTCGCCGGGGAATGCAAGCTCGCCACCTTCGGAAATTCGGTCTTCAGCGGATTCGTGGATCGGAGAATCATCTTCTGTTGATGTGATTTTTGAACCATCCTCAGACGAGAGGAGATAGACTCCTGGAGGGAGCTCTTCTGGAAGCTCTACCCCCGCGTAAAAGACCAATATAAGATCATCCATCCAGCGTGCTTCGCTAACCGATTTCCCCTCGGAGTCTGTGTATTCAAGGATGGCTTGGACAATAACATCACCCTCATCAGCCACGAAGTGGAGTGGATAGATGATGTCAGCCGGTTGGGTTGGAAAAACAATCGAATCGGTCCCCAGTTCGATTAGGTCAAGATCCCCATCTTGGTAGCCAAAGACGATCAACGTCGCCGTTACGTCCTCCCCAATCGAGGGTCCCTCTTCGATGCCTACGTACATCCCAATTGCTCGTATGGGAAGCGAGAAGATCATGCGAATCGGTTGCATGGCGCTTCCGGACTCACCCACGATACTCCTAAGGGCAAACTCGCCGGAATAAGGGGAAATGGAGGGTCTCGCAATCTGGATCGGACCTTCAAACCTAGCCCCAATCATGTTTTCGCGATAGTGTTTTTCCTCCGCCATGAATGGATGTAACTCTATGAGCGCAATTCCGAAATCAGGTCCCATTTCAAATAACCCTGACTCTAGGAGTGAAGGCGGGGGGATGATCGTAGGTGGTCGTGGGGTGAACAGGATGGGAGGTGGGGTTGTGGTATGCGTCGGAGGAACTGCTGTGAATGTGTACGTTGGAGGGACCGAGGTGAATGTGCTCGTCGGTGGGCGGGGCGTAAAAGTGGGTGAGGGTGGTGGCGTTGTCACCTTGAATCCAGTGCTGGCGGTCTCTTCGAACTCGCCACCGCCGCAGTAGTTGCACACCGATATAGTGTGCGGGCCAGGCGCGGCGCCGGAGGGAATCTTGAGAGGCGATGAGAAAGAGCCGCCTTTGGGCATCGTAAATGTAACTTGGTCAACCCCGTCCCAGCGAATGGCCGCGTTAAAGCCTTCGGTGAATCCGCTTCCTATGACTGTGACCGTGCTCCCGGCCAAGCCGCTGGCGGGGGATACGCTGATGCTAGGTGCGGCATTGGGAGCGGCGTTGACAGAGGTCACCCAGAGGGGTGTGAGACTGACCAATAGGACCAAGGTGACGAGAAGAGATGTCCACCTGCTCCCTTTACGCGTGAGCATTCCCTTCATCTTGGTCCTCCTCTTATGGAGCTTTTACCAATCAACATTGTCAGTCTCCGGAGCTCCAGGTCAGTAAAGACATCCCTCTTCATAAACCGTCGGACGGCTCGAACTTCCGGCGGCGTTGTAGGCTTCCACACCGTAGGTGTAAGGCCCGCTGCCAGGAGGTTTATCAGTATAGGATGTTGAATTGGCTTTCAACGTGGCAATCAAGTCCTTGCCGCGATAGACGCGATAACCATCCTCATTGTTGGCGACGTCCATCCAACCTATGGTCACACTGTATTCTTTGTCCGTGCAGACCCTGCTCAAGATCGTCAGTTGTTGAGGTGCGGCGGGCGGGGAAGGTTTCAGTGTGGCCGTAGGTGTGTCCGTTTGTGGGGGCGGTTGAGGTGTGAATGTAGGCGTTGGCGGTTTTGGTGTGATGGTGGGTGTGGGTGTGGTGGGTTGTAGTTGTGGTGTGTGGGTTGGTGTGGTGGTGGGCGTGCTCGTGGGTCTGGGGGTGGGCGTGCTCGTAGGTGTGGGTGATAAATCCATGACCTCTTCCGTTGCGGCGACGATGGCTTCTGATGCCGTTTCAAATTCGAGCTCATACGCGCCGATGTCGCATGCATCACCTTGTGGTCGGCTCACGCCGCGCTGGTCGGTCACCGGGCAGACGTAACCAGCGGTGTCGATAGCTGGACTGTCGGGGAGAAGGGCGTGGGTCCATGTTGGACCGCCGTTATCTGCAAGATGGAGGATCATGATATCCGCGGGTGACAGGACCACGATGTCTGAAACTGGGAAACTGGAACATGTCCCATCATCCAAGAGGTTGTTACCATCAGAGAGAACTGCCAGTCCTTCGCAGTTTCGGCCTGAGTTGCCGGCGATGATGGAGGTTTCCATTCGGGTGATAGGACTTCCAGAACCTCCGGGAAGGTCCAGGGTCATCAAACCGGGAAAGCCATTGTCGAATAATGTTACGTGAGATAAGGATAATGACCCTGAATTCAAGACGGCAGCACACGAATCCGTACATGAACTCGAATTACCGCTGATGGTCACGTTTGTGAGCGATAATGAATTCTGATTGTAAATTGTGCTTAGAGGATCGCCGGAGCCGCGGTATGGCGTACTGGCTCCATTTCCGCTAAATGTGGTTCGCTCAACAATTGCAGTACCAAGATTGAATAGACCGCCTCCCAGGTTTTGTTCCATGGAACTATCAACAATGGTCACCTGACCTCCAGGAAGAAAATTTGAGATCGCTACTCCACAGAAGTTAAATACGCGGACGTGATCCAAGCGCATAGTGGGTGTTGAAAACTCTCCACTTCCATTGAACAATCCCACTTGACCATAACCCACTGCGCCACATTCCTCAACAGCATGACCTTGAACAGTTACATCCTCCATAATTAGATTTGCATTATTAGCCACCGGAGAAGCACCCCCACTAGTTGGGATGGTCCTGATGGTGACACCTTGGATGCTCATTCCGCCCCGGTCGTTATAAATAGCAGCACCAGCTAAAATCTCCTCAAATCTTCCACCAACCATCTGGGTGGTGCCTGTATTATGGATACCGCCTGATACTCTAGCGGAATTCCTTGAGATTTCGACATCATTTAGCATGAGGATTCCTGCGTTTCGTATTCCACCTCCGAAAAGACTACTCCCCCCAGGATTTCCATTCTGGATGGTGATCGAGCGCATCTCAACGCTAACTTCCTCGCTCGGGATGTCGAAAACGCGGTCAATCCCACTCCCGTCGACGACGGCTCCCCTACCTTCAATGATGAGATCATCCAGAACATCGAGGTCACCCGTTAGCGCCTCGTCCTCATCAGCGCCTGCTCTTGACAGCATATAGGTGCCGGGAGATAGCTCAATTGTTTGTTCTCCCTCACACTCATTTGCCATTACAATTGCATCCCGGAGCGAGCAATCCTCAGCAGAACAGATCCCATCAGCCGTGTCCTCATTATTATTTACAGTGAAGACTGGCTCACAAAGCTCCAAATACCCCTCTGCGCCTGCTAGGCCAAGAGTCTCAATCAACCCGCATCCCTGTAGAGTGAAGGACAACAACCCAATGGATAGGAAGATGAGTGCCAGAAGCAGGTGTTTTCTGATCATTTTTGTGCTCCTCGTAAAGGCTAATGGGTCGCTGGATAAGCCATAAGCGCTATATCCATTTTCGTATTCGGTCTTAGAGTCCATGCTTTAAGTTCTGTTCCCTCCAAATGGCGTACCTTTCAGATTTTCATGGTTGGCACACTACGTTGAAATACACACCTCGGTCTACCTTCGGCGTACCCTCGCTACTGCCAGCACCGCGCCAATGACCAACAGACTCAGCGCAGCGATCACGATGAAGCCGATGGCCAGATATGGAGCAAGTTCGAGTAGTTGGTCAGTAGACAAGGATTCTGGAGCGTCCGCTTCACATGCGTTGACGATAAGGACCGCCATCTCGCTGCGATAGGTCACACCAGATTCAGCCAGAACAATGACGGAATAGTTCCACTCGCCGGGGCTAGAATCCTCATTCAATTGAAGCGTGCCCTTGTACACACCGCTCTCGCTTTTCTCCATGTCAATCCCGACCATGGGCGCATCGTTGGGTGGCAACACCAGTAGTGAGACGTATCCCGGATTTATGTCCGGATCGGAGATCACAGCAGAGAAGGTGGCTTGATTGGGCGTACAACTAGGTACGAAGAGGACTGGCTGGTCGACGAACACCTCACCAGGCAATGCCTGCTCCCCAACAATCGGAACTTCTGTTTCCGTAGGTTCTGCTGTCGGGGAAGGCACTTCCGTTTCAAGCGTCTCCGTTGGTGTGGGTGTGAAAGTAGGTGTTGAGGTAGGAGTGTTCGTTGGAGGAGGCGTGAATGTGTGGGTCGGGGGGACTGGGGTGAATGTGCTTGTCCTCATCGGTACGAGTGTGGCTGTAATGACCGGTAAACGCCTCACCTCGAAGGTTGTGCTCGCGCTCTCCTCGAAATCACCACCGCCACAGTAGTTGCAGGCTGAAACTGTATGCGTCCCAGGAGAAGCACCTGCAGGAACTGTTAGGGTGGTTGCGTATTGGCCATTGTCGGGCATGGTAAAAGTGACTTGATCTACACCATCCCAACGAATGGCAGCATTGAATCCACCTGTGAATCCTTTGAGTTTGACAGTAAAGGTGCTACCTGGGTACCCGTTGTCGGGATTGACGCTGATCGACCAGGTCATGAGTGCGGAAGCACTGACAGATCCTTTGGAAAAGGGAATGAACGTTGCCACAAGAACCACAAAGATTAAAAGGGCAACCTTCTCTTTTATAGTGTGATTGAATTTTGAATGCATCTTGTGCTTCCTTTCGATTAGGTGGAGTAATCATTGCTCAACCCTGTAACAATGTGGAAGCAGTATTTTTGACACTTAACGACCGGTCCATCTGAGGACGCACGTGTGTTCCTTACATGCGCTGACTTGGTTGAAAGGTAGGGATGTTTCAAAACACAGGTGCAATAGAAGAGGAAATAATAAGAAGAACGAGATTAAGGATGGGTTTGACCTATGTTAAGAATGTGTCTTTGTCAGCACTAAGGGTTCAACTTGTCCTCAAGTTAGGTGCCGGTATTGACGACTCGTTTGCATTTCCGGTGTTCAGTTAGAATCCACTCCGGAATGCTTAGAAAAAGTACCCTCCAGCTTAGGGCTTCGAACATGTCACTTGGAGAAGTTTGCTTCTCTGGCTATCCTTCAAAACCACTGTGCCCAAGTTCGAAGTATAAAAATGCACAGCGAGCCATTACGCTTGATGTGCATCGCCCGGTTGGAAACAAATCCTCCGGGACATTTCAATTCACGGGATGCAGATCAGTCGAAGATCGAGGACAATTCTGCGCTATCAGTGTCCTGAACATTCGGTGTATAAGAATCATCCATGTGAAACGCAGGTTTTGCACCTGGACCTGCGCCCCCTGAGTTTTGGTTATTGGTTTTTAAGCACGCGCGCCTCTACCCCTTAAAGACAAAGGAATAGAGGCGTTTTCAAAGGCACCTCCTTACATGGTACCCTGGTACTATCGATAATTCAGTGTAGCATTTTCAGAAAGTGGAGTCAATAAGTCAAAAAGTCAAGAGGTGAGAAAGTCAAGAAGTCAAGAAGTCGATGGGTTGATGAGTTGATAAGGTGATCGGGAATCAGTTAATCAGGGAGCGGGAATCAGAGATCAGTAGACAGTAGTCAGTAGTCAGAACATCTTTCCTGGTTGCGGGGCTCTGCGCCGCACCCGATTAAGGAATGGGATGGATGTGGAGTGCGCAAGCTCTTCTTGCGCTCGATGATTTGGCGATTAAAGGCGTAGCTATGGAAACACAATGCCGATCATCCTATGGAACGGAAGGTACGGCGTGAAAAAGCGACGACCCATTCAAGTGTTGGTATACCCTGTGCGAAGGTTTGGGGCGGAGTGGGAGGTCCTGCTGCTCAAGCGCGTCGAGAGCCGCGGGGGCTTCTGGCAGGGAGTGACGGGTGGGGTGGAGTGGGATGAAGAATTGAGAGAAGCTGCAGATCGAGAATTACACGAGGAGACTGACTACACTACCACTGCACTGGTGGGACTTGATTACTCATACGCGTTTCCTGTGAGGGAGGAGTGGCGGAGTGCTTATGATGCTGGTGTGGAGGAGATCGTCGAGTATGTTTTTCTGGCACAAGTGAGTGATGCCGACCCACCCACGATTGATTCACAAGAACATGACGAGTGGCGATGGTGTACTTTCGAGGAGGCTCTGTCGCAGCTCATTTGGTCAGAGAATATTGAAGCGTTGAGGAGATGCCGGCGTTACCTGGAGACTCAATGGTGATTGACCGGGATTATTCCAACCCCCACCGCCAAGTTTGGCCGATGCGATCAAGTTGCCCAAATTCCATGCTGTGACGATAATGCCACGTATCTCAAGGTTAGAGCGAATTAGACTGCGCGTCATTGAGAAGAGTAGAGATATTCGTCGGATTTCGTGCTGCATGCATACGTTCATCTCAGTCGTGAATTATGAGAAGAGGACAGAATGAAAAGCTATCGTAAAGAATTATGGTTCGAAGTCCCTGGTCGGAGAGAACTCATCAACATCACTCGGAATGTTGAAGAAGCGTTATGGGAAAGCGAGATCCAAGAGGGATTTGCGCTTGTGAACGCGATGCACATTACAGCCTCGGTCTTCATCAATGATGATGAGTATGGCCTCCACGAGGATTATGAGCGCTGGTTGGAGGACCTTGCTCCCCACGAGCCAGTCAGCCAGTACTTCCACAATCGAACAGGCGAGGACAACGCCGACGCCCATATGAAGCGGCAGTTGATGGGAAGGGAGGTCGTTGTGGCAGTAACTGGGGGCCAATTGGATTTTGGACCATGGGAGCAGATATTCTATGGTGAATTCGATGGAGGGAGGAGAAAACGAGTTTTGATCAAGATCATCGGGGAATGATTGGAGGGTATTCTTTCGGACTCATCTCGAGATTAGCACAACAATACTTGAAATTGTCGCCTAGCACCGAATGGGACTATGGCTATAATGTCAACAGAATTCTTAGGGTTTGTTCAACGTTGAAGGAGGAACTGTATGAGCGAAGACCTGCGTGCCCAGCTTGAAAAAACGCTACAGGCGGCGAAGGTCGCCATTGAAGAAGAAAAGGTTGCGAATTACGAGAACTTAGATCGTCAGATCAGGCTAACGGACGATCTTGCGCGCGAAACCTTTCAAGGACTCCTGAGTGATAAGTATCAACCACTTCTCAATAAGTTGCAGAGAGGCGAGCAACTCACAAAGGAAGAGCACAAGGAATTGGAATTACTCATCGTGGGCGGAGCGGCGTATTACCTGATTGAAGAAGCTGATTTCGAAAGCTGGATAATCGAGATTTCACGCATCACGGAGGAAATGAAGAAGTCCTCCGAAGCAGGACTGGATACGGTCGATGAGTTGATGGATCTGAGGGCGCTTTGTCTGGATGCTGAGGGCTTACTGCATGAGATCGTGTTCTACCTGAATGAGAAGGAGCGCGTCGAACGCTTTCGAGAAAACACCCGAGAGATCACGCCTGAAACTGGCCGGATTCTGGCTGGAATGATCCAAGAGATGATGACCTCTGACGAAATGTAAGAGGTGCATCGGCTTTCAGAGACAACTCTGCAGGTGTTCCCTTACAAGATTATGTTTGATCAACCCCAGCCGGGTCGAGGAATGAGTGTTGGTTGACAGGCTCTCCTAAATCCGGCTGATTTCATTCCTTCTTGTTGTGAGCCGGCTTCTTTTCAGCCCCTTTTCTTGAAGAGTCACTGGTGCGAGTCCTCAGAAGAGATGCACCAATCCCCATTTCATTCATTACAAAACTAAAAAACAATATTACGGGGGTGATATTCCGTCGAAACTTTGGTGTCATCTCATTCATTCATACTATTCCCAGAATGAGGTCGGATGATTGACGAGGCGCAAGTTGTGAAATTTCCGTTCCGCCTCGGCAGTAGCTCAATAGACCTCTCATAACGGGATGGTGTGAAATGGTTAGAAAGGTTAGAGCTTGGATATTTCTCTTGATCTTGTTGTCTATGACGGCTTGTGTCTTGCAATACGAACCGCCTAGGATAAGCGGCCCAATCCCTCTCCCTCCGAAATGGACACCGACCCAGTCTACGATGGTGGGGGCGCTTTCGAGCACTCCTACGCCCGGTCCAACAGGTGTATATCCACACGCAACGCGAACTCCATACGTCCCCGAAAAGGTGGCGAAAGAACCAACGCCTCTATTTTGGAACCTGCAGTTCACCGATGATCCAAGTCAACTCGAGATGTGGGGCCCATTCCAATCTGGAATACGTCAGATTTACGCAATTTGGGATTACGCTAACATGCGTGAGGGCTATAAGGTCCGAAGAGAATGGTTTCATGAGGGTGCGTTATGGCTAGTCCGAGAGGAGGCGTGGGACTTCTCGCGGTTTGGCGCTAACGGAACAATGACCGAAATCTCAATCTATGATTTCGACAATGGACTTACACCAGGGGCCTATCGATTGAATGTATATGTAAATGGTGAGATTGCCATTGATAACGAAGGTTTTGACATACGAGGTTTCCCTGTAGATCCACAACTTTCTCCAGATGGTACTCGTGAAGCACTAGTGAAATACCCGGACACGTTAGTGATTCAGAATGGGTATAACATCAGAAAAGAGATCAATGTAGGTGGTGAGATCGCTGGCATCGCCTGGCTTCCTGATAGTAAGCATGTTGTTTACTCCATTTGTGATCGATCAGTTGAGCACACCCTCCAGTTCGAGATGTGGAATGTAAATGTCGATACCGGCGAATCGGTTAAAGTAGGAGGGTATGGTGAGGATTTACGCTTTCCATACCCATCGCCCGATGGACGTTACTTGGCCGTAATAGCCGGAAGTCTGTGGGGTGATGCATGCTATTTTGACGGTTCACTGATGATATTAGAGCTTGATAACCGCTACCGTAGGGTTGCTACGTATGATTTGTCGGAATTCACAGGATTGAACTTGGATTTCAACTACCATGAAGGTTCGATCCACCCGCGTAAGCCCATTTGGCTGGATCGGGACCTCCTATCCGTAGAACTTATACCTGTTTGTATCCAAGATTTCACACCAGGCTTATACTCGCTGGATTTATCCACATTACACGCTGAAAAGCTTGCGGACGTCCAACCTTAGAGATATGGAATCCGAATCCTGCAGTAATACTGGGAGGAAAATATTTAGATGTGTATTGATGTAGGAAATAATCCTTCTTGATGGAAAAATGACGCGGTTGAAGGCGGGGGGCGGTAAACGCTGCTACGTTTTTCGAACGACGAAGTCCTCAATGTAAAGGGTGTCGATCTCGCTTTTACTGAAAGTGTTCAATGCGTTTTGTGGTGTGTTGACGATGGGCTCACCACGCAGGTTAAAAGAGGTATTCAGCAGTACTGGAACGCCGGTTTCTTCGGCGAAGCGCTCCACTGTGCGGTAATAGCGCGGGTTCCAATCCCTGCGGATCGTCTGGAGTCGTCCAGAGCCGCCCTCGTGGGTGACAGCCGGAATAATGTGTTTAGCCTCCTCGACAACCGGCAATACCATGAGCATATATCGATATGGATAATGCTTCTGAGGCTCTGTGAGGCCGCTGTAGAACTCGGAAGCTCGCTCTTCCAGAACAACAGGAGCAAATGGTCTGAATGGTTCACGGAACTTGATCTTGGTGTTCACGATTTCCTTCATATCGGCACGTCGAGGATCAGCGAGGATGGAGCGGTTGCCCAGCGCGCGGGGTCCCCATTCGAAGCGTCCCTGAAAGAGGCTGATCACTTTTCCTTGCAGCATGTCATCCACCATCAACTTTGTTAGCGCTTCATCGTCGCTCACGTGTTGGTAGTTGACAGAGGCACGATCCAATTGCGCTTGGATCTCTACCGAGGAATAACCTTGTCCCCAAAAATTGTGTTCCTGGATGAATGCTCGTGGTTTACCCAGTAGTATGTGATAGGTATAGAGTGCTGCGCCTAATGCGCCTCCCGAATCGCCGGCTGCCGGTTGGATCCAGACTTCCTCGAAGGGTGTCTCACGAAGGATCTTGCCATTCGCGACACTGTTGAGCGCCACGCCTCCTGCCATGCAGAGCTGCTTGAGTCCGGTTCTCTCATGGATGTTACGCGCCAATTTCAATAGGGTTTCTTCCGTAACCCCCTGGATGCTGGCGGCGATATCGGCATAGTATTGGTTCTGCTCCGCGGTGGCATTATCCCAATTGGGATGGTCCTTTTTTGGATGCGTTGTCGGTGTGTAGAACACGGAATCGTGTACGCGAGGCTTGCCAAAGAGGTCCTCGAAACGTTTACCGAACGTGCGCGAGGATGAGTGATGGTAGGTGAAATAATCCATGTTCAGGCGAAAACTTCCATCCTCTGACACGTCGATCAGCTTGTAAACATCCTCCACCCGGTTAGGGCGTCCGTATGGAGCCATGCCCATCACCTTGTACTCACCGTTGTTGACGCGGAATCCAAGGAAGGCAGTGAATGCGGAGTAAAGCAAGCCTAGTGAGTGTGGGAAGCGTGTTTCCTCAAAGAGCGTGATCTCGTTATTCCCATTGCCATCCCAATCGGCACTCCCTTTGCCAATGGTTGTCGTGGTCCATTCGCCAACGCCGTCGATTGTGAGGATGGCAGCTTCTTCATAGGGGGAGGCGAAGAGTGCGCTCGCAGCGTGGGAGAGGTGATGCTCAACAAAAAGCACCCTTTCCTCGGGTACATCGAGGAACCTCGACAATGCGCCCTTGATCCATAGTTTCTCATCAAACCAGGCAATCATCGCTTCGCCAAAGGTTTTCCATGAGAGCGGGTATGACCCCAATGTACTCATGAGAATACGCTCGAATTTGAGCATCGGTTTCTCATAGAAAACTACATAATCCAGGTCTGGTCCTACAATGCCTGCCTGACGAATGCAGAATTCAATTGCGGAAGCGGGGAATCCGTAGTCATGCTTGACACGGCTGAATCGCTCTTCCTCTGCTGCAGCGATGAGCATTCCATCCTGGATGAGTGCGGCGGCAGAATCGTGGTAGAAACAGGAAACTCCCAGGATGTTCATTAAAACTGCCTCTGTGCTTCTTCAAAATCTGGAGGTGAGTCCTCGCGCTCGGACCAATGGGAGGTCGAGGACGTGCTGCGCGTTTGAAGGGGGTCGCTGAAGATGCGGACCATTATGCCCCAGGGCGTAAGCACGATGAAATAGAATGCTGCCAACAATATTCGGCCCTGGTAGTTTCCCATCTCAGCTGCGAATACTTTCCATCTTTCCCACACTCTCCGCCACCAGGGTCCAGATGCTTTGACAGTAGGCACGGATTCGGCCGATGGTCGGGGACCCAAGCGGATGCGGGTCAATAGGGTCGAGATGAGGAGGGCCAGGGCGACCCAAAGGATGATAGATCCCCATCTTCCCAATGCGGGGCGGCTGAGTAATGCGATCGTCCACAATACAACCAGGATGCCAAGGTCAAGAAGGGTGGGTGAGGCAGTGCGGCCTCGACCGGCTGCAAGTGTCGCTCCAGATGAGTAGCCCACCATGATCAGTAACAGTAATGCAATGACGCTTAAGACTTCCACTTACCAATCTCCGGTTGAACCTCAGTTGAGGTTAGAAAAGCGTATAAATAAAGGGTGCGATGGCTGACCCTTGGGCGAAGACAAGAAGCAGAACGAGCAGGATCAAAACAAAGATCATTGGGATGAGCCACCAAAGTTTTCGCTTCCAGAAGAACGCGAGCAGCTCTCCTATGATCCCCATGCGAGCTAGGATTGTACTTCGAGAACGGTTTGTCATAGAACTCTCCAAAGGTGAACGAGACTATAACATAAGCTCCTGTGAACGCAAGAGAGAATTCCTATTTAGGATTGGAAAATTTGACGGTGACGTTTCACCTTTATGGATGCGAACAAATGTGCTATTATGGATCTGGCGTTGTGTGGAGACCTGTCGGTGAAGGTGAGATTGAATAGGACGAAGGACCGAGGACCAACGACAAATGAATAAGGACTGGGGACCAATGACGAACGACCAACGACCAAGGACTAATGACCAATGACCAACGATGAGGATTTGGAGTGGGGGACGTTAGTGATCGGCGATTCATGGTCTGGTCTTCTTTGATGGTGGAGTTCGACTTGTGATTAAAGAGATTCGGGCTAAAGTGATGCTTTCTCGAGTGAAGCAGCCCGACACATGGTTTGGGTTGAGGTACAGCATGAACCTGTACCGTGGATGCCAACACCAATGCATATACTGCGATTCGCGCAGTCTCTGTTATCAGATTGAAGACTTCAGCGATATTCTGGTAAAGGTCAACGCGCTGGAGTTGCTGGAGCGAGAATTGGCGAGCAAGAGGGTAAAGGGTACCATCGGAACTGGGGGGATGAATGATCCTTACATGCCGTTGGAAGCTGAGATTAACCTGACCGGACGAGCCCTCGAGTTGATGTTGCGCCATCGGTTCCCGGTACACATCACCACCAAGAGTGACCTTGTCCTAAGAGATATCGATACGATAAAGGCAATCAGTGAGATCTACGCTGCTGTGAGTTTCACCATTACCACGGCGGATGACGCATTGGCTAGGAAGCTGGAGCCGGGAGCGCCTCCACCCTCCTCGCGATTGCAGGCCATGTCGAACTTGGCTAATGAAGGCATTTATACGGGGATCACTCTTATGCCAGTGCTGCCGTTTATCGAGGATAACGAGGCCAATATCACAGACATCGTCGAGCTCGCGAGGGACAGTGGTGCTAGTTATATTATTCCTTCTTTCGGGATGAGTCTGAGTGATCGCCAACGGGCCTATTACTACGATAAGCTGGACATACACTTCCCGGGTTTGCGGAGTAAATACGAGGAGCGGTTTGGTGAGCAGTACCATTGTCCAGCAAGTAATGCTGAAGCATTGGAAAAGGTTTTCATTGAGTTGTGTAATCGGTATGGGATCGATACGAGGATGAAGACGCACTCGCCTGATGAAGCCGAGCAGTTAGCGCTGCTTTAGCTCAGCTTTCGCATCACCCGTTCACTTGGCCCAACTGGTTACTCTGAATGAGCCATCGCTCATAAGAAGGATACCGAGAAAGATATTGTCATTCCGAAGGAGCCGTGGTGCGGTGACTGAGGAATCTCGTTTTCCACAGGCTCGTCTCGCCTATTCCAAAAACGAGATTCTTCGTCGCTACGGTCGCGATGCTCACTGCGCTCCTCAGAATGACATTGTGGGGGGAAATGTAATTCCTAGGCGTAGCTGCATTCAGGATGAAAAGTAGTTTGAGTATGTCATTCCGAGCTAGACGCAGAGCGGCGAGAGAGGAATCCCTAAGACGAAGCTCATAATTCGCATCATCATAGGGATTCCTCAGCGCTATCGCGCCTCGGAATGACAGATAAGGGGGAATGTCATTCTGAGGGAGCCGAGAGGCGACCGAAGAATCTCGTTTTCCACAGGCTCGTTCCGCTTAATCTAAAAACGAGTTTCTTCGTTGTTCCGCTCGCCGTGCTCCCTTTGTTCCTTAGAATAACAACATACCCTATAAAATCAGATCTTGAGTTATCATCGGTTAGAATCTAAGCTTAGGGACAAGAACGAAAGCTCCACTTAATGGTAGGCCCATCGTGAACAAACTTTCGAGGAAAGATCTGTGGACTATCGTCATCATTGTATTGTTGGCGGTCTTGGGCGTTATAGCGATTCTCTATAGTACTTCATTGAATCCTTGGGTATATGATGATTCGGTAGGATATATTGAGAATGCAAAGAACTTAATCGCTGGTCGTGGATTGGGCATCTACCGGGCTTCGGGTGTTTTTCGCCCTCTCTCTTATCACCCACCCTTTTACTCACTCGTTCTCAGCGTACCTGGATTGCTAAAAATTGATTATCTTGTGGCTTCTAGATATCTCAATACCTTTCTATTTGGTGCCTCCATTCTCCTGATAGGTTTGTCCTCATACAGCCTTGTACGAATTCCGTTGTACTCGATTGCGCTTTGTATGTTTGTGTTAATAACCCCCATCTTCATTCTCAACTTCACAGGAGTTATGTCAGAACCACTCTTTTTCACCTTGGGGCTATTAGGATTGATCCTTCTCATTTTCTACCTTCATAATGGTAAACAGTCCCTTTTAATAATGTCAGCAGTTTCTTGTGGGTTGGCTCTTGTTACTCGGTATAGTGGATTGGTATTTGTTACAACCGGAGCATTGGTACTGATCCTTCTCGATAGACGGCAATTTAAGAGACGAATAACAAAGGCGTTTGTGTATTTTCTCATCGGGATTCTCCCACTTTCAATATGGCTTGTGGTCCAGCGTTTGGTCTACCCAACAGCTAATCCGGGGGTACTCAATCTCACTTTATCTGGTCTTTGGCAGCGACTTTCCCCAATAAGGGGGGCTCTGGTGAATAAGATTTGGAACTGGCTGCCATTTAGTAAGGTCATTCCTCAGCTCTCATACCGAAACACCCTCATTCTATTGGCACTTCTGACCATATTGCTTTTATTGATCATCTACCTCTCCGTTCGGCGGATGAAGAAGGGAGGAGACCGGGATTGGCACCACACACAAATTCTCATTTTTGCCTTTGTCTTCGGCATCTTCACTTTGATCTACATCTTTGTGCTTAGCCTGTCTGTGGCTTTCGTCATTCACCCTGCGCCAGCGATGGACGAACGCATTCTATCCCCAATTCTGTTTGGAGGGATCATTTCGCTCTTCTCATTCCTATTTTTCGTCGCGACCTCTTGGTCATTAAAAGCTTACTTCCAGATAATGGTATTTGGACTGTGCGCCCTTATTCTCATCGCATATGTGCCTAGCAGTGTTGAAGTGATCACCGATTTGCATACGAGTAGTATGGGTTACACGAGTAAACGCTGGGTGGAATCGGATGTCATCCAGGATGTACTAGAGTTGCCTCAGGATATTCGGATCATAAGCAGTGAGCCTACCGCAATCCTGTTTTATGCTCAGCGCCCAGCACATACTATTCCGGAAATTTCAGGGGCCACGCCAGTTGATGAGTTTTACAGTTTTGGTGATGGTACAGACAATGTACAACAGGCTTTCAGGGCGGAAGGGGCTGCATTGGTTCTGTTCAATGATGTCTATTGGCAGTTTTATCCACTCTACGGAGAAAGGACGCAGGATCGTCTTGATGCTTTCACCGATGGATTGAAAGTGCACTCTGAGGGTTGGGATGGCGCGATTTATTTTTACCGCGATGAAGCAGAATAACAGAGTATGTGTGAGAGGCTGCACCTGGCCGCTATTGATTTCTATCATCACAGATCCGGATTAAATTCCTACAAGAACTCTGCTAGCTTCCACAATGACTTCTCCAGATAGTCAGATAATTCAGGTGTCATAGTAATGATTAGCATGGTACAGACATGCTTATATGATATCTAAATGAGTTTGTAGGAGCGAAGCATTCGCCTAATTTGATTTTCTACGATTATCAAAACCCTCAGCGAATGCTTCGCCAGCACGATGATCCGTTATGGGAAATACGGACAGCCGGGCAATATGCACTCGAATGAGTTTGCAAGCGCTTTGATTTTCATGTATAATCAGAACAAATGTTCTGTATGATATGATAGCTTTTCTTAATGTACATACAGGCTGAATCCGTAAGGTGACCTCCCAGAATGGAACCAAGCGACATCATTATACGGGGTGCGCAGCAGCACAACCTGAAGCACATCGACGTCTCAATACCTCGAAACAAGTTTGTCGTACTGACTGGCATAAGCGGAAGTGGTAAGTCTTCTTTAGCATTCGACACACTTTATGCTGAGGGCCAACGCCGCTATGTTGAGAGCCTATCATCTTACGCGCGCCAATTCATCGGACAAATGGAAAAGCCCAAGGTTGACTACATCGGTGGTCTCAGTCCAGCTATCGCCATCGAACAAAAGGCCATCAGTCGAAATCCGAGGTCAACCGTTGGAACTGTGACCGACGTAATGGATTACCTGCGTGTGTTGTACGCCCGCATTGGTCAACCTCACTGCCCCCAATGCGGTCGTTCGGTTCAACTTCAAAGTGCTCAGCAGATCGCTGACCAACTTTCTGAACTACCGGCGAAGAAAAAATTCCAACTGCTAGCTCCAGTAGTGAGGGAGAGAAAAGGGGCGCATGTCGACGTGATCGAGGTCGCCCGCCGTGATGGCTTCGTCCGAGCGCGCATTGATGGAGTCCCAGTTGAACTAGAGGAGCCCATCAAGCTCGCGAAGACGAAGAAACACACCATCGAACTGATTGTGGATCGGTTGATCATCCCCGATACCGACATGCAGGGTGAAGACAGAGTGAATGAGGCCTGGGCAGCCTTTATGGTTCGACTGGTCGACTCGGTGGAAACTACACTTCATGCTGGCGATGGGCTACTCATCGCGGATCTGGGCGATGGCCAAGAACTCATGATGAGCGAACATAATGCCTGTCCGAATTGCGGCATCAGCTTTCCTGAACTGACGCCGCAGCTATTCAGCTTTAACTCTCCACTGGGCATGTGTCCTGATTGCAATGGACTCGGCACTCAGTTGAATATCGATGTTGGACTCATCGTCAAAGATCCGAGCCTCTCGCTGATGGAAGGCGCACTGCGCTGGTACGGGGAACTGAGGAAGAAAAAGAAAAGCTGGACACTACGACAGTTGAGGGTCCTTGAAGAACATTACGACGTGAGCTTGGATACTCCATGGCAGGATCTCCCTGAGAAGTTCCGGAATGTCCTCCTCTATGGTTCCGGTGATGAAAGGATTCGTTTTACCTATGAGGCAGAGTGGGATGAGGGGCATTGGTCCGGCGAGAGTGTAAGGACCTACGAAGGCGTCATCAGCACCATAGAGAGGCGCTTTCGAGATACGAAATCGGATATGACAAGGCGGTGGTACGCCAGCTTCATGAGCCATCAACCATGTCCCACATGTGAGGGCGCTCGCCTTCGGGCCGAAGCCCGTGGTGTTTTGGTCGGTAGAAAGACAATATCCGAGGTTGGAGAGATGACAATCTCGGAGGCGCTTCAATGGGTGAAAAGCCTGTTTCAGGCAGATTTGGGTAACAATGGAAGATCACATAGCAGAACAACAAAAGTCTCAAAAAAGCATATGGCTGAATTTAATAATGATGGCCCCGAGACTTCCTTATCTGCTGAGGAGTATCAAATTGCGGAGGAAGTCCTCAAAGAGATCCGCGATCGGCTCCAATTCATGCTCAATGTGGGATTGCACTATCTGACTCTGGATCGCTCGGCGGCATCATTATCCGGCGGCGAGGGGCAACGGATTAGGCTCGCGAGCCAAATCGGCTGTGGACTTGTTGGTGTCCTCTATATCCTGGATGAGCCATCGATTGGTTTACACGCGCGTGATAATCGAGCGCTGCTGGATACCTTGATGCAACTGCGGGATATGGGAAACACAGTACTTGTGGTGGAACACGACGCCGAGACTATGCGCAGCGCTGATTGGATCATCGATCTTGGACCAGGAGCTGGCGTTCTTGGTGGCGAGGTCGTTTCCGCAGGAACGTTTGAGCAGATTGTTGCGGATCCTAGATCCATTACAGGTAGGTACCTCAGTGGTGAGCTCTCCGTCGTCGCTCCTAATGGACGGGAGAGGCGTGAGCCGAAGAACGGTTGGCTGAGTATCATGGGTGCGAAATTGCATAATCTCAAAGGAATCAAGGTGAGCTTCCCTATCGGGACGATGACTTGCGTCACCGGCGTCAGTGGTAGTGGGAAGAGCAGCCTCGTTGCAGAAACCCTTTATCCAGCTTTAGCACGTGTGCTGCATAACGCTCAAGAGAGAGCAGGTCCCTACGAACGCATTGAGGGTCTAGACCATATAGATAAAGTCATCAATATCACACAGTCGCCCATCGGACGCACGCCGCGATCGAATCCCGCTACCTACGTTAAAATCTTTGATTTGATCCGGCGTGTCTTTGCAAATACTGTGGAGGCTAAAGCACGTGGGTATCAATCTGGCCGCTTCAGCTTCAACGTGAAGGGTGGGCGCTGTGAGGCATGCAAGGGATATGGGCAGAAGAAGATCGAGATGCACTTCCTGGCGGATGTCTGGGTGAGATGCCAGGAGTGTAAAGGTTCCCGCTACAACCGTGAGACACTGGACATCCGTTTTAAAGGCAAGAACATCGCCGAAGTGTTGGACATGGATGTGCAGGAAGCGCTGACTTTCTTCGCCAACCAGCCGAAGATCGCTAGGGTCTTACAAACACTGCATGATGTCGGGTTGGACTACGTCAAGCTAGGCCAAAGCGCAACGACATTGAGCGGTGGTGAGGCGCAGCGGGTCAAGCTAGCGAAGGAGTTGGGGCGAGTCTCCACTGGCCGAACGCTTTATATCCTTGATGAGCCTACGACAGGCCTGCACTTCGCTGATATTCAACGCCTGTTGGATGTCCTTCATCGTCTTGTAGACGCCGGTAACACCGTCGTGGTCATCGAGCACAACCTCGATGTGGTCAAGACCGCGGATTGGCTCATTGATCTGGGGCCGGAGGGTGGTGAGGAGGGGGGAATGATCGTGGCGCAAGGCACACCGGAGGAAGTAGCGGGAGCGGAAGGGAGCTACACTGGTAGCTTCTTAAGGAAGTTCCTTTAAGGAATGACAACTCTTCGCAATGACATACCCTGCTGCCTTTACAAGCCACATTGTGGTGAAACAATCTACTCCAGACTATTGGGGATTGGTTCGTCGCCTATCGGCTCCTCGCAAAGACATGTGAATCTTGCGGATTGCCATGTCGCCCAACCAGGAATGACTGGGCTCATAACTTAAGCCATTCGGGCTAATCATCAGGGTGCGAAGCACCCTACAGCCGTGAGTCCGGAGGTTTAGCTCCGGGCGGAATTTCATCAAGCAGTCCCCTGCATAACCTGCTGTCATTGCAAGTCCTAAAAGGGCGAAGCAATCTCCTTCTTCTTAAGGTTTCTCCAACAGCCTTTGGGGATTGCTTCGTCGTCGGCATCTTCGCTGCCTCCTCCTTGCAATGACAAGAGAGTCTTGGGGATTGCGAAGCCTATCCTGAACGAAGTGGTGGATCTAGCCTGTTAGCTCCTCACAAGGACATATTCAGGGTGATCGATTGTTTCTTTCTTGCGGAAGCTTCGGCGTTAATCCCTTCCTTACCAATTCAAAGAAATGCGATTTCGAGTTTCAACTACACGTGGATTCGGGCCCATTAACCAGGCACCCGCCGCTATGACTATTCCAAGGATCATGAGCATAATCGTTTGAATAACCAGCCCCCTCGTGATTACACGTAGGATCTCACTGGCGATATCATGCAGAAGTGGTTCAGTAATCGAGGCGACGAGCAATGGCTGCACCAGCTTGAGTAAAATCAGTGTGATCAGCATAGTTATGCTCACGCTCGCGCCGATGTATAAGACGGTTTTCCGCCTCCATCGTGAAATCCACCACGCGACAAGAAAGCAAACCAAGGCAAGTAAAGGTAAAAACCAGGCCAAGCTCTCGATCATCGCGAGGATAAGCTGCAGATCAGCCAGAAAACTGCTCTCGAAGAGTATGAAGCGTGCCCACTCTTCGTTATCAGTGAAGATGCTCAACCTGCCCAACCCAAGCAGGTTGAGTATCTCATCCACGACTCCATTCAGATCGAGGATGACTTTTCATTCCTCCACGTAGAGGAAAGTCCTTTCACTCCGCAAGACAGAAATAAATACCTCATGCAGGGCCCTATTCACTGTGGACCAGACTTCATGAAACTCATCGCTTTGTATGACCGAAGCAACGACATCGATTGCGAAATCCCTGATCAACTCATCGTAGGCCACATTGATGAAGCTTAACTCAGGAGGCAAGCTATCCTGCGGGAGAATTTCGCTGACCTCGTTGAACAGCTCATCGACCAGTAAAACGCTCAATGAGTGAGCAATGATCGGGCTCTGGCTTAGAGGGGAAACCGTCGCCACCCACTCATCCGTGTCGAGCACGACATCTCGTAACCAATTGGTCAAGTTCCCGCCTGCGAAGAACAGACAGCCGAGGAAAATCAATAGTCCTACGAAGAGTTGCCGCCAGAAATGACGATTTGTTGTCTTCTTTTCCTCTAAGCTGTTCACTTGACTTTTTTAATTCATCCAACTCCCGTTTCATTGTTGCGACTTCGTCATCCTTCATTGAAACTTGTCGGTTCGATGAACCAGCTGTTTCTGTGTTCTGAGTTTTCTTTGCAATTTTTCATTCCGCATGTGGATGCAAGTTGGATTGAACCATAGGGATTCAACCCATCATTTACTCCCATTGGTATATTGCGTCGGATGTCACACGTCCTCTCAACTGTTGTAGGTAAAATGGATAAATTCGTGTCTGATGACCAGACCCCGCTCGTTGCCTTGCTTGAATGCCATTGAGCGGCGTAAGGTGCTAGCTGGTAATCACAAATTGTCTAGAAGTATTGTACCCTCCGGAAGGTTTTCGCTAGATTAAGGTTGCGATGTAGTGAATGCAATGAGAACTTGCCCCTCTGCCGACAACAACTCAAGTCTAAAGTCATTCAGTTGGTACACTTTGGCAAGTTTAAGGAGTTCCAGGTATCTGGCTTCTTGTTCCATGATCCCTTCTGGATCGTCGCACTGCAGTCTTGTCGAGAGCACGTTAGCAATCGAGATATTTGAATCATCCAGCACGTAGTCTCCGCTATAGATATTACAGCCATCCAATCCACTCAGTTTGTCATCTTCCTGGAAGGTAATCATCACGACGACATCTGGGATGGGTTTGTAGTGGCGAGCATTCTAACTGTGGAATGTTCGTGCTTTTTCGTCTGTCCCGCAGTCGCTTATCCTAGTGTTGCTCTCAGCTTTGATGATCGATTATGGGTACCCACAGCTCAATATCCGATAATGATAGGAGTTAGCGAATTCGCTAACTCAAAGCAATAACATCTATTACCCTGGGCTCCTCTTCAAGAAAATTACAAACGAAAAACAAACCTGCAACAATATCCATCAGGAGGAGAGAGGTCCTGTCCAGTTGGACGGGGGTGATTTAAGGTTGATGATGCAAAATACTCGAAAGGGATTATGTTACCTCTCGAGGAAAGTAACTTATGGCGTCAGACTGAGTTTTAATTAATACCTTAGAGAGACCGATAAACCATTCTCATAACACTCTTGCGGAGATTCCTCTGTCACGTCATCTTTGGCCTTTATAACCGAGATTGATACCAAAAGGAGGTTGATCATGTCTGGAGAAGTCAGACGCTTATATCGCTCCACTGAGGATCGGTGGCTAGCCGGAGTCTGTGGCGGCATTGGGGAGTACTTCAGCCTCGATCCAACCATTGTCCGTTTGCTTTTCATCCTCATTGCATTCGCCTTCGGAGGGGGGATTCTTGTTTACTTGCTCCTCTGGCTCATCATTCCTGAAAATCCTGGTGTCGCGCTGCCGCCCGAAGATGTTCCGGCGGAGGAGAGCGAGTAGAAGAACACAGGGATAGGTCAATATCATCACAAGTGGAGGCACCACAGCCCGGTACAGTGGTGCGGTCGCCCCACGTGAATCAATAATGAAGAATCGTAGGGGTGCTCAATTGAACGCCTCTGCTTTATCTTTCTTGTAGCCTTGCGAAGGTTGGTGAACCGCAGGTTCGCTTAAACCTTCTCAAGGGTTAAAATGGCGTTGGCGGGTTTTTTGGGGGCGTGCGAAAATGGTCCTCCTGAATAAAGCATCATCGCGCTGCATAAGGCTTCACGGACAACTTGGGTGTTGGAAACAGCTGCATGCGGATTGTGATGGTGGTGAGTCTTCAGTTGGACATGGTTCACATTATGTTGTGGAGGTATAGGGTGTAGGAGTTGAGTATGAATGTGAATGAAAAAATCAGTGATAGCTTGTTGATCTCAACAGCCATATTGATCCTTGTCAACATCATCCTGTTGTATGGAGTAACGTATCGCGGGTGGAACGTGACCACTGTGCTCTTTGCATATTGGCTGGAGAGCGCAGTGGTCGGTTTCTATACTGTGTTGAGAATGATCCAAGCGGGAGGGGTTCCGAGCACTGGATCGAGGATCGTGGGATTGATTTTCCTGATCCCATTTTTCTTCTTGCACTTTGGATTGTTCATGGCCGTTCATTATTTCCTAATCACTTCAAGTTTCGGGGGCCCTCGGATCCTGAGTTGGGAGATCGCTGTAATCATCACATTACTCTTGATCAGTCACGGCGCTTCACATTACTTGAATTACCTTCGCGGTGGGGAGTTCTTGACTACTGATCCCAAGACACAAATGGGCCGACCCTATCCACGGATTATTATCATGCAATTTGTGATCATTTTCGGTGGCTTCCTCATCTTCAGCGAGAGAGTGGCATTCCAGGCGATCATGATCGTCGTAATTGGAAAGATTGCGGTGGATGCCATCACCCATTTCATCATGCACTATCGCGCGATGAAGAGGGTGGCAGTAAGCAGTGAAGTAGAACTTGCGACTGACAATTGAACCATTTCGGGGGGAGGCGCGATGACCCATTTCTTTGTCCGACAATTGTGGTTTGCTCGACGAGAATTCCAGCGGTGTCTGGAAGGCATCACCGACGCGGACGCGGCTCAAAGCAAATTATGGATATTTTAGAAACCTCTTCGCTGGCCTTCCCAGGGCGGCTCGACACCAGCTTTGAATTCCTCAACACTTGGACCGGCTAAATTGCGTAGTCTCCACGTGCCGTAGATGTAGCTGAGGATAAGTAGGAGGATCGTTGCTGGCCAACCGCTCAACAATTGGAGGACCCCAAGAGCTTCGACCGCCGCGAGTTGGAAAAAGTTAAGCTGGAGAATTGTGCGGGCTGCGAAAAAGAGAACCCATGCGAGGGTGACCTCGCTGTATGCAGGGCGAACGCGTGGATGCCAGTACCAGTCGCGAGGCCAGCGACGGACCAGATAGCTGGTCCAAGCCACGAGAGGACGCCTTATGATGACGCTAACGAGACATAGGATCACTGTTAGAACTCCGGAGAGGATCCCGGGGAGGAAGAAACCTTCAGCTCCACCGACCAGTCGTGCCAGGAGCACAGCAACGGCGACACCCCCAACGCCTCCTAAAGCATAAAGTACGCTTTCACGCCTTACCAGTCGAAAAACTGTTATCAGAGCAGCTGTGGCCAATGATCCCAGCAGTGCGACGTCAGATCCTGCAACCGCGTTCAAAAGCAGGAATGCAATAGGTGGGAAGAGTGTGTCCAGCCAACGCCCTCGTCCCGCCATGACGGTGCGAAGTTCCTCCGAGATCTCCCCGAAGAGGCCGCTTGAATCTTTGTTATCAACCATCTTCAACAGCTCGATACCCCATCCAAAATTGTTTCCAATCACCACCGCTTTTCTGCAGTGCGAGGAATGTGTAGAGCGACCCTATGAAGAACCCCAGCACCATAATCAGCGCCACCCAGATGATTTTGCTGAGGAGGGATTTCTCACGGTAGATGATCCACATGGAAAAGAGTGTGAATCCCACATACACGTCCACTAATGAGACAATGCCCCAAGGATTGGAGAGTATTTCTTTGCCGTCTTCCGCGAAGTTTCCGACCGTGAAACCATAGGTGAGAGCGATGGCCATGGCTAACATGCCCAAGAGTGATACGATTTTCGCTATCGTCATTAATGTGATCCTTTTTGTATTTGTAAGCGTGAAATTTCAAGAGGATGCCAGAATTGTTGGGGAAAAAGTGGCCGGCTATTCATGATGTTTGAGGCGTTTTGAAGAATGATTGATCCAAGTAACATCATTATTCCTTCTCGATAAATGTGAATCCGACTGTGCATGGGCCAAGGTGTGTGCCCAATACGGGCGTGACATCCACCGAGTAGGAGGTGGAGTCCTCCGGAAAGAGATGTTCGGAGACTTCTCGAAGCTTCTCTGCTCCTTCAGGGTCATGTGTGTGCACAATGGATAAGTGCTCTAGTGGGAGATGATCTTCGACGAATTGGATCATACGCTTGATAGCCTTGTCCTTCGTGCGAATTCGCTCTGCATCGGGTTCACCTGCATGCATTTTCAAGATGGGCTTAATTTGTAGGATGGTTCCGAAGTTGGCGAGGAACCGGTTCATGCGTCCACTGCGGCGAAGGAACTCGAGTGTATCGATGTAGGCGATGACATAGGTTCGGGAGGACTGATCCTCGAGAATGGGTAGGATCTCCTGCACGGTCAAATTGTGTGTAGCGGCTTTAGCAGCCGCCAATACGCTCAACCCTGTTCCGAGGCTGATTTGCCCGGCATCGTAAACCGTAACTGGAATGCGTGTGAATTCCTTCGCGGCCGTCGACGCAACTTCTGCTACTGCGCTCAGGCTGGCGGATACGTGGATGGAGAGGATCTCCGAGGCGCCCTCATCGGCAAGGCGCTCATAAGTCTGGCGGAATGATTCAACGCTGGGAACGGCTGTTGTGGGCAAAGGATCGTAATTGGGGAGTCCGTTATAAAAATCTTCACGTGTGATTTCCACTCCATCTAAAAAACCTTCTGATCCAATGTTTATGTACATTGGGATGATAGTGATGTCGTGTTTGGCGATTACCTCCTCAGGGAGGTCACAGGTGCTGTCCGTCACAATCTTGATGCTCATAATATATCCTTTGCAGGAATAATAGAGGAATGCACCAATTATACCAATTTGAATAATAATTGTCAATATTGTGTCTAGCTTTGATCTATTCATAAAGACAATCAAGTGCTATCAATATATCGATTCTTTGGGATGTGAATGCTCATATAGTGAATCAGTTCATTTTAACTCTCGAGCCTCCTGGCGATACAATGAATGCTATGATTGTCAAAGTGGGAGGATAACCATGCCAGATTCAACCATAAAGGAAGCAATCACTGTGCTGGTCACGAACGATGGAATGGGAACAGCGGAACAAGAACTCCGGCATATGCTCGTAAAAACCTACCTTCAGCTGCTTGGCGAGCACGACATGTTGCCGAGCGTGATCTGCTTTTATACGGAAGGAGTGAAACTTGTCGTGGAAGGTTCTCATGTCCTGAAGGAGTTGAAAGTTCTGGAGGAAAAGGGGGTTCGTCTCGTGATATGCAATACCTGTTTAAATTACTACGACATTGTTGATAAAGTGTTGGTTGGTATTGTGGGCGGCATGGCGGACATCATCGAGGCGCAGTGGCGCGCTGACAAGGTCATTACTATTTGAAAAGCTGATCGATACTATTAGGAGATCATATGGCAAACACATTTATGAGCATCGGGAATTCATTCATGGCATTCATCCTTAAGTCGCCTATTCATGGTCTGATGAGCAAGAGCGTGGTGCTTCTCTTTGTAACTGGCCGGAAAAGCGGGAAAGTCTACTCGGTGCCAGTGAACTACCAGCGAGACGGGGAGACCATCTGGATCAACAGCCTCAAAACGCGCACCTGGTGGAGGAATCTGAGGGGTGGTGCGTCAATAAGCATGATGCTGGAAGGAGTCAGGACGAGTGGGGAAGCGCAGGTTTTCGAAGATCAAGAAGAGGTCCTCCAATACCTTGGGGATTATCTTCGCAGGTCGCCCTCTTACGCACGCTACTTCGATATCAGGATGGATCCTTCAGGTAATCCCGATCCTGAAGACCTCCGAAGAGTGGTAGAGGACAGGGTGGTGGTGAGGGTCAATCTAGTCAATTAACGGAATATTGGGATGTTGCTTGCTGATGAAAATCGCAAAGGATATTCATCTCCTTCACGAATGAGAGGCTTTTGATGATGGGTGAATTCACAATCCATCCGCTTGAAAGGGAGGACCGTTCCTGGGTATCCCGCATGATCTCCGAGCGCTGGGGATCGGAGGTCGTTGTCGCTCATGGCGTGGTCTACCATCCCGCGGATTTACCAGGCTTTAAGGCGATATTGGAAGGAAAGCAAGTCGGACTGATCACATACTACATTGAAGGGAGAGATTGCGGGATCGTGAGCCTCGACAGCGATCGATCTGGGGTTGGGATTGGTTCTGGGCTTATCGAAGCGGTGAAGGAGGTTGCCATAGAGGCAGGTTGCAGTCGTTTGTGGCTCATCACAACCAACGACAACTTAAAAGCCCTGCGTTTCTACCAGAGGAGGGGTTTCTCACTTGTCGCCGTTCACAGGGACGCAGTCCAACGATCGAGGCAACTGAAACCTGAGATTCCTATCATAGGTGAGGATGGGATTCCCATCCGTGATGAGATTGAGCTTGAAATGATGCTGAGTGAAAAGTGTAAAAGTCAAAAAGTTGATGAGTAACGAGTCTTCGTTCCAAAATAAAATGGATGAGTCAAGAATCAAACTTGGGTACCTCTGCGATTATCCTGCATTGACGTCGCGGCTGGCTTCCTGGTTCTATGAGGAGTGGGGGCGGAGACAACCAAACAACAGCGTTGAAAAGATTGAGAAGGTATTACGGCAGCGCATGAATCGTGACGAGCTTCCACTGTGCCTGGTTGCATTTTTAGGCTCAGAGCTTGTCGGCACCGCGAGCCTCATCTTCCATGAAATGGAAACTCATCCGCAGCATGAACATTGGTTGGCATCGGTTTATATCCAAGAGACATATCGAGGCAGGGGGCTAGGAAGCCAGCTAATCAAGATAACCTTGGAGGAGGCTCACAAGCTGGGCATTCCAGATCTCTATCTATACACCCACAGCCATGAGAACTATTATGCTCGACTCGGCTGGATCCCCGTTGAAAGGCCGCAATACCACGGCAGGGAAGTAGTCATCATGAGAAATCGCCTCAGTGTAGAGATGGGAAACGAAGCGGATACAAGATAAGAAAATTTATTCAAAACGTGTCCAATTCAAAGAGTAACCATTATTCAATAGATAAAACATCGATGGCTTGATCGTGTCACTCGTTCATCAAAACCGAGTCCATTTAGCTATGTAGGTCCCAACAAGGAGGTTTCATGAAAGAAGTAGCTACTATTCAAGCACATACCAGTCATGTCATGGATGTGCTTTTTACAAAAGATAGCAAGGTGCTCCTGTCGGCAGGGATGGACAATCTCATCAAACTTTGGTCTGTACCTGGATGGGATCCTATCGCAAGCTTTGAGGGGCATGAGAACAGCGTCAATTCGCTTTCTCTATCGCAGGATGAGAAGATCCTAGCTTCAGCTTCCTCTGATGAAATGGTGAGGCTATGGTCATTCCCGTCAGGTGAGGCAGGGAGCGTTCTCCAAGGGCACAAGAAGACAGTGGCCTCCGTGGCGATCTCGCCTGATCAGGAGTTAGTTGCCTCGGCCTCTTACGATAGCACTGTCCGACTCTGGTCCTTGGGTGCAGATGAAGAAAAGGTGGTCTTGAAGGGACACAAGAAGAACGTGGGTTCTCTGGCCTTTTCCAACGACGGGAAGATCCTCGCCAGCGGAGGTCTCGGAGGAGAGATGATTCTATGGTCAATTCCTGAAGGAGAGGCCCTTGAGAAGTTTGAAGATCACGAGGTAGCTGCGGGCTCCATCGAGTTTTCGCCTGAGGGGAACTACCTCGCCTCCTCCGGTGGTGAACAGGTAGTCCTAATCCGTTCTACAAAAGACTGGTCCATTGAACAACGTATTGAAATTGGCTCGGGTTCCGGTTATCCGGGACACATTGCATTCTCCCCGGATTGGAGGCTCATGGCTGTCGGATCACCAAACAAGGTGAGTTTATGGTCCGTGGATCAAGGTGAACTTCTTGGGGAAATTTCATTAAAGCCGAAAGGCGTTTACGCGTTGGCATTTTCTCCTGATGGTCGCTGGCTGGCCAACGCGGCTGCTGATAAGCGGGTCCGGGTTTGGGAAATGAGATAGTCAAAAAGTTGAAACGGCAAGAAGTCAATAAGTGAAAAGGGATCAGTTAATCGGGAATCAGAAAACCAGTCAAGCAGTTGATAGGTTGATACGTCAATACGTCAATGTAGCGAATCCTGACAGGAGGATCGCTCCAACTTAAAACGGCTTACCTTATTCACTTAGTTAACTGATTCCTGATTGACCGATCCCTGATCCCAGATTCCTGATTCCCCATTCACCTCTCAACTTATCAACCTATTCACTTGTCAACTTATTCACTTTTTGACTGATCCCTGATTCCTGATCAATTACCACCCTGTTTCTGTGCCGTCCTCCTATATAATGGAAAAATACACACATTGTTCCTTTCCAAGTTGGAGAGCGACGAGCTTAGAAGGAGGTCTATCGTGACCACCTGGCATGAGGATGATCGTTTCTGGGAGTTATGGGCTCCCCGGATGTTTAGTGAAGAACGATGGGAGGCCGCTATAGAGGAGGTGGACAAGTTACTGGAAATCCTCAAGATACCTGAGGGCGGTGTTGTACTCGATCTTTGCTGCGGACCGGGGAGGCATTCATTGGAATTTGCCCGACGTGGTTATCAAGTGACTGGGGTGGATAGGACGGAATCCTATCTCAAGCGAGCGCGGGAATTAGCGGCGAAAGAGAACCTGCAAGTGGAGTTTGTCCTTGAGGATATGAGGTCATTTAAGAGGCCAAACACATTCGATGCTGCAATGATGATGTTCACTTCATTCGGCTATTTTGAGGATCAGGCAGAAAATATTCGAGTCCTTGAAAATATCCATCAATCTCTGAAAACCGGGGGTGCGCTTCTGATCGACACCATGGGGAAGGAGGTGCTGGCGCGCATTTTTCGCGAGCGTGATTGGTATGAGGATGACGGGGTCATTTATTTGGAGGAACGAACCATCAGTAAGAACTGGACCTGGATTGACAACCGGTGGATCATGCTGAGGGGTCAAGAGCGGTTCGAGTTCGAGATCTCGCATTGGTTGTATTCGGCTGCCGAGCTATCATCAATTCTGATGCAAAGTGGTTTTGATGATTTGGAAGTCTATGGCGATCTTGAGACATCTCCCTATGATGGGAACGCTACCCGACTGGTGACTGTGGCTCGAAAAACGGCATGAGGAGGTGCGATCATTTGATCTTATTTAAGGCATAGTTTCATCAGTAGCTGGGTTAACATCATATCCAAATTGATAAGACAAAGAGGATTTGAATTTCCTAATGCCGATCATTCGTACGCCTGATGAACGTTTTAGGTCATTACACGGTTTTCCGTATTCACCTCAGTACGTCGAAATTGAAAACACGCGCGTGCACTATGTTGATGAAGGTGAAGGAGCGGTTATCCTTTGCCTTCATGGTGAACCGACATGGTCATACCTGTATCGCAAGATGATCCCCATTCTTTCGAAATCCCATCGGGTATTAGCCATGGATTTCATCGGCTTTGGCCGTTCGGATAAGTTCACCGAGCGCGATGAATACTCATTTCAAATGCATCGCGATACCCTCGTTGGATTTATCGATGCACTTGACCTCAATATGATCACCCTTGTGGTCCAGGATTGGGGTGGTTTGATTGGGCTCACGGTGGCCAGTGAGAAACCCAAACGTTTTTCCCGCCTGGTGATCATGAACACTGGATTGCCTACTGGCGATGAGGGAATGAGTGAAGCTTTTATGGCTTGGCTTCAATATGTGGAACAAAACCCCGACTTACCCATAGGAGATGTGATTCGAATGAGCGTGGCCCAGGGAGATCAGATCCTCCCTGAGGTTTATGCAGCATACGAGGCTCCATTTCCTGACGTCACTTACAAAGCCGGCGCGGCGGTTTGGCCACTCCTCGTACCCATTCATCCAGAAGATCCAGGTGCCGAGGAAATGCGCAACGCTCGTGCTGTATTATCCTCGTGGGAAAAACCGACCCTGGTGATGTTTTCTGATAGAGACCCAGTGACTCGCGGTGGACACATTTTCTTTCGTCGTCTTATTCCGGCAGCTCGGCGTGAACCCAGACTCATGATCGAGAATGCCGGACATTTTCTCCAGGAAGAGAAGGGAGAGGAGATCGCCCAGCACATCTTGAGCTTCATTTCCCGGAATCCATGAGGATTTGGGGTGTGCTCAGGATCATCTCGGCTTCTCCAACGTTTATTTCTAATAAAGGATCAATGAGATGGAAAATCGTTATATCCTAACTCCATACTTCTTGGATGAGGAGGTTCCTGAATTAGAAAACCTCTTTCAACCTGATTGGGTGCTGAACAAGCCTCCACTTACAAGCGATGTCAAGGAAGAAAGGATATCCACCCTCCATCAATCGCTTGCAGATCAAGTTTCTGAAGCATTGCGCGCAGGTGAGAGGCCAGTAAGCATCGCAGGAGATTGTTGCACGGCCATTGGCGTTATGGCAGGTCTGCAGCATTCGGAGTTTCATCCCTTTTTAGTTTGGTTCGATGCGCATGGTGATTTCAACACTTGGGATACAACACCGAGCGGTTTCCTCGGGGGAATGCCTTTGGCGATGATCGTAGGACGAGGGGAACAAACCTTTGTGGATGCTGTTGATCTCAAACCCCAAGATGAGGACCAAGTGATCTTGACAGATGGACGTGACTTGGATCCGGGAGAGCGAGAATCCGTTGAAGAATCAGCGATTCACCACACTCCCTACGTCTTGGACCTTCTCGACCTTCCGCTCCCAGAAGCACCTTTGTACGTTCACTTTGATGTTGATGTGCTCAATCCGGAAGTGGCTCCTGCAATGAGTTATCCTGCGGAAGGTGGTCCATCGCAGGAAGAGTTGCAGGAAGTATTTTGGCTTCTCTCAGAAACAGGTAGAGTTGTTGCGGTTTCTATGTCGAGTTGGAATCCAGACTTTGACGCAGATGGACAGACACAAACAGTCTGCATGGATTTGCTCAGGGTTCTACTTGGTGAATAAGGTCGTTCGAACCAAAGGTGTTCATGGTACCGATCGACCCACTGAAATATTGACCAGGTCACCATAAATGAATATTCCTAGGAGGTGATTGTTGTGGTTAGTGATGATGTGAGTGATCTCAACGAGCTTTCGCGCAACGCATGGCGAGCCAATGCATCCTTTTGGGATGAGCGAATGGGTGAAGGCAACCACTTTGTAGAAGTGCTCATCTGGCCTGCAACTGAACGGATGCTCGACCTGAAGTCGGGTGAGCGGGTGCTGGACATTGCATGCGGCAACGGTCTTACCAGCAGGCGAATGGCAGCAGCTGGTGTTGATGTGGTGGCCTTCGATTTTGCAGAGGAAATGATCGAACATGCAATGAGGCGAACGGAGGAGCATGCTGACCACATACAGTACTATGTTGCGGATGCAACTGATGAAAAAAGGCTGCTTGAGTTGGGTGAGGGTGAATATGATGCTGCACTCTGCAACATGGCTCTCTTCGATATCGCTGAGATTTCCCCTTTATTGAGGGCACTCAAACGTTTGTTGCGACCTGGTGGACGCTTTGTGTTCTCTGTCATTCATCCATGTTTCAACAGTTCGCGCATCGTTCGGATCGTGGAAGAGGAAGACAGCGATGGCGAGTTTGTGACGAAGTACGCCCTTAAAATCTACAGCTACATGACTGCGGAGGTGATCACGGGCGCTGCAATGCGCGACCAGCCGCAAGCACAGCCTTACTTTCACCGTCCACTCCAAGATCTATTCGGAATCTGCTTCGAAAACGGATTCATGCTTGATGATCTAGAGGAACGGGCTTTTCCACCGGATTTTCCTCCAAGTAGCAGCCCGCTCTCTTGGAGCGGGAAGTTCAGTGAGATTCCACCCGTATTGGTTGGCAGAATGCGGTTATTGGAGATCTGAATTTATTAGCGTTAATGTTGATGTGCCTAGTGATAAGTAGTCCTAGGTAAGAGGATTCCAAGAAAGGTTAAAGTGGGTAGAGATACTGTTCGGATACTTCTCGTCGCAGATACGCACTTGGGCTTCGATTTACCTTTCCGCCCTCGTATTCATCGACGTAGGAGGGGAAAAGACTTCTTCTCTAACTTTGATGTTGCATTACAACCTGCCATGCGAGGGGAGGTTGACCTCGTAGTCCATGGTGGTGATCTATTTTTTCGAAGTAAGGTCCCGGCAGCATTGGTTGAGATGAGCATGGCGCCTTTAATCCGAGTTGCTGAGAGCGGCGTACCTGTCTGCCTCGTGCCGGGTAATCACGAGCGATCGCGCATTCCGCTTTATCTCTGGGGTACACACCCCAATCTTCACATCCTCGACAGCCCACGCACATTCCATTTTCAAATTCGAGACATGTCTGTGGCGCTGGCAGGTTTTCCTTTTAAGAGATTGATCCGAGATGCCTTTGTGCAGCTGGTCAGCGAGACGAACCATCGGGATAATCAAGCTGATCTCCGGATACTCTGCATTCACCAGACAGTTGAGGGCTCACGTGTTGGACCTTCTGATTACGTCTTCCGCCGTGGACCGGACGTGATTACTGGCTCAGATATTCCTTCCGGATTTGCCGCGGTTTTATCCGGGCACATCCACAGAAGTCAGATGTTGACACACGATCTTGCGGGCATCCCTCTTGCATCACCGGTTATTTACCCCGGATCGGTTGAGCGAACATCCTTTGCAGAGCGGAATGAGGAAAAGCATTACGTCCTGTTGGATTTCATGTCCAATAGGGATTCCGGAGGAGATCTACGCCAAGTTGATTTCGTACCACTCCCGGCTCGTCCGATGGTTAAATTGGACCTCAAGGTGGACGGACTTCATGGGGAAAGTTTAGAGGAGTTCCTGAAGGATCAGTTCAAAGCCATTGACCCAGAGGCAGTACTGCGATTGCATATCCATGGTCCGGTCTCTTCAGAGGCGATGTTAAAGCTGAACGCAAAGCACTTACGGTCCATTGCGCCGCCGACGATGAACGTATCCATCCGTTTTGCCCAATAAGGGTGGCGTACAAACCAGAATGAGCAAACACACGATTAGTTTAATTTATTGGTCTATGTGTCATCATTGACGCTATGGAAACTTGGCGAGGTGAGTATTTTCATCCAAGTCATTGATTGGGGAGGCAGATGGAAGAAACCACTCAGTTCATATATAGGATCCGACCCACACGACCAGAGATGCTATCGGAAGGTGCCACTGTGGAAGAGGCGAAGGTTGTATCTCAGCACTTCACCTACTTGCAGGATCTCCTGGATAAGGGTGTTTTGATGCTGGCGGGCAGGACGCTGAATACTGACGAGAGTAGCTTTGGGATCGTGATCTTCAACGCTGATTCGGAGAAGCAGGCTGTGGAGATTATGAAAAGTGATCCGGCCGTAATGCAAGGTGTTATGCGAGCTGAATTGTTTCCATACCGTATCGCCCTGATGGCTGCACCTCTCGAGACGGCTTGAAAATGAGCTGGAGAATGAGATGATCGCTGATTAACGACCTTACGGGATGATTGGGGAGGAAAGGTAGACGATGACGAAAATCTTCAGGACAATGGGAAAACTCTCGCTAATCTTGGGTGTACTGACGCTCATACGATCGCGGTCAGCGTTAATCGGTGGGATTTTATGGATCCCGAAAGTGCTGGCAGAAGCAGCCTCGCCGTTCCTCGCCGTCATTGGGGCGTTGAGTTCATTGGTTGGTTTTGCCACCGGAGATTGGAAGACTGGGTTAAATGGACTGATTGGAGCCTCGATTGCAAGGCGGCATATCATTCGCGTCACCAAGCAGCATGATGGTTTCGAGAGCGCCTTTGGCGCCGAGTGGGAGTCACGCATTCCATCCCATATGCGTGATAAAATGCTGAAATCGCGATGGGCCCCCTTTGTAACTGGCGAAACCAAGGCTCCATGGCGGAAGGATATTGGGATCGGGATGCACGTTGAAAGCGGAGATCCCATCCTGGCCGATCTTTGGCTGCCCCCAGAAAGTTCATCCCGAACGGGCATGGGTGTGATCTACCTTCACGGTAGCGGCTGGCATTTTTCCGATAAGGACAAGCGCACTCGATCATTCTTCCAGCACATCGTGAGACAAGGGCATGTTATCCTGGACGTCGCCTACACGATGGCGCCGAAAGCTGACCTGCGTGCCATGCTAGCAGATGTGAGGAGGGCTATCCAGTGGATGAAGAGTGAGGGTGCATCTTATGGTGTGGATCCTAACAGGATTGTACTCATGGGAGGGTCTGCCGGAGCTCATCTTGCGTTATTGAGTGCTTATACTTCAACGGACCCGATGTTTCAGACTCCTGATGTCGAAGGAGATACACAAGTTCGCGCTGTGGTTTCCTATTATGGTCCTCCCGATTTGGTTGCCATGCAGGAGCACTTTGAAGAGAATTTCCGCGTCATCCCTGATAGAGATGATCTTTCCTTTGATCGAGTTATTGGCAAGATTGAGGACATCGCTCGAAGGAGTCGAGTCCTTCCATCCTATGGTAGGCTTATCTCACCCACTCAACTTATTCCAGATCTTGTTGGAGGATCGCTCGAGGACTGTGAAGAGGAATATGTTATTGGAAGCCCTATCAATCACGTAGGTCCTCACTGTCCGCCCACATTACTTCTACAGGGTGCTCATGATTTCGCTATCACTGCAGAGAATGTGCGAAATTTACATCATGCTTTGATCGATGCTGGCGCAACCTCGATCTATGTCGAGTTCCCAAATACTGATCACAGCTTCGATGTTTTCATGCCAAAATGGTCGCCAGCAAGACAGGCAGCACTGTATGACGTAGAGCGCTTCTTGGCGCTGATGATGTAGGTTGGATTCGATCATTTGCGCTCTTGTGAGAGTTAGCATTGCGAGAAACTGTGAAAATGGCAAGTGTTACCCAACCGTTATCCCAACTGAAAATCACAATCAGCAAGGCTCAAGCCCGGCGGTTCTTGCTCACCTATCACGGTCTCTTACCGCCGCGCAAATTTACTGGGAAACAAGGGATCATGGAATACATCCGACGAGTGGGGTGCATTCAATTCGATCCAATTAACGTAGTTGGACAGAACCCAGATCTTGTCCTGCAATCTCGAGTGTTAAACTATCAACCTCAACTCCTTGAAGAAATGTTGTATGCTGATCGTGAACTGCTTAATGGTTATGACAAAGTAGCTTCCATTTACCCTGCTGTGGATTGGCCGAATTTTGCTCGTCGCCGCGCAGCGGCGCGCGATCGGTTTAATGATCCAGAGGATTCGGCTGTCAGGGCAGCGCCTGAGGTCCTGGAAGCGTTGAGAGAACATGGGCCTCAATCCTCTATTGATTTGAAAAATCAAGAAAAAATCCACTGGTCGTGGGGACATACAGCGAGTTTGGCTAAAGCATCTCTTGATGTCCTGTTCGCTTGGGGTGAAGTTTTAGTGCATCACAAGGTCGGGACTCGCCGAGTGTTTGATCTTACAGAACGCATCCTTCCGGAGGAAGTTATTCGCACTCCTGATCCCAACGTGACCTCAAAGGATTATCGAGATTGGCACGTACTACGAAGGGTCGGGGGATTGGGCCTGGCGAACCCAAGTGCAGCAGAGTACTGGCTTGGAATCCTTGATTTGAATGGCAGTGAACGGCGGCATACCTTATTGAACCTGGTGGAGAGGGGAGATCTCCAGGCTGCAGGTGTGGAAGGAATTCCTAATAAGACCTTCTACCTTAGATCCATCGATTTACCAGCTTTAGAAGGTGTTCGGCAATGGAATTCATTCCCACGGCATGCGGCTATACTTGGACCGCTAGACAATGTCTTGTGGGATCGTAATCTGATCCGTTGGATCTTTGATTTCGACTACACCTGGGAGGTATACAAACCTGTCGCAGAGCGAGTCTACGGCTATTACGTCTTGCCGGTGATCTACGGCGACAAATTCGTAGCTCGTTTTGAACCAATTTTCGACCGAAAGACCCGCTCGTTACACATCAAGAATTGGTGGTGGGAACCTGGCATCAGGATCAGTGAGACCATGTTAAAGGCGCTCGTGATATGTTTACGGGCATTCAAGAAATACCTTGGAGCAGGAGATATTTTCTTGAGTGAACGCTTGTCAGGGGATTCGAAATTTGAGTGGATGAACAGGATCGTCCGTGGATGATCATGTCGCTGAGATGCTTTTCATAAGCACATAATCCTTTTGTCAAATAATGAGCATGATGCACTTCACTGCAGCAATTTTGAGAGATTCGTCCCATTCACAAGGGAGGCTGCCATGAAGAAAAAGTTAAGGGGCTTGAAGCGTCAGGATATTCAACTGGATTTCAACCTTTACCGGGTTGATGTTCCAATTCGTGGTCTATCCGATGTATGTCTGAGCGTCATTGATATCAAGCCGGAAGGGGTTGATCGAACGATAGTCTTTGAACATGGTTACGCAGGATGTGCAGAGACTTTTGAGTATCAAATCAATTATTTCGCCAACAAGTACCGGGTGGTTGCGCCGGATTTGCGCGGTCATGGTCAGAGCGATGCTCCTTTTACTCAGTACACGATGGAAGAATTGGTTGAAGATCTTGAGAGCATCGCGATACATTTAGGGCTTCCAGAGAAATTCACACTTGTTGGACATTCATTTGGAGGATCCATCTGTGTTGAGTATGCTGTCGCATTTCCCGAGCGATTGGAACGATTGGTCCTGATCTCTACTGCGGGTGAATATCCACTGCCTAAAGCAACATCTCTCCTTTCCCGAGTCCCAACAGCCGCATTTAGACCGTGGTGGCGGTATCGTCCTCGATGGAACGCTGAGGTCCACGTGATGAAACGGATGATGCTCAACAACATGAGGATCTGGAATGGGTGGGATGAATTGGCGAAAATCAAGGTGCCAACGCTCGTGTTGACTGGAGAGCGCGACCGTTATTTTCCTAGGCGTGTTTTCGATGGAGTCTCCGATACCATTCCTGGGGCAGAAGTCATCGATATCGGTGGGTCCAAACACAAGGTCCAGCTTGAACGCCACCAGGCAGTCAACCGGGCTATTGAACGGTTTATACGTGAGGATGCCGAGACACCTCGCGTTTACTGGCGTGACCAGGCGGTTGCACCCCAGCCAAGAATCGATCGACAATGGTTGAGCAGTTATGCAAAAAGGGTTCCGCACACGATCCCAATCCCTCGACAGCCACTGCATAGGTTCTTAGAGGTTTCGGCGGATTGGTTTCCCAAGCATACGGCTACTGTCTTCTACGGATCCACGTTGAGTTATCAACAACTCGATCGCCGTGTGAATCAGTTTGCCCATGTGCTTCACGGTATGGGAGTTGGACCTGGGGACAGGGTGATGGTGGTCCTGCCTAACATGCCGCAGATGATCATCGCCTATTATGCAACGCTCAAGATTGGAGGTGTGGTTGTTCTCATAAATCCGGATGCTGACAGCCTCACGATCCTCAAACAAGCAAGTCAAACCAGCGCCAAGATTTTGGTAACAATGAGCGCTTTCGCTGCACTGGCAGACGCAGCCGAGGCCCAACTTCCCATTAAAACAATTCTGGCCGACTTGCGGAATGCGGTGTCCACGCGGACCTATCAGCGCCTGGTCGCGCGTTGGGAAGTGGCCGGTTTAAGTGCAAGTGATATTGCCGAAACTCCTGATGCAGGAAAAGTTATGGATCACTTGATCATGGATGCCTCTCGGGAGCCACCAGGCGTAGAGGTGTCCGAGGACGATCTGGCAGTCATCCTCTATACCAGCGGTACTACCAAGGAACCGAGCGGCGTGTGCCTAACCCACGCCAATCTGGTTGCTAACGCGCTTCAGACACGACACTGGATTCCTGATTTGAACATGGGACGCGAGACGTGCCTTTCGGTCATTCCGCTCTCGCACAGTTATGGAATGACTGCCGCTATGAATATTCCAATCGCGTTGGGCGCTAAGATTGTGTTGCTGCCAGTATTTGAGCTTCAACAAGTCTTAGACCACATCAAGAAATATCGCCCGACCATGTTCCCTGGGGTCCCCTCGATTTACATGGCGATCAACAATGCGCCCGGAGTGCGTTCCTATGGGCTCTCTTCGATCAAGGCCTGTGTGAGCGGAGCAGCACCACTTCCCATCGAAGTTCAGGAGAAATTTGAAAAGCTAACTCGCGGACGACTGGTGGAAGGTTATGGGCTGACCGAGGCCTCACCGGTAACCCATATTAATCCCTTTGAGGTAACCAACAAGGTTGGTTCAATTGGGATTCCCATTCCGAACACAGATGCAAAGATTGTGGATTTGATGAGTGGGGAGGAGTTGCCGCCATGCAGTATTGGTGAGCTGGTTGTGAAGGGTCCACAAGTTATGAAAGGCTATTGGGAAGAAGATGATGAAGCCAACGAGTCCTTGCTGAAGGACGGGTGGCTTTTCACCGGCGATGTTGCGGTGATGGATAACGACGGCTTCTTCCAGATTATCAGCAGGAAGCGCGATACCATCATGGCAGGTGAGTTCAGTGTTTACCCGAGGGATGTAGAGGAAGTTCTCTATGAGAATACGAAGGTAATGGAAGCCGCCGTCGTAGGTGTGTCCAGTGAAGATGGGGGACAAAGGGTGAAGGCCTTCGTAGTGCCACGACCTGGTACCAGCCTTTCGAAGCAGGAACTGCTTGACTTGTGCCGACATCGATTGGAAGAATATGCCGTCCCATGGGATATCGAATTTCGTGAGAAGCTACCTAAATCCTTTGTTGGAAAGGTTTTACGCAGAATGTTGGTCGAAGAAAGTAAGTAAAGTTTGTGCCGAAGATCTATACTGTACCAATTAATCTCAAGGATATATTATCCAGGATATTTGACGCGTTCTGATGTTGAAACGAAGGTTACCCCTCCTAATTGTAGTATCATTATGCATCACAATCTTTTTGCTTGGATTGTTCCTATATCAACCGCGATGGGCCCTGATGCTTCTTGAAAGACGATCCCCAAAGGTAATTTATTCTATTGACACACGAGAGCGTGCTGTTGCGCTGACGCTCGACGATGGTCCCGACTCAGATTCCACCCCCAAGATCCTTGAGTTGTTGCAGGAGGAAGATGTCCCGGCGACCTTCTTCCTGATCTCCAGCAGGGTTCCAGGCAATGAAGATCTGGTCCAGAGGATGGTGGAAGAGGGGCATGAGATTGCAAATCATATGACCTACGATATTCCCAGCATCTTTTATTCACCTGCAAGTTTTGAGAAGGAACTGCTGTCCGCTCACGAAACGCTCTCCAGTTTCTCAGAAATTTATTGGTTCCGCCCAGCTTCGGGGTGGTATAGTCCCTCGATGCTGGCCACGTTGGATAAGCACCAGTACCGCTGTGCTCTCGGTTCTGTTTATCCCTTTGATGCCAAACTTCCTTCCGCCGAGTTCGCCAAACGGTACATCTTGTGGCGTGTCCATCCAGGCTCGATCATCGTATTGCATGATAACGGTACTCGAGGCGAAAGGGCTTTGGATACGCTGAGAGTAGTGTTGCCCGAATTGAAAGACCGCGGCTTTTCATTCCTCACGCTTTCTGAGTTGGTCGATCTCGAAGAAGGAAAATAAACAACGGCTTCCGAAACTTGAGTCCGTACTATACCTTTTTTTGTCGTGTCGAATCTTTTATCATGGCATTTGCAGGTTGAGACACATCAATCTCTAGCGTAAAAATGTAACCAAAATGCGTTTTTGGGCGTATACCAATTGAAACTGAGGCTATCGAGGTTCTGCACCTGGCTTCGAATATTGTGGATCGATAGAAATTTCATCAGAATGGTTGAAAATCGCAGTTCAGAGGTTTGACGGATATACGTTTTGCATAGTGAAAATGCCCAGCGAGTTTGCATTCATCGTAGTTGTAGGGTTTTCATAGAAGGATTGAAAACGCTACAACTTAGTTCTTCGGACATACCGAGGCGATTTCAATTGGAAGTGCAGACTAGATGGACCTGACGCCACCACTTGAAGCTCAAAGAGCCCCCATCATTACGCGGACTTTTTACACCCTCAAGTACCGTGATTTTCGTCTTTATTGGTTCGCGACATTTGTGTCGTTATTGGGGGTCTCATTCCAAACCCTTGCGCAGGGTTGGTTGGTGTATCGTCTCACAGACTCGCCACTCATGCTTGGGCTTGTGGGATTTATCGCGGGTGTGTTTGCGGCTCCGTTGTGGTTGGTGGGGGGCGTTATCGCAGATCGATTCCCGAGGCGTCGTCTTCTCATCATCACACAAACTCTATCGATCTTTCCACCGCTTATCATGGCTGTTCTGATTTGGACCGATGCCGTTCAGGTTTGGCATGTGATCTTAATGACGGCGGTCATAGCCGTTATCGCTGCGGTTGATATTCCGGCGCGTTTTGCAATCATTCCTAATCTCGTACCTGAAGAGGATCTTGGAAATGCACAGGCATTGAGTTCACTGGCTCGCCAGGTGACTCGCATTATCGGACCAGCGTTGGCAGGGATCGTGATTGCAGTCGCCGGTGAAGCGCTTTGTTTTGCATTGAACGGACTCAGTTACGGGGCGCTTGTAATTGCGTTCTCTGCGATGCACACGCGCTCGATACCCACCGCGAAGAAAGAATCCGTCAGGAAGAGTCTGAGTGAGGGTGTGCGGTACACTCTCTATACGCCGGTGGTACTTGGATTACTTGGATTGGTATTGATCCAAGGATTATTCCTTTCATCTCACATAACGCTATTACCTGTCTATGCAAGGGACATTCTGGGTATTGGCTCCACAGGACTGGGATACATGACCTCCGCACTTGGCGTAGGCGCCATCATCGGAGCTCTGGCTGTAGGTAATCTAGCCCCTGGAAAACGTGGTCGGTTCTTGTTAATCGCATCTTTATGTATGCCTTTTGTGTTAGTTATTTATGCCTGGTCTCGCTATGTGCCGATTTCGCTTTTGATGCTTGGGCTGTTGGGCGCAGGGACGGTAGTACTGACGACAACTTCGATCACCTTGTTCCTGCTCACGCTGCCAGATGAATTCCGTGGGCGGGTATCAAGCTTGGGCGCGATGCTATTTTTTGGTGCGCCGATGGTCGGCGCACTTGTGATCGGTTATGTTGCCGAACAGCGCGGATCAGTTATTGCGCTTGCCATCGCCGCTGGGTTGTTTCTCATCTTTGACGTCATCTTATTCTGGAGAGTTCGTGATCTGAGAAAATTGAAATGAGCTTGAGAAGTATAGAATCAATTGGTCGCGATAAGTTTCGTTGTCAAAGCTGGTACTTGCATTGGTGAAAAATATCTTGGACTAAGGTTGGGACAGTTCCCAAATCCTGAAAGCTGGAGGTGATGATTATTCAGAATGAGTATTGAAAAATGGATTGTTGGTTGTTCAATGTTGGATAATATGGGCCAGGCGTCAGACTCGGATTACTGGAAGCTGAAGTGCCATTAGTGATAATAAAGAAAGAGGATGAAAATGCCCACATCTGTAATTGACGAAAAACTCTTGCCGGAACCTCGTCGAATTTCCTATGAGGAGAGACGAGCCTTTAAGAATCTAGCGTACTATGAAGCGTGGGCTTGGTTTCAAGCTGCAACGTACTGGATACCGGGCAGAATAGGTTGGATAATCCGACGACTGCTCTACAAGCCATTCTTCCAAAGGGCAGGAAAAGGTTGGCATATTGCGGAGTACTGCAGCGTTCAGCCGCCAAATCGGTTCCAAATTGGTGATAAAAGCGTGGTCTCACGCTATACCATCATTAATGCCCAAGGAGGGGTCATTCTCAAAGATGGGAGTGGCTTTGGACCGTTTACCCAAGTTATTTCCGTTAATCATACTGCCCGAAATACCAAGGAGCCATGGGGTCTACAGACTCGAATCTTAGAGGCGGCTCCAATCATTGTCGAGTCGAACGTTTGGATTGGCGCACGATGCATCATTCTAGCGGGTGTGCGCATTGGTCCAAACGCAGTCGTTGCGGCGGGCTCTGTTGTCACTAGAGACGTCAAACCCTTTACGATGGTGGGGGGTGTACCTGCACAAGTCATTAGGCGACTAGACGATATTCCGGAAGGTGATTATGTGATCGATAGCATCTTGAAAGAGAAATGAGTTCAGTGAAGTTTGGTCAGTTTCACTAAGAAAGTCTCTGATATGAAAAAATCAGTAATCCTGTTCGAAGCTTTGGAAGTGTGAATGGTGAGTTCGGGGAATAAATCAACGAAGGGAAGGGTCATGGTCGTTGCCTTGGATGGGGCAACGTGGGATTTGGTTCAACCCTGGATGCAATCGGGTGTCCTGCCGAACATTTCTCGACTTGTCACTGAAGGTGTTTCCGCGCAGATGAGGGCTGAGCTCCCTCCATCTTCTGTGCCGAATTGGCCTGCATTCATGACCGGTAAAAATGCTGGAAAACATGGATGTCTATGGTGGCTTCAACGTGATGAGGAGGGATATCTCAACCAGGTACCCATTGATTCGGGATCCGTGGCCGGTAACACCATTTGGAGTTACTTGTCTGCGAATGGGAAGAAGGTCATCGTGGTCAATGTACCGGTGACCTACCCGGTTGAGCCAGTCAATGGGGTCATGATCTCGGGGTTGCTAACACCTCGATCTGCGCAAGACTTTATCCACCCGCCTGAACTAAAGCCTGAGATCGACGCCGTTGTGGGAGGTTACCAGATCTATCCAGAGGGTGGCTACGCTCGAGGGCGCGAACAGGTATTTCTAGATTCACTCGTTCGAAATATCCGACAACACACCCTGGCTGCAGAGCACTTACTTCAAGGTCAGGATTGGGACTTCTTCATCCTTGTGCTTGGACCGACAGATGAAGGTGCTCATAAGTATTGGCATTATCAAGATCCAGATCATCACCTCCACAATCCAGAAGACGCTGAGAAGTACGGGGACAGCATCAAGGAATTGTATATTGCAGCCGATGAAGCTGTTGGGAAGATCACAGGTCAAGCTGATGAGGACGATACCGTCATATTGATGTCCGATCATGGGTTTGGTTCTCTTGAGGCATTTTTCTTACCCAATGTGTGGTTGATGGAGCGGGGCTATTTACGCCTGAAGAAGTCTGGAGCTACACGGTTTAGGCGCGCATTGTTCCATGCAGGTTTTACGCCAAGAAACCTTTATCCGCTGGGCAAGCAGTTGCTCTCATTCATCCCCAAGTCGGGCGCGATTCGCCAACGCCTCGATACAGGTAGGCAAGGAAGCAACTCACCCACACGCCATTTGTTCTTGTCCGCTGCTGACATTGATTGGCACCATACACGCGTTGTCGCCACAGGGTTTCTGAACAGCCAGATCTTCATCAACCTTCGAGGGAGGGAAGTGGAGGGAGTTGTTGATCCCGCAGATTACGAACCATTGCGGGATCGGCTTATCAATGAACTTTCATCCATTCAACATCTGGAGGATGGACGTCCACACTACTCGCGCATCTACAGGCGCGAAGAATTATATGACGGTCCAATGGTTGGGAATTTGCCAGATCTCGTATGTGTACCATCCGATTTACGGATTGCCGATGCCGGTATGGATTTTCGATCAAACAAAATATTCGAGATCGACTCCGCAATTTCGGGAACTCATAGGGAAGAAGGAATTTTTGTGATGAACGGACCGGGAGTACGGCGGGGGAAAGAGATCGGACCCATCCGGATATTTGATTTTGCACCGACCATCATTTATTGTTTGGGTATCCCGATTCCCGATGATATGGATGGTGAAGTTATCACAGATGCATTCGAGTCAGGTGTAATAGAGCAGAGGCCAGTTGTAACCATCTCTACACCCTCAACCCGTATGCGACAGGGCGCTGCTTTGAGCGATTCTGAAGAGCAGAAAGTCAAGGATCGTTTGAGGGATTTAGGTTATATTGATTGACCAGCAGTCCGCTAGAGGAGGCGATCATGAATGCTTTACGATCAAACACTCAGTTTCGACGCGTATATTTCGCAATCATTGGATTTCTCTTGCTGCTGGGCTTTCTGGTTCCAAGTGCTGGAGCATTTGGGATTAAAGGCGAAACAATACCTGCACGTGCTGTACTCACACACGGACCCATCGCTGGCGGTGTAACGGACACGAGCGCCGTTATTTTTACACGGACCAGTGGATTGAGCTTTGTCCGAATCCTCTACTCTACGGATCCAGAACTTGCCACGGATTTGAACTACTCGAGGAGGGTGTTCGCGTTACTCAAAAACGATTACACGGTTCATATCGTCCTTGATGGTCTACAACCAAACACGACCTACTATTACAACGTGATCGTTGGGGGAGCGGCTCAGAACCATGCGATCACACCACGCTTTACCACGGCGCCGCCCCCGGATTCTCTAACTAACTTTAGTTTCAGTGTGTTCAGCGATTTGTCATCGCGACCGAGGATCGACGCTCCGGCATACCAAAGCGCGCAGGGTGATAGCCCTGTATTTGTTTTGCAAATTGGGGATTTTGATCACCGAGATCCGGGAAGCCCAAATCGACCTGTCATATCGATCGACAACTGGCGGAGGATGCACCGGAGCGTTCTTCAGGATAATGCTTCCGGACAGGATTTTTCCACTTTCATAACACCCTTTTTCCCCATTTATCACATATGGGACGATCACGACTATGGTGCGAATAACTCGGACCGTACTGCTCCGTGGAAAGCTTTGGCAACACAGGCATTCAAGGAGTATTATCCGTTACCTCCCCTTCCAAATCCGGATGGTGGACTCTGGTATCAATTTCGATACGCTCAAGCTGAGTTCTTCGTGCTTGACCTGCGTTCACAGAGGGATCCCAATGATCTCCCTCCCAGTTCAACAAAATCAATGCTCAATGGGGGTGGGATAAGTGGAGGGCAGAAGGACTGGTTGAAGACCGGGCTTCTAGAGTCTCAGGCGCGATGGAAATTTATTGTGTCTTCCTCTGTATGGAATCCGAACAGCAAGCAGAATGATAGCTGGTTTCTCTTCCCGAATGAACAGGAGGAGTTGGTTCAATTCATCCAGGATCAAAGCATTTCAGGTGTTATCATCTTGTCTGGCGATTTGCACTCTGGAGGCGCGATTGATGATGGCACGAATTCGTTCTTCCCAGAGATCAGTGTGCCGACAACGAACATCACCAGCCAAAGGGACTGTACCGGGGGATATTGCGGAACCTGGAGTGAAGGTGTCGTCACGGGTATTGATCCCTCTGGATACGCACTCATCACCGTGATTCATGATGAGATCTTAGGGACTGATCGCGTCATCTTGCAGGCTAAAGGTGCAGATGGAGTTACTCGATTGGAATACGTTGTGGAGCTTGACTGAATAAGTTGATGTGTGTCATGAGCTGGATGGATCTATGAAATCGAAGCGTCGGTTATTTTCCGCGATTCTTGGGATCATTGTTATATTCATGGTTACCACAAACTGTGTGGTCATTCGAAGAATCTTTCCGTCAAGATCAAATCCAACTTCAATTCCTCAAAGCACGAACCCTCCGACATCAGTGAGCGAGAATGATGTGCGTGAGCCCCCAACAAAAGAGCCTGCGCCTGATCGCCCTTCCGTAATGGAGTTGATCACTGTACCCAACGCGGTGTCTCAGGGGGCAGTGTGCAATGACGGCACACCAGCAGTTTATTACTTTCGTCCTGGTGTTGGATCTGGTCGAGACTTATGGATTATTCACCTTCAGGGTGGCGGACTTTGCACTGGACAAGAAACATGTGCTGTGCGTGAAAAGGAACAGCCAAATTTCATGACATCGAAAGGGTTCCCTAAAAGGCGTCAAGGAGATGGAATCCTGTCGATTGAATCCGATGACACTTCAGACTTCATCCGTGCGAACCATGTGTACGTTCATTACTGCAGCTCTGACCTTTGGAGTGGTGATCGGGGGGCCTCTCCAGGAACCGATGGAAGGCATTTCCGTGGTGCACGGATCTTTCGTGGTGTAATTGAAGCCCTTAAGGATCCATCGATCACCCCTACACCAAACTTGGCTCAAGCTGAAAGGGTGTTGTTTTCTGGGAGTTCTGCGGGAGGTGTAGGTGTACTTGTACACCTGGATTGGCTGGCCAGGGAGCTGCCTGGTGCAGATGTGTCGGGAGCCACTGATGCGGGTTGGATCCTGGATGTGATGCCTTTTAATCAGGATGTAGATGCACCGGCATCCCAAGCGCAGCGAGGTTATGATTATTGGAACGCGACCGTGGATGCCTCTTGCGCAACCAGGTTTGTCGGGCGAGAAGGTCTGTGTTTTCTGGGTGAATATGCATTCCAGGAAATCAAACAGCCCCTCTTCATCCAGATTGCACAGTTCGACCGCGTTCAGCTTGGTGGACTGGGATTGACACTTCCCCTTAATGATGAAGAGCGAGCGTATGCGAATGAGTTTGGTCGTGCTGTTCGCTCTTCACTGGTCCCAGTGGAAGCGGCGTTCAGCCCAAGAAATGCAGAACATGGAATATTGATGAAACCAGATATTTGGACCTACGAAATCGATGGTACCACAATGCGTGAGGCGCTTATCAATTGGTTCTTCGGTTGGCATGGACCGGTCAAATTGATCGAACGGTGAACAGAGGCACCACTGCGGATGCTTCATGTGGAAAGTGAGACCAAGAAAAGAGGAAGGCAATTTGAAGGGCATTTCCAATCCAGGCAGGTTTCTGATTGCCGTAATCCTCTGCGTTGGCTTATTTTCAGCATGCATTCGACGAGATGAGGAATTTTCTCTTGAAATCTCTCCCACCAGCACACCTCATGATCAAGCGCAAAGAACGCCAACTGAACCCTCAGGAGAACAAGAAACACCAACTGAACCTCCCGAAGAATCTGGAGGAATCCCTATCGTACCTGGCAAGATCTCCAACATGGGAATTCTTGCAGTTATCCCCCAAGGTTCTGGTTCCACCAATGATCCAGCTGCAATTAAGGCTGTGAACGATGTGGGAGCAGGTTACATGCGCGTAAACCTGGATTGGGCTGTGTCAGAACCAAGCCCAGGTGAACTATCATTTGATACTCGTAATGATAGGAAGATCGAGCGGATAGAAGGGTCTGGTCTTCGTATCTTTCCAACAGTTTATGTTGGCATTGGTTGGATGAGCGAGGAGTCTGCAGCTTCCACGGATACGAGGAGCCGATCATATCCGCCCGACGATCTGAGCTCGAGTTGGGATGATGTCTATGGCTATAGCCAGGGGTATTATGAATTCCTGTATCAATTTTTTACTCATTACAGAGGTCACTTTGATTACGTTGCCATTGAAAATGAAGCCAATTCGAGCCTGTTTTGGGGAGGCACAGCCGATGAATATGTCCGCTTACTCCGAACTGCATACAAAGCGATTAAGGACGCCGACCCGGATGTGTTCATCGTGGACAGTGGTTTTGTGAGTTCAGTTTGGGGTATATGCATCTTTGATGATTACTTGAAAATGGGTTTGAAAAGCAAAGATGAAATCGTGGATATGGCGGTGTCCTATTATTCGTCTCCCACCGCGACACATCAAATTCAATCCGAGAATGAATTGGATGAATACTTGTCGAATCCGAGGGTGCAAGAACAATGTCGACGCGTGAATCATATTTTAGGAGAGATTCTCGACTCAGTTGATGGCATTAATTTCCACTTCTATGAGGATTACCGGGTGATGCATTTCATAACTGATTGGCTCGAGTTAAAGAAATCGAGTGTCGGAAGTTCGCCTGCCATTGTCACAAACGAGTTGGGTCAGCGGGGACCAGATCTTTCCTACGCGAAGAGTGATGAGCATGCCATCGAGGTGTTTAAAAAATTAATCACCGGTCTGTCTTTACAGTTGGATGTGATTGTTTGGTTTTCAATTGACACGATCGGTAAGCAAACTCCTTCCCCTGATAAGGTGGGCCTATTCGGAGCGGAAGGAGTATTGCGACCTGTTGCAAGAACCTTTGAGTTGGTTCTCCGAACTATTGATTCAGAGTACTATGTGAAGGAGATTGTTTCGGCTGGACCAACCCTTTTCCACTATGTCTTTGCAGACTCGGTGGGCAATCCAAGTTTGGAAGCCCTCTGGTCGGAAGGGGATGAGCAGTTGGTAAGTCTTTCTTCCCCTGAAGGCGCAAGAGAGGTCTTATTGATAGACTATGCGGGCAGCAGCCAATCTTTTCCGGTGGAAGGTGGTTCATTCGAATTCCTCCTCGACGGTGTGCCCTACTTCATACTTTGGAAGTAACAGGGTAACGGGCTGTATAAGAGCGTGATACTATCGGTGGAAAAAACTTTATCGTGTCGATGTTTCTCTGTCGATGAAGTTAGGGAAGTTTGGAAAGATACCAGCTCTCGGGTGAGTTTATCGTGCTGCGAAGTGTGAAGATGGTGGGCGGTCAATTGGGGAAAAGCAGTATGAAACTCAAGATTCAAGACGTAGAATAAGATGTACTACCAATATCCATAAGAAACTTTTAGATCGTGGACGAGATCGCGCGTCGCGATGAGGAGTGGACTACATCTCAGGGCCTGGCCAGAGGGAAGTGCCTAGGTAGAGCCTTGTGCTCAGGAGGGGATACGATGTTGCGACATGTGCGTTTGGGCTTGATTGTTGCGTTGTTCATTAATGCTGTGATTGCTGTGCCAGCATTGGCGATGGATCAGGACAATTGTGTTGAGGGCACTCACAGGGAAGGGGCGCTCTATCTCATCTGTATGCCCACTGAACGGGAGTGGAATGGGGATCTCGTTATTTTCGCTCACGGGTACGTTGCTTTTAATGAGCCTCTACAAATCCCAGACCTTTACCTACCGGATGGCACATACCTGCCGGACATTGCGAACGGATTGGGGTATGCCTTCGCTACCACCAGCTATAGCGAAAATGGCCTCGCGGTACTTGAAGGCATCCAAGACCTGCGGGATCTCGTTGATGTTTTCAGTGGGATTCATGGTTCACCCAATAACATCTATCTCGTCGGCGGTTCCGAGGGAGGCATTATTACTACCCTTGCAGTCGAACAATATCCTGAGGAGTTCACTGGTGGATTGGCGGCCTGTGGTCCAATTGGTGATTTCCATAAACAAGTTACGTACTGGGGAGACTTTCGAGCTGTTTTCGATGTGTTCTTCCCAGATGCAATTCCGGGTAGTCCCATCGAGATCCCAGATGAAGTCATCGAGAATTGGGAAACGGTATATGCGTCAGAAATCGCGGCAACGATCCAGGACAATAGGATTCTTACGGCCCAACTCCTCAACGTAACGAAGGCGCCAATTGACATACGCGATCAGGATTCCATTGAGGAGACCGTGCTCGGTTTACTCTGGTACAACGTGTTTGCTACCAATGACGGGATTGCCAAGCTACATGGACAGCCATTTGGGAACATGCTTCGTATTTACACGGGTTCGTTGAACGATATCCGTCTTAATCGCAGGGTGATACGCGTTAAAGCGGAAGTCGGTGCATTGGAGGAGATCGAAAGGAATTACCAGACTACGGGAGAACTTGTTTCCCCGATTGTTTCATTGCATACAACCAAAGATCCGATCATTCCATACTGGCACGTACTTGATTATCGTCAGAAGGTACAGGAAAGCGGTTCAACTTCACTCTACGCAAATGTTCCAGTGCCTCGATATGGACATTGCGAGTTTAAGACACCGGAAGTGCTTGTTGCATTTGCGCTGCTCGTCTACAAGGCCAATGGCCAGCAATTGGAAGGAGTTGAGGGCGTCCTCCTGGATGCAGATGACTTGAGTGAGTTCTTCAGGTTGGCACAGGAGTACGGTTTGAACCAGTAGCCTGTTGCAATCAATCGTTGTCCTAAGCGTAATGGCTTTGGGGTATGGAAAGTATTGAGTCTAGGAAAGGGAGGAAATGACATGAAGAGGAGATCACACCGTCGAGTTTATTTCGGGCTTCTGCTTGCATTCTTCGTCATCATTACATCCGTGGGGGCGGCCCCCGGACCGTCAGCGAATCTGGGGATCGATACCGCGCCCATTGATCCGTACATTCTCGAGGAAATCGAGGCTGATGGAAGGACCAATATCTTTGTGAAGATGGCGACCGATGCCGGATTAGGTGCTGCAGAGGATATCGGAGATCGTGAGGGGCGGCTTCAGTTTGTTTACGATGTGCTGACCAGCCATGCCAGTCGTAGCCAAAGTTCCATTGTGCAATTCCTAAAGAATCAAGGCATTGCATTCCAATCCTTCTGGATCAATAACAGCATCTACCTTTATGACGCTGACCTTGAGCTCGTGAATGCGTTGGCAATGCGGGACGATGTGGCCTATTTACGCGCCGACCATAAGGTCCCCCTTCATTTGCCGGTAAAGGTGCGACGTAGTTTGGACGGGATTGAAAGCGTTGAGTGGAACATAAGCAGGATCCATGCGGATGATGTTTGGGCTGAGGGGATTACGGGCGAAGGCATCGTTGTGGCCAACATCGATACAGGCGTCCGTTATACCCACGAGGCCATCGTGAATCAGTATCGTGGGAATAATGGGGATGGAACCTTCTCGCATGATTACAACTGGTATGATCCAAACATGAACTTATCTGAACCATCGGATAATATCGGTCATGGCACCCACACGATGGGCACGATGGTGGGAGGTGATGGCACCGGATCATTTAGTGAGGATATTGGTGTGGCTCCGGGAGCGGAGTGGATTGCCTCCAAGGGATGCGGGATCCTATTCTGTAGCGATTTTCGATTGATCGCTTCAGCTCAATGGATCGCCTGTCCCACGAAAGTCGATGGGACAAATCCGGACTGCAGCAAGGCGCCGCACGTCGTGAACAACTCATGGGGCGGAGGCAGAGGTAATCCGTGGTATGAAAGCTACGTCAGGGCGTGGCTCAGCGCAGGGATCGCACCCGTGTTCTCAGCCGGCAATTCAGGACCGAACTGCCGGACAGTCGGTTCGCCAGGTGATTACACACTGGTTGTTGGAGTAGGTGCGACTGACAACACTGATGTGCTTGCTGACTTCAGCGGAAAAGGACCTGGATCTTTCAGGCGTCTAAAGCCTGATTTCGTAGCGCCGGGTGATGGTATCCGGTCCTCTGTTAATCTCGGAAACTCGGCTTATGCACTGTACTCTGGGACTTCTATGGCAGCGCCACATGTTTCAGGAACGATTTCCCTTATGCTTTCAGCCAATCCTGATACTGGATTGTTATCCCTCTACAATGCTCTACGGTTGACCACCATGAAAGGCATGGGAGCACCGCCCGGACCCGATGTCTGTGGTGGACGATCTTATGCTGTCTATCCTAATGCTATTTACGGCTGGGGTATGATCGACGCTCAAGCTGCAGTGGACGCCATTATGCATTAGGTCCTTTGTATTTCCGATTTGTTGGGGCGTGTGTCTGAATGAGTGGCAGGCGCATGCCCCTTTGTTTCTCAGCAGAAAATAGGTGGATTACAAGCAATTTCCATACCATGGCCGAATTTTAAGGTGTCTGATAACAAAACTCATTGACTTTGGTTTTCTTGGTGTGCTATACTGATTTTTTTCAAGTTCATGAGGTGGGCGGAATTTTGCATCTCTGTGATGCTCGCGATGGAACTTAATGGGGAGTTGTTTGAAGCCGGATTTTCTTGGGTAATGCCGTAACTGCTTTATACACAATGTGTTAAATTTATCACAAAGTATTCATGCTTCGAGAATTTAATGGCACCTGAAGTTTAAGATGGCTCGACTGGCAACAAATTGTGCTAAAGCGTGTGGATTATTCCCCAAAGATTTAATAGGTATCCAACTTTCTATACGTAAAGAATTCCTCATTAATCCCGTTACATAAGAATACTGTAAGTTGTATTGGTTTCCAGGTCAGTCTAACTTTCGGCATTGGGGACGTTATCTTTGGTTTATCACCAAAGCGCGACTCCTCACAACAAATCAGGTAATTCATTAAAGAACTACGTTGTGTCTCACAGTTGGATGATTGTGCATTGCAGGATCGTCGATGATGAGCCTGGACTCATGAAGGGTAAAAGGAAAGATGATTGTCGTAACTGGAGCCGCCGGATTCATTGGCAAACACTTGATGAGATGTCTTCTTGAGAAGACTCCCCACGATATTCTTGCGCTTGACAATCTATCTCGTGGGAATTGGAATGGTTTTGAGGAAAACGGTCGAGTTTCACTCATAACAGGGGATGTCCGTGATGTAAATCTTCTTAACCGAATCATGGATGGTGCTGAAATCGTTTTCCATCTTGCCGGCCAGTCTACCGTTCTGGGCGCAATCTTGGACATCGATTCAACATTCTCTTCGAATGTGATTGGAACCTATAACGTGATGCGTGCTTCAGAGCGTGGGGGAGTGAGACATGTGGTATTTACTTCTTCACGAGAGGTGTATGGAGAGCCAAAGAGCATCCCGGTTACTGAGGATTTTCCACTAGCTGCAAAGAACCCATATGGCGCCAGTAAGATCGCTTGTGAGGCTTTTTGTCGTATTTTCGATAGTGATGAGATGCATGTATCGGTTTTACGTTTAGCAAATGCCTATGGTTTTGGAGATCACGATCGCGTCATCCCAATTTTTATCGAGTGTGCATTGAAAGATGATGCTCTGGTTATCAACGGTGGCGAACAGGTGATTGACTTTGTCCCGGTAGATTTGGTCGTTGAATCACTATGGCGTGTCGCAAATCGGCCACTGGGAAGGCCAGTGAATGTTGGAACTGGTGTGGGAACGACTTTGCAGGACCTGGCGACCCGCATTATTGGTGATAGTGGATCTTTAAGCACGATTGAATATTCATCGGCAAACGCGATGGAGGTAACTCGATTTGTGGCGGATGTCACACGAATGGAGGATGCTTTGGGGATAATACCACCGGAAGATCCATTGGCCTATCTTAAAGACCAAATCATAACATCCAGCGTGAGTATGTCTATTCCATTACGAAGTGAGTTCGAGAGAAGATGAAAACAGTCATTGTGGTCCCTACAATACGCGAGAATTGTATTAGTGACTTCATCAATGCTTGGGGAGATGAGTTTGAGGATGAAGAACTCATCGTTGTTGAGGATAATCCGAGCCGCACTTTCGACTTGAGCGCGCATTCCAATATCACTCACTACTCCTGGGAAGACATTGATAATGATCTGTCCGACCAGAGTTGGATCATCCCCAGGCGCACAGATTGCGTTCGATCTTACGGCTATTACAAGGCATTCTTGCGATCGCCTTCAATGATCGTAACGCTAGATGATGATTGTTATCCGCTTGAAGGAAATGGGAAGGGTTTCTTGTCGACTCATTGGGACCGATTAAATGGTCAGGGAACCGGTGAGGCATGGCGGATGACAGCCAATGATGCGGCCACTCGAGGAGTACCTTACTACAACGTTGAACGCACATGGCCTGTCGCAATTAACCACGGAATGTGGTCAGGTGTGCCAGATTACGATGCCCCAACCCAACTGGTTCGGTCCCGTAATCCAAGCGAATTTTCATACACGAATCAAACCATCCCGGTTGGGAAGTATTTTCCCATGTGCGGGATGAATGTTGCATTTCTTCCAGAAGTTGTTCCTGCTTTTTACTTCATGCTCATGGGTAAAGATTACGCCTATGACAGATTTGGAGATATTTGGGCTGGGATAGTCATCAAAAAAATCTGTGATCATCTGGGTTTTGCGATAACAAGTGGAGACCCGGCCGTTTCTCACCAGCGAGCGTCGAACGTGTGGTCGAATCTACATAAAGAAGTGGCTGCCTTGGAAGTCAATGAGATCTTCTGGCAGGCAGTTGATAACGTCGTTCTGACTGAAGATTCCATCATTGGCTGCTACAAGGAGATCGCCGAGAAGCTGGAGTTGGAAGGAGAGTATTGGGAAAAATTGCGGGAAGCGATGCGGGCGTGGGCGGAACTCTTTAATTGAAAACAGCTTCCCCCAGAGAAGTGTTAATCACCGATAAACAGAGAATGTCGACATCACAGCACTGGTATTTATGCGTGAAAAGAATTGGCGTCAGTTTGCCTTAGATCATGGTCAACTATCTGACCTAACCATACTTCGTAGGTTTGCGTCATTGATGAGGATGAGACAACACATAGCTGTAGATTTCATGGTGAACGGAGTGCAATATCATGAGCGAGATTCAGACTAAGCAAGGACACGAGGTCGGGACATCATCTACAGTTTCAACTACTACTGAAAGCATGGTGCCGGAGAAGCCGGACATTGAGGTTTCCATTGTGATGCCATGTCTAAATGAGGTGGAGACAGTTGGCGCTTGTGTTGAGAAGGCGATCGAAGTTCTCGAATATCACAACATTAAAGGTGAGGTTGTCGTGTCAGATAATGGCTCGACGGATGGTTCCGTTGAAGCTGCCATCAAAGCTGGTGCAAGAGTAGTCCATCAACCAAAGTTAGGATATGGAAATGCATATCTTAAAGGTTTTGAAGAAGCGCGCGGTCAGTTTATTGTAATGGCAGATTCGGACAACACATACGACTTCAACGCGATTCCTCAGTTCGTAGCACTTTTGTGGAACGGATACGATGCTGTGATTGGAAATCGGTTCACGGGGCAAATCTTACCGGGAGCCATGCCCTGGTTGCATCGCTACATTGGAAATCCCGTACTTTCCGGGCTTCTGAATATCTTTTTCCGAACGGGGATTGGGGATGCACATTGTGGGATGCGCGCATTTACGAAGGATGCATACAAGCGTATGCATTTACAAACGAGTGGAATGGAGTTCGCATCGGAGATGGTGATCAACTCTGCAAAAGCTGGTTTGAAAATGACCGAGGTTCCNNGCGATGGCTGGCGCCATTTGCGCTTTATGTTGCTATACAGTCCAACTCACCTCTATTTGTGGCCTGGTATTGCAATGATGTTTATCGGATTCATGATCCTATTGACGCTGATGCTTGGTCCTCTCAAGATCGATGGCGCGACCTTCGGTTTCCATTGGATGTTCATCGGGAGTTTGTTGGCTATCCTGGGTTTTCAAATCATCACTTTAGGATTTTTCGCCCGTATCTACTCGTTGAGCAGCCATATTGATAAATCCAAAGATAGTATGGTCAATTTTTTCACAAGAGCCTTCCGGATGGAGCATGGGATTCTCATGGGCTTGATTCTCCTTGCGATGGGTTTACTCAATTTCACGTTCATTATTGTTATGTGGCTCAATGGTGGTCTTGATGGTCGACAATCTGTGCGATTGTCCATCCTTGCTCTCACATTTTCCGTTATTGGAGCACAAACCATCTTCGCATCATTCTTCGTGAGCATGATGGTTATTAAAAGACGCCAAGGTTGGGAGAAGGATCGCATCAATTCCATATAAGTGGTCTTTTGAAAATTGTCGGTGCCAGTGTCGATTTTCCGCTAGTTCAAGCGTGCTCATTGAGGTTTTCTCATCGACGGCCCGTTAACTGGAGCTTGTTCAATGTCGGTTTACCAAAATCCTCACCATCCACGATTTTTTACTTTGGCTCTTGATGGAGCTACCTTTGATTTGCTCGAGCCATGGATGGAGCAAGGACACTTGCCAAATTTACGGCAGCTCTATCAGAGTGGTGTTCACGGTCGACTCGAGTCTACATATCCACCGCTCACCGCACCGGCCTGGGCATCATTTATTACGGGTAAATCCCCAGCCAATCATGGACTATTTGAATTCTTTCACCGTCATCCGGAATCCTATCAACCTCTCCTGACCAACCGCTTTGATATTGATGGACGCAGCATCTGGCGGGTGCTCTCGGACGCCGATAAGCGGGTTGGTGTTCTTGGTGTCCCGTTGACATGGCCGCCGGAACAAGTGAATGGTTATGTCATCACTGGATTGCTAACACCCCGAAGCCAAGACGTGGTCTTCACTTATCCAGAGGAATTAGCAGAGATATTGGATATCGAACTCGGGGGTTACCAATTGCAACACACTGAGAAATATGTTCAAAGCGATCCACGTCGTTTGGTGAGCGAAGAGCGAGCCATTCTTGAGAATAAGTTCGATGCAGCCTTATTCCTGTTGAGAAACATGCCAAGTACATTTTTCATGATGCACATTCTGGGCAGCGATGTCCTCCAACATGGATATTGGCATTTCATGGATCCGAACCATCCTCAGTATTCCGAAGATGGTCATCAGGAATATGGAAATGTCATCCGGGATTATTTCATTAGGCTTGATCAGCGTTTGGGCGAGTTGTTGACTCTCATCCCTGAGGATTGCTATGTGATGGTGATGTCGGATCATGGCTTCGGCCCATTGCGAAAGTATTTGAACCTCAACACATGGCTCATGCAGGAGGGATTTCTCAAACTCAAGCGAAATATGGCCACTAGGATACGCAATTTCGCATTTCAACATGGTTATCACTATCGCCTGGCATGGGAGATAGGATCGAGAATCGGTCTTGTGAGATGGATTATTCGTATAGGGCGAGGGTCACAAGATCGACTTCAGAGGAAAGTATTTCTTTCCCTCGACGACGTCGATTGGCATGAGAGCAAAGTCTATTCCAGCGGCAATTTCGGTCAAATGTATGTGAATAAAAAAGGGCGAGAGCCACAGGGCATCGTCGAACTTGGAGAAGAGTACGATCAGGTGCTGCAGGAGCTGGAGAATGCATTGCGATCACTCCGCGATCCCGAGACTGGTGAACAGGTCGTGACTAAAATTTGGCGTGGATCGGAACTTTGGCAAGGTCGTTACTCGGATCGCGCCCCTGATTTGTTCTTCTTTACAAAGGATATGGAATACAAAGCCATGGGGCTGAGTGATTTCGGTTCCCAAAAGGTCTTTGAGGACCTGTTTGGAACCCGTGCACACCATCACATGGAAGGAATCTTCATGCTCTCCGGTCCAGGTGTGAAGGTTAACACGGAACTCTCAAAGGCTCACTTAGTGGACCTTGCACCGACGATCTATCATTTGTTAGGTGTACCGATCCCTGTAGGTCTAGATGGTCGGGTTTTAACGGATAGCTTCTTGGGAGAGCTCGCTACTCGACCTATAGTGTTTGAGGATCATGAGAGGGAGAGAGATGATGATGGCGGTCGTGGATACACAGCTGAGGACGAAAAGGCGTTAACAGAATTATTGAGAGATCTCGGGTATGTGACTTAGTGGAGAGGGAATATGGCGCTTCGGGTATCCGTCATCGTAGTAAGTTTCAATGAAGAACACCTAATTGGTGATTGTCTTTCCTCGGTGTTGGATCAGGATATTCCACAAGAGGAGTACGAAGTGATCGTCGTTGATAACGACTCAACGGATCGAACGCCGGATATCGTACACGAAGATTTTCCCTCAGTCACCTTGGTTAACGCTGGCAGTAACCTGGGGTATCCCGCGGGGATGAATTTGGGATTGAAATATGCCCAAGCCTCGAGAATTGTCATGCTTAGCTGTGACACGGTCGTCCCTAGAAATTGGTTATCAGCGCTTCTAAAACCGATGGAGGAAGATCCTGATGTCAAGGTCACCCATGCGGCGATGGTGATCCCAGGGGATCCCGGTTACGAGGCTGGTCTCGAAGCTCGAGAGTTGCCCGCGCGAGCCTGCTATCATGAGATCTCGAGACTTGGCCTCATTGAGCCTCATTGGGTTTCTACCTCTTCCCAACCTGTTGCAACACTACACGTGGCAGGCGCCAGTGCAGCGTTAGACACTTCAATCATTCCTGAATTGGGCGGCTACATGATGGATGGTGACTTCTTTCTAGATTGTGATGAGATCGATCTGGGGTTTCGTGTCAACAGCCTTGGGTATAAGGTCTTGGCTATCCCCGCGGCTGCTTATTATCACAGGCATCCATTTAATACGAAGATGAAAGTCACCAGGAAACTGCTCAATCGCCTCCTTCGGTTAGAGAGGAATAAGACCCTTTGCTTCTATAAAAATATGCACACGCTCGAATTTCTTGCCTGTTTACCGATTTTATTGTTTGGCGGCGCACTGAAACCCTTGATCTATCGGGATCGCTTCTCACCAGGACAGTTGTTAGTGAATATCATCGGTTTGGGATTATTTGTATGGCTCGGTTTTCTGGTAGCAACATTTGGATATTTTCCGAGCTTTAGGTCAAAACGATGGACTTCACTACGAAACCGGCGTCAACCTCCTTTCTGGTTCTACCAGCAGTTAACATCCCGTCCAGTGTTGGAGCGTTCAAATGCCTAAACGTGTACTTGTGATTGGGCTGGATTCAGCTCCTTTGGATTGGGTTCGAAAGTGGGCTGATGAGGGTAGGTTACCGGGCCTTAAAAGGCTGATGGATGAGGGAGCTTCTGGCATCTTGCAATCCGTTAATCCCCCATTATCGCCTTCAGCGTGGGCATCCTTTGCCACTGGAATGGTTCCTGCCAAACATGGTGTTTTTGATCACATTTATCGAAGGCAGGGCACATATGATATTGCGCCGACTACATCTGCGACTTGTATGGAAGAACCTGTTTGGCGCATCATCTCACGACATGATGGACGTGTTGGTGTCATTAATGTCCCGGAAACGTACCCACCGGCGCCCGTGAATGGATTTCTGATCTCTGGAATGGATACCCCTTCTGATGAGGCTGAATACACCTATCCGTCAGAATTGAAATCTGAACTTCAGTCAGCCATCGGAGGGTACAAAGTATTCGGAACACGCTCTAAGGAGAATCTCGACCGATCAATCGAGGGAATGCATGAAACGATACCAATGCGAGCTCGCGCGGGACAGTATCTTTGGGATAAGTATCGACCCGAATTCATGACCCTGGTCTTTATGGAACCTGATGTGATTCAGCATAAGTGTTGGAAGTACCTGGATCCATCACATCCCGAGTATGGTGACGATGTGAATCAGAAAAAGGGGAAAATCTATCGCGAGAGCATCCCAGACATCTACAGCAGGATCGACCGGGCAATTAGCCCATGGTTGAACTCTCTTGATGATGACACAACGGTGATTGTCATGTCGGACCATGGCGCAGGGCCATTGAACAAGTTTCTATATATTAACAATTGGCTTGAGAAGGAGGGCTACCTGCACTTCAAGCCCTCCGTTCTTACGCGCACAAAACTACTCTCATTCCGTCTTGGTTTCACCCCGGCGAATGTTTTCAACATCGCTGCTAACTTGCGTCTCGGAGTCGTAGATCGCGCGACAAACAAGATTAAGCGGGATATGATCACCACTGGGCGCACTACCCGAATGCAGCGAGCATTCCTTTCATGGACTGATGTAGATTGGCAAAGGACAAGGGCTTATTCGCTGGGCGGAAATTTTACTGGCATTTACATCAATCTTGAAGGACGTGAGCCTGAAGGCTGTGTGGCACAGGGGCAAGTCTATGACGCGCTATGCGACGAGCTCAAGACACGTTTGAAGGAATGGTATGATCAGGACACAGGCGCTCCTATTGTCGACCGTGTCTATACGAGAGAGGAACTTCACCAAGGACCGCATTCTGACAGAGCGCCCGACGTAATCTTCAGCACAACCAATGAAGCATATGTGGGTTCAGGAGGGCATGAGTTCACCAGCAACAGGCTCATGAATACATCCCCTCTATTTAACGGTCATCACCGAATGAACGGGATGCTCATCATGTCTGGTGGTGATGTACGAGCTGGACAACTGGAACCGACCAACATCATGGATCTTGCACCATCAATCCTATATTTACTCGGCTATCCAATTCCCGTGAAGATGGATGGGCGAGTCATTACTCAAGCAGTTACAAAGGAATTCCTCGCAGCATATCCTATCCAATTTGAGGACACTGTGGAGTACACCCCCTTAGAAGTGGATGGAACATACACAAGTGAAGATGAACGTGAAGTTCTTACTCGTTTATCCGACTTAGGGTATCTCTAAGTCGAAGAGAAAGCTGAGATGAACATTGGAAGTCGTCTGCTAAGAGCCGCGAAAGCGTTGCCAGAGCTTTGGATTGTTCTCGTCCTCAGCTTGCTCGGTCTTCTTCTGCGGCAGTTTGTTCCAGCAGACTTGACCGGGTCACTTGGATGGGATCTGCATCCCTACCAGCTATTTACAGTCCTAGTCGCGCTAGGTATGTTTATGCTCCCCGGTGCGATGCTGATCCGATTCCTTCAAGTGGGAGGAAGTTGGGTAACTCGCATTCCAACTTATTTCGCTGCAGCTGTAGGTGTCTGGTCAATTCCTGGTTTGATCGTCGCCATCACGGCGAGTTTCGACATAGAATTTCTGCTCATCACCGGATTAATTCTCACCATAATCCTGGCAGCAGCAGCTTTTGCCAGAGAAGTAATATCCCCCTCAGATTATTCAAATGCCAATGACGAAGGTCGAAAGGACATAGGAGAGTCCCTTAACCCGGGTCTTATATTCCTAAGTGTCCTTGCCGTGGGGGCGATGATCTGGATTTCTTTAACCGCACCAATAACACTGGATGACAACCTTCAGCTAGGGTATGTACAGGACAATCTGGTTGTCTCCGAAATTAACGCCTACGAACCCTTTTTTGGCGCGGGAATTCGTCCGAACACTCGGGGCAGCTGGACAACATGGCCAATCAATCTCTCACTCATGGCTTACCTCAGCGGGCTCCCCGCTCAACAGACATTCTGGCTATTAAGAACTTCAATCATGGTTTTAGGTCTCTTCAGCATTTATACTCTCAGTTTGCGATTGTTTGGGAATCGCAATTTAGCGATCTTCACATCCATTTTCTACTGTGTGCTTGCTGTAATTCTTACCTCTGAATCGGATGCTATCGGTTTTGGCTTATTTGCTCGTGCGGCCCAGGATAAATTCGTCGTTCGCTATATTCTCTTTCCCATCTCACTTGCATGGTCATTAGGCTACTTATTGTCTCCAGCACGGCGTTTCTATTGGTTGGCAGGCATTGTGACTATCGGTTTGGCAACCACACATCCAACAGGGGTCATTCTCCTTGGCATGTGTCTCGTTGGTTTTGGAGTGGTGCACGTAATCAACCATTTCAAGTGGAGAAGCGCAGAAGCGCCGGATGATGGCGGAGAGCGTGAGGGGGTTGGAGACAAAAAATCTGGCTTGGAGGGTATCAAAGCTCTTGCGAGACGGAATTGGCCCCTGATCCGTCCATTCATATTGTTGGCCGTATTTTGCCTGGCCGGTTTGATTCTTCCTGCCATCCAGCAGGCCTCTCCAGACGCGCCAGTCGTAGGCTATTCACTGACGGATACGCGTGATCCGTCACTCTGGTTCCGGATTAACCTTGTCATCAATCGGTATCGATTGTGGATAGCAGACTACCTGGGACCCGATGCCTACATCGTCCACCCAAGGGTGTTCCTATCCGTAGTCATCCTCTTGCCAATCGTGCTTATTCCAATTCTGTGGTGGAAGAATCGTAAACATGCTGCTGTTGGACTCTCCATTGGGACCTACATCGTCGTTCCTCTAGTTCTCCTGGTGCCTCCAATTGTTCAGCTTATTGGAAACAATGCCACACCATGGTTGTTGTATCGATTTGCCTGGCCGTTAACGCTCATAGGTCCACTAATCATTGCTTGGGCGGCTTGGATTGTGTTGGAAGAGATTGGAAAGAGGACTAAGAGTGAAGTCCTACGGACAGCACTTCCATCTGCGGTGCTTCTTGTGACAATGCTGATACTCAGCGCTCAAATACGTGTCGGATTAACTACCCTGAGTGAAATCCGAAAGGACCCGTTGATTAGCCGTTGCCGAACCTTACAACCGATGCTCAGTCAATTGCCGGATTTGGTTGGCGACGGCACTGTTGTCCTCTCTACGCCCGATATGAATGCCTGCATGCCTACCAGTGCAGCTCATGCCTATCCAGTCGAGTATTTCATTACGTCAACCCTCAATCGTTTCCCAGAAAGCCGGATCCCGGAGGCACAACAGCGCCTCGATGATGTAAACGCTTTTACCGTTTCCGAAGTTGTTGATCGTGATTTCATGGACATCTTAACGCGTTGGAATGTTGGCCTCATCCTATTGCGAAAAGATCACCCTGTGGAATCACAACTTCAGCACATGCCTCAATTCTTCCAGCTCGTATTGGAGGAAGACCGCTATCGTATTTACCGAGTAATGCCGGGGATCGGTACCGACACCTTACCTGAATTGGAAGTCAAAGATCGGTGGAACAAGGCTCGATGGAGCGGGGAGGATCCGGTTGTTCTAGCGAACTCTTTGTGGACTGAGGGAAGTTGGGATGAGGCCATTGAAATTTACCAAAGCCTGGCTGAAGAAGGAGTCGATGTTCAATTCCTCGCTCGAATAGGTGAGGGACGAACGCATCGTTCTGCAGGTCGCCTCGAAGAAGCAATAACCTCTATAAGTGCAGCAACGCTAGTCGATCCGACGGATGTCAACGCCTGGATCCTGCTTGGTGAGGCTTATCATATATCGGGTGATTATGAGCAGATGTCTCTGGCACTCGAAAAGGCAACCGAAATCATTGACTGGCACCCAGAGGCTTTGAGAAGCCTGGGAGATGCTTACCGTTTCCTGGTTGATGAAGAAAAAGCACAGGAGATATACCAGCGCTCAGTCGCTGCAGATGCTGCGCTGGGATCAGCCATTTATTACCGTAAGTTGGGATCAAGGTATATGGCCGTTAATTGGTTGGAGGAGGCCGTATCCGTCTTCCAAGAGTCCTTGTCAATCCGCGAGGCGAATATCACCTATTTCTTCCTCTCGGAAGCCTATAGACGACTTGATCAACCGGAAAATGCACTTGAGATCGCTCGACGGAGCCACCGCTTGGAATTCTGGAGCGACCTTCCTTATATCACCATGGGAGTGCTCGAACTAGATCATAACGATCGAGAGCAAGCACTTGAGAATTTCCGGAAGGCGATCACCAGGAATCCCCAGTCCAGAGCAATTCAGATTATGGCCAACACAATGAACGCGGATTACGGTCCCTCAGCGACTCTAGCTAAGATCCAAAGCTTGATTGGGTATGATCTTGGTTTTTCAAAGGCTTTGCTTTCCTCCGGAAAGTTACAACTATCCATTGGGCAAGTTGATGAGGGAATTGCATCCAGTGAGCAGGCATGGGATTGGGAGCCGGTAAATGCGCAGGCTGCAATTCTGCTTGGCAACATAGAGCGCGCCCTCGGACATTGGGAAGCTGCAGAGCGTTACTATAGGGATGCGATCGCCGTGAAACAGTCGAACTCCTCTGCCTATCTCGGGTTAGGTGCAATTGCGAGGTCGCAAGGGGACTGGGGGACCGCAATGGGGTGGACCTGGGATGCGATGATCGCGGCGCCCTATGACAGCACACCAATGGTCGCAATGGGCAATATTCTTGCTGGTATAGGAGCACGGGACGAAGCGTACGAGACCCTGCTATTTGCTTCCACGACAGAACCACATGTCCCTCGACCGTTTGTGTCGTTGGGGAATTTCCAGCTTGAAGAGGGAAACTTCGACCAGGCGTCAGCACACTTCCAGCAGGCATTTGAAGTTCAGACAGAAAATAGCGTAGCAATGCGCGGAATGAGCGAGCTTTATAGCAGCCAGGGGCAGCTTGACGAATCGCTCGGTGCCGCCGTAAGTGTGGTAGAAGTCTATCCTGGTCAGCCTGCTAACAGGGTGCTCTTAGCAGATATTTTAAGGCAGCAAGGTAAGCCAGATGAAGCTCTTGACCAGTTGAAATACGCCATACAGCTTAACCCTGGCTATAGGTTGGCATTCACAAGATTAGCTGATACTTACCTTCAACTCGGTGAAATTCGTCAAGCTGAGGCGGCCTACCGGTATCTTATTCAAAACCATCCGGAATTCGTGGATGGCTATGTTGGAATGGGGCAGATTCTTGAGGCGATCGGAGATCAGGATGGCGCGACCAGGGTGTACCAGCAAGCGCTAGATAACGTTGCCCCAAGCATGTCAGCCAGTGCAAGGCTCGCGCTTGCAGATATGCAACGTCGTCAAGGCTTATTTGAAGAAGCGCTTGGCAATTATCAGGAAGCGATCCTCCAGAATCCCGCGTTTGAGGAGGGATATGTCGGGCTGGCGCAGTTCTACATGGGACAGGGGAATTACTCCACGGGGCAGGAGGTATTAGAGCTGGGTCTCCAGTTCGCTCCCGCGTCGCCTCAATTGAATGCTGCGCTCGCAAGCATCCTGATCAGTCAAGGAATGATTAAAGAGGCGATAACGACTTATCAAACTGCTTTGTCACTTTCTCCTAGTTCACAAGAGCTTGCGATTAACCTTGCCAGCCTGTATGCCTCGGTGGGTGAGCCTGAGAAGGCGATGATGGAAATTGACAACGCGATGGCTTCTTGGCCCGGTGACCTATCCGTCCTGGAAGGCGGAATTCCTTTGGCAATTTCCATTGGTGAGCCCAATAGGGCTTTGGAAATGGCGAATGAGCTTGTGCTGTTGGCTCCAGGACGAGGAAATACATGGGTATTGCTTGGCGATGCATACGTCTCGGCTGGCAACTACATTCAAGCCGAAGAAGCATTTAGGAACAGCGCAGATGTAGCTCCCGGAGACACAAGTTCATGGCTCGCGCTAGGGAACTTCCTGGCAGATCGAGATATGGTGGAGGAGGCACAGGAGGCATTCGAGAAAGCAGTAGAAGTTGATAAGAGTAATGTTTCTTCGCATCTTGGATTGGCTGAAATATTTGACCGTTCAGATCAACAGGCAGATGCATGGAGGGAATTATCGGCAGCAACCGAGTTAGATGCAACAATGAACACTGCTCTTCTTGCTATGGGACAGATTCGGCACCGGGAGGGGGACCTCGATGAGGCATCCCGATATTATGAGCTGGCGAAGGAAGCCTCTCCGACAGATCCACAACCCTATGCGCTACAGTCTGAACTACTCCTTTTACAAGGCTTGATTGAAGAAGCAGAAGATGAATTGGTTGAAGCGACAAAGGCTGCCGAAGGTTCCTGTTATGGGTTCCTTAATTTGGCCGATTTTCTATCACAATACGGTGATTGGGAAGCGGCTAAGGAAGCCTATACTCAGTCCTTGAAGGGAGCAGGTTGTACGGTAGGTGCTCATGTGGGTTTGGGCAATCTCGATTCAGTACGTGCAAAGCCCGACGAAGCAATTGAACAATATCGACAGGCGGTTTCTGCTGGCCCGGGAAACCCTTGGGGTTATATCGTTCTAGCAGAGTCTCTTGGCAATCAAGCGAGGTGGGACGAGGCTTTTGAACAGTACTCTCTCGCGAAATCTAGAGTACCAGCATCCTATCGGCTTGATCTGAGCATGAGTCGTAGTCTGACCGACCGGGGTGATCTGGAAGGGGCATTAGATGCAGCACAGAATGCTGTAGATAAAAGCCCTTCCAATAGCCTGGTGTTCATGAATTTGGGTTGGGTTTATCGACTGCGTGGTGAGTATGATCAGGCTGAGGATAACTATCAGCATGCCACAGTTATTGACAAGAACTCATTTTACCCATTCATATACCTTGGAAATCTATACAACCTTTCCGCACGTTTCGATGAAGCTGAAGAGGCTTATCTTCGTTCAACCATCCTGGCGCCGACTGATTCATCAGGATATGTTGCTTTAGCAAACTTCTACCAGGCACGTGGCAGAACGGAAGACGCCGTCCTCCTTTATAAATCGGCAACCGAGGTGGACAAAAGCCAAATCATCGCGATTCTTGGGCTAGCGGAAACGTATCAGCGGATGGGAGATCTTGACGCTGCAGTTCAAGAATATCATCGCGCAATTAATATTGGCTTGAACGAGGTTACTTCCTTTCAAAGCATCGCTGATTATGACAGTATTGGACCAGTCTCTCCAAGTACAGCAGGAGCATTTATTGGTCTGGGTAATCTGTATCGTTCTCAGTCAAACTGGGATGATGCAGAACTGGCTTTTCAAAATGCAATTGAAGTTGCACCAGCCTCTGAGCAAGGATATATCAGTCTTGGAACGATGTATCGAGCACTGGGGAGAGCGGAAGAGGCGCAAACTCAGATTGAAAATGCAACGGATGTAGCCCCTGCATCTGGGGATGCTCTCGTCGCATTGGGAGATTGGAGTTGGACGAGCGGGGATTTTGAAACCGCTGAGCGAACCTACAAACAGGCAGTCGATGTTGATACCGGAAATCCCATTGGACACATTCGTCTTGGAGAGTTCTGTCAGTTGCAAGACCGTCCTCTTGAAGCTATCGAGCATTTCAATCGAGCAATCCAAGTCGCACCAACATCAACTATGGCTCACGTAGCTCTTGGAGACTGGTATCAAAGCCAAGCAGACAAGGAGGCAGCTAAAGCATCCTTCCAGGAAGCTATTCGCGTTGCAGCGGCAGACCCCGACGGATATCTCAGTTTGGGGGATTTACATCAGGCTTATGGACAACGAGATGCTGCATTAACACAGTATCTGGAAGCGGAGAAGGTTGCGCCTCATTATTCAGAAGTCTATTTGGCATTAGGTGAGTGGTATACCATCGAAGCCAATTGGGCATCCGCGGAGGAAGTGTATCGAAGTGCGCTTGAAGTTGGACCGTATGATATCCGAAACTATATCAACTTGGGTGAAGTCCTTCAGGCTCAAGATAAAGTTTCAGAAGCATATTTCCAAATACAAAGAGCTCTTGAACTTGTGCCCTCCTCAACCCCCGGAAGTGTAGCGCTTGCGAATTGGTACCAGTTAAACATGGACTCAGAGGCTGCAAGGAAGGAGTACAACGAGGCAATTGATGAGGCATCTTATGAGGTGCGCTTGAGTGTCTATAACGGATTGGTCTACCTGGGTGAAGGAAAAATCGAGGAAGCCTATGACGAGTTAGAAGCTGCGATGAAGTCTGATCCTTCATCGGTATTGCCTTATTTAGCGCTTGGTCAGTGGTATCGATTGGTATCGGAGTTGGGATCCGCGGAGGAATCTTATAACAATGCTGTACTATCATCTCCGGGTGATCCACGAGGCAATCTGGGCATGGGAGAGCTTTACTTGAATGAGGGTAGAGCCCATGAGGCCATCTTACAGTTCGAAGAGGCGGCTCGAAAGGCGCCTGGATACAGCTACACCCATCTTGCCCTGGGTCAATGGTATGAGAACCAAGGTTTTTGGGAGGAGGCGGAACAGGCCTATCGGAAGGCGATTGAAGTAGCGCCAGGAAATGTCAATACTTTCATCCTTCTCGGTGAATTGTTGGAAAGGTTGGGTAGGCAAGAGGAAGCGTTACGGATCTTTGAGGAGGGTGTCAAAGCTGGATTAACCCCCGAGGCGGCTGTCTGCAGTCCTGGTGCATTACCTGAGTCGCCAGATGAAGCAAGCGGAACAGTAATCATGGAGTTGGATGGGCGGAGGACGGGCCAGTGGCGTTGTCAGTGGGAGCACAGGCCCTGGTCGATTACACCTTTTCCAACAGATGAATGAGCAGTGGAATGGGAATACCGTAGTTATCTGAATGAAGTTGCGGGTGGTCGGGCTTGGATTGCAAGCGGATTGAGATGTCAGGGATAGTGGAGTATGTCCTTTGAATAGGGACAGCCCGGAATCGGTCTGGGCCTGTACCTCTCAAGAGATGGAACTGCAGAACGACCGGGAAGCGAAATGATTAGATATCGAATGATCTTCAGCGTCTTGATCGCCCTGGTTATGGCGTGTTTAATCGCAAATCGAACTGAACCTGAAGCAACCGAGTTCGAGCTACCTCCACCAATAGATTCTGGAGGAGTTGTGGAATCGTCGGTTGTCTCTTCTGACACGCATAATATAGGCACAAACCCTTCGTCAAGATTGGTCGATACCAATCTTCGCTTGCCTTTAAGTGGAGTAAGGCTGTCAGCAACTCCCACCCCTGTACCTGCCGGATCGGAGGAGGCTAGAGCTCCATCCCAGCAGATGGTTGATCATATTTCGCAACTCTATGAAATGAACCTTCTTACGACGATGGAAGGAGAATACCAACGTCTTCCTGATTTCAATGCCAGTTGGGCCATGATCAATTATTACGATTGGTACCCCACAGGTCACCTCTTGAGTGACTTCGTCATTCGCGCCAATATTGACTGGTCTTCGTCAAGTGAGGTTGCCAACTGGTGGAATACGGGTTGTGGATTCGTCTTTCGGATGAATGCCAGAGGTGATCACTACTTGGTCTTTGTCGGAATGGATAATTGGCTCTATCTATACCGCAGATTGGATTATTCCATCGACCGCATCGGAAAGTGGAATTACGGAAGTCTAGAGCTACCGACAGGACAAGCGGAATTGGTGATGATTGCCGAAGGAGATCATTTGACTTTCATGGTTAATGATGTCCAGGTTGGGAGTTTCCAGGAGCCAAAATTCTCCTCTGGTTTGTTGGGATATGCCATTGTCTCTGGCACAAATGAAGGTTTCGGCACCAAGTGCGAGATGACAGACATCGAACTATGGGAGAAAGAAGACCATTGAAAGTAATCCCATAATGTGCAATCGACTTTCTTCACCTCGGTGCTATTGATATGAAAAATTTCTTCCGATACCTTTAGACTCGCTTCAGGTTTCTTTCAATTACCCTATTCCATCGAACAGTTTGGGCGTTATAATCCCGATAGTTGTTACTACCTTCCGTGACACGCCTATCTTGAAAGGAGGCGCCTATGGGGATAGATATAATCTTTAGCGCCTCTTGTGTTTGTGAAGTGCTGTCACCTTTTTTCACCTAACTTCCCACAAACCATCAGGGAACACATAAAGTCATCCTCAATCCTTTACGGTTGAACTTTCAGCCCGTGAAAGCGATGAATCCCTGGAAAATGGGCAGTTGTTTCCCATCCACATAGAGGCCTACATCTTTATAAGGAATGACATCGGGATATAAGAGTGTACGCATACTAAAAAAGGAGATATTAATGGAACTTGAATTGGGGATCGTCGAGAATTGTCATCCACATGGATGCAACGTGGTCCATATGGATGATCGTATAATTGAGACTCGCTATTCACATTTAGTCCAAGACCGAATTCAAATTCGACCGGGGCAACTTGTCGCTCTTGATATGAGCGAAGATCCTGCTCGCATCATGTGGAGGTGGGTTCGGGTGCAGGTGTTTGAGTTTCGTGATGGGCGAGTGATTGTGGATGATGGCAAATGTCAGTTGATTTCACTCTCACTTGTTGAAGAACTCGGCCTTGATATCGCTAAAGGTGATGATGTTTGGGTCTGCAATGTAGGGCATGATGGTGAAATTCACGACAGAGTGATCGATGGTAGACCCGAGCATCCTGAGCAGTTAATCACGTACATAACGCCGTTCATTAATGTGGAGTACGGGCTTGTAGAAGAATAGAGAATGGCAGTTTCATGGGCGGAGGGAATTCCCTCCGCCCATGGATTCAAGATTTCGGATGAAGTAGCCCAGGTTAGCAGAATTTAAGTCAGCCCCGGGATGACCACCCTAAGACTCGGTCAAAAACCACACAATATCTTCATAACTTCTTAAAAATTCAAACATTACCACTTCCTACACTAGTACGGAATAGAAAAAGAGCAAAGGAGGGAATACAGCGATGTTCTCGAGGATATCGACAAAATGGGTCATTCTCGTCCTCGGTCTTGTCGTGCTCATCGGTTGAGCGGGATTTGCCTATTGCCAGACCATTTATCTACCGTCACAAACCGTTGAAGAGGGGGCGATCCAGACCTCCACTGTGCGCCTTGGCGACCTGATCCTATTTGCAAGCGGAAGCGGAACTTTAATCGCTGCTGATGAGATCGAACTTGCTTTTTGTGTGAGCGGTCCAGTGGCTGAGTTGAATGTTGCTGTCGAGGACGAGGTGCAAGCTGGTGGCATATTGGCTGTACAAGGAGACCGTGGATGAATCCGGAGATGAATCCATCTCGGATGCTAGCTCGGTAGAAACCGAGTCAGCCGCCGACTCTTTTCAGGGTGATAGTGTGCTCGTCTTCGAGATTGATCCATCGGAATCAGAAGTGCGTTTCATCATTGATGAAGTCTTGCGGGATGAGCCCACCACTGTAGTGGGCGTAAGCAATCAAGTTGCAGGGGGGATCGCAATAGATACAGAAGATCCGGCTGAGTCAAAGGTCGGTGTGACCTTGGTCAACGCGCGCACGCTTGAAACGGATAATGATTTCAGAAATCGGGCCATCCAAAACCAGATACTCGACACTGGTGAGTTCGAGTTCGTGACATTCACGCCGACTGAAATTTCAGGAATACCCAATGATGCCATGGTTGGAGATGTGATCAACTTTCAGATCACAGGCGAGTTGGTGATCCGTGACTTCACACAGGAGGTTACATTCGATGTCACTCTCACTCCAATTTCAGAGGAACGTCTGGAGGGAAAGGCATCGACTACCATTATGCGTGGAGACTTCGGTTTGACGATCCCCTCAGTACCACAGGTTGCCGATGTGAGTGAAGAGGTCATCCTGGAGATCAAATTCACAGCGAAGCCGGCGAATTGATACTACAGGAGCTGATATGATTTGAAGCCTCAGGATTTGTGATCTTGAGGCTTTGTTTTTATATATTGAGTTTCCCTTAGGAACTGTTCATATCATCTTCATAATCTCTTCACAACCCAGTGTTATTCTTGTAGAGAAGGATGGGCAAAATCTACAATCATTGTTCACTCTTTATGGTGATATTTTGGTAAGGAAAGTGCACATGGCGAAAACAATCTTAGTTGTCGATGATGAACAACGGCTAGTTTCCGTTGTGGAGGCTTATCTTGAGCAAGAGGGATTCCGCGTGGTCAGTGCTCCCAATGGTCGTGAAGCGCTCTTCCTCGCCCGGCAGGAGAAACCGGATCTCATCATCCTGGATGTGATGATGCCGGAGATGGATGGTTATGAGTTCATGCGTTATCACCGAAAGGAACGCGAAACACCCATCATTATGCTCACGGCTCGCGTCGGTGATGAGGACAGGGTGGTTGGCTTGGAATTAGGGGCCGATGATTATGTCACCAAACCATTCCGACCACGTGAACTTGTCGCTCGTGTTCGGGCGGTCCTGCGACGAGCTGGTAAGACTAAACCGGAAGCCCAGGTGATGCGGATCGCCGACATCACGCTAGATCGGGAGAGTCATACGGTAACTGTATCAGACCAGTTCGTCGATCTGACTCCGTCGGAGTTTGACCTTCTGGCGACGCTGATGTCGGCGCCAGGACGGACATTCTCCCGCTTGGATTTGCTCGATCGTTTACAAGGGACGGCCTTCGAAGGATATGAGCGGACCATTGATGTCCATGTCAAGAATTTGAGATCGAAGATCGAGCCGGAACGTAGTTCCCCGCGTTACATTGAGACGGTTTACGGCGTGGGTTACCGCTTTACAAGAGAAGGGTGAGTTATGAGATCACTTACCGTAAAGCTGATCATTTCATTCCTCGTCGTGGGCCTGACTGGTGTGGCGTTGGTTGCATTCCTCGCTTACAGAACGACCACCCGTGAATTCCAGAACTATTTGTTCAACCAGAGTCAACAGGATTTCGCAGATTTCTTGGCTGATTATTATGAGGAGAACGGATCCTGGGAAGGCGTTATGGGATTTGCTGCCAATCCAGGCCCTTCCAGGCCGCGCGGACCGCGCATGGGCTTTGAGGGCGGTGGCCCTATTACGCTTGTAGATCAGGGTGGCGTGGTACTGGTTTCTGGTCCGGGACAGCATATGGGGGACATGTTGTCTAGAGCCCAACTCGAATCGAGCGCGCCGATAGAAGTGGATGGAGAAATCGTTGGTTACTTGTCCATGAAGCCGGATTTTTTTGTAGAAACTCGTGCAAGCCAGGTTTTTCTGGAACGTGTGAACACGATCTTGCTCATTGTCGCGATCGGGTCGAGCATGGTTGCGTTGGTTCTGGGCGCGATACTGGCACGCACTCTCACTCGGCCCTTGAAAGAATTGACGAAGGCCACTGAGGCAGTCGCCCAGGGGGATCTGGACCAGCAGGTGCCGGTGCGATCGAACGATGAGCTGGGTGAACTGGCGAAGTCCTTTAACCAGATGAACGCTAATCTAGCTCGTTCACGCGACCTGCGCAGGCAGATGACGGCGGATGTCGCGCATGAACTTCGGACTCCGCTAAGCGTAATACTCGGGCACACAGAGGCGATGAAGGACGGGGTTATGGAGCCCAATCAGGAGAGTTTCGATATTATTCATGATGAGACTCTCCGCCTCAGCGTCCTGGTCGAGGACTTGCGGACGCTATCTTTGGCGGAGGCTGGTGAGCTCCAACTCAACCTATCACCCCTGTCGCCAGAACAATTGCTGAATGATGTGAGGGCAGCCTATAGCCCCATTGCGAATCAGAGGGGCATTAGCATCGAAGTCGAGACATCGCCGGGTCTGCCTGAGGTGAATGTTGATCCTGACAGGATGCCCCAGGTTCTCGGCAATCTAGTGGATAACGCACTGCGCTATACTCCTGAGGGCGGTAATGTCACTCTCACTGCAGAGTATATCCCTATGGGTGTTGCGCTTTCAGTGAAGGATTCAGGTGATGGTGTGGATGAGGAGGAGATAGCGCACTTGTTCGATCGTTTCTATCGAGGTGAGAAATCCCGCCAGAGGGATGAAGCGGGATCAGGGCTTGGCCTGGCCATTGCGAAATCCATCGTCGAGGAACATGGCGGCTCTATCAAGGCGGAGCGCTTAGAAGAATCCGGCCTGGTCATCGTTATTGAACTTCCAACGTGATAAGAGAAAATAAACACATATTGAATGAGTCTTGGACTGCCAATGATAATTGCACTGGCAGTCCATTTATTTGCTTGGTGTGATTGTAGCGAGATAGCGATACGAAATCATCATTCTATCATTGTAATGACATGGGAGTTTGTGTTGCGAAGAAGGACATAAGTCTGGAAAAGATGCTCCGAAGAAAGCATGTATAGCAGAAGAGGAATTGCTTGTTCCACCCATGAAGTGGATGTGTAGATGCTGCATAGGACGCATCTTCGATATTGAATTATGGACGACGAGATGTTTGCAGCAAGGACCGATTCACGCTCGACATCTCAAGATGCATCACCAGAAGTATATTTTATGAGGGTCTGGTATCATACCTGATTGCGGTGAGTGATGTTTATCTGAAAAATACCCACAGAAGGAAAGCAGATCTGCATGATCGATCCCAACATACCATTTATCGATCTCCATCGACATCTCGACGGGAATGTTCGTTTGGAGACCATCCTGGACCTTGGGCGGGCACACAATGTCGCACTACCTGCATGGGAAGTCGAGGAGTTGCGTCCGCACATCCAGGTCACTGATCCTCAGGTTAGCGTGATGGCATTCATTGCCAAGTTTCGGTGGCTAACGGCCGTCATGGTAGACGGAAATGCATGTCGTCGGATTGCCTATGAAAACGTTGAAGATGCTCACAATGAGGGAATTGACTATGTTGAATTACGTTTCAGCCCCTGGTTTATGGCAGAGCCGAATGACATCACGCCTGAAGAAGTCGTTGAAGCAGTTGTTGATGGCATAGAGGCGGGGCGAAATGCCTATCCTATCAAGGTTAATCTGATCGGGATCCTCAGTCGTACCTATGGTCCAGACATAGCCCACAAGGAACTTGCCGCCCTGCTCACAAAGAAAGACCAACTGGTGGCAGTTGATCTAGCGGGGGATGAGGCCAAATTCCCAGCGGATCAGTTTGTGGAGCACTTCCGGCAGGTGAGGGACGCGGGGCTTAATGTATCAGTCCATGCTGGAGAATCTTCTGGCCCTGAAAGCATCTGGCAGGCTATACGACTCTTAGGTGCCTCGCGCATTGGTCATGCACTCGCAGCAGTCCATGATCTGGATTTAATGGATTTCATGCTGGAGGGGAAAATCGGGATCGAATCCAGCATCACCAGCAATGTGCAAACAAGCAGTGTGCCCGATTATGAAAGTCATCCGATAAGAATATTTGTAGAAAGAGGCTTACTGGCGACAATCAACTCGGATGATCCCGGAATCAGCAATATTGATCTTCGACACGAGTTTGAAATCGCTGCACCAGCGGCTGGTTTGACGCCGGAGCAGATTCACCAAGCCCAACATAATGCTCTGACAATAGCCTTTCTTCCTGAACGAGAGAAGGAGAAACTTGTGGAAGGAAAGGTTGGGTGAGATCGACACCCAAATGGAATTGTTAAAATAATCGGATGTCGTGTTATAACCTGTTCGGCTTGTAGATACACTTTCTATTAGAATTCGAATCACTCCTTTGAGAATAGCGGAACATCTAAGGAAAATACGCTTAGGCTTCTTATGTTCCTAATACTACCTATTCTGACTCTTATCGCCTTGTTCCTGGTTGTTGTGAACTTGGAACCGGAAGTTGATTGGCGTCGCTCGCTCCTCCGGGCTTTCGTCCTGTTCGCTGTCTACGCAGTACTCATCATCGAACTCTTTAGTTTTTTCAAAGCGGTCACCATGCTCACTCTGGCTGCATCCTGGGCATTTGCGCTGCTGATCCTTGTTATGTGGCTAATCTACAGGGTGCGCAGTGGCAATCGCTTCCCTCGATTTCGCATTCAATTACCTGGTGATTGGCGTTCTCTCATCCTAGTCGCAGGTGTGGTCGTCATCATTATTCTGACTGCATTGGTCGCTTGGAAAGCGCCTCCGCAAACTTGGGATTCTCTAAACTACCACATGAGCCGGGTTGCACACTGGGCTCAGGGGAAAGCAGTACGGCACTACGCCACAGGAATCGAGGTTCAAAACAACATGCCTCCCGGCGCGGAGCTTCTTGTCCTGCAGACCTATGTGCTCTCGGGTGGGGACCAATTGGTGAACTTCGTGCAGTGGACTGCAATGATCATTTGCCTGATTGGGGTGTCCTTTATCGCCATGCAGTTAGGAACTCGCCGATATGGGCAGCTCATCGCCATTGTCTTCGCTGCTACTATTCCCATGGGTATCGTACAAGCGTCGAGCACCATGACGGATTACGTGGTTGCTCTATGGATGGTATGTGTCGCCTCTGAGGCCATAGCTATTTGGAATGGCAAGATTGAGGTATCCGGTATTATCTTTATCAGTCTCGCGGCAGGATTGGCAATCCTGACCAAACCAACCGCATATGCCTATCTGCTGCCATTCGCACTGCTGGTTTTATGGAAACTGTTGCGGGATTCAACACTCAAAAGAGCGGCAGCATTTGGGCTTCTTGTATTGGTGCTCGTTGGTGTTATCGTTGCAGGACATTTCACGCGTAATCAAATGCTTTATGGCAATCCTGTCGGTCCTCAAGATCGATTCGATCAACATGCAAGCCAACTACTTGATCATAGAGGCTTGATCTCGAACCTTGTTCGTAACATTAGCCTCCATGTCAGGACCCCATCTCCCTACGTTAATAAAGCATTCGCTATACCTGTGATCTGGCTGCATGATGCGCTTGGATTAGATGTTAACGACCCGAGGACGACAGCGGCTGGACAGTTTAAGATAACCTATCCAAGCACCCACGAGATTCTGACAGGGAATCCTTTGCACGCATTGCTGATCTTCAGCTCGGTCGTCGCAATCATTGTACGGAGGCGAGAGCTTCCAAGAGTATTAATCATTTATACAGTGGTGATCCTCGCCTCTGCCATACTCTTCAGCTTCATTTTCAAGTGGACAATTTTCGGCAGCCGGCTGCAATTACCTTTCTTTGTGCTCTACGCACCTGTGATTGGGTATCTCCTGGATAAACCAAAATGGACAAATGTCGGGCTGGTGATCGGTCTGGTCCTACTGCTCGCCAGCCTCCCGTGGTTGGTTAGCATCGATTCGCGTCCATTGATCCCAAATGCCGAACGATCTTTGGTTGGGAGCGTGATGGTCGAACCGAGGCTTGATCTGCTCTTTGCAAATGGCTCCTACCTGCTCGAGCCTGCAAGGGACGTGATCCTGAGGATTGAGGAGGCTGGCTGTACACACATAGGCATATTGCTTTCGGGGAATGGTGTTGAATACCCATTCTGGGTGATGTTGGGTGCACCTGATGAGGACCTACGGATCGAATGGCTTGTCAGAGGAACGTCATCGTCTAAATTTTGGGATCCTGATTTTACGCCTTGTGCAATCATCTGCGAGGACTGTAGTATCGATTCTGATGTTTTCCGTGGCCTTCCTATCAATCACGAGCGTGCGCCATACCGTCTATATCTGGAAACAGTCGATTGAGACGGACCTAGTTGATAAGTCAATAAGGTAGAGCGATGTCAGGAAGCATGTAATAATCTCTAATCTCTAGTCTATAATCTCATCGCCATGGCGAAGCCATAGCGCCTAATCTCCAATCTCTAGTCTCTACTCTCCACTATTCAGTCTCCAATCCCCAAGAACCAATCAACTAATCTCCATCAACTTCCTGACCATTTTCTTTTTAACCAATCTTTTACTCACATCGATGTAGCCCATGGCGTACATTAGATTTAGATGCGCTTTAAGACTGAGTGAGGTCAATAAAAGTAATCGTGCAAGTTATGGCTATTTGGTTAAAGTCCTTCGTAAAAACTTCGCTCATCGTGTTCTTGGGCTGTGTTCTGATGTCCAGCGTTTTGGATGTCACTCCGGGTGTTGGTGATTCGCTTGTAACCTTCACCATACAGCCATCATCTTTGAATTTGGTAGTACAACGTCCCCCCGAGAGAGAGTCTTCACAGGCCAGTAGTGGTTTCACATTTGCATTAACCGCGGATATGCGGAATTTCTCCGGAGAAGGCACCTATGACACATCGGAATACTTCCGAGGGGCGGTTGAATCCATGGAAAGTCTGGGTGTTGTGGATTTCATGATTAGTCCAGGTGACATCGATCCAACGGAGAATGTCCATTGGACAATCACTCAGGTATTCGGGGTGGAGTTTTTGTGGTATCCAATCGTAGGAAATCATGAACTCCCCGGTGCTGGTTTCGAAGATTACGTTGGTGACAATATGAATTGGCTTCGTACTTATGAATATGGTGTTGTGAATGCGGGGCCATCTGGTTGTCCAACCACGACGTTCTCTTTTGACGTTCAGAACGCGCATTTCATTGCCCTGAATGAATATTGTGACGCCGGTGGGGATACAGCTACTTCAGGGGACATCACTGATCACTTGTACAACTGGCTTTCAGATGATTTGAACAATACGGAGGCAGATCATATATTTGTGATCGGTCACGAGCCGGCTTATCCTCAACCGGATGCTGACAATGACAGAATGCGACATGAGTACGACAGCCTAAATCAATATTTAGCGAATAGGGACCGTTTCTGGAGTCTTTTACAGGATTTTGAGGTGCTTGCGTACCTGTGTGGCCATACACATAACTACAGTGTGGTCGAAATTGACGGCATTTGGCAAATGGATGTTGGACATGCGCGCGGTGTGGGGGATACGGGAGCTAGAAGCACTTATGTCCTGGTCGAAGTAGATGGCGAAGTTGTGTCCTACAAAGCGTATAGGGATGACGCTAATGGTGGATCGTATACGCTTATGCACAGTGGATTTCTTTCAGCAATCCACACCTATATTCCATTTGTTACTCGGTAATGTGCGAGCCCAGAATGACCGCCTAGCTTCAAACAGGTAGTACATGGTTCTGTCTGGCATAGTCGATTGAGTGAATAGGGCATTGATATGGAGGATGTAAAAACTAGGCAGGCGACCGAAAATGACTATGAGTTCCTTTATCAGCTGCACAGGGAGAGTCTAAAGGAGTTTATCGACCAAACCTGGGGCTGGGATGAGGAATGGCAGGTTGCTTATTTCCAGGACCACTTTGATCCTTCCGAACGAAGCATCATCCAGTTCAGGGGAATGGATGTTGGTTGTCTTTCGCTCCAGCGACTTGAAGACCATTTCTTCCTGGAATATATTGCCATCCTCCCAGAGTTTCAAGGGAAGGGGATCGGTAGCACCTTGATTATGGAAGTTATGAGGCAGGCCTCTGAAGAGGATATTCCGGTACGACTCAGGGTTTTAAGGGTGAACCCTGCGAGAGCTTTATACGAAAGATTGGGCTTCCACATTATCGAGGTGGATAATGAGCGGATATATATGGAGACGAGGACAGGTGATTAGTCGGTGTCCAGGAAATTGAAAATTCCAGTAGCGGAAATGTCTTCGATGGTGCACAATTTGCTTGAAGATGTAGGACTGTCAGCGATTTCGTGTGTAAAGCCTCATGAGAGGTGAAACATGTCTAATAAAAATAACGAAGTTGAGCGGTATAGAAGGATTCGAGATCAGCAGCTGCAAGCGCGGGATCCAAAGAAGCACGATAGGAAGCTGCAAAAGAATATCTCACGCCGCTATCGTGAGACGAGGGAGCCATTCAGTTTTGGGGCAATATTCAGGGAAGTGCCCGGCAAATGGATGGGGCTGCTCGTCGGTGCGTTCGTGGGATTTGTGATCTTCATCATCCTTCCCTATTTTGTGGAGCATGAGCTGGTTGACATCATCGGAGTGGCTGTGTTACTTTTCATTGCCATCGTTGGGCTGGCAGTTGGCCAGGCGGTTGATGCGAAAAGGGATCTTGAGGATTTGATCAAGTAAGGGGGAGACACATTGCTGAGCGGTCTTTCTTGGTGGGTTTAGTTCCATCACACCAGTAGGATGTCGTATCGTAACTCGGTGATTTCGTGAACCAGTAATCATTGGACGATGTTTTTGTGTGTGCAGCACACTCTATGAGTGGTTTAAACCAAGTAACCTTTTAGTTGTTCAGTTTCCACCCGGTGAAGTGAAAATGAACGATGCGGTGCTAAGAAAAGTTATAGCCTACATCACCTATGAGAATTATCTCCTGGTCTTTTCTCATACTCAGCATCCAGAGGCGGGGATACAAGTGCCAGCCGGTACGGTGGAACCTGATGAGTCACCTCAGGAGGCAGTGCTAAGGGAAGCACGTGAGGAGACTGGTCTCGAAGAGTTACGCATTCGCTCTTTTCTTGGCACCCGAGAAGTGGATCGTAGGGAATTCGGTGGAGTAGGCATTGAAGAGCGATACTTCTTCCACCTCGAATACTTAGGGAAATCTCCCCAACGATGGCGTCATTTTGAAATGGATCCTTCCGAAGGTCCACCAGGGCCGATTGAATTTGAATTCTTCTGGGTTAGATTTCCGGAGGAGGTTCCTGAGCTGATAGGGGGACAGGGTGAGATGTTCCAAAAGCTTCAGATGCTCTCTGATTAAGAGAATGATGGACAATTGAGATGGTGCTTTCCTTTTTAGAGGTTCGGAGTAGCTTTTCTCATTAATTAAAAGGTTCCAGTCGAATGAAATCAAGTCCACTTGAATGCTGCGATGATGTCTTTGATCGACTATTTCTATAACATTATACACATGAGCTAACGATAAATACGGTTGTGAATTTGATATTATTTTTAATAATGCGCATAAGTTATGTCTGGAGGGAAATGCCATGACCGCTTTAGAAATAGGTAAGATCATTGCAGCTGTGGGCACCATTGCGACAGGGTTGATTGCTCTATTTCGACCTGATATTGCGAAGGGCTTTACTGGTCTCGATACAACGAGTACTCGTGGAGTGACTGAGATTCGAGCGATACTTGGTGGTGGGTTTATCGGATTGGGGCTCACCCCATTTATTCTTCAGGAGCCAGTAGTTTATCAGGCACTGGGGATCACTTACCTCGTCATTGCGGCAGTGCGGTTGATTTCGATGATCGTCGATCGATCCTTTGTTCAATCGAATACGATAAGCCTCATCGTGGAGATCGTCTTCGGAATTATCCTTGTTTTGTAGGATGTCCGCGTACCGATGAGTGTATCAACTGAGTTCGCCACAACCCTACGGGAACAAATGTTGAAGTAAGAGTTCTATCGATAACAAGGACAGATCATATCTTCCTCATCGAGTAGCCTGATTCACAAGCTACGAGTGAATCGATTGATGAAGTTGAACACTCTTTATACAGGTTAACTAACAACGCGGAGGCCATAAATTAAGAGCTACTAGCTCTGATTTATGATTACAATTAATTCATGTGGGACTATCTTGAAGCTTCCATTTTAAAGAGCCTAAGGTGTTAACTTGTATAAAATCGTAGAAAGTTTAGTTTCTGTCGACGATTTCATCCGTTTAAGGAAAGTATCATGGTTAAGCCCGCGTACAAGATAGGCTGCCGAGAAAGGGCTTCCGCGAAGCATTTATGGGGTAACTATTATGTTGGGGGCAGAAACAGTTGGTATGGGAAGAGTTGTTGGGGATGGCGCATTAAACTTCGAAATTGTAGACATAGCCGTCGATCCAGCGCACCAAGGTAAAGGGCTTGGCATAATGATTATGCAAAGCATCATGGACTATCTAGATGCCGAAGCACCATCAGGCGCCTATATCACCTTGATGGCTGACGTACCGAAGCCTTATGAGAAATTTGGGTTTAGGTTATCTCGCCCCAAAAGTGAGGGCATGTACAAGGTTATTTGAATTGCGAGCAATTTGCTACGACCGACTCCACATAAGGATCGACCGTAACGAAAGCTCTTGAATGGAAGTTATGAAGAACAAATCAACGGATGAGCGGGGTGGTTGACCATAAGTTTAATACTCTGTAGGAGAAGTATGTAATGGGAAAAACTGTTGATGCGTACATTAAGAGTTTAGCGGATTGGCGTGGGGATGTCGTTTCCAAAGTAAGGGGGATTGTTCTCAATGCTGCTCCTGAAGCGAAAGAGGCTATCAAGTGGAGCCAACCGGTTTATGAATTCAATGGGCCTTTTTGTTACATCAGGGCGTTCAAAAGTCACGTAAACTTTGGGTTTTGGCGGGGTGTTGAGTTGGATGATCCTGAGGGTCTGCTCCAGGGGACTGGTGAGAAGATGCGCCATGTTCAACTCAAGGGAGTAGATGACATCAAGGAAGGTGTCTTTCAGTCGTACGTCCAATCGGCAGTTGAGCTCAATAGAACAAAGGGTGATCCGACGAAGGGTTAATCATAATTCGATATCAGCTACTTGGGGACATAGTATTCCTTAACCAAAGCATGCAGATACAAGTGTTCCTATTGTGGATTTGGCCCGACCTGGCCGTTGAATCTGAGAAAAAAGGTGAAGCGTGATGGACAAACGACCAACGCTTGAGACGGAGCGATTGGTCATTAGACCTTTTACCTTAGATGATGCGCCTGATGTCCGTCTCCTCGCGGGTGATGAAGCTATCGCTGCAACCACGCTGAATATCCCGCATCCTTATGAGGAAGGAGTGGCAGAAGCGTGGATCGGCATGCACCGTGAGAGGTTCGAGAGCGGGGAATTGGTGAATTTCGCCATTGAGCGCCATTCCGATTATCATCTGGTTGGATCGATCAGCTTGGTATTTCAAAATGAACATGGCCGAGCAGAAATGGGATATTGGATCGGTAAGCCATATTGGAACAATGGTTACTGTACAGAAGCTGCAGCGGCAGTCCTTGAATATGGATTCGTGGAAAGGAAGATAAACAGGATCATAGCCCATCACATCCTACAAAACACCGCCTCGGGTAGGGTCATGCAGAAAACAGGGATGACACATGAGGGACGCCCAAGGAAACATATTCTGAAATGGGATCGGTAGGTGGACTTGGAGTTCTATGCGATTTTGCGGGAGGAGTATGAAGGGTTTCAGAGGAGCGTAATGAATTGATCTGACCCTCTGATTGGACTTGGTCAAGTTTAATAAACCTCGATCGACATTATCACAACGGGATGTTCTTTTACTTCAAATATTCTTCTGGAATCAGTCGCCTGCAGCAAGGGTGTTGAAGAGATCGAGGTAGTTTTTTAAGTGCTGGGTGATGAGGAAGTTTTCCCGTACGTGCTCCCTACCAGCTTCACCCATCTTTTTAATTAACGCAGGATTTTCTAGGAGTTCGAGGGTTCGCTGAGCGCAATCCTGGACAGTGTCCACGAGGTATCCTGTTTTCCCATCGATCACCTGGATGGGTATCCCCCCGACGTTGCCCCCGACGACGGGTCGCCCTTTCCAAAGCGCTTCTGTTACGACCAGCCCAAATCCTTCGCGGATGGATTTCTGAATGATTACATCAGAGACCGTCTGAAAACAGCCTACTTCATATCCGCCGACCCCAAGGAAGTTGTGCAAGATATAGATGTCATCGTCCTCTCCTGCATGACGGGTCGTCTTGTCAAGGAAATACCAACCTTCAGGGTCATCTGCTGCCATGGATCCTACCAGAGCCAACTGCAATGCAGGGATGGATTCTTTCACAATGCGATAGGAGTCGATGACTCCAAGTGGATCTTTCCAAGGATCGTACCGGCTGACCTGAGTAATGAGTGGTCTGGAGATATCGATGCCAAAGCTGCTGACGACGCTTCGAGCCTCCTCGGGTTGGATAAGACGGTTCTTGTTAGAGAGGGGATCGATTGTCGGTGTGATTATAGCGAGGTTGTCGAAATGAGTGTCGGGTCCAACATAGTCAGGTAGCGTGAAAATGGTCGAATCATACTCACTGAAATAGGGGGCGTAGAAATCCCAAAACGTAGGGTTGGGCTGAGAGGTATCAATATGACATCGCCATATCCAATACCTTCCACCTGTGTGTCCATGGTAATGGAGTATCCCTGCAGGTTGAGGGTCGTGAACGATGATGTAATCAAATTCACCTTCGAGAGCTTTTCCATTAATTTCGTTATACTTTTTCCATATTTCTTTCATCTCGTCGGTGAATGGGAGGTCCATGCCTTGGAGACCGTTGTGGCTGGCTTTGGTAACTCTAAAAAATTCGTCGGATCCTTGGATCACTTGCCATTCAGCCTCAAGCCCAATATCTCGCATCAATGGCACAAGGGCAACGAGGATTTCAGCCACACCGCCGCCGAATGCGGTTGCGTTGATGTGTAGAACACGCGCGCCGTTTAGTGGTTCTGCCAATGTCAAGATATGCTCGATGGTCTCATTCCCGACAATTGCGTTGTAGTTGGAGAGATACTTGGGTTCGAGGGTGACTTTCTCGAGCATGGTTCATGTCCTCCGAATCCACAATGATGTGTGATATTAGTGGGCCAATACCTCTAAGCATAAACCATTCAGCAGGAGAAGAACAGTCCCATCGTACATCCATAGCCAATTTCTGTGCTATGGTATAAGCATCCATAAAAGATTTTAGGAGAGTATCTTTCTTGTCAGAAAGGTGTCAGGGAAACAGCGAAGACAGCGTGCTAAAATTTTGCCATGGTTATTAATAGTCGTTCAAGAGAGGTTTTTAATAACATCTATGACATCAGAACCTGATGATTGTATTGAAAAAAATGTTCCCAAAGTCGTCGAGGGAAATGGGAACGATACTTGGCACACTCTCGATACTGGCCAAGTTTTTGACATACTCAATACCGCCCCCGACCAGGGTTTGAGTTCGGCTGAGTCAGAGGTAAGGCTTGAGCAATGTGGTCCGAATGAATTAGAAGAAGCCCCGAGGCCCAGTTTCCTCCAGAAGGTCTTATCCCAATTCAACAATTTCATTGTAATTGTGCTTATTATCGCTTCGATAGTTTCGGCGGCTCTTGGTGACTATGTCGAGGCTGCCGCGATTATAGCCATCGTTGTATTGAATGCCATCCTTGGGGTCATTCAGGAACAGCGAGCAGAAGAAGCGCTGGACGCGTTACGTCAACTGGCGGCACCGGAGGCACACATCATCCGAGATGGTCATCGAAAGACGATACCTGCACGCGAATTGGTTCCCGGTGACATTGTAATTCTGGAGGCAGGGAACTATGTCCCTGCTGACCTTCGATTGTTGGAGACAGCAAATCTGCGGATCGAAGAAGCCTCATTGACGGGGGAATCGGAAGCCGTCGATAAAGATGCCAGAATCGTTCTACGTCAAGAAGTGCCATTGGGAGACCGTCGGAATACGGCATTTAGCGGCACTCTGGTTACCTATGGGAGAGGTAAAGGAGTCGTAGTCAGCACGGGGATGCACACCCAGATTGGTATGATCGCCGCGATGCTGCAGTCAGTTCAGGAGGAGGATACGCCTCTTCAGATTCGCCTCGATAGACTTGGGAAGACCCTGGGTTGGGCAGCGCTGGCGATTTGTGGCGTCGTTTTTGTCGTGGGTTGGTTGCGGGGTTACGATGCGATTGATATGTTCCTCGTTGCAGTGAGCCTGGCTGTTGCCGCAATCCCTGAGGGGTTACCCGCAGTTGTGACGATCACATTGGCCATTGGCATGCGTGAGATGATCAGGCGTCACGCCTTAATCCGCAAGTTGGCATCCGTTGAAACTCTAGGTTCAACGACAGTCATCTGCTCGGATAAGACTGGAACGCTCACTCAAAACCAGATGACGGTGACCAAGTTGTGGATTGATGGAACCACCTTTGATGTTGGCACAAACGGCTCGATCGGTAATGGAGACTATCGGATCAACGGTCAATCGGTCGAACTCAATGATTACCCTGCTTTCACCACTGCTTTGTGGGTAGCAGCGCTGGATAACGATGCCGTCCTTGAGGTGGACGATGAAGATCAAGAGGGGGATGGAAGTAAGATGCGGGCAGTTGGAGATCCAACGGAGGCGGCGTTGGTAATGGCAGCGGCGATGGTGGGCGCAGCGCCTCAGGATCTAGAAGAAGCCTATCCCCGTATTGATGAAATCCCATTCGATTCCACCCGGAAGCGTATGACCACGGTACACAAGATCCAACAGCCGAAGCCTGAGGATGCAAGCCCGTTCTACGATCGAAGTATGGAGGAATGGGAGGTAGCAGCTACGAAGGGTGCCCCTGATGTCGTACTGGACCTGTGCACGCTCTATCAGAGAATGGATGACACCACAGCCCCTATGACAGAAGAGATGCGTCGAGAAATCAGTGAAGCAAATGATTCCATGTCCCAGCAAGCTTTACGGGTGCTTGCAGTGGCGTATCGGGTCGAAGAGGATGTGCCCGATGAGGCCACGCCGGAGAAGGTTGAGCACAATCTCACCTTTGTGGGCTTGATCGGCATGATCGATCCTCCAAGACAAGAGGTCAAGCCTGCGATCATTACTGCACGAAGTGCAGGAATCCGCACAGTGATGATCACTGGGGATTACCCAAACACTGCCCGGGCGATTGGTGACCAAATCGGCTTGCTTCAACCAGGGCATAAAGTCGTTACAGGTACAGAGCTCGAGAACATGAACGACGAAGTACTCAAAACTGAGGTGATGCAAACGGATGTTTTTGCGCGCGTCTCGCCGGAGCATAAAGTGCGCATTGTGGATGCGCTCAAAGCGAATCAGCAGGTGGCGGCGATGACTGGCGATGGCGTGAACGACGCACCTGCGTTGAAGCGCGCTGATATTGGCGTTGCCATGGGGATCACGGGCACTGATGTAGCAAAAGAAACCGCGGATATGGTGCTCACTGATGATAATTACGCCAGTATTGTTGCTGCTGTAGAGCAAGGCAGAGTGATCTATTCCAATATTCGGAAATTTGTTTACTATTTGCTGTCATGTAATGTCGCAGAAATTCTTGTGATCTTCACAGCCGTCATTGCAGGTCTCCGATCCCCTCTGACAGCAATCCAATTGCTTTGGCTCAACCTGGTTACAGACGGCGCACCGGCCTTGGCATTAGGCGTGGAGAAGGGCGATCCGGACATCATGGATGATGAACCTCGCCCGCCTGATGAACCGGTCATCAATCGACAGATGCGTTTAGGTATAGTGATCCAGTCGATAACCATTGCCATCGTGACCTTAATAGCATATTTCATTGGTTTGCAGCTCTATCCTGAGAATTATGAATTAGCATCGACAATGGCCTTTGTTACACTGTCATTCTCGGAACTGTTCCGCGCCTTCACCTCCCGTTCTGAGAGATACTCAGTCTTCAAGATCGGGCTCTTCAGTAACAGATGGATGATTTATGCCGTTCTTTCCTCGTTGGTAATCCTGTTGATCGTCATCTATGTCCCATTCTTGCAGTCGATTTTCGACACCGTTCCACTTGCGTGGGAACAATGGCGCGTCATCCTACCGCTAATCCTCATCCCAGCGGTCGTAGCCGATCTAACAAAACCGCTAATATACAGAAGACGTGGACCAAAGGGATAAGTTGGAACCTTATTGAATCAAAGGCATAACACGTAATGTGATCGGGGTGGTCGTAGGTATCACCCCTTTTTATTACATGAGCTCTTCATATGGAGCATAGTCTCTGAATTGGTTTTAGGCTGAGTCACTCGAGAGAAAACAGTATAGATCCTGTGCCATAGCGAACTTCGCGGTGTAAGATAGGCATGGACAAATCGAAGGATGAATCCACTCAGTTTGATGGTAACAACCGTAACTAGGATGTCCGGCATAAGACGAGTGTAATATGAGCGAGGATCGGGACAAAGTGAAGAGTTATCATCAGTGCCACAACCCAGGAATGAAGCATGACAATAAACTCCACTGAAGAGCGTATAGAAAAGCGACCTCGATACACTAGGCGCTACACTCGTGTCCTGGTGTTTTTCGGGCGGCTTGCAATCAGTGTAGTGTGGTGGGACATCTTATTAAGGGGGATTGGCTTGGGGGCGATCTCACGCCGGAACAGGGACCAGCGTTACACGAACTGGGCGAGGCGGTACCGCTCACTGGCAACGAGTTTGGGCGGCATCTGGATCAAGGTGGGTCAATTCCTATCCGCCAGGGTTGACGTGCTGCCAGAATCTGTCACCACTGAACTCAGTGGATTGCAGGACGAAGTATCCCAGGAAGATTTCCAGTCCATGATGACTGTTATTGAAGAGGAGTTTGATCATGCACCGCAGGATCTTTTCGTGGACATTGTCGAGGAACCGCTGGCCTCGGCCTCACTAGGGCAGGTGCATCGAGCAAGTCTACCACAGGGTGAGAGTGTAGTAATTAAGATCCAGCGACCACAGATTGAGGATCTAATTGCCACCGACCTAAGTGCATTGGAAGTTGTTATCGGTTGGTTGAAGCGTTATCCACCCATCAGTCGCAGGGCTGACCTGGACGCATTGTTTTCTGAATTCAGTCGCACAATCTGGGAGGAGGTTGATTACATCGCCGAAGCAAACAATGCTGTTCGTTTTAAGGATATGTTTGCCGAAGATCCAGAGGTTCGCATCCCGGAGGTCTATAAGGAGTATTCAACAAGGCGGGTACTTACGCTGGAAGATGTGTATTTCATTAAGATAACGGATTATGAGGAGATCGAAGCTGCTGGAGTTGACCGTTCAGAGGTCGCCAAACGGATCCTACAAGCCTATTTCTACCAGATTTTCGAAGAAGGCTTCTTTCATGCCGATCCCCATCCCGGGAATCTCTTTGTTGAGTCTCTGGATGATGGTGAGTGGCATCTGGTTTTCGTCGATTTCGGAATGGTGGGTCAGATCCGTGAAGAGACAAAGCAAGGCCTGCGTGAGTTAGCAATCGGCATAGCAACGAAGGATCTTGATCGCCTCATAACGGCTTATCAGATTCTGGGTATTCTTCTTCCGGGGGCAAACCTGGAGCGGATTAAGGAGGCGGATGCCGCAGTGTTCGAGCGTTATTGGGGAATGAGCATGCGCGAGCTCAGTACGGTCGATATGAGGGAAATGCACCGCTTCGCACGTGAGTTTCGAGACTTGATTTATGAGCTTCCATTTCAATTGCCAACAGATTTAGTTTTCCTTGGACGATGCATGGCTATCCTCTCAGGGCTTTGTACAGGGCTGGATCCGGATATTAATTTCTTTGAAGAGCTGATGCCATTCGCCCGCAAGATGTTGATGGATGAGCAAGATACGGTTTTGAATGAGTTCTTGGCTTGGCTGGTTGAGCTGGCGCGATTGATGGGCGGGTTACCCAGGCGGATTGATTCGTTGCTTGATCAGATAGAGCGTGGAGATCTTGTTGTGACAGCAAAATTGTCGCCGGAGCTTGAGGCTCAGGTGGATGCACTTAAGAGCACTGGCAATGCCATCGTTGCCGCCGTGATCTTTGGTGCGCTTGTCCTTGGTGCGGTGAGGCTTTATCTCGGAGGCGAAGAAATCTTTGCACTGGCACTGGCAGTCATCTCAGTTGTGGTACTACGATGGGTACTATTTAGGTAGTCTTCCTTTCCAACTTTCCGACGTCATCACAAACGATTCGCCTTGACCATTGGTGGTCAAGGCGATTTTCTATTTGCATCTGAGATTTTTCGAATGCCATAAGTTTCAACGAAATAAGTGGTTAATTTAGCGATTCGTATGTTGAAAGGATTTCCAGCAGAATTAGCTTCGATCCAAGTAGGTAGTCTTCGAAAGTGGCATCCGCGACTGGTCGTGCTCCATACTCGATCCTGGTACCGTTTGGCAGGATGATAACGAGAGTTTCATTGTGCTCGGGTAAGCTTTCGTTAGACCCAATGAATTCAAAGCCATCGGCAGTCTCGAAGCCGCCATCGATGTAGACTTCCTCTGTCTTGTCGACGAGTTCACCGACGCCGACTCCAGTCCGACCACAAATTGTGTAACGCGCGGCTTCATTCTCAGGGGCTGAGATGTTGATGTAGCCCAGTTGATGCCGGATGGATACACAGAGGTTGTTGGGAAGGAGAGCTTGTAGCTGAGCTAAATATTCTTCTGCCGACATTCCTTCAGGAAGTTCGTCAGTTGGAAAACCGGTCACCCCTGTCTCGGTGATAACAGCACCTTCGGGGTACAAGAAGCGATAACCAAAGGCGTTATTGGTATATTCCTGCCACCCTGCATAGGGATCAATCTCCTCCCCATCTACCTCCAGTCGTTGGACTTGAAGTTGACAGCCAAAGTAGTCGGGTACACCACAAACAAGATCTCCTGAGACTTTCACAATTTGGTCAGTATCACGTAGGCTTTCTAGTTCGTCATTGAATACCGGAAACCCACTCTCGGCGATGTAGGATGTGATGCCGTACCGTACAGGATAATCCCCTTCGAGTTCGAAGTAAGAATCGAACTGTGCCCCCGGTTCGTTGCTGAAGATTTTGCCCTCAAAGTCCTCAATGGGCGTTGTGATAGGTGCGTCCGTTCCTGACCGGAGTTGGGTCACCAGGAGTTGGCATCCGTTGTAGTCCAGTACATCACAGAAGAGCGTGCCCCAGAAATGAGCGTCCTTTCCAGGAGGCTCCTTGTCGCGAAGATCAATGATGCGAGATTGGATCTCATTCCCTGCGCCTTCAATGCCGAATTCGCCGACACCCTCGGGCAGGATTACAACAAAGTCATCAAACTGAGCACCCTCGGGTGTGCTTGCGACAAATCCAATCCATCCGATGACCTCGATGCCTTCTGTACTGAAGGATGATTCCGTCACTTCTCCATAGGGGTCCACCTCTCCACCCCAGGCAAAGCCGGTGGAGGCATTTACGATGGTCACTTGGTAAATCACAGCCTCCGGTGCAACCACCGGGAAATTGACTGTAACGATCCATCCATCGGCAGAGTATTGAAAGCTGGAGGATCCTACCAATCCTTCGGGAGTGATACTTTCCTCCACCCATGTGATCTCAGAGGGTGGTGCTTCTGCACCATATTGTCCTCCGACATAGGTCAGTACTGCATCACGAGCGAATATCGGATCCGGTACTGCGACGGGTTCCACAGTGGGAATGCTCGTGGGCGCTTCTGTAGGACTTTGTGTAGGGAAATTACATCCACCTGTGATCAGAGCTGCTAAGATGAGGAAGATACCTGTTGATAGAATTTTCGTTTTCATTGCTTCCATCCTCTCGTACTCTTCTTCATATATTTCCGCCAATCACTTGGGATTCTACATGAAGTTTTAGTGATTAGAGACTGGAGACTGGAGACTAGGCGCTTTGGCTTCGCCAAAGCGGGAGAGACTAGAGATTAGAGATTAGGCGCTATGGCTTCGCCATAGCGATGAGAATAGAGACTAGGGATTATTACATGCTTCTTGACATCGCTTTACCTTATTGACTTATTAACTTTTCCACTTGTGGACTGATTAACTGATTCACTGATCCCTGTTTATTAATCGATAAATTAGCACCTTGCTAGAATTCCGCCGAATATTCCTCTGCAAATAGGTCGAATTTCGGGATGTCTGGTACATCAGTTTGGAAGAGCCATTCATCGAATAAATCGGAGAGTTTCTTTCCGCTGACCTCCTCGGCCAGTTCTATGAACGCATCCGTCGTGACGTTTCCATATTGATACTCATCTGCGTATTGACGGAGGATTTCGAAGAATTTCCTGTCCCCGACTTTCGCGCGCAGTGCGTGGAGCGTCATCTGACCGCGATCATATACCAGGGAATCAAAGGGGTTGACAGGGCCAGGATCGCCGATGAGTGGATCGTCGGGGCCAGCAGATCTCACCAACTCTGCGTATAGTTCACGCATATATTCGTCGACACCCTCTCGACCGTAGGCGTGCTCAAACCAAAGCATCGCGCCGTAATTTGCGAATCCTTCGTTTAACCAGATATCTTTCCAGGCAGCAGGCGTTAGGCTGTTGCCATACCATTCATGTGCGAGCTCATGAGCCACAACACCCTCATTAACGAAGTTTGTACCGTAGGTTGTGAGTGTTTGGGTTTCTAATGCGAAGGGAAGTGATGTGTCATGGAGGACCACTCCATAAGTATCGAACGGATAAGGTCCGAAAGTACTTTCGAAGAATTCGGCCATGTCAGGTATCAAGTCAAATGCTTCTATCGCTTCCTTGGGAGGATCTGCTGGATAGTAATTTCGGATTGGAATGCCACTCGGAAAGCTATCTTCGTGGATTGTAAACTCTCCGATCGCTACTGTTACGAGATAGCTGGCGATTGGATCATTCATTTGCCAGACGTATGTACGGCTCACACCATGGTCAATGATCTCTTCTGAAGTTCCATTTGCAGCCACTACCCATGGCTCATCCACGGTAATTCGGATCGTGTATGCTGCTTTATCAGAGGGGTGATCGTTGACGGGGTACCATCGGGAAGCTCCATTGGGTTCGCTGGCGACATAGACGCCATTCCCATAATGGGTCCAACCATCCTCAGGAGAATTCTCCTCTGCTGGCAGAGTTTCATTGGGTGAACCTGAGTACTGAATCGTTGTGGTGAAAGTATCGTCGTATGGAATGGGGTCGGATGGCGTGATGGTCAGTTCGCTGCCACTTCGGCGGAATTCCACGGGCTTATTGTTCATGTGGATATCATTAATCTCGTATCCGGTGAAATCCATATTGAAGCTGGTCAATGCTTGGGTGGCTATAGCCTCCATGGTTAGTGCACCATCAATGACATTGGTCTCCATATCCACCATAAGTTCAAGGGTGTAGTGTGAAGCGTCATAGCCACCGTTTCCCTGTTTCGGAAAATAGTCGTCACCGCTGTTAATTGCTCCCGGAGCCGGTGTCATAACTAGAACTTCCGTGGGGGTTGACGTCGAGTTGCAGCTGGCTACTGGAATGCCAAGGAGCACGACTATGAGCAGCGTCATTAATACCTTATTTTTCATCACACCTACCTTCTTTCAATCGAATGTGCATGATAACTCAGAATACTCATTTCATTAAATACGGGAAGGTTTGTTTTTTCGTTCATTGAACAAACGCATTTCTAGACAACTGCTCTAGAAGACCATCCTGTATTTACAATTTTTCATGGCTTTATAGAGTGGAATTATAAACCTAGAGAGGACCTTTATATGTGCAAAGTCCTATCATTAGGATCTTATGAGAATTCAGAAAAAACTTTGTCCTTCTCTAGCAACTTCCCAATTTCATGGCTACTGGTGTGGGAAATGAGGTCTATTGCAAATGAATCTGTACCTCTTTATTCTGGAGAGGAAGTTTGTAGAATCTATCCGCAGTTCCCGATCACTAAATGACGGGAAATATAATCTATTTAACTGGCGGAGGGCGACCCAATGAGCATTCCACCAGACGTTCTCTATCAAAGTTTTTTCGAGGGTTTGGCTACAGTTCTAACATTTAAGGGAATCCTCTTCATGGTGTTAATATTTTTCCTTTGTGCACTGGGGATACTATTCCGTTCACGCATACCACTATACTTGTCAGTGGTCATCTCAGTGATGGTTCTATTTCTTAACCTGCACTTCACCGTCATATTCCCCGTTAGTGGCTCCGTGCGATATTGGATTACACAGCCTTCGGAGCCGTACTACTCGCCCATGATTGGCCTTGTAGGCTTTCTGGGAAGGAGCTTATTCAATCTTGGCCTCATCCTCATTCCACTCCTAGCAGCATTGGTTTCACTTCGCTTGACCAATCCCCCAATCGAAGAAGAGTTGGAGTGGTACGCATAACACCTCCTCAGTGATTGAACTGATAGAACAGATTATCACTCTTCAACATTAGATTCCGTTGTTGACCACTCATTGATTTCAACGGTGGGAATCAGACCTTTCCCTTGCAGTTCTCGGGTAAAAGCTGTTAATATGAATTCAGGAGCGCAAAATCCTATCCATTGACCTTGATTTGTTCTCTCATAGTGGTACTGAGTTCTCTACCCCAGATGAGTGGAGTAAGTAGACATTTGAATGGGTATGCATATGTGTAATACTTATTACTGGGATGAGACCTTATGGATTGTGTAGGCAGTGTAGCCCGTAAGGATTGCAGGAGGAAGGGGTTTCTAGAGGAGCAGTAATATAAAGACTCGATCAGTTCAATGGATTATCCTTCATTGATTGAGGTGGAAACATGAACGTGAAAACTTCTCAAATTGTCGCTGCTTCATTGGGGTGGAGATGGAAGAATAAACGAAGAAACCGTGAATTGGATTTGATAATAATCCTTTTCATTGGTTTGTTGTGCTTTTTCTTGACTTCTTGCAACTTAATCGCTGGACCGTCCGGACCAACAGCCACTTTGGAATCCAAGCTCGGTTCTATTAGCGGGGTGGTTTGGCATGATGAGTGCTCGAATTTCGACTCTAGTGAGATCACACCAGAGGGTTGCATCGCTGGAAGAGCTGGTGTGAATTATGTTGCCGATGGAATCTTAGATGCAACAGAGTCTGGGATTCAATCAGCGAACGTGCAACTTGGGGATGGGATCTGCCCATCTGAGGGTTTGGCTAACATCGTTACAGACGATGGAGGTAGATACAGTTTCTCGGGATTGAGCGCAGGAGAGTACTGTGTGACTGTGACTGACACGAATCAACGTTTGGGTATCTGGACTTTCCCAAGAGACGACCGTGGGGAAGGAGTAAATTGGGCGACAATAGTATTGCATGAAGGTGAATTGGACAGCGACGTGAATTTTGGTAGAGATTATCTTGATAGCCCGCCTGTGCCAGATGCAACAAGTACCCCNNNNCGCATTGAAGCTGGTGAAAGATTCACGAAAACATGGCTTTTGGAAAATAGTGGAACCTGCACTTGGACAACCGAGTACTCCGTGGTCTTTTCTTCAGGCAATTTGTTCCGGGGACCACGGGAAATTTCGATGCCAGAGGTGGTTCAACCTGGGGAAGAGGTGGAGGTGTCATTAGATTTGAGAGCTCCGACTGTTGAAGGATCCTACGAGGGCTTTTGGGTCTTGCGTAATGCTGACAATAAGCTCTTCGGTTTAGGAGGTGATCCTGATAATCCGATTTGGGTGCAGATCAGAGTATATGAGGAGCCTGTGATCACAGAATGGCGAGGAGAGTATTTCGACAATGTGACATTGGAAGGATATCCAGCCTTAGTGCGAAATGATAAGGAAATCAATTTTAATTGGGGTCAAGAAGCCCCGGACGAGGATCTTCCAACAGACAATTTCTCCGTTCAGTGGACTCGCACTGTGGAATTCGATGATGCGGAGTATCGCTTCCATATTCGAATGGATGATGGTGCCAGATTCTGGCTAGATGATCAGCGAGTAGTTGATGAATGGAATGATGGACCAGCCCGGGAAATCACAGTCGATCTGACCTTGGAGAAAGGTGATCATGACATAACGGTTGAGTACTACGAAAAAAGAGGAGATGCGACTGTTCGATTTTGGTGGGAGAAGCTGATAGATAAAAAATACGCCGAATGGAAAGCAACGTATTGGCCCAATGAGGATATGGATGCTGAATGGGGATTGGTGCGGAACGATGAACAGATCTTTTTCAATTGGGAATTCGAATCCCCAGCGCCACAAATCCCACCTGATCGTTTCTCGGCATCTTGGGAACGAACAGTCGAATTCAAAACGGGAAATTACCGGTTCTATGCTCGCTCGGATGACGGCTTCCGAGCTTTTATGGATGGTGCACTTATCATTGATGAGTGGCATATCAGTAATGCCAGCAGGCTGTATACCGCGGAAATGCAATTGAGCGGCCCGCACGATTTGGTCATTGAATATTTTGAACACCGGGAATTAGCGCAGGTTCAATTCTGGTGGGAGGAGGTCGTACCAGGGAATGAACCCCCGGTTGCGGTGGACGATTCCTATACCGCAAACAAAGGCCAAACCTTGTTTATTCTTGCGCCGGGAGTGTTGACGAACGATAGTGATGCTGATGGGGATTCGCTCACAGCGATCTTGGACACCGGACCAAGCGAAGGAAGTGTAACACTGAACCTCGATGGCTCGTTCTCCTACTCGCCCAGAGCGGATTTCAGTGGAATGGATCGTTTTAGTTATCACGCTGAAGACGGGAAGGCAAGTTCAGAAACTGCATTTGTTTCGATTCGAGTGAATACACCACCAACAGTATCAGACGACGTATATATCGTTAAGGAAGATGGCATCTTGGAAGTCCAAGCTCCGGGGGTGTTGGACAACGATAGTGATGATGATGGTGATCCACTAACCGTTCAGCTCGAGGCAGAGCCAGATCATGGCGTCATATCGCTGAATGCAGACGGATCGTTCACCTATGTGCCCGATCCAGACTTCTATGGTTTGGATAGCTTTAACTATCGTGTGAATGACGGTCATACAGACTCCCGCATCGCCTCAGTCACAATAGAGGTGTCTTCGGTGAATGATGTGCCTGTCGCGAAGGACGATGATGCAAGCACAGAAGATGGTCAACCTATTGAAATCGATGTGCTTGAGAATGATTCAGGTCTTGGTGATATCCCGTTGACCCTTACCATTGGTAGCCCTCCTGGAGAGGGGGTTGCAGAGGTAAGTGAGAATGTCATTCTTTATACGCCTTACGGGGGGTTCAGTGGCGTGGACACATTCACTTACATTATTACGGATGCTGATGGTGAAAGTTCGGAAGCAACAGTCGCAGTCACATTGTCCTTTGGAAACCCGTAGGAGAGTTGAGCTTTGGCGAGGATGCTTGCGGTCGGAGGCTAGCTAGATATTGTTACATCCATAAGTTTCAAGAGGGTTCGTTCTATTGCGTCAATGTGCTTTAAAGGTCTGGTCGTCGATCTGCGAAGAGATGGCGTTCGTATTCCGCTGTGGCAAGAATACGCTTCTTTTAATCTATTCGCTCACATGAAGAGCGGAGTCGATGATGAAACCAATCCATCAGGATCTTACAATCCATGCATAGTCGGCGATATGGTTCTTGATCTGTTGAGTGGATGTTAATTTCAGTTGCACATTTTTTATCCCCGCGTAAGCAGAATGGAATAGCCAAACCGTTAATAATGTGAGCGCGAACCAATTGCGGTTTACTCCGATACTCTAAGGTTTACTGACAACTCGGACTTTTCGTGGTCGAGTTAGCATGAGATTGCAATTTCGCCAGGCATGAACAGCCTGGCGAAATTACCGTCCGTACATCTAATGGATTTGTTCCTATTTTAGAACACCTTCGCTTCTGTATACCGTTGCGCCTCCATCAGGGTTATTCAGGGTAGATAAAGGTTAGGGAAGCAATTCATAGATCACGGTCACTTGCATTGAGATAGTTGTTTCACCTGGACTGATAGTGGATGGCTGACCGCCGCCAATTCCACCCCCGCCTCCTTTCAATCCATAGTTATAAATCGGCCCTGGGGCTCCGGTCACGCCTTCTCCGATTGAGATGGGATTTCCAAGCGTCATGTCCAAGCCTTCTGCAAGTTTCTCCGCACGTTCTCTAACATCTACCATTGCCTGGTCTCGTGCTTCATCTTCCAACGCAGTTGTGTCTTCGATGATGAATAGGATGCCGTGGATATTGTTTGCACCAGCCTCCAAACCTGCAGAAATGACATCTCCTATCTTCTGCACATTTCTAACCGTTAACTCAAGACTAATATCAGCTCTGTATCTAGATTCGCCTGTAGGCTGACCAGTCTGATTATCGTAAATATCCTCGGTCCAAACACTGTAGTTTGTAGTTCGGACGTCGCTTGAGTTCACTCCTTGAGCTACTACAGCATTGGTGATCTCCTGAATTGTCGAATTCGCTTGATTAATGGCTACGCCGATATCGGAATCGATGATCGAAACGCCCATTTGTACATTCGCCAAGTCAGGTGTACCGCTAGCCTGGCCATACCCTGTAGCCGAGAGCGTCATTATTTCTTCGGTTGACTTTGCAGCACTGTCAGATGCACATCCGGTGATTAGCAGTACCAGAACCAGGAAGAAAGATGCTGCCTTAATAGGACTCAGTATCGTTGATTGCCTTCTCATTTTTGTTCCCTCCTTTTGGAAAATACCATTGTGTCGCTTTGAGTTGATGAATGAAGAATTCTAGTCAGTTTTGAGAGTTGACTCATACTTCATAACCATCAACTATTAATAGATCCACATTTTTCTGTCTTTGAAGCTCCTTAATCGCTGTTCTCCAATGCGCTTGAGTATATTTTCCCGTGATCATCGTCTGCAACTAAGATAATTTTATCGAAACTTTGTCAATATTGGTTATCCTTTATCGACCCTTGGGAAATAATCTTCTGGTCTGAAGGTCACCGGTATTTGATCATACAATTCTCTGTTATCTTCATTTTCGACATCTCGAATACTGATTGTAAAAAGCATGGTGTCCTTGGCGGTGAGCGTTATGATTTGTCATCGCTTTCAAAGGAGCAGGAATCCATTCATCAGATATCCATTCACTTGAATTTATCTCTAGTTTTCCTTCGCATACCTGCCCACAGCCTTACCTCGCCCTTCAACATTCATCTGCTTCTCTCGCATCACATGCAAAGCACTAAGAAATCGTTTTGATGGTTCTCCTTTGCTGATAAAAGCATCCACACCGGCTTGCATTGCTTCCTGCTTCGCGGTTGACCTAGCGCTCATTGCGGTAACAAATAGTTGAGGAAAGGCTTTATTTATGGTCCTTATGAGCGCTTCCGATTGACCAGGAATGAGTTCCCAATCCAGCAGAAGGATGTCGGGTTGAGCATCTTCTATGAGCAGCAGCAGCTGATCAAGGTCGTCTGCTTCTCCAACAACTTGGAAGACATCATCTTCTTCCAGGATCAACTTGATGGCAGAACAGATATTCGCATAATCATCGGCTAGCACAATCTTCATGTGCATAATCTCCTGGTGGGCCAATCATTTGACGTAATAATTTCGAATGTATTGTTATGAAGGATGGTAAATTGACTTGATTGAATTTCCATCCGCCGGATGGCTTATTTGTGAATAGCCGGGTGGCGGGTTTTAGAATTGGTCACCTGACCAGGATGGGGTAGCAGAAGTGCGGAATAAGGTATAGAGAGCTAAGGATTAATGTCTGGGCAGCCTCAGGGGCGAATGTGTGACGACCAGCCTTCGCAGCACGAATGGCATCAGCTAGCTCGTCGGCCGAGGTGTTCTTCAACGGATACTCTACAGCACCCGCTTTCATCGCATGATGGACAAGCTCCTCTTCTTTGAAACTGGTGAGAGCGATCACTTGAATATCCTGGCATCGCTGACATATTGCTGCCGTAGCTCCAGCACCGGCTATTTCGGGCATGACCAGGTCCATCAAGACGACGTGCGCTTTAACCTCCCCACATAAGCGTAATGCCTCCTGATTTCCTTGCGCCTCGCCGATTAGCTCCAGATCGTCGAGGGCGAGTAAAAAAAGCAGCCAAACCTCTGCGTACAGCGGCGTGGACACTTTCACCTACATCAACAAGGATACTGATGGTGAGAGTTCGGAAGCAATGGTCACGATCACACTGTTATTTTGGACCCAGTAGGAAAATAAACTTAATTATGGATATTAGGAATTTGAAGCAGGTATCGTACCGTCCTCAAGCGAAAAGCGTGTTCATTCTAATGTACCAATGGGCTGTATAGGTCTGCACGTCGATCTGCAAAGAGGTCAAGTTCATATTCTCCTGCAGTGAAGACGCGCTTCTTTTGATCGCTTATCTGGGGATCGATTTCAGCCGTGATGATCTGCTCGCTATCACTGCTGCCCTCCGCCAACAATTCGCCATCCGGTCCTGTGATCACGCTTCGGCCCAGGTATTGTGTCCCCCGTTCTTCACCAATGCGATTCGCGGCTACCAGGTACAAACTGTTCTCCGCAGCACGCGTCTGAGCAACATGGTCTGGATAGAGGCTGGCAGCACTCGGCCATGCAGTTGATAACAGGATGACCTGGGCTCCACCCAATGCCAGCACTCGACTTGGTTCGGGAAAGCGTAGGTCATAACATATTAGGAGACCGAACCGTCCTTGGGGTGTCTTGAAGGGACCTGAGAGGAAATCCCCTTGTTGTAAGAAGCGGTCGACTCCCAGATAAGGAAGATGAGTTTTTCGGTATTTCCCCAGAAATCCCTCAGGTCCTATTAGTACGGCGGAATTGTAGATACCGCCGTCCTTATCACGTTCAATGAGGCCGATCGCCGTGATGAGGCCGGTATCACGGCATGCATCTTCAATTCGTTCAGTGCTTGGCCCCGGGATGAATTCCGCGGACTCTTCTGCCTCTTGGGCAGTGATAGCGTATCCTGTGAGCGCACATTCGGGGAAGACAGCAACATGTGCGCCAGCACCTGCTGCTTCACGCATCTTACGGATAACCTTTTGTAAATTGTTCTTGGGTTTCAATAATTGGGGCTCCATCTGGATTGCAGCGAATTTAGGCATTTGTAACTCCTAATTGGGTTTTGCGTGTAAGATGGTATGGTCTAGATAAAATGCTGTAGGGACACACGGTCGTGCGTCCCTACATTGCGCGATTTTCTACTTAAATGTACAGGGTTCTACAGCATAATAAGACTGATTACGCTGTTTCGGGTTTATCCAGACGCTCGATAGCATGATCGATGAAACTTCGAGCTGCAAGAAGAAATTCACGTCTGGCAATACGGCGGTTTTCAATAAAACTCTCAGGGAACAGACCCTCAATGCTACTTCGCCATGCCTGGTGCGCAGCTCGTAAGTGATCCCTTGTTTCTTCTGGCAGATAATAACCCTTCATTTTGTATTGCTCTTCCTTGCTTTTTTCAGCCATTTCAACCTCCTACCACCTAATAGCTACGATTTGATTATACAATGAGTTTTGGATGGAGATCGGGAATCTGGAATCAGGGATCGGAGAATAAGTGAATAAGTCAATACGTGAAGAGCTCAATACGTCAAGAGGTCAAAAGGTGCGCTGCACAGATTGATTACCTTGTCAACTTGTTCACACTTTGACTTTTTGGCCCTTTAACATTATGAAGTATCGATTTCCATTTTGTTGTTCGTTCTCTCAGCCTCAGGATGGATCGATGGAAACAGAGCAATCTACACAACGAAGAAAGAAACTGCCGCGGAATGTATGGGCTGTCACTATTACGAGTTTCCTTACTGATGTTTCCACAGAAATGCTCGTCAACCTCCTGCCGCTTTTTCTCTTTAACGTCTTGGGGGTTCGCACCATACTGATCGGCCTCATTGAAGGGTTTGCTGAGTTGACGGCAAGCCTTCTCAAGCTTGTTTCAGGATGGCTTTCAGATCGATTTGGAAGGCGGAAGAACCTGGCTGTCTTTGGTTACGGATTGTCCACTCTAACAAAGCCATTTCTTTATTTTACATCCTCGTGGATTGGTGTTTTCTTTGTGCGCTTCCTCGATCGTGTGGGAAAAGGCATACGCACTGCGCCAAGGGATGCGTTGCTTGCGGACAGTGTTGATGAAGATACACGAGGTCTTGCATTTGGGCTTCATCGGGCAGGTGATACAGCGGGGGCGGTGGTTGGTCTTCTGTTAGCGCTAGGCGCGGTCCTTCTCGTTCAAGGAAATGAGCAGGAATTGACCCGTGACACTTTCCAAAAGGTTGTGCTCCTGAGCCTGATTCCTTCGGCTTTAGGAGTTGTCGTGTTGGCTGTTGGCGCTAAAGAGGTTATGTTCAAGGAGCGGAGGTCTGAACCGCTGAGACTCTCATTGCGTGGACTCGGGTTGGATTTCCGCCATTTCCTTGCCATCGTGGTCCTCTTCACTTTGGGCAATTCATCGGATGCATTCCTGATCCTGCGCGCACAGGATACCGGCCTGTCAGTAATCGAGGTGATGGGAATGCTAATTACTTTGAACCTTGTTTACTCCATTGTTTCACTTCCAGCCGGCGTGCTTTCGGATCGGATTGGTCGACGCCGGGTGCTCATCGCAGGATGGTTGCTTTTCGCTTTCGTCTACCTTGGGTACACCTTCGCCCAATCGGGATGGCAAATGTGGCTTCTCATGTTGCCGTACGGATGTTACTATGGCCTCACGGAGGGTGTCGCAAGAGCATTTGTGGCTGATCTCGTTCCTCAACAGCGAAGAGGAACAGCTTATGGCGTTTATAATGCGGCAATAGGACTAGCAGCCTTGCCGGCGAGCCTCATCGCGGGCTTGTTATGGCAAGGTGTAGGACCTTGGGAGGGATTTGGCGCAGCTGCGCCCTTTTTCTACGGAGCTACCCTAGCGTTGATCTCAGTATTGTTATTCCTTAGGAGACCGTTAGGGGATGTGGAGAGAGACTTCCATTCAATTGAGGCGTGATGTTTCGCAATCACTATTCTATATCGTCGTGCATTGAACCTGATCTTGTAAGGTGGGAGATATGAGTCGCTTAGTAAATCGAGTTCGCACACCAGTTCGTCGTGAGGGAGGAGAGACCTACCTCTTGCTTACACTTTTCAGCTTCGCGGCCTCTGTAACGCTAACTCGCCTCTTCCTTGAAGTCATGGGATACCCTCAATTGGGCGGTGGTGGACTTCACATTGCCCATGTCCTTTGGGGAGGGTTGATCCTATTCATCGCCGCGCTACTGCCCCTTATCTATGCAAATCGCTGGGTATACATTGTCGAAGCGGTGCTGGCGGGTATTGGGGTGGGATTGTTTATAGATGAGGTAGGTAAGTTCATCACGCAGACTAATGATTACTTTTATCCAGCTGCTGCCCCTATTGTTTATGCATTCTTCATCCTTACAGTTTTGCTTTATCTGCGTGTGAGAAGACCAAAGTCCCGAAGTCCAAGGGCTGAGCTATACCGAGCTCTAGATGCATTCGAGGAAGTGCTTGATCGTGACCTCAGTCCTGCTGAGATGAGTGAGCTCGAGGACCGGCTGCAGTATGTGTCTGATACCGCCGAGCAGATGGAATTCGCTAAATTAGCCAATGAACTGTTGGAGTTCATACATTCCGATGCCGTCCAAATAGCTCCTGAATCCCCCACATTATTGGAGCGAGTCGAGACAAAATTCCTTGAGTTGGAGGAGAGATGGATAACGCCGGGACGGTTGAAGGCCATCATCATCGGCGGATTGTTGGCATTGGGCCTCATGGCGTTGTTCCAACTGACACGCCTTCTGCTCGAATCACAAACTCCTGAAACGTTGGGAATATGGCTGGCTGAGTGGCTGCGTACCGGGCAGGTACACGATCCAAGCAGCGTAACCTGGCTGCTGACGCGGATCGGCCTGGAGGCGATGGTGGGTGTGATGCTCATACTCGCAGCAGTTCTACTCCTTCTGGGAAAAGATCGCTGGGGCACAAATTTCGCGTTTCTCAGCTTGTTACTTTCGTTAACGATCACGAACTTAATCATTTTTTACTTCGATCAATTCTCGACCATAATACCCGCAGTCGTGCAACTGATGCTGTTCTTAGGGGTTGTGAGATATAGGCGGTACCTCGAACTTTGAATGGGTGAACCAAGGATTAGTTTAATGGGATGATAAAAACGGTAGGAGTTTTGACTTTTTATTCTTGGTTTGCAATAATCATGTAACGATTTCACTACGTTTTCTCAATGACATTTCATTCCCTTTTCGTTGGTGAGCTGGAGGGAATGTTTCCGAGTTTGAACACAAGTAGCGCGAGACAACCCATTTTCATATGGGTTGATGGATTCGTTTCCCTTACGATTAACGTAGTTTGAGAGTTTAGATGACGCAGAACGACGTTCAAGTGAGCGTGCAGGATATTTATTTGAGCTTTGGGGGTACCCAGGCTCTAATGGATGTGAGTTTTGATGTATTCCAGGAAGAGATACTGGCCATCATCGGACCCAACGGGGCTGGTAAAACATCTCTCTTGAATTGCTTTAACAGGTTCTATCGCCCTGATCGAGGTAAGATCCTCTATGAAGGTCACGATCTCACAACTTTACAACCGCACCGTATTGCCCAATTAGGTATCGCACGAACATTCCAGAACATTGCACTTTACACCGGCATGAGTGTATTGAACAATCTGATGGCCGCACGTCACGTGCACATGAAGTATGGAATGATACCTGCGGGAATTTTTTTCGGGCGGGCGCTAAATGAAGAAGTTCAACATCGAATTGTGGTTGAGGAGATCATCGACTTCCTTGAAATGGAGCACATCCGTAAAGCAGTCGTCGGTGCTCTCCCGCATGGATTGCGTAAGCGTGTAGAGTTAGGTCGGGCGCTTGCTCTTGAGCCTAAACTCTTACTTTTGGATGAACCGATGACGGGAATGAATGTCGAGGAAAAGGAAGACATGGCTCGATTTATTCTTGACATTCATGAGTTGAGAGGGACCACAGTCCTGTTGATTGAACATGATATGGGATTGGTGATGGACATCGCTGATCGCATTGTTGTGTTGGATTTCGGTCGAAAAATCGCGGAGGGTACACCTGAGGAAATTCGTAACAATCCTGATGTTATCCAGGCGTACCTTGGTGAAGAATCTTGAGAGGTTTATTGTGAGTGAGGAATTTAATCAAGCACTGGATACGTTACCAAAGCAGTTCGTAGAAAAAGTGGAGCGTTATGGCGACATGAAGGTGGCCGTGCGACAAAAAGAATTCGGCATCTGGCAGGAATTCACATGGTTGGAATCCTATGAGCAGGTTTGGAGTCTCTGTTTGGGCTTGGTCTCTTTAGGGCTCGAACGGGGAGACCGTGTTTGTATCGTGGGTGACAATGACCGGCAGCATTTATGGGCTGACCTTGCTGTCATGTCCGCCGGGGGGATCGCAGTTGGGATTTTCACCGATGCTATTCCCAACGAAATCGAATACGTCGTGAACCACTCGGGTGCAACGTTGGCATTTGCAAAGGATCAGGAGCAGTGCGACAAGTATCTCCAGATTAAGGAAAATATTCCTAATGTTCGCTCGGTAATTTATTGGGACCCTAAAGGGATGTGGAATTACGATGATCCGTGGCTCGTGTCCTACGATGAGGTACGTGATCTTGGCGACAAGCTCCATCAAGAACAGCCAGATTTGTATCTGGAACTCGTGAATGCCGGAAACGGGGATGAATTCGCGAATTTCTGCTATACCTCTGGAACAACGGGATTACCGAAAGGCGCAATGCTCTCTCATTCCAATTTCCTGTCAGCAACGTATGCCTTTGAGGATGTAGAACCTCGGTATGACACGGACAACTTGGTGTCATTCACTCCACTGGCATGGATCGCCGAGCATACCTTATCGGTAACGCCGCATGTGACTTCAGGTATCATTGTCAACTTCCCAGAAGCTCCGGAAACGGTTCAGGAGAATATTCGGGAGATCGCTCCAGACCTGGTTTTTTACCCCGCTCGACTGTGGGAGAACCTGACGGCCATTATTCAAATTCGTATCAACGACAGCAGTTGGATCAATCGCAAACTCTATCAATTGTTCTTACCGATTGGTTACAAGGTCGCCGATCGACATTATGAGAAGAAGCCGGTTAGCCGTCTTCTGAGATTCCTTTATTGGCTGGGTGATCTGTTGATCTTTCGTCCGTTGCGAGATCAACTGGGATTGATCAACGCGCGGACCACGTTAACCGCAGGTGCGGCATTAAGCCCTGATATGCTGCGTTACTTCCGAGGGTTGGGTCTGGATCTGCGGCAGGTGTTTTCATCCACAGAAACCACAGCTGTGGGGACATATCACTACGGCGAAGTAAATTTCTACAGCGTCGGTAAGTCACTACCAAAATTAGGCGCCAAAGTCACAGATGAAGGTGAAATTTTATTAGGCGGTCCAAATATCGCCTTGGGCTATTACAAAAATGAAGAAGAGACTGAGAAATCATTCTCAGTGGATGAGAATGGCGTCCGTTGGTTTCATACCGGAGATGCAGGTTATATCGAGGAAGACGGTGATGTGATCTATCTGGATCGCATGAAGGACATGATTGAGCTGGCGTCAGGAGAGAAGTTTTCACCGCAGTTCATCGAGGGGCGCCTGAAATTCAGCCCATATATACGTGATGTCATGAGTTTGGGTGGTTTTGACAAGGAGTTTGTCTCAGCGTTGATCGCGATAGATTTTGCCAACGTCGGGCGCTGGGCTGAAAAGAACCATATTGCTTACACCACCTTTGTTGATCTATCCCAGAAAGATGAAACCTACGACCTTATTTGCAAGGATGTGATGAGGGTGAACAAGACGTTGCCCGAAGCTGCGCGTGTTCGTAAATTCATACTTTTACACAAGGAGTTCGACGCTGACGAGGCCGAGATGACACGCACGAGAAAGCTTCGCCGTAGGTTTCTCGTCGAGCGATATGGCGAAATGATCGATGCCATCTATCACGGCAAGGATTCAATCACTGTAAGCGCGCTTGTGCACTACCAGGATGGCCGTGAGGGTACGATCGAGACAGAGGTCAGAGTAGTGACATTGGAAGAGGAGGTTGAGAGCGTATGAATTGGGTTCTCGTTCCCCAGAATATTGTGACGGGTATCCTCAATGGAGCTGTAATTGGATTGATCGCATTGGGCGTCGTGCTGATCTACAAATCCTCTGAGGTCTTTAATTTTGCCCAAGGGCACCTGTTGATGCTTGGCGCTTTCCTGGTATGGTGGTTTGCCGGTGCGAATGAAGATGGCGCTGAATTGTTTAACCTTCCATTTGGATTTGCTGTCCTCCTTGCATTTGGTGTTGCAGTGCTTATCGGATTTGCAATTGAAAGGTTCACGCTCCGGCCGATGCAAGGTCAACCTCTCCTGGCGATCGTATTGATGACGCTTGGGCTTTCTCAAGTACTCGAGGGAGGGGTCAGTTTAGCCTTTGGTGTCCAACCAAGAAGCAACTTCCCTACGCCTTTCAACATCCGGCCCACAGAGTCTTTCAAAATACCTTTTCCATGGGCTTTGAACGAGACGATCTTTCTGAAGAAGACTCTTGTAGCAGTTTTTGTCGTCGCATTGATCGGAACCATCATCCTGGCACTATTTTTCCGTTTCACACGTATAGGCCTCACCATGCGGGCGACGGCTGAGGACCACGAATTGGCGCGAAGCACTGGAATCCATGTTCCGCGAGTATTTGGTGTAACGTGGGCAATCGCTGGTATCGTCGCAACAGCAGGTGGAGTCCTCCTGGCAATACTTTTAGGGGCTAGTCCAATGCTGTCGACTGTGGTATTGGTGGCCTTTCCAGCGATATTATTGGGCGGTCTAGAGTCTCTTCCGGGCGCTATCATCGGTGGTATCGCAGTAGGGTTGGCACAGGGTATTGCAGGTGCGTCTGCCGTTCCATTGGTGCGGAATTCGGTTGGTATTGCACCCTATGTCGTCCTGCTTATTGTCCTTGTTATCCGACCGGAGGGAATCTTCGGACAGAAACGAATCGAGAGGATATAAGTATGGCGGTTGCGCGACCATCAGGCGATTTTGATCGCAGTTATCAGCACGATGTAAGCTTCATTCGGAGACCATGGCAGTGGGTAGTGCTAATCGCATCGATCGCCGTCATGGCAACTTCGCCGATCTGGGCTTCCCACGATTTTGTCATCACTGCCAACCGAATTGGTTACTGGATTATCGCAGTACAGGGCTTGAATATCCTGACTGGATATACTGGGCAGATCTCACTTGGACAAGCGGCTTTTATGTTGGTTGGAGGTTACATATCTGCATTGAGTGTTACGTATCTTGGCGTCTCCTTTTTCGTTGCACTACCCATTGCAGCAGTGGGAGCAGGTCTCGTGGGATTGATCTTTGGATTGCCCTCACTTCGAGTTAAAGGTTTCTACCTTGCTATGGCGACTCTTGCTGCCCAACTGATCATTCCATGGCTGACCCGATATACTTTCACCGAATATCTAGGGGGATCTGAGGGCATCATATCAGCCCCGGTACCGCGAATCGGAGATTATGTGTTTAACAAACCTGAGAGCTTTATCCACATCACACTAGGGGTCTTAATCATCACCACTATTATCGCGGCAAATATCTCCCGGACACGCCAGGGCCGTGCATTCGTGGCTATTCGCGATAATGACCTGGCGGCAGAGCTGCTTGGGATTAACCTCTTTGGATACAAGCTTCGCGCTTTCTTCATCGCCGCGATGTATGCTGGAATCTCTGGAGCTCTGAGAGCCCACAGCGACCAATCCGTCGGCACTGAACTGGGTTATGACCTCACGGAATCTATCATCATGCTCGGAATGCTGGTCATCGGTGGATTGGGTACAAATCTGGGCCCATTTCTTGGTGTTGCCTTTGTTATTTTCTTTCGGGATGTGTTTTCCATTTGGGTGGGAGACATTCTGGCAGCGGCAATGCCACAAGAGTTGACAGCTCGGCTCCTGACATCATTCCGCCCACTTTTCTTTGGACTGATACTCATGTTGTTCTTGATCTTTGAGCCAAAAGGTCTGGCTCATCGATGGCAACTCATCAAAGCGGCCTGGCGATTGAGACCATTTTCGCATTAATGGATCGATGAAGGAGGTGATGATTTCCTAACAATCTATTGGAAGTGAGAAACTCTCTGAACGTCCTTTTTTGCCAACTCAAGGAGGAGAAAGATTATGGTTAAGAAGGTATACGGATTACTGGCGATCCTGATCATCGCTTCCCTCGTTCTCGTGGCCTGCGCAGGCACACCAACCCCAACACCGGCGCCGCCTGAGGTGGAACCCACAGAGGCACAACCGACGGAAGCACCTCCAACGGAAGTGCCGCTTACCGAAGCCCCTTCGGTCCGAGATTGTGAAGATGGGCTCGAAGGTGAAACCATCACTTTCTATTCACAGGCTGGATTGACAGGACCGCTTTCCACCATTCTCGGTACGGGCTTTGTTGGTGGCATGAATGACGGAATCGCCGAGCTCAATGCAGCCGGCGGTATCTGCGGTGCGATGGTTGAATTGGAGCTGTCCGATACTCAGTACGAAGCAGAGCAAGAGATCGCGGTTTATCAAGCGACTCGTGAAGAAGGTCCGCTGTTCATCATGACCTATGGTAGCGCTGCAACCATCGCATTGGCGCCTCTTGTGAATGAGGATCATATCGCTAATTTCGCTGCAGGCCTGAATGCTGAGGCTTTCTATGTGCCGCGCAACGGTTATACAGTTGGAGTCGCTTCGATCTACTCAGACCAATTTGCTGGATTCGTGCAGTTCGTGAGTGAAAATTGGGATGTTATTAAGCCTGAGGGCGCTGGGGACGACATCGTCGTTGGGGTTATCGGATGGGATCATCCATTCGGTGCTGGCGCAACCACCCCCGAAGCATTAGCGTACGCTGAATCAATAGGTGTGACTGTGTTAGATCTTGAAGTACATCCGATAACAGCGGATGCAGATTTAGCGACACCTTTACTGAGTCTGGTTGCACAGGGCGCGAATGTGATCTATTACCAAGGACTCGGTCCCTGGGTGGCCATGTTGATCGGAACTGCCCACGCAGTGGAGTTGTGGGGTTCGCTGGTGGTCGGTGGTGTAAACTGGAGCATGAACCAGGATGTCCTTATGATCCTCGGTGAGAGCGCTCCAGCCATGATCGGCTACTATGGCGTGATGCCCTATCTGTATTGGAATGATACCGACAACGCTGGTGTGCAACAAGCACTCGCTGCCTTTGAGGCCGGGGGATATCCCGCTGCCGATAAAGGCGTTAGTTACCTGACCAGCTACGCCGGGATCTTCGGCTATGCAGAGATCATCGAGCACGCAATTGACACGTTTGGATACGAGAATCTCAACAATGAAACATTCTTCGAGGCACTCCTCGATCTGGGCTATGTAAACACGCTGGGCATCATCCCATTGGATGTCCGTGATGGGACACGAGCACCGCGTGAAGCACAGATTCGACAAGCTCAGCTTGTGGATGGTGAAATACAGTTCGTCGTCGTACAAGACTTCTTCGAACTGCCTGACACTCGACCACCTGCGGAGTGACCTTCTCAGAAGAGTGAGGTATGGGAGGAGCGCAGGCTCATTGTGTGACGCTCCTCCCCTCTCTTCATTTTGATATCGGGTGAACATGTCATGCTAAGCATCAATAATATCGAGGTCATTTATAGCGATGTGATCCTGGTCTTGCGCGGCGTTTCATTTGAGGTCGGAGAAAATCAAATCGTTGCGATCTTGGGTGCGAATGGCGCCGGTAAGAGCACTTCACTGAAAGCCATCTCGGGTTTGTTGCAGGCTGAAGACGGAGAGGTAACGCGCGGATCCATAGAATTTGATGGCCGTCGAATAGACAAGCTTTCTGCAGAGACCATCGTCAGGGAATTGGGTATCGTCCAGGTGCTCGAAGGGAGACGGAACTTTCGACACCTAAGCGTTGAGGAGAATCTACTCGTTGGAGCCATGGCCCGTGGTCATTCTCGGAAAATGATCGAAGAGGACTTGGATAAGGTCTATCATTACTTTCCTGCGCTCGAGAAACTGAGAAAAAACATCAGTGGTTATCTTTCGGGCGGTGAGCAGCAGATGCTCGTTATCGGCCGCGGACTGATGTCTCGACCAAGCCTCCTCTTGCTCGATGAACCCTCCATCGGATTGGCACCATTGTTGGTTCAAGAGATCTTTCATACCATTGGACAAATCAACCAGCATGATGGGATCCCCATACTCCTGGTTGAGCAGAATGCACGATTGGCGCTGGAACTCGCCGATCATGCCTACGTTATGGAGACGGGACGAATTGTCTTGGATGGTCCGGCGGAGCAGTTAGCTGAAAATGAGGATATCAAGGAGTTCTACTTGGGCTTGACACAGCTTGGAGAGCGCAAGAGTTATCGTGATGTGAAACATTACAAACGGCGCAAACGCTGGCTTGGCTGAGGTGTAGATAAGATTCCTTTCGGATCGCGGGTAGGGGCGAAGCATATGCTCGAGGAGTAGTTTATGTAAAGACCATCCTCATCAAATGCTTCGCCCGTACGTTTTTATTGGAGCTTGGTTGCTTCAGCAAGGAGGAAACCATGGGATTGCGGGATATTACATTCTTTCGGATGTTGGAATACAACGCAGATCGCTTTGGATCGGCCCCGGCGGTCATCGGTGCGGATCAAATAATCTCCCATGAGGAGTCTCTCGACCGTGTGAACAAGCTTGCAGCAGGCCTCCAGGACAATGGAATCGAGAAAGGTGACCGAATCTGCATTCTGGCACAAAATTGCCTGGAGTACTTCGATCTATATGGCGCATGTGCCAAAATCGGCGCTATTGCTTATCCAATCAATTGGCGCTTGACCTCTCAGGAGGTTGCTGGTGTCATTGAATTAGCTGACCCCAGCATGTTGGCAGTGGGGGTCGAGAACACTTCGCAAATTGAAGATCTCGAACTGGATGAGCTGAAGGTGGGAGCGGTTATCGGAAAAGGGTTATTCGAGGAGTTTATGCCCTTTTCAGACCTTTACATGGATGCGGTTGGTTCCATTGAAGAGGTGGGTATCGAAGATCCATTTGTCGTTATTTCAACTGCCGCGGTTGAGGGTGTGCCGCGTGGAGCAGTTCTAACACACCTCAATACGATCTTGGGCGGCTACCAACTCGTAGCTGCAATGGAGTTATCCCCCAGAGATCGTCATCTGGCAGCGCTTCCATTGTTCCATATAACGGGTCTTGGACTATCGTTCGCGGTTCTGCAAGCTGGAGGGGCAAATGTCGTCATGGAGAGCTTTGATCCCGCAGCCGCGGTTGGGCTCATGGACGAACATGGCGTTACCCTGATGGCCGATTTTCCACCGATACTTGCGATGTTATTGGATGCCAAGGAGGCATCTGGTGC
>JABAOH010003274.1_pt1 | contig 136130 bp, 114 predicted proteins | sample 7062181 | NCBI WGS metagenome assembly JABAOH01 (sample SAMN14538630, study PRJNA623070) | marine sediment metagenome | biome: marine biome [ENVO:00000428]; feature: marine pelagic biome [ENVO:01000023]; material: deep marine sediment [ENVO:00002113]; isolation source: pool of 5 deep marine...
CACAGGACAACGACTGCGATCCAACCACTGCTGACGGCATTGATGAGTCATGGTATGGCTCTTTAACAACCTGTGGTTTAGGAGACTGTGCCAGTACTGGAGAACTTACATGCATAGATGGTAACCAGGCAGACACCTGCATACCGACTAATCCGACAGCATTAGTTGTCAAGATCAATGCACCTTCTGATGGATTTAATGTGTCTAAGGGTTCTTCAACAAATATAAACGCAACAGTAAGAGATAACTGCTTCAACACTATTACTGGCGCAACAGTATCAGCATCATTCAATAACGGAGATCCAACAGTTCCCCTTTATGACGACGGTGCACATAGTGATGGTGCTGCAGATGACGGAGTATATGCAAATACATGGACACCAATAAACTCAGGAAGTTGTACTATATTGCTTACTGCATTAAAAACTGGCCTGTCAGACGGCAGTGAAACTGTTTCAGGAACAGTATCTTTTAACAGATATGTGAAAAAAGGGGGGACTGATATTGGTGATTGTACAAGCTCTTCATCACCATGCAAGACAATACAATATGCGATTAATATATCTGAAAGTGGCGATTCAATAAGAGTAGCTGAAGGGATGTATTACGAAAATATTTCTGTTATGTCTTCAATAAGTGACTTGTTGATTCAAGGCGGCTGGAATCAAACTTTAACATCACATTTAGATAACCCGCTTCTTACCATAATTGACGGAGATGCAAGCGGTGACGGTGTTGGCGACGGAAGTGTAATTTCTGTGAATGCTGGAACAGGGGAAATAATTACAGCCACCATTGAGAACTTCACTATCACAAACGGCTATTCATCATCTGGAGGCGGTCTGCAGATCAACTCATCTAATGCGGGCACAGTTCAGATGAACCTCTTAAATAATATAATCGTTGATAACGTAGCCCCCTTTGGCGGTGGTATTTATGCAGATGCTTCTGGTGAAGGAGTAATAGCAATCATGCTGACCAATAACATGGTTGTAGAAAATTCAGCAAACTCTGGAGGAGGTATATATGCCACTTCTGCAGCTACTGGCAGCAGTATATACCTGAAACTCCTGAACGATACCATCACAGCCAATAGTTCAGTTTATGGAAGCGGATTGGATCTTGTTGCAAAAGATTCCGGTATTACATTCGCAAATGCAAAGAACGAGATCATCTGGGGCAATTCGGCAACTGCTACAGATGATGATATATACCTCTACCAGGAAAATGCCACAACATTATTAAAAACATCATTTTCAGATGTGGGTAATGTTGTCAATGACCTAACATATCCAGGCAAATATATTGGTGATTCAACGGATATCAGTGAAGATCCTTTATTTAAGGATCCAGCAGCAAGGGACTATCATTTGACTGAATTCTCTTCATGTATAGATAAAGGCACAAACGTAGGTGCACCATTGAATGATTTTGAAGGAGATCCACGGCCTATTAATGGTGATGGAGATGCTGTAGCTATAACAGACATGGGGGCAGATGAATATTATATAACGGTTTTACCTGACATCAAGGCAAACGGATCAGATGGGCCGGTTATCATTACCCAAAGTGATATCCTGTCTATAACCATAGAACTTTCTTCAGGAAGCCACTCAGGTAAAAATGCAGACTGGTGGGTATTAGCCTTAACACCTATGGGCTTGTATCATTATGATTTTATAAGCGATTTCTGGATGCCTGGGCCTGTTGTTACCTATCAGGGTCCTTTGTTTGATATGAGCCCTTATGAGATATTGAATATGTCTGGCTTACCCGCAGGTTTGTATCATATCTTTTTTGCTGTTGATCTGGTTATGAATGGCTTATTGGACTTGGAACAAGTGTATTATGACTATGTGGATGTGGATGTAAGACCGTAATAGAATTACTATATAGAATCTAAAGTATTAAGACTTAAGCCCTAATATAAATACACATAATGGCTGATTGACAAATAGTATATCAAGGGAGGACTATATATATAATAGTCCCCTCTTTTTTAATAAATGTTTACTTTTGTAACATTTTGTTCAATAGTGAGTTAGATGTTTAATGAGAAGAAACACATCTCAGAGAATATTCTTTAAACACCTTGATAAAATTGAAAAACAAAGAAATATAAAGAATAGAAGATAGTATGGAAATCCGAATTAAAATAAACGGCTTATTATCAGATGGAGGATTAAAATCATGAAAGTGCACCATCTATCGAATAAAGTATCCTATCTTATGATGGTTCTAACAGCTTATATTTTCCTCAGCATTTTATCACTTTTTCCCGCCCGGGCAATGGAACCTCCCCGACCCGGGGAAATTGAAAAGCTCAAGGCCGAAGGTAAATTTGAAAGCCGACAGGAAATGGCAAAGAAGATTGGCAACCATAAAGTTGACCCATATCTTCTTGAGAGAGCCGTTATCAAACTCAAGCGAAAGATTCTCAAATCACAAGGAATGACAGAATCTGAGATAGATGCAATTTTACCCGCTGTGCCTCCGCCTGCCTGGCAGGGCATGCCATCAACTGGAAACGTAAAGACTTTTGCTCTTCTTATTGAATTCCAAGACCATACTCACACTGTCTCCGAAACAGATATCAACGACATGCTATATGGGAATGGAAACCCTGCTAATTTTCCGAGGGAAAGCCTGACTAACTACTATGATCGTGCTTCATATGGTCTAATCGACCTGGGCAATGGAACTACTCTCGGCTGGTACCAGACTGCATATAACCGCAGTGCTGTTACTACAGATACTACAGGACGAGAGAATCTTATAAAAGAGGCCCTCAATTACTATGACACAGCAGGACACGATTTCAGTCAGTACGATAATGACGGTGATGGTGATATAGACTATTTCATCGTAATGTGGACCGGACCTGATACAGGTTGGGGTTCATTCTGGTGGGGTTATAGACACAGTTGGATTGACGGCGGTTATAATCTTGATGGCAAAACACTTTATTGGTACTCATGGCAATGGGAATCAAACAATCCAACTGTTGTAATACACGAGACAGGGCACGGCTTGGGTCTGCCCGATCTATATGATTACGATGATACTGTAGGCCCTGACGGTGGTGTCGGCGGCTTTGATATGATGGATGGCAACACAGGAGATCACAATTGCTTCAGTAAGTGGATGCTTGATTGGCTCACTCCAATTGTCGTTGCTGGTACCAGACAAGATATAACCCTTGATGATACAGCTACATCCAAGGATTGTGTTCTTATCTGGCCGGGAGTGAGCTTGGGAGACATTTTTAGCGAGTTCTTCATAGTGCAAAACAGACAAGACATTGAAAATGATAGTAGTGTTTGGTTTACACTTGACGGTTTGTCTATTTGGCATATTGATGCAACACTAAACGGTGCGGGTACAAGTTTCGCATACGATAATCAATATACTGATCACAAGTTCGTCAGGCTGATGGAAGCTGACGGACTGGAGGAGATCGAGGCAGAGCCGAGTGGCGATTTAGCTGACAGCGGAGACATTTATACTGCAGGGGATGTAATTGGCACAAATACTGCACCGTCCAGTGATAAATACGATGGCACTGACTCATGCGTTACAGTCTGGGACATCACTGACCTGAGTACAGTTCCAGGTGCAGAGATAACTGCAAGTTTTAGCACGATTTGTGGCGAGGCAGACCTTGATATCACAAAGACAGATGACGTAGACCCTGTGGTCGCGGGCAACGACCTTGTATACACACTGACAGTGTATAACGCAGGGCCTGATATCGCCCAGCACGTGATGATAACTGACACACTGCCGTCGGGTGAGCAATACGTCTCGGCAAGCGGCACCAACTGGAGTTGCAATCATAGTAACGGTATCATCTCATGTGACTGGCAGGGTGGGACCCCGGTGGGAAGCCTATCAGCTGGTCTGACCACTGATCCCATTACCATCACAGTTAAGGTACTTTCCGAGACAAGCGGGCAGCTTATCAATAACGCTAATGTGACATCGAGCACTCCCGATCCGGCCATGTCAAACAACTTTACCGAAGAAGATACTCTGGTGATAGGTGAGGCTGACCTGCAGTTTTTATCTAAGACCGATACACCTGACCCGGTCGTAGCGGGCACTAACCTTACATACACATTATCTGTTGTTAATAATGGTCCGTCCAGCGCTGAGAACGTAAAGATCGTTGATCCCCTGCCGGCCAACACTGTATTCGTGTCTGCAACTCCGAGCGCAGGCGGCTCATGTGTAACACCTTCTCCGGGCTTTACAGGAACCGTAACTTGCACCTGGGGCGGCCTGACACCGCCGACTCCTGACCCGGCCTCGGTACGAACAGTGACCATCGTAGTACAGGTACTGCCGAGCACGCCGAATGGTACCATAATCACCAACACGGCGACAACGACTTCGGATACGACTGACCCGCTCTCTACAAATAATTCTCGAACAGCCACTACGACTGTCAACACGCAGGCAGACCTGTCAATAGAGAAAGACGACTTTCCGTTTGACCCTGTTGTTGCAGGTCAGGATACGATTACATATAAGGTAACAGTTACAAACGGTGGTCCTTCAGATGCACAGAACGTGTTAGTTGTAGACACACTGCCTGCAGGTGTAACTTTCATGTCTACTGTAGGGTGTGCTGAGGATCCGAATGCAGCTGTAGCCGGTATAGTCACATGCACACTCGGCACTATGCCGGCAGGTAGCTCTAAACAGTTTACGGTAAAGGTATCCGTAGATGCCTCGACCGTTGGGATAATAACCGACACGGTTACCGTCTCGTCAACCACTAATGACATCAATCTTGCAAACAACACGGCAACTGAAGACACCCTGGTCCTGTCCATTGCTGATGTTTCTGTGACCAAGGATGATGATCCAGACCCCGTATTGCCAAATAACCCATTGACTTACACCATCACGGTATACAATGCAGGACCGTCTGATGCACAGTTAGTGGACGTAAACGACACTCTGCCTCCGCAGGTAACCTTCGTGAGCACCAATGGCTGTCTGAACGACCCTAACGGTGTACCGGTATGCAACCTGGGCACAGTGCCAGCAGGGACTTCTGTTCAGTACACCATTAACGTACATGTACCTCTGGGCAGTGGAGGACAGATCATCCAGAACACTGCACAGGCAGTGGTAGGCGGCGGCAGCACTGATCCGGACCTTAGCAACAACACAGACACTGAAGATACTGCGATACTCGCTCCTATAGTTCTTAATGAACCGGGGAGCCTCCTGGTGTACCCATTGATAGACAATATCAACTACAACACCATAATTAACATTGCTAACATGAGCTCTCAGGATGTTGTGCTTGAATGCTACATGGTTACTCATGGTGTGGGTACTCCTATTGATGAGAAGAAAGACTTCATCATCAAGATGAGCCAGAAGGAGAAATTCTGGTGGAACACAGCCTTTCCATACGACAGGACGAACGCCAATGGAGACAGGGTGATGATCGGGGATTTTGATGACAGGAAAGGGTATATGTTCTGCTGGGCTATTGATGATGACATTAACCAGAGGGAGATAATGTTCAACAACCTCAAGGGTGATGCCACTGTTCTTGATATTCAGAAGGCATTAAACTACAACGCTATTGCTATGCAGGCCTTTCCCGGGCTAGTGTCAGACAGGCGACTGCTTCTGGACGGTATTGAGTATGCAGCGGGCACAGGCACAATATTCTTTGAGGGCTTTTCCGGAAATGCCTTTGGAATAGTGCAAGGCACCCTGGCCGTTGCAGACATTGATATTGATCTGGTGCTGTCGAGACAGCCTGAGTTTGACATCAATGTAGTCTGCTGGAATGAGGACGAGGTTAAGTTCAGCAGGCACCTGCATTACAAAGACTTTGAGCAGTATGACCTGATTGAAGACCTGCGGCTGGATACACGGTCAATCTTCACTGAGGGATTCCAGTGCGAAGCAACTGCAGGCCCCTGGATAAATCCTTTTGATGGTACGGTCATTGCACCTGGTGCCCTTTGGGCGGTCTTTATGCAGAGAGCAAATAACATTATGACTGGTGGTAATGTCTGGCAGCCGGGCCAAGGTACTGCACCGGTTGCACGTTCCTGTATCAGACTGCCAGGAGGACCAGCGTGTCCTAATTACTAGTGCCTATCATAAATCGTAATGAGAGAGGCAGGGTCTGAATTTACCCTGCCTTTTTTATGATCATAATAAGAGTAACAGCCTACTCAAAAAGACCAAACTTCCTAATGGTTTTACCTTTTTTCGTTAATGAGGTACTTGGCAACCACTGCTTCAAGAGAGTAAGGTGCTGGAAGACTTTGGGACAGAAGGCGTAGTATCTCCAAGTCAGACTTCCAGGCAACATCACCGGGTACGAGAAAGCATATGCTACCTGGCTCACGCGTCATGTAAAGTTTGCTGTCCTTAAAATAATAGTAATTATCACTTACTTCGGTGGAGTAGGCATGCATTAATGGCGGGATATCATTTGGCTTGAACCATAGCTTAATTTCTCGTTCCGCTTCACTATCTGTTCCAGAGGCGTGAATTAGGTTATCCATGCGCTCGCCGATTACATTTCCTGCTTTGTCTTTAATAGGAACCACGGTCCCCAGTGCACGGATGCATCCTGGTTTTTCCTCCCTGGCAAAGTGAGGATTCGTAGGGCCTGCAATATCCCGAATTTTTTTTGTTGCATTTGGACCTTGATACACAATCGCAATCACTCTATGTTTCCAGGGTTCACTTGGATAATGAATGAGCCCCATGATATAATCCAGAAGCGAAGGGAAAAATACCTTCCCGCGATGTTCCGCATAGTGTTCAACGGCAAGCATTTTACTGACATTGACAATCTTAGCTCCGGCGAAGCGCAATCCTGTATGAAATTCTGATAATTGAGAAAGCACATATCCTGTTAAAGAATTTTTAAGAGCATCCGGTTTAATAAGCACAAGCGTCTGTTCTCGTTCTTTGGTTATCATTACAATCTCTCCTCTTTCATAACTCTCTTGTTCTGATTAAAAATACTAATCACATCAGGCAAAAAATGCAATAAAAAACACTTAAAGGTAAATGGCTAATGGTAAGCAATAAGCAGAAAACATTAATAACAAACAGTTTACCCCGTTAGAAAAAAATATCAACACTTTCTAACGGGGTAAACAGAAGAGAGTTGAGGATATAAAGCAAATATTTAATATTTAAAATATCCCCCCAACCCCCAATTAATGTATGGGCACAATATAATAAAGAGCTAAAGTGAAAAGCTTATAATATATAATATGTTTATTATCAGGCCTCTTTAAAATCTATCTCAAGGTCCCTGATGAATTTTTCTCTCCTCTTCTTGTAATATGTCGTCTTATATTCCATGTACGACCTGAAGTTAATGAAGAAGTACAGTTCGAAACAGCAACCTGCCACTGCTGTGAAAAGAGCCAGGTTCCTTAATGATCCGATGTCCGGCAGAATATTAATATTCATCTTGAGAATAAAGATAACCGAGAGGACTACGACAGCCAGCATTACCTTGAAAATTTTGAAGAATTTCTTCTGCACTTCTAAGATCTCTATTGATTCGATATAGTCGAAGAGCCTGCCGGCGGTCATTTTGAATATATTCCACTCGCTTTTATTACAGCAACGGAGGAGTAATTTTCTATATTTTTCAACCTCTTCATTAAATAATTTTGTTTTTTCTTTTTTCATAAACGCCTCGTTACCTTACTTAAACTGATCTTATTTTTAATTTCTCACATGTAATGGAGCTTTGTCAATTATCTAATTTTATTTAGTATTTAATATATAAATTCTTAAATTAAGGGGGTTGTAAATAATTTCATTAGAGAATCTGACATTTAAGATTATGCATGGAAATACATAATTTCTGAATTGCTTATACTTACAAATCTTCAATCAGGGATTTACCCCGTTAGAAGAAAATAACAACAATTTCTAAACGGGGTAATTGCTATTATGTGAGGACTTCAGATTTCGTAGTTACTTTAATTTCTTCCAAAATGCTAAGTCGTCAAGTATTTGTTTTAATAGCTGAGGAAAAGTTTTTCCTTGAGCCTCTTTGCATCTGCAATTGACGGAATTGTCCTCTTTTTCTGCCTGCTTTTTATATTTTTCTTGTTTTAAAGGCCCTATTTCAGTATCTACATTTCTCTTATTAACTTTTGTCATACTATCAGCCTCTAAGATATTTTACCTGATCTTAAGGCTTTACGTCATACTATATTATAGAATCCTGCTATAGAGGCTGAACATCCATAACTTTTAATGTTCTTTATTTGGCAGAATAAAGTAGAAATTATTCCCATATTCTGTAGCTTCATAGCCTGTAACGCCTTTGTGCAGCTCAACCACATTCTTGATAAAAGCAAGACCATGACCGGTACCAGGCCTGTTACGGGCATTTGAGCTGCGGAATTCCTCATCAAATATTTTCTCCCTTTCTTCTTCAGGAATATGTGGTCCTGAACTGAAGACATTAAACTTGGAGCCGTCCTTGCCAGGCCCGAAGAAATCTTTCATAATCTCATGGCCATAAGCTATATACTTTTTCCTTTCACCAAATATATCCACTTCCTGAGTATATTTCAGGGCATTTGAGAAAAGGTTTGCATATACTTGCGATATTAATCCTACGTCAACAACACTTATGGTCTCTTCGTCGGGAATGCCGCTTAAACGGTCATCAATAAAAATACCCTCACTTGCAAAACGTTCCCGGTACCGATCTAACTGCTGCAGCACCACATCCTTTTTCATGTTGCATTGTTTTGTGCGGAGAACAAGTCGCCCCTGATCGAAATGACTCTTTCTGAAGAGTGTCTCTATGAACAGGCTCATATTCTTGTAATGCTTTTCTATGTTCTCCAACTCCCTGCTCAGACTACTGTTGATTTCTGACCATTCCCTTAAAAGATTTCCCATGTTTTTGCTATAGTGCTCTTCTGATACAAGTTTGGTAATAAGGTTTTCTATCTCTATATTTTTTATTACCTGTGCTTTTAGGTTTTTCAAAAATAGTTTATATACTATATTAGGTACAATTATATTATGCTCGATATCAGTGACAAGTGACCGGATAAACTTCAGGTGCTCTATGTTCTTTACAACCATAATTTTGTTGTGCAGTCTGAAACCTATACGGTTTGCATATTTTTCAAAAAAGAGTTCAGTATGCCTCTCATGCTTATCAACAGGAAATACTTCCAATAATCCAAGGACATTATCTTCAGTTCTGAATGGAAGTTGCTCTATAAGCATTTCCTTGCCGCGAATAGTTAAAATAAGGCTCTTTTCGTTGACATAAAAAGGACTTTTGCTTGGTTTTACATCGGGCGGGGGAGGAGTGTTCACTTTGTACCCGTGCTCTTTACTTGTTGCTCTGAGAGCTAACGAATTACTGGCGGGATCTATCAGGTAAAGGTTTGCATCCAGGTTAAAGAAACTTTTAGGTATTGCAACGCATAAAATGTAGAAATCCTCAATGCTGTCAAATTCCTGGGCAAGATCAAAGAAGGTCTTAAGGGCGTCATTTTCTGTATTAGTAAAATTGTACTCTTGGTAGTCACTCTTTTTGCTGGCTAAGCGTTCTAATAAAAATTTAGATATTGCCATAATTGAAATGACCCCCCGGACATTTCAAATCTCTTATAATTGTATCATACAAAATAGTATTTTAGGCCTTGGCTGAAAATAATTTCAGCATGACATTTTGTGCTTTTTTTTCGACTTTTTTAAAAGCCTCTCAAGTTTATCCGCCTTGCCCGCCTATGGAGAGGCCTGCCTGTCGGAACATCGTGTAGATCCCGGCACTTCGGGGCCAGTTTGTTTGGCATGGTGGCGGGTTTACCCCGTTACTTTAGTTTTACGGGAGTCTGACTCCAAAAATTGCTCCAAAATTCCCGTCACGATGATAATTCATGCAATTTTTTGGGAACAAATATGCTAATCATGTTGTCTAAAAAGCCAGAGTCAAATAAAAGAAAGGAGGAAAAACAATGCGCTTTGTGATTGTAACATTAATTGCAATAAGCATGATTTTATCAACAGCAGTACCGGCCTCTTCACATCGGGGAGGTAATGTAGACATTGCGATTGTCTCTGACAACGGTGATGAATTCTATACTATACCATTCAGAGACATTCAGGGGAAAAGAACACGTATAATCAAGAAATATCTGGAAGCACGGAAAGGAGAAAACTACGGTATCGTCATAAGAAATAATATACCAGAAAGGATCGGAGTTGTTATAGCAGTTGATGGAAGGAACATCATTTCCAGCAAGAAGTCGTATCTCAGGAATGACGAGTCAATGTACATCGTGAATGCATATGGATATGCTAAGTACGAAGGGTGGAGGACGGACAGTAATACTGTACACAGATTCTACTTCACGGATATCGGGGATTCTTATGCTATGAGAACCTTCGGTGATTCTTCAGCCATGGGAGTAATTTCAGTTGCGGTATTCCGTGAAAAGGAAAGGCCGGTTCACCATGAAAAGAGGCATAGAGAAGGAGCACCATCACCATCTGCAGAAGCCCCTGCAAGAAGCGAATCAGGGAAATTTAAAAGTGATGACGCAGGCACAGGCTTTGGCAACAGCAAGTACTCGCCTGCAATTAAGGTAAAGTTCGAACCCGAGAGCAATCCGTTTAAGAAATTACTGGTAAAGTACGAATGGCGTGATGTTCTTTGCATGAAAGGGATCATAAAATGCTTGCCTGAGGTGGGAAACAGGCTCTGGGATGACAGCGAATATGCACCCTATCCGCCAGGATACTCAGGTAATTAAAAAAAGCTTATTTAAAGAAGCTTATAGAAGCCCAGCCATAAATGGCTGGGCTTCTATGGGCCCGGGGTCAGGCTTTTGTATTTACAATGGTTTCTTTTAAAAAAGCTACATAAAAAAATTTTTACATACACATGGATCATCGGGTAAACTAAAAGTGACAACCTTCTATCTTTTTTTTATAGATCTAAGAAGGGGAAAAAAAGAACCCAGATGAGACATAACCGACATAGTAATTTTAAAAAGAAAAAGCCTCAAAGCAAAGACAGCGGTAAAACCGTAGATGATATTGTGCGAGAATTGAAAAAGCTTAGCAATTCTCCATCTGATTACAGAGAAAAATCTCTCAAAATACACGGGCTTATTTGTGCCAAATGCGGAAGAGAGTTTGAATATAAAGATCGGCATCTTTTGACCATTCATCATAAAGATGGTAACCATAAAAATAATCCCACTGATGGTTCCAACTGGGAAAATCTCTGTATATATTGTCATGATGATGAGCACAGCAGGGGTCTGCTTGGTGACTATTTTGGCAGTGAAGATTAAGTTTTTTGGGGTGCAAATTTTCATTACATGTGAAAGGAATATTTTTAAAAGGAGGGGGCTATGAAGGAAGAAAGAATAGGTGTGATAAACCATTACTATTCGAAATTGGGGGTGGCAACGATTGTCATGGAAGGTGAGCTAGCGGTCGGTGACACCATTCACATCAAAGGACACACCTCAGATTTCATTCAGAAAGTAGAGTCTATTCAGTTTGAACATAAGAATATTAACCTGGCAAAGAAGGGGGAGGATGTTGGTATCAAGGTAAAAGAACATACAAGGGAGCATGATGTAGTTTATAAAGTATTGGAAGAGTGAGTCTTCTTAAGAAAATTAGCGTTTCTCCTCTTTTACGAGTGTCAAATACTTACTGCAACACTTTACCCCATTAGAAGGGCGAATGTCTTCTAATGGGGTTTACTCTAGAAATATAATATGGGGTCTGCCCTTTATCATGAATTTCCTTATCTCTTCCATTTTCTCCCAAATATCACAACACAAAAAGTCATAAATCAAAGTTCTATTTTTAAGGTTCTATATTCAAATGTTAGCATGGACAAAATGTCTGAAAAAACTGTAAAATCAATCAATTGTCTACGACTCGTAGAGCAGGCGAGTCCTGATTTTTTGATTGTAAAATTACATATGGGCGAGTGGCGGAACTGGTAGACGCGCGCGGCTTAGGACCGCGTGGGGCAACCCATGGGGGTTCAAGTCCTCTCTCGCCCACCATTTCGACGAAATATTCCAAATAAGGTTTTTCGGGATGAAGAAATCGCATGGGTTCATCTACCCTCTCACGCACCATTCAATTTCTGTATTTTCAAAAGGCTTATTATTCTGTCAAGGCATAACCAAGAATTTTATATATTACATATAATCTAAAATTACTATTAACAGACTTATTAGCACTGACAGTTAAAATCTTGTGCACCGATATTTAATTCTATATAATAATACTTAAGGAAAAGTATAAGATAATATAAATCAGTTAAAAAAACTTTGTACAAGATGTCCTGCCCGTTATAGAATTAAACTTTGAATGCTAAGAAGGTTGATAACAATAGAGATTATTTTAAGGAAAGGAGGAATTATACAATGGTTACAGTAGGAAAACTATTAGAAAAAAAGAGTTCTAATATCTGGTCGATTTCATCTAAGGAAACAGCATTTAAGGCTTTGGAAATAATGGCTGAAAAAAACATCGGTGCCCTGCTGGTCATCGATGAAGGAAAACTTAAAGGAATTTTCACAGAAAGGGATTACGCACGCAAGGTAATCCTGAAAGGAAAATCGTCAAAGGATACAACTGTTGGCGAATTGATGACCACGGATATGTGCTGTATATCTCCGGATAAGAAAATCGAAGAATGCATGGCACTGATGATAGAAATGGATATTCGACATCTGCCTATTTTTGACCAAGACAAGTTGGTTGGTATATTGAGTATTCGTGATGTAGTTAACGCTTTAATTACCGAACAGAAAGTTACCATCTCTGAACTTGAAAACTATATCTGCGGCAAGGGATACGGGACTCTTTATTAAAGTAAACCCCGTTAGAAAAAAAATATCAACAATTTCTAACGGGGTAAAATAGGAAGGCAACAGTAAGAGACAAAAGTGATAACACAGACCGGCGGATAACAAAACGTAAATTTTCCGGATGGTTTAACTATAATTTAGCTGGAGATATTTGGTTAACCGGTCTGTCACCTATAAGGTCCTGCTCTATTACCTGATGCCTTACGGAAAATTTTTCTATCTCTTCCACCTGCGGTGTATCCACAACCATTCTTCAGGGTTCTGCCTTATATATTCCTCGATATAGCCTGTAAAACTGATAGTATCATTTAAAACAGCTTTGTCAGTATCTTCTGACTTATCAAGCCCTATCTCTTCCCCTATCTGAATAATGTGACCTCCATCATTTCTCCTTATAAAAATAGGCAGCACAGGAGAGCCTGTTTTTCTGGCTATCGTTGCCGGCATCTTCATTGTATATGCCTTTTTCCCGAGAAAATCTACTCTTATACCTTCAGATCTGATTACACTCTGGTCCATCAATATCCCTACAACCTCATTTCTTCTTAAAGCTGAAAGTATTATCTTTAAAGCGCCTTTTTTGTATATCACATAGTTTCCGTATTTTTTTCTTGCTCTCTCGACAATACTGTTTAGATACGGGTTGTTCAGCGCTCTTGCAACACCAAAAGCTTTCGTTAACTTCGCAGATAAGGCAAGACCTATCAGTTCCCAGTTTCCACAATGTCCTGTTATTAAAACTATTCCGGCACCCTTTTTACGGGCCTTTTCGAAGTTCTCAGCCCCTTCAATCTCTAGCTGTTTAATTATACGACCGCCAAAACCAAAATAGATTTTCAGTATCTCTATAACAGATTTCCCAAGATTTCTGAAATTCTGCTTTATTATTGATTCAGGACTGGTATCAAGAGTTATTGCGCCCCTTGAAATTACTCCCCTGAGATTCTCTAATGCAATATTCCGCCTGCTTTTCCACAGGTAAAAAAGCAGACCTCCAAGTGCATCGCCAATCTTAAGCGAGATCTTGTAAGGGATTATCGCAAGAGGAAGTGAGAAAAAAACGAACAGTATTGATTGAAAAAACCAGTATATATGCCTCATTTATCATTTTCTTCTTCTTTCTCTTCTCTTTTATCATCTTTCTTCTCTTTAAGGGACTTGGTGATCTCTTTAAGACGTTCTGAAACAAGATAGTTTACGGTTCCTTCCGGGAATGTTCCATCTTCCTGCATCTCTCCCGCTGGCATATCTGTAAATATCTCCAGGCCCTCTTCAACCCTGTCTATTGGATAGATTGCAAATTTACCCTCATTGACCGCATCTATAACATCTTTTTTAATCATCAGGTTATGCAAGTTCTTTCTTGGTATTATCACTCCATGTGTTCCATTAAATCCACGCAACTTGCAGAGGTCAAAAAATCCCTCTATCTTTTCATTTACACCGCCTATTGGCTGGACATCGCCATTCTGGTCCATCGAGCCTGTAATGGCTATATTCTGCTTTAATGGAATCCCAGCAAGGCTGCTCAGTATAACATATAGTTCCGCACATGAAGCACTATCTCCCTCTACCATTTCATATAACTGTTCAAAAGTAATTGATGCCGAGAAACTGACAGGCTCTTTCCTGGCATATGTGCTTCCAATATAATGCGTAATAATAAGGATGGCCTTTTCGTGGATCCTGCCGCTCATCTTTGTCTCTCTCTCAATATTAATAACGCCAGCCTTCCCTGTATAAGTCTTTGCAGTAATCCTCGAAGGCTTTCCGAACCTGTAGTCTCCCATATCCAGAACAGCAAGGCCGTTTATCTGCCCGATTTTTTTGTCTTCTGTATCGATTATTATTGTGCCTTCAAGAACCAGTTCCTGTAGACGCTCTTCAATTCTGTTGATCCTGAATACTTTCTCTCTCAATGCCTTCTCGACATGTTCGTCCTTAACTAACTTGCTTTCTGATTTTAATGCCCAGTAGTTAGCTTCCATGATAACATCTGCAACTTCGCTGAATCTTGAAGATAATCTCTCCTGATGCTCGGCAAGTCTTGAGCCATATTCTACTATCTTGGCAACACCTGTCTTGTCGAAAGGAAGAAACTTTTCCTGTTTGCATCTGCTTGCCACAAAATCTGCATATTTATGTATGGTCTCTTCATTCTTTATCATCCTGCTGTCAAAATCCGCCTTTACCTTGAACAATTCCCTGTATTCCTCATCCAGGTTGTAAAGGAGGTAATAAAGATAAGGATTGCCTAAAAGTATGACCTTGATATTTAACGGTATAGCTTCGGGCCTCAGGGTCGTTGTCGAAATGAGTCTGTATTGTTCCCATATATCCTCTGTCTTTATCTCTCTATTTCTTATCGCACGTTTCAGTGCATCATAGGAAAAGAGATTTCTTAATAGATCAAGGGCATTTATTATTAAGTATCCCCCATTTGCCTTGTGAAGAGACCCCCCCTTCACCATCGAGAAGTCTGTTGTAGCCACACCATACTGGAATTTATGTTCCATCCTCCCGAAGAGGTTATAGTAAGCCGGATTACTTTCAAATATACAGGGCGCTCCCTTTGTATCCTTATTATTAACGACGACATTTACAGTATACCTTGTAAAAGTAGGTTCTGCCTTCTGGACTTTCATGAAAGGCATTGAAGGAGCCTGTTCTTCCTGAACTTTGAAATCATCAAGGTGCTCGAGGATATCCTCAGTTACATCAGAGAGATATGTTATTATCCTTTCATAATCCTTATATTTACTCTTCATCTCGTCCATAAAATGGCCCACAGCAGCAAGCGCAGCTTCTTTTTCAAGCTTTGAAAGAAGATCCTTTACATTCTTGTCACTTTCTCTCACTTCCCTGACTATATCGTTAAGGTTCTCCTGAAGTACCTTCCCGATCTCATCTATCTTCACCTTGGTTCTCTTGTCAAGTGACTCATATTCTTCTTCGGTAAGAGGCTCTCCGCTTTTTTTCACGGGAACAATCAGAAGCCCGCTAACAGTTTTTCTTATTGAAAATCCCTTCTCCTTTGCTTCTTCTTCAAGATCAGCAAACATTTCTTTCTGTTTCGTCTGGAATTCTTCTAAAATCTTATTCCTCTGTTTTTCATATTCCTTGGATTCAAATATCTTCGGTATCTCTACCTTCAGTATTCTTATCAGTTCTTCCATGTCTTTATGAAATATAGATGCCATTCCGGGTTTCATAGATATAGCAAGAGGTATATCAGTGTCTTTGAAATTATAGACATAACACCAGTCATCAGGAACAGGCTCCGACGCCGCTTTTTTAATAAGGATCGACTTTATAGTTGTCATCTTACCTGTCCCATTCTCGCCGAGTATAAATATATTGAATCCCTTGCTGTCTAGGTTCAATCCAAAATCTATAGCACTTAATGCCCTCTCCTGTCCTATTGTTTCTACTGTATCAGGCAGTTCATCAGTAGTATCGAATTTGAATATCTTTGTATCACAGCATTTATAAAGTTCTTCACTTTTAAGCGGTTTTGGCATTTTAACCTCCATTTAATATTAATTAATGCAAAATGATAATAAGGTATGAGATAAGACAATTATAAGACAATTATTAAGAAAAACCAAACAGATTTTCCAGTAACAATTTTTGTGCAAAATCTTATCAAAAATTTATCTGAAACCTGTCCCCAGCTATTAGATGCTGCTACGTTGATTAACCTTTGGGATTTCGATTAACTCAAAAAATGCATTTCAGTATAAAAAGAGTTTTCGGATTAAGTAGTTGGTCATATTCCTTTCTATCCCTAGAGAAAAATTTTTACCCGTCTCATGACTCATTCGCTCGAATTTTTACCCCGAAAAGAAACTCATCCTTTCAATGGGGTAAAAACTCCCCCGTAGACGGGTTACCCCGTTTTACGGGGTCAGACAGTAAAAATTCGGTCGATTCGACACGCTTATTTCGCCATGACGGGTGCCAAAAATTTCCCTATGTCCGCTCAAGAAACATGCCCAACTGTAGAACATGTATATCTACTTCAAACGCATTCTTTCAATTAACAGCAACCAAATTTATCTTGCGATCATTAGTTTTTAATTATTTATATCTCGCAGCAAGTTTATTCAAAGCATTCAGGTAAGCCTTTGCAGCAGCTATAATGATATTGGTGTCAGCCCCATAGCCTCTTACTGTCTTGCCACCTTCATCAATTATGACTGATACCTCTCCGAGTGCGTCAGTTCCGCCTGTAATGCTCTTAACCTCGAACTTCAGTAGGTTGCTCTTTGTTCCTGTTATGGAGGCTATAGCCCTGTAAGTAGCGTCAACAGGGCCGTCCCCGTGCTCCATCCTGTCGAAGATTTTGTCCATAACTTTAAGCTTCACAGTTGCCATAGGTTTCTGGTATAAACCGCCTGAAGTAGACATGTCAAGGAGACTGTATATTTCAGGGACTTTCGATACCTCTTCTGAAACAAGGGCTTCAATATCCTCGTCAAATATGTATTTCTTCTGGTCTGCAAGCTTCTTGAATCTATCGAACGCCTTGTTCAATTCCTGATCTGTCAGCTCATATCCAAGGGTCTCGAGTCTGTCTCTAAATGCATGCCTTCCTGAATGCTTCCCTAGCACAAGCTTACTCTGAGGAATACCTACGGTCTCGGGCTTCATTATTTCATATGTTGAGCGTTCCTTAAGATAACCATCCTGATGTATGCCTGCTTCGTGAGCAAATGCATTGGCACCAACTATGGCCTTGTTAGGCTGTACAACCATACCTGTAATTTTCGACACAAGTCTCGATGCCCTGTATATTTCTTCCGTGACGATGTTTGTATCGGCATTGAAGAATTTAGGCCGTGTCCTCAAAGCCATAACAATCTCTTCCATCGATGCATTACCGGCTCTTTCTCCGATACCGTTGATTGTACACTCCACCTGTCCTGCACCTTTCAGAACTGCAGTAAGCGAATTTGCTACTGCAAGGCCAAGATCATTGTGGCAGTGTACAGATATCACGGCTTTATCAATATTCGGAACCTTTTCGAAAAGATATCCTATCATCTCGCTGTATTCCTGTGGAACAGTATATCCGACTGTGTCAGGCATATTTACGGTTGCAGCACCAGCTTTTATTACAGCTTCTGTCACCCTGCAGAGATAATCCCAGTCAGACCTTGTAGCATCCTCAGCCGAAAACTCCACATCATCAGTATAATTTCTCGCCATTTTAACAGCACGCACTGCTGTCTCAAGTACCTCATCCCTGTCCATTCTTAACTTATGTTTGAGGTGTATATCTGATGTTGCAATAAAAGTATGTATCCTTTTTTGTGCAGCCGGCTTGATTGCGGCGCCTGCCCTTTCAATATCTGTATCCTTTGTTCTTGCAAGAGCAGCAATAGTTGCCTGCTGGATCTCGGCTGCAATACTTTTTACTGCATCGAAATCACCCTGTGAAGCTATAGGAAACCCCGCCTCTATTATGTCAACCCCGAGTTTCTCAAGCTGTTTTGCTACTTGGATCTTTTCATCAACGTTCATGGATGCGCCTGGTGACTGCTCTCCGTCACGCAGGGTTGTATCGAAAATCTTTACTTTCCTCATCTCTTGACCTCTACCGCCCTTACTTTCTGTTTTTTTCTGTAATAAATATATATATTTTCAACGATTCCTTCAATAAGGTAGATCATTGCAAAGACAAAAAGGGCAACAGGCGGATGGATAACAATAATTGCAAAAACAAGTACAATAGCCACCAGTATCCAGAAAGGCTTTCTCTTTCTAAAGTCGATCTCCTTTAGACCATGGAATTTGAGTGTGCTTACCATAAGAAGGGCAAGAAACATTGTTAGCAACAGAATAAAAACATTTTTCTCAGGCAGTCCTTCCCATATTTCATAATAGAATATCACAAGAGTAGCTATGACTGCTGCAGCACCGGGAATCGGCATTCCTGTGAAGGCCTTTGATTCTGTTGAACCCATCTGCACATTGTACCTTGCAAGCCTTAGTGCACCACAGGCCAGAAAAAGAAAAGCGACAACAGAACCTATCCTGCCGAAAGGGGCTATTGCCCATTTATAAACAAGTAACGCAGGTGCAACACCAAATGCCACCAGGTCTGAGAGAGAGTCAAGCTCAATGCCAAACCTTGTTGTGCTGTGGGTAAGCCTTGCAACCCAGCCGTCAAGTCCGTCAAAGACATTAGCCATCAAGATAGACCAGGCAGAAAGAACATAATTGCCCTTTAAGGCTGCAAGTATCGAATAGAATCCGAAGAACATGCCGCACAGTGTAAGGCTGTTAGGAAGTATATATATCCCCTTTTTCATTAATTCTAATTATAATAAAAATGAACTGAAATTTTCCTGAAAAATTAAGTTGTTAAATAATATGTTTAATAAATACCTTTATGCTGCCAGATATTATCTGCCTGTTGAAAAAGATTTTTTATTGCTCTGCTACAGCATGTAAATAAATCTTGACAACTCTTATTAAAGCTTATAAACTGCTAATAATCACCAAGGATGCTCTTTGACAGCATATAAAAAGCGAGTTTCCGAAAAGGTAAACTCTAGGTAACTAGGGGGCACAAAACCAACGGGTCCTTTTAGTATATGAAAGGACAGCCGGGTTGCCGAAGAAACAGAGCTTTTACAGAAATCGATAATCTGATAAAAAAGCCTGTTTCCCTTTAAGGAAACAGGCTTTTTTTGTTCTCTGTAACCAGAAAAAGGCAAACCATCCGGAAGGATGGGGCGCAAAGCTACCGACCTGAACTCATATGAGACAGGCAGCGGGGCTGCCGGGCTAAGACAGTACCTCTCATGGACTGCATCCAGCACGGCAAGATTCACAAAATATCTGAAAGGCATTGGTGGAACGCTTTAAGCATTCACTAGAAGAATGGGAGGAAAAAATGAGAGACAGTGATATTTTCAAAGAGATAACTGATAGCGACAAGGGGTGCGGGATTCTTAATCATGATGATGATGATATGAATACCGACCTTTCCCCTGAATCTCTTGACCCTGATGGGTGCCGGGATTGTTCTGAAATTCTAAAGGATATGGGCTTCGAACCTGTAGATGTAGATTTAGATAATGAAGATCCTGATGCCCTGAATGAGGAAGCTTTATTGGAAGTAAGAAAAGAGGGATATGAAAAGACAGAAGACCTTGTTCAGGCATATTTCCGTTCACTTGGTAAGATTTCTATCCTGACAAGAGCCGAAGAAACAGAGCTTGCAAAGAGACTGAAAGAAGGGAATGAGATTATTAAGGGGATAATAACCTCTATGCCCATATACAAGAGACTGCAGGCCGGGTTTGAAGTGAACGATGAGGACGAAGAGGAAAAATCTGATAAGGTATTGTTAATGACCCTGAAGCTTCTTGAGGGCCTTATGAGGGAAGTAGAGATATCGGAAAACAGGTTAGCGAGCTATGGTTCGTTAAAGGATTTGAAAAGATTGATAAATGAAAAAAAGAAGAAAAATATCAAAACAGCTAAGCTTCTGGCTATTTCAAAACATATTGAAAATAAATACAAGCGGGTCGAATCAGAAGCCGGGACTAAAATAGATGATCTTAAGGATAAGTGGGACAGGATCAACAGTGCAAGGGCTCTTTTGAATGATGCCAGAGACAAATTGATAAACCATAATCTCAGATTGGTTGTCAATATAGCTAAAAATTACCTCGGGAAAGGTCTCCCTTTTCTGGACCTTATCCAGGAAGGGAATATCGGTCTTATGAAAGCTGTAGACAGGTTTAAATATGAAAAGGGGTTTAAGTTCAGCACATACGCAACATGGTGGATAAGACAGTCAATAACAAGATCATTATTAGACCAGACAAAGACTATCAGAGTTCCCGTACATATAATGGAACTCTCCAGCAAGGTCAACAGGGTATCCCGTGAACTAACTCAAAAACTCGGGAGAGAGCCAAACAATAAAGAGATTGCCAGGAAAGTAGGGCTTCCTATAAAGAAGGTCGAAGAAATATTAAGGGCAGTAAAGGAGACGGTATCACTTCAGACGCCTGTAGGTGATGAAGATTCAAAGCTAGAGGATTTCATCGGGGATAAGAACATTTCTTCTCCATGCTCATGTATGGAAAAAAATGAGTTAACCAGAAATATACGCAGAATTTTAAAGACACTTCCGCGTAAAGAGGAAAAAATAATAAGGATGAGATTCGGTATAGGGGTTAGCAGAGACCACACACTCGAAGAAGTCGGAAAACATCTCTCTGTTACTCGTGAAAGGGTAAGACAGATAGAGGCTACAGTCCTGAAGAAACTCAAACATCCAAGCAGGCTTAGTGAATTAAAGGTCTTGACAACAGTTTGATTTATTTTTTTTAGATCATATCTAGGGGTAATTACCTGGCTCCCTGCTGGAGATATTTGTTCACATAGAAAATGCTCTTCAGTATGAAAAGAGCAGGTGGATTAATTAGTTGGACATATTCCTTTCGCTCCCTAGAAGAAAATCTAGATTTCTCCTATTACTGTTTCTCCCGCTTTTACATTATCGTTCAGTTTTACCTTGATATCCACACCCTTTGGCAGATATACATCAAGCCTTGAACTGAATTTTATAATCCCGTACCTTTCTCCCCGCCTCAAAATATCGCCTATATCTTTCCTGCAGACAGCACGTCTTGCAACAAAACCAGCAACCTGCCTTACAAGTATATCGCCATATTCTGTCTCAAGTACCATTGCGATATTCTCATTTTCGATTGAAGCATCATCTTTAAATGCTGCAAGAAAACGCCCTTTTGTACGTTTAATTATCTTAACTCTTCCATCACATGGCGACCGGTTGACATGAACATCAAAAGGTGACATAAAGATACTGATTTCCTTCATATCTGCATCGAGATACTCCGTCTCATATACTTCCTTTATCAGAATCACCTTGCCATCTGCTGGTGATATAAACCGCCCTTTTCCCTCTGGTACTTTCCTGTCAGGATCCCTGAAAAAATAAATCATAAATATTGTCAGTATTAATGGAGGCAATGCAAGAGGCAGTTCTATCAAGAAGGCAATAGCTATAGTTGCAAGGCCGAAAACAACAATAAAAGGATAGCCTTCTCTAGCAAGTTTTAACATAATTTATTTAAAAAATTTCAATTTCCAAATTCCAAATTCAAATTGGATTATGCCTTTGATTTATCCACAAGCTTTCCTTTTTTAAGCCACGGCATCATTGCCCTGAGTTTAGCACCAACATCTTCTATCTGATGTCTTTCACCCTGCTTTGTCAAGGCATTGAAGACAGGCTTGTTTGCCCTGCATTCGAGTATCCATTCCCTGGCAAAGGAACCGTCCTGCACTTCCTTTAGGATCTTCCTCATCTCTTTTCGGGTATCTTCAGTGATAATCCTCGACCCCCTTGTCAAATCTCCATACTGGGCTGTATTGCTTATGGAATAACGCATATTGGATATGCCGCCCTCGTATATCAGGTCAACAATCAGCTTGACCTCATGCAGGCATTCAAAATACGCCATCTCAGGAGAGTATCCTGCATCAACAAGTGTCTCAAACCCTGCCAGAATAAGCGATGTCAGACCTCCGCATAAAACTACCTGTTCACCAAACAGGTCAGTCTCTGTCTCCTCCCTGAAAGTCGTTTCTATAATACCCGCCCTTCCTCCGCCGATTGCAGAAGCGTAAGCAAGTGCAATATCCTTTGTATTCTTAGAAGGATTCTGGTGAACTGCAATAAGGCACGGCACACCGCTACCCTTGAGATATTCTGACCTGACAAGATGTCCCGGCCCTTTAGGGGCTGTCATGAATACATTTGCATCCGCTGGCGGTATAATCTGGCCGAAATGGATATTAAAGCCATGTGCAAAGCCGAGACAGACACCTTTTTTCATGTTATTCTGAATCTCATTCCTGTAAATATCAGCCTGGTATTCGTCAGGTACAAGCATCATAACTATATCTGCTCCCTTAACAGCCTCTGATGCGGTAAAAACCTTAAAACCTGTCTTCTCAGCCTTTTTCCAGTTCTCACTCTTTTTAGCCTCACCAACTATCACGTTCATGCCGCTTTCTTCGAGATTATTTGCGTGGGCATGGCCCTGGCTTCCGTATCCGATAACAGCTATCTTCTTTTTCTTAAGCATCTTCAGATTTGCATGCTTTTGATAATATATCTTTACCATGACATTCCTCCTGAGAGATTAATTGGTTTCAACTATTAAAGTATTACTAGAACAGGGTTTATTATATTACAAATGATGGGATTTTTCTATTTTTGAACCTTTTTGAAAAATCAAAAATCAGCATAATTTATAATGCTTGATTTCCTTTATGCCATATTTGTATGCTTTTAGTATGAAGACTGAAATGGTCGATTTCCTTATTATCGGGAGCGGAGTAGCCGGCCTCAGGGCAGCAATTGAGCTTGCACCATTCGGCAATGTACTGGTCGTTACAAAAGGGAAACCCTCCGAGAGCACTACAGAATATGCGCAGGGCGGTATAGCAGCAGTTATGAGTGATGAGGACAAGGTAGGCATTCATTTTGAGGATACACTTAGGGCAGGAGACGGATTGTGCGATGAAGATGCCGTCAAAACCCTTGTTGAGGAAGGTCCTGAGAGAATAACGGAACTAATATCATGGGGAGCTGAATTCGACAGAGATGGTTTAAAACTGGCACTTACTATCGAGGCAGCACATTCAAGAAGAAGGATACTTCACGCTCACGGTGACTCAACAGGCAAAGAACTCGAAAGGGTGCTTCTTAACAAGGTTCGATCATTCGCATCTGTCAGAAAATACCCTTTTGCCTTTACGGTTGACCTGATAATAAATGACAACGAATGTCATGGTGCATATGTTCTGAGAAAAGGGGAAATTAGAGCTCTATTTGCCAAGGCGACCATATTGGCCACAGGAGGAGCCGGGCAGCTTTTCCTGAGAACAACTAATCCACCTGTTACAACAGGTGACGGAATGGCCATATCATTCAGGGCGGGAGCTGAACTTGAAGATATGGAATTTATCCAGTTTCACCCGACAAGCCTATATTCTCCTGCGGCTCCCCAATTTCTTTTAAGCGAGTCCATGAGAGGTGAAGGAGCAGTACTTTTAAATATAGACAGACAGAGATTTATGGATAAATATCATATAATGGCCGAACTTGCACCGAGAGATATTGTCTCCAGGGCCATTATCTCAGAAATGGTAAAGACTAAAAGCAACCATGTATATCTTGACCTTAGGCATATGGGAAAAGAATTTGTTAAAAAACGTTTCCCGAGAATTTATGCAACATGTTTGCAATATGACGTCAACATTTCTGAAGACCTAATCCCTGTATCACCTGCAGCACATTATATCATGGGCGGTGTCAAGACTAATCTGGATGGTGAAATGAATATTAAAGGCCTGTATGCTGCAGGTGAGGTTGCATGCACAGGTGTCCACGGTGCAAACAGGCTTGCTTCAAACAGTCTGCTTGAAGGACTAGTTTACGGTGCACGGGCAGGCAATGCTGCCTTAAGGACAACCGTAATCCCTAAAATGCACACAATGCACGGTTTAAAATACTCAACAATTAAATATCCAGATGAAATAAAAAGGGATCTTAGAAAATTAATGTGGGAGAGAGTGGGAATTATAAGATGTGCCGATTCCCTGGAAGAGGCCAAACTGAAACTCCTTTCATGGAAAAAAATCACCACTGAATATTACTTACTTAGAAACGAACTCGAATTGAAAAACATGATTACAGTTGCCAGTATTATTGTTGAGTCTGCCCTGAGAAGAAAGGGCAGCATAGGAGCCCATTACAGGTCGGATTATAAGGAGAGGGGAAAAGACTGGTACAAGCCTATAATATGGAACAAAAATAACTTCAGATTCGAAGCAGAAGATCTTGAGCCCATCTTTAACAGTAAATGCTAAAAGGTTTATGAGCCTCAGAAGGGCAAAGATAGTCTGCACCTTGGGACCTGCCTCTGCAAATAAAAAAGTTATCTTCAGCCTTGTTAAAGAAGGTCTTGATGTTGCAAGGGTCAATTTCTCGCATGGTGACTATGAGTTCCACAAAAAGGTCATTGAGCTTTTAAGAGAGGCTGCCAGAAAATACAAAAGGCCGATATCGATACTGCAGGACCTTCAGGGAATAAAGATACGGACCGGTCTTATCAGGGGGGGAAAGGCTGAACTGAAAAAAGGAAGGGAAATATCTATCCTGCCCGGTGACGGTCTTGGTGATGAAAAAAATCTATATATTTCATTCCCTTCAATTCTGCGAGATGCAAATAAGGGGGACAAGATCCTTCTTGACGACGGTCTTATCCAGCTCAAAGTAATTAAAAAATCCCGAAACTTCCTGAAAGCCAGAGTTATTGAAGGCGGAATCATAATGGATAAAAAGGGTGTTAATTTCCCCGGTATGAAGATATCTCAAAAATCATTTACAGAAAAGGACAGGAAGGATTTAGTTTTCGGACTCCGCATGAACCTTGATTATATAGCGATCTCCTTTGTTAGGACAGCTCTTGATATCAGAACCGTTAAAGAATGGTTGAGGGGAAAAGGCCATAATAAACCTCTAATCGCAAAAATAGAAAAACCAGAGGCACTTATTAATATCGATGAAATACTTGATGAATCCGATGGCATAATGGTCGCACGTGGTGACCTCGGGATCGAGGTCTCTACTGAAAAAGTACCGCTGATCCAGAAGGACCTTATCGATAAGGCTAACAGAAAAGGCAAGATTGTGATTACGGCTACCCAGATGCTGGATTCTATGAAAGAGCATCTAAGGCCAACAAGGGCTGAAGCCACAGACGTCGCAAATGCAGTTATAGACGGAACAGATGCCCTTATGCTTTCAGCAGAGACAGCGATAGGTGCATACCCTGAAGCTACCTTCAAGATGATGGACAGGATTATCAGGCATACTGAGCAGACACAGAAAATATCATCTTCTTATATTCGTGGCAATTCATATGCCGAGGCACTGGCTGATGCAGCCTGCAGGGCTTCTGAAGACATAGGGGCAAAGGTCCTGGTTGCATTTACTCAATCCGGATTTACCGCAAAGCTGGTATCAAAATTCAGGCCTAGGGTCCCTATTATTGCGTTTACAATGGATAATTCAGTCCTGACAAGGCTGCCATTTTACTGGGGAGTTATACCAATATACATGAAAGTTCTTTCTAGCACGGACCAGATGCTTAAAGAAGTCGAAAGGGCACTAATTAAGCAAGGATTCGTGAAAAAGCGTGACCGGATAGTCATTATAGCGAGTTTACCGCTTTCAACCAGGGGCAAAACAAACTTTATGAAACTGCATCAGGTAGGCGGACAAAACAACTAGTATCCTGAAAATTCCAGGCTAATTGCTCCAAAAGAATCCTGGTTTAGACAAAATATGATTTAATTGCTACAGTTCTATTGATAAAAAACCATATTTTATGTTAAAAAATATGATTACTTTTTAAGGAGGTTTTTAAATTGCCTGCAAAAGCAGCACCAAAGAAAAATCTTTCAGCACTAAAGAGAGCCAGACAGTCTGAAAAACGGAATATCCGTAACAAAGAGGTGCGTACCAGAATCAAGACCGCTATCAAGTCTGTCAGGGAAGCAATCGAAACCAATGATAAAGATGAAATCGAAAAAACACTGAAGACTGCAATAAAAATAATAAGCAGTGCTGCCTCAAAAGGGGTAATCCATAAAAATAACGCCTCAAGAAAAATTTCGAACCTGTCCAAAAAAGCTAATTCTGTTTTAAAAGCCAAAGCAGCATAAAGGCGGAGGTTTTACCCTGTAGAAAGGGCAAGACCTTTTTCTCAAAGAGTCGTAGACTGCACATACACCTGCTCTTTTTATACTGAAATGCATTTTGTGGGTTTATAAATAATCAGGAGCAACCAAAATTATGACCAATAGAATCATGACAGTCTTTGGCGGTAAAGGTGGTGTTGGAAAGACTACTTGTTCAGCTGCAATAGCATTGCAATTTGCCTCTTTAGGCCAGAAGAGCATTATTATTTCCTCAGATATGGCACCGTCCCTCTCTGACATTTTTGAAAAAAAGATAGGAGATCAGATAAAGACAATAGATAAAAATCTTGATGCTATTGAGATCTGTCAGGATACTATCGTAAACAGGTGGAAGAAAAGATTCGGGAAAGATTTCTATGATATCCTATCACATCTTATAGATGTTGATGGTCTTGACAGCGAATCCAGGCATCAGCTTCTGGATTATATAGGATCTGCACCTTCCCTGAGGGAAGAGACGATGCTCGACCTTATCGTAGATATGGCTGAAGGCAACAGATATGACAGGATTATCTGGGATACTGCTCCTGCAGGTGAGACACTGAATCTTATTAATATGCCCCAGTATATAAGAAAACACCTCAGGGCTGGCGCAAAGGTATTTGAAGGACTTGACAGAATAAGCAAACAAATCATTGGCAAAAGATCCATAGCAGACATCATGGACGAATGGATTTTGGTTTCAGAAAGGATTTCCAGATTTATTCATAACAGATCATTATTTATCATTGTTGCCAATCCTGAGGCCCTCGTTGTTAATCAATCCCGCAGAATTATAGAGACTATCGAAGATTACCAGGTCAACATACACGGAATGGTTATAAATCGGGTCATAGAAAATACAGACTCTGAGTCTCTACTGGCTGTTAAAAGGGTTCAAGAGAAATATATATCGGAATTGACTTATATTGCGAAGGGCTTACCCGTTGTAATCCTGCCATTATCACTAACAGAAATCAAAGGTAAAGAGATATTGAAAAAGATAGGGAAAGAACTGTTAAACAAATTGAATCTATAAACATTACACTCCGTATATAAGACTTTTTTGCTAATCAAATCCTATGGCACTGAGAAACTTCTCCCATTTCTCCTTCAGGGATTTCCCTGCTTTATCCAGTGCATTGGATATGCTTTTACGCATGTCCGAAAGGGTCTTGCTGAAACCCTTTTTCTCCTCTTTCACTTCCTTTTCTTTATTCTTGAACTCTTTTTCTGCCTTTTTCTTGACCTCATTAAAATCCTTTTTAACTTCTTCCTTTATATCAACTGCAGCTTCTTTAGTCTTCCTGCCCACTTCCTTCACATTCTCTATAAATGAATTATCTGATTCTACAGGCTCCTCACCTGCAAATGCAGGAGAAATAACGGCCAATACAAGAAAGACTGCTACAATATAACAATATTTTCTCAAACCCTATGCATCCTTTTGACCCGACAAATAATATCAGTCTCTTTTGAGTATATCCCTAAACTTTATTGTGGTCAAGCCATCATCAGTTAACCAAGCATCTCCGATTCCGTGATAAAAAACTATTTAAGGAAGAATAGATGTCCTTATGATAGAAGAATAAGATATTACTCTTGACAACCTAAGGTACCTCTATTTAAATTTTAAAATGCAGGATAAAAAGATCAAAGTCATCTCCTATTCTGGCTACAAGGGTGAAGAAAGACCAAGATCTTTTGTTATCAATGGTGAAAAAATAGAGGTCATTGAGATGCTGGGGATGTGGATCGAGGAAAGGCAGGACAAAAGTCAAAGAAAAAGGTTTTTTAAGATCAAAGGAAGTGACGGTTATATACACACACTATATTATAATGAAAAGTTAATGGATTGGTTTTTAACCACAAAATAAAAACCGCTTATAGTTGCAAATAACAAAACCAAGCTTTGTTTAAATATATCAATTAGTGTATTGATCGTTTATGACCCTGGATATCGGTACAATTTCTACATCTTTTTCAGAAATAATTTTCTTTAAAAATTCAATTGTCTTTTCTCTCGGATGGGCAAGTGCAACTGCATATCCCCTCTTCCTAGCAATCTTGACTAAGCTCCCCCACTTGTCTTCCATAGAGGACAACGAGCCATCATAATCAAGGAATATATCCCTTTTAAAAATCCTTAACCCCTTTTCTACAGCAAGCTTCTCGCCAACTGACTTTGAAGTTGTGAGACTATCCAGTGCAAAAAGTCCGTTTTCCTGAAGAACTGATAATAAAACATTCATCGTCCTTTCATCCTCGGTAAAAGCTGAACCCATATGATTACTAACCCCTTTAATATGTGGTATTGACTCAATGTCTTCATTCAGTGCCCTGCGGATCTCGTTATCTGTCATCCATGTATAGAGCCCTCCTTTACCCAGTCTTTGCGGATCCTTAGCCTCCATAGGAATATGTCCTATAATATCGTAACCAAGCCTGTGCCCTTCGTCTGCAATCCAAGCTGTAAATGTCTCCTGTGGCAGGATAGAAAGGGTTAAAGGGGCCTTTATATTGAAAACTTTCATAGCAGTTTTTTTATTAGGTCCAAGGTCATCTATAACAATTGCAATCCTCGGTGGGACTTTCAGTTTTTTTTCGGGTTTTACACTGGGAACTTCACGCTTAGCTTCTTTCTTAAACTTAAGGCTCTCTGTGTGTTCAGGCACAGGCTCTAACCCCTTTTCAGGCTTAAAGCTCTCCATACTTAATTCTCTATATGAAAAATATGCTGCCAGTAAAAACAAAGTTAAAAAAAACAGGATATAAAAAAGATATTTCCTTATCTTAATTCTTATACTCCTTTTTATGCTTTTTTTTGAACTCATCTGGATTTATCCTAAACCCCTTATCCTCTTTATCCTCTCTACAATTGGCGGATGTGAATAATAAAAAATTGCATAAAGAGGATGGGGGTGGAGATTAGAAAGATTGTCCTTTGAGAGTTTGATGAGCGAGGCAGCCAGACTTTCCGGATCTGATGTCAATCCAACAGCAAATCTGTCAGCCTCTTTCTCATGCCTTCGAGAATAATAACTGAAGAGAGGAGAAAAAGGAAAAGATATAATACTAAAAATGAATCCAAGGACTATCAGCTTCGCAAAAAATGTGGGTTGCGCTATATTAAACATCTCTGCAAGAAAATCTGTCTTTAGGGTTTCAAACCCTATATATGCACCTACTAAAGAAAGCAGCTCAAACACAAAAATGCGTTTCAATACATGTTTCTTTTTCCAGTGTCCAATCTCATGTGCCAGTACAGCAAGTATTTCGCTCTGTTCCATCTTGCTAATAAGTGTATCATAAAGCACTATCCTTTTTACCTTTCCGATGCCTGTAAAATATGCATTCGTGTGCTGGCTTCTTTTTGAGGCATCCATCATGAAGACCCTGCTTACCTTTAAACCCACCTTTTTCATTATATCTCTGATTTTATCTTCAAGCTCAACACCTTCCAATGGTGTGAATTTATTAAATAGAGGTTCAATTATATATGGTGATACATACATTATAAAAATACTGAATATGAAGAAAAATCCCCAGATAAAGATCCACCAGTAATCGGGGCTCGACTGTATAATCCAAAAGCTGCCAAGTAGTATAACACCTATAACCAGCGTTGAGATAAGCGTGGATTTTATCAAGTCAACTATCCATAGCTTCAGGGTCATTGTATTGAACTCGTATTTATTCTCAATCTTAAATGTACTGTATAGACTGAATGGTATTGACAATAAAGAGCTCACATAACTCAAAAGAAAAAAAAATAAAATGCCCTTTAAAACAAAAGGTAAATCAAAAGATGCAATCCACGAATTGTACATATTCATTAAGCCGCCAAAAAGAAAGATGAGGAGAATAACATTGCTGAACAGTGATTCAACAAAAGAAAGGGAATTCTTCTCTACTGTATATGAAAGTGTCCTCTTTAATACTGATCCGTCTATATGCTCTTCAAAACCACTGGGGACGTTCATTCCATATTTCTTCATGTGCCTGATATTGATAAACTTAAGCCAGTATGCAATAAGTTGAAAAAATAGATAGCCTAGCAGCAATATGATCATGTAGCTTGTCATTTAATATTACCTGTAGTACATGTACTGCTACTATTATAACATTTGATCTTTATGTGGAGTCTTTATAACAGTTTGTTGTCCTTTCTTAATAATGTGAGAAAGGGTTAGGTTAAATCTATATTTTTTTAATTATAATAATTTATCCAAAAATTACTTATGCGTGTTATATTATTTTATACATGGAATTCCATCTGTCCATAGAGGAGATTCTTAGAGCTAATATTAAAACGTTCAGCAGACTTTTTCCTTATGAAAATTTCAGTTGTGTAGAGAATGCAAGGAAGAGATTACATTATTTTCATTCACACCGATATACCCTATTCTATAGCGGCGAAAGAAGACTCGAGATAAAAATTAATTAGATAAATGAGGAGGTAATATGTACGCGGTAATACTTGCAGGCGGGAGTGGAACAAGATTCTGGCCCTTAAGCAGGGAGACAACCCCAAAACAACTGCTCAGCATATTTGGTGATACAACAATGATTCAGCAGACATTCAAAAGGCTCAACAAATCTATACCTGTGGAAAACATATATATCGTTACAGGACAGAAGTATTCATATGATATTAAAAATCAGCTTGTTGATGTATGCGGTTCTGACAGATTCAAGATGCTGATTGAACCTGAAGGGAAAAATACTGCACCTGCAATTGGACTGGCAGCTATACATATAAGGAAAAAGTCACCCAATGCAGTGATAGCAGTTATTCCTTCAGACCATATTATACTTAAAGCTGACTCATTCGCAAAGGTTTTGTTAAAGGCTAAAAATCTTGCCCTAAAAGGTTATCTGACTACTATAGGTATCATTCCAGACAGACCCGAAACCGGTTACGGGTATATTAAGAAAGGCAAACTTATAAATAAATTAAGAAGTAAGCAGTCAGGAGTAAGCAGTAAAAAAAATAAAAAAAATGAATCAAAATTCACGTCTTATGAGGTTGAGAAGTTCGTTGAGAAGCCTGACCTCAAAAATGCAAAAGAATACGTAAAGTCAGGGAATTACCTGTGGAACGCAGGTATTTTTGTCTGGAGGGCCTCTGATATTCTGCAAGAGATAATGAGACAGATTCCGGATATATATAAAGGACTTCTAAAAATAGAAAAGTCAATAGGCAAGAATAACGAACAGAAAGTGCTAAATGATATTTTTAAAACTATAAAGCCTATATCTGTAGATTACGGTATAATGGAAAATGCAATTAAAGTTGCCGTAGTACCAGCTGACATTGGCTGGAGTGATGTGGGAAGCTGGCGTGCCCTGGATGACATTGCAAAAAAGGATAGATATGGAAATATTGTAACAGGAAACGTCATTGATATCGACTCAAAGAACTCTATTGTATATGGCGGGAAGCGTCTTATTGCAACTGTAGGTTTAGAGAATGTCGTTGTTGTTGATACACCTGATGCTACCTTGATCTGTAATAAGAACAACACTCAGGATGTGCGAAAGGTAGTAAATGAACTCAAGAAAAAGGGGGCAGATGAGCTTATTGAACATGTTACTGTCAACAGGCCATGGGGTTCTTATACTATTCTTGAGGTTGGTGACCGATACAAGATAAAGAGGATAGTTGTAAAACCAGGTGCCAGACTCAGCCATCAACTCCATCATCACAGGAGCGAACACTGGGTTGTTGTCTCAGGAACTGCAAAGGTAACTGTCGGTGATAAGATCTATAATGTCCATCCCAATGAATCTACTTATGTTCCGATGACAACAAAACACAGGCTCGAAAATCCTGGCAAAGTCGATCTGCATTTAATAGAGGTTCAGATTGGTGATTACATTGAAGAGGATGATATTGTAAGATTTGATGATTTATACGGCAGAAAAGCATAGGCATAGGCACAGGTAGAGGTAAAGATATCAGCAATAAAGGAAGTGTATCGAATTTCATTCTCTGCCTGTACCTCTACCTTTTTTTCGTAAAATGCTAAACGAAAAAATTTTCAGAGAATACGACATTAGGGGTATCTGGGGAAAAGATCTCTCGCCGGATGTTGCTTATCTTATCGGCAGATCATTCGGTACTTATGTGCTTAATATCTCTAAAAAAAATTCCCCTGCTCTCTCGGTAGGGAGAGATGTAAGACTTAGTTCTAAAGAAATATCTGACAATCTGATTAAAGGCATAATTTCAACCGGAACAAATGTAATAGATATAGGAGAGTGCCCTACTCCTGTTCAATATTTCTCGCTCCATTATCTTAATCTGGACGGCGGTATAATAGTAACCGGCAGCCATAATCCACCTGAGTATAACGGCTTCAAATTAAGTATTGGCAAGGATACTCTTTATGGTAAAGAAATACAAAACATCAGAAAAATCATCGAAAACAGGGAATTTATCGAAGGTAAAGGAATTTTAAAACAGCAACCGATTAAAGATGCATATATAAGCTATCTTAAGAAAGATTTTTCTGATTTATCAGGTATTAAGGTCGTACTCGATGCAGGAAATGGTACCGCAGGGCTCGTGGCACCTGAAATCGTCGGAATACTTGGCTGCGAGGTCATTGAACTCTTCTGCGAGCCTGATGGGAATTTCCCAAACCATCACCCTGATCCTGTAATACCTGAAAACCTCAAAGCAATGACAGACAAAGTAAAGACTGAAGATGCACATCTTGGTATAGCTTATGACGGTGATTCAGACAGGATAGGAGTCGTTGATGCTGATGGTGAAATTATCTGGGGGGATCGTCTTATGATAATATTTTCAAGGGATATCCTGAAGAAGAATCCAGGTGCTACTATTATAGGCGAGGTAAAATGCTCTCAGGTAATGTATGACGATATAAAAAGAAACGGCGGCATTCCTATAATGTGGAAGACAGGACATTCTCTCATAAAAAATAAAATGAAAGAGGAAAACGCTGTCCTTGCAGGAGAAATGAGCGGGCATATATTCTTTTCAGACAGATATTTTGGTTATGACGATGCGATTTACACAACACTCAGGCTACTGGAAATAATAAAGAAAAACAGAGAACCATACAGCATAAAGAGATTATTGGACGGGCTGCCGACTGTATTTTCCACACCCGAGATAAGGTTTGAATGTGACGACAGTCTGAAGTTCAGTGTTACAGAGAAAATCAGTGAAGCTTTTTTAACTTATGATGTGAACACAATCGACGGTGCCAGGATTAATTTCGAAAACGGATGGGCACTCGTAAGGGCATCAAATACCCAGCCAGCCCTTGTACTGAGGTTTGAATCGTCGACTGAAGAAGGTTTGCATCATATAAAATCGACCGTTGAAAAAAAATTAAAAGAAATTTTTTGAAAAAGCTGATCAAAGGTCATAAAATTTGCATTTTGCAATCTGAATTCTGATTTTTAACAAGGAGGTTTAATTGGCAAAGGATTCTGGAGACTTAAAAATGCTATTGGAAAGGATAGAGAAAAGGACGGCTTCAGTCGGTATCATAGGGCTTGGGTACGTAGGCCTTCCAGTTGTAATAGAGTTTAATAGGGCAGGATTTTATGTCACAGGTTTTGATCTAAATTCTAAAAAAGTCTCTCTCTTAAAAGACGGTAAAAGTTATATAAAACATATTCCTTCTAAAAGCATCAGGGATATGAACAGAACAGGACGTTTTTTACCTACCAATGATTTTTCCCGACTTAAGAATACCGACTGCATACTTATATGCGTGCCAACGCCCTTGAATGAATACAGGGAACCCGATATCTCCTATGTCCTGAGCACCACTAAGACAATAAGCCGTTATTTAAGACCAGGCCATCTTATCGTTCTCGAAAGCACTACTTATCCTGGTACGACTGATGATGAGATGAGAAAGATACTTGAAAGGAAAGGTATGAAGGCTGGCTGGGATTTCTTCCTTGCCTATTCGCCTGAACGTGAAGACCCTAATAACCCCACTTTTTCGACATCAACCATACCTAAAGTTGTTGGTGGATATACTGCCAGATGCCTAAAAGCTGCAAAGGCCCTTTATGACACTATAGTAACAAAAACTGTGCCTGTATCTTCAACAAAGGTTGCTGAAGCCAGCAAGCTTCTTGAGAATATTTACAGGGCGGTAAATATAGCACTTGTGAATGAACTGAAAATGTGTTTTGAGCGTATGGGTATCGATGTATGGGAGGTTATCAATGCATCAAAGACAAAACCTTTTGGGTTTCAGGCTTTTTACCCCGGCCCAGGACTAGGTGGTCATTGTATACCCATTGATCCTTTCTATCTGACCTGGAAGGCAAGAGAATTCGATTTTCATACCAGGTTCATCGAGCTTGCAGGTGAAGTAAACACCAGCATGCCTTATTATATTGTCGAAAAGCTTGTCAATGCACTTAATTCAAAAGGCAGGAGCGTCAGGGGTGCTCGTATCCTTGTTCTAGGTATTTCATATAAGAAGGATATTGACGATGTCAGGGAGTCTCCATCATTGAAGCTCATCACACTACTTTTAAAAAGGGGAGCAAAGGTGGATTACAATGATCCTCATGTACCTAAAACACATAAGATGAGGGAATACGACCTTAATATGAGTTCCGTCCCTTTGACAGCAAATAATCTAAAGAAATATGACTGTGTTCTTATTTCAACAGACCACTCGGCGTATGACTATAAATTTATAACCAAGTACAGCAAACTCATAGTCGACACAAGGAATGCAACGGGGAAAATTAAATCAAAGAAAATATTAAAAGCATAATTAGTAATTGGTAATTCGTAAGGAGTGAAAAAACTAATGAGTAATATACCGAGAAGACGCAAAGTACGCCAAGTAAAGACAATAATGAAATTAAGTGAGCTGTTTACAAATTGCAGAAATTACGAAGTCAATTCCCTGCAATTTGTAAATAACTTTGCGCCCTTAGCGGTTCAAATTTTTATAACGGAGTTATAAAATGAAGATACTTGTTACAGGTGGTGCTGGTTACATAGGAAGCCATATGGTACGAACCCTTGGGGAAAAAGGTTATGATATTGTTGTATATGATAATCTCTCCACTGGCTACAGGGAATCCGTTTTATATGGAAGACTCGTCACTGCTGATCTTTCTGACATAGATACACTCGATAAGCTGTTTAAAGACGAAGGTTTCGATGCCGTCATTCACTTTGCAGCCCACATAGTAGTGGACGAGTCTGTCAGAAATCCAATTAAATATTATAGAAATAATTTTGCAAATGCACTGAATCTCATTGAAAAATGCGTTAAGTATAATGTAAACAAGTTTATATTTTCATCGTCTGCTGCTGTATATGGCATGCCTCTTAAGGTCCCTGTTACTGAAGATTCACCGTTACAGCCAATAAACCCTTATGGAGCATCCAAGATTATGGTGGAGCAGGCCCTGAAAGACATTAATCAGACATTTGGTCTGAGATATGTTTCATTAAGGTATTTTAATGTTGCTGGGGCTGATCCACTTTCAAGAATAGGGCAAAAATACAAGGATGCAACTCATTTGATCACTGTCTCCTTGAGAACAGCCCTCGGAATCAGAAAACAACTCGAAATATTCGGTACTGACTATGATACCCCTGATGGAACTTGTATAAGGGATTATATCCATGTAGATGATCTAATAGATGCACACTTGCTATCTCTTGATTATCTTTTAACAAACAACCAAAGTAGAATCCTTAATTGCGGATATGGCCATGGATATTCCGTAAGAGAGGTGGTTGACAAAGTGAAAAAAGTGACTGGTATCGATTTCAGGGTAAACGAATCAGGCAGAAGAGTTGGAGATCCCCCCGCCCTTATTGCAGATCCAACAAAGATTAAGAGAGAGCTTGGCTGGGAACCTGCGCACAACAACCTCGAATATATCATCAAGACAGCGTGGGAATGGGAGAAGAAATTAAGTAAGAAGTAGGGAGTAGGCGGTAGGCACTTTATCATAACCGCTAAGCGCTGAGACTTATTTTCTGAAACGCAAAGGCGCTAAGGGCGCTAAGTTATTTACAAATTGCAGGGAATTGACTTCGCAATTTCTGCAATTTGTAAACAGCTCACTTAATTTCATTATTGTCTTTACTTGGTGTACTTTGCGTCTTCGCGGTTCAATTCCAAGGACTTAACTTATAACTTCAAGAGTACCATATTTGATACTGGGTCAAGTTCCCTCCGTGCTGTCACCCCTTCTATTTCAATGATAACTGCCTCTAGCACCAGGAATGTCTCTGAATTTTCCCGGAGACATCCTATTTTGACCATATCCTTCTTGCCGAATGCTCCGTGAAAATGCACCCTGGGTTCATCTCCTTCACAGAAAATGGTTCCGAAACCTACAACCTCATGGCTTTCCCCTAAATGTCTCCATACAGGTGAAGGAGGAATTTCATCTTTTTCCGGGCCAACCACAATACTGCCTTCTCTCATGCCACCAATAAGATAGAGAACACCGGACATTATTTTTTCTCTTTTAGCAATGTCCACCAGATTCCCAAGAACGTCATCCCTGTCTTCAAACTTTGCTACTATAATTCTTCCAGGTCTTCCTATCTGATATCTCACATTCCCTCCCTTCTAGAAAGTACACCTCGTTAGAGACCTTCTGCCTCCCACGGGTCTCCAGTGAAGGTGTCATTAAACCACCGTCACTGCTGCAAGGAATGTTTACCACCGACATTGTCGGTGACTTTCTCTAACGGGGTAAAAAAATCATGGTGGGCGATGTCCGGATTGAACGGACGACCTCTGCCGTGTGAAGACAGCGCTCTCCCACTGAGCTAATCGCCCCCCTGCTAAAAGCAGGCAGTAAGCAGTAAGCACTAGGAATTATTATTAAACTACAGGGACATCGCACGTTTTTCCTACGCTTGGCGAAGTGCCCTGCGCCTAGTGTTTACAATTAACTACTTAGGTTCTGCCAACGCTAAAATATCTAAACCCGAGTTTTTTCATTTTCTCAGGTTCATATATATTTCTTAGGTCAAAGAAATACGGAGACTTCAAAAGTTTCCTTACTTTAACAAGATCAAGATTTCTGAATTCATTCCATTCTGTAACAATCACAACAGCATCAGCGCCTTTCACACAATCATAGGCCTCTTTTGCATATTTTATATTCTTATTAAATATTTTCCTTGCATCATCCATTGCAACAGGGTCGAATACCTTAATTTTCGCCTTTTCCTTTATTAGATTTTTGATTATATATACGGATGGTGCCTCGCGCATATCATTGGTGTTGGGCTTGAATGATAGGCCGAGCACTGAAATACTTTTCCCCTTAATCTCACCCATGCCTTTTTTTATTTTATCAAGCATGTACTCTCTCTGCCTTTCATTTGCAGCTATAACTGACTTTACTATTCCGAGTTCAACACCTCTATTGTCGGCAATTGTCAGCAGTGCACGAGTGTCTTTAGGAAAACATGATCCGCCAAAACCAGGCCCAGGGTGCAGAAATTTTGATCCTATTCGCTGGTCAAGTCCCATACCCTTTGCAACCACGTGCACATCTGCCCCCACTTTTTCACAGAGGTTCGAGATCTCATTTATGAAGGATATTTTCGCTGCTAGAAAGGAATTTGACGCGTATTTTATTAGCTCAGCAGTCTCGATATTAGTTATGACAAATGGGGTCTCAATAAGATACAGTGGCCTGTAAAGGTCCTTTAATATTGCTACTGCCTGCTGGCTTCTTGCACCGATTATAACTCTATTGGGCCTCATAAAGTCTTCAATCGCAGAACCTTCCCTCAAAAATTCAGGATTTGATACTATATCAAAATCCACCTTTTCCTTTAACCTCTTCGAGATAACCTTCCTTAATCTTTCACCTGTTCCAACAGGAACGGTGCTTTTCATTACTATTACTTTATAACCTTTAATATTCTCTGCAATCTCTCCTGCTACATTTTCTACATAACTCAAGTCGGCAGAGCCATCTCCTCTAGGAGGGGTTCCTACAGCAATAAAAATAACAAGAGAGGAATCTGCAGCATCATGTATTCTTGTTGAAAACCTGAGACGGCCATTTTTTATATTCTTATTTATAAGGTCTTCAAGCCCTGGTTCATAAAAAGATATTACACCTTTTTTTAACTCTTTTATCTTTTTTTCATCTTTATCAACACAGGTAACAAAAACACCAAATTCTGCAAAGCAGACTCCGGTAACCAGCCCAACATACCCTGTTCCAATTATCCCTATATGCAATTTTACTCCTTAGTCCTAATTAGACAAATTTATTAGATTTATATATCATATTATACAAAAAGTAACAACTATTATAATTTCTTATTACATTTAATTTATTTAAGCTAGAGGATCTGACCGAAGTCAAATTTCCATATTAAATTTATATCTTCCAAAACCTGAAAAGATGAATTTAAAATGCAATTACAATCAATAAGACTAATTTTTTCAAATAACATATGGATAATATAAAATATTCCTGGAATAAGGCTTATACCTGGTTCAACAATATTTCATATAGCAAAAAGTTATTACTGTTAATAGCGTTTGCCTTTATTATAAGACTATATGTGGTATTAAATGCTACAACAATTGCACATGACAGTATCCTCTATATTGATCTGTCCAAGAATCTCGCAAGTGGTAATTACGATAAGTCATTAAATCTGATTAGACCGCCTTTATATCCCGTAATGATATGGCTTTTTAGCTATATCTTTCAGGATATTGAATTTGCTGGTCGTATGGTCTCAGCTTTTGGGGGAACCCTTACTGTCCTGGTCAGTTATTATCTCGGGAGAAAACTCTTCAATGAAAGAACAGGAATTATCATTGCGCTTTTTGTCAGCATACATCCTTACATGATCAGATATTCCGGAGAAGTTCTTACGGAAGGGATGTTTTTTTTCTTTGTTGCGACAGTATCACTGCTGGGTCTAATTTCCATATCCAAAAACAGCACTTTCTTCATGATACTTACCTCTATATTTTCAGCCCTTGCATACCTGACACGACCAGACGGAATTGGATTTATTATAGTAATATTCGCCTGGATACTTTTTTATAAAATACACAAAGTAAAAGAGGATTGGGCAACAAGATTAAAGCTCTTAATCTCAGGACTTTCTGTTTTTTTAATAATAACACTTCCATATCTCTCTTTTATATACCAGGATACAGGAAAATTTGAGATTAGCGGCATACTTTCTCTAAAGGAACTATCCCCAATTGCATTTTATCATAAAATTAATATTAATAAATTTCTGGACTTTCTAAAATATTTTCCTGAATCATATACTTACCCTTTTATACCACTTTTTTTGTTGGGAATCATAAAACGCTACAGGGAGGGATTCTCTAAAGAGGAGTATTTCCTGATTACTATTTTGATATTTTATTATATTGTACATCTTGGTCTAAATCCAAGACGGAGATATTTAATTCATCTTATGCCAATTGCACTGGTCTGGGTTGCTGAAGGGTTTAACATTCTCGAACAGTGGCTCAAAGTAAAGTTGAGGGGAAAGGCTTATGTAACAGCAATACCTTTGCTGCTTATAATTACACTAATTCTAATTCAACTGCCCCGGGGTATGATCTCATTGCACGAGCACCAGTTATCAGAAAAACTTGCCGGCCAATGGATTAAAGCCAATCACAATGTCGGCTCAACAATAGTAACATCAAGCCCGCTAGCCGCATATTATGCAGACGGTAACAATATACCATTGCCAGCGAATATAAGCACTATGAAGGAATTTATAAATTTTTGCAAAGAGAGAGATGTGGATTTTATAGCAGTGTATATCTCTGGATTTGAGGAAAGAATTTCAGATTTTAATGTTTATAATAAATTTTTTTTAAATCTGTTAACATCGTTTGAGGATGATAAAAAAGGGAAATTTATAATATATGAACCTATTTATAAAAATTTAACAACAACTGAATAATACGAGTGTATTTTAAATATAACATCATAAATCATCAAAATTTCTTGATTACTGAGAATTGCCACCTCAGTAGCAAGACTCTATGCCATTTCTTTAGGATTTAACCTATGCCCGAACTAAACCGGAAAATACAAAACAATCATAGAGTTTTCAGCTCTTTCTTGCTTCTAATGCATTCTACAATCGATTTTTATTTATGTTATAATTTCACAATATCTCGGCTCAGAGAATCGCCATAATGTAGATTTATCTCAAAATGCCGACAATTCTTATAAACAGTTAGGATAATATCTGTGGAAAAATCAGGGGATCATTTTAGCTGGAGCAAATTTTATTCATACAGGGAACAAATTCGCAATAAATATCCATCTGTATATAGTATTAAGATAAAAAAGAAACTGCTGGATATAATAGTCGGGGAAGTTAAAGACAGGGCCAAAGTTCTCGATGTAGGTGCATATAAAAGAGAGCTTTGTGAAAGAATTAAACTTAGGTTCCCATCGATTACATGCAAAACCATGGATATCGATAAGGCCCAATTTCACGATTATTACAGTCTGGACGAGATCTCAGAAACTTTTGATATAATAATACTGTCTGAAGTAATAGAACACTTTGAATTTAAAGAAGGAATTTCCGTGCTGCACAAACTTTCAGGCTTGCTGAATATCGGTTCTAAGATAATTGTTTCGACTCCAAACATTAATCACCCTAATAGATACTGGGACTCAGACCATAAAACTCCATATCGCTATGATGAAATAGGCGGAGCCCTTCTCGCAGTTGGTTTCAATATAGACAAAATCTTCAGAACTTATAATGATCAGTTTTTTAAAAGACTTTTTCGAATGTATATAGCATCACACCTCCATAAATATCTTGATGTTGACTTTGCAAAATCAATTGTTATAGTGGCAACCAAAAAGTGAAGATTGCATTCTTAGTTCCAGGACTGGAAGGCCCTAGCACTCGTTACAGAGTTCTTCAATACATCCCTTTTCTCGAAAAAGATGGATATACATCGGAGATCTATACAATTCCAAAAAATTACTGGGACCGCTTAAAACTATTCAGAAAAATGAAAAATTATGATCTTTTATTTTTACAGAAAAAATTGTTAAATCATATCAGCTTTTACATATTACGAAAAAATTCCAGGAAGCTTATTTATGACTTTGACGACGCTGTAATGTTCAGAGACCCTAATAATAAAAACTTTTTCTCAGCAAAAAGAAAAAATAGTTTTATGAGAACAGTAAAAAAAGCAGATTTCGTTATTGCAGGTAATGGATATCTAAAAAATTTCTCTTTAAAAGGAAACTATAATACTTTCGTTATACCAACATCTATTGATATGGACAGGTATAAAGAAAAGCCTGCAGGTATCTCATCAGAATCTCTTGTTCTTGGCTGGATTGGCAGTAGTTCTACTTTAATGTATCTTGAGAGAATGAAAAACGTCTGGGACGCTATCTATGACAGATTCCATGATATAAGTTTAAAGATTGTTGCTGATAGGTTTTTTAACTGTGACAGGATACCTGTAATAAAAAAACAGTGGACATATGAAGATGAAATTGTCGATTTGCACACCTTTGATATCGGGCTTATGCCTCTTACAGATGATCCATGGTCACGCGGCAAATGCGGATTTAAACTTCTGCAATATATGGCGGTGGGTATACCGGCAGTCTGTTCTCCTGTTGGTGTTAACAGCGAAATAGTAACCGATGGTTTAAATGGCTTCCTGGCAGGCGAAGAAGACGAATGGCTCGAGAAACTAGGTGCACTTATAAAAGACATCCAATTAAGATCGGAAATGGGGAAATTGGCAAGAGAGACAGTTAAAAAAAGATACTCAACAGAGGTTAACAGCAAGAAAATAAAAGAACTGTTTGATACTTTAAAATATTAAAGGTTCCTGGTTCCTTAGGAAAAAATAAAATTTGCTAAATTCAAGGAATTTAATTATCTCTTTTTTAAAGAATAATGTCGTGTATCATATATTACTTTACTAATCTGTCATTCCAAGAGAAGCGAGGAATATCGTATTATGACGCCTTATCTTCTAAAAACAAAACTTAGGAAAGATAATAAAACAATTCTCCTTGAACTTCCAAAGGGGCAGGAAACCGATGATGTATTTAGAATAATAAATGCTATCAACAAAAATGGTATATGTGTAAGGAAAATAACCGGGAAGCGTGAAACATGGCGCGTAACTGACTCAGGGATGAGATACTATGTCAAGATAACTTTTCAAAATACAGCTTTACGAAAAATTCTTACGTTTTTAAAACTCTCAAAACTTCAGAAGGAACTACGGACATTAAAATTACTTATGGAAAAAGCTATTTTGGTCCCGGATTTTATTGCCTATGTTAAGGAATATGGAACAGTATTTCCTCAAAAAGAATACATAATTACTGAAGAGATAGAAGACTGCCGGATATTAAAAGATTTTTTTCTTAATGTTTTCCTCAGTCTGTCACAAAGTGAACAAAAAAAGTTAATCATGGACTTCTCTGAATATATAAGAGAACTGCATGATAAAGGGGTATTCCATCCAGATCCCAACCTCGGTAATTTTTTAGTCAATCATAAGAACGGTTCATTCCATTTCTATATATTAGACCTGGCAGATGTTAAGATAAAATCTTCTGCTTCCCTCAATGATAAGTGGAAGAATTTATCCCTTTTAAATCTTAATTTTTTCAGACATGTTTCTGAGTCTCTTAGATATTTATTCTTTAAAAAATATTCTGCAGGCCTTTTGAAAGAAAAAGCTGATATCATTAAGGTTATCAAATCGATTGAGTCCATGACTTTGAACTCAGCAAACAGAACATGGGGCAAGAGAGTTAACTTGTGTCTTGGAATCAATAGCTTTTTCTATACGATGCGTAAAGGCCATTTTGTAACCCATTTTAAAAGAAACTGTGAGGGCATCAAAGGCTTTGAAGATATACTTTTCAACCCTGATACATTTATTGATGGAGGCGCTGGAACTGTTTTAAAAGATGGCAGGACAGTAAAAGCAGCTTTAGTGGATATTGGTGACGGGGAAAGTCTTTTTTTAAAACGTTATAACAGAAAAGGATCTCTCCATACGTTTAAAAATATATTCCGCACCTCAAGGGCCCGCCGGGTATGGATAAACAATTATAGATTCGAACTGAGAAGTATCCCTATCCCTTCCCATGTAGCCTACATGGAAGAGAGGATTTTCCGTATATTAATAAGAAGTTATGTCATAAGCAGATTTATCCCCGATGCAGTAATGTTAAATTATATGTTTATGTCCGATAAGCTGAATTTCCCTTCCAAACATAAAATATCAATACTGCAGGAAGTTGGTCGTGAAGTTGGTAAAATGCATAGTCTTGGCTGTCTTCATGGCGATATGAAATGGAGCAATATCATTGTTAAAAAAATAAATGGTAAATATAAGTGCTTTTTTATTGATCTCGACGGCTCTAAAGTTAAAAAGAAGCTCTCCCTTCCAGAAATTATTGGAGAGTTATCCAGATTTTATATAGAAATGCTAAAATATTCATTCAGTTTTGAAGAACAAGAGGCTTTTTTAAATTCTTATTATAAACATTGTAAGTTTAAAATTTCTCACAATAACTTCCTAGACAGAATAAAGAAAGAGGCTCTCAAAAAAATTAGTAAAAATTAGAGGAAGCTGTGAAAGAAAGGGAAAATCTCTCTGTAACAATAGTAACTCTGAACGAAGAGAAAAATATAAGAGACTGCCTTGAAAGCATAAAATGGGCTGATGAAATCATTGTCGTGGATTCCGGAAGCACCGACAGGACTCTGGAGATCTGCAGGGAATTTACTGACATGTTATACATCAATCCCTGGCCCGGCATGAATGAACAGAAGAGGCTGGCTGCTGAAAAAGCAACAAATCAGTGGATACTGAATATAGATGCAGATGAAAGGATAACCGATGAACTCAAAAAAGAGATATGCGATATCCTCAAAAATCCTGCATTTGATGGATACCGGTTCTCCAGGAAAAATTACTTTCTTGGCAGATGGATGAAACATGGAGGCTGGCATCCTGACTATGTATTGAGATTATTCAGAAAAGATGCGGCCTGTTATAAAGGTATCGATCCACATGATAAGGTGATTATAAAAAATGGCAGAGCAGGAACAATAAAGGCCCCCCTTCTCCATTACACATATACATCTTTATCCCAGTACTTTGCCAGGCAGAATTCTTATTTAACTGAAGCAGCCATTGAAAGGTTCAAAAATAATAAAACGGTATCACCATTTTCGATACCCTTCAGAATGATCTGGAAATTTATAGAAACATATATCCTCAAGAGAGGCTTCATGGACGGCTTTCATGGACTAATTGCAGCTATGGGAGCAGCATTTTCAACATACCAGAAATACGCAAAGATCTGGGAACTGTCTAAAACTAATAAGGAAAGCTGAATTTCTCTGCATGACTATATGACAATTATCAGTATTTAGAAACAGTTCTTTACAGGGTATTTGAATGCCACTTCCATGCTGTTTCTATAATAGACTCGATGTCCGGATACCGTGGCCTCCATCCGAGTTTTTCTTTTGCCTTTTTACTGCTGCTGATTAGAACTGGAGGATCTCCCTCGCGTCTATCCGATTCCCTTATTTTAAAATCCTTTCCTGAAACCTGTCTGACAATATTGATAATCTCCCTTACCGAATAACCATTGTCATTGCCAAGGTTAAAGGAGTCACTTTTTTCTTCCGCTTTAAGATACTGGAGTGCCCTCACATGGGCATCAGCAAGATCCATAACATGGATATAATCCCTTATGCAGGTGCCATCCTTCGTAGGATGATCTGTTCCGAATATTCTAATATCATCATTAATGCCAAGGGCAGCATAGATTGTTAAGGGAATCAAATGCGTTTCATTGGCATGTCTCTCGCCAAGTTCTCCGTCAGGGTCTGCTCCAGCAGCATTAAAGTATCTTAGATTTATATACTTTATTCCATAGGCAGTATCGTAGTCTCTGATAATCTCCTCAATCATGAGTTTACTTCTGCCATAAGGATTGATTGGACTCTGAGGGTGTTCTTCTGTAATGGGTATCTCTGAAGGAATGCCATAGGTAGCACAGGTAGATGAAAAGATGAAATGCCTCACATTGTATTCCCGCATGATCTCCAAGAGGTTAAGTGTATTTGCGACATTGTTTATATAATATTTTGCAGGATCAGAGACTGATTCATTAACGTAGGCAAAGGCACAGAAATGCATTACAACATCAATAGGATATTTTTTAAAACAGAAGTGTATCTGCTCCCTATCAGCAAGGTCTCCAAGGATAAAATCTCCCCATTTCACAAATTCCCTGTGGCCATATATAAGGTTGTCAAAGACAACTGTTTTATAGCCCTTTTTGCTAAGGAGCTTATTCACATGCGAACCTATGTAGCCAGCACCACCAGCAATAAGTATCATTTATAGACCTCATCTTTCATGAGTCCTTCAAAATACTTGAATTTACTCAATAGTCACTTCTGAAACTGTTAAGTCTTTTAATTACCATATTATATCACTATTGCCAGCTTAAAATAGGCCATAAATACTAAAACATTCGGTTTCTGTTATTAGTAAAGGGCAGGGGGCAGGGAGCAGGGAGTAGGGAGAAAAAAGTAAGAAGTAGGCAGTAAGTAGTAGGAAGTAGGTACGAATGACGTAGCCGTTAACCGGCAACGGTAACGAAGCCCGTTTCGGTAACGTTTAATGGTCTACGACCTGTAAGGCAACGTGACTTCGGCGAGCCCTCGGCCTGAGTCTTTCGACCCTGAGTCGCTCAAGACCGAAGGGCTCGGGTCGAATGGCTCAGTCGAACCGAAAAAGCCAAAAGACGTAACCGATAGACGATACGGGCATCCTAACCGTAAGACGTAACCGTTTAGTTCTCAGGGAGTAGGGAGTATTGTCGAAAAATCGCCTTAATCGTATAATATGTCATACTGAAGCAGTTTCACATATTTTACAAAAATAACTTATGAGACCCTGAAATGATTTCAGGGTGACAATTTTAGGATTTAACAACACTATCCTCAATGAATATTCTCCATCTATACAGCGATTGGAAATGGACAGGGCCTGCTGATCCTGTTCTTAATATCTGTAAAAAATTGCAGGAAAGAGGCCATAAAGTAACCTTAGCATACAGGAAGCCGCCTGAGGAGTACCCTGAAACAATAGAAAGATCTATAGAGGAAAGAGGGATTAACGGTACCGATATTTTCAATCTGAACAGATTTTTTTCCGTTTCTGATAATGTATCAGATGTTATAAAACTGAGAAGGTTTATCCTGGATCAAAATATAGAGCTGATAAATACCCATCTATCTCACGATCACGTTCTTGGCGGTATTTCAGGCCGATTAACATCAAAAAGGATTGCAATTATTAGAACTGACCATAAGCGGGATTCTTTCAGTCCGACATTCGGTAATAAATTTTTATTAACCAGTTTAACAGACGGCATCATAACTTTTTCAGAAAGATCAAAAGAAATTTTGATTAAGGATCTCTTAATATCAGAAAACAAAATAACAAGAATAAATCCCGCTATTGACACTTATGTTTTTAATCCTCACAGTAAATTTAGAGACATAAGGAAGGAATTTGATATTAAAGACCAGGACATAGTTGTTGGCATAGTTACGAGATTTCAGAGATACAGAAAAATGGATTTATTTTTTAATGCACTTTCAGCTGTAGTGAAAAAACTACCGAATGTCAAGGCACTTTTACTTGGCACAAGCAGTCAAATGAAAGAGACGGTTTATAAGCCTGTTAAAGACTACGGGCTTGAAAAAAATGTTATAATTGCAGGTTATTTAACAGACAGATACATAGATGCACTGGCATGTATGGATATCTTTGTCTTTTTGATTGCAGGCTCTGATGGTACGGGAAGGGCATTGCGTGAGGTAATGTCAATTGGCAAGCCTGTCATTGTGAACAATGTTGGAATGCTGCCCGAGATGATCGACGATAATCGGAGCGGTCTAATCTTTAACAATAACTCTCATGAGCTTGCGAAACTTATTATTAATCTTGCACGTGATGAAGAATTGCGTTTCTCAATAGGAAAGGCAGCATATGAAAAGGCACAAAATGATTTTTCCCTGGACAAACAGGCTTCTGATATTGAATCGTTTTATGAATATATTCTGCAACAGAAAAAATAACCATGAAGATTGCATTGAATATTGAAAATTTTTCTTCTTCAAAAGGCGGTGGTGAAGGCTACGCCAATAACTTTGCACTTCAACTTATTAATAACGGCCATGAAGTCCATGTTTTTTCCAATTCATTTGAAGGACAGGCAGGACAAATAACCCCTCACAAAGTACCGATAATAAAGGTACCGAGGGCTTTTAGAAGACTATCTTTTGCCATTAACAGCCAAAGACTGTTAGGGAAGAAAAACAGTTTTGACCTCGTCATAGGATTCGGCGGCACATGGTGTATTGAGGTATACCGTCCCGGAGGTGGTACAGAGAAGGAATGGAATGTTCAGAACATTAATTCAATCGATAGTAAATTTGTCCGACTTATAAATAGAATAATCAGACTGATAAACCCAAAGAACATTACAGGTTCTTATGTTGACCACAGGATATACAAGAGCGACAGATTAAAACTTGTAATAGCGAATTCATATAAGGTGAAAAACGATATAACAAAATATTACAACTTTCCCGAAGACAGGATTAAAGTGGCATATAATGGTATTGATTTAAACAGATTCAATCCAGATAATAGACCTACCTTCAGAAAAGAAATAAGAAATTCTTATGGAATAGGTAAAAATGAAATAGTTATATTGTTCATTGCAAATAATTTCAGGCTGAAGGGCCTGCATTGTTTGATTAAGGCTATAGCAATATTGAAATCCAAAGTTAATGTGCCCTTCAGGCTCATGGTAACCGGCAGGGGAAAGGCAAAAAAATTTGTAAAACTGGCAAAAAAGGAAGGATGTTTGGAGAATATTATCTTTACAGGACAGGTAAACAGGGCAGAGATGTATTATGCTACAGCTGATATTTTTGTTCATCCAACATTCTATGATCCATTTGCCAATGTATGTATTGAATCTCTGGCAAGCGGGATTCCTGTCATAACCACAAAATATAATGGTGCAGGGGAACTCATAACTGACGGCATTGAAGGATTTATACTAAATGATCCCAGGGATATAGGCACCCTTGCAGAAAAAATGGCATTCTTTTTTAATGAATCAAAGAGAATAAAGGCCGGGGAAAATGCTAGAAGACTTGCAGAACGATTCCCATGGGAGAAGAACTATCTGGAGATATTCGAAGCCTTAAAGGGGGTTAACAGTTAAAAATATATAAGATTGCTTCTGCCGAAGTATCTGCATCGCAATGACGTTATAAAATTGTCATTTATTAATCTGTCATTGCAATTTCGAACTTGATTAGAAAGAAGCTATCCTTTTTTGGACAAAGATGAATAAAGATATCTCAATAATTATTGTTAGCTGGAATACCCGGGATTTAGTTGTTAACTGTATCAAATCTGTATACAAGACCGTAGAAAACTTTTCTTTCGAAACATGGGTTGTCGATAATGGCAGCAAAGACGGAAGTCAGCATGCTGTCAGAAAGAGATTTCCAGAAGTTCACCTTATCGAGAATGAAGAAAATAAAGGTTACTCAATGGCAAATAATCAGGCATTGAAACTGATTAACGGAAGATATGCAGTCTTGCTTAACAGTGATACAGTATTAAAAAATGGAGCTATTGAAACGATTGTGAAATTCATGGATGAAAATAAGGCTGTGGCTATCTGCGGAGCACAACTGCTTAATTCCGATGGTACAAAGCAGAACTCAATTGCAAACATCCCGAATCTTACTACAGAACTATTAAACAAAAGCCTGTTGAGAAGACTGTTCCCTAAAAAATATCCCGGAAAGGAGCGTGACTTTCAAGAACCCTCCGAGGTAGAGTCTGTTATCGGAGCTTGTATGGTCGTAAGAAGAGAGGCAATTGATGATGTCGGGCGGATGGATGAGGACTACTTCTTTTTCCTTGAAGAGACAGACTGGTGTCTTCAGATGAGAAAGAAGGGATGGAAAGTCTTTCACCACCCTGAAGCTAAAATTTATCACCTACAGGGACAGAGTGCCGGTAAGTTTAAAATAAATGCAAGGATTGAATACTGGATTTCAAGATATATCTTCTTTGAAAAGAACTATGGCAAAGACAAATTACTGGCACTCAAAACATGGCTTTTAATAAAACTCTTCTTAAGCACACTTTTAATAACAGCGCTGAATATTATCTGCCTGTTAACTAACAAAAAGTTTAAATTTAAATTCAAGCTTAATATAAAATTAATAGTCTGGCACATAAGAGGACGTCCTAAAAATTGGGGATTAAGAACAAGTCATTCTAATTGAAGACAGATTCAATAATATGGATTCATTATGTCTGGACTTACAATATATAAGATAAGGCATGAAATTAACGGTTGATAAGAATCATCTTTTGCACATTAAAAACAAAGCTGCCAAATTGGAAGGACCATATAGAGAAGAGTAATATCAATAACTATGTATTCAGAAGTTCACTGCAGAGTTTTGAATATGTATTACCTTTGGAAAGAAGTGCTTCATGTGTTCCGATATCAGTAATCTCACCATCTTCAAGAACAATGATTCTATCAGCCTTTTTTATTGTTGACAGCCTGTGAGCTATAATAATTGTTGTCCTGTCTTTCATCAGTCCTTCAAGTGCTTTCTGTACCAATGACTCAGATATTGTATCGAGAGAAGATGTTGCTTCATCAAGGATCAATATAGGCGGATTTTTGAGGATTGCCCTTGCAATAGCAAGCCTCTGCCTCTGCCCACCGGATAGAGTCAGTCCCCTTTCCCCTATTATCGTGTCGTAACCATCGGGTAGATTTTCTATGAATTCACTGGCATAAGCCATCTCTGCAGCCTTTTTAATATCTTCAAATTTTGCCTGATGATTTCCAAATGCAATGTTCTCCATCACAGTATCATTAAAGAGAATAATATCCTGACTGACAATGCCTATTAAACTTCTGAGCGATTTGATTTCAATTTCTTTTATATCTATACCATCTATTCTGATACCACCCCCTGTTGGGTTATAAAACCTTGGTATAAGATCAGCAAATGTTGTCTTGCCAGCACCGCTCGGACCTGCTAAAGCAACAACCTCACCTGCTTTTATGTCAATATTGATATTTTTTAGAACTGGTATATTATTCGATGAATAAGCATATGAGACATCTTCAAAACTTATTCTATCTTTTACTTCTGTTATTTCTATTACTCCCGTATCTTCTACTTGTGTGTAAAGTACTGTCTCTATCCTTTCAATGGCAGATCTTATCTCCTGTAACAGAGTGTATGATTCACCTAATTTTTTTACGGGTGAAAAAACCATATATATAGCAGCGATTATGGAGGCAAAGTCTCCTGAGGTAATCACACCATTTTTGACAAGATTACCACCATACCATAAAACCAGTCCAATTGCTATTCCTGTTATTACATCTATTATTAGTTTTGTACCCTCTTTTAATTTAATTACGTTGACAAGTTCCTTGTAAACCCGCCTGTTTTCTTCTTTGAATTTTATATCTCTATATACTTCTCTATTGAATACTTTAATAAGTTTTGATCCAGTTATAGATTCGCTGAGTCTATGGGTAAGACTGGATAATTTACGTTGTGCCTCAAGACTCCTTCTTTTAACATTTTTCCCAAACTTCCTTGCACTATAGGCGATAAGCGGAACCAGCATGATACTTAATAATGTCAAATCCCACTTTCTGTAAAGGGCAATTCCTAAAAGCACAATTATCGTAGGAACCTGGATAATTAAAGTCTTGATAACCGAAGAAAAAAGGGTACTTAACATTTTCACATCATTTATAACCCTCGATATGACCATACCAGATGCCTCTTTATGAAAATATCCAACAGGAATATACAGTATATGGCTATGTAGCTTATTCTGAGTATCTCTGACCAGTTTCAGGCCGGATGAAGCCATAAGATACTCCTGGCCAAAATTTAACATGCCTTTTACTGAGAATAGTGCAAAAACACCAAATGGAATAAGCGTGAGATATTCATATCTTTTCTCAATAAATATAATGTCAAGGGCAGGTTTGACCAGCCATGCTATTGCCCCTGTTACCATGGAAACCAACAAACCAAGAAATACACCAAAAATAACCCTCGTCCAGTAAGGCTTTGTTAGTTGAATTATCTTTTTCAGAATCTGCATTGTTTATAGTATAACATTAGCATCTGATAAGCACACAATTAAATGAAAATAAGGTATAGGCAATGATCATCCATCGACTGGCTCAGGACTTAAAAAGTAGAAAGTAAGCACTAAGCAGTAGGCAGTAAAGCACATATTTAAATGTAAGGAGTGAGGAGTAAGGAGTAAGGAGTAAACAGTAAGCAGTAGGCAGTAAAAAACAGGTACAGGTAAAGGTAAAGGCGAAGCTAAACGTATAGGGCATGGAGCAAAGAGCATATCGGTGTTTACTTATTAGCCAAATATGGTATTATTTTAATTATATAACTTTATGTTAATTATCCCTGCTATAGATCTAAAAGACGGAAAATGTGTAAGGCTTCAACAGGGCAAGAAAGAGGCTGTTACAGTCTATTCTGCTGACCCCTCAGCAACTGCCATAAGATGGGAATCCTATGGCGCACAGGTACTCCACGTAGTAGACCTTGACGGCGCCTTTACAGGGCGCCAGAAGAATCTTGATGTTATCTTAAATATAAGAAAATCAGTGAAAATGAGCATGCAGGTAGGCGGGGGAATCAGGATTATTTCGACTATTGACAAACTCCTGTCAGCCGGGATAAACCGTGTAATTCTCGGAACATCTGTATTAGAGGACTCAAAGTTTGTAGTTGATGCATGCAATAAATTTCCCGGAAAGATCTATGTCAGTATCGATGCCAAGGAAGGAAAAGTGGCAGTAAGAGGATGGGAGGAAATAAGCTCTATTGATGCATTAGAACTTGCCAAAAGGGTTGAAACTGTTGGCGTCTCGGGCATTATATATACTGACATTTCAAGAGACGGCATGCTTACAGGCCCGAATATATCGGCAACGAAAGAACTGGTTAATACAGTGAATATACCTGTCATTGCCTCTGGTGGTATTGCAACCACAGAAGATATCATAAATCTTTTAAAGATAGAAAAACTCTGGGGCGTAATAACCGGCAAGGCTATTTATTCTGGTTTACTTGATTTGAGAAAAGCCATAAAAATATCAACGAACAATGAGCAAATAGTATAATAGAAAATTGGATTATTTTTAAATCTGTCTGTAATAATAAAATATATCACTCTTCAAGGTTCTCACGATGCTTGCTAAACGAATAATTCCATGCCTTGACGTAAAAGACGGTCGGGTTGTCAAAGGTGTCAGCTTTGTAAATCTGCGCGATGCAGGAGACCCTGTTAAAAATGCAAAGTTCTATGATGAACAGGGAGCTGATGAACTTATATTCCTGGATATTACTGCCTCACACGAAAAGAGAAAGATAATCCTGGATGTTGTTATGAGAACCGCAAAAGACGTATTTATGCCCCTTACAGTCGGTGGTGGCATCAAATCCTTCACTGATATCAGAGACCTCCTCAATGCAGGGTGTGATAAGGTCTCGATAAACACAACTGCGGTTAAAGACCCGCTTTTTATCAGCCGTGCTGCTGAGAAATTCGGGAGTCAGTGTATTGTAGTTGCAATCGATGCTAAGAGGGTAGTCAGAAGTCAGAAGTCAGAAGTCAGAAGTCAGGATATACCAGGAGAACTTTCATTAACATCAGAATCAATATGGGAAGTATATACACATGGAGGCAGAAAACCAAGAGGATTAGATACGATCAAATGGGCAAAAAAAGTTGAAGAGCTTGGAGCAGGGGAAATAATGTTAACGAGTATGGACAAAGATGGTACCAAGGATGGATATGATATAGAATTAACTCGTAGTGTCTCCAAGACACTCTCCATCCCGGTCATTGCTTCAGGTGGCGCAGGGAACCTCCAACACTTGTATATGGCGCTTGCAAAAGGCAAGGCAGACGCTGTACTCGCTGCATCCATATTCCACTTCAGGGAATATACAATCAGAGAGGCTAAAGAATATCTTAGATCAAAAAGAGTTCCTGTAAGGCTATAAACGTGATGCGTAATCTGTAATACGTGAAGGGTGTTTCCCTATTCTCAACACTTCAATAATATCATCGCTTGCAGGTGAAACCTTTAATCTATATACAACATCCTCATTAAAGACCTTTACGTCCGCTAGATTAAGTCTCCTTGCATCAGAATATCTTGCACATATAGATGCAGCAGTTCTTATAATCTCTTCAGTAGCATATCCTCTTATAATCGCAATAGGACTTCCAAAGCCCTCAACCCTTAAGAACATCATTTTATTATCTTTTATTTTAATTAACGCCTCATTCTCAGTCTTGTTTCTGCCAACAATTACTTTACACCCGGTTGACAATCTGAAATGTCTCCCCAGTCTCAAAAGAGAAAGGTCTTCAATAGAAGGATCCGGATCATGATCAAGAAGTTCCCTGAGCCTGTATGAATAATTGGGCTCTGTTAGCAAACACCCCCCTGCTGGTGCTGGATAATCATTAAGGCCGAATTCTTTTGCAAGCGCTATCTGGGGTTTCCTTGAACGGCCGCTAAAATCATATAACAGTTCTCTTTTTATAATACCTGTTTCTTCGGGGATGGTCTGTTTGAGCAATTTTGAGCTCAGGGGTCTTAAAACATAACCTTTTAATCCCGCTTCCCTGTCAATTATATTAAGTGCGTCTCTTCTCTGACTCATAGGTCGCTGACCAAGGACTTCTCCTGTTATGATAAATTCAGCACCGGTCATATTCATGAATTCTTTTGCCTCTTCGAGCATTAGAATCCTGCAGTCCATGCATGGGTTCATGTTCCTGCCATACCCGAATTTGGGGTTCTTCACAATCTCGATAAATTTTTCCGAAAGATGACTTAGTTTTACTTCAAAACCAAATTCCTCGGAAGTTGAAAAACCAAGTCTTGAGCATGAAGATCTGTCGGAAATATCGCATCCGAAATGAGTCAGAAAGGTAACAGCCTTCACCTCGATATCCTGCCTTAACACAGTCAGAATAGCGAGTGTGCTGTCCAAGCCTCCTGAATATAATGCTATAGCCTTGGTCATGTTTTATTTTGTTCTTTCAAAATAATTTTAAATAGAATAATTATCTTTAAACTGTTACGTATTTAGTTTGTTTGGTTTCTCTAGTTTCTCTGGTTTCTCGGGTTCGCCCTGCTCCCTGCTCTTTGCTTTTTTCTGCCTACTGCTTACTGCCTACTGCCTACTTTTTACCCATTACTCCTCACTCCTTACTCTAAAAGACTTTAGTAACTCTTCTGGCGTTGCCACCGCTGTCCCTACTTCACCGACAACTATTCCCGCTGCGTGATTTGCTATTACAGCAGCTTCTTCCATGCTCGCCCCTGCTGCATATGCAAGGGTGAAAGCCGAAATAACGGTATCACCAGCACCTGTTACATCATAGACCTTCTTTGCAACCGTGGGAATATGAGTAACTTTATTCTTTTCAAACAGGCTCATGCCATCCTTACCCCTTGTAATAAGAACAGCTTTGCAGCCAAGCTTTTTCTTTAATATTCTTCCGGCAGCAAGAAGTGTCTTCTCGTCTTTAATCTCGATATTGGAACTGCTCGATGCTTCTTTTACATTGGGTGTTATTAACGATACGCCCCTGTAAAAACTGAAGTTCCCTATCTTTGGGTCAACAGCAATAAATATACCGGTTCGGGCTGTCGCCGATTTCTTAGCCTTGGATTTATCCAGGATGCTTCGAATAAGCTCTGCAGAAACCATACCTTTTTTGTAATCGGATATTATTATTGCGTCATAACTGCGGAATATTGAATTTATATATTTTACAATACCTTTTAGTATCTTGCCTTCGACGTTTTTGCTGTCCTCCCTGTCAAACCTGACAACTTGCTGGTTATGTGCAATAACCCGTGTCTTTACAGTTGTTGGCCTGTTCGAGACAAATATGCCATTACAGTCCACACCTTTCTGCTCCATCATGCTCACAAGTGTCTTGCCAGCTATATCTCTACCGTTAATACCTATGACTGCCACCTCTCCTCCAAGCGAGCCTATATTGTGGGCAACATTTGCAGCTCCACCAAGCAAAAAACTCTCCCTTCCAACTTCAACGACAGGTACAGGAGCCTCAGGAGAAATCCTGTTCACTTTTCCCCAAATATAATGGTCAAGGATTAAGTCGCCTATTACAAGAATTTTTTTATTTTTAAATTCCCTGATAATTTCAAGAATATTCATAGTTATTAATATAACCTACTGTGATTTAAAAATTAAACCTTTTTACTGAAAAATATCTTATCATTTTCCTTATTTTTGTGTTATCTTAATTAACAAATCCCATTAGAAAGGGCAGGGCTTTAGGGGTTTATAGCATCCATGCCATAAATAGCGGCCCTTTCTTACGGGGTAAATTCTTATACTTAAAAATAAGGAGGGTGATTAGATTATATATTTCAATTTATTAAAAATTATTCACTCAGTTAGAGAAAGACACCGATAAAATCGGTGGTAATTACCTTATTAAAGCAGAAGGTTGTATAATGTTCCAGTTAGTGCCGTTAGATAGTAACCATATAACGGGGTAAACCAAAGATTTAAGGGGGTGAATTTATGCAGGGAGAAGAAAAGGAAAAATATGGAACAGGGTCTCTGACCGGTGGTGAATATGAGGCCGAAGATGTTTTTGCAGGCGCTGAACCATGGACATCCACTGAAACAAAACTTATCATATGGTCTTTTATTGCTGCAGTAATCTCGCTTGTATTATTTGGAATTCTCATCAATGTTTATATTTTGAATTAGGAAAGGCTTAACAGTAATGATTGAATTAATTATTAGCCATGACGGTACAAACTGGACTGCGAAGAATGACTTTTTAAGTGCATCCGCAGCAACACTTGAAGAGCTTGATATAAACGTTGGAAAACTTTTGAGTAAAAATGGGTATATTGAAAAAGGGCAAAAGTTAAAAGTGTTTATGGCTTTTGATAATTCAACTATTCCTCAGTGGATCCGTCAGTATGCCCAGCATTATTTCAACAGGATTGTAGAGGTAAAAGGCTAGAAGAATGTTAAATGATTATTAATAACAAGGCATTAAAAAATAAATTGGAGGACCTAAATGGCAGATCTTGCAAATAGAAAATGGTATACAGGGATGAGTACCCAGGAAGACTGGTGGGCAGTTTGGCTGGGATTAACTTTTTTCTTTTTGGGATTTTTGTCCATATCAGGGGTTGACCTTGTTGGATGGGTTGCTTATCCATCTAAATGGGGGGGAACAGTTCCTTTTGCTAAAGCTCTAAAGCCCCTCGGCAAGTCTTATAAGGGATTGGGGCCAATAGGCAGTCTGATAGTGACCTATGTTTTATTTACTATTGCCACATGTATTGGCGCAGCCTCTATGCGATGGAATGTAAAAAAATTTTTTATAGGCTGGACTTTCATCTTTTCTCTTACATATATTGTATGGATTGTTGGACATCATGCATTCTTGGCTGCAAATGTGACCAATAGGGCTAAATACGGTCTGTCCTCTAGCCTCTCCCTTGGTGGAGGAGGCTCCTTCATTCTCGCCTTGATTGTGGGGCTTATTATTGGAAACTTCTTTAAGAAACTAGCAGCCTTTCTGAGTGAGGCTGCCAAGCCTGAATGGTTTATCAAGACTGCTATAGTATTTCTTGGAGTCAAGGTCGGATATATGGCTATGAAGGCTGCCGGCTTTGTATTTGAACTGGCCCTGGCCGGTGCAGCAGCAACCATAGTGGCATATCTCATATTCTGGCCTGGAACGTATCTAATCTCAAGAAAGCTTTTTAAGTTACCCCGCAAGATGGCAGCTGTTCTATCCTCAGGTATCTCTATATGCGGCGTTTCTGCTGCTGTAGCTACCGGTGGAGCAGTTCGTGCAAAACCTTTAATTCCTGTTATGGTTTCTACATTGATCGTAGTTTATGCGGTTATAGAGCTTGTAATCCTGCCACCTATCTTTACAGCTACAATGATTAATGAGCCCATTGTAGCTGGTGCTTCAATGGGAATGGCAGTAAAAACAGATGGTGCTGACGCTGCTGCCGGTGCAGTAATGGATGAGCTTATGCGGAATAAAAAAGAAAACTTAGATGGCACTAAATGGGAGGAAGGCTGGATAACAACAAGCGCTGTTATGACCAAGATATGGATAGACATGTTTATAGGCCTCTGGGCCTTTATACTTGCAATCGTCTGGGTTTATAGAATCGAACGGCGACCCGGAGAACGTGTACCGTTTTCAGAGGTATGGCACAGGTTCCCAAAATTCGTATTGGGCTATTTCTTCACATGGTTTGTTTACCTGGGGATTCTTTTCCTTGCGCCGAGCCTTTCTGATGCTGCCAAGGTTGGGGCGGTACCGGTTGAGAAGGGTATGAGGAAGCTCTTCTTCATGCTCACCTTTGTAAGCATAGGAATAATAACTAACTTCAAAACTCTTGCAGAGGCTAAATTTGGAAAGATGATATTTGTATACTTTATTGCGCTTTTCCTGTTTATAATTCCTGTTGCCATTATTGTTGGCTATATCTTCCATCACGGCATGACTGTTCCGACAATAACTCCTTAATAACTTAATAATGATTAATTTTAACAGGCGGCGTTGAAAACCGCCCTGTTTTAAAATCTTTGAGTATGTAATCTCTATGAGCTGCAGGCACATATACCTTTATACCACTTAATTCATAAATTATTATCGGATACCGGGTTGACATGCAATGAGAGCGATTTTTTTTCTCACGAAGCCAGGGAGTTTTAATACAGGATCTGCGAAAACCTCCCGACTTATTAACCCAAAAAATGCGTTTGAAGCAGGCATACATGTTGTATAGTTGGACATGTTTCTTAAGCGGACATAGGGAAATTTTTGTCTACGACTCATGAGTCAACAACCCATAGGGAATGAGCGAGCATATCATGTCATCCCGGTGTTCTTTAGATGTTAATCAGAATGACAGAGATCGAAGGGTTCGGAATGACAATCCCTAACAATAAAAAAAAGGGTGTTCTGCATATGCAGAACACCCTTTCTGTTAATCAGTAATTTGTTACCGGATAATGTTTAGAAGTTGAGTGTCAGGTCACCTCTTACAGATTTAACAGATTCTTCATCGTAAAGTGGATTTAAAGCTGTGTACGTATCATCATAGAAATCTCCAGGGTCGAAGTAGCCAGCCATAATCGTGTATGAGAGGTTCTTTGCGATTTTGTATACAAACTTTGCATCCAGTTCCCATCCAAGATCATCGTCTACACCTGTCATGGTCTCGGTTGCCTGTAATAACCAGCCGTCAACAGATGCCTTCAGATCCTTTGCAAGACTAAAATCAACACCGACATTGTAGTATGTGGTGTTAGCAATACCTGCTGTGTTTCCTCCACCGGATGCTGTTCTTACCTGGTATTCATAGATCCATGCCACGTTCTTGTCCGGGCCGAGGAAGTTTATAAACTGTTCCGTATCGTCGTCAGCGGCATTATCATCACCGCTGCCAAGTGCAAAACTTCCCCTCAGGTTAACAGGGTCGAGCTTGTAGTTAAGCGCCAGCCATATTGCATGGGCTGAGACATCATTTGGATCGCCAGTTGCAGCAAAAGTAGCCATTCCACCTGGGGTTAAACCTCCTTCATCGCCGAACTGAAGGTCAACCTCTGCCTTATAACCTAATCCTGCTACATTACCTGCGGCGTGTACCATAAAGTTCTGGAATTGCGTTTCACTATCTGAATGGTTAACGTATGAGTAATTTGCACCGATTGAATTATTGTCATCGATCTTGTAAACAAAGAGCGCTGTGTAGACATCTATATCGTCTGTGTTGTCAGCTGTGCCAGTTGTTGTTGTGGTTGACGTACCAACTAAAACAAAGAGAGGACCGAGAACAGAACAATCTGTTCCTGGTGTAGTTGTTGTTATATCATCTGCTGTCCCAATTGCTAAATCCGGACCGGGGCTATAACAAGTTGCAGTGGTGGCACCGGCTGCACCTTCACTAACCTTAATCGTAAGCACACCCACATGTAACTGCTTGTTGGGGTCTCCAAAGAGGACAATGGCATCGTCACCATATCTTGTCTGTTTGAAGAACTTTCCGTGACCGAGGATTAAAGGCATATGACCCATCTTTAATCCGGCAGGAAATCCCAAAAGACCTGAGCCCTTATAAAGTATCCATGCATTGCGGATTGCAACCTGGTCTGTTTTAGCATTGAAGTTACCCCAATCCCAGAATTCTGATCCGCCTTGAGCAGGACCGGACTCAAGCTCAACCTGTCCCATCACATTGTCTGAAAGCTTAATATCAGCCCTTAGCCTCATCCTTTGTTTGTAGAATGCTTGACTGCCTTCATCAGAAGGAACATTAGTTACACCTGCGACTGTTCCAACGTTATCTTTCCACCACTGCCAGATCTTCAGCTGTCCACTGAGCTTAACCTGGGCCACACCAAAAGCTGCCTGAGTGCCTTCCGGTATCTCAGCATGGATAGCAAAGGCGCTTGCTGCAAAACTAAGTACAAAAAGTGCACCTATAATTATCGCCAAAAACTTTTTCAATTTTCTTACCCTCCTTCTTTTTTTAGTTCGGAGTTCGGAGTTGGGTGTCCGGCATTAAAATCCGAACATCCAAAAGCCAAACTTCAATATTCTTTCCCGCAAAGCGGGCTTCTTTTTTCTATAACTGTTATTTCTTTATCCTATCACCTCCCCTTAAAACAATCTACATCCAACGAAGGCTGTGTCCATTTAAGAATCCCCATTAATTCGATATGTTATGCCAATTTGCAGAATTTATATCATTCCTTTATGTTCTTTGTCAAGGTTTTTTGTTCATCCTTTTAAATAAATACGTTGTCTGTATTTTAAGCAAAAATGGGGCCAATCTGTTATTTTTAATTGTTTTAAGGTTAATAATGCTTTATTTTCAAGATGTTATTAAGCACGATCTCTCAACAGCCACTTATTTGAAATTGCGTGATATGTCTCAATTTCACAACAATAGTCGTGTAAATAAAATACAATTGCTGGTTGCGTGTGTGAGGCGTTGTCTCGCTCATGTTATGGTATAATCCATGAAAATGAAAATAATACACAAATTTTCCCTGAAAGAACTATTTATTACCTTTCTGATAACTCTCGCTTTCCTGAACTCTATCCTTATGATGGAAAAACTTCTCAAGCTGAGCAGGCTTCTCACCGGAGTAGGAGCAACAATATATGATATAGCAAAAATCATCTTATATCTTCAGCCACAGCTTCTTCTTCTGACAATTCCTATGTCGCTTTTACTCTCTACACTCCTCGTTTATGGGAGGATGAACATGGATAATGAAATAGTGATTCTAAAAGCAATCGGCATGGATTTCAAAAAAATCTCCTATCCTGTAATGTTGCTAGGCCTTTTTTGCTTTCTCTTCAGTATTGCGGTCAGTTTCTCAATTGGACCTAAAAGCAGCATCAAGTTAAGAGAAGAAATAACAAAGATAATTACTGTCAGGTCAACGCTTGCCATAGAAGAAGGGACTTTTAACACTTCCTTTAAGGATATGGTAATCATGGTAAAAGGCAAGAAATCCCCTGACACCCTTGATAAGATCTTCATATACGACAGCCGCAGCAAAGACGAGCCAAAGGTTTTGATGGCAAAAGAAGGAGAGCTTTTCATGCAGGACGAATACAGCATTGGCCTTTACCTTAAAGATGGGTATATCAATATAATAAAGGGTAAAAATATTACGGAACTATATTTCGATAGATACAAGATGGCGCTTAATCTTGATACTGAATCGCCTGCACCCAAAAAAACCGAGTTTACTCCTTTTGAGCTTATCCGTAAAGCAAAAGAAGTTTCATCGGATGAAAAAAAGGCTGGTCTATATCTAGAACTCCACCGACGTTTTTCACTGCCTGCGGTATGTTTAATGCTTATTTTTCTTGGCACCCCCTTATCACTGATAGCCGGAAAATCAGGGAGGCTCGGTGGTCTTGCACTTGGACTGCTTGTCTTTATTGTGTACTACATATTACTAATATACGGCAAAAATCTGGTAATAGCAGGGAAAATGCCACATTATATTGGTGGATGGATCCCCATGATAATACTCGGGATATTCTCACTGTTAATGTTCAGAAAAGCGAATTCTAAATGAAATGAAGACTATCCAACAGCTATATTTGAAAGATTTTTTTCAATTACTGATACTGATCACCATCGGGTTATCGGTAATCTTCAGTCTCCTGGAACTGATAAATAAAATTGATGATCTCCCATCAGCCAGCAAGTTAATTATTTATTCAGTCTATATAATGCCCAAATTTTTCATTTACCTGCTACCTGTCTCAGTGCTTATATGCAGTCTCTTTATATTCAGCCAGGCATTTAGAAGAAAGGAGATTACCGTAATAAAAGCAGCAGGGGGAAGATTAAGAGACCTCTTTTATCCGTTTATTTTAATCAGCATTCTATTGAGTATTGTTGCATTCATAACCAGCGAAATAATAGTCCCGGAATTTTCTAAAAGGGCTATAGATCTTAAACATGAAATTAAGGGCAAAAGAAAGGGGTTTACATTTCAAGAGGGAAGCCTCTGGCTTAAAAGTAAAGACGGGTCTCCTGTAAAAATAGATCTCTATATTATCGATAAAAAAATAGCCAAGGGAGTCGATATTTTTCGCTTTGGAAATGATATTCTTAGAGAAAGGATTGCGGCAGAAAAGGCTTTCTGGAATGGAGATATATGGATTCTGGAAAATATCACAAGATATGATATCAGGACAGGTAAGCTTGAAAAGCTTCAAACCATGAATTATCCGTATCTTGAATCTCCTGACCTTTTTACAGAGGAGATTAAGAAACCTGACGAAATGGGAATATCAGAGCTTTACAGATACTCGCAGAGATTAAAAAACGCCGGGTTCAAGAATATAAAATTGGTTGTTGACCTGAACTCCAAGATCTCTTTTCCTTTGATTAATATATTCATGATGCTGCTTGGCATATCATTATCCTCAAGAGGAAAGCTGGGCGGTGGTCTTTTCAGTGCAGGGCTCGGACTTCTTATCAGCCTTTTTTACTGGTTCGGTTATACCTTTATGCTCTCACTTGGATATGCAGGCATCATACCAGCCTTTATTTCAGCCTGGATTATACCTTTCATATTTGGTATCATCGCTGTCTATTTGTTTGTAAAAATACCTGAGTAAGAAGTAGGAAGTAAGCAGTAAATAATAAAGAGTGAGGAGTGAGGAGTTAGGGGTAAGGAGTAAAAAGTAAGAAGTAGGAAGTTAAGAAATCGTTAATTGAAGATTCAATCTTCAATTAACGATACCCTTACTCCTTACTTTTCACTTTTCACTTTTCACTTTTCACTTTTTTTACGTATCTGTTAACTTCTTCTTTATACAGTCTTTGCAGGGTCTTTGTAATTTCCCCTGTTCTGTATCTGACATCATCAACCATAGAAACAGGCATGACCTCTGAGGTTGAATTTGTAAAAAAAACTTCTGTTGAACTATACAGGTCGTTTGGATAAAACATCCCCTCATCTACATTAATCCCATTTCTGTCAGCAATACTTATGACCGTCTCTCTTGTAATTCCAGCGAGAATGCCTGAATTTTCCGATGGTGTGCATAATATACTGTCCTTTACAAAAAAGATATTACTTACTGTCCCTTCAGTTATGAAACCGTCTTTGTTCAGCATAATGGCCTCATAGGCATCCTTTTCTTTCGCCTCTATCTTTGCAAGAATATTATTCAGGAAATTCAAGGATTTTATTTTCGGATTTAATGCCTCTATAAGATTCCTCCTTGTCTTTGCCAGAACAATTTTCACCCCATCTTTACAGTAAGATTCCGGGTATGGCCTGAATTCCTCTGCAATCACCACAAAAGTGATTTCTTTGCAAAGTTCGGGGTCAAGACCAATAGAGCCCTTTCCTCTGGAAACCGTAACTCTGACATAGGCATCTGAAAGTTTATTGGCATCAAGTGTTTTATAAACAGCATCACTGATAAATTCCCTGCCAGGAATTTTCAGTTTTATGAAGGATCCTGAATGACCCAGCCTTTCAATATGTTCTTCAAGCATAAAAACTACCCCGTCATAAACCCTCATTGTTTCGTAGATTCCATCACCGTACATAAAGCCGTGGTCATATACCGACACATTCGCTTCAGCTTTCGGTACAATTTTATTATTAAGAAAAACGTACATAGCGATACCCTTTAAAAGGTAAAAACAGGTCCTTCATATATCCTACATTTTGCACTTTACAGTCATTATTTTGCAATTGCCATTTATCGTGTACCAGACGTACAGGGCTTGCCCAACTTTTTTTTATCATATATTATTTAATTACTGTGCTTACATCCCTATCCAAAAGCACCAAAGGTTACCTTTTACCAGTACTTCATGCCCACCTTCCATATATAAGGTACCCTGATTATGAATACTATCTAGAAGAAAACTGGCTCTATGAGGCAATAACAGAGACCTACATACCTCTACTTCAGATACTTGAAAAACTCCTGAATGACAATATTGACTTCAGATTAACTCTCTCACTATCACCAACACTGATCGAAATGTTCAATGACAGTCTGTTAAGGGAAAGGTATCAAAGACATATCAACAATCTGATTGAACTGTCAAAGGAAGAAATTTTAAGGACCCAGGGGGATATCAGATTTGAACCTGTAGCAAGGATGTATAATGACAAATTTTTAAAGACAAGATATCTTTATGAAGATATTTACAGGAAAGACTTAACAACTGCATTCGGTGCTTTGCTGAATTCAAATAAAATTGATATTATTACAACTGCTGTTACCCATGCCTATCTCCCAGCACTCATGACGGAACCAACTGCTGCAAAGGTACAGATTGGATCAGCTGCAGAACATTTCAGCAGCACATTCGGAAAAAATTTAACTGGCATATGGCTACCTGAATGTGGTTTTATGCCTGGGATTGACTCTTTAATAAAAGACTCTGGAGTTGGTTTCTTTTTCCTCGAAAGTCACAGCCTTCTAAATACTAACTACAGCATATATGCCCCTGTAAAAACTCCTTCAGGTTCAGTTGCTTTCGCAAGAGATGCAGAATCATCAAAACAGGTATGGAGCTCAATAGAAGGATATCCGGGTGATTCTTATTACAGGGATTTTTACCGTGACATCGGATTTGACCTCGATTTTAAATATATAAGGCACCATCTTCCAGGTGGAATAAGAACATTCACTGGCATTAAATATTTCAGGATAACCGACAAATCTGACAACAAAGAACCTTATATCATCGAAAAAGCAATTGAGAAAGCAGAAATGCATGCCGAACACTTCGTTGCAAGCAGAATGAATCAGATCCTGTCTATAAATGAAAAACTAAAGATAAAACCTGTTATAACCATGGCTTATGATGCTGAACTCTTCGGCCACTGGTGGTTTGAAGGGCCTGAATGGCTTGATTTCTTTTTCAGGATAGGCTCTGCAAAAAATCCGACATTAAGGTACATAACAGCAACAGAATATATATCTGAAAATGACCATATGGAGACAGTCATACCTTCCATGTCAAGCTGGGGTTACAGGGGATACAGTGAAACGTGGATAGACAAATCAAACAGCTGGATATACAGGCACCTTTACCATGCAGCAAAAGTGATGAAAGAACTTGCCATCAGAAATATTCATACAAGCGGCTTACCGGAAAGGGCTCTCAATCAGGCATTGAGAGAACTCCTGTTAGCACAGGCAAGTGACTGGCCATTCATGATGAAATCCAGCAATACTTATGAATTTGCAAGTAACAAGTTTAAGGAACATATAAATAACTTTTTCATGCTTCATAAAGAAATAACTTCAAAACACATAAACGGGTCAAATCTTTCACTACTTGAAAACAAAAACTCAATTTTCCCTGATATCAATTTCAGGATTTACTCTCAACATTAACCAAAGAATGCGTTTCAGTATAAAAAAAGCAGGTGTATGTGCAGAAAAAGTCTTTACCATTTTATCCCGACTTTTCGGGGCACCACCTTTGTAAATCCTCTCAATACCCGATTGCCTTCACGTTATCATATAAAATGATCTGTATAAATAAGGTGATTTGTTCACCCCGTACAATGGTATTATTGATGCAGCTTAGTAAATTCTACAGTTTTCCAGAAATTCATCTATAGGTTTTCATATAGCAACTTATTTTACGGGGTAAAGGTTTTTCTGCAAGTATACCTGCTTCAAACGCATTTTTTGGGTTAACCAAAGAAGCTGCCACTTACACTTATCCATTATTTTACTGTCTATCAGAATTTATAATTCAGATCCACCTGAATCCTCTTTTCTTTTTTCTTTTCGCCGCTTACTTCTTTGGTATAGTAAAATTTAAGATTATGTACCCATCCCTTTCCGAGACCAAATATATATCCCGAAGTCCAGCCTCTGTTGTTCGTGCCCCCACTGTGAAAGTCTGAATCCGGGAACTCATCAAAGGTTGCATCACTTTCAAGTCTGCTGTAAGTTGCAAATAACTGCCAGTCCTTAAAAGCCTTAATCTCTTTATGACCGGTTTTTATTCCCAACAGCCAGCCATCATTTTCATCATCAGCTCCGGAGTTATAGACATAATCACCTGTCAATCCGATAAACACAGGCAATGTATATACAGAAAGGGTAGTTGTCGGATTATATACTCTGAAATCATCGTCTGTATTGCCACTGTAATTGTCATCATCCACAAGCTCAGTATTAGTGTAATGATAATGGGCAAGAGCCATAACCCACTCAAATATATCTTCTTTCTTTAGCTTGAATCCACCCTGAATGCCAAAAAGCCATGGATCATTGGAATCAAGTTTGAGCTCATCGAGTGGAAACACCCCTGCATTCAAGAAAATATTCGCGCTATCGCTTAGTTTATTGTTTAACTTAAATGATATGCCTTCAGGACGCAGATCAGGGTCAAATACGATCCATGAAGACGGGTTAAACGGATTTTTGAACTTCCCTGCGTATAATGTAAGTTTTTCATCAAAGAATTCGTGTCTCAAATAAACCATATCAAGCATGATGTTTTTCGTTTCAAATACATCTCCCATTGTCTGATTTGTAGTAATCTGGTCTGTATTGCCAGTGGCAAGCTGGAATCCTATCTGTGTCAGTTCGTTTAAATCATAGGTGAAACCTAAACGTGCACGTATTCTTTCCCTGTGACGGTCGGCTATGGATTCTTCCCTGTCAAACCACTGCGAATCATGCCTTACTCTTAAGTCTCCGTTCCATTTTATATTCGCTAACCACTCAGGCATTTTCTTAACTGCCTTAACTTCTTTTCGCAGTTCTTCAAGCTCATTCTTGATATCTTCTTTTTCCGAAGAAGTAATCCCTTCTTTCTTTGCAGATGCCTTGATATCTCTACGTGTTTTATCTAAGATCTCTTCTCTCTCTTCCCTGGTTAACAGCCCCTTTCTTTCAAGAACATTCAGCAGATTTTTCTCTAAAGCTTTTAATACAGTCTCTGCATCGGTACCATATGAGGATGCACAAGGAATAATGATAAATAAAAAAACTAAACAAAATATTAAAACCTGTTTCATGCCATTCCTCCATTTCTTCCGTAAAGAAAGTCTTACTGCTTTCCCTGTAAGAAACTAGAGGTCTTACAGGTACTTACGGCGGGGATGAAAATAATTTTTTAGCGAAAATCATCAAGGGAAAATTAATTTTCCTGTTTCTTTGATAAATTTGGACAAGATATTTTTTCTATATGCTCTTTAAAGCATCTTTTACGACTTCCAATGAAACTCCGCTATAGACCTTTACCTCACCGATCTTCTCGGGCAGGACAAATTTCAGTTCACCAGCAACAGCCTTCTTGTCAAGCTGCATAGATGACAGGATGGCATTGATGTCTATTCCATCCGGTATCTGTGCAGGGAGATTATAATTTTCAATCAGACTCTTTATCCTTTTAACCTTTCCTTCAGCAATAAAACCAAGCATCTGTGACAGCTTTGCCTCCATATACATTCCGATAGCTACTGCCTCGCCATGGAGATACTTCTTGTACTCTGTAACGGTCTCGATGGCATGCCCTATTGTATGGCCGTAATTTAATATCGACCGTAGTCCGGATAACTCCCTCTCATCCTTTGAAACTACCTCTGCTTTTATCTCGCAAGACCTCTTGATTATATAAGTCAGGGCACTTTTATCAAGTTTCAGAACTATACCCCTGTTTACTTCCAGAAAATCAAACAGGTCCTCGTCCCAGATCACACAGTATTTTATCACCTCAGCAAGCCCTGCCAGAAGCTCTCTTCGCGGTAAGGTTTTCAATGTATCAGTATCAACCCAGACAATTCTCGGCTGCCAGAATGTCCCTATCATATTTTTACCTAATGGATGGTTTACGCCTGTCTTCCCCCCAACTGAACTGTCTACCTGTGCAAGAAGTGTTGTGGGCACCTGAACGAAGTCTATTCCCCTCATATATGTCGATGCGGCAAATCCTGCGATATCCCCTATAACGCCACCTCCGAGAGCTATCAGGGCGGATTTCCGATCGAGTTTGGTATTAAGAAGTGCTCCGTAAATATTCTCTGTCCATTGCAGACTCTTATATTCCTCACCGTCAGGAATTATTACCTCTATCAATTCGAAGCCAGAGTTTTTTATTGAATTTACAACAACTCCTCCATAAAGGTTGAATACTGTCGGATTACTTAAAAGCGCAAGCTTTTTGCTGAATTCAAATCTCTCGAGAGTCCTGCCAATATCCTTCAAGATATTGCTGTCTATTACTATATTGTAACTCCTGTCTCCAAGTTCAAGTCTTATTTTCTGCATTTCAGTATCTCTATAATTTCTTCGGCAACCTGAAGGGGAGTCCTGCCGTCTGTATATAGCATCGCACCTGCCTTCTCATAGAATGGCTTTCTATAGTTAAGCAACTCTTTTATTTTTATCATGGGATCTTCTACTTTCAACAAAGGCCTGTCATCACTTCTGCCCGTTCTCTCCAGAATGGTCTCAGGGGCTGCGTTCAGGCAAAAAATAATACCATTTTTTCTAAGAATATCCATATTTTCCTGTTTTAAAACTGCACCGCCTCCGGTTGATATAATAATATTCTTTTCTTCAGAGATCTTTCTTATCATCTCGGTCTCTATATCTCTAAATTGTCCTTCACCGTAATTCTTGAATATATCATTTATTGTCATTTTTTGACTTAGTTCTATCTCTGTATCAATATCTATAAGTTTCATATCAAGCATTCTCGCAAGCTCCCTGCCAACAGCAGTCTTCCCTGTTCCCATAAACCCGGTTAGAACAATATTTTTCATATTAAAATACCTTTAGAAGAAAATAATAACAATTTCTTGCGAAGTCAAACTGCAGAAACTAAATCAAAATTTTTCCAGATATGAAATATATGATTTAAAATTCTTTGTTACCTCCCTTTTACTGTCACCACCAAACTTTTCGAGAAAGGCATCTACCATAACCAGAGCAACCATAGCCTCAGCAACTACTGCAGCAGCAGGTACAGCACAGATATCGGAGCGTTCATATGCAGCCTTGGATGACTTTTTAGTATTGATATCCACTGACATAAGAGGCCTTCTAAGCGTTGGGATAGGTTTCATCGCCACCCTTATTATTATAGGCAAGCCATTGGTTATTCCACCTTCAATACCCCCGGCATTATTGGTCTTCCTGTAGAAACGCCCTGCATCGCAAAAGATTTCATCCATTACCTCAGAACCAAATCTTGTTGCCATTTCAAAACCAAGCCCTATTTCAACGCCCTTTATAGCCTGAATACTCATAAGAGCCTGTGCAAGCCTCCCATCAAGTTTTCTATCCCACTGCACATGGCTTCCGAGACCAGCAGGTATTGCCGTTATAAAAACCTCGAATATCCCGCCGAGGGAATTGCCATCCCTTATTGCCTTATCGATTATTTTTACCATCCTTTTTGATACATTGATATCCGGACATCTCACTGGGGACTTTTCTGCCTTTTGAAATGCCTTCATAAGTTCATTTTCTGTTATAAGCGATTTGCGCTTAGCACCTTGCACTTTGCCGATTTGTATCACATAACTGCCAATATTAATATTGAATTCCGATAAAATCTTTTTTGCTACTGCACCGAGTGCGACTCTCATAGCTGTTTCACGGGCACTTGAGCGCTCCAGGATATTACGTATATCCCTGTGATCGTATTTAAGCGCACCTGCAAGGTCTGCATGACCGGGTCTGGGTCTTGTTACAGGTTCGGATTTGAGACCTTGAGATTCCGGATTCATTATATCCCGCCAGTTTTCCCAGTCCTTATTTTCTATGCGCAAAGCAATTGGCGAACCAATTGTCTTCCCCAGGCGTACCCCGGAAAGGATATCGGCATGGTCTGATTCTATCTTCATCCTCCCTCCACGGCCATATCCTCCCTGCCTTCGTTTGAGGTCTCTATCTATATCGCCAGAAGAAATAGAAAACCCTGAAGGAATCCCTTCTATAATTCCTATCAGGGCTTTGCCGTGCGATTCTCCTGCTGTCAGAAATCTGAGGTAATTCATCAGAGATTATACTCTTTACTTAAAAAGGTTTACAAGTAAAAAACCCCGCGGCAAAGGCCACAGGGTACAATATGTTTTAAAATACTAAAAGGGGGAATAATCATTCCCCCCCTTATAAAATATCCGGATTACCTCTTGGCATTGTACTGAACTATTTTGGGCGTAATAAAAATCAGGATTTCGGTATTTGTTGAAATAGTTCTTTTTTTCTTAAATAAATAACCTAGAATAGGTATTTTATTAAGGTATGGAACTGCATCATCTGTATCTACTTGATTCTGTTTGTAAATACCACCTATTACAACAGTTTCAGAATCATTTATCAAAACCATGGTCTCTACAATGTTCTTTAGAACATCTACGCCGCCTTCTGTAACAGTACCAGCTTCGTCTTTGGTAATTTTAAGATCCATAAAAATCGCCCCGCCAGGAGCTATTCTTGGCGTTACATTAAGAGAAAGTAACGCATCGATTGCTTTGTAGTCAATTTTGTCTGCGACTGCAGTACCTAAATAAATAGTCGAGCCCTGGCTTATTTTTGCCTCCTGATTATTCATTGTCATAATCTTCGGATTGGATAATACCTTGCCCTTCTTGAGTTGTTCCATTGCTGAAAGCTGAAGGTTAAGAACAAGGGTCGAATTTCTGTTCAAATATCCAATGCCAAACGAGCCTCCGGTACCTAAACCGGTAGTTGCCGGCAGATTGACAAAAGGGTCAATAACCGTTTCAATTATGCCATCAGTCACAGTCTGCATTTCGTTAGTCCCGTCCTTCGAAATAATAAAGTTATGGTCGCCGCCTGTTGGTGGATTCCTCCAGAATGCCCCCCATTGTATACCAAGATCTTTTACATAAGTTGAATCTACCTCAACAATCCTTGCCTCAATCAATACCTGGCGTGCCTGTATATCTTTCCTGTCAATCTGGCTTATTAAATCGTTTGCTTTCTTTAGGTTGGGTTCAAGGTCATTAACAATGATACTACTGCCTCTTTCGTCAAGAGTTATGCTTCCTCTTGAACTTAAAATATGTGCATTTTCTATCGCAACTTTTAATTTATCCAGATCAGCATAATTCACAGGGAATATCACTGTCTTAACTTCTCCTGCCTCTGTTTCAGCCTTTTTTGCCTTTGCGATTTCATCCAGCTCCTTTGCTATAATTTTTGTTGGCACTACCCTTATGATATTTCCTTCTACAACCTTTGAAAGTTGAAAGGTTCTCAAAATTAAATCAAGGGCCTGATCCCAGGGCACATTTATCAACTTAAGCGTTATTGTACCTTTTATACCTGGATGGACAACAATATTGTATCCACTGACATCAGCGAGCAATCTGAAAATTGGGACTATATCCGCATCCTGAAAATCAAGTGATATCCTTTTCCCTGAATATTTTTCTTCGAATAATTTTTTGGGTTCAGGTTCTGAAGGCAATACCTCTTCTAAAGGAGCTTCAGTAGGTGGTTGTTCCACTGCTTGTACTTCGGCAACTGCTTCTTTCTGCAAAGATATTACTATGGAGTTTCCTACAGCAGCAACATCATAGTTTGTCTGTTCTTTAAGGTCAAGAACAAATCTTAATTTATCAGGATGTTTCCCTGACCTTATTCCTAACAATGGAGATATGACCTTTGTAGGAAGGATGGCATACATTGCCACATTGGGAATGTCAATTACAATCCTTTGATCTATAGGGAAAATATTAGGCACTAGAGTACCATCTGCAGTAATCAAGACCTGTACGGCATCAGGTGTACTCTTTATATCAACACTGGTAATCTCAGTTGCCTCAGGCATAGAAGATACATCAATTTCTGCTACGGGTATTTCCTCTGAAGTTACTTCTTCGACATCTGTGACATCAGAAGGTTCCAAAATACCTGCTGCCTCTTCAATTTCTGCTACAGCAACGGGTTCTTCTTCATATAACTCGGGTTCCTCAGCTTCGGATTCTTCTCCCTTGACCATTAATTCAAGTCTGTTATCTTCATAAACAGGGACAACAACAGAGGGGTTCTGAAGAACAATATCTATCTTTACTGCTGTTCTTAGTGTATCAATTTGCTGGGGGATTACCTCTGTAATGCCTGCTTTAGAAGATGTAATCTTTTCCCTATAGCTCCCGATTTTCATGTCAGGGATCTCTAATGCAACTTTATATGGATCACCTGTGCCGTAAAGTGTGTATGTAAAATTTTTATTGCTTGTTATTATAAGCTTGTTATCTTCTAAGCGTATACCGGTAATTACAGCATCATCATCTGCCTCTTCAACACCTACCGTCGCACATCCAGAGATTAATATCATTGAAATAATTAATAAAAGTAGTCTTAATAAAATAATTTTTCTCATTCTTCCTCCTCCTTACGGAGTCTCAAAATTGTATCTTTAGTCTTTAGTTGCCCTCTATAGTCTTTAAACCGCTCACTCACGATCATTTTGTCTTCTGTTATATCAACTATCTTACCACCATAAATGCCCAGAGTCATACCCCTTTTTACAGTATAGGATTTATTGTCAGGCAGTGTTATCATAGCATAATATTGTTCACTGTCCCATGCAATTGCTATAAGTTTTATCTCATCAATATCATAACTCTCCATCGGTGTTAATCCCTTTCGCATCATGAGCCTTTCTTTGGTATCTTCAATCAATGACTTAAATGGATCTCGTCTATTTCTAGGATTATAAATATAGATCTCCTGCTCAGCTTTTATCTCTGCTTCCTGGAATATTAATGGTGCCTTTACAGCTTGTTGTTTTGGTTGTTTAGCCAGGGGCCTCTGAGAAGCAACTTTTTTATCCTTGCAACCAGCAAGGACTATTATTAATAAAAAAATTAATATGGGTATAAGTCTTTTAATATTATTTGACATTAATATTTCCTTCCAGCTCTTCTACCTTCTTTTCTTCTTAACCTTCGCTGCCTTAATAACCTCCTCTTCGGATAACGCAGAAAAAGTGGTGGCAGTAAATGAAACTTCCAGGGTATTTCTATCTTTATCCTTCTTGGACTTGCCCACTTTCATATTTTTTATATTTACAATCCTGTTTAATCTTGTCAGGCTGCTTAAAAAGTGGCCTAAACTATGGTATGTTCCGGTAACACTAACAGAAACAGGTATTTCATAAACAATTCCGCTTGAGTGTAATGTCCTTTCAAAGGGTTTCCAGGATTTTATCACAAGTCCCGCCCCTATCCCGAGATCAGAAACCTGTTTTAAAAGGGTTGAAATCTCTTTCTCTTCCGGAAGCTGTTCTTTTAATTCATTTATTCTTTTGGATAATTCTTCGTTTTTCTTTATTAATATAGGGAGTTTTGCAACCTTTGCCTGGCTTTCGGCGATCTCGTTAATCTGTTTATCAATCTTGTCATCAAGTGCCTTAATCTCTTTCTGTTTTGGTATGATTAAAAATATGACAACTAGCAATGTCAGGATAACACCGGGCAGTAAGGCAATTATTATCTTTGCGTATAATGGCAGATTTTTTAAATCAAACTTTATTGCCATATCAAGATCTCACCGTCAATGATAATTTGAATGTGTATATCGACTTCTTTTCTATGTATGACTGTACGGATTCCCTAAGAAAAACTTCAGTAAACAATCTTGAATTTTTCAGGTTGTTCACATAATTGACTACATCAGTATTTGTGAAAGCTGTACAGCCTAAAACCAGGTTATTACCTTCCAACTTCATGGAATCAAGCCAGACGCCAACTGGAAGACGGGCGCTTATCTCATCAACCATCTTAACAGGGAGAGTCTTATTCCTGCCAAGCTGCTCAATTATTTCTTTATGTTGCTGAACAATAATTATGCGTTTTTCATAGTCTGCTACTTCTTTCAGCTTTTCATTTAATATCTGAATTTCGATATTATTTTTGCTAACCTTAGCTTGTCTTTCTTTAATGCGTCCGTTAAAGAAATATATAAGATATGCCATTACTAGCACAACCGCAACAGTAAAAATTATTGCCGAAATAATAAATGCAGGAATTGGTTTTGGCTTTTTCTTCTTCTTAACTGGTAATAGGTTGACTTTTATCATCTGTCGCCCTGCTTTCTTAAGGCCACTCCTACAGCAACTGCCATCAAAGGAGCCATTTCTTCTATATAGGATATATCAAACTTTTTAGGTATTTTTATATTCTTAAAGGGTTGTGCCAGCTTGGTTTCGATACCAGTCCTTTCAGCAACCATGGAATCAAAATCTTTCAGTAAGGCACAGCCGCCGCTTAAAACAATTTCTGAAATATCTTCTTGAAGTGTCGTGCTTCTGTAATAATCAAATGAACGAACAATCTCGGTAAGCAGTTCCTCAGAAGTTGCCTCTATAACAGATCTTGCATCTTCCTCAGAAACATTTTCCAAAGACCCTTCTTTCTTCAGTCTTTCTGCATTTTCATACGATAGGTTAAATTCTCTCTGAAGAGCTTCTGTGTGCAGATTACTGCCAAGAGAACTGTCCCTTGTAAATACAGAAATGCCGCCCTTGAGAATGCTCATGTTTATAGTGCTTGCTCCTATATTCAGTAAAGCTATATTTTTTTCAAGCTCTATTTCATAATTGATTCCATACATGTTCTCAAGGGCAAAAGCATCTATATCCACAATTATAGGATTGAGTCCTGCTTCCTTAACTACAGAGATGTACTCATTAATTATGTCTTTTTTAACGGCTACCAAAATAACGTCCATTTGACCTGCTTCTTCCTTAGGACCTATTATCTGGAAGTCAAGGTTAACATCATCTATATCAAATGGAATATACTGTTCTGCCTCGAATTTTATAGACTCTGAAAGCTCCTCTTCTGACATTTCCGGAAGAGCGATTCTCTTGATAATAACTGAAGAATGGCCTGAAATTGATATGACTGTATTTTTAATTTTTATATTGGCTTTTTTGATCATCTCTTTTAATGAGTCGACTAATCGAAGAGAGTCGATTATTGAACCATCGACAATGAGTTCGGGGGGAAGTGGATGTATATCAAACAGTTCAAGCTCGTAGCTACCCTTTTCTTCATTAAGTTTGACTGTCTTAATATAACTTGAGCCTATATCTAGCCCAATAGAGCCCTTTATGCCAAAAAGCATAGCTTATGAATACCAAAAAAAAACAATATTGTCAAGTCTTTTTTAAAAATATTCCATTTATATCAGTTACTTTAATGTATATTTTGAGAAATTAGTTTAACATTTAATGAAAATAAATTATAAATTCAATATTCTTTTAATTCTTATAATATTGGAATGCACTACACCTATACCGAATAAATTTCCTCTTTGTCCTTTCAGTTTTACAAATTCATTGTTGTTTAAGTTATTGATATTATTAGGCATTATCTGTACGCCGTTTTTAGCCTTTTTATAATCGTTCTCGCATAGCACTATTTCCTTCAAGGTTGAGAGTGCACTGTCAATTGAATAAAAAAAATTTTCATTTGTTTCTGAATTTAAATCATCAAAAGACACTGCATTATTTATATCAAAAGATCCAATTCGCGTTCTTTCAAGAGAAACCAGGTGTGCTCCTGTTCCAAGCCTCAATCCTATGTCTTCACAGAGGGTTCTGATATAGGTCCCCTTGGAACATGAAATTAATAAATCAATGTAAGGGAGCCTTATTTCTTTTATTTCTATACCATAGATTTCAATAAATCGTTCAGGTCGTTCTATTTCAAATCCTTTCCTAGCAAGCTTATAAAGGGCCTCTCCCCGAAGTTTTACCGCAGAATGCATTGGTGGTTTCTGTTTAATCCGCCCTGTAAAACTCATAACAGCTTTAGTAAGTTTAGCCTCGGTCAGCAATGATATATCTGTTTTTTCGATAATCCTTCCATGTGAATCGTAAGTATCAGTTCTTTCACCCAGCTTTACACTGGCATTATATTGTTTGTCCATATCAAGCAGGAATCTTGCAATCTTTGTTGCTTCATTCAGACAGACTAAAAGTACCCCGGTTGCCATTGGGTCAAGCGTCCCTGTATGCCCTGCCTTACCGACCCTAAGGATTCTTTTAACTCTGGTTACCGCCTGCTGTGAAGTTATACCGGAGGGCTTATTTAAATTAACAATTACATTCATCAGACTGCTTACTCGCCGCATAGCGCAAAGCCCTGAACCGTCTGGTACAGGGCATAACGTTCTTTTTACTGCCTACTCCTTGAGAACTAAAAGGTTACGTCTTACGGTAACGGTTAAGAGGCCCGTTTCGTCTGTCGGTTACGTCTGTCGTCCATACTGCATACTGCTTACTGCCTACTTTTCTTTTTACTCCTTACTCCTTACTTTTTACTTTTTACTTTTTGCCCCTTGCTCCCTGCTCCTTGCACCCTGCTTTTTACTCCTTACTCCTTACTTTTAGCGTTTTAGTCCTTACTTGTACTTTTAATTTTTGACTTGCTTCTAGCAAAGCTTTTTTAGCAGATTTAAGATTGCCCTTTATTCTAAATCCCGCAGCGTTTTTGTGACCGCCTCCATTATAAATCTCGGCAATTTCTGCAACATTAAAAACTCCTTTAGACCTGAGGCTAACCTTCCACATGTCCCTGCCAACCTCTCTAAATAGTGCAGATATATTTACCGAATCAATCATCCTTGGAAAATTCGAAAAATTTTCGGTATCTTCAAAACTTGCTCCGGTCTTTTTAAACATATCTTTTGTAATATGCATCATTGCTACTGTCTTTTTTATCTCGAGTGTACTCAAGGCCTTCATCAGCAGATTGAATCTTTTTCTGTCCCATGTGTCATAAAGGTCATATGCGATAAGATTTGGCTCTGCACCTGACTCAACAAGTTCTGCACATATCTTCAGCACCTCGGCCGAACTGCCGTATCTAAAAGTCCCTGTATCAACTGATATGGCAGTATAAAGATTCGTGGCAATTTCTTTTGTTAATTTAATGCCCAGTGCTTTTATCAGATAGAAGACCATCATCCCTGTTGCAGCTGTTTCCCGATCAATCCATCTTATATCACCAAATTTTTTTTCACTTTGGTGATGGTCTATAACAATAGAAATTCTAAACTTGTAATGATCAAGGGCAGCCCGTTCAGGACTGTTACAGTCAAGAAGTATAAGTATCGGTTCGCTCTTCAGGAAATTCTTAAAGTCAGTTTTAAATATATTTTGTTTAGGCAAAAATCTGTAGAATTCCGGAACAGGATCCCTGCAGTATACAAACGTCTCTTTCCCGACAGACTCAAGTGCTATCGAAAGCGCAACAGAAGAACCTATTGCATCGCCGTCTGGGTTTATATGGGCTGCAATCAACATTTTTTTCTCTTTTTTAATGGTGGCAAGAATTTTTTCAGGTATTTTCATCTTTGTCCTTTTTGCCTCGGTCACCACGGCGATTTTTTTTAGTCGGAGGCTTAATTCTACTTGCTCGGGAATGAGAATCTGATGAATCTGATATCTCTTTCAGAAGCCTGTCTATCTTGTAACCATATTCTATTGATGTATCCACTCTAAATTCAATATTTGGGATTAATTTCATCCTGAGTCTCTTTGACAGTAAATGACGTATATAGTTCTTTGCAGAGTTTAGTATTTCCAAGGTCAGTTCTCTCTCATCTTCATTGAAAATACTGACAAATACCTTTGCAAATTTGAGGTCCGATGTCATATCAACACCGGTAACAGTGACGAAACCTATTCTAGGATCTTTGAGTCTGTAGATTATTATATCTGCAACTTCTTCTCTTATCAGGTCGCTGACTCTTTGTGCACGTTTATAAGGAAGCATAGTTTCTTAGTGACATACAGCCAATAATTCAATAAAATTATAGACAATACACTAAAAACTATGAGCTTGAACTATTAGCTTTTATAATTTTGCAGCAATCTTCTCTATTACGTAATTCTCTAAGATATCTCCGACTTTAATATCATTAAAATTTTCAAGTAATATTCCGCATTCATAACCTGCGTGAACCTCTTTTACATCGTCTTTAAATCTCTTCATTGTGCTTATCTTGCCGTCATGAATAATAATGCTATCCCTTAACACACGAACCCCATCGCTTGCACGAGAAATATAACCGTCAATTACATAAGAGCCTGCGATAGTTCCGAGCCTCGATACTTGAAATAACTGTCTAACCTCCGCCCTTCCCAGGACTATTTCCTTAAATGTGGGCTCAAGCAAACCTTCAAGAGCCTTCTTTACGTCATCTATCGCTTCGTAGATGACATTATATAATCTTATATCTACCCCTTCTTTTTCAGCTGTTTTCGCGGCTTTCATTTCCGGTCGCACGCTAAATCCTATTATTATTGCATCTGAGGCTGTCGCTAGCATTACATCTGACTCATTTATTCCACCTGCTGAAGAATGTATGACCTTAACTTTTACATCTGGATGGATTATATTTTCAAGAGCATCTTTTATAGCTTCTACTGAACCCTGGACATCGCCCTTTATGATTATATTTAACTCCTTTATTTGGCCTTCTTTTATCTTAGTGTGAAGTTCATCAAGAGTTAGTTTCTTTGCCCTGGCTGGTTCAACAGACCTTTGCTTCTTAAGTCTAATCACTGCAATCTGCCGTGCCCTTTTTTCGTCTTCAATAACAGTAAATATGTCTCCGGCTGATGGAACTTCAGAAAATCCTATTACTTCAACTGGTGTCGAAGGTCCTGCACTCTGTATTCTTCTGCCTGAATCATCTATCAATGCCCTCACCTTTCCAACATGCATACCTGCTAACAATGCATCGCCGATTTTCAGGGTACCCTTCTGCACGAGCAAGGTTGCAACAGGACCCCTGCCCCTGTCAAGTTTTGCTTCAATAATAGTACCTCTGGCATCCCTTTCAGGGTCTGCCTTTAGTTCCATTATTTCTGCCTGAAGAAGGATCATTTCAAGAATGTTTTCGATACCTATCCGCTTCTTTGCAGAGACTTCAACAAATATATTACTGCCACTCCATTCTTCAGAGATAATCCCATACTCTGCAAGCTCATTTTTTACCTTTGTTATATTTGCCTCAGGTTTGTCGATCTTGTTTATAGCGACTACAATAGGAACATTTGCTGCTTTAGCATGATTAATCGCTTCAACTGTCTGAGGCATTACACCGTCATCAGCAGCAACAACAAGGACAACAATATCGGTAATCTTTGCTCCTCTTGCCCTCATTAAAGTAAATGCCTCATGACCCGGTGTATCGAGAAAAACTATGTCTTTTCCTTTAAGGTTAACCTTGTATGCACCTATGTGCTGTGTTATCCCACCAGCTTCGTTTTCAGTAACCCTTGTCTCCCTAATTGCATCAAGTAGTGATGTTTTCCCATGGTCAACATGTCCCATTATTGTGATTACCGGAGCTCGCGGAAGAAGTTTTGTAACATCCTCCTGTATTTCTTCGAGGTTTATATCTTCTTCAACAGAAGCCGGTTCGATCTTGATTCCGAAATTCTCGGCAACAAGGAGGGCGGCATCTGCATCAACAGGCTGGTTTATAGTAGGCATATAACCCAGTTCCATAAACTTTTTTATTACTTCAGAAAATTTTAATCCTATGAGTTCTGAAAATTCCTTTACTGTTGTACCTTCACGGAGCTTCAGCATTTTTTTCCTCGGCATTGTGGAAAGCACAGCTTGTTTTGGAGACTGCTTTTGCACAAATTTCGGCCTATCATGCTTCTTTATTGCCCTTGTGTCATGCCACCTTTTAGGTTCAATCCTTCTAATAGACTGAAATGCCCGCTGCAGACCCGGTTTCGACTTGAACTTTTCAATCTTCTCAGACTCTATTTCCTTTTTGAATCTGTCCGGTAATTTTATTTCGTCTTCAACCTCTAAAGGAGGGATTTCTGAAGGTTTCGTTTCTTCTGAAGGATATTTTTCCTCATCAAATTCTGGTTCTATTTCTTTTTGAACCTCTGACTTAACCTTTACCTTTGCCTTTACCTCTTCCTTTGCCTCTATCTTTGCAGCAGTCTCTTTGACATCCTTAAGTGTTTCTTTCACAGAAACTGTTTTGGGTTTTTCGACAACCTCGGGTTCTAATGTTTTTTTAGCAGTTTTGGCCACCTTTGCTTTTTTAGGTTTAATCCTCTTAGAAGCAGGTTTGGGCTTCTCTGGCATAACAGCCTTAGTAGGTTTAGCCTTTGCTCTGACGCCGGATAAAATTTTCTTTATTTTTTCAGCAATATCCTCTTCTATGCTGGAGGTATGGGTTTTGTCTGTAATACCGATTTTCGACAGCTCCTCCAGTATCTCTTTGCTCTGCTTATTTAACTTCTTAGCTAATTCAAAAATTCTTATCTTAACCATTTATTTTTGACCTTTTTTCATACTAAATGTATTTATTATTATAAATAAATTATTGTAACGATGTTTTATAAAATGTTATCATAAAAAATCTTTTTAATGCAATCTTGAAAGGAGAAGTAATGTGGCTAGTTGTGCTGTTTGCGGAAAGAAAAAGACTATCGGTAACAGTGTAAGTCATGCTAACAATAAGACCAAAAGGAAGTTATTGCCTAACCTTCAGCGGACAAGAATAGTAACCGCCCATGGGACAAAACGGGCTTATGTCTGCACAAGATGTCTGCGCTCCGGTTTAATTAAAAAGGCTATCTGATGATAAAGACAGATTACCTTCTTACGCCTATACTGAAAAATCTTGGTATTGAAGAGGGAGTTCGGCTCGTAAGTATAAAAAATAACTGGCATTACATATTTGAGAAGCCGCTTTCATTGCATATGTCACCCTCGAGACTTTCTGAAGGCAAACTTCTTATAAATGTTGACTCACCTATATGGCTCCAACAGCTCAGCTATTATAAAAGAGAAATAACAAAAAAACTGGATGCATACGGAGTCAAGGATGTACATTTCAGAATAGGGAAACTCTTTCATAAAAAACAATTTGTGTCTAAAAGACAAAAAACTGCTGAACTTTCTTCCGAAGATACTTTATTTGTCTCTGAACTCATATCGCAAATAAGCGACGATACAATTAAAGAAGCAGTCAAACGTGCACTGGAAAAATCTCTTAGCTCAAAAAAGAAAGGTAACGTCAGCAGGTAACAACTCCCATCCTTTCAAGTAAGCTTTTCTACTTTACAGGGCCCGTTTACTCATCGCATGGCGCTTGGAATAAAAAGTAAGCAGTAGGCAGTAAGGAGTAAGCAGTAGTTGAAAACAAAGTAATATATAAACCGTTAAACGGGTAAAGGTTAAGAGGCACGATTCGTAATCTGGTTTGTCTGGTTTGTTTTGTTTTTCTAGTTTATCCGGTTTAAACTAAAAAAACCAAAGAAACTAAACTAACTAAAGAAACTATTTTTGCTTTGCGTTTTACTTTTTACTATAACTATGCAGATTCTGCCTGTTTTTCAAAAATAAGGATAGGTTTTTCCTTTTTTGTAACCGTATCTTCAGTTATTAGACATTCCTTTATACCTTTTTGTGAGGGGATTTCATACATGACATCTAGCATTATTTCTTCTAATATGGCCCTGAGTCCTCTTGCACCGGACTTGCGTTGCACGGCCTTCTTTGCAATAGCTGAAAAAGCACTGTCCGTAAATTTCAGTCTGACATCATCAAATGAAAACAGTTTCTGATACTGCTTTGTCAGGGAATTTTTAGGCTCAATAAGTATCTTGATAAGAGTAGCCTCATCAAGTTCATCAAGTGCTGTCACAACAGGCAACCTACCGACAAGTTCAGGTATAAGGCCATATTTAATAAGGTCTTGCGGTTCTGTTATGCTCAGGATATCACCTATTTTCTTTTCTCTTTTGCTGGTAAAATCGATACCGAATCCAACGGTCTTTTTGCCAACCCTTTGCTCAACGATTCCCTCCAGACCGATAAAGGCACCTCCGCATATAAAAAGAATATTAGTGGTATCTACCTGTATAAAATCCTGCTGGGGATGTTTACGCCCCCCCTGCGGCGGTATATTTGCAACTGTGCCTTCGATAATTTTAAGTAATGCCTGCTGAACGCCCTCACCAGAGACATCCCTCGTTATGGAAGGGCTATCGGATTTTCTGCTTATTTTGTCTAACTCATCGATATATACTATTCCCCGCTGTGCCCTTTCAACATCATAATCAGCGGCCTGTATAAGTTTCAGTATTATATTTTCTACATCCTCACCAACGTATCCTGCCTCTGTAAGTATTGTTGCATCTGCAATTGTAAAAGGCACATCGAGTATCCTTGCAAGAGTCTGTGCAAGCAATGTCTTGCCGGTACCAGTTGGGCCGACAAGCAGTATATTGCTTTTCTGAAGCTCTACATCGGACTCTATGGGGTTGTAAATCCTTTTGTAATGGTTGTAAACTGCAACAGATAGAATTTTTTTGGCCTTTTCCTGGCCTATTACATAATCATTAAGAACACCGTGTATTTCCCTAGGTGTAGGCAGTTTTGGCAATGTTTTTCCAGATGTATCAATATATAATTCATCAGCAATTATTTCATTGCAAAGTTCGATGCATTCATTGCATATATAGACTGTAGGTCCTGCAATAAGCTTTTTTACCTCCTCCTGTCCTTTGCCACAGAAGGAACATTTAAGATTTTCCTCGTCTTTCTTTGCCATCTATCCTCCAATTAAAAACAGTCCTGAATAATAATCAACGAATCTAAAAATGGTGTTTCTAACTTATAGTCAGCTCTTAAATATAAATACAGTAATAATAATTTTAGTATACTATGTTAATCTTTACTTGTCACGGCTCGAGTGGTCCATACAGCCCGAAACATCGTCCAGCTCAGTCGAGACGTTCAGGCCGGGGACTCGCCGAATTCCTGTTTCTCCTTTATTTTCTTTTAATAGTATAGATTACATCATCTACAATATTATATTCCTTGGCCTCTTCTCCAGACATAAAGAAGTCTCTATCTGTATCGGCCTGTATCTTTTCGAGAGGCTGACCTGTATGCTCTGAAATAACCCTGTTAATGGTATCTTTCATCTTCAATATTTCTTTTGCATGTATTTCAACGTCAGTTGCCTGGCCATGGAAACCTCCCATCGGCTGATGAAGCATTATCCTTGCATGTGGCAACGCAAATCTCTTTCCCTTTGTTCCTGCCGCAAGAAGGAGAGCACCCATGCTTGCTGCCTGTCCTATACAATATGTGGATATATCAGGCTTAACATACTGCATTGTATCGTAAATGGCAAGACCTGAAGATACAATTCCCCCGGGCGAATTTATATAAATATGTATGTCTTTGTCAGGGTCTTCGGTCTGCAAAAAAAGGATTTGGGCTATCACAGTATTTGCAACAATATCGTCAATTATATTGCCTAAAAATATTATCCTGTCCTTAAGAAGTCTTGAATATATATCGTAAGCTCTTTCAGTTCTTCCGGTTTGTTCTATTACTATGGGTATAACACTCATTTTAATCTCCTTTCACAATTTCAGCTTTTGAGAGCACCAGGTCAAGAACCTTTTCGTCCCTCACTGTATGTCTAAAGTTTTCAAGTGAACCGTCTTTTGTAACAAATAGATTTATTACTGCATCTGGAGTTGTCTGAAGATGTTGGGCAAGTTGAACAATTTTTGCTTTAAGCTCTTCTTCAGTGACGGTTATGGCTTCCTTTTCCGCAATAGTGTCAAGAAGAATTGTAGACTTCGCATTATTTATTGCCTTCGGTCTGAGTCTTTCTGTTATCTCGGAATCGTCATCGTCAGCAGAGGTCTTACCTGTAGATGCTTCACTTATCAGTTCTTTCGAGTTCTTTTTAGAAAGCTTTTCATTGACAACAAGGGTCTCAAGCTCTTTTTCAAGAAGGGATTCAGGAACATCAAAGTTATGTGATTCGATCAGCAAATCATGAAGCTTTGCCTTCTGCTGCTTCAACGCATTTTCCTTCTTGGCATCCAAAATCTTTTCTCTTATTTTCTCCTTAAGAGACTCAAGTGTCTCGTGATTTAAATCTTTAGCAAATTCGTCATCAATTTCGGACAGTTTTTTTTCTTTAACCTCCTTTATTGTTATTCTTATACGGCTCCCTGTATCAGTTTTCTCTTTCTCTTTAGGTTCGTTACCCTCAAAAGATGGGAGAGATATTTCTATAACTTCTCCCTTTTTTCTGCCAACAACTTCTTCGATTATCCCTGGGGGTGTTATTTTATTGTCCAGTTTCATGACCTGGTCTTTACCAGAAGAAAGTTCCTTTTCACCTGACGCATCAAATTTAATATAATCGATTACAATAAGGTCATCCACCCTAATTTCCCTGCCTGTGCCCTCTGAGGTATCAACTACCTCATATATAGCCCTCTCCTCCTGTAAACCCTTAATCGTCTCATCTATATCTTTTTCATCAACTGTTACATCAATATCCTCTATCTTGAGCCCTGTGTAATTCAGGTTACTTATATCCGGCCTGACCTCAACAGTGAGGGTAAACGACAGTGGCTCGTTCCTTTTGATATCAAGTTTATTTTCAAAACTTGGCATTGTTACTGGAACCAAGTCAGCTTCCTTTAATGCCTTTGTATAGTACTCTGGCACCAGCCTTTCTATAATGTCAGCCTTGATATCATTTCCGAATTTTTTTTCAATTAAATTTACCGGTACCTTGCCTGGCCTGAAACCAGGTATTTTAGCCTTTTGCCTGACCTTATCCAGTGATGTTTTATATTCTTTCTCTATTATATCTGATGGAATCTCGATTTTCAGTCTCTTTTTGGTACTGCTGATATCCTCAACCGTTGAGTTCAAATCCGCCTCCTTAATTATTTATTTAATGTAAAATAATACCGTAACTTTAGTCAATTTTAGGTATAATCTCAATCATGAACCTTTATCTAATCGACGGTAATTCATATGTCTACCGCGCATTTTTTGCAATAAGGGGACTTTCGACTTCCGGAGGTTTTCCAACAAATGCGATTTACGGATTTACCAATATGTTATTGAAAATCATCAGGGAAAAGAAACCTGATGGCCTTGCAGTTTTCTTCGACTCATCTGAACCTACCGAAAGGCACAGGATATTCGAAGAATACAAAGCACACAGACCGGAGACACCATCAGAACTTGTACAGCAGTTAACACCCATTAGAAAAATAATATCTGCCTTTAATATCAAAATTATTGAGATTCCTGGTTACGAGGCAGATGACTTAATTGGAACGGTAGCAAAAAAGTCTGCAATGGAGGGCGGTAAAATATTCATTGTAACCGGTGACAAAGATATGCTACAGCTCGTGGATGAGGATATCAAGACTTACGACCCCATCAAGGACAGGTTTCTTGATTTAGAGTACGTAAAAGAGAAATTCGGGGTCGAACCTGAAAGAATAACAGATTTTATGGCCCTAACGGGTGATGCAGTAGACAATATCCCTGGTATTAAAGGTATAGGAGAAAAGACAGCCAAAGAACTCCTTTCTGCTTTTGAGACTCTCGATGAACTTCTCCAGCATCCTGAAAGGATTAAAAAGGAAAAACTGCGTAAAATGATTTCAGAAAATATAGATATTGCCCGCATGAGCCGGAAACTTGCAACAATTGATATATCCGTACCTGTCGTTATCGAATTAGAAGAGTTTAGAATGAAAGAGCCTGATTGGCTTACACTTTTATCATTGTTCAAAGAATTCGAATTTTCAAGTTTGATGAAATTATTGCCTGCAGTCGAAACTGCTAAAAGAAAATATGAGACGATCAGCACTATAAACAGGCTAAGAGAAGTCGTTTCCACTATTAAGAATGAATTTGCATTTGATGTTGAGGCAACAGGCAAAAATCCTATGACTGACAGCCTTGTCGGCATAGCACTATGCAATCAAAAAGAACAGGCTTTTTATATACCTGTTGCCCACTCTTCATCACTTGTAAGCTCAGTGGAACAGATAGACAAAGTGGACGTTATGAATACACTTGGCCCGGTCTTTCTGAATAATAAAATTGCCAAAATCGGTCATAACCTAAAATATGACATTATGGTTCTCGGACAGACCAGAAACGGCTCTTTCACAGATGGAGTTAAAGTAGCGGGGAAACTTTTTGATACAATGATAGCCGCATATCTCTTGAATCCAAACAAGGCCAATCACAGTCTTGATGAAGTTTCTTTCGAATATCTGTCAAAGAGAAAAAAATCATTTATGGAAGTCTTAAAGAAAAGGCAGTCATTTGCAGATGTTACAATAGAAGAAGCAACTCCTTATGCATCAGAAGATGCTGCGCTGAGTTATGAATTAAAGGACCTCCTGTTTAAAAAACTAGAAGAAAACGAACTCGAGAAGATCTATTTCGATATTGAGATGCCTCTTATCGAAGTCCTAATCGATATGGAAAGAACAGGGATTAAGATAGATGCAGATATTCTCAACAATCTATCAATAGAACTGACAGAAGAAATAGACGGTATTCAGAAAAGGATATTTTCTCTTGCAGGAGAAGAGTTCAATATCAACTCTCCCAAACAGTTATCAAAGATTTTGTTCCAGAGCCTTGGACTAAGTCCTACCAGAAAGACAAAGACCGGCTTTTCTACAGGTATGGATGTTCTGGAAGAACTTGCTGAAGTACATGAGCTTCCGAGAGAGGTACTTAACTACAGGACACTTACCAAGCTCAAGACCACATACGTTGATGTACTGCCTAGGATCATAAATCCAGAAACAGGCCGGATACATACAACCTTTAACCAAACCGCAACAGCAACAGGAAGGCTAAGCAGCAGCGAGCCAAATCTTCAGAATATCCCGATCAGAGGAGATTGGGGCAGGCGTATCAGGGAGGCGTTCATCGCTGAAAATGGACACATCCTTCTCTCAGCAGATTATTCTCAGGTTGAACTGAGAGTTCTTGCACACCTAAGTAAAGACAAAGGCCTGATTGATGCATTTATCAAAGGATACGATATCCATGCCAGGACAGCGTCCGAACTTTATGGCATACCTCTTGAAGAAGTTACACATGATATGAGGAGAACTGCGAAAACAGTTAATTTCGGTGTGATTTACGGTATATCACCGTTTGGACTTTCAGAGACATTGAAAATCGACAGGAAAGAGGCAGAAAAATATATAAAGCGGTATTTTGAACGTCATCAAGGTGTTAAGGAATACATTGATAGTATCCTTGTCAAGGCAAAAGAAAAAGACTATGTTATGACACTTTTTGGGAGGAAAAGGCACATCCCGGAATTAAAAAGCCAAAACAAAACCTTAAGGCAACAGGGAGAAAGACTTGCTGTAAATTCTCCCATACAGGGGACTGCTGCCGACATAACCAAAATCGCGATGATAAACATATGGAGGAGGTTTAAGCGTGAATCCATTAATGCTAAAATGATTCTGCAGGTGCATGATGAACTCCTCTTTGAACTTCCCGAATTAGAACTGAATTCTGTCACAAAGATTGTGAGGGAAGAAATGGAAGGGGCAGTCAAACTCTCTACGCCTGTAAAGATTGACATCGGATATGGCAGGAATTGGGCAGATGCACATTAAAAATTATGTTTTTCTAGAGATTTTACAGGAGAATAAATAATTCAAAATAAAACACAGAGACACAGAGGCATCGAGAAAAAGCATGGTTTTAATAATTCCGTTTCTCAGTGCCTCACTGTTCAATTTTTCCACATAAATATCGAAAGGAACAAAAATTAATAACAAATAACTTTATTTTGCTAAAATATATTGTAAAGGGGGCGATATGAAAGCAAAAGGTTCCAAGAAGAAAGTCAAAAAAACAGTAAAGCCTACTAAAAAAGAAAAACCGGCTATTAAAAAAATAGCTAAAACCTCTTCAGCAAAGGCTAAAAAAACTTCTAAAAAAGTCTCCAAAGCAAAGGCAGTAACAAAGCCTAAAAAGACATCTAAACATGAAACAACCGGGAAAAAGTCTGCTGCCAAAAAGAAAGCTACTGCTACACCCAAAAAGGGCACTGAAAAGAAGAAGACAGTAAAAGAGACAAAAAAAACCGCCAGGCCTTCAAAACCCAAAACCAAGGCTAAAAAGCCTGCAGCTAAAACCCCTAAGGCTAAAGTTAAGGCTGAGGTTAAGAAAAAAAGGACCGAAAAAGCTAAAGCAAAGCCGAAAGTTAAAGAAGAAAAGAAAACAAAGGCCTCAAAAAAGAAAAAGATAACCACTCAAAAAATAGAAAAACCTAAAAAGGCAACTAAGATTAGTATGCCCCGTAGAAAAGGTGAGGCTCGTTTACGGGGTAAAAAGCCTGTAAAGAAAAAATTAGCTCCTTCAATAAAGATAGAAGAACCAGTAAAAGTGGAAAAGGCCCCTTTAAAAATATTTCTTCCCGAAGTAGAGGTATTAGAAGAAGAACCTAGTGAGGGAATCCCTCCACCTGAACTGCGGGAAGAATATGGTGAAAACGAATTGCTGCTTATGGCAGTTGAACCGAATATTGTTTTTGTTAGCTGGGAGATAAATAAAGATGATTTCTTGAAAATTAAAAATCGTGCCAAAGGGAATGGCATTCTTAATCTGCGTGTATATGATGTGACAGGAGTTGAATTAGATGTGAAAAAAGCAAACAGCTATCTTGATATTAAAATAGACAGCAGAATCGGAAGCGACTTTTTCAACATACATATGGACGGGAAGGATATAATAGTCGAAATCGGGTTTTTCGGTACTCAAAGGAAATTCAGACCATTAGTCAGATCGAATGTGGTATCTGTTCCAAAGTTGATTATCAAGGACGAATTTGGAATTGCAGAAAAACTATTTGAATCAGGTATACCTTACGGGTACTGATAAAACTTCTGAAGTTAAACTGATTGTTTGTTTCAGAAAAAACCACGCTCTGAAATAAATTCTCTCTGTCACTTTATTTACACCGTATTTACACCGTTAGAAAGTGTCGATTTTTTTCTAATGTGGGTTGTCCCTTTAGAAGGTAAAGGTCTTCTAATGGGGGTTACATTTTAAACTTAATATGCTGTTCTCAATTATTTCGATTATATCGTCAATAACCACTTTATAATCATTTTTGCAAAGTTCCATAGCAGTTTCTATTAAAAAAAGAACCTCATTTACTGAAACATCTATTCCATAAATTTCCTTTGCCAGCCAGGAACCTAATACGGCAAGGGTATACCTGTCAATTGGACTCGGCAAAACTAAAGCACTTGCATATTGGTCAACAAGATTACGGAAGATCCACTCTGTTAATGTTAAAGTTTTAAAGTCGGTCCTCCTTTCCTTCCAGACTAATACTGCTGCCAAAAGATTAATATCCTGACGAGAACGAAGCTTGTTAGCTCTAAGTAATTTCTCTGCTAAACTGGGATCATCATGCTTAAGAAGCAGATCTACGGCTACTTCAATTGCATAATGTGCAAATTCAGGATCCAGATTTGTTAGTTTAGAAAGAATTAATGCCTTATCTATCACATATCCATTTTTACCGCTGGCTTGAGGATACTCGATATGAGCATAATAGTCAGCTCCACAAACCTCATTATGAGTTCCCCAGCCTTTAGAAAAAGCCTCCTGAGCCTGGCTCCAGGCATAAGGCATCAGGATAATATAGTCATAATGGGTATCTGTAAATGACGTAGGCCATTTGTGCTGTTCTAACACATATAAAGCTAAATCTGGTGAGATACTGCCATAATGAAGATCAATCTTGTAATTGTTATCTGGAAAAACTCTCTCGGCAATATATAGGTGAGATGCAGAATTAAAGGCAAGTGCAACAGATGGGAATAATATAATTAAAACTAATAATACAAAATTTATAAGTTTTCTTTTCATTGGTTCTTCCTCCACACTTTATTAAAACAGGTCGCTAATTTTCTGTTTTGGCAGAACAGCCATTTTAAAAAATATGAGTTTGTATCACTCGCTATTCTTTTATTGTATTATTATATAGATTCCGCCTTTTCTGGAATAGATATTAGTGTCAGAAATGTTGTCTAAATTTTGGAATTGAGTTGTTTCTTATAAAAAAACATGGTCAAAGCAAATTGCAGAAATTAAAATTGACGATTCTTTTATTGTTTTACAGCCGAAGATTCTCCGGGTTGTCTTTTCATCTACGCCATATCTATAGATACAAGAAAATACTTGTCTTTTTCTTTTGAGTAAATAACTGCTCTTCCATCTTCGTTTTCGTAAATTGTTATATCGTTGCTGAACTTCTTTACCATCTTTAATTTCATCTTTTCCTTCTTTATCAATCGACCGCCTTCAACAATTTCTACCTCTGCCTGCATAAACCCTCCTTTCAGTCAGTAATCATTCAGAGCCCTGCAGATAATCATTTAGTACAATTCATTATTATAAATTATATCAGTTTTTGATTCATTGTGATACATTGAAAGAATTAAACAAGCCTTAAGGTGTCTGAGAAATTATAATCTTTTAATGTCACGAAAAACACAATTCCTGCATTCTTTATTCCCCCTCTGCCCTTTGCAAAGACCTGAAATTCCGTGGTGGCAGAGTGCAAAATCATATTTGAGCGGGTCTTCTGGATTGAATCTCTTCAGCGATTCTGTAATCTCAACCGCCATCTTCCAGTCCTGTGAAGAACGCTTAGTAAAACCAAGGCATTTTGAGATTTTGGCTATGTGTGTATCAAGCGGTATGATTAGACTGTTTGCCTGAATTCCCTTCCATATACCGAAATCTATATCCCTGTCCCTTATCATCCAGCGAAGGAAAAGATTTGCCCTTTTGCATGCACTTCTGTTTTTTGGTGAAGGGAAAAAATTAAGAAGACCCGGTGGCTTTATATTACTCCCATATATTCTGGATGTGTTTATTCTTAAGAAGCTGTCAACGAGACCTGTAAGACCTTTTTCTATGTTAATGTCATCATTACTGTAAAATCTTTTGAAGACATTCTCTATGGAAGCACTTTTCTTTAATATTTCATGAACCATAAATAAGAGTGAGACAATATCTTCGTGCTTATTGAACCTGTACTTTATGCCCTCAAAGAGTTTCCGTTGCTTCTTTAAATTGAAATTTATCAGAAAATCATATGGGCTCATACCCATTACAGCCAGTATCTTTTCGACCGTTGACTTGAATAATCCTACCCTGCCATATGCAAAGCATGAAGCTATAAAACCGGAGACTTCTATATCTGAAGGTTTTATGTATCTGTGAGGAAACTCGATAGGGTCATAAAGCATCCTTTCATCAAAATTATATTCCCTGTAGAATTTATCTAGTATTTTTTTAAGCCGGTTCATAGATAAGTCCTAAAATGGTAAGTTATTAGCTTCCGTTAACCCAAAAAATACATTTTTCAGGTTAGACACCGAAAATTATCTCTCTCTCTTCCATGTCAACCCTGTCAACCCTGACTGTCAATTCCTGCCCGATCCTGAAAGAACGTTTGGTATGCCTGCCATGCAGACGCATGGTTTTGTCATTATATTGATAAAAGTCGTCTGTAATGTAGGAAACATGCAGAAACCCCTCTACATAAAAGTCATTGAGCCTTACCCTTAGTCCGAAAGGTGTTACACCGACAACTTTACCTGTAAATTCATCACCTACCTTATCATTCATAAACCAGACCTTCAGGGCATCAACAACCTCTTTTTCAGCATCTTCTGCAGTCCTTTCCGTTCTCGAAGAGTGAAATGCAATATCAGGAAGCAGTTTTACGAGTTCTTTTATCCTCTTATCGGAGAGATGTTTCTTGTAAAGTATTTCGCGCAGCAACCTGTGAACAACAAGATCAGGATATCGTCTTATAGGTGATGTGAAGTGTGTATAACATCCTGATGCAAGCCCGAAATGGCCGACGTTGACTGTCGAGTATCGTGCCTGCTTGAGACTTCTAAGTACAATGTAATTTATTACCTCTTCTTCACTTGAATTCTTTATTGACTTAAGTAATTCTGAAAAATCCTTTGGACGTATCGTCTTCCCTTTGAATCTTCCAATATGCTTGACTACCCTTAATACTTCTTCCAGTTTCATAGGATCGGGTTCTTCATGTATTCTATAGATACATGGCACATTAGAACTTTGCAGGTATTCGGCCACTGCCTCATTTGCTGAAATCATGAACTCTTCAATAATCATGTGAGCAAAGTTTCTCTCTGCTCTTAAAATAGCCTCTGGATTACCCTTTATATCAAGAAGGACCTCAGGTTCAGGCAGGTCAAAATCAAGGCTTCCCCTTTCAAGCCTGTTTGACCTTAATACTCCGCAAAGTTCACCCATCAGCTCAAAATCCTTAAGTAAGTAGTCATATTTTTTACGCTCATGGCTGTCCTGATCTATGAGAATCTTTCTTACAGAAGTATATGTCATTCTTTCATCGCTCCTGATTATACTCGGGTAGAATTTTTTATCCATTCTATTTCCGTATCTGTCAAAGTCCATTTCAACGGTAAATGCGTGCCTTTCCAGCTTTGGCTTGAGGCTACAAAGGTCTTCTGAAAGCTCTTTTGGAAGCATTGGTATTACTCTATCCGGGAAATACACACTTGTTCCGCGTTTCCTCGCTTCCATATCATTTGCAGAATCCCAGGGCACATAGAATCCTACATCTGCAATGTGAACCCAGAGCCTGTAGCCATGTTCAATGAGGTTGATTGAGACAGCGTCATCGAAATCTTTAGCTCTCTCACCGTCAATGGTAACGGTGGAAAGATTCCGCAGATCTTTTCTCTTTAGCAATTTCTTTTTTGCTTTTTTATTTTTGTCTGTCAGACGACAGGTACTGTACAAACCTTTTGTCTCGTCTGTCACAGATTTTGGAAATCTCCTCGGCAGACTGAATTCATCAATTATCGCCTCAACTTCAGATTTCGGGGTCTCGGGTTTCTCTATTATTCTGATAACTCTTCCAGCAGGGGGTCTATTTTCAGTTGCATAGGTAATTATCTCTGCTATGACATTATCTCCATGTTTCGCCCTGCCCCTGTCTTTTGGACCTATATAAAGGTCAAACGGTATTGCGCTGTTTTTAGGCCTGACATAAGTTGCTGTCCGGGTAATATCCAGCCTGCCGGTAATCCTTGTGTAAGCCCTTTCAAGTATCCTGATTACCCTTGCTTCACGCCTTTTCCAGTTTTCCACCCTGACAATAACCCTGTCGTTATTCATTGCCCCTAGTGTCCACCTTGGCGGTATGAATAGATCTCTTTCACCGGGTTTCTCGGAAATAAAAAATCCATACCCTTCCCTGTGAGCCTCAAAATACCCTGTAATCAGGTTCATATCCTCCGGCAAACCATATAAACCTTTACGGGTAAGCACGACACCGCCATTCCGCACCATTTCTCTCAGTATCCTCTTAAGGCCCCTCGACTCAGACCTGCTGAGACTCAAAAGACGTACTATCTCTTTGAAAGACAGGGGTTTACCTATCTTTTCTCTTAAAAATGCTGCAACCTTATCCTTATTTAACATGGCATTCCTTCTATCATTTGAATAAAACTATACTCCTGCTTAGTGATAAGTAATTGAAGTTACTAAAGCCTGGGGCATTAACTGATTAAGATTTTCTTTATTTTCATGAACTATGTTTACCCAGTTTCTTACCCAGTCTTATTAAAAAATATTGTTTGTGTCGGGTAAGCAAATTCAATTCCGCGTTTTTCGAATTCACTTTTTATTGAAAGGTTAATCTCCTGATTAATATCCATATACTTGTTATAGTCACTGCCCATAACATAATAAACAGCTTCAAATACAAGGCTGAAGTCCCCGTAGGAGGAGAAATGAGCCCGGTCGAAAACCGTATCTTTCACATTTTCAATAGCATTTCTTATTATTGCCGGTATCTCCTTTAACTGCTGGAGATTTGTTTGATAGGTAACGCCAAGATTAAAAATAACACGACGCCTTTCCATTCTTTTATAATTACGTACGCGTGAGCTGGTCAAATCGGTATTTGAAAATATTAACTGTTCACCGCTCAAACTACGTATTCTTGTTGTTTTAATGCCAAAGTGTTCAATGGTTCCCATGTATTCCCCGACAATAATAAAATCGCCTATCTCGAATGGGCGGTCAAAGAATATTGTGAAATAACTGAACAGGTCTCCCAGAATTGCCTGTGCTGCTAGGGCAACCGCTATACCGCCGATACCAAGGCCAGCTATTACAGCTGAAATCTTGAATCCCAAATTATCAAGGAGAAAAGTAATACCAACTCCCCAGACGATTACTTTTATTGCAGTAAGAATCCCCTTAAGCCTCTTCTGCCTGTTAGTATCAACCTCCTTTTTAATCCAATAATTCTCAAGCAAATAATTTATCAGTGCTATTAAAAGGCGGATGCCAAAAAACGTTAATACCAGCACTCCAAGAATATCAATAAACTTGCTAAATAAAGGGGGCAGGGTCAAGATTTTTATAGATAGATAGAAGGCGCCGAAATAGATCAAGGGGATCAATTTCTTTTGAATGATATGAATCAGAAAATCATCTATTGTTGTGGAGGTCTTCTTCGCCCAAGCCTTAAGCTGGTGCAAAATGATACTACGAAGTATTCGAATAACAGTAACACCGCCCAGGAAGATTAATATGAAAATTAAATAGTCTGAAATTCTGTTATTAAAAAATGTAATCTGCATTATATCGTCAAACATATTTCACCCCTTCTGCCCGAATGTTAATATTAAATATCTGCGATTACGCAAAAGCCGCAGAAACTGTTTAAATAAAAAAGCAATCAAGGCCGGGAGAATATTATTCTAATGCCCTTCCTTGTTAATCCCCAAAATGCATTTTCCGGTTTAATATCAACCTTAACGGACGAATTACATATACCTCTTTATAGCTTCCTTTTCCTCAATAAATTCATATTTGAATTTCTGGGTCTCTCTCCCAAAACATATCCCGAGACTTTCAAAAAGAGTCACTTCTTGCAAATTTACCTCTCTACGCTTTATCGCATCTCCGGTTGGCTGATAGTAAATTTTCTCTCCCTCTACATTTAAAACAGTATTTCCGGTTTTTCCTTCAAGTAAAAGCATAACAGCAGCAGCACCAGCCTTATACCCAAAATTGACATCATAGGATGAAGAATGTCCAGAACGCACAAGATGACCGGGGGTTACTTCCCTGACTTCGGGTATCTTGTAAACGCCCGGTACATACATGCCTGTCTTTTTCATAAATGATATAACATCAGGATCATTCTTTAACCGCTTTTCGAGCTGCTGACGCACATATTTCCCAGCACCTGCAAGCTTTTTATGCCCAAATGCATCAACCCCTGCAGATTCGTCATAGAGCAGTTCCCCGCTTGCCGTCTTAATACCTTCTGCAACAACAATGAGATAAGTGCCTGCCTTGACATCGCTCCTTTCGACTCTTGGAAAATAAGTTTTCTTAATATGTTCGTATACGATATCAAAGTCAACTGGAATTTCAGGTATCAGTATACAATCAGCCTCTGCTCCGACACCACCTCGAAATGCGGTATGTCCAACATATCTACCGAAGACTTCAAGAACCAGGACACGGTTGTGGCTCATCCCTGTAGTTTTTAGATTCCTGCCAAAAACAGATATCATGTTGACTGCAGAATCACCACCGACACTATATGGCTGCAGATCAATGTCCATTGTCTTCGGTACGTGAATGCATGGAATGTTCTGAGATGAGAGGTCGACAACAACACTACCTGTATCATCACCTCCGCTTATAATAAGTGCATCTATACCGAATTTCTTCAGCCCTTCCTTTATCCTCTTATATTTATTGTCGTCTTCTATCTTTTTTACTTTTACACGTGAATGTCCAGCCTCAGAACCTGCAAGAGTTGCATCGATATGACTTACTCGTTCTTCATTCAGGAATACAACTTCATCAAGGTCAATAAGGTTATAAAGACCTGCATATCCATTAGGAATAATAACTGACTCAATCCCTAATGCATATGCCTCTCTTGCTATTCCTTTAATTACAGCATTAAGTCCACCGCAGTCGCCACCACTTGTAATAATCCCGATTCTTTTTACAGGTGCCATAAAACCCTCCTTTTAGTAATGTGTTTATCATTATATGCTCAAATCTCAAATACCCAGATTTGCTATTTTCTATTTGCTATTCACTATTTGCTTTCTTTGCCTTTTTCGCTCTTAGCCTATTCCCCTTACTCCTTACTTCATAGGCTCTATGCCCTTTTCGCTTTGCCCCTGTTTTCCATCAGTGCATGAACAGGTTTAAGACCATATGGGCTACCCTGTTCTATTGCAGTAAGAACAGTTCCGCCTCCTGTAAAGAAATAATACTTCGCATTATCAAGGACTGAGAGATAAAGGCCCGGACAAAGATCCTTGAATTCCTGCAGTGTATCCCCACCGCCATACATTTTAATGGCATCCCTGTTAAGGTCAATCGTGCTGTCCAATGCTGCAGAGCCAGCAGTAAAATGAGGAGTAAATCCCATAACTGCATTAACAAAAATTGTTTTTGCATTTAAAATACTATCATACACAATGCGGTCCCGAAATGATTTTGGGTCAATGTCCACTATATATTTGTATTTATTCCCCTGCCTGAAGTCCTTTATCGGTAATGTTCTATATTCTCCTTCTACCTTGCCTTCCATGGTATCTGATTCAACTATATGAGGCATTTCTATAATCTTCTGGTTTATCCTGTCTTTTTCAACAAGGTCCTTTGCTGCTTCAATATCATGTTCTGAGACCCCTGCTGTATTTATTCCATATTTGGCACAGAGATAGGTATTATATATAACACCACCAAGTATTAACTTGTCTACTCTCTCATACAGTGCATAAATAGGTTTAATTTTTGTGTCATACTTGGCACCGGCAACAACAGCCACGAATGGCCTTTCGGGATTAATGACAGAGTTCAGATTAATTATTTCCTGCTGCATTAAAAAACCTGCATAAGAAGGAAGATATTTTGTAATATCATAGGTCGACACATGAGGCTGCCATGAGCCAAATGCATCATTTATGAATATATCAGCAAGGCCTGCAAGCTGCAAGGCGAAGTTTTTTCTTGTTTCACCTTCTCCTTCTTCACCCTGAAACCAGCGGGTGTTCGGAAGGTAAATACCGCCGATCTTTCTTTTACGGAGTTCACGAATTGAATGGTTGATTGAAGTATCTATCCCTGTAATACCATATTTTGATTCAATATTGAACTCGGGTATTTGGAATTTTATATGAAGCTTTCGTTCTAAATACTCCACAACTGGTCTTACGGATTCTTCCTCCCTGCAATTAATATCTCCTGTCTTTTTATCTTTGGGCCTTCCAATATGGGTCATCAGGATTGGCCTTCCACCCCTCTCAACTATGTTATAGAGAGTGCCGAGTGTTCTGTCAATCCTGTAAGGGTCCCTTATCTGGCCGCCTTTTACAACATTATGGTCGAACCTTACAAGTACAATCTTTCCATCAAGAGGAGCATTTTGTATAGTAGGAAGCCTGGGGTCTAATATGCTCATTACTTATTACCTCCGGTAGGTATTAAAAATTTAACTAAATTGTAACACAGATGTTTTTTCGGTCATAAGCATCATTTTTATGATATTCCTGTATCGATTTAACATTTACTTTTTTCTTCTTAAGCATCTCTATAGCATTAACAACGGCCTTTGCCCCTGCAACTGTTGTTGTATAAGGAATACCGTATTGCAAGGCGCTCCTCCTGATTGAAAATGAATCCCTCTTGGCCTGCGCACCACTGACTGTATTTATAACGAAAACTATTTCCTTATTTTTAATTAAATCTACTATGTGCGGCCTGCCTTCTGCAACCTTATTTATAACTTCGACCTCAATGCCTTTATTACTTAGAAAAGCAGCGGTTCCCCTTGTTGCAACAACCGAAAAACCTGCGGCATACAGTCTTTTGACGAGATCACATATGCCCGGCTTATCTTCATCCCTGATGCTTATTACTATCTTCCCAGAAAGCGGTATCATGTTATTGCAGGATGCCTGTGCCTTTGAATATGCACGGCCAAAATCTTCGTCTATGCCCATGACCTCACCTGTAGACTTCATTTCAGGCCCCAGGATTGTATCAACACCGGGGAATTTTTCAAAAGGAAAAACAGCTTCTTTAACTGCGATATGACTTATTGATTTTTCTGATTTAACACCCAGTTCTTTCAATGTTTTTCCCAACATAACCTTTGCTGCTATTTTTGCAAGAGGAACACCTGTAGTCTTGCTTACAAAAGGGATTGTCCGTGATGCCCTCGGGTTAACTTCAAGTATATATATGTCTTTATCTTTTACGGCAAACTGCACATTCATTAGCCCGATAACCCTGAGTTCTCTTGCGAGTTCCTTTGTCTGTCTTTTTATCTCATCTGTGATTTCTTTACTCAGAGAAAATGGAGGTAGCGAGCACGCTGAATCACCGGAATGGATACCGGCCTCTTCAATATGCTCCATCACACCGCCGATAATAACATCTGTTCCGTCTGATACTGCATCAACATCAACCTCTATTGCAATATCGAGATATTTGTCTATAAGCACAGGATGTCCAGATGATGACATTACAGCGTTCCGCACATAATCACGAACAGAGTCCTCATCGTATGCAATCTCCATTGCACTGCCACCCAGAACATATGAAGGCCTGACCATAACAGGATAGCCTATTTTTTTTGCTGCGGCAGCAGCTTCTTCAACAGATATTACTGTATCGCTTTCCGGCTGCTTAAATCCAAGCTTATGAATAAGTTCCTTGAATCTTCGCCTGTCCTCCGCCCTGTCTATCGAATCTGGAGATGTACCAAGTATCTGAATACCTTCCATCTCAAGAGGTACTGCGAGTTTAAGCGGTGTCTGTCCTCCAAACTGCACAATTACTCCAATTGGTTTTTCGGTCTCGATTATATTCAAAACATCCTCTATTGTTAACGGTTCAAAATAAAGCCTGTCAGATGTGTCGTAATCTGTACTGACTGTCTCAGGGTTGCAGTTGACCATTATTGTCTCATACCCCAGTTCCCTCAGGGCAAAGACGGCATGAACACAGCAGTAATCAAACTCTATCCCCTGACCAATCCTGTTAGGTCCTGAACCGAGAATTATTACTTTCTTCCTTTCTGTTGGATTAGACTCACACTCAGACACAGGGGCAAATAGAAGAGGGTATGGTGACTGTGGCACAGCATCAGTGTTATATAAATCTTTTTTTTCTTTGTGCTTTGCGCTTTGTTCTATGCGCTTATAGAATGGTTTTTCATATGTTGAATATAGATATGGTGTATATGCAGAAAACTCTGCCGCACATGTATCCACCATTTTGTATACAGGAAGTATATTTTTTTCTTTTCTGAGCCTCCTTATTTCTGTCTCATCAACACCAGACAGTTGAGCCAGTCTTCTGTCAGAAAAACCGTATTCTTTCGCCTCCCGCAATAAAGCAGGGGGCAGGGGGCAGGGGGCAAATTCGTTTTCTCCATGCTCCGAGCTCTTTGCTCCATGCGCTTTTATCATTTCATCCATATCGACTATGTGCTTAATGTTATTCAGAAACCATGGGTCTATCTGCGTACATTCATAGATCTCTTCAATACTCATCCCGACACGCATCGCTTCTGAAACATACCAGAGCCTTTTTACTCCTGGTATTTTTAAATTTATCTTGATTTTATCAGTATCTAAATCAACATCCACCAATCCATAGTTCCCGGTCTCCAGACTTCTGAGTGCCTTTTGGAGCGATTCCTTGAAAGTCCTGCCAATGGACATTACTTCGCCGACAGACTTCATCTGCGTGGTAAGCAGTGGGTCTGCCTCAGGGAATTTCTCGAATGCAAATTTCGGAAATTTTGTTACTACATAATCTATAGCGGGCTCGAAAGATGCGGGGGTCTCTCTTGTTATGTCATTCCTTATCTCATCAAGTGTGAGCCCGACAGCAAGCTTGGCTGCTATCTTTGCTATGGGGAATCCCGTTGCCTTTGATGCAAGAGCAGAACTTCTTGAAACCCTCGGGTTCATCTCTATTACAACCATCCTACCGTCTCTCGGGTTCAGGGCAAACTGTATATTAGAACCACCTGTGTCAACGCCGATTTCACGTATTATCGCTATAGATGCATCTCTCATACGCTGGTATTCCTTGTCTGTAAGGGTCTGAGCAGGGGCAACTGTAATAGAGTCGCCAGTGTGAATCCCCATGGGATCAAAATTCTCTATTGAGCAGATTATTACAACATTATCTTTTTTATCACGCATTACCTCGAGCTCGTACTCTTTCCACCCAAGGACAGACTCTTCAATAAGCACCTGACTAACGGGGCTGAGTTTAAGCCCCTTATCCAGAAGTTCTGCAAATTCTTCTCTATTATATGCTATGCCGCCGCCACTCCCTCCGAGTGTAAATGCAGGCCTTAATATAACGGGAAATCCTATATGCTCTATCGCATTAGTTCCTTCCTTTATATTCATAACTGCGGCACTTTTAGGTATCTCCAGTCCGATCTTTGCCATTGCCTCTTTGAAAAGTTCCCTGTTCTCTGCCTTTTTTATTGCATGAAATCTTGCACCTATCAACTCAACACTGTATTTTTCAAGAATCCCTTTCTCTGAGAGTCTTACAGCAAGGTTCAATGCTGTCTGTCCACCCATTGTTGGCAGGAGTGCATCAGGCTGTTCTTTCTGTATAATCATCTCCAGTATCTCTTCAGTAAGTGGTTCTATATAAGTTACATCTGCTGTTTCAGGGTCTGTCATTATAGTTGCAGGATTAGAATTTACCAGTATAACCCTGTATCCTTCATCCCTTAATGCCTTGCAAGCCTGTGTGCCTGAATAGTCAAACTCACATGCCTGTCCGATTACAATCGGACCCGAGCCGATCATAAGTATACTTTTAATATCTTCTCTCTTCGGCAAAGTTATCTATCCTAAATTTTTATTTTCCTAAAAAATCTCTTATATCTCTCAATGGCAACTCGGGTTCCCCCCCGATCTTTCCTTCGATCTTATCAGTATAAATATTCCTTTCCGTTCCATCATTAAATTTAAGCACCAATGATACAAACTCCTGTTCATCGCCTAATCCTGGGATAAAACTGCCATGCTGAATGGAGATTTTTTCCACGAATTTTATACCGTCAGGATTTTCCGGTACAAACTTTTTACTCTCTACATCAATCGAACTTAAATTATCAAGGGAGAATGTCTCTATCTTTCTTCTGATAAGATCGTGTCTTGTAATCTTGACTGTTTTATTTGATTTATTAAAAACAACTTCCAGATACCTTTCTTTAAACACAAATGCCCTGAACCAGAAAAATCCAGCTACAAATATGAGTATTAAAATAAGGTAATAAAGGGCTGTCATTCTAATACTCAAGAAAAGAAACAAATAGACAATTCCACTTAAGGCAGTGGCAGACAGAGCCGATGAAAACTCCTTATTGTAAATACCGCTGTGAAGAACGCTCTTTTTCTCTGCCCTGAATGATGAAGTTCTGAATATAAGTGAATCTGTTTTTTTCTGTAAAGTGTATTTCTTAACTTGTTCCTTGTTCAAACTGTGCAACTCTCGATCATCTTCCCAAATCTTTTAAAGATATGTGCTGAATCATTTGGACCAGGTCCAGCTTCGGGGTGGTGCTGCACTGAGAAAACCGGTAATTCTTTGTGCTGCATGCCCTCTTCAGTGCCGTCATATAGATTTTTATGTGTAAGGATGACCTGTCCATGCAGGCTATTTATATCAACACAGTAGTTATGGTTCTGTGAAGTTATCTCGACCTTGCTTGTAGACAGATCCTTAACTGGATGATTTCCTCCATGATGTCCAAATTTAAGTTTATATGTTCTGCCGCCCATGGCAAGCCCTAGTATTTGATGGCCTAGACATATTCCAAATATCGGTATCTTTCCTATCAGCTTTTTTGCATTCTCAATAGCGTATGTAACGGTCATGGGGTCACCGGGACCATTGCTCAGTACTATCCCGTTAGGTTTCATTTCTAATACCGCCTCTGCCGGGGTTTGAGCTGGCACCACCGTTATATCAAAGCCTGCATCATAAAGGTTTCTTAATATGTTTAATTTAACACCTAGATCATAAACGACCACCTTTTTCATTGCGGTTTGCAGATTGTAGATTGTGGAATCTCGTATATTATTCTCAGGGTCTTTATACCTCTGAATTCTGAATTCCCCTAAAGGGACGTTGTCCCCGAAAAGGGGCGTCGCCCCAACGGGGCTTTTCGCCCAACGGGACTTTACGTCTGAATTCCTAATTTCTGAAGGTTCCCATCTCCACAGCCCCTCTTTCCATTCATATTTTTCCTTTGTTGTCACTTCTTTCACAAGGTCAAAAGCTGATATTCCGGGGTGTGCTTTTACTTTATCTATGAGGCTGACAGGATCTGGATCGATTGAGGAAATAATTCCCATCTGAGCGCCGTGATTTCTCAAATGTCTCGTTAATGCCCTCGTATCAATTCCCTGGATACCAACTGTATTATTTTTTCTCATATACTCTGCGAGACTTATCGATGACCGCCAGTTGCTCGGGAAATCACAAGCCTCATTGACAATAAAACCTTCTGCCTTAATCCCCCCTTCAGACTCGATATCCTCTTCGTTAATTCCGTAATTACCAATCTGGGTATATGTCATGGTTACTATCTGTCCCTTGTATGAAGCGTCAGTGAGTATCTCCTGGTATCCGGTCATGGAGGTATTGAAGACTACTTCTCCCATAGTTTCACCCTCAACGCCGAAGTTTCTTCCTTCGAATACATTACCGTCTGCTAGAATCAACAATGCCTTTACTGCCATTCGTACACTCTTCCCTTGCGTATTGTCATTACGGGCATCCCTCTAAGGACCCAGCCATTAAAAGGTGTATTCTTACCTTTCGATATAAATCTTGCTGCCTCTACCTTATATTCTTTTTTGGTATCAATTATTACTACATCAGCATCAGACCCATGCTTTAATGTGCCCTTGTCTATCCCTGCAATCTTTGCCGGCATAAAAGACATCTTCCCGACCAGCTGGCTTAAAGTCAGAACCCCTTCTTCAACCAGTTTTATGCTTAATCCGATGGCAGTTTCAAGACCTGAGATGCCCGAAGGGGTCAGGTCAAATTCCAGAAGTTTTTCATCCATATGATGTGGTGCATGGTCAGTAGCAATTACATCTATTGTACCGTCTGCCAGCCCCTCTTTTATCGCCTCTACATCTTCTTTCCTCCTTAGCGGCGGGTTTACTTTTGCGTTCGTATCATAAAGACGTACTGCCTCTTCAGTAATGCTGAAATAATGTGGACAGGTCTCTGAAGTAATATTTGTGAGCCCGCGCTTTTTCGCAATCCTGATTATCTCTACAGAGCCCTTTGTTGAGACATGCGCTATATGCAATCTGCCATTGGTAAGTTCTGCAAGGGCTACGTCCCTCGCAACCATTATCTCTTCAGCCTGTGCAGGTATGCCTTTAAGTCCGAGAGTTACTGAAAGCAAGCCCTCGTTCATAACCCCTTCAGAACTAAGTGTCAGATCCTCACAGTGGGATATTACAGGTGCATTAAAAATCTTAGAATATTCCAGAGCCCTCCTCATCATCATACTGTTCATAACAGGTCTGCCGTCATCAGAAAAAGCAATACATCCTGTCTCATACATCATCGTAAGTTCAGAGAGTTCTTCTCCTTTCTGTCCCTTTGTTACAGCACCAATCGGATAGACTGAGCAACTACCTTCCTGAATAGCCTTTCTTATAATAAATTCCGTAACACTTGAATTGTCATTAATTGGGTTTGTATTTGGCATACAGCAGACTGAAGTAAATCCTCCTTTGATCGCAGCCCCAGTGCCTGTTTTTATAGTTTCCTTATACTCAAATCCAGGCTCCCTTAAATGAACATGCATGTCAACAAGACCGGGCATTACGATAAGCCCCTTTGCATCGATAATCCTCCCACCCCCCCCTTTAGTAAAAGTTTTTAAGAGAGGATTCGTATCCTTACTTTTTACTCTTGACTTTTTACTTCTGATTTCCTTTATCTTCCCGTCTTCAATTAATACGTCGCATATATTATCAATTTTTTGTGAAGGATCAATAACATGGCCGTTTTTTATTAAAATCTTCATCTCTTTAGACCTCGCTTGATATTATTTCTGATGTATCGAGCGCCCATGCCTTACATAAATATTTCTCTACGAGAATCATCATCTCTATTTAAATATGTTTTACTTTTTTACTCCTGAAAGCAGATAAAGCACAGCCATCCTGACCGCAAGTCCATTTGTTACCTGCTCAAGTATAACCGACCTCTGTCCGTCAGCCACTTCTGAATCAATTTCAACCCCCCTGTTCATAGGTCCAGGGTGCATTACAAGCACATCGTTTTTTGCCAGTGAAATCCTCTCTGATGTTAATCCCCAGTTTCTGAAATATTCTTCGGTCGTAGGGAAGAAACCCTTCCCCTGCCTTTCCATCTGAATCCTCAACATCATTATAATGTCAACATCTTCTAACCCCCTGTCCATATCCGTGAATAACTCAATATCTAACTCTTCCATATACATCGGTACTAATGTTGGGGGTCCGATCAGGCTTACGTCTGCACCGAGTTTTCTAAAGGCATATATATTCGACTTTGCAACCCTGCTATGAAGAATATCACCTATTATTGCTACCTTAAGTCCTTTAATACTGCCTTTCTTTTCTTTAATAGTTAATAAATCAAGTAATGCCTGAGTAGGATGCTCATTACTTCCGTCACCTGCATTAATAACCGAGGAATTCAGATTCTTTGCAAGGAAGTGTGCTGTCCCTGCATATGAATGTCTTACTATTATGAAATCAGCACCTAGGGCCTGTATGGTCAGGGCAGTATCTCTGAGTGTCTCTCCCTTTACAACGCTACTTGTAGATACAGAGAAATTTATCACATCAGTACTCAGCCTCTTTTCAGCAAGCTCGAATGATGTCCTGGTCCTTGTGGAAGGTTCATAAAAAAGGTTTACTGCGGTCTTACCCCGTAAAGTAGGCACCTTCTTAATATCCCTTTCCAAAACGTCTTTGAATCCTGCAGCAGTGTCAAGTATCAGCTCAATTTCCTCTGATTCCAGCTCTTTTATACCGACGAGGTCTTTATATTTGAGACTCATTCAAGCACCACCTTATCCTCTCGATCTTCTTCTTCCTCAAGCTGCACTACGACAGTTTCCCTAATCGAGGTCGGTATATTTTTTCCAACAAAATCTGCTTTTATTGGAAGCTCCCTGTGTCCCCTGTCAACAAGAACAGCGAGTTGTATGGCGGCGGGTCTTCCGAAGTCCATGAGTGCGTCCATTGCAGCTCTTATAGACCTGCCTGTAAAGAGCACATCATCCACAAGTACCACCTTTTTGTTATTGATCTCACACGGTACCTGTGTTCTCCTTACAACAGGCTGGTCTTTTCTCACATTTATATCGTCCCTGTAAAGTGCTATATCCAGCTTTCCAATAGGTACATTTTTACCTTCTATCTCCCTGAGCTTCACTGCAAGCCTTTTGGCAATATGTACACCACCCCTCTGTATACCGACAAGACAGAGGGACTTTACACCCCTATTCTTTTCGATTATCTCATGAGACATCCGTGTTATTGCGCGTTCTACATCCTTTTTATTCATTAATTCTTTTGCCATCATACCACTCCAGTAAACTTAAATTGTTGCAAGAGAATATAAGAAAGTTAAATATACATTTCCAGATTCTGTGTAAAAGCCGTACTTTGAATCAATAAAATCTACAGAATCCTTCCTTCCCAAGGGAATTGGACTGCAAAGGGTGCAGGCATAAAAAAACCTTCCCCTTTTGATATTGAGAAGGTCTGTCAAACCACTGATCTTTTTACTGCAGCTCACGCTGACTCCTTAGCCTTCTCAGTCTCACGGGACTATTCTTAAAGGCAATTCTATTAAACCATAGAAACTAACACATTGTCAATTTACACTATATAATATTTCTATCTTATTTCCCCCAGTCATATTTATGTCTTTTTCTGTCGTGTATATACTTTTCTGCTGAAAGTGCAGCAACAGCTCCACCTGCAACAGCGGTAACGACCTGCCTTATCTCAGTACATGTAACATCACCTGCCGCAAAAACACCACCCGATGGTGTCTCCATCATCCTATTAATATCAATACACTCCTCTTCTGTAAGTTCCAAGGTACCGTGCAGAAAATCCACAATTGGTTTGCTGCCCTGGAGGTAAACAAAGACACCAGAAAGTAGTATTTCTGATTCCTTTTTCTCAGAATCTATTACCCTTATTTTCTCTACGGTCTCATTTCCTTCAATTGACTTTACAATTTTACCGGTCATAACCTTGAGATTTTTCGAATCAAGTGCAGGATGACCCTCTACCTTTAGTTCCTTTGATGGAGAAATTAAATAAACTGTTTCTGCAAATTTTGTTAAATATCCAGCCTCTTTTACAGCCTCTTCAGAATTTCCAATTACACATACGGTCTTGCCTTTAAAGAATGCAGCGTCACAGATAGCACAATAGCTTACGCCCCTTCCAATGAATTCAGCCTCACCTTTAATCGTTGGCTTTCTGCCCATAGAGCCTGTGGCTATAATTACTGCTTTCCCCTTATAGCTTGACTCCATTGTGTAAACTTCTTTAATCTCACCATCGAACTTTACTCCTATTACCAGAGCTTCCACAATCTCTGCACCAAATTTTATTGCCTGTTTTCTAAAAATCTCCAGAAGTTCTTTTCCAGAGACAGATTCCAGAAGCCCAGGATAATTTTCTATATGGCTTGCATAAGCAAGAGCGCCTGCTGTAGCAGATTTATCCAGCACAACGGTCTTTAATTCTGACCTTGCGGCATACTGTGCTGCAGATAATCCAGCAGGGCCTCCTCCTATTATTATGACATCGTATATATCTGCTGAATCTGTCATCAGTGTTCCTTATCTACTTGCCAAACTTCCTATGAATTTTAATCCGAATTAATATTTAACATTAAGAAAGTTTCGGATAAAACGTTAACCCCATTAGAAAGCCCCTCTGCTTACAGCGGAGATAAAAAATAATTTCCTTTCTAGTGAACACAGGGTTCATCACGTTTAAAAATAAATCTCTAACAGGATTTAATACCCCGTGTGAGCCTGCCCGCCTATGGCGAAGGTCTTCTAACGGGGTAAACTTTATTTAGATTATTTTAGCTTTTGAACTACAACAGGTCAATAAGACCTTGTCTATTAGATATTATCTGTTTAAAATCTTCTATATTGAGATATTTAATAAGAACCAAAATACAACTATAACTTAATCTTTTTTTTACGTCACGGCAATAATTGCATTTTTAATTACATTAAGCATCTGTTTTAGATTTTCTGGACTTACACAAAGAGGTGGCATTATTATTAAGACGTTCCCGAGCGGTCTTATGAAAACACCGTTATCCATTGCATGATATGCAACCTTCCAGCCCATTTTTTCCTTCCAGTCAAAGGGCTCCTTTGTAACCTTATTTTTTACGAGCTCAACACCTGCCATAAATCCTTTGCCTCTTGCTTCACCTACGCAAGATAATTCTGCTATCTCTACAAGACCTTCCTGAAGGATTTCTATTTTAGGCTGAAGGTTCTTCAGCGTCTCTTCCTTTTCGAATATATCAAGGCATGCTATTGCTGCAGAACACGCAAGAGGATTTCCAGTATAGGAGTGACCGTGGAAAAATGTTTTCAATTCCCTGAACTCCCCTAGGAATGCATTATATATCTCTTCCGTGGTGATTGTTACGGCAAGAGGCATATACCCTCCAGTGATACCTTTTGACAGGCACATTATGTCAGGTACTACATCTTCATGCTCACATGCAAACATCCTTCCAGTCCTTCCAAAACCAGTCGCAACCTCATCAGCAATCATCAGAACATTGTATTTTGTGCACAGGTCCCTCACTCCTTTAAGGTATCCTGGCGGGGACACGATTATCCCTCCCGCCCCCTGCACAAGCGGCTCTATTATCAATGCTGCGATTTCATTGTGATGTACTTTAAGAATCTCTTCCATCCTTTCGATGCACAATAAACTGCACTCAGGATACTCCATCCCCAGTTCGCACCTATAGCAGTAAGGAGATGGAGCCCTGAAAGTATTGAACAATAGGGGTTCAAAAACCCTGTGGAAAATATCAATACCTCCGACACTTACGGCACCGATTGTGTCACCATGATAGGCATTATTAATGGAAAGGAAACTCTGCCTCCCGTCAAAATTCTTATGTTTCCAGTACTGAAATGCCATTTTAAGAGCAATTTCAACTGAGGTAGATCCGTTGTCAGAGTAAAAAACCTTACATAAACCAGATTTTGGACGTAAAGTCCCGTTGGGCGTAAAGCCCCGTTGGGCGTAAAGCCCCGTTTCGGGGACAACGCCCCATTTCGGGGGCGACGCCCCTTTTCGGGGACAACGTCCCATTACGGGATCTTGGATTTCGGATTTCAATCCTGAATTCTGAATTATTTTTATAAGCTTCTCTGCCAATTTTAACGCAGGAACATTACTGAGGCCGAGCAATGTAGAATGTGAGATATTGTCTATCTGACCTTTTATTGCATCATCAATCTCTTTCTTTCTGTGACCATGTACATTTACCCATATTGACGAAACACCGTCCAGATACCATTTTCCGTATATGTCCTTAATAAAACAGTCACGGCCTTCGACAATTATTACAGGTTTTTCATTTACCCAGTCTTTCATTTGTGTAAAAGGGTGCCATATATACCTTCTGTCAGCTTCTTCAAGCTTTTTGTTTTCTTCAATCAAGCTCATATCTCTCCCCCGTTGGATAATTAAACAATCTATATTTCAGCTGTATAATGCATTCTTTGATTATACTGTATTGTTTAACCTAAAAATGCATTTCAGTATAAAAAAAGCAGGTGTATGTGCAGAAAAAGTCTTTACCATTTTATCCCGACTTTTCGGGGCACCACCTTTGTAAGTCCTTTCATTACCCGATTGCCTTTACGTTATCATATAAAAGGATCTGTAACAATAAGTAGCAGATTGTGACTTGTAAAGGTTTTTATGTATGTATACCTGCGTAAAATACACTTTTTGTTTTAAGGCTATCATTACCGATCATCCGCTAATCACCTGTCTGTCTAATATACACTATCAAGCCAGGGAGACTCCCGACAAATATGGAAAAAAACCATGCAAGTGATAGAGAGGTTGCCACTTCCGGTTTTATCCCTATAATCCCGAGCAATAACACAAAAGAACCTTCCCTCACTCCGAGTCCAGAGATTGAAACGGGTAATGTAGTAATGGTTATCACTATAGGCAGAAAAACAAAAAGAAGGGGAATCGGGATATTTTCTCCCATTGCAAATGCAAGTATGATAACCTTTGAAAAATTTATGAACTGATTAAGACAGGATACCAGAAAGGCCTTTATGATAATATCCTTCCTGTTTCTCAACAAACTAAAATACTCGTAAAATTCTGAAATAACCCTGAATCTTCTCCCAAGCCTTAATCCAAAAAATATAAAGCTGCCTATTACAAAAGCAGTAAACATGGAAGGCATAATCCATTTATAAACTGAATTACTAAAGTAGCCCATTACAAAGGGAAATACCAGGATGCCTATAGTCATAAGACTTGCAAATCCAATGTATCTGTCCATGAAAATCGATGCGAGTGTAAGGCTTATCTTCTTTGCATCTTTATTAAGATAATATGCCTTTACAGCGTCTCCGCCTACCAAGCTGGGCAAAAAATTACTGAAGAAGGCTCCTATCATATACAGTGAAAATAATCTTCCTATCTTGAATTTTTCAGGAAGAAGAAGCTTCCATCTAAACGAAGATACGAATTGCGACAGTATGTACATAAAAGATGCTGCCAAAAAATAAAGAATGCTTATGTCCTTTAGAATGGAAAAAATCTGTTTGATATCTGCCTTTGAAAAGACTAAGTAAAGTAATCCCGCACTTACAGATAACTTCAGAAAGAAGATTAATAACTTATTTGGTGCCTGGGCCAATGACTTTCTTTATGACGTATATAGGTTTTTTCTGGGTTTCATGATAGACGCGGACTACCATTTCACCCAATAATCCTAAACCGATAAACTGAATCCCCACAATTATTAAAAGCACCCCGAGAAGAAGAAGTGGCCTCCCGCCTATATCCCTGCCTGAAAAGAGTTTCTCAATGCTCAAGTACAGAGAGATGAAAAATCCGAGCATCCCGCTTAAAAGACCTATTGGACCGAAAAATTGAAGAGGTTTTGTGGAAAAACTCTGTAAAAACTTGACTGTAATCAAGTCCAGGACAACCTCTATAGTTTTGGATATTCCGTATTTTGATTTCCCCCTCAGTCTGGGGTGATGTACAGTCTCCATCTCAACAATTCTCACACCGTACCAGCTTGCAACAGCCGGTATGAATCTGTGCATCTTGCCATAAAGCTTCAGGTTTTTTATTACCTCCCTACGATAAGCCTTCAGTGTGCAACCATAATCATGAAGTTTTACCCCCGTTACTCTGCTAATAATCCAATTTGCAATGATTGACGGCAATCTTCTGGATAAAAACGGGTCTTTCCTCTTTTTCCTCCAGCCGCTAACAAGATCATTGTTTTTTATCAATTCAAGCAGCCTGGGTATATCGTTTGGGTCGTTCTGAAGGTCGCCGTCCATCGTAACTACAATGTCTCCCCTTGCATAATCAAAGCCTGCTGCAAAGGCTGCTGTCTGACCAAAGTTCCTCCTGAGGCTTAAGACTATAACACCACTGTCCACTGACTGTATATTCTGAAGCAGTTCGAGTGTTCTGTCATTACTTCCATCATCTACATAAATGATTTCGTATTCGATAGCGATTGATTGAAGTACCTGCTTCAGACTGCTGTGCAATTGCTGAACATTCTCCTCTTCATTATAGAATGGTATGATAACTGTAACTGTCATTAAAAACTCTCCAGAGGTCTGATTTCAATTCCTTTGAAAGCATAACACTTAAAAACGGTAAATTTCATTATTTTGTCATGATCTGTGCGTACTGTGATAACTTTTTTCTCATATCTGCCAAACCTTTCTGCCAATTCTCCAGGCATGTTCTTGTCTTTTGTTCTAACGAAAATGGCGTTGTATCCTATCAGGTTTTCAAATCCCGGCCACAGGTTATACTGGTTCATTCTGCTCCCGAGATTAACACAGTATGTTACAGGTTGTCCTTCAATGTAAAATGCGAGTTCGCTGGAGACCTGATACTTGTCAGAAAAGATAAATACGGGACCATTTGAAGACATCTCATTATGTATCTTGCTGACCTCTTTGCCCAGTTCTTTCCAGCCGACGAGCCTTATTGTCGGGTCCCTTTCCTGTGGGAGGTTTAGCACCATAGGATAATGGGCGACAACCGTTACAACAAAAGCCAACAGAATTCCTGAAGCAACAAGAACTTTTATAGCCTTTTTTGAAATCTCGATATCTTTTATATAATATACTGAAAAAGCTATAAACCCGGTTGCGTATCCCGGTAAAGCCCAATTTGCCTGAACCTTGCCCTGTATGCTCTTAAGAATAAAAAAAGCAACTACCGGGACGGAAAGCCAGAACAAGAAGGCACCTTCTTTGCTTTTCCTCAATTTCCATAAAGCAATAAAAACCAGCACTATCAGAACCGGAGTAACAACACCAATCTGTGAACCGAGAAACTCAAAAAAACTTAAAGCAGATATTCTGAACCCATCACTTAGATGTGCCTGTCCAGCTGTGTGTTTCAGCGTAATCCAACCATTGGCTGCATTCCATGCAATCACTGGGCTGAAAATTATCATGCTGATTATGGTAGCTATGTATGGGCCTTTTGCAGTCAAAAGCCTCCTCGCATCTTTATAAAATACCAAGAAAAGAAATCCTGAAAGATAGAAAAATACCATTGAATATTTTGCCAGCATACCAAGTCCTATAGAAAATCCAAGCACCACCCAGTAAAGATTAAACGATCTACCGGCTTCAGCAGATAATTCACGGCTTAAGGCCTTATAGAAAAGAAACAGAGAGAGTATCCAGAAGAACATAAAAGGTGAATCAATCGTCATTATTACCCCATATGCAGAATATAAGGGGACGATCTGGATTAACAATGCAGACGCAAAACCTGTTTTATCATCATATAGCTCACTTCCCATCCTGTAGAATACAATGCTGCTTAAGGCGGAAAGAACTATCGCAAATATCCTGACCCCAAATATATTATTGCCGAATATCGCTGTCCCTGCATATATGATATATGCAATTAGCGGGCCTTTTGAATAGTAACTCCAGTCAAGATGTCTTGACCATTCCCAGTAGTGTGCCTCATCCGGACTCAGGTCAAAAGGGCCGGTAACGACAAAATAAACACGGAAGAAACTGATTAAAAAAATTAGGAGACAAAGAGCCTGCCAGTAAGACTTACTTTCATATATTTTTATTGCCCACCTGTATAACAATATTGATACATACGATGTGAAGATGCCGAGCAAGGAACCTACAATAACATCAGAAGGATAATGTACTCCAACATAAACCCTTGAAAACCCGACAATTGCAGCAAAAAGTATAAAAAGATAGCTTAAAGAGTCTCTCTTCAGAATCCAGAATACCATCGCAAATGCAAAGGAATTAAATGCATGATTAGACGGCATCGAAAAAGAGTCTTTGCAACTGACAAGCAGATTTATATTTTCTAAGGTATTACATGGTCTCTGTCTCTCAAAAATATCCTTTAATATATGACCACTGCCATCTGCTAACAAAACTGCAATAAGTGGAACAGTTAGAAATAACAATGCCTTTTTCCTATCTTTCAGTATCGTCCACAGTACAAGCGGAAGAAAAATCAATACTGCATCATTTGTTATAAAAGGCATAAATATATCTAAAAAACTATTCTGCAGATCTCTGTTAACAAACAGGAATAATAAAGTATCGATTTCAGGAAGGCTCATTAAGGATATCTCTGACTCTCTTCCTTAATTCGTCTATTTTGAAAGGCTTTTCTAAAAAATTTTTAGATTCTTTTGTTTTAATCAAACCGCTGATTTTAAGTATTTTAACCAAAGGTGAAGTCATTTTCACTTTTTCAATTAAAGTCTCGGCAGAATCCTTCTCCAAATACAAATCAACTATAAGCATATCAAACGGTGCATACTTGAGTACTGCATTAAGCTCATTCATGTCTTTTGCTTTTTTAATAACATAACCTGTCTTCGAAAGAGCCCTTTCGATAGTATTCAATATCAGAGGCTCATCGTCAATGACAAGGATCTTCTCAGCCATTATACTAGTAATTTACCACTTTGTTTCATAGTTAGACAACCGAGCTTAAGACTTTGACAGCACATACACTGTCACCTTTCTTCACAGATTACTCCTCTAGTAACTGCCATTCAGCATATCCTTTCTTTTTATCTTCTAATTTCCTACCCCTCAATCTTACAGATATCTTTTGCGGGTGCGTCTTTAAAGTGATATATGCCCTGACAATATTTGCAATTGTTGCCTCCTGAAATAATAGCTCAGTGTTATCATGCAGGATTATTTTTGTCTTTATATGTCTGTGGCCTTCGGGTATTTCAGAGAAAACCTCTTTAACATCTGCATTGCTTATGTTCATTAGTAGTCTCCTTTGCTCCACTCCTGAAGTTTATCTTTTATAAACTGGATTATTCTCTCATGTTCCTCTGATCCGCGTCCTTTAATACTCATTGGTTCACCAAAGGCAAAATAAACCTTCTTTTTTTTGTCTATTGGACCGAAGTCTGGTATAAACCTTCCAATGCTCCATGCATCTGTCTTTAAGGCTATGGGCACAACAGTTGCACCTGTCTTTAAGGCCAGCTTTATTCCAAGTGTATTAAATTCCTCAGGATTGAAAACAACAGTCCTTTTGCCCTGCGGAAAAACTATTATTGATTTCCCAGATTTGAGATTTTTTGTCCCTTCCTCGATCACGGTTCTAAGGTCTTCTCGAGGGTTTGTCCTTCCAACAACTATTGGCATCCGCGATCGCATTATCGGTCCGAAAATACGCATCTCTACGAGACTCTTTTTTACAACAAATGTAATTGGTTTTACAGGTTCTATAATACACGGCAATACAAATGTCTCAAGTGTGCTCATATGATTGGCTATAAAAACAGCAGGTCCATCAAATTTCCTTAAATTCCCTATTCCGGTTATCTCAAACCTTATTCCGATACTCTCCAGTTTCTGTAAAACGGAAAGGCTATCTTTCACAAACTCATCATCGCTGTATATACCCCTTTGAACTACTCTTCTGCTAGTTTTCCATAAAAGCCAGAAAATCCGGGGATAAAACATAAATTTCAGCCCCAGAAATAGACTGGATAATTTAGAACGTGAACGGTTTGGATCAGTTATATAGTACTCTGCATCGGCAATTGGCAAGAACTTACCCCTGATTCGAAAAATCTAAGATTTTATAGCCCATTTCTTTATTGCCTCAACCAAAGCCTCAACCGTAGCTTCATCAGGCATTATGTCAACCTTGTGACCTGCATTCTCAATGACCTTGGCTGTTACAGGGCCTATTACAGCGATGGCAACGTCCTTGAGAAGAGTATCGGCTTCTTCTCCCATTATCTCTCTGAAATTATTGAATGTTGCAGCACTTGTAAAGGTTGCAACGGTAATCCTGCCCTCCCTCATGAATCTTCTGAGCCTTTTCCCGTGGACTTCGGGCTTAACAGCCCTGTATGCAACTGGCACATCGATTATCCCGCCGAGTTCACGAATCTTTTCAGGAAATATTTCGCGGGCAATCTCAGCACGTGGCAACAGGAATCGTTTACCCTCTAAAAGTAAGGGGCTTGGTGCATGGGCTCCAGGTCTCGAGTTTTCAGATTGCTGACGTAAAGTCCCGTTGGGCGTAAAGCCTCGTTGGGGCAACGCCCCTTTTCGGGGACAACGTCCCTTTACGGGTTTGCGGATTGCTGAATTTAATTCTGTATCGTACTGCCCCCCGATCTTTGCTTTCTGCTCATTTATAAACGCCTCAATCAAACCCTCTGCCCTGAATTTCTTCGGCACCAGATCAACCCTGAGACCGTGTTTCCTGACTTCACCTGCGGTCTTCTGTCCTATTGCGCATATCTTGACGCCTTTCAATTCCCGTATGTCAATGTCTCTTTCTAATATCCTGTTAAAAAAATACTTGACTCCATTAGAACTTGTAAATATCAACCAGTCATAGCTGTCAATGTTATCAATTGCGCTGTCAAGTTCATCCCATGTTTCAGGCGGGACTATCCTTACAGTCGGAAACTGAATTATCTCTGCGCCGAGTTCTTCAAAAGTTTCAAATCCTCCAGAATGCTCTCTTGTAACGAGTATCCGATGTCCAAACATCGGCTTCCTGTCATACCAGCTCAATTCCTTCTTCAAATTAACAACATCACCAACAACCATAACAGCCGGTGGCTTAATATCCTTTTCCTTAACTATGCCAGCTATTTCTTTCAAGGTACTGACAATCGTCTTCTGGTCAGGTCTTGTGCCCCATCTTATGACCGCAACAGGCGTATCAGGGCTTCTTCCTTTTTCTACAAGCTTTTTAGTAAGGACATCTATGTTTTTAATCGCCATTAAGAACACAAGCGTGCCCACTCCTGTTGCAAGTTTTGACCATTCAATTGCGGATTCTTCTTTTGTTATATCCTCGTATCCCGGGATAACTGCAAAAGATGATGAGTAATGTCTGTGTGTAAGGGGAATACCTGCATACGCAGGAGCTGCAACTGAAGAACTAACACCTGGTACGACCTCAAACTCTATCCCCTCTTTTGAAAGTATCTGGGCCTCTTCACCACCCCTGCCGAATACAAACGGGTCCCCGCCTTTTAAACGGCATACTATTTTCCCTTCTTTTGCCTTGGCTACAATAGCAGCATTTATCTCATCCTGGGTCATTGTGTGATGTCCACCGCGTTTGCCGGCATAGATGAATTCTGCATCATGGTTTATATAGTTAAGAATCTGTGCATTAAGGTGAAAATCGTAGATCACAACCTCTGCCCTATGAAGACATTTCAGTCCCTTTATTGTAAGCAGACCGATGTCTCCAGGCCCCGCACCGACAAGATAAACAATGCCTCTTTTATCTTTCATAGAAAGTCTATTTTAGCATACAAGTCTATATCTCATCATTTTCGACCATATTTCTCAACATTTCCTTAAAGTCAATGCCTGCCTGTACGAAACCTTTAATACCATATCCCATATTTGCCTCAAATACGTAATACTCTCCCCTGTACTCGCATATATCGAGTCCGACATTATCTAAATCACATAATTCAACTACCTTTTTTGCGAAATTTAAGGCCTTCTGCGGGATATTTTCAAAACTGATTAATCCACCTCTTGAAACATTTGACCTGTACTCACCTTCCGGTATAATTTTCCAGTAAGACAGCATGACCCTTTTGTTTATCAAGACAACCCTGAGATCCCTGTTTATTTTCAAATACTCCTGAATGTAGGCAATTTCAGTTTTACTATTATAGGCATCAAGGTCATCTTTATTCTTGATAAGAAATACCCCTAAACCCATAGAAATACGTTTTGGAATTTTAGCTATAAATGGGAATGACCATTCCTTTAAAATCTTCCTTTTCTCTTCCTGGCCAGAATATATCCGTGTTTTTGGTTGCAGTATTCCAAAAAAATCAAAAAGTAGTTTCTGCTTTATCTTATTGTTGAAGAACCTGTAATAATTTGGATTCGGAAAAGTCTTTTTGCCAATTGTGTTTATAGGTTCGTATAAAAAAAAGGAAGGGAAATAAATCTTATCAGCATTATAAATAAGTTCAAGATCGCTTTTATTATATTCATATAGATTTCGTTTTATGCCGAGCGTTATAACATTTTCACAATGAGATAATTGCCCGCCGATTGCAATCTTTTTCGTTTTCATAATTTATATTAACGCAGAGGAAAAATAATAGATATCACAAAATTTTAAAGGTAAACTCCGCTGCGCTTCGCTTACCTTTAATCAATCAAATTACGCGTAGCCATGGCGAAGTGTAATGGCGGGAGTGTGTGGGAATCGAACCCACCCTTCCAGTTTGTAGCCGGAAACACTGGATTTGAAGTCCAGGAGGGACACCAGAACCCTATGCACTCCCTTGGTTGATTTTACTTAATTACCAAAACTCCTTACAAGCAATACTCATAATAATATGGGAAATTAGTGAACCCCGTATAACGGAGTAAATCTGGATTCTCCGCCTCTGGCGGACAGGAGGGACCCCGTAAAGCTCCGCCACGGGGCAGGCACCAGAACCCTATGCACTCCCTTGTGTTGATATTACCGGTTCATAAAAGGTTACAATAAATATAATAACATTAACTTATTGTTGTTTCTACATTGCAACTATTACAGGAGAAATCATTGGCCGTCAGAGTCGGCAACTGTTCCTGGACAGAGAAGACCTTGATTCAGAGCGGAGAATTTTACCCCAAAAGTGTAAATACCGCTGAAGAGAGACTTAGATATTATTCAAGCAAGTTCGATGTCGTTGAAGTGGATTCAAGCTATTATGCAATCCCAGCAATGAGAACAGTCAATCTCTGGGCAGAGAGAACACCATCTGGCTTTCTATTCCACATCAAGGCTTACGGCCCCCTTACTGGTCACGGTGCTGATTATCGTTCACTGCCAAGGGAGGTCAGGGACATAATCCCTGCCGAATCACTTCAAAAGAAACGCATCTATATTAAAGACAGGGAAATACTGAGGGTTCTCTTCAGGCTTTTCAAAGTGGCTCTTAAGCCTCTTGCTGAGACTGATAAACTCGGCATCATAGTATTTCAATATCCACCGTTTTTCGTATATAAAAAACAGAACCTCGATTTTATCATTTTTTGCAAAGAGATGATGGATAATTTCCGGATAGGGGTTGAGTTCAGGCATGGAAGCTGGCTTGCTGAGAACAGGAGGGAAGAGACTTTCAGATTCCTAAGGGAAAATGACCTGGTATATATTACGGCTGATGAGCCTCAGTACGGTACAATGGCAACAGTTCCTTTTGTACCTGAAGCAACCTCTGATATCGCGTATTTAAGACTTCATGGAAGAAACAAAGAAAACTGGCTAAAACGCGGAATCGAGACATCTGAAAGATACAACTATTTTTATGCCCATGATGAGCTGAAATCTTTAGTTCCGGCAATAAGCACACTCAGTAAAAAAGCGCATTCGGTATACGTCATGTTCAATAACTGTCATTTAGGATTTTCGATAAGGAACTCTTTCACAATGAAAGAGTTAGTTGAAAAGAACAGCAATTAAGAAGAAACTTTCAGGCCATGTCCTGCTTTGATATATCTTAACGGTTCTGCACTTTTTCCTTAATGAAAGAATCTAAAAGGCTCTGTTGTTTTTCGTTAACTTTAACGAAATTGAGGCCGAACTCTGAATACTCAGGAGTCCTGCCCTTTATCATGCGTACAACAACAGAATTTACCTTAATCTTTTGCTTTGAGTCAGGGATAGAAAAATCCACAGTAATCTTTGTGCCTATTGCAAATGGCTCTCTTGACTCGAGCAAAAGACCGCTTCTGCTGATATTCAAAGCTGTCCCTTGTGTTTTGGTCCCTTTAAAAGTAACATTGACCGGCAGTGAGATCTCCACCCTTTGGTCTTTTCTGACGTTAACTTTGACAAACTTCTGTATCTCGGCAATAAATATATCTTCATTTATAGGTTTTCGCAGATAAGAATTGCATCCTGCTTTGTAGCATTCTTGTTCTTTCTCGGAAACAGTAACAATAACTATCGGTGTGTCTTTTATTTGTTTATCCGATCTGATTAATCTGCAGCACTCGATCCCGTTCATCACAGGCATCTCAAGATCAAGGAAGACAATATCCGGCTTCTCATCTTTGGCTATACGAAGTGCCTCCAGCCCGTTAAGGGCTTTAAAAATGGTACAGTCGATTCTTTTAAGAAATGATGTTTCAAGGTCAAGGAAATTTTTCATGTCGTCAACTATTAGAACTTTTACAGGCATAGAATACTCCTTAAAAATTATAATTTTTATTGTAAATATTAAAAAATAGTTTAACTATATTGTCAAGCCTTATGTATCTCCTTTATTTATTTTAATTTCGTAATTCCCGAATTTTTCTATATTTTTAATTAAAAAATTTTGATATTTGCTAAGATAATCCTAACACTTCAAAGAATTTTACTAAATATGATAATATAATTGAATTTTTAGTCATTCGGAGGCTTTGATGTCCAAAACATATAATATTGCTGTAATTCCCGGTGATGGCACCGGCCCCGAAGTTGTTGCTGAAGGCATTAAGGTATTAAATGCTGTCTCAGACAAATTTGGTTTTAAACTCAATATCAATTATTTTGATTTCGGCGGTGACAGATACCTGAAAACAGGCGAGGTGCTGCCGGATAATGCTATTGATGAACTCAGGAAATGTGATTCGATTTATCTGGGGGCAATTGGTCATCCAGATGTCAAGCCGGGAATCCTCGAAAAAGGCATACTGCTCAGGCTACGTTTTGAGCTTGACCTGTACATTAACCTCAGGCCGGTAAAGCTTTACCCTGGAGTTGAATGTCCTCTCAAGGACAAACAACCAGAGCACATAGATTTTGTTGTTGTCAGGGAAAACACGGAGGGACTCTATGCAGGGTCAGGGGGAGTTTTCAAGAAAGGCACGCCTGATGAAGTTGCAGTTCAGGAGTCTATCAACACAAGAAAAGGTGTCGAACGCTGCATTAGGTATGCATTCGAATTCTCAAGGAAAAGAAAGAAGATGAATAAAGTTACATTGTGCGGTAAGACAAACGTTCTTACATTCGCATTTGACCTCTGGGAAAGGACTTTCTACGAAGTGGCAAAGGAATACCCTGACATAAAGCCTGACTACGCACATGTTGATGCCATTACAATGTGGTTTGTAAAAAATCCTGAATGGTTTGATGTTATTGTGACTGACAATATGTTCGGGGACATAATAACAGACCTCGGTGCAATGATTCAGGGTGGAATGGGCATAGCTGCCGGGGGCAACATAAACCCTGAAGGAGTTTCGATGTTCGAACCAATAGGCGGTTCTGCACCCAAATACAAGGGCAAGAATATTATTAATCCCATTGCTGCAATATGTGCCGGTGGCATGATGCTCGATCATTTTGGAGAGAATGATGCAGCAAATGCTTTAGAAAATGCGGTTATGGAAGTTACCGGGAAACATATAAAGGGCCTTGCAGCAGGCCATATGGGTCTCAGCACAAACGAGGTCGGGGATCTTGTGGCAAAATATGCCACTGAAATAAAATAGGATGGAAATTAAGTTAAAGAAAAAAGACAAATATATAGTCGCTGTTGTAGGTGCAACAGGCGCTGTGGGTAACGAAATGGTTGCCACTCTAGAACAGAAAAATTTTCCTGTTGAGAAACTCAGGCTTTTTGCATCCGAAAGGTCTGTGGGCAAGACCCTGCAATTCAAGGACACTGATGTGGCAGTAGAAACCCTGGATGAGGGCTGTTTCAAGGGAATAGACATAGCATTGTTTTCTGCTGGTGCAGAAAGGTCAAAGATATGGGCTCCTGTTGCGGCAAAATCAGGATGTGTTGTTGTTGACAATTCAAGCCAGTGGAGAATGGACCCCGGGGTTCCGCTTGTTGTTCCTGAGGTTAATCCAGATGACCTGAAATGGCACAAGGGGATAATTGCAAATCCAAACTGCTCGACCATACAGATGGTCATTGTTCTTAAACCCATTCATGATGCGGCAAAGATCAAAAGGGTTGTTGTGACAACTTTTCAATCAGTATCCGGTACAGGGAAGAAGGCCATGGATGAACTACTACAACAGACAACCGACATACTTAATTTCAGGCCAGTGCAAAAAAATGTGTATCCACATCAGATAGCATTCAACTGTCTGCCTCATATAGATAAATTTCTTGAAAATGGCTATACAAAGGAAGAGATGAAAATGGTGAATGAAACAAAAAAGATAATGGGGGACGATTCTATCGGGATTACAGCTACAACTGTGCGCGTGCCCGTATTCAGATGCCACTCGGAGAGCCTTAATATAGAGACCCATAAGAAAATAACACCGAATGAGGTAAGGGCTGTACTTTCGAGTGCTAAAGGTATAATTATCTACGATGCTCCTGAAAAGAATATCTACCCGCTCGCTATTGACGTTGCTGATAAGGATGAGACATACGTGGGAAGGGTGCGTGAGGATGAGTCCATTGAAAATGGAATTAATATGTGGATAGTTGCTGATAACCTCAGGAAAGGTGCTGCCCTTAACGCAGTCCAGATAGCGGAAAAACTGATTGAGATGGTCGATTAAAAATTGAACGCCACGTCTTTACGCTATTCCGGGACTCCTCGCAATGACGTAAGATCATCGCTGTTTTATTTGTCATTGCGAGTCCTTAAGTCTCTGGGCGAAGCAATCTCATATTTATATGATAGAGAAACCTGTATATGATTAATGCCGATATCATTGTAAAGGCTGATTTTGTCTTGAAAATGGACGAAGAGCTTTCGGTAATCGAAAACGGTGCAATTGCCGTAAAAGACAGCAGAATTGTTTTCATTGGAACTTCCGAGGACATAAACAATAAATACACATCTGACAATGTCATAGGCGGCAAAGGGAAGGTTGCCTTGCCCGGTCTGGTAAATACCCACACCCATGCTGCAATGGTCTATTTCAGAGGGCTTGCAGACGACCTGCCGCTTAAGGTCTGGCTCGAAGAGCACATATGGCCTGCTGAAGGGAGATGGCTGAGCCCTGAATTTGTCGGCGATGCTGTTGAACTTGCTTGTCTTGAAATGCTAAAAGCCGGCATTACTGTCTATAACGATATGTACTTCTTCGGAGATGCAATAGCCCTGGCAACTAAAAAAACTGGCATGAGAGCGGTTGTCGGGATAGGCATACTGGACTTTCCGAGTATATCAGCCAGCACAACAGAAGAATATTTTGCAAATGCCGAAAATTTCATTAAGGACTGGGTTGGAGATGACCTTATTGTACCCAGTATTGCACCCCATGCCCTTTACACCTGTGCCCCTGAGAACATGCTTAGGGCAAAGAAGATTGCAGAGCAATATGATGTTCCTCTCCATATCCATCTTGCAGAGACTGAATGGGAAGTTAACGAGGTCAGGAACAAATACGGCAAATCCCCTATAATATTACTAGAGAGTATTGGTTTTCTGGATGAGAGGGTCATTGCAGCACACTGTATATGGCCTTCTGAAGAAGAGATATTTATACTTGCAAACAGAAAGGTTGGAGTTTCACACTGTATAGAAAGCAATCTGAAACTCTCATCAGGGATTGCACCTGTCAATAAAATGCTCAATGCAGGTGTAAGGGTTACATTCGGAACTGACGGTGCCGCTAGCAACAACGATCTTGATATACTAAGCGAGATGTCAACTGCTGCGAAGATTCACAAGGCTGTATCAGGAGACCCTACCGCACTTAATGCAAGACAGTCAGTGCTTATGGCAACTAGGTGGGGAGCAGAGGCTCTTGGACTTGGAGATATTATCGGTAGCATCGAGGAAGGGAAGTCAGCAGATATAATTATTGCAGACCTTAAAAAACCTCATCTTACTCCGATATACGATATATATTCACACATAGTCTATTCAATGCATCCCTCTGATATAGAATCTGTCATGGTAAACGGTAAAATAGTGGTAGATAATGGTAAATTAATCACAACTGATGAGGCAGATATCATGAATAAGGCTTTAGAATGGGGCAAGAAGATTAAGAAAAGCTAACTTATATAAATATATAACAGGTAAAATAATCAGGTTTAATCCATATAATTCATGAACTCAAATCCAGTTATGACTAAAAATATACATGCCGTTCTTTATATGTGTCGCATTTTTGGTGTTCATGATATAATCAACAGATGAAAAAGATCCGCAGGAGTTACTTTGGCGTAAGAGAGATTCGTCTTTCTATAGCAATTATCGTACTTTGGTCTTTCCTTGCTGTAACCTTACTTACCTTTGGAATCAGTGAACTACTTACTTGGTTAGATAGTAGTCAACTTACTCCTAACCATGTTTTGCTTATATTCCTCCTTATAATGCTTGGATACGGAATACTCGTTGTGATATTTACCCTGTTCTTTGCAAAACGCTTAATCGGTCCCTTCGAAAGGTTGAAGAAAGAAATAAGACTTATACTCAAAGGCGAATATCATCGCCGCCTTTCAGTCAGAAACAGTGATGACGTCTACATACGCTCTTTAATTAAAGAGATCAACATACTACTCGATGATTACGAAAAGATGTACCGTTTCCATAATGATCTTACAAGATCATTAAACTCTGAACTATTGGATATACTATCCGAACTTGAGAAAGATGAACTTTCAAAAGATCAACTGCGGGAGGCCCTTCTGTCCTTCCATGATAAGTTGAAATCTCAACTTGAGCAAAAATGAGAAATTACCGGGAGCTTGCTATAAGCTATTTGCCTTTTACCATGTGTTACGAGGATTCCAGTTAATATTTCTATCTCTTGGGGATTTTTGGCCAGTTTTTATCCGCCTTTTTAATGTACTCAGACATATTCTGTTTCCATATATTCTGTATATCCATGTTAAGGTTAAGATATAGCTTTCCATCAACAATAGACCATGCCTCAGGGTCAATATCAGCCGTGGTCCCACGGCTCACTGCATATGCTCAATATCCTCCAAACTGGGGAGAATATTTCTCAGGGTTAGATTTAAAAATGTCACGGTTTTCGGCACTTGAAAAAAGCCATTTTGCCCCCATCCATGTGTATCCAAATTCCTCGTTTCCCTTTAATGGTTTCCTCTCAACAAAGTATGCAACCGGGTCATATCCCTTAATAGCAATTCCGTCGGATGTGGTATTAATTTTATCAACGGTTGAAGACTTGACACATGCCGAAAACGCAAAAACCAGAAGAGCTATAAGAAGAAGCCTTCTCTTTCCATATATTGCTGAAATCATAATGTCCCCTTTTTAAATCATATCATATCTGATAAATAACGTCATTTATCAATAATTACCAGAACACAAAACTAAATTAAATAATGGGCAAACTTCCGTAAATTAAATCCCTTTTTACAGAATACTTGAATGAACTTAAAAAAAGAATATATAAAATTTAGAAAATTTCCTATAATGTTAACAGCAATGGGGAGTAATTCAGGATGCTCATAAAAGTAATGTACCATAACAACAAATACGATATGGTTAATGGTTATCTCCTTGATAAATTACTGGCTTCAGACAGAATAAAGAGGTTTTACCGCTATTCAGAAAAAGGATGGGTCATTATAGGGCGTGACTGGATCAGGGGGAGGGGCGGTACATACAGCGGACATGAAAGGCGAACCTCCCAGTCAAGAAAAAAAATACTTTGAGTTTTTAACCTCTTTTATATTTAACATCAAATCCCTTACTCCTTTTAAAAAATTTACCAGATGTAAAGAACCTTCTTATATCTGGTAAAATTTTTATATATAGAGGTATACAGATATCTGAAAAAACATTAACCAAGAAATTCAATATAGTTAGGGGAGATTCTCATATGCAAAAAATGAAAGACATGCTATGGACCTGGCTCATGCCGGAAGTTCAAAGGATTGAAGACCGGGAAGAATGGCTGAGGCACGGCGGCAAATGGATTATCTTTGACCGTAAAGATAAAATTTTAGATCTTGCGCAAAAATTAGAGAGTTTCATAGATTCAGGGGAAATAAAAAGCGCCAAATACTGGAACAAAGACCCGAGCGCAATTTGTGTTTATTCCCTGGATAAAGACAGGGAGAAAACATTGAAGATTATTAAGGACATAGGTGCCGGAAACGCCAGGGTATGGGAGTACGATTATGCATGGGACAAGAACATCAGGGATCCTGTCAGTTTTATATATTCATGGGGTTCCAAATTCAGAACAATCCTGCTGAGCTACGGAATATCAGGAACTCTACAGTTAATAAAAGAGATCCTTAAACCATATAACAGCAAACAGTAATCCCGATAGAAATGGCTTGGCTTTGCACCTAGCCCTTAGTAATAAATCAAAATTTCTATATCATAGTATCCTAAATATAAATTTGGTGGATTAAGTAGTTGGTCATATTCCTTTCGCTCCCTAGAGGGAAATTTTTACCCGTCTCATGACTCATTCGCTCGAATTTTTAAACTCCCCCGTATACGGGTTACCCCGTTCTACGGGGTCAAACATAAAAATTCGGTCGATTCGACACGCTTATTTAGCCATGACGGGATTCCCAAAAATTTCCCTATGTACGCTCAAGAAACATGCCCAACTATACAACATGTATACCTTCTTCAAACGCATTTTTGGGTTAAAACGGATATTCAGCACCTATATCAAAGCACTGAATTTTTGAATTCATCTATACCGATGCGTTGTATGAACCGAGGCATTCTTTCTCTTGGTTTAGCGCTTCTTGAATAATAAACAAAGACCTTTTCTAAAAGTTCAAGCATCTTATCTTCTGAAAGATTTTCAGCAATTATGTCTCCAATGCGGGGTCTTCCTCCTGAATTCCCTCCTACCACAAAGGACCACCCATCCTTTGTAGCAAACATACCTATATCCTTCAAATAACTCTCCGCACAGTTCAGCTTGCAACCGGATATGCCTATCTTGGTCTTGGCAGGGATAAAGCCTTTCCTGTCAACATAAAGCTTCTCAATCTTCTCCGCGAGTCCAAGTGAATCACCCTGCCCGAACTTGCACCATACCATTCCCGGACAGGCCTGTACATAATGAACACACAGCCCTTCTGCAGGCCCCACTTCCATTCCAAGGTCTTTCCATACACTTTCAATATCTTCATTCTTAATTCCAACCAGGGCAATCCTCTGTCCCGAGGTTATCTTAATACCAGGCACCTCATACTTGCGGGCAACCTTTGCGATATTTTCAAGAATCTCGGGTGTTAAGAGGCCCATAGGAATCCTAGGCACAACTGCATATGTTTTTTTATCTCTTTGAAGAACGGCTCCTCTTGGTTTTTCGTCCATAAATAATCACCTTTATTCAGATTTTTTTAATTGAAAAAGAAAGGCATGCTCAAGGAACGATGAACTGTTATCTTTACTATATTTCTCTTCGTCCCTCAATAGCCTTGCCCAGTGTAACCTCGTCGGCAAATTCTATATCACTGCCCATCGGAAGACCGTAAGCAATACGGGTTATTTTTATATTAAACGGGCTCAGTACTTCTTTGATATACTGTGCAGTTATTTCGCCTTTTGTATTCGGGTTTGTTGCAATTATTACTTCCTGAAAAGAATTTTTTCTGGCCCTCTCAATAAGCTCTTTTATCTTTAGCTTGTCGGGTGTTATGCCGTCTATCGGTGAAAGAGCCCCTAGCAGCACATGATATATGCAATTAAAACTCTTTACTCTTTCAATAACAAGTATATTGCTAGGCTCTTCAACTACGCATATCCTGCTCCTGTCTCGTGACTCGTCACTGCAGATCTCGCATATTTCTTTTCCTGTGATGTTAAAACAATTGGTGCAGAACCTAGCATTCTCCTTTACATCTTCTATTGCATTTGCTATTGAAAGCGCATCCCCTTTAGACATAGAGAGAATATAGAAGGCAAGCCTTTGTGCAGTCTTCCTTCCAATCCCTGGAAGCCGTGTCAATTCATTTATTAGGTTTTCTATGATCCCGTGCATTTGAGAGTTTATTGTGTTAAATCTACATTCTGTCTTAACTGCTTTGAACTATTTTATCTGCCGAGTATATTACCAAGATTTCCGAGGCCAGGAATGTTTAGCCCACCGGTTAGCTTCGAAACCTCCTCGTTTACCATCTCCTGTGCCCTTCTGAGCGCTTCGTTTGTTGCTGCTATTATTAGATCCTGAAGCATTTCAATATCGTCCGGAGTTACAACCTCTTTATCGATCTTTATGGATAATATTTCGTTTGCTCCATTAGCAACCACGGTTACCATTCCTCCACCTGATGTTGCTTCCACGGTTTTTTTCTTGGCCTCCTCCTGTGCCTTCATCATCTCTTCCTGCAGTTTCTGCGCCTGGCGCATCATATCACCGAGCATTTTTTTAGACATGATCTCCTCCATTGTTTATATCATCTGATTTTTCCTTAGGGGTAACATTCACAATCTTTCCTTCAAACAGTTTCATAGCCTCTTTAATTATCGGCTCGTTCATTATCTTTTCTTTGATTCCCTTTTTGCGCCTGTTTCTTTTACTCAGGGTATCTATCTTTATTTTGATCTTACTGCCAGCCTCCTCTGATAATATCTTTTCTATTGATCTCAGATTTCTTTTTATAGAATCTTCGAACACCGCGTGCCCACCATTAAGGGTAAGAAAAAGTTCATTCATTCTCAATTCAAAATCAGCCTGAGAGATTTTTGATGCGAGCGGTGCATCTATTCTCTCCAGGGTTTTCTTCCAGGCGTATGATATATCTCTATCTTCATCTTGAACTACTGCCTGCTCATCAGTAGCCTGCCCATTCGGGATTTGTTCATTGAGGGGCTCATCGTCCATATTCTTAATGCCCGGTTCATCATATTGCGTTTCCAATTTTCTATCCTCAAGAGGCTTTACTTCTTCTGCACTCATTCCCTGCGGTAAATTAATAGATTGCTCAGCAGCTCTTTTTACCTCCAAAGGTCTATCAGGCATTTGTTCCGCAAGCCATTTGCCATACCTGTTTATATTTTCAAAAACCTCTTTTAGAGGCTTCATTGTGCTTATAAAGCTTGATTTTATAAGAGACATCTCAAGTGCCAGTCTGGGTGATGAAGAGTTTCTTACATCGTTTTCAGCATCTATAAGCTCAGAAAGAATCAGTGTAAGCTGGTCTTGGGATGAAGCTGATATTATATCCCTTACTACAGACATTTCCTCTTTGCTTAAATCAATAACATCCTCTGGATTTTTCATTACACTCGCCACAAGAAGATCTCTGAAGAACTGGACAAGTTCTTTAGTGAAAGATTTAATATCAGCACCTTGTTCAGAAAGGGAGTTTATGATCTCGAGAATTTCTGCCCTGTTTCCTCTGATTATAGCTTCCGAAATCTTTGAAAGCTTATCGAGGTCGGCCATCCCGAGCAGGCTTTTGATATCATCCTCTGTTATTTCAGAAGAAAATGCAGAAAGCTGATCTAATATTGTAAGGCCATCCCGCATGCTCCCGTCAGCAGCCCTTGCGATAAGACTTATAGCCCGGGAAGAGACATTTATGCCTTCTGATTCGGATATCTCTTTAACTCTGGCCCTTATATCTCTGCCTGATATTCTTCTGAAAGGCATTTGCTGACAGCGCGAAAGTATCGTTGCAGGTATCTTCTTTATTGCAGTTGTAGCGAGGACAAAGATAACATGGGAAGGGGGCTCTTCAAGAGTTTTCAAGAGTGCGTTGAAAGCCGAGCCAGAAAGCATATGCACTTCATCGATAATATAAAATTTATACTTTGAACTGGATGGAGCGTATTTAACCCTTTCCCTAAGGTCTCTAATATCATCAACGCTGTTATTGGAAGCGCCGTCTATTTCTATGACATCCACTGACGAGCCTTCGGTTATAGCGGTGCATGAACCGCATATACCGCACGGGGATGGGGTCGGACTGTCTCCACAATTCATAGCTTTTGCAAGTATACGTGCAGTAGAAGTCTTCCCTACACCTCTTGGTCCTGAAAAGATATAGGCATGCGCAATCCTGCCCTGAGAAATGGCATTTTTTAGAATGCGTGCAATAGGCTCCTGTCCTATAAGCTCGTCAAATCCTCTCGGTCTCCATTTTCTTGCTAATACAAGGTAGCTCATAATCTTTTACCATAAACAAACAAAGAGTGATGAGTTAATGTATTTAAAAATTTTTACTTGATACCCGTTTCTAATAATTTATTACCGTCTTTATGCAGCCCGGGGAAGACTTGCTGCGGCACACAGGAATAATGTTTATCGCTGCTTCCTTCCAGACCTGACGAGATTCACACCTTCTTGTTGCGCAGGGCCATCCCCAGACTGCATAAAACCAGTAAACCCCGTTAGAAAACGTCGCATGTCGGTGGCTTTAGACCATCGACTGTAACCATTCTGCCGTCCCGCTTCGCCGAATCGAGGCGAGCAGGTATATTTTTTTACCACCGATTTCATCGAAGGTTTTCATTTACGGGGTAAATAATATACACGTTATTGTATAAATTTAAGTGCAGAACACTGTTTAAATTAACTTTAGTATCATATATTTTAGCATATCTCTCTGTGATTTTGGCATTGGTATTTCCGAGTTTAATTTTTCTATTAAAGAAAGAAAATTTAAAATTTTCTATATTATTTAACGATAATAAAGGTTAGTTACGATTAGGAAAATTCGCAGTGGTTTATCCCGTAGAAGAGTATCATCATTTCAACGGGGGTTACCTCTCCCTGGCTCTGAGCTTTGCATTAATAAAATCTTTATGTTCAAGCCATAACAAGTCAGTTAGCCTACGTGCAAAATGTTCCTCATACTTGTCAACCTGTCCGTCAGCATAAATAATGCGCCAGACAGCCTCTATGATTGCAAGTTTCTCATTCCGGCTCATCTGTTTGTTAACCTGGCGAGTAAATTGGTAGAGGTCTGCTGAACTCTTCCTCTCACAATAAGCAAGCTCGAGTAGTTCATCTATATATTCATTAGGCAAATTAAACATATGCCTCACAGTTTCAACTACGTGTTCCTGCTCCTGCTCAGAACATTCAAAGTCAGCGTGGGCGGCTTCAAGCAAGAGTACAGAGGCCATAAGTTCAACTTTTCGCTCATCCTTAATGACATTTGGTTCAGCTTCTTTTTTAGGTACTATAGCCTTCTTTATTAGATCAAACATAAGAGCAAACCTTCCTAAATCATTGGATCAAACAGAAATTTATACGATATAGAATTAAAAAAGTGTATCTATGAAAGAAATATACATTTTTTTAGCCACGATGTAAATAAAAATTTAGGTAATATATCAAGCCGTTCTCTGTGCCTTCACAATATTCATGCGTGATGCCCTGAAAGCAGGAAGCACCCCGCCGAGAAATCCCATTATCAGAGAGAAAGCAAGTGCCTCGCAGAAAATTTCAAACGTAAGGGTGAAGCTGAAGGCTAGTTCCGCGAAGGTCTGGAAGTTCATTGTAGAAATTGTAAGAACCTGAAGGAATGATGCAAAGAATAGACCGGCACAACCTCCGATAAAGCCAATAAGCAGCGATTCAAAGAGAAACGAAAAGAGGATATTCCTTCTCTGAAAGCCAAGTGAACGCAGTGTCCCTATCTCGCTTGTACGGTTTGCCACAGCAGCATACATGGTGATCATGGCGCCGATTACAGCACCTATGGAAAAGATTATCGTAAGTGACATACCCATTATGCGGAGAAATTTTGACATCATTTCTGACTGTTCAGCATAATGAATTACCTCTCTATTGGTCTCAACAGTCATTCGGGGATCACTTTCTATACGCGTCTTAAATTTCTCAAAGTCAGACGAACTTCTAAGTCGAAAGATAATCGATGAATAGACATGCCTGCGGAATGCCTGCATAAGCTGGTCAACATCTCCCCAGATTTCAGAACTGAAGCCTGTATTACCCGCATCAAATATGCCAACAACTATCCAGTCTCGCATCCCAAAGCGGAGGGTTTCCCCTATGCCGCCTCCCTTAAACCTCTTCTCAATGCTCCTGCCCGCAATTATCTCTGATGAGCCTAAACGGGGCATACGTCCTTCAACCAGTTTAACCTGCGGCCGCAACAGCATTGAATTTTCGTCTATACCCCTGATTACCACATTGGATGGCTTATTGGTACCACGTTTGTTAAGACTGATAAGTACTATAACCTCCTTTGCAAGAAGGCGACGCCCCTTTTCCCCTGTAGCAACCTCAGGCTGGGTCTCTATTATAGAAGCCTGGCGACGTCCAACCCAGCTCTGCATTTCAGAGGCAGACCCCTTCCTGAGTACTACCGCATTATTATAGGAACCGGTCCCTACGAGGGTTTTTTTCAGACCTTCAGCCAGCATAAGTATAGATGCAAAGACAAATACAACAAGGGCCATTCCAGAAGCCGTAAGTACTGTTGTAAGTCTGCGTGTACAGAGGTTACGAACACTGTACATTAGAGGTATCTTCATCTAACCTATTCTCCTCAGCCCGTCTGCAATCCTGATGTTAACTGCGCGGCATGTTGGAATGATTGCAGCGGCAATACCTACTATAATTGATGCTATTATATCAAGGTAAATAGTTTTCACTGATATATTAAACACCGGGAAGTAAGTGCTCATTTGATTTGCGAAAGTTTTTACTGCAGGAAATGTAAGTACAATCCCGAGTGCACATCCTATCATGGTAATAAAAAGTGATTCGCCGAATATCAGGCTGGCAATACGCCACCTGCCAAAACCTAGGGTTTTGAATACTGCGTACTCTACGAAGCGCTCCCGGGTAGTCATTGCCATGGTGTTTGCCACCACTGCCATTATTATGATGATTATCACAATTGAAACCAGCTGAACCGCAATGAGGATTGCTTCACTCATAGATACAAAACCCATCTGAAAGGCCTTCTCGGTTTCTGTCAGGGTTTCAGCGAGCGAGTTTTTAAATTCATTATCTACTGCAATAGAGATCTCTGCAGACATGTTGGGGTCGGTTATCCCGATTATGTAGAAACCTACCTTGTCAATGCGCCCGTGTCTAATCCTGGTCTTCTTAAGCGTCTCATTGAGATAATCCCAGTGAAAAAAGAACTGGGTTTCGTCAGTATCTTTATATTTGCCTTCATATATACCCCTTAGAACAAATTCCCAGTTGCCTGGGAAGATGGTCCCTTTTAATGTAATGGTATCACCAATCTTCCAGCCGAATTTTTCTATCAATTTTCGGCCCGCAATGCATGCCTTCCGGTCGCGTAAAAAGGCTTCCCTCTGGTCCTTAGGTAGCATGAATTCCGGATAAAGTTCAAGATAGCTTTTCGGCTCGACTGCAAAGTTGGCAAAAAAATTCTTCTCTTCAATGTAGATGCCGCCAAACCAGTTTCCAAAGGATACTTTGTCAACACCTTCAATAAGCTGTATCCTGTCCTTATAAGAAAGCGGGAGCGGAAATATAAGTGATATGGAATTTCTTGTCACAAGGCGGTTTGCCGAAGATGCCTCAACACCCGCATACCATGCACTTACCACAGTCCTGAGAAGGCCAAAGGCAAGTATCGCAACAGTAATTCCAAGAATGGTCAGATTGGTTCTCAGTTTGTGCCGGAAGGCATTTCTAAAAAGTAACTTGACTATGTGCATTTAAAACACCTTTATCAAGATGCTTTATAGTGCGTGCCCTTTCTGCAGCCCGCGGGTCATGAGTTACAACTATTATGGTCTTTCCTAATTCACTGTTAAGACGTGACATAAGGTCCAGGATCTCTTTTGCAGAGGTACGATCAAGGTCGCCTGTTGGCTCGTCTGCTACAAGGATTATAGGGTCAGTAATAATGGCACGGGCTATTGCTACCCTCTGCTGTTCTCCTCCGGAGAGCTGGCCCGGGTAATGATCAAACCTGTCAGATAGGTTAACAATTTCAAGAGCTGTCTCTGTATGTTCCTTTCTTTCACTTCTCGAAAGGCCGGTCAGGAGTAATGGCAGTTCAACATTTTCGAATGCGGTAAGTACAGGGATAAGGTTATAAAACTGGAAGATAAAGCCTATATTTATACTTCGCCAATGTGCAAGTTCGGTCTCTGAAAGCACGGTAATATCAATACCCCCGACCCTGATTATTCCGCTGTCTGGCTTGTCTATACCAGCTATCAGGTTTAACAGAGTGCTTTTACCAGAACCGGAAGGCCCCATGAACGCGATAAATTCTCCCTCTGAAATATCAAGGGCTATGTCCTGCAGAACAGGGATAACATGGTTGCCCCGGCGGTAGGATTTGTAAAGATTTTTTATTTCAACAATCGGGAATTTAGATAACATTTACTAATCTATAACCTTTATCTTGGTCCCGCTTTTCAATCTTCTGGACGGATTGGCCACGATCCTCTCTCCGGCTTTCAATCCGCTTATAACCTCAATCATATCACCTATCTGCGAGCCTGCAGTTATACGGGTTTCCACCACCCTGTTCTCCTTAATCAAGAAGACCGTCTTTTTGCTGTTTCGGGTTATTATAGATTTAGGATTAATAGCTATGCGGGATTTCAGTTCTTTAGGTTCTAAATGTTTTTCAAGAAATGCAACCTTTGCACTCATTTCAGGCAGTATGCGGCTGTCTTTATCCAGAAATCGGACTTTGACCATAACGGTTGCCCTGGTACGGTCAGCTGTTGGTATAATCATATGGACTTCACCGCGGAAACGTGAATCCGGAAAGGCATCAAGCTGTATCTCGCACGGCTGACCTGGTTTCACCATACCCAGGTTTGATTCGGATACGTCCACCTCTACCTGAAGCGAACCCATGTCAGCTATTGTTACTACTGCTGCCTTTGCATCTGCGGCTGCACCGATTGGTGTAACTATATCACCAATATCAGCATTCTTTGTTAATACCACAGCATCGAATGGAGCACGGATGAAGGTATATCCAAGAGATACCTCAGCCGCATTAAGTGCTGCAATATTGGCCTTGATTGCAGCTTCTGCTGCGGCAACCGCTGCCCCTGTTTTTTTGTAACGTGCCTCTGAGGCATCGTAATCAAATCCCGATATCAGTTCTTTTTTGAATAGTTCTTTCTTTCGTTTAAAATCAACTGTAGCGTTATAAAATTCAGCTCTGGCCTTCTCAAGGTCAGCGCGTGCAACTTCAAGGTTGGCTTCTGCCTGCTTCTTTGCTGCAACCGCATCATCATTCTCAAGCCTCGCAATTACATCTCCCCTTTTTACCAGGTTCCCTTCCTCAACTGATACAGATATAAGGCGGCCTGTTACCTTTGAAGCTACTGCAGCCTTACGCTGGGCTACTACGTAACCGCTGGCATTTAAGAGGCTAAATCCATGTGAAGGATAAATCTCCCCGACATTGGTAACCTCCACTTCGACAGCGGGGGAGAATACTCCTGTTGCAAAAAGCGCCAGTATTGCAATTATAAATATCAGTGCTGCCAGCCAGAAAAAGACTTTTTTACGTTTCAATCTTTTCGCTGTATATTCAGACTTATCTATCCTTAATTTTGAAAGGCTTTCATCTGACATAAACTTCTTTTCCTTTCGGTAATATAACTATAGGATATTATAACAGACTGTCTGTTCACCCAGTAAAGAAAGTCTCATCCTTTCTGCGGGATTAGTTACTAAAAAAACTCTCACCCGCTGTTTTAAGTCACTGGTCACTGGTCATTTGTCACTAAAAAAGTAGGCAGTAAGCAGTAGGCAGTAGGCACGAATTAAAGACAGTTAAAGGAAAGTAAGGAGTGAGGAGTAAGGAGTAAAAAGAAAAGTAGGCAGTAAGCAGTAGGCAGTAAGCAGTATGGACGACAGACGTAACCGACACACGAAACGGGCGTCGTTACCGTAACCGTTAGACGTAACCTTTTAGTTCTCAAGGAGTAGGCAGTAAGCAGTAGGCAGTAAAAAATAACGCCATGCGCCGAGCGCCTTGCGCCATGCGAAGAGTAAACGGGCCTCGTAACCGTTACCTTATGACGTATCCTTTAGACAAAAACGGATTCGTTAAATTGTTTTCTGATAACTAATCTTGAGAAGAACTAGAAAAACTCATCCTTTCTAAGGAGTATACTTAACGGTTTAAAGTGCATTTACATAAAGGTGTGAATAAACATGGCGGAGAGAGTGGGATTTGAACCCACTAGCATCCTTATGGCTCTAAGCGATTTTTAGGTGTTACTGACGGTTTACTGACGGTCTTGATACTTAATATTAGGTTGATACTTCCATCCTAGAGTCCTCAATATGAATTCGATGCCAAGGGTGCAAACTTCATCTGGGTAGTCCTCAGTTATTGAAAGCTTAATTTGTGCGGAGTAACGTGTAGAAATTTAGCATAACAAGAACAAAGAGGTGTCGGGGTCAGACACATTTATTTTGCTGGTTGTTTAAAGCTATGGAAATATGGTAAAGTATCCTAACTTTAAAGTTAGAAAAACCTCAAAGCTTTAAGGGCTTTGGGGTTTTTTATTTTAACAAGTGAGGTTAAATTATGGGTAAAAAACTTTATGTAGGAAGTCTCTCTTTCGATGCAACAGAAGAATCTCTCCGAGATCTCTTCTCAAGTATTGGAGAGGTTGAATCAGTCAAAATAATAACCGATATGCACACAGGGCGTTCCAAGGGTTTTGGCTTTATTGAAATGTCATCCGAAGAGGATGCTAAAAAAGCTATGGAACAATTAAACAGCACAACATTTATGGAACGTACGCTGATCGTTAATGAGGCAAGACCCCAGCAGCCAAGGGAAAGGCGCGGTTTCGGCAGAGGCAGGGGAGGTTTTGGCGAAAGCAAGAGATCAGGTTATGGAAGAGGCAGGAGATAAATTATTATAGAGATAAAAGTAGTTAGCAAAGATATAGAAAAAGCCATTAAAACCCTTAAGCGCAAAGTTCAGCTTGATGGTCTTCTCAAAGA